>VFQQ010000009.1_pt1 | contig 659577 bp, 564 predicted proteins | sample 3512341 | NCBI WGS metagenome assembly VFQQ01 (sample SAMN10412373, study PRJNA504923) | tailings metagenome | isolation source: Relicate 2 Philex TSF1 revegetated site | place: Philippines: Tuba, Benguet | collected 2017-08-29 | reverse complement strand
CGTCGGCGGCGTTGTCGATCACCTCCTGCACGATGTGCAGCGGGTTGTCGGTGCGGGTGTACATGCCCGGGCGCTGCTTGACGGGCTCCAGGCCCTTCAGCACCTTGATCGAGTCCTCGGCGTAGCTCTTGGGGGTCTTGGTGGCGGTCTTGGTCGGCATGGCTGGATTCTAGGAAGCCGTCGACCGGCACCCGTTCGGCGGGCTCAAGTGCGGGCCGGCGCGGCCGATGGAAGAAGGATGACCCGCCCGGCCCGCCGCACCATGACCCCCTCTCGCCTTGCCCTCCTGCAGACCCTGAGCGCCACTCTGGGCTGCGCGCTGGTCCTGGCCCCTGCGGGCGCCGCCACCGTCAGCTGCGGCGACGCGATGTTGGGCAGCCGCGTTGTCGTCGTCGAACAGGGTCTGCTGGGCGGGCTGTGCCATGCGCAGCTGGGCAACCTAGACCCGGGCTTCGCCCCCTCCGGCGGCAACACCACGTTCTCGGTGCAGGGCAGCACGCTGACGCTGCTGGCCAAGGAGGTGACCTCGGCCGGCGACGTCGCCAGCCCGCTGCTGGACTACTTCCGCGCCGGTCAGGAACATGGCGGCTGGTCGCTGGACGCGGCCGCCTGGGGCGGCTGGGACCGTCTGTTCCTGGGCTTCCATTTCGGCCACGCCGGCGACCGCGCCGCCTCCAACCCCGACTCCTTCGTGATCGAGTTGGCTGGCGGCGCCCTGGGCGGCAGCTGGGCGCTGGGCGGCGGCGCCGACGTCAGGCTCACCGGGCTGTCCAACCTGTACCTGTTCGGCATCGCAGGCGGCACGCCGCCGCTGCCGCCCCCGCCGCGCACCCCGCACACCGCCGCCCTGTCGCTGCCCGGCACCGCCGGGCTGGCGGCCGCCGGCCTGCTGCTGCTGGCCTGGCGGCGCCGCTGCGGCGCCCGCGATCAGCCGCGCCAGGCGCCGCGGTAACGCACCATCCCGAGCTCGGTGACGTCGATCTCGGGCTGGCGGCCCGAGACCAGGTCGGCGATCACGCGGCCGGTGCCGCAGGCCATGGTCCAGCCCAGCGTGCCATGGCCGGTGGCCAGCAGCAGGTTGGCGATGGGCGTGGCGCCCACCACCGGCGTGCCGTCGGGCGTCATCGGGCGCAGGCCGCACCAGAAGCTGGCCTGACCCACGTCGCCACCATGGGGGAACAGGTCGGTGACGACATGCTCCAGCGTGGCGCGGCGCGCCTCGCGCAGGGCCAGGCTGTAGCCGGCCAGCTCGGCGGTGCCGCCGACGCGGATGCGGTCCCCGAGGCGCGTCACCGCCACCTTGTGCGTCTCGTCCATGATGGTCGACTCGGGCGCCCCGGCCGGGTCGCTGATGGGCACGGTGATCGAGTAGCCCTTCACCGGGTAGACCGGCAGGCGGATGCCCAGCGGCAGCAGCCACTGCGGCGAGTAGCTGCCCATGGCCAGCAGGTAACGGTCGGCGGTGAGCGTGCCGGCGCTGGTGTCCACGGCGGCGATGCGGTCGCCCTCGCGGCGGATGCCGCGGACCACGGTGTCGAAGCGCATCGTCACGCCCAGGTCCCGCGCCATCGCCGCCAGGCGCTGGGTGAACAGGTGGCAGTCGCCGGTCTCGTCGCCGGGCAGGCGCAGCGCGCCGACGAACTTGTGCTGGGTGTGGCGCAGCGCCGGCTCGACGGCGCAGAAGCCGCCGCGGTCCAGCACCTCGAAGGGCACGCCGTATTGCTGCAGCACCTCGACGTCGCCGGCGATGCCGTCCAGCTGCTTCTGCGTGCGGAACAGCTGCAGCGTGCCCTGGGCGCGCTCGTCGTAGCGGATGCCGGTCTCGGCGCGCAATGCCTTGAGGCAGTCGCGGCTGTACTCGGCCAGCGGCACCATGCGGCTCTTGTTCACCGCGTAGGCGCGCTCGGTGCAGTTGGCCAGCATCATCGCGCCCCAGCGCCACATCGCCGGGTCCAGCAGCGGCCAGATCACCAGCGGGCTGTGCTGCATCAGCATCCACTTGATGGCCTTGATTGGCACGCCCGGCCCGGCCCAGGGCGCGCTGTAGCCGGGCGAGACCTCGCCGGCGTTGGCGAAGCTGGTCTCCAGCGCCGCCCCGCCCTGGCGCTCGACCAGCTCGACCTCGTGCCCGGCGCGCGCCAGGTAGTACGCCGCCGTCACGCCGATCACGCCACCGCCCAGCACCAGCACCTTCATCGCCATCGCTCCGCAACACGGCAGCCGGCCGCGCTGGGCGGCACTCTACCGAGGCGGCGCCGCACATGTGCGGCGTTGTGGCCGGCCGACCCAGAATCCGCACTGCTAAGCGGCGCTGCTCGCCGCAGAATGTTCGGAGCCACGCCACGCAAGCCTGCACGGACCCGTCCGAGACCCCGCGCCGGCAGCCCGCCGGGCCCTTGGCTACAGTGCGGGCATGAACACCGCCGCCGCCTCCGCCACAAGCCCGGCCCGCCTGTCGATGACGCAGGTGCTGCTGTGCGGCGCCGCCATCGTCACGCTGAGCATGGGCATACGCCATGGCTTCGGGCTGTGGCTGCAGCCGATCACCGCCGAGCGCGGCTGGAGCCGCGAGACCTTCGCCTTCGCGATGGCCATCCAGAACCTGGCCTGGGGCCTGGCCGGCCCCTTCGCCGGCATGCTGGCCGACCGCTGGGGCGCCTTCCGCGTGCTGCTGGCCGGCGCGCTGCTGTACGCCGGCGGACTGGTGCTGATGGCGCTGGCCACCACGGGGGCGGCCTTCACCGGCAGCGCCGGCGTGCTGCTGGGCATGGCCCAGGCCGGCACCACCTACGCCGTGATCTACGGCGTGATCGCGCGCCAGGTCGACCCGGCCAAGCGCTCGTGGGCGATGGGCGTCACCGCCGCCGCCGGCTCCTTCGGCCAGTTCCTGATGGTGCCGGTGGAGAACAGCCTGATCGCCGGCTTCGGCTGGCAGGCCGCGCTGATCATCCTGGGCTGCGCCGCGCTGGCCATCGCGCCGCTGGCGCTGGGCCTGCGCGAGCCCGCGCGCGACGCCGCCGCCGACGCCGCCCACGGCCCGGCGCAGAGCATTGCCGCGGCGCTGCGCGAGGCCTTCGCCTACCGCAGCTTCCAGCTGCTGATGGCCGGCTACTTCGTCTGCGGCTTCCAGGTGGTGTTCATCGGCGTGCACATGCCCAGCTACCTGAAGGACCAGGGCCTGTCGCCCGCGGTGGCGACGACGGCGCTGGCGCTGATCGGGCTGTTCAACGTGTTCGGCACCTATGCCGCCGGCGCGCTGGGCCAGCGCCTGGCCAAGCGCCACATCCTGGCCACCATCTACGCGCTGCGCGCGGTGGTGATCGTGGCCTTCGTGACGCTGCCGATCAGCCCGCTGAGCGTCTACCTGTTCGCCGCCACCATGGGCCTGCTGTGGCTGTCGACGGTGCCGCCGACGAATGCCATCGTGGCCCAGATCTTCGGCGTGCGCTACATGTCGATGCTGGGCGGCTTCGTCTTCCTCAGCCACCAGATCGGCAGCTTCCTCGGCGTCTGGCTGGGCGGCCTGCTGTACGACGCCAGTGGCAGCTACACCATCGTCTGGTGGATCGCCGCGGCGCTGGGCGTGTTCGCCGCGCTGATCAACCTGCCGGTGCGCGAGACGGCGATCGCGCGTGCGCCGGCGCAGCCGGCCTCGCTGCCGGCCTGAGGCACGCCATGGCCGCCACCCCGCTGCGACCCTGGCGCCTGGCGGCCTGGGCCGTGGCCCTGGGCGCACTGGCCGCGGTGTTCGTCGCCTACCTGGACCCGCACCTGGCGCGCGACCTGGTCGACCGGCTGTGGTCCTGCTTCTGAACCCGTCTCGGCGATGAGCGAAGGGCCGGCCGTCTCGCGCTGGGTGCGCCGTTTCGCACCGCTGATCGCCCCGGGCGGGCAGGTGCTGGACCTGGCCTGCGGCAGCGGCCGCCACCTGCGCTGGCTGCACGCCCAGGGCTTTGCCGTCACCGGCGTCGACCGCGACGCGGCGGCCTTGGCCGCGCTGCGCGCCGAAGCGGCGGCCCCCGAGGCCGAGTTGATCGAGGCCGACATCGAGAACGGCGCCTGGCCGCTGCCCGGCCGGCAGTTCGACGGCATCGTCGTCACCAACTACCTGTGGCGGCCGCTGGCGCCGCGGCTGCTGGCGGCGCTGGCGCCGGGCGGCGTGCTGCTGCACGAGACCTTCGCCGCCGGCCACGAGACCCTCGGCCGGCCACGCAACCCGGACTTCCTGCTGCGCCCCGGCGAGCTGCTGCAGGCCTGCGCCGGCCTGCGCGTGGTCGCCTTCGAGGACGGCTTCAGCGCCGCCGAACAGCGCTTCGTGCAGCGCATCGCCGCCGTGCGCGAGCGGCCGCGCGCCGACGGCGAGCCGCCACCGCGCCACGGGCTGGACGGGCCCGCCGGCTAAAATCCGCCGCTCAGCGCCGGGCCCGGGCCCGGCCCGACCGGCCTCAACCCTCCACAGCGATCGCCCGCATGACCCCCATCGTTGGCAGCATCGTCGCGTTGATCACGCCGATGCACGAAGACGGCCGCGTCGACCATGACACGCTGCGCCGACTGATCGATTGGCACATCGCCGAGGGCACGGCCTGCGTCGGCGTCGTCGGCACCACCGGCGAGTCGCCCACCGTCAGCGTCGAGGAGCACTGCGAGGTGATCCGCGTGGCCGTCGAGCATGCCGCCGGCCGCGTGCCCATCATGGCCGGCACCGGCGGCAACAGCACGCGCGAGGCCATCGAGCTGACGCGCTATGCCCAGCAGGTGGGTGCAGACTGCAGCCTGCAGGTGGTGCCCTACTACAACCGCCCGTCGCAGGAAGGCATCTACCAGCACTTCAAGGCCGTGGCCGAGGCGGTGGACCTGCCGGTGGTGCTGTACAACGTGCCCGGCCGCACCGTGGCCGACATGCAGCCCGAGACGGTGCTGCGCCTGGCGGCGCTGCCCGGCATGGTCGGCATCAAGGAAGCCAGCGGCAACATCGAGCGCGCGGCCTTCCTGATCAAGCACGCCCCCCCCGGATTCAAGATCTACAGCGGCGACGACGGCACCGCGGTGGCGCTGATGCTGCTGGGCGGGCACGGCAACGTCAGCGTCACCGCCAACGTGGCGCCGCGGCTGATGGCCGAGTTGTGCCGCGCCGCCATCGCCGGCGACGCGCGCCAGGCCGCGGCGCTGCACCTGCGCCTGCTGCCGCTGCACAAGGCCTTGTTCTGCGAACCCAGCCCGGCGCCCACCAAGTGGGCCATGGCCCGGCTGGGCCTGTGCGGCGAGGCGCTGCGCCTGCCCATCGTGCCGCTCACCGAGGCCGGTCAGGCCCAGGTGCGCCAGGCGATGCGCGACAGCGGCCTGCTCTGACCGGCGGCCCGCCCGCTGACCCCACAATCCCCGGCGACGCGGCCCGCGGCGGGCCGCCGCGAAAGATGCTTCTGTGACCCGAACCCAAGCCCTTCCCTTCCGCCTGGTTGCCCTCGCCCTTGCCGCCGGTCTGGCGGGCTGCACGACGATCGGCAACTGGTTCTCGAGCCCGTCGGTCGACTACCAGACCAGCAGCGCCCGCAGCAAGCCGCTGGACGTGCCGCCTGACCTGAGCCAGCTGGCGCGCGACTCTCGCTACCAGGTGCAGGGCGGCGTGGTCAGCGCCGCGGCGGCCGCCGGCGGCCCTGCAGCCGCGGCGGCCGCGGCGCCGGGTGCGCCGTCGGTGGCGCTGGCCCAGGCCGGGAGCTTCCGCGTCGAACGCGACGGCCAGCAGCGCTGGCTGGTCAGCACGCTGCCGCCCGAGCAGCTGTGGCCGCAAGTGCGGGCGTTCTGGGAGCAGCGCGGCTTCACCATCGAGGTGGCCGACGAACGCGCCGGCGTGATGGAGACAGCCTGGGCCGAAGACCGCAGCAAGCTGCCGCAGGACATCATCCGCCAGACCATCGGCCGCGTGCTGAGCGGCCTCTACGACACCGGCCTGCGCGACCGCTTCCGCACGCGCCTGGAACGCACGGCGCAGGGCACCGAGATCTATGTCTCGCACCAGGGCCTGCAGGAGGTCTACGTGGGCGAGCGCCGCGAGCAGACCACCTGGCGCGGCCGCCCCAGTGACCCGCAGCTGGAAGCCGACTTCCTGGCACGCATGATGGTGGCGCTGGGCAGTGCCCCGGCCGCCGGGAGCACGCGCACCGCCGCGGCAGCCCCGGCCGTGGCAGCGGCAGCATCGGCGGCCGTGGCCGCAGCGCCGGCCGGCCCGGCCCGCGCGCGCCGTATCGCCAGTCTGGGCACGCCCGCGCTGGAGGTCGACGAGGGCTTCGACCGCGCCTGGCGCCGCGTGGCTCTGGCGCTGGACCGCGGCGGCTTTACCGTCGAGGACCGCGACCGCAGCGCCGGCCTGTTCTTCGTGCGCTACGTCGACCCCAAGAGCGCCGGCAAGGAAGAGCCGGGCTGGTGGTCACGGCTGTTCGGCAGCCGCGACAACCCGCTGGCCGCGGTGCGCTACCGCGTGGTGCTGAAGGCCGCGGGCGACAAGACCACCGTGTCGGTGCTGAGTTCGGCCGGCGCGCCCGAGACCAGCGAGAACGCCGAGCGCATCGCCGCGCTGCTCGTCAACGAACTGCGCTGAGGCCAGGAGGCCCCGCGCAGCGGAGCCCGGGCTGGCAGGGCCGCACCGAGGCCCGGCTTCAGAAACGACAAAGCCGCCCGAGGGCGGCTTTGTATTTGCTGCCAGGCCTGCCGCTGCCGGCAAGGCCTGCGACGCCCGATTACTTCGACGCGGCGGCCGAAGCGGCGGTGGCAGCGGCGGGCGCCGAGGCGGCGTCCGAAGCAGCCATCGCGGGAGCCGGCGCCGGGGCCGGGGCAGCCACGGGCGCGGGGGCAGGAGCCTCTTCCTTCTTGCCGCAGGCGGCCAGCGAAACGGCGGCAACCAGGGCAGCCAGAGCGAGCGACTTGTTCATCTGTGTCCTCAGGGAATTTATGGGTCGGATACGAAGCACTTTTGGGGCACGCTTCGTTGGCTCATCGCCGACGCCCGGTGCCCCGGACAGGAAGACACCGGGTTGCCCCCCTGTGTCTAGCCCACGATTATATGCGGGCCTAGGGCAATCCCTGTGTGGGTCGCTACAAGCCGGCGGTGCGAACCGGCCAACCGCCGGCGCAGCGTTGCGACAGCGCATCAAGCGCCAGGCCCGCCAGGTGGCTCTGGCGCGCATCGCGCCAGGCCCGGCCCCGCCCAGCTTCGCGGCCCAGGCGCTCGACGCCGATCTCGCCCCCCAGCAGCAGGCTTGGCACCTGGTCCGCCAGGTCCTCGGGCGCGGTGTAGACGTGGATGGCGTGCATCCAGTCAACGCGCCAACGCGCGAACCGCGGGTGACGCAGCGCAATCTGGTCCAGCCGCGCCGCCAACAGAACCAGGCTTCGTCCGGGCAGGCGCAGGTGAGCCTGCCAGCGCTGCAGCTGCAGGTCCTCGTCCAGTGGCCAGTCGCCGAAGTCGGGGTCGGCCAGCACGATGCGCCGCGGCGCCAGCCGCGCCATCTGCTCCGCCCCCCAGCGCCAAGCGGCCAACCAGTCCTCCGGACTTGCGAAGGGTGACGGCGGAGCACCACTGGCGGCTTCGGTCATGGTCGGCCTCGGGAACCTTGCCAGGCGCTGCGGCGACCCCGGACTAGGCGACGGCCTGCGCCCAGCCTGCGCAGACCCACTGCGACAGCAGCGCCTGCGCATCGGCGCTGAGCCGCGCCACATCGCGCGCGCTCAGCGCGCGGGCATCGGCCAGCCGGCCCATCAGCACCGCATCGCGGCCGCCTGCGCGGAAGGCTTCGCCGTTGATGAACACATGGCGCGCATCGTGCAGCATGCGCGTGCGCCGGTCCAGCCGCACGCCGCAACCCGGCGGCAGCGGCGCCTGGGCTTCGAACCAGACCAGCGGCTTGGGTTCGCTGAGCACCTCGCCCAGGGCCCGCGGCAGCGCGTCAGGGTCGTCCAGCGCCCGGCGCAGCGCATCCTGGGCGAACGCCAGCAGCCCCTGCGGCAGCGCCGCCGGCGTGGCCACCGCGGGCTGGCGCGGGTCGCGGTACAGCGTGTCGGCGGCATGCGCCGTGGCCCGCGGCCGGCCGCCGCCGCTGTCTTCCGCGCCCTCGGCCAGCGCATCGGCCAGGCGCAGCAGCAGCTCGCGCGCCAGTTCGTCGCGGCCGGGCGCGCGGAATCCCACCGAGGCGGTCACGCATTCCAGCCCGTCGTCGCCGGCTTCGGCCACGCCGTCGTGGCCCCACAGCGGCGGCAGGTAGAGCAGGTCGCCGGCCTGCAGCAACCAGTCGTGCTCGGGCTCGAACTGGCGCAGCAGCTTCAGCGGCGCGCCATCGACCAGCTCCACGGGCTGGCGCACGCGACCCACGCGCCAGCGCCGCGCGCCCTGCAGCTGGAGCAGGAACACGTCGTAGGAATCGACATGGGGGCCGACGCCGCCGCCCGGGCTGGCCCAGGACAGCATCAGGTCGTCCAGGCGCGCGTCGGGCACGAAGCGGAAGCGGTCCAGCAGCGCGCGGGCCGCATCGACCTGCGTGTCCAGGCCCTGCACCAGCAGCGTCCAGCCGCGGCGCTTGAGCGGTGGCAGCGCGCGGCGCGGCAGTGGGCCCTGGCGCACGCGCCAGCGCGCGCCGTCGCGCACCACCAGGCGCGACTCGACGTCGTCGCGCGCGGCCAGCTCGAAGAGCTGGCCGCGCGGCAGCGGCAGCACCGGCTCGGCCAGCGCGCCGCGCACCAGCAGCGGCTTCTTCTGCCAGTGCTTCTGCATGAAGCGCGCCGGCGACAGGCCGCCCAGCAGCGGCAACGGGGCATCCAGGTCCATCGCGCCATTCTGGCCGACGCTGCAGGCGGCTTCGGCACGGGCAACTGCCCGGGTCGCTGTGCCATCATCCCGGCATGCAGATTTCCGCCCCTTGCGTCGTGAGCCTGACCTGGATCCTCAGCGACGCGCAGAACCGTCCCATCGACGAACTGGCCGACCCGGTGGAGTTCTTCTTCGGCGGCGACGACCTGCTGGCCAAGGTCGAGGAGGCGCTGGCCGGCCATGTGGCCGGCGACGAACTGCACCTGCACCTGGAACCCGAGCATGCCTTCGGCGACTACCGCGCCGAGCTGGTGTGCTTCGAGGACCGCGCGCTGTTCCCCGAGCAACTCGAGACCGGCATGGCCTTCGAGGGTCTGCCCGCGGGCGCCAGGACGCCCGGCATGCCGGTCGATGCGATCTACGTCGTCACCGAGATCTACCCGTCGCACGTGGTGCTGGACGGCAACCACCCGCTGGCCGGCCGCGCGCTGCGCCTGGCGGTGACGGTGCGCGACGTGCGTGAGGCCAGCGAAGAGGAGCTGGCGGCGCGCAGCGTGGGCGGCGACGCGGTGAGTCTGCTGCACGGCGGCGGGCCCGCCGACGACGAGCCGCGGCACTGAGCGGCCGCGGCTGGCGCGCGCCGCTCAGCCCCGCCCAGTCGACCCGAAGCCACCCTCGCCGCGCGCGCTGGCGTGGAACTGCTCGACGCGCTCGAAACGCGCCTGCAGCACCGGCACGATGACCATCTGCGCGATGCGCTCCAGCGGCATCACGGTGAAGGCCTGCTGGCCGCGGTTCCAGCAGCTCACCATCAGCGGGCCCTGGTAGTCGCTGTCGATCAGCCCGACCAGGTTGCCCAGCACGATGCCGTGCTTGTGGCCCAGGCCCGAGCGCGGCAGCAGCATCGCCGCCAGGCCGGGGTCGCCCAGGTAGACCGACAGGCCGGTGGGAATCAGCGCGGTCTGGCCGGGCGCCAGCACCAGCGGGGCGTCGAGACAGGCGCGCAGGTCCAGGCCGGCGCTGCCTGCGGTGGCATAGGCGGGCAGGTCGTTCGCGATGCGTGCATCGAGCACGCGCAGTTGCACGGTGACAGGGGTCACGAGATGGGCTCTCTGGGATCTGCAGTGGAAACGGAAGCGATCAGCGCGCCGGCAGGCGGCGCGCGATCTCGGCGACCAGCGCACGCGCCAGCGCCAGCTTGTCGGCGCGCGGCAGCTCGGCCTCGCCCTGCTCGTCGACCAGCCACAGCGCGTTGTCATCGCGGCCGAAGGCGGCCGGGCCCAGGTTGGCGACGATCAGCGGGATGCCCTTGCGTGCGCGCTTGGCGCGGGCATGCTCCAGCAGCTTCTCGCTCTCGGCGGCAAAGCCCACGCACCAGGGCCGCTGCGCCGGCGGCAGCGCAGCGACGGCGGCCAGGATGTCGGGGTTCTCGGCCAGCGCCAGCGCCGGCGCCGCGCCGCTGCCGTCCTTCTTGATCTTCTGCGCCTGCTGCTCGGCGGGGCGCCAGTCGGCCACCGCGGCGGTGGCGACGAACAGCTCGTGCGCGGCGGCCAGCGGCAGCACGGCGTCGAACATCTGGCGGCCGGTCTGCACGTCGATGCGCTGCACGCCGCGCGGCGTGGCCAGCGCCACCGGCCCGGCGACCAGGGTCACCTGCGCGCCGGCCTCGGCAGCGGCGCGGGCGACGGCAAAGCCCATCTTGCCGCTGCTGTGGTTGGTGATGCCGCGCACGGGGTCTATGGGCTCGAAGGTGGGCCCGGCGGTGACCAGCACGCGGCGGCCGGCCAGCAGCTGGGGCTGGAAGAAGGCGATCAGTTCGTCGCGCAGCTCGGCCGCCTCGAGCATGCGCCCGTCGCCGACCTCGCCGCAGGCCTGCTCGCCGGCCGCCGGGCCCCAGACCAGGGCGCCGTCGGCCACCGCCTGCGCCATGTTGCGCTGGGTGGCGGGGTGCGACCACATCTCGCGGTTCATCGCCGGCGCCAGCAGCAGCGGCACCGCGCCCGCGCCGCCGTGCGGGCGCGCCAGGCACAGCAGCGACAGCAGGTCGTCGGCGCGGCCCTGGGCCAGGCGGGCGATGAAGTCGGCGCTGGCCGGCGCCACCAGCACCGCATCGGCCCCGCGGGTGAGGTTGATGTGCGCCATCGCGTTGGGCTGCTGCAGCCCATCCCAGGTGTCGTCGGCCACGGCACGGCCGCTCAGCGCCTGCAGCGTCAGCGGCGTGATGAACCGCTTCGCGGCCTCGCTCATCACCACCTGCAGCTCGGCGCCGGCCTTGACCAGCTCGCGCGCCAGGTCGGCGGCCTTGTAGCAGGCGATGCCGCCGGTCAGGCCGAGCACGATGCGGCGGCCCTGCAGGGCGCGCGTGGAGTCGGGGAGCATGGACATGCGCGGCGACTCTAGCAGCGGCGCGGGGCCCGCTCAGGCCGGCGCACCATGGCACTTCTTGAACTTGCGCCCGCTGCCGCAGGGACAGGGGTCGTTGCGGCCGGGCGCCGCCGGGTCGCTGCGCCGCTGCGCGGGCTTGGGCGCGTTCTCGACCAGGAACAGGCGCAGGCCCTGCAAGGCGAAGCAGGCGTCGGCGACGAGGTCGTCGCGCGTGGGCTGCGCGCGGTCGAAGCGCTCGGCCAGCCAGGCCGGCCAGCGTTCGTCGTCGGCCTCCCAGGTCAGCGCGTCGACGGGTGCCAGCATCTCCTGCAACGTGTCGAGCTCCTCCTCGGGCAGCTGCAGGTGCCGGACCCAGAGCGGCGCGTAGTGGTCGAAGCCGACGAGCACGCCTTCGGCCCACGCCGTGCCAAGGCCGGGCGCGGTGGCCGGGGGTGCGGCCGGTTCGGCGACCCCGGCAGCCTCCCCCTCGCCGGCGGCGCCAGGCTCGGGCTCGGGCTCGGCCAGCCAGGGCTCCAGCCACAGCAGGGTCTCGTCCTCGTACAGGCGCTCGGGCTTGAGCTCGTCACGCAGCGCCGCCAGCCGCGCCAGCAGCGGCTTCAGCGCGGCGGCGTGGGCCTCGGGGTCGGCGAAGGCGCGGTCGAAGTGGTCCTGGGCCAGCACCGGCAGCCAGTCGGCCGGCTCGGGCACCTGCCAGGCGCAGGCCAGCAGCGCCAGGAAGCCGTCCACGCGTTCGAAGTGCAGCGCCGGGTCGAAGCCCTGCAGGCGCTGGCAGACCTCGTCGAAGGCGGCCTGGGTGGCGGTGTCGACGCGGCGCGGGCCGCGGTCGGGGGCATAGCTCATGGGATGTTCCAGTGTTCGCGGATGAAGCGCTCCAGCCGCGCCCAGGACGCCGCGCGCGCCGCGGCGTCGCCGCCCACGTGCACGCCCTGGCCCGGGCGCGCGCCGCCGGGCACGTCGCGGCGCAGCCGCAGCGGGCCGCTGCCGTCGAAGCCATGGTGGGCGCCGGCGTACTGCTCCCATTCCGGGGCGGGCACGCCGGCCGGGCGCGGGGCGGTCGCCGCCTCAGGCGCCGACACTGCGGCAGCAGCGGTGGCCGACGCGGACGCCGCCGCCGGTGCCCGCGGCGCGGCGCCATCGCCCCGCTCGGGTGCACCGCGCACCGCCAGCGCCATGCAGGGCGCGGCGGGCGTCCAGTCGTCGGCCTCGCCCAGCAGCAGCAGCAGCGGGGCCGACGGGCGGTAGCCGCGGTCCAGCTCGGCCTCGCAGCCCGGGTAGTAGGCGGCCGCCAGGCTGGGCCGCAAGGGGGTGGCAGCCACCTCCGGATGGCGAAGATTCGTCGCCGCCAGCACGGTGCTGCCGCCGTTGGACCAGCCCAGCAGGCCGACGCGCCGCGCGTCCACCTCGGGACGTTGCGCCAGCCACTGCAGCGCCGCCAGCGCGTCGCGCCGGCGCTGCAGCTGCGTCACCTTGCGCTGGCCGGCGCCCTGGGTGCAGATCTCGCGCTCGCCACGCGGGCGCAGCGAGTCGACGGCCAGCGCGTGGATGCCCATCGCGTTGAGCCGGGCCGCCATCTCGGCGAAGCGCTCGCCGACGCGGCCCCGGCCATCGACCAACCCGCTGCAGCCATGCAGCAGCAGCATGGCCGGCGCGCCCGCGGCGGCGCCCGGCGCCGGGAACCAATGCCCGGCCAGCTGAACCGGCTCGCCGGCGCGGCGGTCCAGGCTGGGCAGCGCGACCCGCTCGGCGGCCGCTGCGGCCCAGGGTGCCAGCGCCAGCAGCCCGCCCAGAAGGCCCGCCGGCAACCAGGCCCATGACCACGTCCGGTGGCGGCGGCCCGCCCTAAGGCCGACGGGCTGTGGGGACAAAGCAGGGGGCGTCACGCCGCGATTGTCGGCGACCGCCGGCGTCATGCCGCCGTCACCGCGGCCTGGCACGATTCCTGTGTAGACCATGCGGGGCCTGGCAGCCTGATCGACAGCTGGCATGCACGGTCCCGGCAGGTTGTCAAGCCGGTGTTTCGAGAGGCGTCGCGCCACATAGACAGCTATGAATCGCCCGACGCTTCGTTGCATAGTGCTTTCTTGATGCCCGCCGCCGAGCGGGCTTGTGCTTTTTCTGAACGAGGGTCATATCGATGTTTGACGTGCGTTGGACGAGTTTCACCCGCACCGCGGTGGCGGCGGCGGTGGTGGTGATGGCCGCACCGGCCCTGGCACAGAACACCACGGCGGCGGTCAGCGGCACCGTGACCGGCGCCGACGGCAAGCCGGTGGCCGGCGCCAGTGTCAGCATCCTGCACACCGAGTCGGGCTCGGCCAGCACCGTCACCACCGACGCCAACGGCCGCTACGTCGCGCGCGGCCTGCGCGTCGGCGGCCCCTACACCATCACCATCAGCCGTGGCGGCCAGACCGACCGCAAGGAAGGCCTCTTCCTGCAGCTGGCCGAGACGCTGACCCTGGACTCGACCCTGGGCGCCCCGGCCGGCAGCGTGGTCACGGTGACCGGGCGCGGCCTCAGCGACCGCCTGGACAGCAGCGCGATGGGTGCCGGCACCAACATCGGCAACGCGCAGCTGCAGACCTTCGCCTCGATCCAGCGCAACCTGCAGGACTACGCGCGCACCGACCCGCGCCTGTCGCAGACCGACAAGGACCGCGGCGAGATCTCGGCCGCCGGCCAGAACACCCGCTTCAACTCGATCACCATCGACGGCGTCACCACCAACGACACCTTCGGCCTCGAGGCCAACAACCTGCCCACGGCGAAGCAGCCGATCTCGATAGACGCGATCCAGTCGGTGCAGGTCAACCTGAGCAACTACGACGTCACGCAGAAGGGCTACACCGGCGCCAACATCAACGCCGTCACCAAGAGCGGCACGAACGAGCTCAAGGGCAGCCTGACCTATGTCTGGCGCGACGACAACATGATCGGCCAGCGCTACAACCGCAGCAACGGCAGCTACTTCGACGCCTCGCCGTTCAAGGAAGACACCAAGGGCTTCACGCTGGGCGGCCCCATCGTCAAGGACAAGCTGTTCTTCTTTGCCACCTACGAAGAATTCAAGAGCTCACGCTCCAGCCCCGACTTCGGCCCCATCGGCAGCTCCGCCACCAACGTCGGCATCACCCAGTCGGCCATCGACCAGGCCATCGGCATCGCCAAGAACACCTGGGGCATGGACGTCGGCACCGCCAGCGTGCCGCAGGGCCTGCAGCTGGACGTCAAAGACACGCTGCTCAAGCTCGACTGGAACATCAGCGACAACCACCGCGCCAACGTCCGCTACACCAAGACCGAGCAGACCGAGCCCTTCCTGGTCGGCTTCAATGCCGGCCAGCTGTCGCTGAGCTCGTATTGGTACAACCAGGTCAAGGAAGTCGAGAGCGTGGTCGGCCAGTGGTTTGCCGACTGGACAGCCGACTTCAGCACCGAGCTGAAGATCTCGCAGCGCGAGTACGCCAGCCGCCCGATCCCGGTCAACGGCGTGCGCCTGCCGCAGATGGCGCTGCGCTTCTCGGGCGCCCTGCCCGCCGGCGCGACCGGCGTGCAGACCGGCAACCGCGACCTGCTGATGGGCACCGAACGCAGCCGCCACTTCAACGTGCTTTCCACCGACACCCTGGACGCCTACCTGGGCGCCACCTGGAACCTCGGCAAGCATGAGCTGAAGTTCGGCATCGACAAGGCCGACAACGAGATCTACAACGCCTTCCTGCAAGACACCAACGGCCAGTACCGCTTCCAGTGCGAGAACAGCAGCTCGTCGGTGACCTACAGCTTCGGCGCCATCAACTGCGCCACCGCCACCGCCGAGCAGGTGCAGGCCGCGGTGCTGGAGAACTTCCGCCTGGGACGGCCCTCGTTCTACCAGGTGCAGCTGCCGCGCAGCGGCCGCGTGCTGGGTGATGGCGTCGCCACCTGGCAGCTGAACAACACCGGCCTGTTCGTGCAGGACAGCTGGAAGGTCAGCAAGGCGCTGAGCCTGATGTTCGGCCTGCGCGTCGACCAGCACGACGTGCCCAGCAAGCCGCTGTTCAACGCCGCCGCCGCCGCGCCCATGGTGGCCGCCAACCCGGCCACCAACACGCCGCAGTCGGGCGGCTTCGGGCTGGACAACACCCACACGCTGGACGGCAGCCGCCTGGTGCAGCCGCGCTTCGGCTTCAACTGGAACCTGGGCACCCCCGAGCGCCGCATGCAGCTGCGCGGCGGCTTCGGCCTGTTCCAGGGTGCGGCGGCCAACGTCTGGCTGTCCAACCCCTTCTCCAACACCGGCACCGCGACGACCACCTTCAGCTGCGCCAACTTCACCGCCTGCACGACGGCCAACGCGCGCTTCAGCGCCAACCCCGACCAGCAACCGCCGCTGACCGGCACGCCGCCGGCGGCCAACGTCGACTTCCTGTCGCCGGGCCTGAAGCAGCCCTCGGTGTGGAAGGCGAATCTGGCCTTCGAGACCGAACTGCCCACGCTGCCGGTGGTGGGCAACCTGACCGCCAGCGTCGAGTGGCTGCACACCAAGACCGACAGCGGCATCTACTACCAGAACCTGAACCTGGGCGCGCCCACGCGCACCGGCAGCGACGGCCGCCAGCTGTTCTACAACGCGCAAGGCCTGAACGCCGCCTGCTGGAACGCCAACGGCAGCACCATCACCTCGGGCGCCACCTGCACCGGCTTCAGCAACCGCGCGCTGCGCAACACCGCCTTCAACAACGTGCTGCTGGCCAAGGAGACCAGCAAGGGCGGCGGCGACACCATCACGCTGGCCATCAACCGTCCGGTCAGTGGCGGCATCGGCTGGGGACTGGCCTACACCTACACGGCGGCCAAGGAGATCAGCCCGCTGACCTCGTCGACCTCGGGTTCGAACTGGGGCAACCGCAACATCTTCAACCCCAACGAAGAGGTGCTGCAGAACTCCAACTACCTGGTGCGCGACCGCTTCACCGCCAACGTCAGCTGGTCCAAGGCCTTCTGGGGCAACCACAAGACCAGCGTCGGCGTGTTCTACGAGGGCCGCAAGGGCAAGCCCTACAGCTGGACCTACATCAACGACCTGAACGGCGACGGCCAGGGCGGCAACGACCTGATGTTCATCCCCAGCGGCCCGGGCTCGGGCCAGGTGGTGTTCCGCGGCGGCGCCGCCGAGGAGGCGCGTTTCTGGGAGATCGTCGATGCCAACCCGGCGCTGGCCGCGGCCAAGGGCGGCATCGTCGGCCGCAACAACAGCTACGCGCCCTGGGTGAACAACTTCGACGTGCGCGTCAGCCAGGAGCTGCCGGGCTTCGCGAAGTCGCACAAGATGACGTTCTCGATGGACATCCTGAACTTCGGCAACCTGCTGAACAAGAAGTGGGGGCGCATCGACGAGATCGGCTTCCCGTCCAACCGCAGCTTCGTCAACTTCAACGGACTGGACGCCCAGGGCCGCTACATCTACAGCCTGGGCTCGCTGGAGGACTTCGTCACCCGCCAGACCAGCGGCGAGTCGCAGTGGGCGGTGCAGTTCACGCTGCGCTACCAGTTCTGACCGGCGGCGCGCCGCACCCCGAAACGCCCGGCCCTGCCGGGCGTTTTCCTTTGTCCGCGCCGCCACCACCGACAATCGGACGCCTGCCCCCGTCCGCGCCATCCGCCCCCTTGCGCCCTCCGCCGGTTCGCCTGCCCGCCACGCCGTGACCCCGCCCCCCGCCCCGCTGCAGGCACTGCTGCAAGCCGGCCTGGCCGCGCAACAGCGCGGCGACGCCGAGGCCGCCGCCGGCCTGTACCGGCAGGTGCTGGCCGCCGCGCCCGAGCAGGCCGATGCGCTGCAGTTGCTGGGGCTGCTGGCGCGCCAGCGCGGCGACGACGCCGAGGCCGAGTCGCTGTGGCGCCGCTCGCTGCAGGCCCGGCCGCAGCAGCCGCATGTGCTGAACAACCTGGCGAACCTGCTGGCGCGCCACGCGCGTGTCGACGAGGCGCTGCCGCTGCTGCGCCAGGCCCTGGCGCTGGCGCCGCGCTACGCCGATGCGCGCTACAACCTGGCGCGCCTGCTGCACGGCCAGGGCCACGCCGAGGCGGCCAGCGCCGAGCTGGCCTTGGCCCTGTCCTCCGGCGAGGGCCCACGCGCCGCAATGCTGCAGCTGGCGGCGCAGATCGACGGCGACGCCGGCCGCCTGGATGCCGCGCTGGCCGCGCTGGACCAGGCCCTGGCGATCGCCCCCGACCGCGGCGCGCTGCACCACAACCGCGCGGTGCTGCTGCAGCGCCTGCAGCGCCCGGCCGAGGCGCTGCAGGCGCACCAGCGCGCGCAGGCGCTGGGCGTGGACGCCGCCGACGCGCACTACAACCACGGCAACACGCTGCAGAGCCTGGGCCGGCTGCGCGAGGCGCTGGCGGCCTACGCGGCGGCGCTGCGCGTGCAGCCCGACCACGCGCTGGCGCTGTACGACGGCGCGCGGCTGCGTTGGCGGCTGGGCGCCGCCGACTTCGACGCTGCGCTGAGGGAGGCCATCGCCGCCCACCCCGGCTCGAGCGAGCTGCCGCTGCTGCTGGGCCAGCTGCTGTGGCGTGCTGAGCGCTGGCACGACGCCGCCGCCGCCTACGCACTGGCCGCGCGGCGTGCGCCCGAGGCCGGCCGCGCGCAGGCCCAGGCCCTGGACGGCCAGGGTCGCTGCAGGGTGCGGCTGGGCGAGGTCGACGCCGGCCTGGCCGATCAGGCACGTGCCGTGGCGTTGGCACCCGACGACCTGGAACTGCGCCTGAACCACGCGACCAGCCTGCTGATCGCCAGGCGCCACCGGGACGCCGAACGCGAAGCCGCTGCCGCCTTGGCGCTGGCGCCGCTGGACCAGCGCGCCTGGGCCCTGCGCGCGCTGGCCTGGCGCTGCGGCGGCGACCCGCGCCATCCGGCGCTGGAGGACCTGGACACGCTGGTGCGCGTGGTCGACCTGCCGCCGCCGGCCGGGTGGTCCGACATGGCCGCGTTCAATGCGGCGCTGGCCGCGGAACTCGACGCGCTGCACGGCGACCGCGAGGCGCCCATCGACCAGACGCTGCGCGGCGGCACGCAGACCTTCGGCAGCTTGTTCGACCAGGGCCACCCGCTGGTGGACGCGCTGAAGGCGCGCATCGCCGAGGCCGTCGAGACGCACCTGGCGGCGCTGCCCGCCGACCCCGCGCACCCGGTGCTGTCACGCCGCGCGGCACGCTGGCGCTTCACCGACTCCTGGTCGTCACGGCTGCGCCCGCAGGGCTTCCACACCGACCATGTCCACCCGCATGGCTGGTACAGCTCGGTCTACTACGTGCAGGTGCCGCCGGTGGTCGCCGACCAAGCCCGGCACCAGGGCTGGCTGCAGCTGGGCCGGCCCGACTTCGACTGCGGGCTGGCCGACCCGGTGCGCCGGCTGGTGCAGCCGCGCGTCGGCCGGCTGGTGCTGTTCCCGTCGATGCTGTGGCATGGCACCACGCCCTTCGACGACGCCGCGCCGCGCATGACCATCGCCTTCGACATCGTGCCCGACTGAGGGGCACGCGCAGGATCAGCCGCGCAGCTGCGGCGGGTTCGGGTGCAGGCGGGCCATCGAATGCGCGTCGACGTAGACGCCATCGCGCAGCGCGAAGGCGCGGTGCGTGCCCTCGATCTCGAAGCCACAGGCGCGGTACAGCGCGATGGCCGGCGCATTGTCGGTCCAGACATGCAGCTCGATGCGCAGCAGCCCGGCCCAGCGGTCGGCCCAGTCCAGCAGCGCCGCCATCAAGGCACGGCCCACGCCCTGGCGCTGGTGCGCCGGCAGCACGCCGATGCCCAGGCCGGCGGCATGCGCGCGGCGCAGTCGCTCGCGCTGGATGTGCAGGCCGCCATGGCCAACCAGCTCGCCGGCGCGCTCGGCCACCAGCACCAGGTGGCCCTGGTCGGGCGGGCCCAGCTCGGCCAGGCGCTTGCGCCAGAACTCGGCGTCGCCCCAGGGCTGCTGCAGCAGGCCCGGCAGCACGGCGGGGTGCGCCATCAGCGCCGCGTAGGCCTCGGCGTCGGCGGGCAGCGCACGCCGGATCTTCAGGTCCATCGCACGCTCCCGTTGCTGGGGGTCTCTCCGTGCGGCCTCAGAGCCGCTCTTCCACCCAGCCGGCCACCGAGGCCAGCGCGGCCGGCAGCGCCGCGGCGTCGCTGCCGCCGGCCATCGCCAGGTCGGGTTTGCCACCGCCCTTGCCGCCGACCTGCTGGGCGACGAAGTTGACCAGCTCGCCGGCCTTGACCCTGGCCATCGCGTCGGCGGTGACGCCGGCTGCCAGCTGCACCTTGGCGCCGTCCACCGCGGCCAGCACGATGGCGGCGCTCTTGAGCTTGTTCTTCAGCTGGTCCAGGGTCTCGCGCAGGGCCTTGGCGTCGGCGCCCTGCAGCGTGGCGGCCAGCACCTTGACGCCCTTCACCTCCACCGCCTGCCCGGCCAGCCCGTCACCCTGGCTGGACGCGAGCCTGCTCTTCAGTGCGGTGACTTCCTTCTCCAGCGCGCGCAGCTGCTCCAGCGTGGCCGACAGCCGCGCCGGCAGCTCGGCCGGCGCCACCTTCAGCGCGCCGGCGGCCTGCGCCACCGTGCCTTCGAGCTGCTGCAGGTAGGCCAGCGCGACGTCGCCGCACACCGCCTCGACGCGGCGGATGCCGGCGGCCACGCCGCCCTCGGCGACGATCTTGAACAGGCCGATGTCGCCGGTGCGGGCCACATGCGTGCCGCCACAGAGCTCGCGGCTGCTGCCGATGTCGAGCACGCGCACCTCGTCGCCGTACTTCTCGCCGAACAGCATCATCGCGCCGCTGGCCTGTGCGTCGGCGATGGGCATCACCCGCGCCTGCGTGGCGGCGTTGGCCAGGACCTCGGCATTGACCAGGGCCTCGATCCGCGCGATCTGCGCGTCGGTCACCGGCGCGTTGTGCGCGAAGTCGAAGCGCGTGCGCTGCTCGTTGACCAGCGAGCCCTTCTGCTGCACATGGCCGCCGAGCACCTCGCGCAGCGCCTTGTGCATCAGGTGGGTGGCGCTGTGGTGGCGCATGGTGCGTGCGCGGCGCTCGCCGTCGACACGCGCCAGCACGCCGTCGCCGACCTTGATCGTGCCCTCGAGCACGCGGCCCTGGTGGCCGTGCACCGCGGCCTGGATCTTCACCGTGTCCTCGACGGCGAAGCGGGCGCCGGCGTTGCGCAGCTCGCCGCTGTCGCCGACCTGGCCACCGCTCTCGGCATAGAAGGGGGTGTGGTCCAGCACCACCACGGCGTCGTCGCCGGCGCGGGCACTGTCCACCGGGCTGCCGTCGACGTAGACGGCGAGCACACGGGCGTGCTCGCAGACCAGGTGCTCGTAGCCGTGGAACTGCGTGTCGGCGCCCTGGTATTCCAGGCCGGCGGCCATCTTGAACTTGGCCGCGGCACGCGCCTGTTCGCGCTGGCGCTGCATCGCGGCCTGGAAGCCGGCGTCGTCGACGGCCACGCCGCGCTCGCGGCAGACGTCGGCCGTCAGGTCCAGCGGGAAGCCGAAGGTGTCGTGCAGCTTGAACGCGGTCTCGCCGTCCAGCACCGGCTGCTGCGCGGGCAGCGACTGCAGCGCCGTGTCCAGCATCTCCATGCCGTTGGCGATGGTCTGGAAGAAGCGCTCCTCCTCGACGCGCAGCACCTCGGTGACGCGGGCGGCGTCACGCGCCAGCTCGGGGTAGGCGCCGCCCATCTCGCGCGCCAAGGGCGCGACCAGCGCGTGGAAGAAGGGCTTGCGCGCACCCAGCTTGTAGCCGTGGCGGATGGCCCGGCGCGCGATGCGGCGCAGCACGTAGCCGCGGCCCTCGTTGCCCGGGATCACGCCGTCGGCGACGGTGAAGGCGCAGCTGCGGATGTGGTCGGCGATGACCTTCAGCGACGGCGACGCGATGTCGCAGGCGCCGCCCGCACCGGCGGCGTCGACGGCCGCCTTGGCTTCGCCGATCAGCGTCTGGAACAGGTCGATGGCGAACACGCTCTGCACGCCCTGCAGCACCGAGCTCAGGCGCTCCAGCCCCATGCCGGTGTCGACGCTGGGCTTGGGCAGCTTGTGCATCGTGCCGTCTTCGGTGCGGTTGAACTGCATGAAGACGTTGTTCCAGATCTCGACGTAGCGGTCGCCGTCCTGCTCGGGGCTGCCCGGCGGGCCGCCGGCCACCGACGGGCCGTAGTCGTAGAAGATCTCGCTGCACGGGCCGCAGGGCCCGGTGTCGCCCATCATCCAGAAGTTGTCGGACATGTAGCGCCCGCCCTTGTTGTCGCCGATGCGCACGATGCGCTCGGCGGGCAGGCCGATGTCCTTGAGCCAGATGTCGTAGGCCTCGTCGTCCTCGGCGTAGACGGTGGCCCACAGGCGCTCGGGCGGCAGCGCGAAGGGGCCGGTGAGCAGGCTCCAGGCGAAGCGGATGGCGTCGCGCTTGAAGTAATCGCCGAAGCTGAAGTTGCCCAGCATCTCGAAGAAGGTGAGATGGCGCGCGGTGTAGCCCACGTTCTCCAGGTCGTTGTGCTTGCCGCCGGCGCGGATGCACTTCTGCGCCGTGGCGGCGCGCGTGTAGGGGCGCTTGTCGAAGCCCAGGAACACGTCCTTGAACTGGTTCATCCCGGCATTGGTGAACAGCAGCGTGGGGTCGTCGTGCGGCACCACCGGGCTGGAGGCGACCACCGCGTGGCCCTGCGACTCGAAGTACTTCAGGAACGTGGAACGGATCTCGGAGGCTTTCATGCCGCGTCTCTCTGGCGTGTTGGCGTAGCGGGGCGAGGGGGCTGCAACCCGGTCGCCGGCGGCCCGTCTGCCGGGCCGTTGGACAGCGCCAAGTGCTTGATTTTCAAGAACCTTTGATTATAGGTCGGGGCCCCACAGGCAAGGTCTATCATGGACCGAATCGTCCCCGTGCCGCGGCGTGCGCGCCACGCGGCGCGGCGCCCCTGCGCATCGATGGAACGCCCGGCGCAGTGCCTGCCGGCGCTGCGCCCCGACAAGGAGACCGCCCATGGAGATGAAGAACACCCCGCTGGCCACGCTGGCCGACCCCGGCCTGCTGAAGGCCGACGCGCTGATCGACGGCCAGTGGCTGGGCTGCAGCGGCACCCGCTTCGCGGTGCACGACCCGGCCACCGGCCAGGAACTGGCGCTGGTGGCCAACGCCGGCGCCGTCGACGCCGCCGCCGCCATCGCCGCCGCCGAGCGCGCCTGGCCGGCCTGGCGCGCCAAGACCGCGAAGGAGCGCGGCGCCATCCTGATGCGCTGGTTCGCGCTCATGCACCAGCATGCCGACGACCTGGCCCGCATCATGACCGCCGAGCAGGGCAAGCCGCTGGCCGAGGCCAAGGGCGAGGTCGGCTACGGCGCCAGCTTCCTCGAGTGGTTCGCCGAGCAGGGCCGCCGCGTCTATGGCGAGACCATTCCCACCACCGACCCGAACAAGCGCTACATCGTGCTGAAGCAGCCGATCGGCGTGTGCGCGGCGATCACCCCCTGGAACTTCCCGATCGCGATGATCACGCGCAAGGTGGCGCCGGCGCTGGCCGCGGGCTGCCCGGTGATCATCAAGCCCGCCGAGCAGACGCCGCTGTCGGCCCTGGCGGTGGCCGAGCTGGCGCAGCGCGCCGGCATGCCCGCCGGTGTGCTCAACCTGCTGCCGGCCGACGCCGAGCGCAGCATCGAGATCGGCCAGGTGCTGTGCACCAGCGACGTGGTGCGCCACCTGTCCTTCACCGGCAGCACCGAGGTCGGCCGCATCCTGATGCGGCAGTGCGCCGGCACCGTCAAGAAGCTGAGCCTGGAGCTGGGCGGCAACGCGCCCTTCATCGTCTTCGACGACGCCGACCTGGACAGCGCCGTCGAGGGCGCGATTACAGCCAAGTACCGCAACGCCGGCCAGACCTGCGTCTGCGCCAACCGGCTGTACGTGCAGGACAGCGTCTACGACGCCTTCGTCGAGAAGCTGGCGGCCAAGGCGCGCGGCATCAAGGTGGGCAACGGCTTCGAGGCCGGCGTGAACCAGGGCCCGCTGATCGACGACCAGGCCATCGCCAAGGTCGAGAGCCATGTCGCCGACGCGCTGGCCAAGGGCGCGCGCGTGGTCGTCGGCGGAGCCAAGCAGGGCGGGCGCTTCTACGCGCCCACCGTGCTGGCCGACGTCACGCCCGAGATGCTGTGCGCGAAGGAGGAGACCTTCGGCCCGGTGGCACCGGTGTTCCGCTTCAGCACCGAGGCCGAAGCGATCGAACTCGCCAACGCCACCGAGTTCGGCCTGGCCAGCTACTTCTACAGCCGCGACATGGGCCGCATCTTCCGCGTCGGCGAGGCGCTGGAGTACGGCATGGTGGGCATCAACACCGGCCTGATCAGCACCGCCGAGGTGCCCTTCGGCGGGGTCAAGCAAAGCGGCCTTGGCCGCGAGGGCGCGCGCCAGGGCATCGACGACTACCTCGAGCTGAAGTACCTCTGCCTGGGCGACATCCAGAAGTGAAGCACGGCTGAGGCCTCGCTGCGCAGCGGCGCGCCAGCGGGCCGCCGCTCTGCGGGGTCATGCCGCGGTCTGCGTGCCCTGCTCGAGCAGGTGCACCTGCTGCGGCCGCGCGCCGCCGCGCAACGCGTGCAGCACCTCGGTGGCGCCGCGCATCATCAGGCCGAGGTCGGACGACACCGCCACGAAGCAGCAGCCTGCGGCGCGCTGGCTCGCCGCCTGCTCGGGCGTGGCGCCGCAGGCGCCGATGGGGATGCCGGCGGCGCGCGCGCGCTGCGTCAGCTGCGACAGTTGCGCCACCACCGAGGGGTGCGCTGGACGACCCAGGTGGCCAGCCAGCGCGGCCAGTTCGCCCGGGTCGACGAACAGCGCGTCGACGCCGTCGACGGCGGCGATGGCCTCCAGCTGCGCCAGCGCCTCGGGCGACTGCAGTTGCAGCACCACGCCGGTCTCGCGCGCCGCCTGCAGCAAGGCCTCGGGCGCGGTGCCGTGGCGTGTCGCGCGGCCCTGCGACACCACCGGCCGCCGGCCCTCGGGCGGGTAGCGCGTGGCGGCCACCGCATCGCGCGCCGCCGCGGGCGAATCGACACCCGCCAGCAGCAGCGTGCGCAGCCCCGCGTCCAGCGCCGACGCGATGGCGCTGGGGTCCTGCGCCGCCACTCGCACCAGGGGGACCAGCCGGGTGGCGGCCAGGGTACGCGCCAGCAGCGCCGGCGCCACATGGGGTTCGTGGAGCAGGTCGACGAGCACCCAGTCGAAGCCGGCCGCGGCCAGCGCGTCGGCATGGTGGGCGTCGGCGCTGCTCAGCCAGGTGCCCACCGGCGGTTGCGCGCCGCAGGCCTTGAGCAGATGCAGGAAGGGGTTCATCGTGGCGGCCTCTTGCGGCCCGGCAGGGGCCAGACACCGCCATCGTGAACCTGTGGCCGGGGCGCGGCAAGCCCGGGCAGGCCCAGGGTGCCGGCGCGCCGGGTCGGCGCCCAGGGTTCAGGCCTCGTCGTTGGCGGCCGGCGTGGTGGCCAGGGTGCCGGCCAGGGTGGCCGCACCCTCGGTGTCGCGCCCGCCGGCCTGCGCCACCGCGTGCTGCAGCAGCGCCGGTGCGTTGCGCCCATGCTGGGGGTACAGCGCCAGGCCCACGCGCGCCACCAGGCGTGTGGCGCGGCCGCTCACGCTGAGGGGCTGTGCCACAGCGCGCGTCAGCTTGCTGGCCACGCGCTGGCCGTCGGCATTGCTGTCCAAACGGCCCAGCAGCACGCCAAAACTGTCGGGCGAGATCGAGGCCACCACGTCGCTGGCGCGCAGCGCGCTGCGCAGGCGCACCGCCAGCTTGCGCCGCAGCACCGTCGCCGCATCGGCCCCCTGGCGCTGCGCGACGCGGTCGAGCCCGGCCACGCGCAACACGACCAGCGCCATCGGTGCCGGCTCGCGCTCGCGCAGCGCCAGCAGCTGCGCCATGTGCTCGATGAGCTGGGCGCGGTGCGGCAGCCCGGTGGCCAGGTCGGTGGCATAGGCGGTGCGCGCGGCGATCTCCAGCCGCTTGCGCAGCACCGCATGGCGCAGCGCACGGGCCATCGCCGCGGCGTCGCCCGGTGCCACCAGGGCCTCCACGCCCAGGTGCAGCAGCGCCGTCTCGAGTGCCTCGTCGTGCACCGGCGTCAGCACCAGCACCGCGCACTCCAGAGCCGCCGAGGGCAGCGCCGGCTGGGCGGCCAGGGCCCCCAGCGCCGCGGCGTCGTCGGCCTGCAGCAGCAGCGCGTCGTGGTCGCGTGCGTCGGTCCAGGCCCCCGCCTGCGCCTGGGCGTCCAGGTGGGCTTGCACGGCCTGCCAGCCTGGCGCCGGTGCCGGCAGCAGCAGCGACAGTGTCTCGCTCATGCGGCCATCATGCCCCAGCGGCGCCGCGGCGCGGTAGCGGGGCGCTGGGGATGGCGCCTGCACGGCGCCGCCCCCGGTGCCGCGCGCCGCGCGCGCCGACCCCAGACGACGACGGGCCCCGCATGGGGGGCCCGTCGCGCAGCAAGTCTGGAGCGGGTGAAGGGAATCGAACCCTCGTATGAAGCTTGGGAAGCTGCCGTTCTACCATTGAACTACACCCGCGGCGCAGCGCATTTTAGCGCCGCCTCGAGCCGTCGCGGCGCATGCCGCGCCGGGACCGACGCAGGCGCGGGCCAAGGCTCTCGATGCGGGCGCACCTGGCCGCCGTGGTGCCGCCCGCGCTGGCGCCACGCCGGGCCGCGCGACGGCTTGCCGCCACCCTGCGAGCCGGCGGCCGTGGCCCGCGCGGGCACAATCGCGGCCCGCCGCGCCCGGCCCCGGGTCCGGCGCCCGCCTCGGCCGCCACGATGAACCAGCCCCTGCCCCCACCCACGCCAACGCCTGCCGACCCGGACCGCGGGGACGGCCAGCAGGACGGCGCTCCGGACACCCCGGCCCCCGCCGAGCGCCGCCCGGTCCGCAGCTTCGTGCTGCGCGGCGGCCGCATGGGCACGGGCCAGTTGCGGGCGCTGGCCGAGCTGGGCCCCCGCTTCGTCCTGCCCTTCGCGGCCGCGCCGCTGGACAGGCAGTCGGTGTTTGGCCGCAACGCGCCGCTGCTGCTGGAGATCGGCTTCGGCATGGGCGATGCCACTGCGGCCGTTGCGCAGGCCTTGCCCGACCACGACTTGCTGGGCTGCGAGGTGCACGAGGCCGGCGTCGGCGCGCTGCTCAAGCTGGTCGGCGAACGTGGGCTGGCCAACGTGCGCATCCTGCGCCACGACGCCGTCGAGGTGCTGCGCGAGATGATCGCGCCGGCGTCGCTGGCCGGCGTGCACATCTGGTTCCCCGATCCCTGGCACAAGAAGCGGCACCACAAGCGCCGCCTGGTCCAGCCGCCGCTGGCGGCGCTGCTGGCCAGCCGGCTGGCACCGGGCGGCTACCTGCACTGCGCCACCGACTGGCAGCCCTACGCCGAGCAGATGCTGGCGGTGCTGTCGGCCGAGCCGCTGCTGCTCAACGCGGCCGCCGGCGGCGTCGGCTACGTGGCGCGCCCCGCCTGGCGTCCGCTGACCAAGTTCGAGGCCCGCGGCCTGCGCCTGGGCCACGGCGTGTGGGACCTGGTGTTCAGGCGCTCCAGTTGACCCAGCCGGTGTACGCGGTGATCAGCACCACCGCGCCGAAGGCGATGCGGTACCAGGCGAAGACCCTGAAGTCGTGCGTGCTGATGTAGCGCAGCAGCCAGCGGATGCACAGCAGTGCACTGACGAAGGACACCGCCAGCCCGACGGCGAACATCGGCAGGTCGGCCCAGTGCAGCAACGCGCGCTGCTTCCACACCGAGTACACGCCCGCCGCCAGCAGCGTGGGGATGCCGAGGAAGAAGCTGAACTCGGCCGCCGCGCGGCGCGAGAAGCCGCCGATCATCGAGCCGATGATGGTGGCCCCCGAGCGGCTGGTGCCGGGGATCAGCGCCAGGCACTGCACCAGGCCCACCATCAGCGCGTCGCGCCAGCCCATGTCGTCGACGGTCTCGACGCGCGCGTGGCGCTGGCCCAGCAGGTCACGCTCGCCGTACAGCCGGTGGTGGCGGCGTTCGGCCCACAGGATGACGAAGCCGCCGACGATGAAGGCCGTGGCCACCGGCACCGGGTGGAACAAGGCCTCCTTGACCAGCCTGCCCAGCAGCAGCCCGGCGATGGCCGCCGGGACGAAGGCGATGGCCACGTTGCGTGCGAAGCGCTGCGCCACCGGGTCATGGCCGATGCCGCGCACCGTGTGCGCCAGCCGCGCGCGGTAGTGCCACATCACCGCGGCGATGGCGCCGGTCTGGATCGCGATGTCGAAGACCTTGGCCGTCTCGCCGGTGAAACCCAGCAGCGACCCGGCCAGGATCAGGTGGCCGGTGGAGGAGATGGGCAGAAACTCGGTGAGCCCTTCGACCAAGCCCATCAGGGCGGCCTTGAGCAGCAGCAGGGGGTCCAGTTCGGGGCTCCGGTGAGGTTGCAGGCCCGGTGCACGGCACCGGGCCCGGGAAGCGCGGCGCATGATAGACGCGACGGCTCGTGGCAGCCGTGCCGGCCCGGGCCGGCGGAACGGCAGGTGCGGCGCACAGCCCGTTGACGGCACCCCGCACTGCTGTCAAGATTAATGACCGACTGGTCATTAACATGCCCCCTGTGCCCTCGAACGCCGCGATTCCGGCGGCGCCCATCCGCGCGGCCGCCCGCAAGCCCGTGCCACGCCAGCGCCGCAAGGACGCGCGCCCGCAGGAGTTGCTGGACGCGGCGCTGCAGCTCTTCGTCGAGAAGGGCTTCGCCGCGACGCGCATCGACGAGGTGGCCCGCGTCGCCGGTGTCTCCAAGGGCACGCTGTACCTGTACTACCCAAGCAAGGAGGACCTGTTCAAGGCGGTGGTACGGCAGAAGCTGGGCGCGCTGATCGCCGAAGGCGGCGAGATCGCCGCCCAGCACCAGGGCAGCGTGTCCGAGCTGCTGGTGCTGCTGATGCGGACCTGGTGGGAGCGTGTCGGCAACACGCCTGCCGCCGGCATCCACAAGATCGTCTTGTCCGAGGTGCGCAACTTCCCGGAGCTGGCGCAGTTCTACGCCGACGAGGTGATCACCCCGGCCGACCAGCTGTTCTGCCAGTGCGTGCAGCGCGGCATCGAGCGCGGCGAGTTCAGGCCCATGCCGCTGCAGGAGGTGGCGCATGCGCTGATCGCGCCGGTGATCTTCCTGGCCCTGCACCAGCATTCGTTCGGCTGCTGCCCGATCTCGGGCGACGAGGGCATCGAGCCCCAGCGCCTGCTCGACACGCACCTCGACCTGGTGCTGCGCGGCCTGCAGGTGCGCAGCGGCGGCTGAACCGCGCCCGCCGGGCGCAGGCAACCCTGCGCCTAGAATCAGGGGTCACCCGGGATCGATACCCCATCACCGTATAAGCATGAACACCGAGACCGCCCGCTTCAACATGATCGAGCAGCAGATCCGCCCCTGGGACGTGCTCGACCCGGAGGTGCTGACGCTGTTGGCCGCGGTGCGGCGCGAGGACTTCCTGCCGCCGGCGATGCGCGCGCTGGCCTTCGTCGACACCCAGGTGCCCCTGCTGCCGGGCCGGCCCGACGGCCCGCGCATGCTCGAGCCCAAGGTCGAGGCGCGGTTGCTGCAGGAGCTGCAGTTGCAGCGCCACGAGAAGGTGCTGGAGATCGGCACCGGCTCGGGCTTCATGGCCGCGCTGCTGGCGCACCGCGCGCAGCGCGTGCACACGCTGGAGTGCGACGCGCAGCTGGCCCGCCAGGCGCGCGACAACCTGGTGCGCAACGGCGTGCTCAACGTCAGCGTGCACGAGGTGGCGCCGGAGGAGGGTGCTCGCGGCCTGCCCGGCGAGGCGCCGTTCGACGCCGTCCTGCTCTCGGGCTCGGTGGCCGCCGTACCGCCGGCGCTGCTGCAGCAGCTGAAGGTGGGCGGCAGGCTGGCCGCGGTGATCGGCCAGGAGCCCATCATGTGCGCGCGCCTGATCCGCCGCGTGGGCGACGCCGAGTGGGCCGAGTCCGACCTGTTCGACACCGTCGCGCCGCGGCTGCAGGGCTTTGCCGAGCCACCGCGCTTCCAGTTCTGACACCCATCCCGCGATGCTGCAGCCTGGCCCCTGCTATCGACCGGCGAGCGCCGGCGGCATGCAGGTCGTCGCATGCGGGCTGCCGCGGCGCGCCGCGCTGGCTATAAACCCGCCTGCCCGTCGCGGCCTCGCGCCCGCCGCCTGAACCCGCCGTACCGCTTCGCTCGATCCAAGGAAACCCATGCCGTCAGCCAAGACCCGCCCTGCCCTGTCGTTCCGGCCCGCCGCGCTGGCGGCGCTGCTGCTGGCCCTGCCCGGGGTGACGCTGGCGCAGAGCCTGCAGGAGCTGTACGACGCGGCCCGTGCCTATGACGCCACCTACCTGGCCGCCCGGGCCAGCCACCAGGCGGCGCAGTACCGCGCCGAGCAGAGCGAGGCGCTGGCGCGGCCCTCGGCGTCGGCCACGGCCTCGGCCACCGCCGTGCAGTCCGACCTGCCCAACCTGGGCCGCCGCGGCAGCCAGACGCTGGCCGGCGCCCTCAACGGCCGCTACCCGCTGTTCAACCGCGCCAACGAGGCCAGCATCGAGCAGGCGCGCAAGTCGCTGGTCAGCGCCCAGGCCGAGCTCGACGGCGCCGAGCAGGACCTGATCGTGCGCGTGGCGCAGGCCTACTTCGACGTGCTGGCGGCGCAGGACACGCTGGCCCTGGCCCAGGCCAGCAAGGCCGCGATCACCGAGCAGCTGGCCTCGGCCAAGCGCAACTTCGAGGTCGGCACCGCCACCATCACCGATACCCGCGAGGCCCAGGCCCGCTTCGACCTGGCGTCGGCACAGGAGATCGCCGCCGAGAACGACCTGCGCACCAAGCGCATCGCGCTGGACCAGCTGGTCGGCCGCAGCGGCGTCGAACCCAGGAAGCTCGCCGCGCCGATCGCGCTGCCGGCACTGGGTGGGGGCAGCGCCGAGGAATGGGTCAGTGTCGCCGACCAGCAGCACCCCACCGTGCGCCGCGCACGCGTGGGCCTGGACGTGGCCCAGCTGGAGACGCAGAAGGCGCGCGCCGCCGAACTGCCCACGGTCGACGCCGTCGGCCAGGTGGGCCTGAGCAACGCGCATGGCAAGCTGGTCTCGCTGCCCGGCACCACCACCAGCGCCAGCGTCGGCGTGCAGATGAACTGGACGCTGTTCAGCGGCGGCGCCGTGCAGAACCGCATCAAGGAGACCAGCACGCTGGAGGAGAAGGCGCGCAACGACCTCGAGGCGGCGCGCCGCGCCGTGGCCCAGGGCACGCGCGTCGCCTACTTCGGCGTGCAGTCCGGCCAGGCCCAGGTGAAGGCGCTGGAGGCGGCCGAGTCGTCGACCAAGCTGGCGCTGGAGGCCACCCAGCTGGGCTACCGCGTCGGCGTGCGCGTCAACCTCGACGTGCTCAACGCCCAGACCCAGCTGTTCCAGACCCAGCGCGACCTGGCCCGTGCGCGCTACGACGTGCTGGTGGGTGGCCTGCGCCTGCGCCAGGCCTCGGGCCAGCTGCAGCCGTCCGACCTGGACAGCGTCAACCGCCTGCTGCAGAGGTGACGGGGCGCGCGGCCGCCGGCCGGCGCTGCGCCCTACAAATCTTCACGCGGCGCTGACGCGCCGCACATCGCGCGGCGCGCGCCGCCGCGCGACACTGCGTGCCATTCCAGCCCCCCTGGACCGAGGCCGCGCATGAGCAATCCCGACCCCGCCACGCGCGCCGCCATCGCGGCGCACCGCTTCGGCCTGGCCGAGCCCGAGCTGGCACCGCTGCGTGGCGACCCCGCCGGCTGGCTGCTGGCGCAGATCGGGCCCGCCGAGCCGCAGGGTGGCCCGCAGCTGGCCGACAGCACGGCGGCGCTGAAGACCTTCATCGACTACCAGCGCGCCCAGCGTGAGGCGCGCCGCGCCAACCCGGCGCGGGAGCCGCGCCGCGAGCCGGCGATGGCGGGTGCGATGGCCGACGCCATGGCCGGCGGCGACACCATGGCGCCGCCACCGGCGGGTGCGGCGAACCGCCCTGGTGCGCGCAGCGCCGAGCAGCCGTTCGTCGAGCATTTCCGCCGCCTGGTGCAGGACGACCAGCGCGCCCGCGTGGCCACCGCCGCCTCGACACAGCGGCCCTTCGCCGAGCGCCTGGCGCTGTTCTGGGCCAACCACTTCACCGTCTCGATGGCCAAGCCCTCGGTGCGCGGCATGGTCGGCGCCTTCGAGCGCGAGGCCATCCGGCCGCAGCTGGCCGGCCGCTTCGAGGACCTGCTGCGCGCCAGCAGCACCCACCCGGTGATGCTGCGCTACCTGGACAACGACCAGTCGGCCGGCCCGCGCTCGCGCGTGGTGCAGCGCCTGGCGCGCCTGCCGCGGGCCGGCGACAACCCCGACGCACCGCGCCTGTCCGGCCTGAACGAGAACCTGGCGCGCGAGATCCTGGAACTGCACACGCTGGGCGTGGCCGGCGGCGGCGCGGCCTACGGCGGCTGGGGCGGCTATACCCAGGCCGACGTGACCGAGTTCGCCCGCGTGCTCACCGGCTGGCGCATCCCGCTGCAGGAGCTGGCCGCCGGCCGCCTGCCCGAGGGCCGCGCGACACGCTTCGACCCGGCCTGGCACGACCCCGGGCCCAAGACGGTGCTGGGCAAGACCTACGCCGAAGGCCCCGACGCGCTGCACGCCGTGCTGCACGATCTGGCACGCCACCCGTCCACGGCGCGCTTCGTCGCCTACAAGCTGGCCCGCCACGTCGTCGCCGACGACCCGGCGCCGGCGCTGGTGGCGCGGCTGGAGCGCCGTTTCCGCGACACCGAGGGCGACCTGGCCGAGCTGGCGCGTGCGCTGGTGGCCGCCCCCGAGGCCTGGGAGACCACGCCGGCCAAGCTGAAGTCACCCGAGGAGCATGTGCTGAGCAGCCTGCGCATGCTGCGCGTGGAGCCGGCGCTGCTGCAGCGCGGCGCGCCCGATGCCGGCATCGCCGCGCTGGGCCAGCGCCTGCAGGCCGCCCCATCGCCCGCCGGCTGGCCCGACCGCGCCGACGAGTGGCTGGGCCCCGACGCGATGTGGAAGCGCGTCGAATGGACCACCCGGCTGGCCGAGCGCACCGGCCGCCAGGTCGACGCGCGTGCACTGGCGCGCAACAGCCTGGGGCCCCTGCTGCACGCCGACACGGCGCTGCAGATCGAGCGCGCCGCCGATGGCCCGCAGGCGCTGGCGCTGCTGCTGCTGGCGCCCGAGTTCCAGCGCCGCTGAGTGCCGCAGGAGAACACCATGAAGCTGAACCGACGCCACCTGCTGCAAGCCGCCTTGGCCGCCGCCGGCGCCGCGGCGCCGCTGGCGCGCCTGCACGCCACCACGCCCAGCGCCTCGGGCCCCGAAGCGCGCCGCTTCGTCTTCGTCATCCTGCGCGGTGGCATGGACGGCCTGGGCGCCGTGCCGGCGCCCGGCGACCCGGACTTCGCCGAAGTCCGCGGCTCGCTGGCGCAGTACGGCGCGCCCATGCTGCCGCTCGGCGGCCCGTTCGCGCTGCACCCGGCGCTGGCCGAGCTGCACGCGATGTACGGCCGCGGCGAGATGGCCGTGGTGCACGCCACCGGCCTGCCCTACCGAGAGCGCAGCCACTTCGACGCGCAGAACGTGCTCGAGGCCGGCGGCACCCGGCCCTACGAGCTGGCCACCGGCTGGCTGGGCCGCGCGCTGCAGGGCCGGCCGGCGCTGCGCGCCGTGGCGCTGCAGACCGCCGTGCCGCTGGTGCTGCGCGGCAACGACGGCGTCGACACCTGGGCCCCGTCGGCGCTGCCCGAGCCCTCGGCCGACCTGGTGGCGCGGCTGGAGCGCCTGTACCGAAACGATGCGGCGCTGGCCCAGGCGCTGGCCCGCGCGCGCGGGCTGCGCGAGATGCCCGGCATGGCCGCCAACCCGGCCGGCATGGGCGGCCCGGGCGCCGGCGGCCGCGCCGCCGCCGTGGCACTGGCCGGCAAGGCCGCCGAGTTCCTGCAGCGTGGTGCGCAGGTGGCGGTGCTGGAGATGGGCGGCTGGGACACCCATGTCAACCAGGCGCCGGCCAACGGTGCGTTCGCAAACAACCTGCGCACGCTGGACGCGGCATTGGCCGCGCTGCGCGGCGGGCTGCAGGCCGACGGCCTGTGGGGCCGCACGGCGGTGCTGGTGGCCACCGAGTTCGGCCGCCAGATCGAGCCCAACGGCACCCAGGGCAGCGACCATGGCAGTGGCGGCGCGGCCTTCGTGCTGGGCGGCGCGGTCAAGGGCGGCCAGGTGCTGGCCGACTGGCCGGGCGTGGCCCGGAAGGACCGCTTCGAGGGCCGCGACCTGCGCATCACCACCGACCTGCGCGCCGTGCTGCGGCCGCTGCTGGCGGCGCAGCTGGGCGTGTCGCGCGCGGCGCTGGACCGTGACGTGCTGCCGGGCAGCGCAGGCCTGCCGGCGCTGGACCTGACCCGGGCCTGAGGCCGGCCGGCTCAGGCCGGCGGCCTCTCAGCGGGCAACAGCGCCACGATCTCGGCCGCCATGCGCTCGGCCGCGCCGCGGTGCGTGGCGGCGAAGGCCAGGGCCTGCCCGCTCATGCGCGCCAGCGCCGGGTCGCCCAGCAGGTCGACGGCGCGGGCCACGGCCGCTGCAAGCGTGTCCACCCGCTCGGCGGCGCCGGCGGCCAGCGCCTGCTCGGCGGCCTGGCCAAAGTTGAAGGTGTGCGGCCCCAGCAGCAAGGGGCAGCCGCAGGCGGCGGCCTCGATCAGGTTGTGCCCGCCCAGCGGCGCGTAGCTGCCGCCCAGCAGGGCCACGTCGGCCAGCGCGTAGTACAGCGCCATCTCGCCCAGGCTGTCGCCGATCCACACCTCGGCCTGCGCGGCGGCGACGGGCGGTGCATCGCCCCAGGCGCTGCGGCGCAGCGTGCGCAGGCCGGCATCGGCCGCCAGCGCCGCCACCTCGTCGAAGCGCTGCGGATGGCGCGGCACCAGCAGCAGCAGCGGCCGCGGCGCCGGCAGCGCGCGCCAGGCGCGCAGCAGCGGTGCCTCCTCGCCATCGCGGCTGTTGGCCAGCGCCACGACGGCGCGGCCCAGCTGCTCGCGCCACCGGCGGCCCTGTTGCTGCAAGGCCGGCGACGGCGCGATGTCGAACTTCAGGTTGCCCAGCACCTGCACGGCGCCGGCGCCGCTGGCGCGCAGGCGGCGCGCGTCGTCCTCGGTCTGCGCCAGCACCTTGGCGAAGGCCGACAGCGCCGGGTGCAGCAGCGCCGCCAGGCGCTGGCCCTTGACGCGGCTGCGTTCGGACAGCCGCGCGTTGGCCAGCACCATGGGCACGCCGGCGGCCTGCGCCGCGTGCAGCAGGTTGGGCCAGACCTCGGTCTCCATGACCACACCGGCCAGCGGCCGGTGGCGGCGCAGGAAACGGCGCACACCGCCCGGCGTGTCGTAGGGCAGCCATGCCTGCACATCGCCGTCGCGCAGCAGCTTGCGGCCGGCCTCGCGGCCGGTGGCCGTGCCATGGGTCAGCAGCAGGCGCAGGCCGGGGCGCTGGCGGCGCAGCGCCTCGACCAGCGGCGCCGCGGCCAGCGTCTCGCCCAGCGACACCGCGTGCAGCCACAGCCGGCCGGTGCCGGCGGTGTGCGACACCGCCGCGCCGCGGCCGAAGCGCTCGGCCAGCGCCTCGCGGTAGGGCGGCTCGCGGTGGCCGCGCCACCACAGCCGCGCCAGGTACAGCGGTGCCGCCAGGCGCAGCAGCGCCGAGTAGGCGCCGCGGGCCAGGCTGCGCTTCATCGCGGGTGGATGCGGTGGCGCGCGATCCAGGGGCTCGCCGGCGCGCCGCTTGTCGCGCCGCTCAGTGCGCCGCCTCGCCGACGCGCGCGTTGGGCTTCACCGCCAGCAGCGCGGCCATCATCTGCGCCTCGATGCGGGCCAGCGCCGCCTCGGTGTGGCCCTCGAAGCGCAGCACCAGCACCGGCGTGGTGTTGGAGGCGCGGATCAGCCCGAAGCCGTCGGTGAAGTCCACGCGCAGCCCGTCGATGGTGCCGATCTCGCCGCCGGCAAACGCCAGCCGGCCGTCGGCCACGCGGGCCAGCAGCTCGGCCACCACCGCGTGGTGCTCGCCCTCGGCGCAGGCCACGTTCAGCTCGGGCGTGCTGTGGCTGGACGGCAGCGCCTCCAGCGGCGCGCTGGCGTCGGCGTGGCGCGACACGATCTCGAGCAGCCGCGCCGCGGTGTACATCGCGTCGTCGAAGCCGTACCAGCGCTCGCCGAAGAACAGGTGGCCGCTCATCTCGCCGGCGAACGGCGCCCCCGTTTCCGCCAGCTTGGCCTTCATCAGCGAGTGCCCGGTCTTCCACAGCAGCGGCACGCCGCCGGCCTCGCGGATGGCCAGCGGCACGCGCTGGCTGCACTTGACGTCGTAGATGATCGTCGCACCGCGCTGGCGCGCCAGGATGTCGCGCGCGAACAGCATGATCTGGCGGTCGGGGTAGATGATGGGGCCGCTGCGGGTGACCACGCCCAGGCGGTCGCCGTCGCCGTCGAAGGCCAGGCCCAGCTCGGCGCCGGTGGCCTTGACCACCAGCTGCAGGTCGCGCAGGTTCTCGGGCTTGCTCGGGTCGGGGTGGTGGTTGGGGAAGTCGCCATCGACGGCGCTGTACAGGTCGATCACCTCGCAGCCCAGCGCGCGCAGGATGCCCGGGGCCGAGGCGCCGGGGATGCCGTTGCCCGAGTCGACGACCACGCGCAGCGGCCGCGCCAGGCGGCAGTCGCCCACGATGCGCGCCGTGTACTCGGCCAGGATGTCCATGCCGGCACGCCGGCCGCGCCCGCGGGCGTAGTCCTCGGCCTCGATGCGCTGGCGCAGCTGCTGGATCTCCTCGCCGTGGATGGCGCGGCCGGCCAGCACCATCTTGAAGCCGTTGTAGTCCTTGGGGTTGTGGCTGCCCGTCACCTGGATGCCGCTGCGGCAGCCATGCGCGCCGCGCGTGGCGGCCACGTAGTACAGCATCGGCGTGGTCACCGGCCCCAGGTCGACCACGTCCAGCCCGGTGGACTGCAGGCCGCGGACCAGTGCCGCGCTCAGCGCGGGGCCGGAAACCCGCCCGTCGCGCCCCACCGCCACGGCGCGCTCGCCCTCGGCGCGCGCCTGCGTGCCGAAGGCCCGGCCCAGGTGCTCGGCGAAGGCCTCGTCGATCGTCTTGCCGACGACACCGCGGATGTCGTAGGCCTTGAACACGGTCGGGTTGACTTGCATGGACGGTGGCGCGCGCGGCGCGGCAGGGGGTGGCAGACCGGAATGGCGGCGCATTGTAGGCAGCGACCCATGGCGCCCAGGCGGATGGTTTGCCAGCCGTCGCCCCGGCCGTCGATCCGTCGCCACCGCTGCCGTGCCGGGCCTGCCGCTGCCTACACTGGGTGCCCATGTCCGAACTCAGCCGCGAACACCTGCGCAAGTCCTGGAAGGCCTGGATCAGCCACGAGATCGAGCCGGTGGGCCCGGCCTGGCTGCAATGGGTCTGGACCGTGCTGTTCTCGGTCGTCGTGGCCATCGCGTTCACGGTGCTGAGCTTCGCCTTCAACGCGGTGGGCGGCGGCAAGGCCTGGATGTCGCCCGCGACCTGGCTGCGCTGGTTCGGCTACAACCTCGCCGTGTCGCTGGTGATCGGCTGTCTGATCCACACGCTGTTCGCACTGACCATGCCGCTGATCGGGACGGCGCGCATCCGCGCCTGGAGCCTGGCGCGGCGAGCCGTCTACTTCACCAGCGTGCCCATCGTCGGCGTGATGATCGGCTGGCCGCTGGGCGTGTGGCTGTTCTTCCCCGGCGCCGAGCGCTGGTTCGCCAGGCTGCAGCTGGGCAACTTCGTCGGCATCTTCCTGTTCTCGCTGCTGATCAGCTTCGTCTTCTTCCAGATCTTCGCCGCCAAGGCCAAGCAGGCCGAGGCCGAGAAGCGCGAGGCGCAGGCCCGGCTGCGCCTGCTGCAGGCACAGATCGAGCCGCACTTCCTGTTCAACACGCTGGCCAACGTGCTGGCGCTGATCGAGCACGACACGCCGCGCGCGCGGCAGATGCTGGAGTCATTCACCGACTACCTGCGCGTCTCGCTGGCCGGGCTGCGCCGCGAGCAGACCACGCTGGGCGCCGAGCTGGACCTGGCGCGCAGCTACCTGGCGCTGCTGCAGACGCGCATGGAGGAACGGCTTCGCTACGAGATTCACTGCCCCGAGCCGCTGCGCGCCCAGCCCGTGCCGCCGCTGCTGCTGCAGCCGCTGGTGGAGAACGCCATCCACCACGGCCTGGAGCCGCAGGTGGACGGCGGCATGGTCAGCGTGCGCGCGCGGCGCGACGGCAAGACCCTGGTGCTGCAGGTGCAGGACGATGGCGCCGGCCTGCAGGCGCCCAGCCGCCGCCGCGGCAACGGCGTCGCGCTGGACAACCTGCGCCAGCGCCTGGCGGCGCACTGGGGCGGCGGCGCCACGCTGACGCTGGCCGACGCCCAGCCCGGCACCTGCGTCACCCTGCGCCTGCCGCTGTCGGGCGGCACCGGCGTCGACACCCTGCTGGCGCCCGAGGCGCCCTCACCGCCTGCCCCACCCCACGCCCCCGCATGAACCGCCCCGCCCCCACCGCCCTGATCGCCGACGACGAACCGCACCTGGCGCGCGCGCTCCAGGCCGACCTGGCCCAGGCCTGGCCGGCGCTGCAGGTGGTGCACGTGGCGCGCCACGGCCTGGAGGCCGCCGAGCGCATCGCCGCACTGCAGCCCGACCTGGCCTTCCTCGACATCCAGATGCCCGGGCTCACCGGCCTGGAGGTGGCCCAGGGCATCGAGGGCGACACCCGCGTGGTCTTCGTCACCGCCTACGACGAGTACGCCGTGCAGGCCTTCGAGCGCGAGGCGCTGGACTACCTGCTCAAGCCGGTGTCGCGCGAGCGCCTGGCGCAGTGCGTGCAGCGCGTGCAGCGCAGCCTGGCCCAGCCGCCGCGGGACGAGGGCCTGCTGGCGGCGCTGCAGGCGCTGATGCCCCTGGTGCCGGCCGGCGCCGGCGCCGCGGCGGCACCGCGGCTGCGCTGGATCCGTGCCAGCGCCGGCGAGGTGGTGCACCAGGTGGACGTGCGCGAGGTGCTGTTCTTCCGCGCCGACGACAAGTACACCTGCGTGCAGACGGCCAGCGCCGAGCGCCTGATCCGCACCCCCATCGCCGAACTGGTGCAGCAACTGGACCCGCAGCAGTTCGTGCAGGTGCACCGCTCGACCATCGTCAACCTGGAGCACCTGGCCGGCACCCGCCGCGACGACAACAGCCGCCTGTTCCTGCGCCTCAAGGGCCACGCGCACGAGCTGCCGGTGAGCCGCGCCTACGTGCCGCTGTTCAAGGCGATGTAGCGCGCCCTGGCGGCCGGCCGTGGCGTGGCAAGGCGCACGCCCAATCCGCGCCAAATGGCACACCTGGATCCAGGGTCACGGACAAGCTGTCGCTGTGTGGCTCAAGTGTTGGGACAACGGGGCCGATAGAACCGGCGACGCCCGGCCGCCGAGGTCGACCCCGCCCCGTGTTTCCAACGAAGGACACCGATGAAGACCCTGAAGCCCCTCCTCCTGGCCCTGGCCGTCCTGGGCCCTGCCACCGCGCTGGCCAACGACCCCAAGGCCACCATCGCCGAACTGGATGCCCGCCTGGCCAAGATCGGCGTGCCCAAGATCCAGGGCACCGAAGCCGTCGCCGGCAAGGACGTGCCGGCCATCTTCTTCGGCGAGCGCAAGATCAACAACAACTTCGACGTCGTCGACAGCATCCGCAAGTCGCACGGCGCCACCGCCACGGTGTTCGTCAAGCATGGCGACGAGTTCGTGCGCGTCAGCACCAACGTGCTCACCCCCGAGGGCAAGCGCGGCATCGGCACCCAGCTGGCGCGCAACGCGGCCTACGAGGCGGTGAGCAACGGCAAGCAGTACTGCGGCCCGATCGACGTGCTCGGCACCGCCTTCGACGCCTGCTACAACCCGATCAAGGACGCCGGCGGCAAGATCATCGGCGTCAGCTACATCGGCCACAAGAAGTAAGCCGCGCCGGCCTGACGGCGCGGGCCCCGGCCCCGGGGCCTGCCGCGCCGCCGCGGGCCGGCACTGTGCTCCAACCCACTGGAGACCCCGATGGCCTTCCGCCCCGGACTGCCGCGCTTCGTCGCGCTTCGCGCCCGCATCGACCGCATGACGGTCGCCGGGCAACTCTATGCCGCCTTCGGCGTGCTGATCGCGCTGACCATCGCCATGGGCAGCATCGCCTACGTGGCCGTGTCGCGCGTCGACGCGCAGGCCGACCTGCTGGCCGGCAAGTGGCTCAAGGGCGTGGGCCTGCTGGCCGACGCACGCAGCCAGGTGCGCGAGTCGCGCGACTGGGAGGTCAAGCACAGCCGCACCGGTGACACCAGCTACCACGCCGAGTACGAGGACAAGGTCGGCGCGCTGGCCAAGTCGATCGGCGAGGCACTGGCGGGCTACGAGGCGCTGGTGGACGCGCCCGACGAGCGCAAGTTGTTCACCAGCCTCAAGACCAGCTGGGGCGAGTACCACAAGACGCAGCAGAAGGTCGTCGCGCTGGGCCGATCCAAGGCGCAGCAGGACGCGGCCGACTACAGCGACGGCGCCGCCAGCATGGCCTTCGACGAGGTCGACAGCGCGCTGGCCGCGCTGCTCAAGCATGCCTTCGCCGGCGGCGAAGCCGCCGCCGCGGCCTCCAACGCCCTCGCCGAGCGCACCAAGCTGGCCACGCTGGTGCTGCTGGGCGCGGCCGCCGCGCTGGGCCTGCTGCTGGCGGTGACGCTGACGCGCCGGCTGATCCACCAGCTGGGCGGCGAGCCCCGCGTGGCCGCCGAGCTGGCCAGCGCCGTGGCGGCCGGCGACCTGAGCACGCCGATCAGCGTGCGCCCCGGCGACACCCGCAGCCTGATGGCCAGCCTGCAGGCCATGCAGGCCAGCCTGGCCCGCGCCGTGACCCAGGTGCGCCATGGCTCGGAAAGCGTGGCCACCGCCAGCATCCAGATCGCCCAGGGCAACCAGGACCTGTCGCAGCGCACCGAGCAGCAGGCCAGTGCGCTGCAGCAGACCGCGGCGACGATGGAGGAGCTGGGCAGCACCGTCACCAACAACAGCCAGGCCGCGCGCCAGGCCAACCAGCTGGCGATGGGCGCCTCGGCGGTGGCGGTGAAGGGCGGCGCGGTGGTCGGCCAGGTCGTCGAGACCATGAAGGGGATCAACGACAGCAGCCGCCGCATCGCCGACATCATCGGCACCATCGACGGCATCGCCTTCCAGACCAACATCCTGGCGCTGAACGCCGCGGTGGAGGCGGCGCGCGCCGGCGAGCAGGGCCGCGGCTTCGCCGTGGTGGCCGGCGAGGTGCGCAGCCTGGCGCAGCGCAGTGCGCAGGCGGCCAAGGAGATCAAGGGCCTGATCAACGCCAGCGTCGAGCGCGTCGAGCAGGGCACCAGCCTGGTCGACCAGGCCGGCACGACGATGCAGGAGATCGTCGCCGCCATCCAGCGCGTCACCGACATCGTCGGCGAGATCTCGTCGGCCAGCGAGGAACAGAGTTCCGGCGTGGCCCAGGTCGGCCAGGCGATCTCGCAGATGGACCAGGCCACGCAGCAGAACGCCGCGCTGGTCGAGCAGAGCGCCGCGGCGGCCGAGAGCCTGAAGCAGCAGGCGCAGCAGCTGGTGCAGGCGGTGGCCGTGTTCAAGCTCGATGCGCGGACGGCGCCTGCGTCGGCAACGCCCGGTGTGGCGGCGGCGCCGGCGATGCCCGGCGACTACGCGGGCGTCGAGCGCCGCGGGCCGAACCGCGCCATCAACGTGGCACGCATCGCGCCGGCAGCGGCCGCCGCCCGGCCGCCGGCCCCGGCTGCGGCGCGCCCCGCGCCCGCGGCCACCGGCACCGACGACTGGGAGTCCTTCTGAGCGCGTAGCCAGGCGCGCCGCGCGGCGGCGCCAGCGGACCGACGGCGGGCCTGCGGGCCCGCCGTCCGCGCTTCGGGCTCGGTCCGGCGCGCGGGACGACAGGTCCGAAAACGGCCAGACGCGGCCGGGGGGCTGCCTATGATGGCTGCATGGATGCCCGCCCGACGGCCCCCCACCCGCTGGACCCGGACGCCGCGTACCAGGCGCTGCGTTCGCGCGATGCGCGCTTCGACGGCCGCCTGTGGGTGGGCGTGACCAGCACCGGCATCTACTGCCGCCCGGTGTGCCGCGTGCGCACGCCGCGACGCGAGAACTGCCGCTTCTTCGCCACCCGCGCACTGGCCGAGGCGGCGCGCTTCCGCCCCTGCCTGAAGTGCCGGCCCGAGATCGCGCCGGGGCTGTCGGCGATGGACTCGGCGCGTTCGCTGGCCGAGCAGGCGGCGCGCTGGATCGACGAGGCGGTGCAGCAGGGTGCGAGCCCGGCGCTGCCGGCGCTGGCCGCGCGGCTGGGCGTCACCGACCGCCACCTGCGCCGCATCTTCCAGGGTGCACATGGCGTGACGCCGCGCGACTACCTGGCCACGCAGCGCCTGCTGCTGGCCAAGCAGCTGCTCAGCGACACGGCGCTGCCGGTGGCGCAGGTGGCAATGGCCAGCGGCTTCGCCAGCCTGCGCCGCTTCAATGCCGCCTTCGCCGAGCGCTACCGGCTCAGCCCCAGCCAGCTGCGCCGCAGCGGCGACGACGGTGCACGGGCCACCCGCGACAGCGCACGCCCGCTGCGCCTGGCCTGGCGCGCGCCCTACGACCATGCGGCGATGCTCGCCTTCCATGCGCAGCGCCAGCTGGCCGGCGTCGAACAGGTGGACGGCGACACCATGCGCCGCACGCTGGCCTGGCCCCACCGTGGCCGGGCCTTGCGCGGCTGGGTCGCGCTGCGCTTCGATGCGGCGCGCGCCGAGCTGCAGCTGCAGGCTGCGCCGGCGCTGGCACCGGCGCTGGGCGCGCTGCTGGCGCGCGTGCGCCAGGCCTTCGACCTGGACACCGACCCGTCGCAGATCGACCCGGTGCTGGCGCGCCTGCCCGTGGCGCCGCGCCCGGGGCTGCGGCTGCCGGGCAGCCTGGACGGCTTCGAGACGGCGGTGCGCATCGTCGTCGGCCAGCAGGTGACGGTGAAGGCGGCGCGCACCCTGCTGGCGCGGCTGGTGGCCGAGTACGGCCGCCCCGTGGCCACGCCCTGGCCGGGGCTGGACCGGCTGTTCCCCAGCGCCGAGGCGATCGCCGCCGCCGACCCCGAGCGCCTGGGCCAGCTCGGGCTGGTGCGCCAGCGCAGCGGCGCGCTGCAGGCGCTGGCGCGCGCCGTGCGCGACGGCAGGCTGGACCTGCGCCCGGGCGCGCCGGTGCAGCCCACGCTGGACGCGCTGCTGGCCCTGCCCGGCATCGGCCCGTGGACGGCGCAGCTCGTCGCGATGCGCGTGCTGGCCTGGCCCGACGCCTGGCCGGCCAGCGACATCGGCCTGCTCAACGCGCTGGGCACGCGCGACCCGCGCGAGGCCGCGGCGCGCGCCGAAGCCTGGCGTCCCTGGCGCGCCTATGCCGTGGTCCGCCTCTGGCACCACCTCGAGGAACCGACATGAACGACCGACTCCTGCGCTGCATCGCGCAATGCCGCATCGCCAGCCCGCTGGGCCCGCTGACCCTGGCCGCCACGGCGCAGGGCCTGGCCGGCGCCTGGTTCGACGGCCAGCGCCACCACCCGGGCGAACTGGCCCTTCCCGAGGCGCCGGGCCAGCGCTGGCTGGCCCAGGCGGCGCGCGAGCTGGATCAGTACTTCGAGGGCCGGCGCCGCCACTTCGAGGTGGCGGTGGACGCCGAGGGCACGCCCTTCCAGCGCCAGGTGTGGCAGCTGCTGCGCGGCATTGCCGCCGGGCACACACGCGGCTACGGCGAACTGGCGGCGGCGCTGGGCCGGCCGCAGGCGGCGCGTGCCGTCGGCGCCGCCGTGGGGCGCAACCCGGTGTCCATCATCGTGCCCTGCCACCGCGTGCTGGGCCAGGGCGGCGCGCTCACCGGCTATGCCGGCGGGCTGCAGCGCAAGCAGGCGCTGCTGGCGCTGGAGCACGCCGAGGTGGCCGCGTGACGCAGCGCCAGCTGGCCGAGCTGCTGCTGCTGGGCGCGATCTGGGGCGCCTCGTTCCTGTTCATGCGCACCGCCAGCCCCGAGTTCGGGCCGCTGGCGCTGGCCTTCGTGCGCGTCGCCGGCGCGGCGGCGTTGCTGCTGCCGGTGCTGGCGCTGCGTCGTGGCAGTCTGCTGGCGCTGCGCCTGCACTGGCGCGCCATCGCCGTGGTCGGGGTGCTCAACTCGGCCCTGCCCTTCGTGCTGTTCATGGTCGCGGCGCTGGCGCTGCAGGCTGGGCTGATGGCGGTGTTCAACGCCGCCGCGCCGCTGTGGGCGGCGGTGGTGGCCTGGCTGTGGCTGGGCGAGCGGCCCAGCGGCGCGCGTGTGCTGGGGCTGCTGCTGGGCCTGGCCGGCGTGGCGCTGCTGGTGGCCAGCCGCGGCAGCACGCTGGCCACGGCGGGGCGGGTGGCCCCGCTGCTGGCGGTGGCGGCCTGCATCGTGGCCACGGTGCTGTACGGCATCTCGGCCGTCTACGCGCGCAGGCGGCTGCAGGCGGTGCCGGCGATGGCGGTGGCCGCCGGCAGCCAGACGGCGGCGGCGCTGGTGTTGCTGCCGGCGGCGCTGTGGGCCTGGCCACGGGTGCCGCCGGGCGCCGGCGCCTGGGCCGACGCGGCGCTGCTGGCCTTCGCCTGCACCGGCCTGGCCTACCTGCTGTACTTCCGCCTCATCGCCCAGGCCGGCGCGCAGCAGGCCATCACCGTGACGCTGCTGGTACCGGTGTTCGCCATCGCCTGGGGCTGGGCCTTGCTGGCCGAGCGGCCCGATGCGCCCACGCTGGGCGCTGCGGCGCTGGTGCTGCTGGGCACGGCGCTGGCCGTCGGCCTGCTGCGGCTGCCACGGCGCGCGGCCGAGCAGCCATGAAGAAAGCCGCCCGGCGGGTGCCTGGGCGGCTTGCTGGGACCGGAGCGCCGGCCGTTCAGCGGAACTTGGCCTCGGGCACGGTGCGCAGGTCGCCCGGCAGCGTGGCCAGGTAGTCGGCCATGGCCTTCAGCTCGGCGCGGCTGAATTGCTTGACCTGCGCGCCCATGATGGCGTTGGCGCGGCCCACCTGCGGGTTGCCCTCGATGGCGTAGCTGCGCAGCACCACGTTCAGGAAGTCGGCATGCTGGCCGGCGATCTTCGGGTAGGCGTCGTTGATCGGCTTGTTGAAGTTGGCGCCGTGGCAGGACGCGCAGGCGCCCTTGTTGAGCAGCGCGGCCACCGCCGGCGGCGGGGTCACGGCGGTCTCGGCGACGGTCTTCACCGACGAGGCGCCGTGCTGCGCATAGAACGCGCCCAGGTCCTTCATGTCCTGCTCGCTCAGCGAGCCGGCGATGGCGCGCATCGTCGGGTGCTTGCGCTCGCCCTTGGCGTAGGCCTGCAGCGAGGCGACGATGTAGCCCGCGTTCTGGCCCGAGATCATCGGCACCTTGTGGATCTCGGGGAAGCTGGCCTGGTAGCCCACGATGCCGTGGCAGCCGATGCACATCGCCGCCTTCTCGCGGCCGGCCTTCACGTCCTGGGCCTGCGCGGCGCCGACAAAGCCGGCCAGCGCCAGCAGCAGGGTGATCGCTTTGCTCATCGTCGCTGGGCAGGCCGGGCCTGCCGATCGAATGGGTGATGGGAGCCGGGCTGGGCAGCGGCGCCGGCACCCCGGCGCGCACCGAGAACCGGGCACAGCCGTCGATTATAGGCCCCCGCTTATACTGGCCCGAGGCCCCGACGACCCCTCGCCGCAGCGCCCTGCGGCGACCACTCCCCCGCCCCACCCGATGAAGTTCGAAGGCTCCGAGCGCTACGTCGCCACGCCCGACCTGATGCTGGCCGTCAACGCCAGCGTCACACTGCAGCGGCCCCTGCTGATCAAGGGCGAGCCCGGCACCGGCAAGACCCTGCTCGCCGAGGAGGTCGCCCAGGCCCTGGGCATGCCGCTGCTGCAGTGGCACATCAAGAGCACCACCAAGGCCCAGCAGGGCCTGTACGAGTACGACGCCGTGAGCCGGCTGCGCGACAGCCAGCTCGCCGGCGCCGAGGACAGCGACCGCTTCCGCGACATCCGCAACTACATCGTCAAGGGCGTGCTGTGGCAGGCCTTCGCCGCCGACAAGCCGGTGGTGCTGCTGATCGACGAGATCGACAAGGCCGACATCGAGTTCCCCAACGACCTGCTGCGCGAGCTCGACCGCATGGAGTTCCATGTCTACGAGACGCGCGAGACGGTGCGCGCGCTGCACCGGCCGGTGGTCATCATCACCTCGAACAACGAGAAGGAACTGCCCGACGCCTTCCTGCGCCGCTGCTTCTTCCACTACATCCGGTTCCCCGACGCCGACACCATGCGCGCCATCGTCGACGTGCATTTCCCGGGGCTGAAGCAGGAGCTGCTGGCGGCGGCGCTGAAGACCTTCTACGACGTGCGCAACCTGCCCGGGCTGAAGAAGAAGCCCAGCACCAGCGAGCTGATCGACTGGCTGCGCCTGCTGCTGGCCGAGGACATCCCGGCGCAGGCGCTGCACAGCGCCGAGCAGCAGGTGGCGCTGCCGCCGATGGTCGGCGCGCTGCTGAAGAACGAGCAGGACGTGACGCTGTTCGAGAAGCTCGTCCAGATGCAGCGCAACCACCGGTGATGGAGCCCCCAAGCCCGCTGGCGCTCGCTACCCCCGGGGCCCCCGCGGGGCCCCTGCGGCGCCCTGGGGGCCGCCGGCCTCGGACCGGCGGAGCCGGATCCGGGCCGTGGCCCGGCTTCAAACCCAACCGAGGCAGGGCATGAGCTGGCCGCCCCCCGTCGAACTGCTCGGCGAGCACGCGTCGCTGCGGCCGCTGCAGCGCGAGCACCACGACGCGCTGTGCGACGCGGTGCGCGACGGCGAACTCTGGCGCCTCTGGTACACGCTGGTGCCGCCGCCCGAGCGCATGGCCGCCGAGATCGAGCGCCGGCTGGCGCTGCAGGCCGCCGGCAGCATGCTGCCCTTCACCAGCTTCGACGCCAGCGGCCGGGTGGCCGGCATGACGACCTACATGCATGTCGACGCCGTGCACCGCCGTGTCGAGATCGGTAGCACCTGGACCCGCGCCAGCCTGCAGCGCAGCGCCTTCAACACGCAGTGCAAGCGCCTGCTGCTGGCACATGCCTTCGAGCAGCTCGACTGCATCGCCGTCGAGTTCCGCACCCACCGCCTGAACGTGCAGAGCCGGCGCGCCATCGAGCGCCTGGGCGCGCAGCTCGACGGCATCCTGCGCGCGCACCAGCGCTCGCCCGACGGTGCGCTGCGCGACACCGCCGTCTACAGCATCACCGCCGCCGAGTGGCCGACCATCCGCGCCCACCTCGACTGGCAGCTGAGCAAGCCGCGCTGAGCGCGCGGCCGACCCGAGACACCGCGCCGATCGCGCGGCCCCGAAAGCAACCCCATGGCCAAGAACAAGCCCAAGACCCGCCCGCTCAGCGTCGACGACCTCTGGAAGATCGAGCGCATCGGCGCACCCAGCCTGTCACCCGACGGCGCGCAGGCGGTGGCCTCGGTGACGCGCTTCTCGATGGAGAAGAACGAGTCGGCGGCCTCGCTGTGGCTGCTGTCCACGCTGGGCGGCGCACCGCGCGCGCTCACCCAGTGCGGCAAGAAGGACGGCGCGCCGCGCTGGTCTCCGAAGGGCGACCTGATCGGCTTCACCGCGCAGCGCGAGCAGGAAGGCGCCAAGGACGAGACCACGCAGCTGTACCTGATCGCCCCCGACGGCGGCGAGGCGCGCCGCGCCGCCAGCGTGGCCACCGGCGTGGCCGGCTGGCGCTGGTGCCCCGACGGCCGCCGCGTGCTGTTCGCCTCCTGGGTCTGGCCCGGGCAGCGCGGCCACGCGGCACAGGCCAAGGCGCACAAGGCCTTCAAGGAGCGCAAGGAGAGCGGCTACGCCACCAGCGAGGCCCAGTACCGCTTCTGGGACCACAACCTGCCGATGGGCCGGGTACCGCACCTGCACCTGCTGGACACCACCAGCGGCCGCTTCCGCGACCTGTTCGAGGGCACGCCCTACGAGCTGCCGCGCGCCGACCCCGGCGCCGACCACTTCGACGTCTCGCCCGACGGCCGCCGCGTGGTCTTCGTCTTCGACCCCGCGGCCGAGAAGCGGCTGGACAACCCGCGTGCGCTGGCCGAGATGGATCTGCGCAGCGGCCAGGTCGCGGTGCTGGTGCAGGACGCCGGCTGGGACCTGGGCGCGCCGCGCTACAGCCCCGACGGCGGCCGCATCGCCTTCGTCGCGCAGAACCTGGGCCGCAAGCACACCATGCCCGACCAGCTGGCGATCTGGGACCGCGACGCCGGCGGCTGGGAGGTGATCAGCGCCGAGTGGGACCACGAGGTCGGCGCGCCGCTGCAGTGGGAGGCCGATGGCCTGGCGCTGCTGTTCGCCGCCGAGCAGCAGGGCCGCCGCCACCTGTGGCGCTTCGACATCGCCGACCGCCGCGCCGAGGTCGCCGTGCGCGGCGGCTGGCTGCAGGCCTTCGACAAGGCCGCCGGCACCCTGGTGACGCTGGCCGACGCCGTCGACCACCCGCCGCGCCTGAGCGCCCACCTGCCCGCGGCCGAGCCGCGCCGCATCGAGCACTTCAACGACGCGCTGCTGGCCGGCATCGCGATGGGCCGCAGCGAGGAGCTGTGGATCAGCGGCGCCGACGGCTCGCCGCCGCCGGCCAAGGGCGCGCGCCGCGCCAAGGGCCAGGCGGCGGCGACGCGCAAGGGCGACCCGGTGCAGGTCTGGCTGACCTACCCGCCGGGCTTCGACGCGAAGAAGACCTACCCGCTGCTGCACGTGATCCACGGCGGCCCGCACACCGCCTTCGGCGACGCCTGGCACTTCCGCTGGAACGCGCAGGCCTTCGCCGCCCAGGGCTACGTGGTCGCGGCCGTCAACTACCACGGCTCGTCCAGCTTCGGCTACGCCTTCAAGGACAGCATCACCCACCGCTGGGGCCAGCTGGAGCTGCAGGACGTGGAGGCCGCCACCGACGAGCTGCTCCAGCGCCCCTGGGCCGATGCACGGCGTGTCTTCGCCACCGGCGGCAGCTACGGCGGCTTCATGGTCGCCTGGATGAACGGCCATTGCCAGCCCGGCCGCTACGCCGCCTACGTCTGCCACGCCGGCTGCTTCGACTGGACGGCGATGTTCGCCGACGACGCCTACACCTGGCATGCCAAGGAACTGGGCGCCTGGTACTGGGACGACATCAGCCGCGTCAACGCGCAGAGCCCGCATGCCTTCGCCGTGAACATGACGACGCCGACGCTGGTGATCCACGGCGCCATGGACTACCGCGTGCCCGACGCCCAGGGCCTGGCCTACTACAACACCCTGAAGGCGCGCGGCGTCGATGCGCGGCTGCTGTGGTTCCCCGACGAGAACCACTGGATCCTGAAGCCGCGCAACAGCCAGCTCTGGTACCAGGAGTACTTCGACTGGCTGCGCCGCCACGACCCGGCGGCCGCCGGCAAGAGCCGCAGGAGCGCCCCGGCGGCGAAGCGCAAACCGGCCTAGGTCACCGCCGGCGCCGGGACCGCGCCCGGGGCACCGCCGGCATCGTCGACGACGCGGTCGCGCCCCGCGGCCTTGGCGGCGTACAGCGCCTCGTCGGCACGCCGCCACAGCGCCGGCATCGGCTCGGTGCCGCTCTGGGCCATCGCCAGGCCCACGCTGACGGTCATGCGCAGCGCGCCGTCGGGCATGGCCAGCGGCGCCTCGCGCACCGCCGCCAGCAGCCGCGCCGCCGCCTGGTGGGCGCCGGCGCGGTCGGTGTCGGGCAGCAGCATCACGAATTCCTCGCCGCCGACGCGGGCCACGACGTCGCCCCCGCGCGCCACCGCCCGCAGGCGGCGCGCCAGGTGCACCAGCGCCGCATCGCCACCGGCATGGCCATGGCGGTCGTTGATGCGCTTGAAATGGTCGGCGTCGATGGCCAGCAGCGCATAGGGCCGGCCGCCGCGGCGCAGGCGCGCGTGCTCCAGCGCCAGCGCATGCTCGAAGCTGCGCCGGTTGGGCAGCCCGGTCAGCGGGTCGTGCAGCGAGGCGTGGCGCAGCCGCATCACCAGCCGCAGCACCACCATCCCGCCAAAGCCTGCGTTGGCCGTGAGACCGACGACGACGAAGCCCAGGATGACCAGCGTCTGGCCGCTGCCGCCATGGTCCAGCGGTGCGCCCACGGCCAGGCCCAGCACCGCGCCCAGGCCGCGCGCACCCACCAGCAGCGCCACCAGCACCATCGGCGCGCCGCAGGCCCAGGCCGCGGCACGGCCGAACTCGTCGGCCAGCCCGCGCCCGGCCAGCAACGCCGTGCGCAGCGCAATCCAGGCCATGCCGCAGCTGCCCAGCGCGGTGATCCAGCGCGACTCGCCGCCGGCCAGCAGCACCAGCGCGGAGACCCCGATGGCCGCCCCGGCGATGCCGAAGTTCTCGCCGTCGCGCGTGGGCGCGCGCACGAACAGCGCGGTGCCCCGCGCCGCCATCGAGAAGGCCAGCAGGTTGATCGCGTTGGGCAGCCAGCGGCCCAGCCAGTTGCCCAGCGCCTCACGCTCGACCAGCAGCGACATGCCCGCGGCCATCAGCAGGGTCGCCGCGGCCCAGTGCCAGGACGGTCGCCGCGCCATGCGCAGCCAGGCGGCGCCGAGCCACAGCAGGCCGAGGAAGCCCTGCTGGATCACGACGACCGTGATGAGGATCTGGTTGGTGTTCATGCAGCGGACGGCATGGGGCGATGCTCGCGTCCGGGCCGAAGTCGGCTCGCCATGGGGCGGCGTCCGTTCCGCGCCACAATCCGCTATATCGGACGCTCGCGATGCTGATTGACTTCTTTTTCACCCTGCGCGCCGCCCGGCTGCCGGTCAGCGTGACCGAGTTCCTGTCGCTGCTGCAGGCGCTGAAGGCCGGCGTGATCGGGCCCTCGGTCGACGAGTTCTACGGGCTGGCGCGCACCGCGCTGGTCAAGGACGAGGTGCACTTCGACAAGTTCGACCGCGCCTTCGCCGCCTATTTCAAGGGCGTGGAGCTGCTCACCGACCTGCGCCAGGAACTGCCGGCGGACTGGCTGCGCAAGGCGCTGGCGCTGAACCTGACGCCCGAGCAGAAGGCGGCCATCGAGAAGCTGGGCTGGGACGAGCTGATGGAGACGCTGAAGAAGCGCCTGCAGGAGCAGCGCGAGCGCCACGAGGGCGGCAACCGCTGGATCGGCACCGGCGGCACCAGCCCCTTCGGCAACTCGGGCTTCAACCCGCAGGGCATACGCATCGGCGGCGGCGGCGGCAACAAGAGCGCAGTCAAGGTCTGGGACCAGCGCGCCTACCGCGACTACGACGACAGCCGCGAGCTGGGCACACGCAACATCAAGGTGGCGCTGCGCCGGCTGCGCCGCTTCGCGCGCGAGGGCAGCGACCTGGAGCTGGACCTGGACGACACGGTGCGTTGCACCGCGGCCAACGCCGGCTTGCTCGACATCCGCATGATCCCCGAGCGGCACAACAAGGTGAAGGTGCTGCTGCTGATGGACGTGGGCGGCACCATGGACGAGCACATCGCCCGCGTCGAGGAGCTGTTCAGCGCCGCCAAGAGCGAGTTCAAGCACCTCGAGTTCTACTACTTCCACAACTGCGTCTACGACTTCGTCTGGAAGAACAACCGCCGCCGCTACAGCGAGAAGCTGGCCACCTGGGACCTGATCCGCAAGTACAACAAGGACTACAAGCTGGTCTTCGTCGGCGACGCGACGATGAGCCCCTACGAGATCCTGCAGCCCGGCGGCAGCGTCGAGTACAACAACGAGGAGCCGGGCGCCGAATGGCTGCAGCGGCTCACCCACGCCTATCCGCACTTCGCCTGGATCAACCCCGAGCCGCAGGGCGTCTGGGGCTATCGCCAGAGCATCTCCATCGTCCAGCAGCTGATGCGCCAGCGCATGTTCCCGCTGACCCTGGCCGGGCTGGAAGGAGCCATGCGGCTGCTGAGCAAATGACGCACCGCGTGCCGCGCTGGGCGGTCGCGCCGCTGCTGGCGCTGGCGCTGCTGGGCAGCGGCTGCGCGCTGCTGCCGGCCGCGCTGCGCAGCGGCGGCGATGCGCCGCCGGCAGCGGCCGCCGCGCCCGCCGGCGCGGCGTCGGCGCCGCCCGGCGTCGAGGTGCGCGTGGTCGCGCCCCAGCCGCTGCGCGACCTGCTCGCCCAGCACCTGGACCTGGCGCGGCTGGGGCGGCTGCCGCGCGACGAGGTCGACGAGCAGGAGTGGTCGCGCCTGGTCGACGCCACCCCGGCGCAGGCGCGCGAGCTGCTCGAGACCGAGGGCTACTTCCAGTCCCAGGTGACACTCAGCCGCCAGCGTGGCGGCGCAGCCGGCGACCCCGACGAGGTCACGGTGCGGGTGGACCCGGGCCCGCGCGCGCTGGTCGGCCGTGTCACGCTGCAGGCCGAGGGCGAGCTGGAGCGCGGCGCCGGCGCAGGCGAAGCGCATGCCAGCGCCACGCTGGAGGCGCTGCGCCGCCAGTGGGAACTGCCCAGCGGCACGCCGTTCCGCAACGCCAGCTGGTCGGCGGCCAAGAACACCGCGCTGTCGCGGCTGCGTGCCGCCGGCTACGCCACCGCCGTCTGGGCCGGCACCGGGGCCGAGGTCGACGTCGAGAGCGGCCGCGTGCGCCTGTTCCTGGTGGCCGACAGCGGCCCGCTGTTCCGCCTGGGCCAGCTGCAGATCGAGGGCCTGGTGCGCCATGACGCCGACACCGTGCGCGACCTGCTCGGCGCCACCGCCGGCACGCCACTGACCGAGACGCTGCTGCTGGACTTCCAGGAGCGGCTGCAGAAGAGCGGTCTGTTCGATGGCGTCACCGTCACGCTGGACCCCGACCCGGCGCAGGCGGCCGCGGCCACGCTGGTGGCGCGGCTGCGCGAAGCGCCCCTGCAGGTCTACACCGCCGGCGTGGGCTACAGCGCCAACAACGGGCCGCGCGCGTCGCTGGAGCACACCTACCGCCGCGTCTTCGGCTATGCCGTCTCGTCGCGCAACAAGCTCGAATGGGCGCAGCGCCGGCAGCTGTGGGACGGCGAGCTCAGCACCCACCCCGGCGAGGGCCTGTGGCGAAACCTGCTGGGCGTGGCCATCGAGCGCCAGGAGTCCAGCAGCGACACCGTGCTGTCGCAGCGCCTCCGCCTGGGCCGCGCGCAGGAGGGCCAGCGCATCGAGCGGCTGTACTACGCCGAGGCCGAGCGCTCGCGCCAGCGCAAGCCGGGCAGCGACCCGGTCGACGCCAACGCCTACTCGGTCAACTACCACGGCGTGTGGCGCGGGCTGGACAGCATCCTGCTGCCCACCGAGGGCTACAGCTTCAGCGGCCAGCTGGGCCTGGGCCGCGCCGACGGCACCGACGCGCGCCCCGGGCCCTTCACCCGCGCCTACGGCCGGCTCACCGTCTACCGGCCGATAGGCGCCAGCTTCTACGGCCAGGCACGGCTGGAGATCGGCCAGGTGTTCCTGCGCACGGGCATGGTGCTGCCCGAGTCGCAGCGCTTCCGCGTCGGCGGCGACGACTCGGTGCGTGGCTATGGCTACCGCAGCCTGGGCCCGCAGGTGGCCGGCGTGACCGACAGCGGCACCGTGATGGCCACTGCCAGCGTCGAGATCGCGCGGCCCGTGAGCGCCGCGCTGCCCTCGGTCTGGTGGGCGGTCTTCGCCGACGCCGGCAACGCGGCCAACAACTTCAAGCACCTGGACCCGGTGCTGGGCGTCGGCGCCGGCGTGCGCTGGCGCAGCCCGGTGGGGCCGCTGAAGCTGGACTACGCCTGGGGCCGCGAGACGCGCAAGTTCCGCCTGCACTTCAGCGTCGGCATCGCCTTCTGAGCCACCGCATGCAGCGACGCACGCGATGAAGCCCCGCACGCCACCCACCCCCGAGCAGCTGCAGCGCCGCGGCGCCGCCGCGCCGCTGCGCACCGCCTGGCAGCTGCTGGCGCCGCTGTGGATCGTCGCCGCGGCGGCGCTGCTGGTGGTGGCGCTGGCGGCCGGTGCGCTGCGCTGGATGCTGTTCAGCGAGCCCGGCGGCCGCTGGCTGCTGACCCACCTGCCGGGGCTGCAGGTCGAGGGCTTCGAGGGCGAGCTGGCCGGGCCGCAATGGCAGCTGTCGCGGCTGGACCTGCGCAGCGCCGACGGCGCACTGCGCCTGCGCCTGCTGGACCTGCGCATCGAGGGCCTGGAGTGGCAATGGCGGCCGGCGCCCGGCACCTGGCTGGCGCTGAACGCGCGCCGCGTGCAGGCGCGCGAGGCGCAGCTCGACACCGGCCCGCCCGGCGAGCGCCCGATCCCGGCGCCGCAGCGCGTCGGCGGGCCCTTCTCGCTGACCATCGACCGCGCCGCGCTGGACCTGCTGAGGATCGACCGCCTGCCGCCGCTGCGGGCGATCGAGGCCCAGGGGCTGGTGCTGGCGGCCGACGGCGCCGACGCGCGCCACCGCGTGGCCTCGGCCAGCGCCGAGTTCGAGCGCATGCGCCTGCAGGCTGCGGGCGAGGTCGCGACGCGCGCGCCGCTGGCGCTGTCGCTGCAGGTGCAGGCCACGCCGCTGGCCGGCGGTGACGCGCCCGACTGGGCCGCCGTCCTGCGTGCCCGTGGCGAGCTGGGCCGGATCGACCTGCAGGCCACCGTGCGCGGCGTGCCGCGCGGCCCGCACGCGGCGCCGTCGCTGGACCTGCGCGCCACGCTGGCGCCGCTGCTGGCCTGGCCGGTGCAGGCCCTGTCGCTGCACACCCAGGACCTGGACCTGGCGGCGTTGTCGACCGCCGCGCCGCGCACCCGGCTCAGCGGCAGCGCCGTGGTCACCAGCCGCGCCGCCGACGCCCCCATCGCGGTGCGCGCCGAGCTGGCCAATGCGGTGCCGGGGCGCTGGAACGAAGGCGGGCTGCCGCTGCGCCGGCTGCTGCTGGAGCTGTCGGGCCGGCTGGACCAGACCGACCGGCTGGACCTGACGCGCTTCGAGCTGCAGCTCGCCGACGCCAGCCAGGCCGCCGGCCGCATCACCGGCCAGGGTGGCTGGGTCGGCACGCGCTTGCGCCTGCAGACCGCGCTGCAGGGCGTGGTGCCGCAGCGCCTGGACGGCCGCGCGCCGGCGATGGTGCTGGCCGGCCCGCTGTCGCTGGACCTGCAGGGCCTGCCGGCACCCGACGGCAGCGCCACGCCGGCGCGCGACGCCTGGCGGCTGAGCGGCGAGCTGGATCTGCTGGGCCGCGTCGACGCCGCGCCGCAACCGGTGCGCCTCACGCTGAAGGCCGAGGCCGACGCACGCTCGCTGCGCCTGGACCCGGTGCGGGCGGAGTCGGGCGCCGCCAGTGCCGAGCTGCAGCTGGCGGCGCAGCGCGTCGACGGCGGGGCCTGGCAACTCGAGACCCGCGGCCAGCTGGTCGACTTCGACCCCCAGCCCTGGTGGCCGGGCGAGCCCGGCAGCGCCTGGCGCGAGGGCCACCACCGCCTGCGCGGCGACTGGGCGCTGACGCTGCGCCTGCCCGCCGACGCCGCCACGCTGCCGCGCCTGGCGCTGGCGCAGCGCGTGGCCGGCAACGGCCGGCTGCGCCTGACCGACTCCTTGCTGGCCGGCGTGCCGCTGGCCGCCGAGCTGGACCTGGCCAGCGCGCGCGGCAGCGCGCTGGCCACGCTGCAGGGCGAGTTGCGCGCCGGCGGCAACCGGCTGCGGCTCGACGGCCGCGCCGAGCCCGGCGGCAGCGGCGAGCGCGACCGCTGGTTGCTGGAGCTGCAGGCCGGCACGCTGGCCACGCTGGCGCCGCTGGCGCGGCTGCTCCCGGCCCTGGCCGACTGGGCACCGCGCGCCGGCAGCGCCAACGGCCGGCTCGAGGCCGAGGGCCGCTGGCCGGCGCTGAAGACCAGCGGCCGCGCCCAGCTCGTCGGCCTGCAGGCCGGCACGCTGGCGCTGGCCGAAGGCGCCGCCGAGTGGCAGCTGGACACCGCCGACCGCCAGTCGCTGGTGGCGCAGATCAACCTCGGCGGCCTGGCGCTGGGGCCGCGGCGCGCGCAGCGCATCAGCGGCGAGCTGCGCGGCACCGTGGCCGAGCACCGCGTCGACCTCGTCGCGCTGCTGCCCGAGCGCCTGCCGGCCGCGGGCGAACGCCTGCTGGGCGTGGTGGCGCGCAACGGCACGCAGGCCCGGTTGCGCGCACAGGGCGGCTGGGTGCCGCGCAGCGGCGGCGGCGGGCGCTGGACCGCGCAGATCGACCAGCTGTCGCTGGGCGGCTGGGACGGGCGCTCGGCGCCGTCCGACGGCAGCGACGCCTGGGCACGCAGCCAGCAGCGCCTGCGTGCCGAGCTCGACTTCGATGCCCAGGGCGGCCTGGCCGCGCTGCGCGCCGATGCCGGCCGCATCACGTTGGGCGATGCCATCGCGCTGCGCTGGGACGAGGTGCGCGCCGACCTGCGCGGCGAGCAGGCGCGCTTCGCGCTGCGCGCCGAGCTCGAGTCCTTCGCGCTGGCGCCGCTGCTGCAGCGCCTGCAGCCCCAGCTGGGCTGGCGCGGCGACCTGCGCATCGGCGGGCGGCTGGACCTGCGCGCCGACGAGCGCTTCGCCGCCGACCTCGTGCTGGAGCGGCGCGGTGGCGACCTGGCGGTGCAGGCTGGCGAGAGCGTGCAGGCGCTGGGCCTGAACGAGCTGCGCCTGGCCATCGCGGCGCAGAACGGCGCCTGGCGCTTCGAGCCGCTGTTCCGCGGCAGCATGCTGGGCACCATCGAGGGCAGCCTGCGCGTCGACGCCAGGCCCGAGCAGCGCTGGCCCGGGCCCGACGCGCCCATCGGCGGCGAGGTCCGCGCACGCGTCGCCGACATCGGCATCTGGACCACCTTTCTGCCGCCGGGCTGGCGCCTGGGCGGCGAGGTCGACATCCGCGCCGGCGTCGGCGGCCGCTTCGCCGAGCCGCAGCTCAGCGGCCGCGTCAGCGGCCAGGGCCTGGCGCTGCGCAACCGGCTGCAAGGCGTGCACGTGGCCGACGGCCGCGTCGAGATGGTGCTGGAGGGCGACCGCGCGCGCATCGAGCGCTTCCAGTTCAAGGGTGGCGACGGCACGCTGAGCCTTGCCGGCCAGGGCAGCCTGTGGCGACAGGTGGATGGCCGCGCGCAGCTGCGACCGCGGGCCACGCTGCGGCTGCAGGCCGAGCGCTTCCGCGTGCTGGGACGGGTCGACCGCATCCTGGTGGCCAGCGGCCAGGCCGAAGCGCGGCTGGACGGCGACAGCGTGCGCCTGGACGGCAAGCTCAAGGTCGACGAGGGCCTCTACGACTTCAGCCGCAGCGACGCGCCGACGCTGGACGAGGACATCACCGTGCGCCGGCCCGGCGAGCCCGAGCCCGAGCCACCCGACCCGCAGGCCGCGCGCGGCGGGCGCAACGTCGCGCTGGCGCTGGACCTGGACCTGGGCGACAACCTGCGCGTGCGCGGCAGCGGCCTGGACACCCGGCTGGCCGGCCAGCTGCGCCTGAGCGCGCCGCAGGGCCGGCTCGCGGTGCACGGCCTGGTGCGCACCGTCGAGGGCAGCTACGCCGGCTACGGCCAGAAGATGGAGATCGAGCGCGGCATCGTGGCCTTCTCCGGGCCCTACAACGACCCCCGGCTGGACGTGCTGGCGCTGCGGCCCAACCTGGACGTGCGCGTGGGCGTGCAGATCGGCGGCACGGCGCTGTCGCCGCGCGTGCGCCTGTACTCCGATCCGGCGATGGGCGAGACCGAGAAGCTGTCCTGGCTGGTGCTGGGCCGCGCGCCCGACGGCCTGGGCCGCGCCGACAGCGCGCTGCTGCAGCGCGCCGCGGTGGCCCTGCTGGCCGGCGGCGGCGAGGCCCCCACCGACGCACTGATGCGCACGCTGGGGCTGGACGAGTTCTCGGTGCGCCAGAGCGACGGCGACGTGCGCGAGACCGTCATCTCGCTGGGCAAGCAGCTGTCGCGGCGCTGGTACGTGGGCTACGAGCGCGGCGTCAACGCCATCGCCGGCAGCTGGCAGCTGATCTACCGCATCGCGCAGCGGCTGACGGTGCGCGCGCAGAGCGGGCTGGACAACTCGATCGACGTGATCTGGACGTGGCGGCTGCAGGAGACCCCCGAGGACGCCGCCACGCGCAAGCCGGTCATCGTCCAGCCCGCCAAGCCTTGAGCGCGTGGCACGCGGGCGGGCACGCCGCCGGCAGCCGGCGGGCCGCTAGACTCCGGGGCCCGCCCCGCCGTAGTTCAATGGATAGAACGGGCGCCTCCTAAGCGCCAGATGCAGGTTCGATTCCTGCCGGGGGGGCCAGTCCGCCGCCCGGGCTCAGACGCCCCAGGACCGCAGCCAGCCCTGCCACCAGGGCGAGGCCTCGCGCGGCAGGCCGCGCGCCAGCGCGTCACGCAGGCGCTGCAGTTCGCGCTGCACCGCCGGCGGGAAGCCGCGGCGGCCGCCCCGGCGGTCGGTGAGCAGGTCGTCCAGCGCCTGCGCCGCCAGCTTCGGATCGCGCCAGCACCAGGCCAGGCGGTTGGCCACGCGCGGGTACAGCGCGCACAGGCGCAGCGGACGCCGGCGCGGCGGCAGCTCGCGCAGCCAGCGCCGGGCGGTCCCGTTCAGGGCCTGGTCGCTGTCGCGCGGCGCGCGGCGCAGGCGCTGCCAGTGCAGCGCCAGGGCCTGCCCCGGCTGCACGGCGTCGTCGCCGGCCCGGGGCCGGGGTTTCCTCAGGGCATCGAACATCGGCCGCCTTCCTTGCCGGCGCGGCGAAGGCCGCCGCTGCTCGGGATGTCGGCCGTCCACGCGCCCCGCTTGAGGGCGCGCCGCCGGCCACCCGACGGCGGCGTGCAAAGCGCATGCCGGGGCGGCCATGGCGGGCGCCCGGCGCGCAGGCGGGCTCAGTCGGGCGAACGCAGTGCGCGCGACAGCAGCAGCACCGGCAGCAGGCCCACGGCGACGATGGCCAGCGAGGGCAGCGCCGCCTCGGCCAGGCGCTCGTCACGGGCAAAGTTGTAGGCCACCACGGCCAGCGTGTCGCTGGCGAACGGGCGCAGCACCAGCGTCGCCGGCAGCTCCTTCATCACGTCGACGAAGACCAGCAGCGCCGCGGCCAGCGCCGGCCGGCGCAGCAGCGGCAGGTGCACGCGCCAGAACAGCCGCGCCGGGCTGGCGCCCAGCGTGCGTGCCGTCTCGTCCAGCGCCGCCGGCAGCCGCGCGTAGCCGGCCTCGACCGACTGCAGGGCCACCGCCGTGAAGCGCGTGCCGTAGGCCAGCAGCAGCCCGGCCACGGTGCCGGTGAACAAGGCGGCGGCCCCGCTGCCCGGCCAGCGCTGCTGCACCCAGCCCAGTGGCAGCAGGATGCCGACCGCGATCACCGCGCCCGGCACGGCGTAGCCCAGCGACAGCAGCCGCGCCGCCAGGCCCAGCGGCTGCCCGGCACCCAGGCGCAGCGCCGCCGCCACGGCCAGTGCCAGCGCCGCCGCACCAGTCGAGGCCAGCGCCGCCAGCATGAAGCTGTTGGCCGCCCAGCCGGCAAAGCGCGCCAGCGGCAGGCCGAACTCGCCGTGCAGCGCCTCCTGGGCCAGCTGCCAGCCCATCCAGCCCACCGGCAGCACGAAGCCCAGCAGCACCGGCAGGCCGCACAGCGCCAGCGCCGCCGCGGCGCCGGCACCGCGCAGCCGCACCGGGCGCGCCTCGGCGCCGCCGGCGGCGGCACCGCGCGTGGCGGCGTAGCGCTGGCGCCGGCGTGCCCAGCGCTCGGCCAGCAGCAAGCCCGCCACCACCACCAGCAGGATGGCCGCCAGCTGGGCCGCCGCGCCGCGGTCACCCATTACCAGCCAGGCCTTGTAGATGCCGGTGCTGAAGGTGGCCAGGCCGAAGTAGGCGCCGACGCCGTAGTCGGCCAGCACCTCCATCAGCGCCAGCGCGGTGCCGGCGGCCACCGCCGGGCGCGCCAGCGGCAGCGCCACCTGCAGCAGCCGGCGGTGCAGCGGCGCACCCAGCAGCCGCGCCGCCTCCATCAGCCGTGCCGCGCGTTCGGCCAGCGCCGCGCGCGCCAACAGGTAGACATAGGGGTAGAGGCAGAGCACGAACAGCACGACGGCGCCGGGCAGGCTGCGCACATCGCCCCAGAGCGCTCCGCGCGAGTCGGCGGGCCACGCGCCGCGCGCGACGAGCAGCTCGCGCAGCGACTGCTGCACCAGGCTGGCCGGCTGCAGCGCGTCGGTCCAGGCGTAGGCCAGCACGTAGGCCGGCATGGCCAGCGGCAGCAGCAGCGCCCACTCCAGCGTGCGCCGGCCGGGGAAGTCGAACAGCGCCACCGCCGCCGCCGTGGCGCTGCCCAGCAGCACGACGCCCAGGCCCACGCCCAGCGCCAGCAGCGCCGACTGCAGCGCATACGCGGGCATCACCGTGCGCCACTGGTGCGCCAGCAACGCCAGCGAACCCGCGTCGGGCGCCCACCAGGCGGCCAGCACGCCCAGCACCGGCATGGCCAGCAACAGGCAGGCGGCGCTGAGCGTCCAGCGCATCACCCGGCGCCCACCGCGTCAGGACGGGCCCGCGGCGGGGCGAGAAGGGGAATGCGAACGATCCTCATTGCGGGGCCGCCGATTATGATTCAGCGATGTTCCTGGACCTGGCCGACGTCAGCGTGCGCTACCCCGGTGCCGGCACCGGACATGGCGCGGTCGAAGGCGTGTCGCTGACGCTGGAGCAGGGCCGCATCGGCGTGCTGATCGGCCCCTCGGGCTGCGGCAAGACCTCGCTGCTGCGCGCCATCGCCGGGCTGGAGCGCTGCGCCGGCGGGCGCATCGCCATCGCCGGCGAGACCTTGTCCGACGCCGCCGCCGGCCGCCACCTGGCACCCGAGCAGCGCCGCGTGGGCATGGTGTTCCAGGACTTCGCGCTGTTCCCGCATCTCAGCGTGGCCGACAACGTGGCCTTCGGCGTGGCGGCGCTGCCGCGCGCCGAGCGCCGGCAGCGCGTGCAGCAGATGCTGGACCTGGTGGGCCTGGCCCATGCGGCGCAGCGCGCGCCGCACGAGCTCTCGGGCGGCCAGCAGCAGCGCATCGCGCTGGCCCGCGCGCTGGCGCCACGGCCGCGGCTGCTGCTGCTGGACGAACCCTTCTCCAGCCTGGACGTGGACCTGCGCGAGCGCCTGGCGCAGGAGGTGCGGCAAATCTTGCGCGAGGCCGGCACCACGGCGCTGCTGGTCACCCACGACCAGCTCGAGGCCTTCGCCGTGGGCGACGTGATCGGCGTGATGAACCATGGCCGGCTGGAGCAGTGGGACGACGCCTACACGCTGTACCACCGGCCGGCTTCCCGCTTCGTCGCGCACTTCATCGGCCACGGCAGCTTCGCGCCGGCGCGCATCGTCGAATGCGCCCACGGCAGCTGCGTGATGACGCCGCTGGGCGAGCTGCACGACGTGCACGGCACGCCGCCGCCCAGCGCCTACCCGCAGGGCGACTGCGACGTGCTGCTGCGTGCCGACGACATCGTGCACGACGACGCCAGCCCGGTGCGGGCGCTGATCGAGCGCAAGGCCTTCCGCGGCTCCGAGTTCCTGCTCACGCTGCGCCTGCCCAGCGGCGAGCGCGTGATGGCCCATGTGCCTTCGCACCACGACCACCAGGTGGGTGAGTGGATAGGCATCCGCGCCGACGTCGAGCATGTGGTCACCTTCGCGCGCGAGCACTCGGCCGCCGCCCCGCCGCCCGGCCAGCCCTGGTAGGGCGGCCGGCGCGCAGGGCCTGGTGCCGGAGCCGCGCGCAGATCCTCACGACTGCGCGCGCAACTTTCCTCTGTTCGGCGGATCGGTACCCCACCGGGTGCTATGCTGCGGCGAACGGGGAAGCTGGCCTTGACCAGCGCCGCCGCAGCCTCTCGAGGTGGATGGACATGGGCAGCAAGATCAGGATCGCCGGTTGGGTAGCAGTGGGCGCCTTCGTCGGCGCGCTGGCAACGATGCAGTTGCAGGCCGTGGCGCGCAGCGCGCTGGCGCCGCTGCCGCTGGAAGAGCTGCAGCAGCTGGCCGCCGTGTTCGACCGCGTCAAGGCCGAGTACGTCGAGCCGGTCGACGAGAAGAAGCTGCTGGGCGATGCCATCGCCGGCATGGTCGGCGGCCTGGACCCGCACTCGCAGTACCTCGACAAGAAGACCTTCAAGGAGTTCCGCGAGAACACCGGCGGCAAATTCGTCGGCATCGGCATCGAGATGGGCATGGAGGATGGCCTGGTCAAGGTCGTCTCGCCGATCGAGGGCTCGCCGGCGTTCCGCATCGGCCTCAAGCCGGGCGACCTGATCACGCGCATCGACGACAGCCCGGTGAAGGGCCTCAGCGTCGACCAGGCGGTCAAGCGCATCCGCGGCGAGCCCGGCACCAAGATCCACCTGATGATCTGGCGCAAGGCCGAGAGCCGCACCTTCCCGGTGACCATCGTGCGCGAAGAGATCCGCATGCAGAGCGTGCGCGCCAAGATGGTCGAGCCCGGCTACGGCTGGGTGCGCGTGAGCCAGTTCCAGGACCGCACGGTCGAGGACTTCGTGCGCAAGGTCGAGGAGCTGTACAAGCAGGACCCGCAGCTCAAGGGCCTGGTGCTGGACCTGCGCAACGACCCCGGCGGCCTGCTCGACGGCGCCGTGGCGCTGGCGGCGGCCTTCCTGCCGCACGACGCGGTGGTGGTCAAGACCGACGGCCAGCTCAACGAAGCCAAGGCCACCTTCCGCGCCCACCCCGACTTCTACCTGCGCCGCAACGGCGCCGACCCGCTCAAGCGCCTGCCGGCGGCGCTGAAGAACGTGCCGCTGGTGGTGCTGGTCAACGAAGGCTCGGCCAGCGCCAGCGAGATCGTCGCCGGCGCGCTGCAGGACCATGGCCGAGCCAAGGTGATGGGCGCGCAGACCTTCGGCAAGGGTTCGGTGCAAACCATCCGCCCGCTGCCCAACGACGCGGCGCTGAAGATCACCACCGCGCGCTACTTCACGCCCAAGGGCCGCTCGATCCAGGCCGCCGGCATCACCCCCGACGTGCTGCTGGACGAGACCGCCGAGGGCAGCCCCTTCGCCGCGCTGCGCATGCGCGAGGCCGACCTGGAGCGCCACCTGCCCGGTGCCGACGAGAAGAAGGACCCGGCGAAGGAAGCCGCCCGCGAGGAGGCGCGCAAGCGCCTCGAGGAGCAGCTCGCCAAGACCCGCGAACCGCCCAAGCCGCTGCCCGAGTTCGGCACCGCCGAGGACTGGCCGCTGCAACAGGCGCTGAACCAGCTGCGCGGCCTGCCCGTGGTGGCCAGCAAGACCGCGCCCGAGCAGCGCGCCGAGGTGGCCGCGGCCAAGACCAAGTAAGCTCGCGGCCCGCCGCGGCCGCCTGCCCCTGGAGCCCGCCGCCCGGCGGGCTCCTTGCTTTCCGGCACCGCGATGAACGACGACCAGCTGCTGCGCTACGCCCGCCACCTGATGCTCGACGAGATCGGCATCGAGGGTCAGCAACGCCTGCTGGCCGCGCATGCGCTGGTCGTCGGCTGCGGCGGCCTCGGGTCGCCGGCGGCGCTGTACCTGGGCTCGGCCGGCGTCGGCCGCATCACCCTCGTCGACCCCGACGTCGTCGATCTGACCAACCTGCAGCGCCAGGTGGCGCACGACAGCAGCCGCATCGGCCTGCCCAAGGCCGACTCGCTGGCCGCCACGCTGCGCGCCATCAACCCCGGGCTGGACCTGCGCGCGCTGCGCCGGCGTGCCGACGCGGCGCTGCTGGACACGCTGCTGCCCGGCGTCGACGTGGTGCTGGACTGCAGCGACAACTTCGCCACCCGCCAGGCCGTCAACGCCGCCTGCGTGCACCACCGCGTGCCGCTGGTCTCGGGCGCGGCCCTCGCCTGGGACGGCCAGGTCTCGGTCTACGACGTGCGCCACGCCGATGCGCCCTGCTACGCCTGCCTGTTCCCGCCCGAGGCGGCGCACCAGGACGTGGCCTGCGCCACGATGGGCGTGTTCGCGCCGCTGGTAGGCATCATCGGCACGGTGCAGGCGGCCGAGGCGCTGAAGCTGCTGGCCGGCTGTGGCGAGCCGCTCGCCGGCCGGCTGCTGATGCTGGACGCGCGCGCGATGCGCTGGGACAGCATCGCGCTGGCGCGCCAGGCGCAGTGCGGCGTCTGCGCCGCGGCCCGCGACCACAGGCCGCCGCAGGCGCGCAACTGAACGCCGCGGCTGCCGCTGTTCCCCGCACCCAGGCGCGCCGCGCCGCCTACGCTGGACCCACGATGACCAAGAAACGCGCCCGCAACCCCGACCTCGCCGCCCGCAACTTCCCCTCGGCCCAGGAGGACGCGGCGCGCGCGTCGCTGGCGCGCTACGCCGGCCCCGAGAGCAGCTACCGGCTGGCCTTCGCCGACGAAGACTTCCTGCTGCGCGAGGAACTGCGCCCGGTGCGTGTGCAGCTGGAGCTGCTCAAGCCGCAGCTGGTGCAGGCCGAGCAGGGCATCGCGCAGACCATCGTAATCTTCGGCAGCGCGCGCATCCGCGAGCCAGCGATCGCGCAGCAGCTGCTCGAGGCGGCACGTGGCGGCGGTGACGCCGACGCGATCCGCCGCGCCGAGACCGCCGTGGCGATGAGCCGCTACTACGCCGAGGCGCGCAGGCTGGCGGCCATCATCACCGAGCAGACGCGCGACTTCGAGACGCCGATCTACGTCGTCACCGGCGGCGGCCCCGGCATCATGGAGGCGGGCAACCGCGGCGCCCACGACGTGCAGGGCAAGAGCATAGGCCTGAACATCGTGCTGCCGCACGAGCAGGCGCCCAACCCGTACATCACGCCGGAGCTGTGCTTCCAGTTCCACTACTTCGCGCTGCGCAAGATGCACTTCCTGATGCGCAGCGTGGCGCTGGTCTGCTTCCCCGGCGGCTTCGGCACGCTGGACGAGCTGTTCGAGACCATGACCCTGGTGCAGACGGGCAAGAGCCGCAGCCGCCCCATCCTGCTGTTCGGCCGCTCCTTCTGGGAGAAGCTGATCAACTTCCAGCACCTGGTCGACTGCGGGATGATCGGCCCGCAGGACGTCCAGCTGTTCCACTACGTCGAGACCGCCGAGGAGGCCTGGAACTTCCTCGCGCGTCACTACGGCTACGACGGGGCCGAGGCGCCCGAGCCGGGGCTGGAACCGGGGGCCTGAGCCGGCCGCGCCGCGGCGGCCGGCCCCAGCCGCCTTGCCGCGGCGGCACCGCGCCGCCGGGCGTCGCCCAGCCAGGCCGCGATGCGCGCCGCATCGGCGCCGCGCGCCGGCCCGTAGCTGGCCGTGCGCACCGGCCTGAAGCCGCAGAACTGCAGCACCGTGCGCCGCATCTGCCAGTGGCCCGGCATGCGGTCGATCCAGCGGTAGTACCAGGGCGGCGCGTCCATGGTCACCAGGGTCTCGGCCGAACGGCCGGCCAGCAGCCGGTCCCACCAGGGCGAGTCCTTGCGGTAGCGGTAGGCGAAGCCCGAGGTCAGCGTACGGTCCAGGAAGCCCTTCAGCAGCGCCGGCATGGTGCCCCACCACACCGGGTAGACCCAGGCCACATGGCGCGCGTCGCGCAGCGCCTGCTGGGCCGCCAGCAGGTCGGGCTCCAGCGCCTGGTCGCCGGCGCGCGCCAGGCGCAGCAGCGGGTCGAAGCGCAGCTCGCCCAGACGCAGCAGGCGCACGCCGGCGCCGGCCTCGCGCGCGCCGTCGGCCCAGGCCTGGGCCAGCGCGGCGCACAGGCTGTCGGCGCGGGGGTGGCCCAGGACCACCAGCAGGGGCTGGGCAGGCAGGTCGGAGGGCCCGGCGGCGAGCCGGGCGGACGGAGTTGGCGATGGATTGGCTTGCATGGCCGCAGTCTCGGTCTGCCCTCAGGGGCAGAGTCAAGCTGCCGCCTGCGGCCCTGGCGGAGGCGGCGGGCGCCGGTGGCGCCGCCTCAGCGTCCGCTCAGGCAGGCCGCGGCCTGCGGCTGCGGCGACGCCGCCGGGCACGACGCCAGCTCGCGCTCGATCGCGCGCAGCTCCCGCGCCTGCCGCGCCAGCCGCTTGCGTTCGTCGGCCAGCGCACGCTGGCGCTGCTGCACCAGGGCCAGCACCGCGGCCCAGTCGACGCCGCCGCCGTCGCGCCGCCGTGCACCCTGCAGCGCCGCCAGCGTGAAGCCATAGCGCTGCGCGCGGCGCACCAGCGCCACCAGCTCCAGGTGCTCTACGCCGAAATCGCGGTAGGCGCCCCGGCGCGGCACGGCACCCAGCAGGCCCAGGGCCTCGTAGTGGCGGATGGCCTTGGGGCTGGCGCCGGTGAGCGCCTCGAGTTGCTGGATGCGCATGGCGGCTTGGTGATCAGCGGGCTTGCGCCGATTCTGCCCAGGCCGCCGGCGCGGCCACAATGCGCGCCATGAACAGCAAAGTCAGCCTGATCGGCGCGCCCACCGACATCGGCGCCGGCGCGCGCGGCGCCAGCATGGGGCCGGAGGCGCTGCGCGTCGCCGGCCTGCACGCGGCACTGGTCGGCCACGGCCTGGACGTCGTCGACCGCGGCAACCTCGCCGGCCCCACCAACCCCTGGTTGGCGCCCGACGCCGGCTACCGCCACCTGCCCGAGGTCGTGGCCTGGAACCGCGCCGTGCACGACGCGGTGTACGCCGAGCTGCAGGACGGCCGCCTGCCCATCCTGCTGGGCGGCGACCACTGCCTGGGCATAGGCAGCATCAGTGCCGTGGCCCGCCACTGCCGCGCCACGCGCAAGAAGCTGCGCGTGCTGTGGCTGGACGCGCATGCCGACTTCAACACCAGCGAGCTCACGCCCAGCGGCAACATCCACGGCATGCCGGTGGCCTGCCTGTGCGGGCTGGGGCCGCGCGAACTGGTCGAGATCGGTGCCGAGGACGGCCATCCGGGCCCGGCGATCTCGGCCAAGGCGGTGCGCCAGATCGGCATCCGCAGCGTCGACCCCGGCGAGAAGCGGCTGGTGCACCAGGCCGGGCTCGAGGTCTTCGACATGCGCTACATCGACGAGATGGGCATGCGCCACACGATGGAGCTGGCGCTGGCCACGCTGGACGCCAACACCCACCTGCACGTGAGCTTCGACGTCGACTTCCTAGACCCCGAGATCGCCCCCGGCGTGGGCACCACCGTGCCCGGTGGCCCCACCTACCGCGAGGCCCAGCTGTGCATGGAGATGATCGCCGACAGCGGCCGCCTGGCCAGCCTGGACATCATGGAGCTGAACCCGGCGCTGGATGTGCGCAACAAGACCGCGGTGCTGGCCGTGGACCTGGTGGAGAGCCTGTTCGGCAAGAGCACGCTGATGCGCGAATGAAGCGCACCGCCCGGGTTGTGCGATCGGCCGCCTGGCTGGTCGCGGGGCTGTTGTGCGCGGCGCCCGCGGTGGCGCAGAACGGCGCCGCCCTGCCGCCTCCGCCCCCGGCCTCGCCGGCCGAGGCCGGCGCAAACCGCGCCACGCCCGACGACCCGCTGCGCCGCCTGGCCCCGCGCGACGACGCCGAGCCGACCACGCGCGCGCTGGGCCATGTGCTGGGCCGCACCCTGCCCGGTGCCCGCGTCTGGGTTGGCGGCGAGCCGGTCACCGTGTTCGCCAGCGGCGTGTTCGCGCGCGACGGGCTGGCGCTGGCGCTGGGCGACAACGCCGTGCCGGTGCGCGCCGAGCTGCCCGATGGCCGCTTCGTCGAGCAGCGCTGGACGCTGCGCCGCGAGCCGCCGCCGGTGCGCCCCGAGTGGCCGCAGGACCGGCTGTGGGTGGACGGAGCCAGCCTGCAGCCCGCCGAGCCGCTGCGCGTGCAGGTCGGCGAAGCCGTCGAGGTGGCGGCCCACGCGACGCCGGGCGCGCGCGTGTCGGCGCGGCTGCCCGCCGGCGACTGGCAGTCGCTGGCCGAGACGGCGCCGGGGCGCTACGCCGGCACGCTGCGCTTTGCCGCGCCGCGCGCCGAGCCCGGCGCGATCGAGCTGCGGGTCGAGGCGGTCCGCCCCGCCGATGCGGCCCCGCCAGCGCCCGCGAGGCCCACCAAGGCGGCCAAGGGCGTCCGCAAGCCGCCCGAGCGCCGCACGCCCGCAGCCCCTGCCCCCGCCTTCGTGGCCCGGTTCCCCGGCGACATCGCCACGCTGCCGCCCGAGGGCCGCGTGATGGCCGCGGGGCCCGACGGCGCGGGGCTGCTGCACGGCCTGCACGAGGTGCGGCTGGGCGGCCCCTTCATCGCCGAACTGGCGCCGGGCGCGCGGCTGCGCGTGGACGGGCGCCGCGGCGATCACCTGCGCGTGCGCCTGGCGCCCGACACCACGGCCTGGGTGGCCGCCAACTCACTGGTCGACGCACCGCCCGGCGCCACCGTGCCCAGCGCCGCGCCGACGACGGTGTCGGTGGCGGGTGGGCCGCAGGGCGACGTGGTCCGCGTGGCGCTTCCGGCCGAGCTGCCCTATGCGCTGCGCGCCGTCACTGGATCGGAAGGCCGCGTGCACCTGGAGGCCGAGCTCTACGGCGCCCACTACGCCGCCACCTGGGTCGTGCAGCGCGCCGACGCCAGGCTGGTGCGCGAGGTCGAGGTCGAGCCCGCCGGCGAGCAACGCGCGCGGCTGCGCATCCACCTGCATGCGAAGCAGCCCTGGGGTTGGCGCGCCGCATGGAGCGCCGGCGCGCTGCAGATCCAGGTGCTGGCGCCGCCGGCCTTCGACCCCGCGGCGCCGCTGCGCGGGCTGCGCATCGCACTGGAGGCCGGCCATGGCGGGCCGACCAACCTGGGCGCCGTGGGCGCCACCGGCGTGCCCGAGAAGGACCTCAACCGCTGGGCCGTCGACGCGCTGCGCGAAGAGCTGGCCGGCGCCGGCGCGATGGTGGTCGACATCCGCGACGGCGATGCCAACCCCACGCTGACCGAGCGCGCGCGGCGCGTGGTCGCCAGCGGCGCGCAGCTCTTCATCAGCCTGCACGCCAACGCCGCCGGCACCGAGGGCGGGTACCTGCGTGCCAGCGGCGTCAGCAGCTACTTCAAGCATGCCCCCAGCCGCGCGCTGGCCGCCGCGGTGCAGCAGCGCCTGCTGGCCACCACCGGCCTGGCCGACTTCGGCCTGGTCGGCAACTTCAACTACACGCCCATCCGCCGCGTCACCGAGATGCCTTCGATGCTGGTGGAACAGGCCTTCGTCAGCCACCCCGGCGACGAGGCGCGCCTGCTCGACCCGGCCTGGCGCGCGGCGCTGGCGCGTGCGGTGCGCGAGGGCATCGGGGACTTCCTGCGCGAGCAGGCGGCGCCGGCGGCGCGCTGATCGTGTGGCGCCGCGCGCAGCGGCCACATGGCGGCGTACACGCCAGCGGCGGCGCACGGCGCGCACCGCGCCAGCCGTTAGCATCGGCCGGATGGACCTGAACCCCTGGTGTGCCGCGCCACGGCCACGGCACGGCCGCACGCCGGCGGCAGGCCTGCGGCGCGGCGCGGCCGCAGTGCTGCTGGGCCTGCTGGCCGCGTTGGCAGCGACCTGGCCCGCGCTGGCCCAGCGCAGCGCGACACCGGCGTCGCCATCGACCGCGGCGCCGCCCCCGGCCGCGCTGCCCGAGCCCACCGGCGCCGCGCAGCGCATCTACGAGCGCACGCGGCCGCTGCTGCTGCAGATCCGCACGCTGCTGGCCACGCAGGACAGCCAGGCCACCGTCGGCTCGGGCTTCGTCGTCGACGAGGCCGCCGGGCTGGTGGTCAGCAACTACCACGTGGTCAGCCGCTACGCGCTGGAGCCCAGGCGCCATCGCCTGGTCTACGCCGGCACCGACGGCAGCAGCGGCGCGCTGCAGCTGCTGGCCTTCGACGTCATCAACGACCTGGCGCTGCTGCGCCTGGCCGACCCCGCACCATTGCGCGGCCGCGGCGCCGTGGCGCTGCGCCCGGCCGACGAGGCCATGCCACGCGGCGCGCGCATGTTCGCGCTGGGCAACCCGCTGGACGTGGGCTTCGCGGTGAGCGAGGGCAACTACAACGGCTTCGTCGAGCGCAGCTTCCTGCCGCGGCTGTTCTTCGGCGGCTCGCTCAGCGGCGGCATGAGCGGCGGCCCGGCGCTGGACGAGGCCGGGCGGCTGATCGGCGTCAACGTGGCCGTGCGCCGCGACGGCGAGCAGGTCAGCTTCCTGGTGCCGGCCCAGCCGGTGCGCGCGCTGCTGGCGCGCGGCCGCGGCGCCGAGCCCATCACCGCGGCGGCGCACGACGAGGTGGCGCGCCAGCTGCTGGCACACCAGCAGCAGCTGGCCGACGCCTTCATCGCCCTGTCCTGGCGCAGCGCCGGCCATGCGCGCTACCGCATCCCGGTGCCGCAGGAGCGCTTCCTGCGCTGCTGGGGCCGCGGCTCGGCGCAGGCCTCGCGCGGGCTGGAGTTCGAGCGCAGCGACTGCGCGATGGACAGCCGCGTCTACGTCAACGAGCGCCTGCTCACCGGCTTCGTCAAGGTGCGGCACGAGGTCTATGACGGGCGGCGCATCGGTGCGCTGCGCTTTGCGCACCGGCACTCGGCCAGCTTCGGCAACGAGTTCATCGGCTTCGACGAGCGTGAGCGCACCGCGGCGCAGTGCGAGGAGGCCACGCTGGACCGTGACGGCCTGCCGCTGCGCAGCGTGGTCTGCCTGCGCGCCTACAAGAAGCTGCCCGGCCTGTTCGACCTCACGGTGATGACGGCCACGCTGGACGGCAGCGAGAGCGGCGCCCAGGGCCGCTTCGACGCCTACGGCGTCTCGGCGGCCAACGCGCAGCGCCTGGCCCAGCATTACCTGGAAGGCTTCGCATGGACCGCCCCGCCCGCGTCGCGCTGATCGAGCGGCTGGACCGCGACGGCACCGCGCTGCAGGTGCTGGACGTGCGCGCCTGGCCGTTGACGCTGGGCCGCGCGCTGGACAACGACCTCGTCGTCGACGACCCGCATGTGGCCGCGCAGCACGCGCGCATCGAGCTCGACGAGGCCGGCCGGCCGCTGCTGCGGCTGCTCGACACCGTCAACGGTGCGCGCCTGGCCGGCCGCGCGCTGGCCGCCGGCGACCACCTGCCGCTGCCCGCCGGCGGTGCCACGCTGCAGCTGGGCCAGACCACGCTGCGCCTGCGCCTGCCCGGCGAGATGCTGGCTCCAGAGAAACCCCTGCCACGCGCCGCCACCACGCTGGCCCCGACGCTGGCCGGCGTGCTGCTGCTGGCCCTGGTCGGCGCCGAGCACTTCGTTTCGCTGGACCCCGGTGCGCCGCTCACCGCCTGGATGCCGGTGCTGGCCGCGCTGCTGCTGGGCGGCGGGCTGTGGGTGGGTTTCTGGGCGCTGCTGAGCAAGCTGTTCCGGCGCCAGTTCGACTTCGGCGGCCATCTGCGCGTCGCGGTCTGGGGCCTGCTGGCGCTGCAGCTGGCCGACGGCCTGCTGCGCCATGGCGGTGCCGCGCTGGGGTCGCCGCTGCTGTGGCGCCTGACGCCGGCGGTGTTGTCGCTGGGCGCGGCCGCGCTGCTGGGCGCGCACTTGCTGCGCGTGATGCCGCAGCGCCGGCGCACCGCCGTCGCGCTGGCCGCCGGCGCGCTGGCCGGCCACGCGCTGCTCACGCTGCCGGCCATCGACCGCCAGACCGACCGCTGGAGCCGCCCGCCCTACATGAGCACGCTGCCGCTGCCGGCGCTGCGCCTGCATGCGGCCCAGCCGCTGCCGGCGCTGCTCGACCGCCTGGGCCCGCTGGCCGAGCGCGCGGCCGCGCGCGCCGAGCGCGCGCGCGAGGAAGACCGCCGGCTGGGCGTCGAGGACGTGGACTGATGCGCGGCCGTCGCCGCCGCGACAGCCCGTCCGTCCATCCCCCGTTCGGCTTCAGGGCTGCGCCGTATGGCGCGGCGCGGTGGCGGGCCCCATCATCCGCTGCCCCCTCCGTCCGCATCGGCCCTTGATGAGCCTCCGTTCCGCATCCTTCTCCTGGCTGTCCCCCTTGCGTCGCCGGCTGCGCGCCGCCGCGCTGTTGCTGGCACTGGTCCCACTGGGCCTGGCGCTGCCGGCGGCCCAGGCCCAGCCCGCCAGTGGCCAGCTGCGCATCGCCTCGGCCTTCGATCCGCAAACCTTCGACCCGCAGGCCATCGCACTGCTGTACCACACGCGCGTGGTGTTCCAGGTCTACGAGTCGCTGATCGGGCGCGACGAGCAGTTCAAGCTGGAGCCGGCGCTGGCGCTGTCGTGGCAGGCGGTCACGCCCACCGTGTGGCGCCTCAAGCTGCGTCCCGGCGTCAGCTTCCACGACGGCACCCCCTTCAGCGCCGACGATGCGGTGTTCTCGCTGGAGCGCGCGCTGGCGCCGCCCTCGCAGCGCGCCTTCCAGCTCAAGGGCGTGGTCGGGGTGCGCAAGCTCGATGCGCTCACCATCGAGCTGCAGCTGGAAGCGCCCGACGCCGTGCTGCCCGAAAAGCTGCCCTTCGTCGCGATGATGAGCAAGGCCTGGGCCGAGAAGCATGGCGTGTCACGCGCGCAGGACTTCAACGCCAAGCAGGAGACCTACGCCATCCGCCATGCCAACGGCACCGGCCCGTTCCGGCTCGAGCGCTACGAGCCCGACGTGCGCAGCACGCTGCGCCGCCACCCCGGCTGGTGGGGCTGGGCCGACAAGCGCCACGGCAACCTGCAGCAGGTCGAGTTCGTCACCGTGAAGTCCGACGCCACGCGGCTGGCGGCCCTGGCCAGCGGCGAGGTCGACCTGGTGCTGGACCCGCCCTACCAGGACATCGTGCGGCTCAAGGCCGACCCCCGGCTGGCGCTGCTGCAGACGGCCGACATCGGCCAGCAGTACCTGACCTTCGACATGGCCCGCGACGAGCTGGAGTACAGCAACGTCAAGGGCCGCAACCCGTTCAAGGACCTGCGCGTGCGCAAGGCCGTGTACCACGCGATCAACGTGCCGCTGATCATCGACAAGGTGCTGCGCGGCCAGGCGGTGCCCACCGGCGCCTTCCTGTCCACGCGCGTCGACGGCTCGCCGGCCGACCTGGACCAGCGCCTGCCCTACGACCCGGCGCGTGCCCGCCTGCTGCTGGGCGAGGCCGGCTACCCCAACGGCTTCTCGGTGACGCTGGACTGCGTCAACGTGGCCTGGCGCGAGAACGTCTGCCAGGCCGCGGCGGCCATGCTCACCCAGGTGGGCATCCGCGCCACGCTGCGCAGCAGCCCCAGCAACCAGTTCTTCCCCAAGCTCAGCCAGGGCACGGCCAGCTTCATCGAGTACGGCTGGACGCCCACGCCCGACGCCTGGGGCTCGCTCAATGCGCTGTTCCGCAGCTTCGACAAGAGCGGCTACGGCACCTTCAACGCCGGCCGCTACAGCAACCCCAAGCTGGACGGCCTGATCGACGACATCCGCACCGAGCCCGACCTGACGCGCCGCCGCGCGATGGTCGCCACGGTGCTGCGCCTGGTGGCCGAAGACCTGCCCTACATCCCGCTGTACCGGCGCACCCTGACCTGGGCGATGCAAAAAAGGGTGACTGCCGTGCAGTGGCCCAACGACACGATCGAGCTGCGCTGGGTGCGCGTTCGCTGACGGCGCATCGCCTCTGGCAGGCGCCGGACATGCTGCCGCGTGGCAACCGTGGGTTCGGCCGCGCGCGCAAAGCGCGCAAAGAAAGGGGGCCCGCAGCGCTGCCGCGGGCCCCGATGCCTTGGTGGCCGGCGCGGTCAGCTGCGGCGGCGCAGGCCGGCCAAGCCCAACAGCGCGCCCGCCACCAGCAGCACCGAGGCGGGCTCGGGCACCCTGGCGGCCGCGCTGGCAATCACCTCGCGCTCATTCGGGTTGCGCAACTCCGCCCAAGTGGTTGAGGCGCCGAAGTAGATCCCGTCGGACGGGGTCGGCTCGCCAACGCAGCTGGGTGACGGGCCGGTCACTGCACACCAGGCTGTATTCGTCGTGGCGTTCTGGAAGACGAAGTAGGACCCATTCGCAGCGCCCCAGTCGAACCACAGGTCGCTCTCCGTCGCCGTCAGTGCGTTTCCGTTCATGAAGAAGACGCCGCCGGCTTCGGTGAACGAATCCGGGCTGGGAGCCGCCAGGTTGGGCGACGACACCGTCAGCGACCAGCTCAGGATGTTGGCGGCGCTGAGCGTGCCCAGCGCGCCATCGGTCTGGATCGAGCCGACGATGCTGCCCGAGCCGATGATGTGGTTGACGGTGTAGCTGATGGGCGCAGCAATGGCGCCGGCAACCGTTCCCAGCGCCAGTGCCACGGCGGCAACGAGTTTCTTCATGGTGTGTTGATTCCTGGTTGATTCAAGACTTGGCGCAGCCGGCAGTCTCCGGACGCCGCATGCTCCCAGTGCAGTCGTATGCGGCTTCTGTGCCGAGACGAAACATCCCTTATGAATCAATGCCATGGAACGACCGGATTGGGCTGAGCAACGACCATGTCAAAGTCTCCGACATGGCGTCGCGCGCGCCGGGGATCGGGGCGCGCCCCCGGTGAGACTTGGCATCCGACCGTCGATCGCGAACCAGCGACGGCTTCGACGCTGCGCGGGGTGCCGCTGATGCGGTGGTCTGGACGGGCCGCCTGCTCAGGCCCCGCCCTGCATCGCGCCCCACAGCCACCAGCCCAGCCCGGCCGCCAGCAGCAGCCAGAACAAGCCGATCAGCAGCGCGCCGGCCAGCCAGCGCGGCAGCTTGCGCGCGTGCTGCTCGGCGCGGTGCAGGCAGTCGGCCCACAGCGCCGGCGGCGTGAGCCTGACCACCAGCGCCAGGCCCAGCGGCAGCAGCACCAGGTCGTCCAGCAGCCCCAGCACCGGGATGAAGTCGGGGATCAGGTCGATCGGGCTCAGCGCATAGGCCAGCACCGCCAGCGCCACGGCCTTGGGCGCCCAGGGCGTGCGCGGGTCGCGCCACAGCAGCCACAGCGCCACCAGGCGCGTGCGCAGCGTGGCCACGCCGGCCCAGCGCGAGAGGCGCGCGCGCCAGCCGCCGGGCCTCATCGATGGCCCCGCGTCGCGATCCAGCCCTCCACCGGGTCGCTGGCCGCTGGCCGGCCGTGGCCGGGCTGGGCGGCGCACCAGGCCGCCTGCACCAGGCACAGCACGGCGTCGAGGCGGTCGCCGCTGGCGTCGGCCAGCAGCGCATGGGCCTGGCACTCGTCGATCGCCAGCCGCAGCCCCAGCCGCGTGCGCCCGGCCTGCAGCGCGGCCAGCATTTCGGCGCGCACCGCCAGCCGGTCGGGCGTGGCCTGGTTCTTGTAGGAACGCCGGCCCACCAGTTCGCCGGCCAGCAGGCCGGGATAGGCCTCGACGGCCACGCGCTCCGGATCACCCGCGTGCAGGCCCGGCAGTTGCAGGCCGGCGGCCAGCAGCCGGGGCAGGCCTTCGTAGTACATGAAGGCCACCGGCACGTAGCGCGTCTGCAGCGGGCTGGTGGAGACGGCCTGCCCCGGCGCCGCGTCGGTGGCGCGGTGCGGCAGCTTGGCGCCGGCCGGGCGCGGCGCGGCCCAGGCGTCGATCAGCTGCCGCAGCGCGGCGCGGCTGGCGCAGCGCGCGTGCAGGCCGGCGGCCACGGCGGCGGCGTCGTTGCCCAGCGCCTGCTGCTCGACGAAGACGCGGGGCAGCCCGAACGGGAAGTCGCAGCCGGCCAGCCAGGGGCCGGGCTCGCGCAGCAGGGCCTCGAAGTCGGCCAGCGTGGGCAGCTCGTCGATGCGCTGCAGGTGCACGCAGGCGCCGTGGGCGTCGCCGTCGCGCCAGCCCCGGGCCACGGTGATGGGCTTGCGCCGGCTCGGCGCGCTGCTGAAGTCGATGCCGAGCAGGCGCAGGTGGTGCATGGCCGGCATTGTCGCCAAGGCCGCGATGCCCCCGGGCGGCGGGGGGCCGGCCGGCTCAGCCCAGCGCCAGCGCCGCCACACCGCCGGCGATCAGCGCCGCCCCCAGCAGCCGCGCGCCGCGATCGCCCTCGCCCAGCAGCCGGCCGCCCAGCAGCGCGGCGAACAGCATCGAGACCTCGCGCGCCGGCGCCACGTGCGACAGCGGCGCGATCTGCACCGCGTACAGCACCGCCATGTAGCCCGCCGGCGCCAGCACGGCGATCACCAGCGAGTAGCGCCATTGCGTGCGCCAGGCGGCGGCCAGGCCGGCGCGGTCGCGCAGCGCCAGCGGCAGCAGCACCGGCAGGCGCAGCGCGTTGGACACCCACTCCACCAGCAGCGGCGACATCGCCATCACCTTCACCGCATAGCCGTCGAGCACGGTGTAGCCGGCGATGGCCAGGCCGGTGAGCCCGCCCCAGTACAGCCCGGCGCGCACGCGCACGCGCTGCGCCGGGTCGTGCCCGCCCTCGTGCGCCAGCCGCCACAGCCGCGGCCCACCGGCCAGCGCGAACACGCCCAGGCAGACGCCGGCCGCGCCCAGCAGCGTGCTGATGGAGGCCGGTTCGCCCAGCAGCAAGATCGCCACCGCCACCGTCACCAGCGGCCCGCTGCCGCGCGCCACCGGGTAGACCACGGTGAGGTCGCTGAGCCGGTAGCCGGTGAGCAGGGTGCGGTAGTAGACCAGGTGCAGCAACGCCGAGCCGGCGGCCAGCGCCCACTCGCGCCCGCCCCAGCGTTGCAGCTCGGGCCCGGCCAGCCACAGGGCCGGCGCCGCCCACAGCGCGCCGATCATCAGCGCGTTGATCAGCATGAAGGCGTCGCCGCCGCCGGCCTTCTTGGCCGCGATGTTCCAGCTGGCGTGCAGCAGCGCGGCGGCGAGCACCAACAGCAGGGCGGTCAGGGGCATCGGTCGATTCTGCCGCTCGGCACGCGGGTTGCTGGGCAGCCCGCATGCCCGACGCAACGGCCGGCGCCCTGCCGGCGCCACCCGCCCCGCACTCGCTGCTGCTGTCCAGCATCGGCGAGGGCATCTTCGGCATCGACCTGGATGGCCGCTGCACCTTCGTCAACCCGGCCGCCCTGCAGCTGCTCGGCTACCGCACCGAAGAGGTGCTCGGGCGCAACATGCACGAGCTGGTGCACCACTCGCATGCGGACGGCCGCCATTACCCCGAGTGCGACTGCCCGATCTTCAACGCCTTCCGCCGCGGCCAGCCCTGCCGCATCGACGACGAGGTGCTGTGGCGCGCCGACGGCAGCGCCTTCCACGCCGAATACGCCAGCCACCCCATCCTGGACGGCGGCCGCGTGCTGGGCGCGGTGGTCAGCTTCGCCGACATCGGCGAGCGCAAGCGCACCGAGGCGCTGCTGCGCCAGGCCAACGACGAGCTGGAGGCCCGCGTGGCGGCGCGCACGCGCGAGCTCAGCGACGCGCTGGCGCGGCTGCGCGAGCGCGCCAACCACGCCGAGGCGCTGCGCGAGCAGGAGCGCACGCGCATCGCACGCGAGATCCACGACGAGCTGGGTTCGCTGCTGGTGGCGCTGAAGCTGGAGGCCGACTGGCTGGCCCGCCGCCTGCCCGACGCGCCGGCACTGCGCGCCAAGTGCCAGGGCATGGGCCGCATGGTCGACACCGCGGTCGACAACCTGGGCCGCATCATCACCGACCTGCGCCCCAGCATCCTCGACCACCAGGGCCTGTGGGCGGCGCTGGAGTGGCAGGCGCAGGAGTTCATCGACACCACCGAGCTGCAGGCCGACCTGCAGCTGCACGTGGCCGCCGGCGTGGCGCCGCCGCAGGGCGGGCTGGCCATCGCGGTGTTCCGCATCTTCCAGGAGATCCTGTCCAACGTGGCGCGCCATGCGCGGGCGCGCCGGGTGTGGATACGCATCGCCGTCGACGAGCCGCCGGCGCCGCAGCTGTACCTGGAGGTGCGCGACGACGGCATCGGCGCCAGCGCCGAGCAGCTGGGCGCGCCGCGCAGCTACGGCGTGCAGGGCCTGCACGAGCGCGCCGCGCAGTTCGGCGGCCGGCTCCACATCGACAGCCAGCCCGGCCAGGGCCTGCGCGTGCGCCTGACCATGCCGCTGGAGCCTGGCCTGGGGGCCGCCGCATGATCCGCGTGCTGCTCTGCGACGACCACCAGATCGTGCGCCAGGGCCTGCGCCAGCTGCTGGCCGAGGCGCCCGACATCGCCGTCGCCGCCGAGGCCGCCGACGGCCCGGCGGCGCTGCAGCGCCTGCGCGACGGCGACATCGACGTGCTGCTGCTGGACATCGCCCTGCCCGGCCGCGACGGGCTGGAGGTGCTGCGCCACGCGCGCAGCCTGCACCCGCGTGTGCGCGTGCTGATGCTCAGCACCTACCCCGACCGCCAGTACGCCGTGCGCAGCCTCAAGCTGGGCGCCAGCGGCTACCTGAACAAGAGCGCCGACTCCGAGCAGATCGTGGCCGCCGTGCGCCGCGTGGCCCGGGGCCAGCGCTTCGTCACGCCGCCGGTGGCCGAGCTGCTGGCCGCCGCGCTGGGCGGCCCCGATGCCGAGCGTGCGCCGCACGAGCTGCTCTCGCACCGCGAACACCAGGTGTTCAGCCAGCTGGCCCAGGGCCGCAGCGTGGGCGAGATCGCCAGCGCGCTGTCGCTGTCGCCGAACACCGTGAGCACCTACCGCGCGCGCATCCTGGAGAAGACCGGCGCGCGCAACGACGTCGAGCTGGCGCTGTACGCGGTGCGCGTGCAGCAGGCCGCGCCCTGAGCCGGTGCGCGCATGCCCCCTGTAGTGCTGGCCCTACACGCCGACGCCGCGCTGATCGATGCCGCGCCGGCCGCCGTCTTCCTAGAGTTGCCCCAAGCCCGCGAACCCGCCACCAGGAGCGCCCGATGAGCGACTACTTCGACCCCTTCGACGCCGACCGCCCGCTGCGCATGCGCTGCAGCTGCGGCCGCCACGGCAGCGACGCCGAGCATGCCGCCGCCACGCTTCGCGCGCGCAGCGAGGGCGCCGACTTCGCGGCCTACTTGGACCAGTTCGTGCAGGCCTCGTTGATGAAGGCGCTGTTCCCGCAGGACGCGCTGCGGCGCAACTTCCTGCGCGCCGTGGGCCGCGGGACGGCGATGGCCGCCATCGGCAGCCTGCTGCCCATGGCCAGCCTGCAGGCGATGGCCCAGGAGGCCGGCAAGCCCGGCACGCTGGAGAAGAAGGACCTGAAGATCGGCTTCATCCCCATCACCTGCGCCACGCCGCTGATCATGGCCCACCCGCTGGGCTTCTACCGCAACCAGGGCCTGAACGTGGAGGTGGTGAAGACCGCGGGCTGGGCGCTGATCCGCGACAAGATGCTGAACAAGGAGTACGACGCCACGCACTTCTTGAGCCCGATGCCGCTGGCCATCAGCCTGGGCGCCGGCAGCAACGCCACGCCCATGCACGTGGCCACCATCCAGAACACCAACGGCCAGGCCATCACGCTGCACGTCAAGCACAAGGACAAGCGCGACCCGAAGGACTGGAAGGGCTTCAAGTTCGCCGTGCCCTTCGAGTACAGCATGCACAACTTCCTGCTGCGCTACTACGTGGCCGAGCATGGGCTGAACCCCGACACCGACATCCAGATCCGCGTCGTGCCGCCGCCCGAGATGGTGGCCAACCTGCGCGCCGGCAACATCGACGGCTACCTGGGCCCCGACCCCTTCAACCAGCGCGCGGTGTTCGAGGAGGTGGGCTTCCTGCACCTGCTGACCAAGGACCTGTGGCACGGCCACCCCTGCTGCGCCTTCGGCACCAGCGCCGAGTTCATCCAGAAGCACCCCAACACCTTCGCCGCGCTGTACCGCGCCGTGCTCACCGCCGCGGCGATGGCGCGCAAGCCCGAGAACCGCGAGCTGATCGCCAAGGTGATCTCGCCGGCGGCCTACCTGAACCAGCCCGAGACCGTGGTGGCGCAGGTGCTCACCGGCAAGTTCGCCGACGGCCTGGGCAAGGTGCAGAACGTGCCCGACCGCGCCGACTTCGACCCCATCCCCTGGCCCAGCATGGCGGTGTGGATGCTGACGCAGATGAAGCGCTGGGGCTACCTGAAGGGCGAGGTCAACTACAAGCAGATCGCCGAGAAGGTCTTCCTGCTGACCGACGCCAAGAAGACCATGAAGGCCCTGGGCATGACGCCGCCCGAGGGCGCGTACCCGAAGTTCACGGTGATGGGCAAGGTCTTCGACCCAGCCAAGCCCGAGGACTACCTGAAGAGCTTCTCGATCGCGAAGGCCGCCTGAGATGAAGGCGTTGCAGACGCAGGGCGCGCGCGCCGCGCTGCTGTCGCTGCTGCTGCTGGCGCTGGTGCTGGGCATCTGGCACCTGGCCACCGGCGGCGGCGCCGCCGCCGGCGTGGCGGCGCTGACGCCCGAGCAGCTGGAGTACGCCAAGCTGATGGGCAAGGACCCCGCGGCCGCCGGCGGCGCCGCCCAGAAGTCGGGCTTCCCCACGCTGGGCCAGATGGGCACGGCCATCGCCGCGCAGCTGGCCAGCCCCTTCTACGACAACGGCCCCAACGACAAGGGCATAGGCCTGCAGCTGGCCTACTCGCTGGGCCGCGTGGCGCTGGGCTTCGGCATCGCCGCGGCGGTGGCCATCCCGCTCGGGTTCCTGATCGGCATGAGCCCGCTGGTGTACCGCGCGCTGGACCCCTTCATCCAGGTGCTCAAGCCGATCTCGCCGCTGGCCTGGATGCCGCTGGCGCTGTACACGATCAAGGACAGCGACATCTCGGGTGTGTTCGTGATCTTCATCTGCTCGGTGTGGCCGATGCTGATCAACACCGCCTTCGGCGTGGCCGGCGTGCGCCGCGACTGGCTCAACGTGGCGCGCACGCTGGAGGTGGCGCCGCTGCGCAAGGCCTTCGAGGTGATCCTGCCGGCCGCCGCGCCCACCATCCTCACCGGCATGCGCATCAGCATGGGCATCGCCTGGCTGGTGATCGTCGCGGCCGAGATGCTGGTCGGCGGCACCGGCATCGGCTACTTCGTCTGGAACGAGTGGAACAACCTGAGCCTGCCCAACGTGATCTTCGCGATCCTGGTGATCGGCCTGGTGGGCATGGTGCTGGACCTGCTGTTTGCGCGCTTGCAGAAGGCGGTGACGTATGTGGATTGATCCCCCCCGATGCGCGCCGCCGACGGGCCGTGGAGCGGCGCGATGAGCGGCAGCGAATTCCTCAAGGTCGAGGGCCTGGCCAAGGTCTACCCCGGCGCGCCCGAGCCAGTGTTCGACGGCGTCCACTTCGGCATCGCGCAGGGCGAGTTCGTCTGCATCATCGGCCACAGCGGCTGCGGCAAGACGACCATCCTCAACGTGCTGGCCGGGCTGGAGCAGGCCAGCGAAGGCTATGTCTTCATGGACGGCCGCGAGGTCGCCGGCCCCAGCCTGGAGCGCGGCGTGGTGTTCCAGGGCCATGCGCTGATGCCCTGGCTGACGGTGCGCCGCAACATCGCCTTCGCCGTGCGCAGCAAGTGGCCGCGCTGGACGGCGGCGCAGGTCGACGCGCAGGTACGGCGCTACGTGGAGATGGTCGGCCTCGCCGGCGCCATCGACAAGAAGCCCAGCCAGCTGTCGGGCGGCATGAAGCAGCGCGTGGGCATCGCGCGCGCCTTCGCCATCCAGCCGCGCATGCTGCTGCTGGACGAGCCTTTCGGCGCGCTGGACGCGCTGACGCGCGGCACCATCCAGGACGAGCTGCTGCGCATCTGCGCCGAGACGCGGCAGACGGTGTTCATGATCACCCACGATGTGGACGAGGCCATCCTGCTGGCCGACCGCATCCTGCTGATGAGCAACGGCCCGCAGGCCCGCGTGGCCGAGATCGTGAGGAACACCATGCCGCGCGAGCGCCAGCGCGCCACGCTGCACAAGGACCCGCAGTACTACCGCATCCGCAACCACCTGGTCGACTTCCTGGTGGCGCGGTCCAAGGATCTGTCGCACGGCCGCGCGCCGGCCGTGCCGCCCGAGGTCAGCCCCGGGCTGGCCGACCCCGAACCCGGCCCGTCCGCGGGCCATCCCCCCGTCCCGCTGAGGAGAATCGCATGAGCCGCATGGCCGTCACCGAGAAGATCGTCGCCACCAAGGTGGCCAAGGGCCTGAAATGGTCCGAGGTCGCCAGGCAGGTCGGCCTGAGCAAGGAGTGGGTCACCGCCGGCTGCCTGGGCCAGATGCAGTTCGACGATGCCCAGGCGGCCACGCTGGGCCGCATCTTCGACCTCACCGAGTCCGAGATGCAGTGGCTGAAGGTGGTGCCCTACAAGGGCAGCCTGCCCACCAGCGTGCCCACCGACCCGCTGATCTACCGCTTCTACGAGCTGGTCAGCGTCTACGGCACCACCTTCAAGGAACTGATCCACGAGGAGTTCGGCGACGGCATCATGAGCGCCATCGACTTCCGCATGGACCTGCAGCGCGAGCCCGACCCCAAGGGCGACCGCGTGAGCATCACGATGAGCGGCAAGTTCCTCCCGTACAAGACCTACTGACCTCCAGCGCGGGGGTTGGTCGAGAAACCAGCCTTCGCGATGCCCCGGCTCCGGGCCGGAGGCGAATCGAACGGTCGTGCTAAAACGCGGCACCCTGCCGCGCCCGGAGCCCGCATGACCGCTGCCTTGCCCTACCCGCACCTGCTGGCGCCGCTGGACCTGGGCTTCACCACGCTGAAGAACCGCGTGCTGATGGGCAGCATGCACACCGGGCTGGAGGACGGGCGCAAGCACTTCCCGGCGATGGCCGCCTTCTACGCCGAGCGCGCGCGCGGCGGCGTGGGGCTCATCGTCACCGGCGGCTTCGCGCCCAACATCGAGGGCTGGGCCAAGCCCTTCGCCGGCACGCTGGCCACGGCGGGCGCCGCGCGGCGGCACCGCATCGTCACCGACGCCGTGCACGCCGAGGGCGGCAAGATCGCGCTGCAGATCCTGCACACCGGGCGCTACGGCTACCAGCCCTTCTGCGTCGCGCCTTCGCGCATCCAGAGCCCGATCTCGCCGTTCACGCCGCGCGCGCTCAGCGAGCGCGGCATTGAGCGCCAGATCCGCGCCTTCGTGCGCTGCGCAACGCTGGCGCGCGAGGCCGGCTACGACGGCGTCGAGGTGATGGGCAGCGAGGGCTACTTCATCAACCAGTTCCTGGTCACGCACACCAACCAGCGCGACGACCGCTGGGGCGGCGACTACGCCAACCGCATGCGGCTGGCGGTGCAGATCGTGCGCCGCATCCGCGAGGCCGTCGGGCCCGACTTCATCCTGATCTACCGCATCTCGCTGCTGGACCTGATCCCCGACGGCAGCAGCTGGGACGAGGTGTTGTCGCTGGCCCGCGCCGTCGTCGACGCCGGCGCCACCGTCCTCAACACCGGCATCGGCTGGCACGAGGCGCGCGTGCCCACCATCGCCACCAGCGTGCCGCGCGCCGCCTTCGTCGGCGTCACCCGGCGCCTGCGCGACGACCTGCGCGCGCAAGGCATCAAGGTGCCCGTGGTCACCAGCAACCGCATCAACACCCCCGAGGTGGCCGAGCAGGTGCTGGCCGAGGGCAACGCCGACCTGGTCAGCCTGGCGCGGCCCTTCCTGGCCGACGCCGAGTTCGTGGCCAAGGCCGCCGCCGGCCGCGCCGACCGCATCAACACCTGCATCGCCTGCAACCAGGCCTGCCTGGACCACACCTTCAAGAACCAGCTGGCGACCTGCCTGGTCAACCCGCGCGCGGCGCGCGAGGCCGAGTTCATGCTGAAGCGCGCCGCGGCGCGCAGGCGCTACGCCGTGGTCGGCGCCGGCCCGGCCGGCCTGGCCGCGGCCACCACGCTGGCCGAGCGCGGCCATGCGGTGGACCTGTTCGACGCGGCCGACGCCATCGGCGGCCAGTTCAACCTGGCCAAGCGCATCCCGGGCAAGGAGGAGTTCCACGAGACGCTGCGCTACTTCGAGCACCGGCTGGCCGACACCGGCGTGGCGCTGCACCTGGGCCTGCGCGCCGATGCGGCGCGCCTGGCCGCCGGCGGCTACGACGCCGTGCTGCTGGCCACCGGCGTGACGCCGCGCAACCCGAGGATCCCCGGCCAGGACGACCCGCGCGTGCTGCGCTACATCGACGTGCTGGACGGCAGCGCGCCCGTGGGCCGGCGGGTGGCCATCGTCGGCGCCGGCGGCATCGGCTTCGACGTGGCCGAGTTCCTGGTCCATGACGCGCAGCACCCCTCGCCGGCGCTGGACGCCGAGGCCTGGCGGCGCGAGTGGGGCGTCGGCGAACCCTGGGCCACGCGCGGCGGCGTGGTGCGCGCGATGCCCACCGAGGCCGCGCGCCAGGTCACCCTGCTGCAGCGCAAGCCGGGCAAGCTGGGCGCCGGGCTGGGCAAGACCACCGGCTGGATCCACCGCGCGGCGCTCAAGGCGAAGCGCGTGGAGATGGTCTCGGGCGTCAACTACGAGCGCATCGGCGGCCTGCCCGACGGCAGCCTGGGCCTGTTCGTCAGCTTCGGCGAGCAGCGCCGGGACGGCACCGTGATCGAGTGCGACCACATCGTGCTGTGCGCCGGCCAGGAGCCGCAACGCGAGCTGCAGCAGCCGCTGCGGGATGCCGGCGTCGCGGTGCACCTGATCGGCGGCGCCCATGAGGCCGGCGAGCTCGACGCCAAGCGCGCCATCGAGCAGGGCACGCGGCTGGCCCTGCAGCTCTAGCGCGGCACGGGGGCCCGCCGCGTGCCGGGCCGCCGGGCCCGGCCGAACCGGTGTCGGCGATCAGGCCTTGTCGACCCAGCCGTCCACCAGCCGACGCGCCAGCGGCGCGCAGGGACGCCGCCGCGGCGCCACCGCGCCCGGACCGGCGCCCGTGCAGCCCCGCGCGCGTACGGCATGGGCGCCGGGCGGCAAGACCCGGCCGGCGCGGCGCGCCTGGGCAGGGCTTAGAGTGCCGGATCCGCCGCAGCCACGCCCTTGCCCATGACCGCCAACCCCGTCCTCGTCCACGCCCAACGCGGCGGCATCGTCGAGTCCTTCCACCGCGGCAGCTACGCCGTGCTGGACGCCTGCGGCGCGGTGCTGCACCAGGCGGGCGACATCGACAGGCCGATCTTCCCGCGCAGTGCGGTGAAGGTGCTGCAGGCGCTGCCGCTGGTGGCCAGCGGCGCCGCCGAGCGCTACGGCCTGAGCGACGCCGAGCTGGCGCTGGCCTGCGCCAGCCACGGTGGCGAACCGCGCCACGCCGACACCGCCGCCTCCATGCTGGCCAAGGCCGGCGTAGCCGCCGACGCGCTGGAGTGCGGCACGCATTGGCCCTACCAGGACGCGGCGCTGAAGGCCCTGGCCGCGTCGGGCCAGCAGCCCAGCGCCCTGCACAACAACTGCTCGGGCAAGCACAGCGGCTTCGTCTGCGTGGGCTGCCTGATGGCGGCGCAGCGCGGCGACGATGCGCGCGCCTTCCTGCGCGGCTACGTGCAGCCCGACCACCCGGTGATGCGCGAGGTGACGGCGGCGCTGCAGGCCGCCACCGGCCATGACCTGAGGCATGCCGCCGTGGGCACCGATGGCTGCTCGATCCCGACCTACGCCATCCCGCTGCGCGCGCTGGCGCTGGCCTTCGCCCGCGTGGCCACCGGCCAGGGCCTGGACGCCGACCGCGCCGCCGCCGCGCAGCGCCTGCGCGCGGCGGTGGCGGCCCAGCCCTTCATGGTGGCCGGAACGGGCCGCTTCGACACCCGCGTGATGGCGCGCTTCGGCGCGCGCGTGTTCTGCAAGGTCGGCGCCGAGGGCGTGCATTGCGCGGCCCTGCCCGAACTGGGCCTGGGCATCGCCGTGAAGATGGACGACGGCAACAACGCCCGCGCCGTCGAGGTGGTGATGGCGGCGCTGCTGCGCCAGCTGCTGCAGCCCGCCGGCGAGGACGCCGCGCTGCTCGACGGCCTGGCCGACCTGGCGCTGAAGAACTGGAACGGCATCGAGGTGGGCCGGCTGCGCTGGGCCGGCGACGCCGCGCCGGGCTGAGCGCACCGGCCTTCAGGCACCTCCCGGGGCCGGCTGCGCATCGCGCAGCGGCGCACGCAGGCTGACGCGCAGCCCCGGCCCTTCGTCCTGCCAGTGCACCGCGCCGCCCAGCCGGCTGGCGCGGGCGCGCAGGTTGGCGCGGCCGCGGCCGCCAGGCGTTGCCGCCGCCGGCGGCGCGCCCGCCCCGTTGTCCACCACGTCCACCGCCAGTTCGCCGTGGGCGGCCGCGACACGCACCCGCACCTCGGTGGCGCGGGCATGCTTGAGCACGTTGGTCAGCGCTTCCTGCACCACATGCAGCACCTGCAGCGCATCGTGCGGCGACAGCGCCGGCGCGGCGCCGTCGGCCGGCTCAGGCAGGGCCAGGTCCCAGTGCGGCGTCAGGCCGGCCTCGCGCAGCCGCGCATCCCAGCGGAAACGGAAGTTGCCGAAGGCGGCATCCAGGTCCTGCTCCTCGCCGGCCAGCGCCTCCAGCGTGACGCGCATCTGGTCGATGGCGCCGCGCAGCGCGTCGGCCATCGCCGTGCCATCCATCGCCCCGCGCTCGGCGCGCAGCAGCGAGGTGAACAGCTGCGCGCCCAGTCCGTCGTGCAGGTCGCGCATGATGCGCTGGCGCTCGTCGGTGGCGGCCTGCTCGCGCTGCAGCACCGCGATGCGCTGGTAGTTGGCGGCGATCTCGCGCTCGCGCTCGCGCACCCTGGCCTCCAGCGTGCGGTTGGCCTGCTCGACGGCGTCCAGCGTGTGCACGAAGCGCAGCGCCAGCAGCACGCCCATCACCAGCAGCAGCAGGTTGGCCGCGTGGTGCAGCAGGAACAGCTTGTGCGCCGACCAGCCCGGCAGCGCTTCCAGCAGCAGCGGCGAACGCGTGGCCAGCAGCTGGTCGTGCACGCCGGCCAGCACGCCCAGCACCAGGGTGGCGGCCAGCGCCAAACTCGCCGGCGTGCGCCGGCGCCAGGCCGCCGCCAGCGCCACCCCCAGCAGGCCCAGGCCCACCAGCAACAGGCCCGCCAGCCACAGCCGCATCGCCGCACCTTCTTCGCCCAGCGCGATGAACAGCAGCGGCCCCAGCGCCGCGTAGCCCAGCAGGCCGCGCGTCAGGCCGCGTCGCGTCCAGCCTGCCAGCGCCAACGCGAACAAGGCCATCGCCGCGACGAAACCGCCGGTGGCACCGTGGTAGACGGCGCGCCAGGCCTCCCAGGCTGCCGGCGGCAGTTGCTCCAGCACGAAGGTGCTGGTGCGCTGCGCCCACAGCAGCGCGGCCAGGCCGAACAGGCCGTACAGCCGCTCGCTGCGCCGGCGCCACCAGATCAGCAGCACCAGCACCCCCACCACCGTGCCGGCCACCCAGGTCAGGATGGGCAGGGTGCGCACGACGAACAGCCGCCGCTCGTAGGCCGGCCGCAGCGCGTCGAGCGCGCCCAGCGCCAGCGGCGGCAGCTCGGTGGCGCTGCCCTGGTACTCGGCGTGGGCCTGGATCAGCAGCGCGTTGCCGCCGGCGCGCAGCGCACCCGGCGGCAGCGGCAGCAGCCAGGGCCGCTCGTAGCGCACGCGCAGCGCGTCGCTGCCGGGCGCGATCTCGGCCACGGCCACGCCGTTGAGCAGGACCCGGCCGCCGCCGTGGAAGTAGGGCAGGTACAGCGCCGCCGGGCCGTCGACGGACGGTGCCTGCCACTGCAGCCGATACCAGGCGCTGCGCCCGGGCTGCGGCCGGCCCGGCTCGGCGGGCAGCCAGCGGGGGTCGTCGGCGGCCGGGGCCTGCGGCTGCTCGCTGGCCAGCACCTGCAGCGTGGCGGGCCGCTGCAGCGGGGTGGCGGTGGCCGGCGGCGCCATCGCCGCCAGCAGCAGCGCCGCCCCGGCCAGCAGCAGGCCGCGGCCACGCGCCGCCAGCCGCGCCGCGGCCTCAGAGCAGCCCCATCTGCCGCGCCTCATGGACGGCCTCCCCGCGCGAGTGCACCGCCAGCTTGCGGTAGATGTTCTTCACGTGCGTCACCACGGTGTGCGGCGAGATGCACAGCAGCTCGGCTACGGCGTCGAAGCTCAGGCCCTTGGCCACCAGGCGCAGCAGCTCGGTCTCGCGCTCCGACAGCGGCGAGGGCTCGGCCGGCTCCGTCGGGACCGTGGCCGCCGGCGCGGCACCGCCGCGAAAGCGCGCCAGCACGCGCCGCGCGATGCTGGGGCTGATCGGCGAGCCGCCTTCGCGCACCTCGTGGATGGCGGCGACGATGCGCGCCGGGCTGGCGTCCTTCAGCAGGTAGCCGGTGGCGCCGGCCTCGATGCTCTGCATCACGTGCACGTCGTCGGCGAACATGGTCACCACCAGGCAGTCGCAGGCGCCGCCGCGGCGAGCCACATGGCGGATCAGCTCGATGCCGCCCACGTCGGGCAGGCCCAGGTCGACCAGCAGCACATCCGGCGGCTGCGCATCGAGCAGGGCCAGCCCCGCCTTGCCGCTGGCCACGGCACCCAGCAGGTGCAGCCCCGCATCGGCCAGCACCGCGTCGCTGAAGCGCTGCAGGAACTCGGGCTCGTCCTCGACGATGAGCACGCCGATGCGCGGGGTCTGCGTCATCGTGGCCTCCTGCGCCACCGGGCGCGATGCCTGGGGGCATTCTGCGTCGCCGCGGCCGCGCGTGGCCGCCAGCACCCTACCGTGAAGGCGGTAGGCCCCGGCCGCCGAATGCCGTCCCCGCGGTATCGCCGCGCGGGCCGCCGGTTCCTAGAGTGCAGGCCATCGATCCACCACGCCGGCAACGGCCACCCACCGAGGACTGCACCATGAACACCCCGCTGAAGCAACGCATCACCCGCACCCTGGTCTCGCTGGCCGGCGCCGCCTTCGTCACCTTCACCAGCCTGCACCTGATCGTCGACTACGCGCTGCCGCAGCACCGCGCCGGCGTCGACACGCTCCTGGCGGCGGCCGCCATCACGCCGGTGCGGTGATGGGGATTGCCGCGCCGCGCGGCGCGCGCGACAAGCTGGCGGCCATGAACGCCAACGACCTGCTGCAACGCGCCCGCGCCGCCCGCACCCAGTCCACGCTGTACTGGCTGGGCTGGGGCGGCTGGACGCGGGCCGACGAACACGGCGCCGACCCGCCGGCGCAGCCCGGGCGCCCGATCGACATCGCGCGCGCGCTGGACGAGCTGCGCCACAAGCGCCCCGGCGTGCATGCCGCCTACCTGGCCGGCCTGGCCCAGGCCGGGCTGCAGATGAACGAGCTGCCCGGCATCGCCTGCGACTGCTCGGGCTATGTCTGCTGGGCGCTGGGCCTGGCGCGCGACGGCGCACCCTGGCGCGGTGGCTGGATCAACACCGACAGCCTGCACGCCGACGCGCTGGGCCCGCAGCAGCTGTTCCGGCCGCTGGCGCGCGCCTGGCCTGGCGCGCTGCTGGTCTACCCCAAGCCCGTCGGGCGCGGGCCCGAGGGCCCGCCGGGCCATGTCGGCATCGTCACCGAGGTCGACGCCGCCGGCCGCGCCACGCGCGTGCTGCACTGCGCGCCGGAGAACTTCGCGCTGTCGCCGCCGGCCGGGCTGCCGCGCAACGCCATCGCCGAGACCGGGCCCGAGCTGTTCGACGCCGACCCGCGCACGCGGGCCGTGGCCTGGGTCGGCATGGCCTCGACGCCGGCCTGATCGGGATCCGCGGTGCCCGGCTCAGGCGGGCACCCAGGCGAACACGCAGCCCTGCGCCGGCGCCACCTCACCCGCCAGCAGACGTGCGTGCAGCGCCGGCAAACCCGCCGGCGCCGCATGCGCCTGCACCGTCAGCCAGGGCTGCGGCCCGGCGGACACCTGCGCGACGAAGTCGCGCCAGGCCTGCAGCAGCCGCTGCTCGAAGGCCTCGGCGCCCCACTCGCCCACCCGCTTCTTGATCTGCGCCGGCGCGAAGAACAGCTGCGGCCGCGGCCCCGGCAGGTCACGCGCGCCGCCGAGCTGCTCGACATGGGTGCCGCCCACCGAGCAGCTGTAGGCCAGGCCGGGCAGGCCCTCGTGCAGCCGGCGGCGCAGCGCGGCGTTGCCGGCGAAGTCGACGTAGACCGCCGGCCGCTGCGCGTCGAGCTGCGCCGTCTCTTCGTAGGCCAGCACGCGCGCGTACAGGCCCAGGCGCTTGCAGAAGGGCTGGTTGCGCGCCGAGGTCAGGCCGACCAGCTCGATGCCGTCGCGCCGGCTCAGCGCCGCCGCTGCGGCATAGGCCGTCTTGCTGCTGGCCGACGACAGGATCACCTGCGCCGGCGGGCAGCCGGCCTGCACGGCGCCGAAAAAGCCGTTGTCGGCGAGGAAGTCGTCGATCAGCCACGAGGTGGTGAACAGCGGCCGCAGCAGCGCCTGCAGGTCCTCGGTGTCGGGCGTGTGGAAGGGGTCGGCGGCGCAGCGCGAGTACTGGTTGTAGACGGCGTGCAGCGCGGCGCGCTGCGGCGACGCGTCGCTGAAGCCGCCGGGCCGCAGCCGCGCCGGCGCCAGCACCGCATGGCTGGCGCTGGGCCAGTAGCCGTACAGGCGCTCGCCCACCGCCACGCCGGGGTGCAGGCTCTGCACCACGTCGGCGAAGCCCCACACCGGGATCTGGCCCCAGTCGGGATCGCCGGTGGGGAAGAAGTCCCAGTAGTGCATCGCCTCGCCGAAGGCGGCATAGGTGATGTTGTTGGCGGTGTAGGCGCAGCGGTCGATGCGCACGCGCACCTGGCCGTCGGCCAGCGGTGCATGCGGCTGCGGCACCAGCCGGGTGTCGGCAAGGGCCTGCTTGCGCACCTGGAACTGCGTGGTCTGCGGGGCTGTGGCGGGCTGGGGGCTCATCGCGGGCTCCTCGGGTCGGTGTCTCGCTCAGGCGGCGATCGTGGCCCAGGCCGCGCCGGCATGCTGTCACCTGCGCGGCGCGGCCACACCCTGGTTAGCCCGGGATGGCCGACGGCCGATGCAGCCACCATGCTCGGCGCGCGGCATGTTGGCCGCAGCACGCGGGAGCGGCCATGCTGACCCTGGAGACCGACTACCTCGTGATCGGCGCCGGCGCCGTGGGCCTGGCCTTCGCCGACACGCTGCTGGCCGAGTCGCCCGGCGCGACGCTGCTCGTCGTCGACCGCCACGGTCTGCCTGGCGGCCACTGGAACGACGCCTACCCCTTCGTGCGGCTGCACCAGCCTTCAGCCTTCTACGGCGTGGCCTCGCTGGCGCTGGGCGACGGCGCGCTGGAGGAAGAGGGCCCCGATGCCGGCTTCATGCAGCTGGCCAGCGGCGCCGAGGTGCTGGCGCATTTCCAGCACGCCATGCGGCGGCTGCTGGCCAGCGGCCGCGTGGTCTACCGGCCGATGAGCGAGCTGCGCGAGGGCGACGGCCGGCCGCGGCTGGTGTCGCTGCTGTCGGGCGAGACCGCCGAGGTGCACGTGCGCCGCCGCGTCGTCGACGCCAGCTACTACGGCTCGCGCGTGCCCAGCACGCATCGACCCGGTTTCGACGTGCATCCGCAGGCGGCTCTGCTGGCGCCCAACGCGCTGCCGGCACTGTGGCAGCAGCCCGAGCGCCTGCCGCCGGCGCAGGTGGTGGTGCTGGGCGGCGGCAAGACGGCGATGGACAGCGTGGTCTGGCTGCTGGGCGCGGGCCTGCCGCCGGAGCGCATCGGCTGGGTGCGGCCGCGCGAGTCGTGGTTGATCGACCGCCGCAGCGTGCAACCCACGATGGCGCACTTCGACACGGTGATGGGCGCGCAGGCCGCGCTGCTGGAGGCGCTGGCTCAGGCGCAGACGGTAGACGAGCTGTTCGAGCGTCAGGAGGCCGCCGGCGGCATGCTGCGCATCGACCCCGACACCCGGCCGACGATGTTCCATTACGCGACGATCTCGGCGGGCGAGCTGGCGCAGCTGCGCCGCGTGGAGCGCGTGTGGCGCGGCCGCCGCGTGCGCGGCCTGGAGCCCGACGCGCTGGTGTTCGACGACGGCCGCGAGCCGCTGCCCGCGGGCACGCTGTGCGTGGACTGCACGGCCAGTGGCGTCGAGCGCCGGCCGCCGGTGCCGGTGTTCCAGCCCGGGCGCATCGTGCTGCAGATGCTGCGCATCCCGCAGCCCACCTTCAGCGCCGCGCTCGTCGCCCGGCTCGAGGCCGGCGCCTACGACGACCCGAGTCGCAACGCGATGGCACGGGCCATTCCGCTGCCCGACGGGCTGGACGGCTACCCGCGCGCCACGCTCACCGGCCTGCAGAACCAGATGCGCTGGAGCCAGGACGCCGCGCTGCGGGCCTGGATACGCGGCTGCCGCCTGGACGGCTTCGGCGCGCTGGTCGCCGCGGCGGACCGCGCCGATGCCGTCAAGGCCGCGCTGCTGGCACGCATCAAGGCCGCCGCGCCAGGCGTGATGGCCGCGGCGCCGCGCTGGCTGGCGATGGCGCCGGGGCGCTGAGGCCGGCGGCGATCAGCGCTGGCGGCCGGCGAATCGCAGCGCACGCAGCCGCATCCGGTAGAAGGCGAAGTAGCCGGGCGTGCCGAAGAAGTTGCCCGCCTCGACCCGGAAGGGCACGCGGATGCCGTCGACCTCGCGCAGGTCGGCCAGCGTGCCGCCGAAGGGCTGCAGCTGCCAGCGGCGTGCCGGGTTGGCGTTGCTCCAGCGCTCGAAGCGCACCCACAGCGGCCTGCCGTCGGGCGCGACATGCAGGTCCACCGCCTGCTCCAGCCCGCCCACGGCCAGCGTCACCCGCGCCGTGTCGGCATCCACCGGCTCCCAGCGCGCACCGGCCTGCGGCAGCAGCGCCGGCGGGGTCCAGAACACGGCCTCGGCCACGCCGCGGCCGAAGGCCGAGCGCAGATGGTCCATGCCGCCCGCGCCGCCACCGGCGACGCGCCCGCCGGCGCGCGCCACCGGCAGCAGGCCCTGCAGCCAGAAGCAGCTGCACGAGCGGCCGTCGAGCAGGCCGTCGCCGCCGTCCAGGCGCGGCCATCCGCCCAACGTGTGCAGCTGCCAGACGAAGCCGCGCGGCATGGCCAGCACCTGCCGCGCCGCCAGCGCGCGCCAGCCCGGGCGCTGGCGTGTGCCCAGCGCCAGCTCGCCCTGCATCTCGAACTCGGCCACGGTGCGCAGCGCCGCGCCGGGGGCGATGACATGGGCGAAGAAGCGCCGCGCCGGCTCGGGCAGGCCATCGGTCAGCGCCGGGTCGAAGTGCGCCGGGAGGCCCGGCGGCGCCGCCGTGCCGCGCAGCGCCGCCCAGTCGGCCTGCATCGCGCGCGCGTCGCGCCGGTGCCAGGCGCGCAGGCCCAACACGGCAGCCGCCAGCGCAGCGCCAGCGGCTGCCAGCCACGGCGTCGTGGCCAGCACAGCCATCGCAGCCCTCCTCGCCGCGTCGGGGTCGCGGCATGCCCACAGGGTGCCGGCCACCGGCGCCCCGCGGCTTGACCTCGGTCATGCCGCGGCGCCGACGGCGCGCCCTGTCGGCAGGGGCGATGCGCCTTCAGTCGTCCTGCGGCGGCTGCAGCAGCGGGATCGAGCCGCCGCTGTCGCGCCCCAGCAGCCCGGTGCGCGTGTACACGCCGAGCTTGGCGCGCGTGTCGCTGATGTCCAGGTTGCGCATGGTCAGCTGGCCGATGCGGTCGGCCGGCGTGAAGGCGGCGTCCTCGACCTTCTCCATGCTCAGGCGCTCGGGCGCGTAGGTCAGGTTGGGGCTCGCTGTGTCGAGGATGCTGTAGTCGTTGCCGCGGCGCAGCTCCAGCGTCACCGTGCCGGTGATGGCGCGCGCCACCCAGCGCTGCGCCGTCTCGCGCAGCATCAGGCACTGCGGGTCGAACCAGCGGCCCTGGTACAGCAGCCGGCCCAGCTTGAGCCCGCCCATGCGGTACTGCTCGATGGTGTCCTCGTTGTGGATGCCCGAGACCAGGCGCTCGTAGGCGATGTGCAGCAGCGCCATGCCCGGGGCCTCGTAGATGCCGCGGCTCTTGGCCTCGATGATGCGGTTCTCGATCTGGTCGCACATGCCCAGGCCGTGGCGGCCGCCGATGGCGTTGGCCTCGGCGAACAGCGCCACGTCGTCGGCGAAGCTGCGGCCGTTGAGCGTCACCGGGTGGCCGTCCTCGAAGCCCACCGTCACCGTCTCGGGCTTGACCTGCACCTCGGGCTTCCAGAAGGCCACGCCCATGATCGGGTTGACGATGGACACGCCGGCATTCAGGAACTCCAGGTCCTTGGCCTCGTGGGTGGCGCCCAGCATGTTGCTGTCGGTGCTGTAGGCCTTCTCCACCGACATCTTGTAGTCGAAGCCGTTGGCGATCAGGTACTCGCTCATCTCCTTGCGCCCGCCGAGCTCGTCGATGAAGCGCTGGTCCAGCCAGGGCTTGTAGATCTGCAGCGCCGGGTTGGCCAGCAGGCCGTAGCGGTAGAAGCGCTCGATGTCGTTGCCCTTGTAGGTGCTGCCGTCGCCCCAGATGTGGACGCCGTCCTCCTTCATCGCCACGACCAGCGCGGTGCCGGTGACGGCGCGGCCCAGCGGCGTGGTGTTGAAGTAGGTGGCACCGGCGGTGCGGATGTGGAAGGCGCCGCACTGCAGCGCGGCGATGCCCTCGGCCACCAGCAGCGCGCGGCAGTCGACCAGGCGCGCGATCTCGGCGCCGTACTCGCGCGCCTTGCGCGGGATGGCCTCGTAGTCGCTCTCGTCGGGCTGGCCCAGGTTGGCGGTGTAGGCGCAGGGGATGGCGCCCTTGGCGCGCATCCAGTGCACGGCGGCGCTGGTGTCCAGGCCGCCGCTGAAGGCGATGCCGACGCGCTGGCCGGCGGGCAGGGTTTGCAGGATGTGGGTCATGGCGGGGGGCGGCGTATGGCGCCGCCGACGAGGTCAGGGGAGGCGTGCGCCGGCAATTGTCGCAGCCGCCCGCGGGCGCCGCATTGACAGGCAGGCGGCGCCTGGCTATCGTGATGTAAACGTTTACACGATGCCACCCCCTCGGTGGCTGCACATCCCCATGAGCACCCGTTTCCCCCCCGGCTTCCTGTGGGGCGCCGCCACCTCGGCCTACCAGATCGAAGGCTCGCCGCTGGCCGACGGCGCCGGCGCGAGCATCTGGCACCGCTTCGTGCGCACACCGGGGCGGGTGGCCGGTGGCGACACCGGCGATGTCGCCTGCGACCACTACCGCCGCATGCCCGAGGACGTGGCGCTGATGAAGCGGCTGGGCCTGACGGCCTACCGCTTCAGCATCGCCTGGGGCCGTGTGCTGCCGCAGGGCACCGGTGCCGTCAACGCCGCCGGGCTGGGCTTCTACGAGCGGCTGGTGGACCAGCTGCTGGCGGCCGGCATCACGCCCATGCCCACGCTCTACCACTGGGACCTGCCGGCGGCGCTGGACGACCGCGGCGGCTGGCTGAACCCCGACATCGCGCACTGGTTCGCCGACTACGCCCATGTGATGTACCGCGCGCTGGACGACCGCGTGCCGCTGTGGGCGACGATCAACGAGCCCTGGGTGGTGGCCGACGGCGGCTACCTGCACGGGGCCCTGGCGCCGGGCCACCGCAGCGCGCACGAGGCCGCCATCGCCGCGCACCGCCTGCTGCAGGCGCATGCGGCCGCGGTGCGCGCCTACCGCGCCGTCGGCCGCCACCGCATCGGCCTGGTGGTCAACATCGAGCCCAAGCACCTGGCCCCCGGCGCCAGCGACGCCGACCACCGCGCCCGCGACCTGGCCGACGCGTACATGAACCGCCAGTACCTGGATCCGGCGCTGCTGGGCCGCTACCCCGACGAGATGCCGGCCCTGTTCGGCGAGGCCTGGCCCGACTGGCCCGCCGCCGAGGTCGAGGCGCTGTGCCAGCCCATCGACTGGCTGGGCCTGAACTACTACACGCGCAGCGTCGTGGCCGCCGACCCCGGCGCCTGGCTGGTGCCGGCGCGCGCGCTGCGCCAGCCTGGCAAGGCCTACACCGAGACCGGCTGGGAGCTGCACGCACCGGCGCTGACCGAGACCCTGCTCTGGCTGCACCAGCGCTACGGCGGCCTGCCGCTCTACGTGACCGAGAACGGCGCCGCCTTCTACGACCCGCCCACCGCCGTCGACGGCCGCGTCGACGACCCGCTGCGCCTGCACTACCTGCACACCCACCTGCGCGCCGCGCACGACGCCATCGCCCAGGGCGTGGACCTGCGCGGCTACTGCGCCTGGTCGCTGCTGGACAACCTGGAGTGGGCGCATGGCTATGCCAAACGCTTCGGGCTGGTCCATGTCGACTTCCAGACCCAGCGCCGCACGCCCAAGGCCAGCGCGCTGCACTACGCGGCGGTGATCGCCAGCCATGGCCAGGCGCTCGACGCCGCGCCCCCGGCCGTCCCGCTCGCCCCCTTGGTGTAAACGATTACACGCAGCACCCGCGGCAAGCTGTCCAATCCCGTGTAAACCTTTTCACGCCCGCTGCACCAGACGTTCCGCCGAGACCGGCGGACTCCCTCCCAGGCCCCGGCAACCCGTCCAAACAAGCACCATGGCCGCCACCATCCGCGATGTCGCCAAGGCCGCCGGCGTGTCGGTGGCCACCGTCTCGCGCGCGCTCAACGGCGCCAGCAACGTGCTGCCCGAGACGCGCCAGCGCATCGTCGACGCGGCGGCGGCGCTGCAGTTCACGCCCTCGCATGCGGCGCGCAGCCTGATCACGCGGCGCACCGACACCATCGGCGCACTGCTGCCCGACCTGCATGGGGCCTATTTCAGCGAGCTGATCCGCGGCATCGACCAGGCCGCCCGCGCGCGCGGCCTGCACCTGCTGGTCAGCAGCAGCCATGGCGACGCCGACGAGGCCGGCGCCGCGCTGCGCGCGATGAGCGGCCGCGTCGACGGCCTGCTGCTGATGACGCCGCACGCCGACGCCGCCTTCGTGCGCGACCACCTGCCTGCCGGCCTGCCGGCGGTGTTGATCAGCACCGCGGCGGCCGCGCCCGGCCGCGCCCACTACGCCGTCGACAACCTCGGCGGCGCGCGCGCCGTCACGCGCCACCTGGCCGGCGCCGGGCGCCAGCGCATCGCCTTCATCGGCGGCCCGCCGGCCAACGAAGAGGCACGCCAGCGCCTGGCCGGCTACCGTGCCGGGCTGCCGCGCAGCCACGCGCCGCTGCTGTTCGACGGCGACTTCAGCGAGGAGAGCGGCTTTGCCGCCGGCCGCCGCGTCGCCCAGAGCCGGCCACGGCCCGACGCCGTGTTCGCCGCCAACGACATGATGGCCGTGGGCTGCCTGGCGGCGCTGCGCGAGGCCGGCATCCGCGTGCCGCAGGACATCGCGCTGGCCGGCTTCGACGACATCCCCATCGCCCGCTACGTCGACCCGCCGCTGACCACCATCCGCGTGCCCATCGCCGCGCTGGGCACGGCGGCGCTGGACGCGCTGTGCCAGGCCATCGAGGCGGCGCCCGCCGGCACCACCGCTGCGGCGGCGCCGCGCGCCGCCGCGCCCGTGCTGCTGCCGGTGGAGCTGGTGGTGCGCCGATCCTGCGGCGCCGGCCCGCCCGCAGACCCCGCCGCGCCGGCGCCGCGGCGCCGCGCGGCCACCCGGCGCGCCGCCTGACCCGGTGGCGTCGAACGCGGCGCCCGCCACCGCCCTGCCCCGATTCACCGCGACCTCCCCCCAGAACCAAAGCCCTCAGGAGACAAGCATGCCCACCATCCCCTCACGCCCCTTGCGCCGCCACGCCCTGGCCGCTGCGGTGTTGCTGGCGCTGGCCGGCGCCGCATCGGCGCAGATCAGCACCGCCACCATCAAGGGCCAGGCTAGCGGCCTGCGCGCCGGCAGCGCGGTGGTCGCCGTCAACCAGGCCACCGGCGCCAGCTACCGCGCGCTGCCGCAGGCCGACGGCAGCTACGTGCTGCCCGGCCTGGCGCCGGGCGCCTACGAGCTGCAGCTGACCGCCGCCGACGGCAGCCTGCGCAAGCAGGCCATCAGCGTGGCCGTGGGCGAGACCGCCACCGTCGACCTGGCGGCCAGCGCCGGCCAGCAGGTGCTGGTGCAGGCCAGCGCGCTGCGCCAGGACGTGCGCAACAGCGAGCTGGGCACCGGTGTGTCGCGCCGCCTGATCGACGCGCTGCCGCAGGCCACGCGCAACTTCCTCAGCAGCGTCGACCTGGCCCCCGGTGCCGCCTTCAGCGCCGATGCCAGCGGCAACACCAAGATCCAGGGCGGCGCGCAGAACCACGACCATGTCAACGTCTTCATCGACGGCGTGGGCCAGAAGAACAACATCCTGCGCGGCGGCCTCACCGGACAGGACAGCTCGCGCGGCAACCCCTTCCCGCAGTCGGCCATCGCCCAGTTCCGCGTCATCACGCAGAACTACAAGGCCGAGTACGACCAGGTCGGCAGCGTCGCCGTCACCGCCGTCACGCGCAGCGGCAGCAACACGCTGTCGGGCGAGGCCTATGTCGACCGCACCGGCACCAGCTGGCGCAGCAAGTCGGTGTTCGAGAAGGAACGCGAGGCCGCCGGCGTCAAGCTGCCGCCCTCGAGCAAGCAGGAGTTCGGCGCCAGCCTGGGCGGCGCCATCCAGCGCGACGCGTTGCACTTCTTCGTCGCCTACGACGGCAAGCGCATCGAGGACTCGCGCCAGATCGTGCCGCGCAACCTCGACAAGCTGCCCAACGCCGGCGTCGCCGCGCAAGTGCGCGGCATGGCCGGCAGCCAGGTCGACACCTTCACCCAGCACCTGCTGTTCGGCAAGCTGGACGCGCAGCTGGCCGACAACCAGCGCCTCAGCGTCAGCCTGCGCGTGCGCCGCGAGGACGACCGCACACCCGAGAGCCGCGACCTCAGCGCCCCCGGCAACGACGTCGAGCGCCGCAACGACGAGACCACGCTGACGCTCAAGCACGAGTGGTTCAGCGGCCCCTGGTTCAGCGAGGCCCGCGCCGGCTACGAGGACTACACCTGGAACCCGCACTCGGCCGCCGCCACCCCCTTCGTCAAGTACAGGGTCTCCAGCGCCAACCCGCAGCGCCTGGGCAACTCGGGCGACGTGATCTTCGTCGGTGGCTCGCCCAACGCGCAGAACCGCGCGCAGAAGGGCCGCTTCATCAGCGAGGACCTCAGCTACACCGGCCTGGCCGGGCATGTGATCAAGGGCGGCGCCAAGCTCAAGTCCATGCGCTACGACCTGGGCGGCACGGCGCGCAGCGTCGACATCGTCGAGACCCTGCTCGACAACGTCAGCGGCAACCCGTACTACAACGGCAGCGTCTGCACCGGCACCAACGTCGTCAACGGCGGCCTGCAGAGCGACCAGTGCCGGATCGACCGCGCCATCCCGCCGGCCGGCGTCCACTTCAGCAACACCCAGCTGGGCCTGTACATCCAGGACGACTGGGCGCTGAGCCGCCAGCTCGAGATCAACCTCGGCCTGCGCTGGGACCACGAGAGCAACATGCTCAACAACAGCTACGTCACGCCGGCCGACCGCGTGGCCGCGCTGAAGGGCCCCGACGCGCCGCGCTGGGGCATCACCCCGCCCGCCGGCCAGACCTACGCGCAGAGCCTGGCCAAGGGCGGCATCCGCATCGACGACTACATCAGCACCGGCGGCTCGCGCAAGGCCTTCAAGGGCGCCTGGGCGCCACGGCTGGGCTTCTCGTGGGATGTCGGCGGCCAGCGCAACCATGTCGTGTTCGGCGGCTGGGGCCGCAGCTACAGCCGCACCATGGCCAACCATGCGCTGGACGAGCTGCAGAAGAACGCCCAGCCCGGCGGCGAGATCTGGCTCATCCGCAACGACCTGAAGATGCCCTACGCCGACCAGGCCACGCTGGGCCTGCGCCAGGCCCTGCCCATGGGCTGGAGCGCCGAGTTCGCGCTCTCGCGCGTGCATGCCAAGAACCAGTTCATCTGGTTCGGCGGCAACCGCGACGCCAACGGCGGCTACGCCAACCAGAGCCCGATCGACCCGCTGTGGGGCGGCCCTCCGGGCTACGGCACGCTGATCCTGGGCGACACCGTGGGCGAGGCGCGCACCGACTCGCTGCAGGTCAAGCTGGAGAAGCCCTACACCCAGGCCAGCGGCTGGCAGGCCCATGTCGCCTACACCTACAGCGATGCCAAGACCACGCACAAGGAGTGGAACAACGACATCTTCGACTGGACCTACGGCCGCCCCGGCGCCCGCGGCTGGAACCCCAGCACCCAGGTGGCGCGCCACCGGCTGGTGCTGGCCGGCCTCAGCGACTCGCTGCTGCCCTGGGGCCTGCAGGTCTCGGGCAAGTTCAGCTACGACAGCGGGCTGCCGCGCCGCATCACCAGCTGCGCCGCCGGCTGGAGCCAGTGCATCTCGGTGCGCGGCGAGGCGCCCGACTTCAAGCAGTTCGACCTCGGGCTGCGCAAGGCCATGCAGTTCGGCAGCCACAGCTTCAGCCTGCGCCTGGACGTGCTCAACCTGTTCAACAGCACCAACTACGGCGGCTTCGACGACTGGGGCGGCGGCCCGGGCAACCCGCAGAACGCCGTCGGCGGCGACAACCCCAACCTGGGCAAGCCCAACAGCATCCGCGGCGACACCCGCAGCTACAAGCTGACCCTGGGCTACAAGTTCTGATCCACGCGCTCTGATCGCTGTCATCCGCGCCCGCCCGGGCACCCGGCCGCAGAGCCGGGGCCCGGGGCCGCGAGCTTCACCATGAGACCCATCCCCCTCACGCGCCGCCGCTGGCTGGCCGGCGCCGCCGCATGGGCGGCGGCCGGCTGCAGCGCGCCGCTCACGCCGGCGGGCCCGGCACAGGCCGCAGCCGCCGCGCCCTCGGCCGCGGCGGCCGCGCCGCTGCTGGCCGACCTGGAGCGGCGCAGCTTCGACTACTTCTGGGACACCGCCAACCCGGCCAACGGCCTGGTGCCCGACCGCTGGCCCACGCCCAGCTTCGCCAGCGTGGCCGCGGTGGGCTTCGCCCTCAGCGCCTACCCCATCGGCGTGGCGCGCGGCTGGGTCACGCGCGCGATGGCGGCGCAGCGCACGCTCACCACGCTGCGCTTCTTCCACGCCGCGCCGCAGGGTGCGCAGGCGCAGGGCGTCACCGGCCACAAGGGCTTCCTGTACCACTTCGTCGACATGCAGCAGGGCCACCGCCATGGCCGCACCGAGCTGTCGACGGTGGACACGGCGCTGTTCCTCGCCGGCGCGCTGCATGCACGCGCCTTCTTCGACGGCGCCGATGCCGCCGAGGCCGAGATCCGCCGCCTGGCCGAGGCGCTGTACGCCCGCGTCGACTGGCCCTGGGCCCAGGTGCGCGGCGCCGCCATCAGCCATGGCTGGCACCCCGAGACCGGCCCCATCGCCTGGGACTGGACCGGCTACAACGAGGCGCTGCTGGTGTACCTGCTGGCGCTGGGTTCACCCACCCACCCGGTGGGCGCCGAGGCCTACGCCGCCTGGCTGGCCACCTACCCGCGCAGCTGGGGCCGCGCGCAGGGCTACGAGCACCTGCGCTTCGCGCCGCTGTTCGGCCACCAGTTCAGCCACGCCTGGGTCGACCTGCGCGGCCTGGCCGACCCCTGGATGCGCGCGCGCGGGCTGGACTACTTCGAGAACAGCCGCCGCGCCACGCTGGCCCAGCAGGCCTACGCCATCGCCAACCCCGAGGGCTGGGCCGGCTACGGCGAATGGGAATGGGGCATCACCGCCTGCGACGGCCCGGCCGATGTGAGCCGCCCCTTCGGCGGCCGCATGCGCCGCTTCATCAGCTACGCCGGCCGCGGCATGGGCGAGCACGACGACGGCACCATCGCCCCCTACGGCGCCGGCAGCTCGCTGCCCTTCGCGCCCGAGCTGTGCGCGCGCACACTGGCCGCCATGCACCAGCGCCACGGCACGCACATCTACGGCCGCTACGGCTTCTACGCCTTCAACCGCAGCTTCACCTACACCGATGTGCCGCTGCTGCACGGCCGCGTCGTGCCCGGCTTCGGCTGGGTCGATGGCGATTTCCTGGGCATCGAGGTCGGCCCGCTGCTGCTGATGCTGGCCAACGCCCGCGACGACGCCGTCTGGCGCACGCTGCGCGGCCAGGACTGGCTGCAGCGCGGCCTGCGCCGCGCCGGCTTCGCCGGGGGCTGGCTGGCTTGAGCGGCAGGCGCATGCGCAGCGCGCGGCCCGGCCTGCCCGCCACCGGCCACGGTCGCCGCCGGCTGCTGGCCGGCGCCGCCGCGGCGCTGGCGCTGCCGGCCTGCGCGCCGCAGGGCCCGCGCGCGCTGCGCATCTGGGCCATGGGCCGCGAGGCCGAGGTGCTGCCCGAGCTGCTGGCCGATTTCCGCGCCGCGAACCCCGGCCTGCCCATCCGTGTCGAGGCCCTGCCCTGGAGCGCGGCGCACGAGAAGCTGCTCACCGCCTTCGCCGGCGACGCCACGCCCGACCTGGCCCAGCTGGGCAACACCTGGCTGCCCGAGTTCGTCGCGCTCGGCGCGCTGGCGCCGCTGGACGCGCGCGTGGCCGCCACGCCCACGCTGGAGCCGGACGACTACTTCGGCGGCATCTGGGCCACCAACCAGGTCGACGGCCGGCTCTGGGGCCTGCCCTGGTACATCGACACGCGCCTGCTGTTCTACCGCCGCGACCTGCTGGCGCAGGCCGGCCATGCCCGCGTGGCCGACACCTGGGCCGGCTGGCTGGCGCAGCTGCGCGACCTGAAGCGCCAGGTGGGCGCGCGCGACTACGCCGTGCTGCTGCCGCTCAACGAGTACGACCCGCTGCTGGCGCTGGCGCTGCAGCAGCCCGAGCCGCTGCTGCGCGACGGCGGCCGCTGGGGCCATTTCCGCAGCCCCGGCTTCCGCCGCACGCTGGACTACTACCTCGGGCTGTTCGACGCCGGCCTGGCACCGCCGGCCACCAGCAACCAGATCGCCAACCTGTGGCAGGAGTTCGCCCGCGGCCACTTCGGCTTCTACATCAGCGGCCCCTGGAACCTGGGCGAGTTCCGCCGCCGCCTGCCGGCGGCGCTGCAGGACGCCTGGTTTACCGCGCCGCTGCCCGGCCCCACGGGCCCCGGCGCCAGCACCGCCGGCGGCAGCAGCCTGGCGCTGTTCGCGCGCTCGCCCATGCAGGACGAGGCCTGGGCCGTGGTCCAGCACCTGGCCCGGCCGGCGGTGCAGCAGCGCTTCCGCCAGCTCACCGGCAACCTGCCGCCGCGGCGCAGCGCCTGGGCCGAGCCGGCGCTGCGCGACGATGCCGTGTCGCAGGCCTTCCGCCAGCAGCTGGAACGCGTGCGCCCGCTGCCCCAGGTGCCCGAGTGGGAGCGCATCGCCACCGAGCTGCGCCTGCTCGTCGAGCAATGCGTGCGCGGCCAGCTGGCGCGCGAGGCCCTGCCCGCCGAGATGGACCGCCGCGCCGACGCGATGCTGGAGAAGCGCCGCTGGATGCTGGCGCGCCAGCCCACACGCCAGGAGCCGCGCCCATGATCCCGCGCCAGGGTCGCCGCGCGCTGGCCGGCTGGGTGTTCGCCGGCCCGGCCTTGCTGGTGATCGCCGTGTTCTTCGCGCTGCCGGTGCTGGCGGCGCTGGGGATGAGCTTCACCGACTTCGACATCTACGCGCTGGCCGACCTGCGCAACCTGCGCTTCGTCGGCCTGGCCAACTACGCCGCGCTGCTGGCCGACCCGCTGTTCTGGAAGTCGCTGGCCAACACCCTCGTGTTCGTGGTGCTGGGCGTGCCCTTGTCGATCGCCGCGTCGCTGGGCGCGGCGCTGCTGCTGCACGCGCGCGCGGCGCGCTGGCGCGGCGCCTTCCGCACCGCGCTGTTCGCGCCGGTGGTGACCACGCTGGTGGCGGTGGCCGTCGTCTGGCGCTACCTGCTGCACACCCGCTACGGCCTGGTCAACCAGGGCCTGGTGCTGCTCGGGCTGGAGCCGGTGGACTGGCTGGGCGACCCCTTCTGGTCCATGCCGGCCATCGTGCTGATGTCGGTGTGGAAGAACTTTGGCTACAACATGGTGATCCTGCTGGCCGGCCTGCAGGCGATCCCGCCCGAGCTGTACGAGGCGGCGCGGCTGGACGGCGCGCGGCGCTGGGCGCAGCTGCGCCACATCACCCTGCCCTGCCTGGCGCCGCTGCTGCTGGTGGTCTCGGTGCTGACCATGGCCGGCCATTTCCAGATCTTCGCCGAGCCCTATGTGATGACCCAGGGCGGCCCGGCGCAGAGCACGGTCACCGTGCTCTACCTGATGTACGAGCAGGGCTTCAAGTGGTGGAACCTGGGCAGCGCCTCGGCGGTGGCCTTCGTGCTGTTCGTGATCATGCTGGCGGTGACGCTGCTGCAGATGCGCGTGGCGCGCGGCCGCGGGGGCGCCGCATGAAGCCGCCGCGGCGCGAGGCCCTGCTGGTCAACGCCGCGCTGGCGCTGCTGGCGCTGCTGACGCTGGCGCCGCTGGCGTGGATGCTGTCGGCCTCGCTGATGGCCCCGGGCGAGGCCAACCAGGTGCCGCCGCCGCTGCTGCCGGCGGCGCCCACGCTGCAGCATTACCGCGCGCTGCTGGGCGACGGCGGGCTGCTGCGCCCGGCCCTCAACAGCCTGCTGCTGGCCAGCGCCGCCACCGTGCTGTCGCTGGCCTTCAACCTGGCCGCCGGCTACGCCTTCGCCAAGCTGCGTTTCGCCGGCCGCGACGCCGCCTTCCGCACCCTGCTGGGGGCGCTGGTGATCCCCGGGCAGGTGGCGATGCTGCCGCTGTTCCTGCTGCTCAAGCAGATGGGCCTGGTCAACACCATGGCCGGCGCGCTGGTGCCCTGGCTGGCCGGCGTGTTCGGCATCTTCCTGGTGCGCCAGTACGCGCTGTCCATCCCCGACGACATCCTCGAGGCGGCGCGCATCGACGGCGCCGGCGAGGGCCGCATCTTCGTCGGCATCGTGCTGCCGCTGCTCAGGCCCATCGTGGTGACGCTGGCGGTGCTGGTCTTCCTCGGCGCCTGGAACGACTTCATGTGGCCGCTGATCGTGCTCACCGACGGCGAGCGCCAGACCCTGCCCGTGGCGCTGGCGGCGATGAGCCGCGAGCATGTGCAGGACACCGAACTGATGATGGCCGGCGCGGTGATCACCACGCTGCCGGTGCTGCTGCTGTTCCTGCTGCTGCAGCGCCACTACCTGCAGGGCTTGTTGATGGGGGCGGTGAAGTGAAGCGCCTGCTGCGCTGGATGGGTGCGGCCGCACTGGCCCTGGCGGGCGCGGCCCACGCGGCTGCCGACGGCCCGTGGTTGCTGCTGGACGACCTGCGCGACGCCGCTGCCTGGCGCGCCAGCGCCTCCGACCAGGTGCGCGCCAGCCTGCGCCGCGACGCCGACGGCAGCCTGTGCCTGGACCACGACTTCGCCGGCGTCTCGGGTTATGCGGTGATGCGCCGCGAGCTGCCGCTGGACTGGCCGGCGCACTTCGAGCTGCGCCTGCGGCTCAAGGGCAGCGGCGCCGTCAACGACCTGCAGCTCAAGTGGGTGGACGACAGCGGCGACAACGTCTGGTGGGTGAACCGCCGCAGCGCACAGCTGCCGGCCACGCTGCAGCCGCTGCGCCTGCGCGAGCGCCATGTCGACTTCGCCTGGGGCCCGGCCAGCGACCGCAGGCTGCGCCGCACACGCTTCGTCGAGCTGGTGGTGGCCGCCGGCCGCGACGGCGGCCGCGGCAGCGTCTGCCTGGCGCGGCTGGAACGCCGCGAGCGCGCCGCCGACCCGGCCGTCTGGCCCGCGCCAAGGCTGCGCGCCCAAGGTGACACGCTGCACATCGACCTGGGCCTGCGGCGCGAGTTCAACGGCCTGCTGCTGCACTGGCCGCAAGGCGCCCGCCCCGAGGCCTACACGCTGCAGGCGCAGGACGAGGCCGGCCGCTGGCGGCCGCTGCGCCGCGTGTGGCGGCCGGCGCGCCAGCATGCCGAGCCCGACGCGCTGTTCCTGCCCGAGACCGAGGCGCGCCGGCTGCGCCTGCGCGTCGATCGCGGCGCGGCGCCGCTGCCCACGCTGGCGCTGCGCAGTGCCGCCCAGTGGCCCGAGCTGAACGCGGTGATCGCCGAGCGCGCCCGCGCGCTGCCGCGCGGCGATCTGCCCCGCGCCTTCCTGGGCGAGCAGAACCACTGGACCCTGGTCGGCGTCGACGGCGGCGGCCAGCGCAGCGCGCTGCTCGACGAGGACGGCGCGCTGGAGCTGGGCCGCGGCGCGCCCAGCCTGGTGCCGGCGGTGCGCGTGGCCGGCGACGCGCCCCTCACCTGGGCCCAGGTGCAGGCCACACAAAGCCTGCGCGACGGCCAGCTGCCACTGCCCGCGGTGCACTGGCGCCATGCCGACTTCCATCTCGACATCGAGGCCGGCGCCGACGGCCCCGCCGCCGCGCCGCAGCTGCTGGCGCGCTACACGCTGCGCAACACCGGCACGCTGCCGCGGCGCCTGGAACTGCTGCTGGCGCTGCGGCCCTGGCAGGTCAACCCGCCGCAGCAGTTCCTGTCCACGCCCGGCGGCGCGGCGCCGCTGGCGCGCCTGCGCCACGACGGCGCCGCGCTGCAGTTCGACGCGCGTGGGCCGCTGCGCTTCAGCGCCGTGCCGGCGCGCATCCACAGCCTGCCCTGGGACGGCGGCCTGGGCCTGTCGGCGCTGCTGGAGGCGCCGGGCGGGCCACAGTGCGACGATGCGCAGGGCCATGCGTCGGCGCTGGCCATCTTCCCCTTCGAGCTGGCGCCGGGCGAGTCGGCCACGCTGGCGCTGGTGATGCCGCTGCAAGCCGGCGCAGACGCCGCCAGCGCGCCGCTGCCGGCGTTGCCGCTGCCGGCCGCCGACGTGGCCGCGCGGCTGGACGCGGCGGCCCGGGCCTGGGCAGCGCGCCTGGGCCAGGTCGAGTTGCAGCTGCCCGGCGACGACGGCCAGCGCATCGTGCAGACGCTGCGCGCCTCGCTGGCGCACATGCTGCTGTCGCGCGACGGCCCGGCGCTGCGCCCGGGCACGCGCAGCTACGCCCGCACCTGGGTGCGCGACGGCGCGATGATGGTCGCCGGCCTGGTGCGCCTGGGCGAGCGCGGCGTGGCGCGCGACTTCACCGACTGGTACGCCGGCCATGTCTTTGCCAGCGGCAAGGTGCCCTGCTGCGTCGACGAGCGCGGCGCCGACCCGGTGGTCGAGAACGACAGCCACGGCCAGTACCTGTTCAGCGTGGCCGAGCTGCTGCGCCATGGCGAAGGCGCCGACTGGGCGCGCCGCCACTGGCCCGTGGTGCAGCGCGTGATGGCCTGGATGGAGGCGCTGCGCCAGAGCGAGCGCGGCGAGGCCAACCGCGCCCCGGGCCGCGGCCATTTCTTCGGGCTGATGCCGCCGTCGATCAGCCACGAGGGTTACGCGGACAAGCCGGCCTATTCGTACTGGGACGACTTCTGGGCGCTGCGCGGCTACAAGGACGCGGTGGCCATCGCCCAGGCCCTGGGCCAGGCCGACGCGGCGGCGCGCTGGGCCGGCTGGCGCGACGAGTTCGAGCGCGAACTGTCGGCCTCGGTGGCGGCGGCGATGCGCCACCATGGCATCCCCTTCATCCCCGGCGCCGCCGACCGCGGCGACTTCGACGCCACCAGCACCACGATGGCGCTGAACCCGGCCCAGGCCGCACTGCCCGCCGGCACGCTGCAGGCCACCTTCGAGCGCTACTGGCAGGAGGCGCAGGCGCGCATCGCCGGCAGCAAGGCCTGGGCCGACTACACGCCCTACGAGCTGCGCAACGTGGGCGCGCTGGCGCGCCTGGGCCAGCCCGAGCGCGCGCATGCGCTGCTGGCCTGGTTCTTCGGCCACCAGCGCCCGGCCGCCTGGCGCCAGTGGGCCGAGGTGGTGCTGCCCGACGCGCGCCAGCCGCGCTTCCTGGGCGACATGCCGCATGCCTGGGTGTCGTCGGACTTCGTGCGCAGCGCGCTGGACCTGCTGGCCTACGAGGACGAGGCCGCGCAGCGCCTGGTGCTGCTGGCCGGCGCGCGTGCCGACTGGCTGCGCGGCGGCGACCTGCGCCTGCGCGGACTGAGCACCGCGCACGGCCCGCTGGACCTGGCGCTGCGGCGCACCCCCGGCGGCTGGCGCCTGGAGCTGCCGCTGCCGCTGCGCGACGCCACGGCGCGCCTGCGCCTGCGCTGGCCCGAGGGCCTGCCGCTGCCGCAGGCCCGGCTGGGTGAGCGCACGCTGGCCTGGCAGGGCCGCGAGCTGGACCTGCCCGCGCCGCCCCTGACCCTGGAACTGCTGAACGCCAGCCCCTGAACCGATGAACCGACGCCACCTGCTGCGCGCCGCCATGCTGCCCACCCCCGCCCTGCTGTCCGCCTGCGCCCAGGCCGTGGCGCCCGCCGGCGTCGTGGCTGGGCAGCAGGCCTTGTCGCTGCCCCTGCCCGGCCGCGCCGCGGCCCAGCCCCTGCTGCTGGCGCTGCCGCCGGGCTACGACGACGAACCGCAGCGCCAGTGGCCGCTGGTGGTCTTCCTGCATGGCTCGGGCGAGCGCGGCAGCGAGCTGGCGCGCGTGGCCGTGCACGGCCTGCCGATGCAGGTGCGCGACGGCGCGCGTTTGCCCTTCATCCTGTGCAGCCCGCTGCTGGAGGCCGAGGGCGACTGGGACGCGCCGCGCCTGCACGCCTTGCTGGCGGCGCTGCGCGCCGGCTGGCGCGTCGACCCCGATCGTGTGCTGGCCACCGGCCTGAGCCGCGGCGGCCGCGGCTGCTGGCGCTGGGCTGCGGCCTACCCGCGCGACCTGGCCGGCATCGCGCCGGTGTGCGGCAACGGCGACCCGGCCACCGTGTGCCAGGCCCGCGGCGTGCCGGTGCGCGCCTACCACGGTGAGCTGGACACCGTGGTGCCGCTGGCGCTGCACCAGGCCAGCGTCGACGCGCTGCGCGCCTGCGGCGGCACGGTGTCGTTCACCGTCTACCCCGGCGTGGGCCACGACAGCTGGACCCCGGCCTACCGCGACCCCGGCCTGCTGCCCTGGCTGCTGGCGCAGCGGCGGAGCCCGGCATGAGCGCTGCGCTGCTGCGGGCCGAGCTGCTGCCGCATGGCGGCCTGCGCGCGCTGCGCCTGGGCGAGCTGCTGCTCAATGCCTACCCGGCCAACGCGATGGAAGCCGGGCCGGCCAACCTGTGGCTGCGCCGGCTCGATGAGCAGGGCGAGGTGGTCGACGCCGTCGCGCTGCTGGGCCCGGCGTCGCCGCTGCAGCCGCTGGCCGCTGCCGGCGACATCGCCTGGGCCGCGGCGGGCCGCTGGCAAGGCCTGCGGGTGGCGCTGCAGCTGCGCCTGGCGCAGCGCCCGGCCGCCTGGTTCTGGCATGTCGAGCTGGCCCACGACGCGCAGGGCGGCGGCGCCGCCGCGCTGCGCGCCGACCTGGTCTCGGTGCAGGACCTGGGCCTGGCCCCGGCGGCGGCGCTGCGCAGCAACGAGTTCTACGCCAGCCACTACATCGACCTGCAGCCGCTGATGCACCCCGAGCTGGGCCCGCTGCTGGCGGCGCGGCAGAACCAGCCGGTGGCCGGCCAGCACCCCTGGCTGATCACCGGCGCACTGACGCGCTGCCTGGCCTGGGCCAGCGACGGCCTGCAATGGTTCGGCGCCGGCGCCCGCGGCAGCGGCGAGCCGGACGGCTTGCGCCAGCGCGCCCTGCCCAGCACCCGTCTGCAGCACGAGCACGCGATGGCCGTGCTGCAGCTGCAGCCGGTCGCGCTGGCGCCGGGCGAGATGGCCAGCGTGGGCGTCTGGGGCCTGGCGCTGCCCGACCACGCCGGGGCCAGCGGCGACGCCGACGCCGCCTGGGCGGCGCAGGCGCTGGCCCTGCCGCAGGCCAGGCCGGCGCCCATGCCCTTGCCCATGCCCGCTGCGGCCACGTTGCCCGCGCCCCCAGCGGCCACGCCGCCCGCGCCCTTTGCCGCATCGCTGTTCGGCACCGCCCCGCTGCTGGCGGCGCGGTCGCTGCGGTCCGACGAACTCGACGCGCTGTTCGCCGGCGAGCGCCTGCATGCCGAGCACGACGCCGACGGCACGCTGCTGGGCTTCTGGCGCGACGGCGACGCCCATGTGGTGCTGCAGGCCAAGGAACTGCGCGTGCAGCGCCCGCATGGCCTGCTGCTGCGCGGCGGCCGGCAGCGTGTGCCCGACGAGCGCACGCTGGCCTCCACCTGCTGGATGGCGGGCATCTTCCACTCGCTGCTGACGCAGGGCCATGTCGGCATCAACCGCTGCCTGGGCACGCAGCGCGGCTGGCTGGGCCAGTACCGATCGCTGGGCCAGCGCGTGTTCGTCGACGCGGGCGCCGGCTGGCGCCTGCTGGGGCTGCCCTCGGCCTTCGAGATGCGGCCCGACGGCGCGCGCTGGCTGTACGCCCATGGCGATGGCCTGTTCGAGCTGGAGGCCGCGATCCCCTGCGACGCGCAGGACGCGGTGGGCCATGCCGCCACGCTGCAGCTGCGCGTGCTGCAGGGCCCGCCGCTGCGGCTGCTGGTCAGCCACCAGGTGGCGCTGGGCGGCGACGAGGGCTTCGCCCCCGTGCCTGCGCCGCCGCTGGCGCTGCAGCCCGACGGCGCGCTGTGGGTGGGCGTGGCGCCGGGCGGCGAGCTGGCCACGCGCTTCCCGCGCGGCGGCCTGCGCATCGAACCGTTGCCGGGCACGCGCTTCGCGGCGGCCGGCGGCGACGGCCTGCTGCACGCCGACGGCCGCGATCGCGGCGGCGCCTGGGCCTGCGTGCGCATCGAGGCCTGCATCGAGGCCGGCCTGGCGCTGCGCCCGCAGCTGGTCGACGACGCGCAGCCGCAGGCCGCGCCACCGCAGCCCGCGCTGCAGGGCGACTGGCCGGTGCCGCGCTGGCAGCTGCCCGACGGGCCGCTGGCACAGCCGGCGCGCGAGCTGGCGCAGATCCAGCCCTGGCTGCTGCACGACGCGCTGGTGCACTACCTGGCGCCGCGCGGGCTGGAACAGTTCAGCGGCGGCGGCTGGGGCACGCGCGACGTGGCCCAGGGCCCGCTGGAGATGCTGCTGGCGCTGCAGCAGCCGGCGGCGGCACGCGAGCTGCTGTGCCGGCTGTTCGCCGCCCAGGACGCCGGCGGCGACTGGCCGCAGTGGTTCATGTTCTTCGCGCGCGAGCGCGCCATCCGCGCCGGCGACTCGCATGGCGACATCGTGTTCTGGCCGCTGCTGGCGCTGGCGCGCTACCTGCGCGCCAGCGGCGACGCCGCGCTGCTGGCGCAGCCCCTGCCCTACCACGACGGGCCGCCCGAGCCGCTGTGGTCGCATGTCCAGCGCGCGCTGGCCGTGATCGCCGCGCGCCTCGTGCCCGGCACCGCGCTGGCGGCCTATGGCCATGGTGACTGGAACGACAGCCTGCAGCCGGCCGACCCGGCGCTGCGCGAACGCCTGTGCAGCGCCTGGACGGTGACGCTGCACCACCAGATGCTGGCCGCACTGGCCGAGGCGCTGGACAGCCTGGGCCAGCACCAGCGCGCCGCGCCGCTGCGTGCCCAGGCCGCCACCGTGCGCGCCGAGTTCCGTGCCCGGCTGCTGCCCGGCGGGCAGGTGCCCGGCTACCTGCTGTTCGGCGCGGCCGGCGCCGCGCCCGAGCCGCTGCTGCACCCGGCCGACACCCGCACCGGCCTGCGCGCCAGCCTGCTGCCGATGATGCATGCGGTGCTGGAGAACCTGCTCGACCCGGCCGAAGCCGAACACCATGCCGGGCTGATCGACGCGCTGCTGCTGGGCCCCGACGGCGCGCGCCTGTTCGACCGCCCGCTGCCCTACCGCGGCGGGCCCATGCAGCTGTTCCAGCGCGGCGAGAGCAGCGCCTTCTTCGGCCGCGAGATCGGCCTGATGTACACCCACGCCCACCTGCGCTGGGCGCAGATGCTGGCCCACCTGGGCCGCGCCGAGGCGCTGTTCCGCGCGCTGCGCCTGGCCCATCCGCTGGGGCTGCAGGCCCTGCTGCCGCAGGCCAGCCGGCGCCAGGCCAACTGCTACTACAGCAGCAGCGACGCCGCCTTCCCCGACCGCGCCGCGGCGCAGCGCGACTACGCCGCGCTGGCGCATGGCCAGGTGGCGCTGGACGGTGGCTGGCGCGTCTACAGCAGCGGCCCCGGGCTGATGCTGGCCATCGTCGTCGAACGCCTGCTCGGGCTTCGCGTGGCCCACGACCAGGTTGTGCTGGACCCGGTGCTGCCGCCCGCGCTGGCCGGCCTGGTGGCCACGCTGCCGCTGTGGGACCACCTGATCGAGCTGGAGCTGCAGCCCGGCCCGCTGGGCCATGGACCCACCGCCGTGACCCTGGACGGCAAGGCCCTGCCCTTCCGCCGCGAGCCCAACCCCTACCGCGTGGGCGGTGCCAGCGTGGACGCCGCGCTGCTGCGCGATGCGCTGGCCGCCGGCGCGCGGCGGCTGAGCGTGCGCTGCGGCTGAAGCGCCGGCGCCGCCGTTCAGCGCGCCGGCGCGGCCCGCCGCCGCAGCAGCGCGAAGCCGCCCTGCACCACCAGCGCCAGCGCCGCGGCCGGCAGCGCGCCGGCCAGCATCAGCGCCGTGTCGTTGACGGCCAGCCCGGCGACGATGCGCTCGCCCAGGCCGCCGGCGCCGACGAAGGCGGCCACCGTGGCCGTGCCCACGTTGATCACCGCCGCCGTCTGCGCGCCGGCGGTGATCACCGGCGCGGCCAGCGGCAGCAGCACCAGGCGCAGGCTCAGCCAGCGGCTCAGGCCCAGCGCCTGCGCCGCCATCGCCAGGCCAGCGGGCACGCCCTGCAGCCCGGCATGGGTGTTGTGCACGATGGGCAGCAGCGCATACAGCCACAGCGCCGCCAGCGCCGGCCAGAAGCCGATCACCCCCAGCGCGGCGACCAGGAAGGCCAGCATCGCCAGCGAGGGCACGGTCTGCAGCAGCCCCACCACCGCCAGCAGCGGCGCCGCCAGCCGCGGCCAGCGCCAGGCGGCCACGCCCAGCGGCACGCCCAGCAGCAGGGCGCCGGCCAGCGAGCCGGCCACCAGCAGCACATGCTGGCCCAGCAGGCGCGGCAGGTCGGGCGCCAGCAGGCGCGCGACGAAGCCGCTGGCGCGCGAGGCGGGCCGGGCCGCAGCTGCCGAAGCAGGCGCCGAAGTAGGCGCAGAGGCCGCCGCCGTCGGCGCGCCGGCCTCGCCATCGAGGAAGCGCCGCGCCACCTCGGCGAAGGGCAGGCCGTCGACCTCGGCCAGCGCGTTGAGCCGCGTCATCGTCGCGTCGTCCAGGCGGCCCTCCAGCGTGCGCAGCGCCTGCAGCGCGCGGGGGTCCAGCCCCTGGCGCATCAGCAGCAGCGCGTCGTAGCGCGGGAAGAAGCCGCGGTCGTCCTGCAGCACGCGCAGCGCGCGCCGCTCGACCTGGGCGTCGGTGCTGTAGACGTCGATCAGGTTCACCTGGCCGGCGGCCAGCGCCTGGTAGGCCAGGCCATGGTCGAGCGCGGCGCCCGGCGGCGCCGCGATGCCGTAGGCCCGCGCCAGCGCCGGCCAGCCGTCGGCGCGCACCTGGAACTCGTGCGACAGCCCCGGGCGCAGCGTGCCCGGCGGCAGCGCCGCCAGGTCGCTGATGCGGCGCACGCCCAGCTGCTGCGCCAGCGCCTCGGGCATGGCCAGCGCATAGCTGTTGTTGAAGCCCAGCCGCACCGCCACCTGCAGCCCGCGCGGGGCCAGCGCCGCGTTCAGCTCGGCCAGCGTGGCATCGCCCTCGCGCTTGAGGATCTCGCGCTGGATGGTGCCGCTGTACTCGGGGTAGAGCTGCACGGCGCCGCCGTCCAGCGCCTGGACCAGGATCGCCGTGTTGCCCAGGCCGGGCCTGTGCTCGGCGGCGATGCCGGCGCGCTGCAGGGTCTGGCGCAGCACCTCGCCCAGCACGTAGCTCTCGGTGAAGCGCTTGGAGCCCACCGCCAGCGGCGCGCCGGCCGGCTGCGCCAGCGCCGGCAGGCAGCAGGCCAGCAGCAGCGCGTGCAGCGCACGCCAGGCCAGGCGGTTGAAGCGGGCATGCGGCATGGGGCGATGCTACGCGGCCGCCGCCCAGGCGCTCAACGCGGCGCCACCCAGCCCCCGCCCAGCGCCCTGAACAGCGCCACATCGGCGTCCAGCGCCGCCTGCTCGCGGCGCAGCGCCGCGGCCTCGGCATCCAGCAGCGTGCGCTGCGCGTCCAGCAGCTCCAGGTAGCCACCGAAGCCGTTGTCCAGCCGCCGCTGCGCCACGCGCAGCGCCTCGGCCGCCGCGGCACGCTGCTGGGCCAGCGGCTCGCGCTGCGCCGCGGCCGCCTGCTGCGCCGCCAGCGCGTCGGCCACCTCGCGGAAGGCCTCCTGCACCGCCTGCACATAGGCCAGCGCCGCCAACTCGGCCTGGGCCTGCGCCTGGGCGCCGCGCGCCGCCTGGCGGCCACCGTCGAACAGCGGCAGCAGCAGCGCCGGCGCCAGGCTCCAGGTGCGTGCGCCGGCGCGCAGCAGATCGCCCAGGTCGGCGCTCTGCGCACCGAAGCCCGCGGTGAGCGACAGCGTGGGGAAGGCCGCGGCGCGCACCGCCGCGGCCTGCGCGCGCGCGGCGACCAGGCGCGATTCGGCGGCACGCAGGTCGGGCCGGCGCTGCAGCAGCTGCGAGGGCAGGCCCGGCGGCGGCGTCAGCGGCGCCGGCAGCGCGGCATCGGCCGGCGGCGCGTTCCAGCCCGGGTCGCCGGCCAGCACGCCGATCTGCCGCGCCAGCGCGGCGCGCTGCCGCGCCAGCTCGGGCGCCTGGGCCTGCAGCGCCGCCAGCGCGGCGCGCGCCTGGGCCTGCTCCAGCGCCGAGCCCAGGCCGCCCGCGACGCGCGCGTCGACCAGCTTCAGCGATTGTTCGCGCAGCCCCAGCTGCTGGCGCAGCAGCGCCTGTTGGCGGTCCAGCGCACGCAGCCCGAACCAGGCCTGCACGGTGGCCGCCGCCAGCGCGCTGCGCACGGCGTCACGCGCCTGCTCGCTGGCCTGCAGCTGGGCCTGCGCCGCGGCGCTGGCGTTGCGCAGCCGGCCCCACAGGTCGATCTCGAAGGCCGTGGCCAGGCCGATGCGGTGGGTCGTGCTCTCGGGCTGCGCCACCGCCTGGCCGTTGAGCTGGCTGACGCGCCCGCGCGCCACGCCGGCCTGCAGGTCCACGGCCGGCCATTGCGCGGCGCGCGCCAGGCCCACCAGCGCCGCGGTCTCGTGCACGCGCAGCGTGGCCAGGCGCAGCTCGGCGTTGTGCTGCAGCACGCGCGCCACCAGCGCGTCCAGCTGCGGGTCGCGCCACTGCGTCCACCAGTCCGCGGCCTGTCGGGCGGCCGGCGCCGGGGTCTCGGCGCCGGCTGCACCCGCCGGGTAGGCGGCCGGCAGCGGCACCACGGGCGGCGCCTCGGCGCCGGGCGTCGCGCAGCCGGCGACCAGCAGCGCAGCAGCCATCGGCACGCCCAGTGCGTGCAGGCGAAGGGTGGCCGTCATCACGCGCCCTCCCGCAGCGCGGCGTCGCCGGCGTGGTGGTGGTGGCTGGGCCGCGGCTTGCGCGCCAGCAGGCTGAAGAACAGCGGGATGAACACCGGCGCGACGAAGGTGGCGACGATCATGCCGCCGAACACGCCGCTGCCCATGCTCTGCCGCGCCGCGGCGCCGGCGCCGCTGGCCAGCACCAGCGGCACCACGCCGAGCACGAAGGCCAGCGAGGTCATCACGATGGGCCGGAAGCGCAGCCGCGCCGCCTCGGCCGCGGCCTCGACGGCGCTCAGCCCCGCCTCCATGCCCTGCATCGCGAACTCGGCGATCAGGATCGCGTTCTTCGCCGCCAGGCCGATCAGCACGATCAGCCCGATCTGGAAGTAGATGTCGTTCTCCATGCCGCGCAGGAAGACGAAGAACAGCGCACCCAGCAGCGCGAAGGGCACGGCCAGCACGACGGCCAGCGGCACGCCCCAGCGCTCGTACAGCGCGGCCAGGATCAGGTAGACCATCACCAGTGCGAAGCCGAAGGCGAAGATCGACGCGTTGCCCGTGCGCTTCTCCTGGAAGGCCTGGCCGGTCCACTCGATGGCGTAGCCCGGCGGCAGCGTGTCGCGCGCCACCGCCTCCACCGCGGCGATGGCCTCGCCGCTGCTGTAGCCGGGCTTGGCGTTGCCGAACACCTTGGCCGCGATGTAGCTGTTGTAGCGCTCGATCTGCTCGGGCCCGACGATCTCGCGCACGCTGATCAGCGACTTCAGCGGCAGCATCTGGCCGCTGCTGGCCGAGCGCACGTACAGGCGGCCCAGGTCGGCCGGCTGGCTGCGGAAGCCGGCGTCGGCCTGCATGGTCACGCGGTAGGTGCGGCCAGCCTTGTTGAAGTCGTTGACGTAGAGGCTGCCCAGCTGCGCCTGCAAGGTGTTGAACACCTCCTGCACCGGCACGCCCAGGGCCAGTGCCTTCTCGCGGTCGACCTCGACGCGCAGCTGCGGCACCGTGGGCCGGAAGAAGGTCTGCGCCGGCGCCAGCACCGGGTGCGCCGCCAGCGCGGCCATGAACTGCTGCGTCACCTGCGCCAGCCGCTGCGGGTCGGGGTCGGCGCGGCCCTGCACGTAGAGCTCGTAGCCGCCGGCCTGGCCCAGGCCCTGGATGGGCGGCGGGTTGAAGGCGAAGGCGATGCCGTCGGAAAGCGCCGTGAAGCCGATGCCGCTGACCATGCCGGCCAGCTCCATCGTCGTCTGCTTGCGCTCCTCCCAGGGCTTCATCGGGAAGAAGATGGTCGCCGCGCTGCTCTTGCTGCCGCCGCCGATCAGGTCGAAGCCGTTGACGATGAAGATGTCCTTGATCGCCGGGTTGTCCTTGACCATCTGGCGCAGCTGCTCCGTCGTCCTGCCGGTGCGCTCCAGCGTGGCGCCGTCGGGCAGCTGCGCGGCGGCGATGATGTAGCCCTGGTCCTCGGGCGGCACGAAGCTGCCCGGCACGCGCGCCAGCAGCGCCAGCACCGCGCCGATCACCAGCGCGAACAGCAGCAGCGCCGTCACGCGGCTGGCCAGCGCCAGCTTCACCGCGCCCAGGAAGCGCTGCGTGACCCAGCCGAAGGCCGCGTTGAAGGGCTTGAACAGGCGCTCGCCGCGCTCGCTGTGGCCGGGCTTGAGCAGCAGCGCGCACAGCGCCGGCGTCAGCGTCAGCGCGACCACGCCCGACAGCACCACCGCCACCGTCACGGTGACGGCGAATTGCCGGTACAGCTGGCCGGCGATGCCGCCCAGGAAGGCCACCGGGATGAACACCGCGCACAGCACCAGCACGATGCCGATCACCGCGCCCTGCACCTCGCGCATGGCCTCCAGCGCCGCCGCCATCGGGCTCAGCTTCTGCTCGCGCATCAGGCGCTCGACGTTCTCCAGCACCACGATGGCGTCGTCGACGACGATGCCTATCGACAGCACCATCGCGAACAGCGTCAGCGTGTTGATCGAGAAGCCGAACAGGTACAGCCCGGCGAAGGTGCCCAGCAGCGACACCGGCACCGCCAGCATCGGGATCAGCGTGGCGCGCCAGGTCTGCAGGAAGACGAAGACCACCAGCAGCACGATCAGCGCCGCCTCGGCGATGGTCGTCAGCACCTCCTTGATCGAGGCCGAGACGAACAGCGTGGTGTCGTAGGGAATCAGGTAGTCGACGCCGGGCGGGAAGCGGTCGCGCTTGAGCTCGGCGATGCGGTTGCGGATGGCCTCGCCGGTGTCCAGCGCGTTGGCGCCGCTGGCCAGCAGCACCGCCAGCGCGATGGCCGGCTGGCCGTTGACGCTGTTGGTGGCGTCGTAGCTCTGCGCGCCCAGCTCGACGCGGGCCACGTCGCGCAGGCGCAGCACGCCGCCGGCGGCGCTGGCGCGCAGCACGATGTCGCCGAAGGCCTCGGGCTCGACCAGGCGGCCGCGCGCCGTCACCGTGTACTCCAGCTGCTGCCCCGGCGGCGAGGGCGGCGCGCCGATCTTGCCGGCGGCGAACTGCGCGTTCTGCGCCTGCACCGCGGCGGCGATGTCGGCGGTGGTGATGCCCAGCGCCGCCATGCGGTCGGGCTGCAGCCACAGCCGCATGCTGTAGTCGCGCGCGCCGAAGATGAACACGTCGGCGGTGCCGGGCACGCGCTTGAGGTCGTCAACGATGTTCTGCGTGGCCCAGTTCGACAGGAACAGCGTGTCGCGCGACAGGTCGGGCGAGTTGACGGCGATGACGAGCAGGAAGTTGTTCGACTGCTTGGCCACCTGCACGCCGTTGCGGCGCACCTCGTCGGGCAGACGCGGCGTGGCGCGCTGCACGCGGTTGTTGACGTTGAAGGTGGCCTTGTCGACGTCGGTGCCGACCTCGAAGGTGGCGGTGATGGTCATCTGGCCGTTGCTGGCCGAGCTGCTGTTGAAGTACAGCAGGCCCTCGACGCCCGAGAGCTGCTCCTCGATGGGCGCGGCCACGGTGCGCGCCAGCGTCTCGGCCGAGGCGCCGGGGTAGTTGGCGATGATCTGCACCGTGGGCGGCGCGATCTCGGGGTATTGCGCCACCGGCAGCACGCGCGCCGAGACCAGACCGGCCAGCGCGATGACGATGGCCAGCACGGTGGCGAACACCGGCCGCTCGATGAAGAAGCGCGAGAACATGGCGGGCGTCCTCGCGGCTTCAGCGGCTGGCGGCCGGCGCGGGGGCCGACGCGGCCGACGCCGCTGGCGCGGGGGACGCCGCCTTGGGCGCCACCGGCGCGCCGGGGCGCAGCTTCATCAGGTGGTCGACGATGACCTGCTCGCCGCCCTGCAGGCCGCTGCGCAGCGCCCAGTCGCCGCCCATCCAGGCCCCGGTCACCACCGGGCGCGGCTCGGCCTTGTTGCCGGCGCCGACGATCCAGACGAAGCGGCCCTGCTCGCCGCTCATCACCGCCGCCTGCGGCACGCGCACGCCCTCCTGCTGGCCCAGCTGCAGCATCACGCGCACGAACTGCCCGGGCAGCCAGCGGCCATCGGGGTTGGCCAGCTCGGCGCGCAGCGGCACCGTGCCCAGGCGCGGGTCGACCACGGCGCCGGCGAAGTCCACCCGGCCCGGCGCGCCCAGCGGCTGGCCCTGCTCGTCGAGCAGGCGCAGCGTGGGGTTCCTGGCCTTGCGCAGCGCCCGGGCCTCGTCCTCGGTGACGGCGAAGCGCACGCGGATCGGGTGGGTCTGCACCAGGGTCGTGATCGGCGTAGCGTCGGCCGGCGACAGCAGCGCGCCCTCGCTGCGCTGCAGGCGCTGCGCCAGGCCCGGGATCGGCGCATGGACCTGGGTGTAGGACAGCTGCAGCTGGGCCTCGCGCAGCTGGGCCCGGGCGGCGGCGAGCTGCGCCTCGGCGGCCTTGGCGTTGCTGGCCGCGTCGTCGGCCTCGCGCTGGCTGATGGCGCGCTCGGCCACCAGCGCGGCGAGCCGGCCGCCTTCGCGCCGCGCCTGCTCGGCACGCACCTCGGCCTGGGCCAGCGCGGCGCGCGCCGCGTCGACCGCGATCTCGTAGGGCGCCCGCTCGATCTGCACCAGCGGTGCGCCCTCGCGCACCGGCTCGCCCTCGCGGAACAGCTGCTTGACCAGCACGCCGGCCACGCGCGCACGCACCTCGACCTCGCGCACGCCCTCCAGCATGCCCACCGCCTCGACCGACTGCGGCACGGGCTGCTTCTGGGCCACGACCACCGTCACCGGCATCGCCGGCGGCGGGCCGCCGGCACCGGCCGGTCCGCCGCCCGGGGCGGGATCGGACCCGCCGCCGCAGCCGGCCAGCGCCAGCAGCAGCGCCGCGGCGCAGGCGCCGGACGCGCGGGTCGCGCGCGAGGCCGACGGCGCGTGACGCGGCGCCGACAGCGGGGCGAACGGGATGGCAGGCGGGGGCGCAGGCGAGCGCCGCACCCGGCGGCAGGGGAGCTGGGACACGGGAATCCTCCGACGGCATCGCCCACGCGCCAGGGCTATGTCCCCATGGCGGCTGGGCTTGTTGTGGATGGGGCGAGCATAGCGACGACGCGTGACCCGGGCGTGATTCGACATCCGACGACCGCGACGGCAAGGGGGGTGGGCGCTGCCGGCAAGGCCCGCCGCCGGGATGCCGACGCGGAGAGGGCGGACCGCGCCTCGCCTTCCTGCCGGGCGCGCGCCGGGGCCGGCGCGCGCCCGGCTACTGCCTCGCCGAGCCCTGCGGCCGGGCTCAGGCCGCTGCCGCCTGCTGCGCCTGCGCGCGTAGCACCTCGGCGCGCACCGCCTCGGTGAGCTCGGCCTTCAGCCCGGCAAAGGCGGGCGTGGTCTTCACCGAGTAGTGGCGCGGATGCGCCAGCGGCACGGCGCGGTCGAGCACGATGCGCCCGGGCCGCGCGCTCATCACCACCACGCGGCCACCCATGAACACCGCCTCGTCGATGTCGTGGGTGACGAAGAGCACGGTCTTGCGCCGCTGCTCCCAGATGCCCAGCAGCAGCTCCTGCATCAGCTCGCGGGTCTGGTGGTCCAGCGCGCCGAAGGGCTCGTCCATCAGCAGCATGCGCGGGTCGTTGGCCAGCGCGCGTGCCAGCGCCGTGCGCTGCTGCATGCCGCCCGAGAGCTGCTTGGGGAAGTGGCGCTCGAAGCCGCGCAGGCCCACCTGGGCGATGTAGCCCTGCGCGATCTCCAGCTGCTGCGCGCGCGGCAGGCCCTTCTCGCGCAGCCCGAAGCAGACGTTGTCGAGCACGCTGAGCCAGGGGAACAGCGTGTAGCTCTGGAACACCATGCCGCGGTCGGCCCCGGGGCCGGCGATGCGGCGGCCGTCGAGCAGCACCGCGCCGGCGGTGGGGCTGTCCAGCCCGGCGACGATGCGCAGCAGCGTGCTCTTGCCGCAGCCGCTGGGGCCGAGGATGGTGACGAAGTCGTTCTCGGCCACGGCCAGGTCGGTGGCCTGCAGCGCCAGCGTGGACCCCGACGCGGACGCGAAGCGGCGCTCGACGCCCTGCACCTGCAGCAGGGGCGCGGGCATCATGCGGCGCTCCCGGCCAGCTCGATGCGGTTGCGGCCGCCGCTCTTGGCGCGGTACAGCGCGTCGTCGGCGGACTTCAGCCAGTCGGAGGCCGACTCGCCCGCGCGCTGCGCCGCGACGCCGATGCTGACGGTGACGCGCTGGCCGTCGAGCAGCGGCGACGCCTCGACCAGGCGGCGCAGATCCTCGGCCACGCGCGCCGCGCACTCGGGATTGGCCGCCGTGAGCACCAGCACGAACTCCTCGCCGCCGACGCGGAACAGCAGGTCGCCCTTGCGCTTGCGCTGCGTCAGCAGCTGCACCAGGCGGCACAGCACGGCGTCGCCGGTCGGGTGGCCGTGGCGGTCGTTGATCTGCTTGAAGTGGTCGATGTCGATCATCAGCATCACGCTGTCGGGGGCGCGGCGCGAGCCCTGCTCGACCAGCAGGTCCAGGCTCTGCGCCATGTGGCGGCGGTTGAAGGCGCCGGTAAGGGGGTCGGTGACGGCCTGCCGGACCAGGGCCTCCTGCAGCTCACCGAGCACGTTGAGGATGACGTTGACGAAGGCGATGGTCAGCGACTGGGTGGCGAACACGCGCACCGCCAGGCCGGCGTCGACCCAGATCGCGGTCCCCGCCGTGCTGACGGCCAGCACCACCAGGCTGGCGATGAAGGCCTGCGCGCGCGACAGCACGAAGTAGCAGACCAGCAGCAGCGTGTAGGCCCACAGCGCGCCGTACACGCCCTGGCGCGACATCGACGCCACGATGGCCGCCAGGATGGGCAGCAGCAGCAGGCCGTAGTGCACCGGCGGCTCGCGGCCACGGCGCAGCGCCACCACGTTGAAGCCCAGCAGCACCACCACGCCCAGGATCGCCACGCCCAGCGTGCTGCGGCCCTGGACCAGGTGGACGACGCCGAACGGCGCCACCAGCAGCATGCCTGCCGCCGACACGGGCAGCGCGATGCGCGGCCGGAAGTTGGCCAGCGCGTCGTTCTCGTTCAGCAGCACCTGGCGCAACCAGGCAAGGAAGACCATCACGCGATCTTCCCGTGGTGCACCGGCGGCGGCCATCCGGTTTGGCCCCAGCGGCGGGCCGGCGGCGGGCTCGACGCCGCGTGGCGGCAGGCCGCTGCGAAGGCAGCGAGGTGCACGCGGCCTGCCCCTGGGCCCCGGGGGCATCCGGGCCCCCAGGCGCTCCGCGGCCGGATGGGCCGGCGCGGCACGCCATCCGCCTCGGCCGCCCCGCGGGCCGGCGTGCCGGGCAGCATGCACAGGTGGGCCATCATGGCCATGGCCGGGCCGTTCACCGCCCCAGGCTGGCCCAGGGGAACAGGCGCCGGTTGGCCCACTTGAAGGCCAGGTCGCTGACCAGGCCGATCAGGCCGATGACGATGATGCCGAAGATGATCTGGTCGGTGGCCAGCAGCGCCTGGCTGTCGGTGATCATGTGGCCGATGCCGGAACTCGCGCCGATGAGCTCGGCGACGATGACGTAGGTCCAGGCCCAGCCCAGCACCATGCGCAGGGTCTCGGCGATCTCGGGCGCGGCGCCGGGGATCAGCACGCGGCGGATCAGGCCGGCGTCGTTCACGCCCAGCGTGTAGGCCGCCTCGACCAGGTCGCGACGGGTGTTGCCCACGATCACCGCGATCATCAGCACCAGCTGGAAGAAGCTGCCGATGAAGATCACCGCCAGCTTCTGCGCCTCGCCGATGCCGGCCCACAGGATCAGCAGCGGGATGAAGGCGCTGGCCGGCAGGTAGCGCGCGAAGCTGACGAAGGGCTCGAAGAAGGCCTCGATGGGCTTGTAGGCGCCCATCGCCACGCCCAGCGGCAGCGCGATGGCGGCGGCGATGACGAAGCCGCCGACCACGCGCCACACGGTCATGCCGATGTCCTTGGCGAAACCCATCTCGGCCAGCAGCGTGTAGCCGCTTTGCAGCATGGTCAGCGGGTCGGCGAGAAAGGTCTTGCTGACATAGCCGCCGAAGGTGGCCAACGACCAGGCCGCGACGAACAGCACGAAGAAGGACACGCCCAGCACGACTCGTGCAGTGGGGGTGACGGGGGTGAGGGGCTTCATGACAGGTCTAGGCAAGGGCCGCAAACAGGCGCGCGCTGCGGCGCGCCAGGGGGCACCCGCCAGGGGCTTCGATGGAGCGGTGCGCGCCTGCGGCGCGCACTGCGCTGCGCTGCTCGCCGCTCCATAGGCGCCCCCAGCGGGCGCCCCCTGCCACGCCGCAATCCGAGGACATCGACCGTCGAACGCCACCGACCGCGGCGAAGGGTCGGGCGGGTGGGCGGCGGCGCGCATCTGCGCAGCCGAGTAGCGCAGCGACCAGGGCCCGCGCGCGCAGCGCGCATCGACATCTGACTTGCCGCGGCTGTCCGAGCGCAGCGGACCGCAGGGCCGCGTAGCGAGTTCCGCGGCTTGGGCCCTGGGCGCGAGCAACGCAGGGCAGCCCTCGCGCAGCGAGGGCCCAGCAGCTAAGCGCAGCCGGCTGCCCGCCCGGCCCTACGCAGCGCGTGCACCACGAACCTCGCAAGCCCAACCCCTCGCCGCCGCGCGCTACAACGACGCGCTCGGCGCCAACGAGACCCGTCACTGGATGAACCGCGTATCCGCCAGCTTGGTCAGGTCCGGAACGGCCTTGATGATCCCCGCCTGCAGCAGCAGCTCGGCGGCCTCCTTGCTGAAGGCGGCGTGCTCGCCGGCGAAGAACTTCTGGTTGGCCGCCTTGTCCTGCCAGCGCAGGTAGGCCTGGCTCCTCTCGAAGGCCTCGCCGGTCTGCTTGACGTCGGCGCCCATGATCTCGAAGCTCTTCTTGGGCTCGGCCTTGATCATCGCCAGCGCGTCGAAGTAGGCGTCGGCCAGGGCCTTGGCGGCCTTGGCGTTGTCGGCCAGGAACTTGGGGGTGCAGCCGAAGGTGTCCATCACCATCGGGTAGTCCAGCGTGGTGGCGATGATCTTGCCGGCCTCGGGCTTGGCGCGCACGGCGCTGAGGAAGGGCTCGTAGGTCATCGCCGCGTCCAGCCCGGCGGTGCCGGCGATCATCGCGTTGGCCGCGGCCTGCGGCTCGAGGTTGACGATGTTCACGTCCTTCAGCGTGAGGCCGTTCTTGTTCAGCATCCAGGCCAGCGTGAAGTACGGCGCCGTGCCCGGCGCGCTGGCGGCCACGGTCTTGCCCTTCAGGTCCTTGATGCTGTTGATGCCGGGCTTGACGACCATGCCGTCGGCGCCGTAGCTCTTGTCGAGCTGGAAGATCTGCGTCGTGGCCACGCCGTTGGCGTTCCAGACGATCCAGGTCTCGACGGTGGTGGCGGCGCACTGGATGTCGCCGCTGGCGATGGCCAGGTGGCGGTCCTTCTGCGGGATCTTCTTGATGGACACGTCCAGGCCATGCTTCTTGAAGATGCCGGCCTCCTTGGCGAGTGTGAGCGGCGCAAAGCCGGTCCAGCCGCTGATGCCGATGTTGACCTTGGTCTCCTGGGCCCAGGCGCTACCGGCGCCGAGGGCGGCGGCCAGGGCGATCGCGAACAGCTTGGTCTTCATCTCGGTGAACTCCTCGGTTGCTGGGGACAGGGGTGAAGCATGGCAGCCCCGATCATCGCGCCAATCGTCCGGGCCCCGGCGTGGCCGGTGCTGGGGATGGCGCCGGGTACAGGAAGCGCAGCATGGGCCCGACCCGCGCCGCCCAGCTGGCCTCGTCGTGGTCGCCCTCGGGTGCCTCGTGATAAGCCAGATCCGCGCCAGCCCAACCCTGGCGAAGCAGCGCATCGCGCAGCCGCCGCGTGTCGGCCACCGCCTGCACGCCTTCGCGGTGGCCGACGTCCAGCCACAGCCGCGGCCGCCGCGCGTGGCGCCAGTCCAGCGCCTGCACCTGGCGCAGCGGCAGCGCATCGTCCCACCACAGCGACGGCGACACCACCAGCGCGGCGCCGAACACCTGCGGGTGCTGCAGCGCCAGCCACAGCGACACCAGCCCGCCCAGCGACGAGCCGCCCAGCGCCGTGTGCGCGGCCTCGGGCCGCGTGCGGTAGCGCGTGTCGATCAGCGGCTTGAGCTCCTCGACGAGGAAGCGCGCATAGGCCGCCGCGCCGCCGCCCACCATCGGCGCCACGGCGCCGGGCGGCGTGCGGATGTCGGGCATCGCCGTGGGCGTGTAGTCGCGCATCCGGTCGGGGCCGCTGGCCACGGCGACGATGAGGGGCGGCTCGATCGCGCCGGCCGCCACCAGGCGCTGCGCCGTCTCGTCGACGCCCCACTCGGCGCCGGCGGCCAGCGCGTCGAACATGTTCTGGCCATCGTGCAGGTACAGCACCGGGTGGCGGCGCGCCGGGTCGGCGCCGTAGCCCGGCGGCAGCCACACCTGCACCTCGCGCGGCGCCACGTGCACCGAGGCGATGCGGCCCAGCCGCTGAATGGTGCCGGTGCGCTGCAGCACCAGGTCATCGGGCGGGGCGTCGAAGGCGCGGGCGATGCGCCCCGGCCCGGCGCCATCGACGCGCAGCTGGCGGTTGGGGCCGCGTTCCCAGCCCTCGCTGTCGCCCTGGCCCTCGCGCTCGATGCGCAGCTTGTGCGCCACCGGCTGCGCGGGGCGCTGCGCGAAGCGGACCTCGCCCGCGTAGACACCGTCGCCCAGCGGGCGCAGCAACAGCGGCTGCTGCCACGACAGCGGCGGCGTGCCGCCGCGCAGGCCCACGGCATCGCGTGCCGGGTCGAAGCGCCCGTCGGCGATGGCCGGGCGCAGGTCGGCCCGCACCGCCACCACCCACTCGCCGGCCTGGGACGCGGCGGCGGGTGCGGCGCAAGCGGCCAGCAACGCCCACGCGGCCAGCGCCGCCAGCGCCAGTGCCCGGGCTGCGGTCAGGCAGGCACCCACAGCGCCGGCAGCGCGTCCAGGCCGCGCAGGATGCGCGTCAGCGTGCCGTCGTGCACGCGGCGCGCGGCGGCGGCGATGTCGGGCGCGAGGTAGCGGTCCTGCTGCATCGCCGGCACCTCGGCGCGCAGCGCCGCATGGGCCTGCTCCAGCGGCGCGCTGCTGGCCAGCGGGCGCAGGAAATCGATGCCCTGCGCCGCGGCCAGCCACTCGATGGCCAGGATGTGGCCGACGTTGTTGATCATCGGCTGCAGCCGCCGCGCGGCGAAGGTGGCCATGCTCACATGGTCCTCCTGGTTGGCGCTGGTGGGCAGGCTGTCGACGCTGGCCGGGTGGGCCAGGCTCTTGTTCTCGCTGGCCAGCGCCGCCGCCGTGACATGGGCGATCATGAAGCCGCTGTTCAGGCCCGGCTCGGCGCACAGGAAGGGCGGCAGGCGCGAGACGTTGGCGTCGATCAGCATCGCGATGCGGCGCTCGGCGATGGCGCCGACCTCGGCGATGGCACAGGCCATCGCGTCGGCGGCCAGGGCCACCGGCTCGGCGTGGAAGTTGCCCCCGCTGATCATGAAGCCCCCGGGCCTCTCGCTGCGCTCGTCGCCACCCCCCGAGGGGGCCGCGCCGGGCTTGGGGCGGCCCGGCGCCCGGCCATCGCCGCCTTCATCGGCGAACACCAGCGGGTTGTCGGTGACGGCATTGGCCTCGCGCAGCAGCACCAGCGCGGCGTGGCGCAGCTGGTCCAGGCAGGCGCCCACCACCTGTGGCTGGCAGCGCAGGCAGTACGGGTCCTGCACGCGGTCGTCGCCGTCCATGTGGCTCTTGCGGATCTCGCTGCCGGCCAGCAGCTGGCGGTAGTACTGGGCCACGTCGATCTGCCCGGGCTGGCCGCGCAGCGCGTGGATGCGCGGGTCGAAGGGGCCGTCGCTGCCGCGCGCCGCGTCCACCGTCAGCGCGCCTATCACCAGCGCCGCCTCCAGCACCGGCTCGAAGCTGAACAGCGCGTGCAGCGCCAGCGCCGTGCTGGCCTGGGTGCCGTTGATCAGCGCCAGGCCTTCCTTGGCCTGCAGTTCCAGAGGCTGCAGGCCATGCTCGCGCAGCACCTCCGCGGCGGGACGGCGCCGGCTGCCGGCACGGGTCTCACGGGCCGGCACGCGCCCCCCCGCGGGGGCGACGGCCTCGGCGTCCTGGGGGTCCAGGAACTCGCCCTCGCCCATCAGCGCCAGCGTCAGGTGCGACAGCGGGGCGAGGTCGCCGCTGGCGCCCACGCTGCCCTGGCTGGGGATCCAGGGCACCAGGCCGGCGTTGTGCACGGCCAGCAGCGTGTCGATGACCTGCGGCCGCACGCCGCTGGCGCCACGGCCCAGGCTGGCGGCCTTCAGCGCCAGCATCAGCCGCACCACGGCGGCGGGCATGGGCTCGCCCACACCGACGCAGTGGCTGCGGATCAGGTTGCGCTGCAGCGTGGCCAGGTCGGCCTCGTCGATGCGCACGCTGGCCAGCTTGCCGAAGCCGGTGTTGACGCCATAGACCGGCGCGGCGCCGGCGGCCGCGGCCTGCACCACGGCGGCGCTGGCGCGGATGGCGGGCAGCGCCAGCGGATCCAGCAGCAGCGGTTGCGGTGGGCCGTCGCCGGTGGCGTGGATGGCCTGCAGTTCGTCCAGCGTCAGCTGGCCTGGTCGGAGCAGCATGGGAGAGCGGGTGGGTTGGGGGCGTTCAGCGCGCCGGGGGCAGCATGGGCAGGTCCAGGCCCTGCTCGCGGGCGCAGGCGATGGCGTCGTCGTAGCCAGCGTCGGCATGGCGCATCACGCCGGTGCCGGGGTCGTTCCACAGCACGCGGGCTATGCGCTTCGCGGCGGCTTCGCTGCCGTCGCAGACGATGACCACGCCGGCATGCTGGCTGTAGCCCATGCCGACGCCGCCGCCATGGTGCAGGCTGACCCAGGTGGCACCGCCGGCGGTGTTGAGCAGCGCGTTGAGCAGCGGCCAGTCGGACACGGCGTCGCTGCCGTCGCGCATCGCCTCGGTTTCGCGGTTGGGGCTGGCGACGCTGCCGCTGTCCAGGTGGTCGCGGCCGATCACGATGGGCGCCTTCAGCTCGCCGCTCTTGACCATCTGATTGAAGGCCAGGCCGGCGCGGTGGCGCTCGCCCAGGCCGATCCAGCAGATGCGCGCCGGCAGGCCCTGGAAGGCGATGCGCTCGCCGGCCATGTCCAGCCAGCGGTGCAGCGCGGCGTCGGCCGGGAACAGTTCCTTCAGCTTGGCGTCGGTCTTGCGGATGTCCTCGGGGTCGCCCGACAAGGCCACCCAGCGGAACGGGCCCTTGCCGCGGCAGAACAGCGGCCGCACGTAGGCCGGCACGAAGCCGGGGAAGTCGAAGGCCTTGCTCACGCCCTCGTCGAAGGCCACCTGGCGGATGTTGTTGCCGTAGTCGACGGTGGGGATGCCCATCCGCTGGAAGGCCAGCATCGCCTGCACATGCGCGGCGCAGCTGCGGGCCGCGGCGGCGCGCAGTTCGGCGTGGCGCGCCGGGTCGGCGGCGGCGGCCTTCCATTGGTCCACCGTCCAGCCCGCCGGCAGGTAGCCGTTGACCAGGTCGTGGGCGCTGGTCTGGTCGGTGACGAGGTCGGGCCGGATGCCGCCCTGTTCGGCGCGCTTCACCAGCTCGGGCAACAGCTCGGCGGCGTTGCCCAGCAGCGCCACGCTGACGGACCTGCCCTCGGCGGTGTAGCGCTGGAGGCGCGCCAGCGCGTCGCCCAGGTCCTGCGCCTGCTCGTCGACGTAGCGGCTGCGCAGGCGGAAGTCGATGCGCGACTGCTGGCACTCGACGGTGAGGCTGCTGAAGCCGGCGAAGGCCGCCGCCAGCGGCTGCGCGCCGCCCATGCCGCCCAGGCCGGCGGTCAGGATCCAGCGGCCCTTTGCGTCACCGCCGAAGTGCTGCCTGCAGGCTTCGGCGAAGGTCTCGTAGGTGCCCTGCACGATGCCCTGGCTGCCGATGTAGATCCAGCTGCCGGCCGTCATCTGGCCGTACATCATCAGGCCCTTGCGGTCGAGCTCGGAGAAATGCTCCCAGGTGGACCACTTGGGCACCAGGTTGCTGTTGGCGATGAGCACGCGCGGCGCGTCCTCGTGGGTGCGGAACACGCCCACCGGCTTGCCGCTCTGCACCAGCAGGCTCTCGTCGGGCCTGAGCCGGCGCAGCGTGGCCAGGATGGCCTCCAGGCTGGCCCAGTCGCGCGCCGCCTTGCCGATGCCGCCGTAGACGACCAGCGCGTCGGGGTTCTCGGCCACCTCGGGGTCGAGGTTGTTGTGCAGCATGCGGTAGGCGGCCTCGATCAGCCAGTTGGCGCAGTGCAGCTGGCTGCCGCGCGGCGCGCGCAGCGGGCGCGGACCGGGGGCGGACGCGGCGGGGGATGCGGTGCGCTGGGCGCTGGCGAGATCGGTCATGGCGGCCTCCTGCGGGGAAACGGCGCTGCGGGCCCGTGCAGCGGACGCAGCCAATGTACTTGTCTAGACAAGTTGGCGCAAGTAGGATCCGCCCATGGCCCCGACCGCCACCGCCGCCCAAGCCGCCCCCTACCAGCAGGTCAAGCGCTGGCTCAAGCAGGGGCTGGCGCGCGGGCGCTGGGCGCCGGGCGCGCGCATGCCCTCCGAGGCCGAGCTGGTGCAGCGCTTCGGCGTCAGCCGCATGACGGTGAACCGCGCGCTGAACGAGCTGCAGACCGAGGGCCTGGTCGAGCGCCGCCAGGGCCAGGGCAGCTTCGCCGCGCCGCTGCACCGGGTGGCGGCCACGCTGGCCATCCGCGACCTGCACGAGGAGATCGCCGAGCGCGGCCATGCGCACCAGGCCGAGGTGCAGCTGCAGCGCGAGGAGGCCGTGCCCGCGGCGATCGCCGACGAGCTCGGGCTCGCGCCCGGTGCGCCGGCCTTCCACACGCTGATCGTGCACCTGGAGAACGGCGTGCCGCTGCAGTGCGAGGACCGTTGGGTCAACCCCGCCGCCGCGCCGGGCTACCTGGACCACGACTTCACGCAGGTCACGCCCACCCAGGTGCTGTTCGAGAGCACGGCGCTGTGGCGCGCGCAGTACGCCATCGAGGCCGCGCGCCCCACGGCCGTGGAGGCGCGGCTGCTGCAGGTGCCGGCCGACGCGCCCTGCCTGGTGGTGTGGCGGCGCACGCAGGCGCGCGACCGCGCCATCACCCGCGCGCGGCTGGTGCACCCGGGCACGCGCTACCTGCTGGAGGGCGAATTCGCGCCATGATCCCCACCGACCCAGCCACCGGAACCCGGCCGTGAGTGACCTGCACCGTGTCGACCTGGCGGCCTGCCCGCCGCAGGCCTGGCGCAACGGCGGCGGCAGCACGCGCGAGCTGCTGGCCTGGCCGCCCGGCCGCGGGCCCGAGGGCTGGCGGCTGCGCGTCAGCGTGGCGCGCATCGCGCAGCATGGCGGCTTCTCGGCCTTCCCCGGCGTGGACCGCTGGTTCGCCGTGATCGACGGCGCCGGCGTCGAGCTGGAGCTGGCGCGCGGCCCGGTGGCGCTGCAGCCCGGCGACCCGCCGCTGGCCTTTGCCGGCGAGGAGGCGCCGATGTGCCGGCTGCTAGAGGGCGACACGCTGGACCTGAACTTCATGCTGAGGCGCGCCGAGGGCGCCGGCACGATGCGCCGCGCCGAGGCCGGCAGCGTGCACGGCGGCGGCATGGCCTGGCGCGCGCTGTTCGCCGCCGGCGATGCGCTTCTGGACGTCGATGGCCGCACCGAGCCGCTGGCCGGCGGCACGCTGCTGTGGAGCGATGCCGGCGGTGGCGAGCCCTGGACGTTGCGCCGTGGCCGCCACTGCTGGTGGCTGGACTGGAGCGCCGCATGAACGCAAGCAACACGCTGACGCTGTGGCGCGGCGCCACGCTGGCGACGATGGACGAGGCCTTGGCCGCGCCCTATGGCCTGCTGGCCGACGGCGCCCTGCTGGTGCAGGGCGATCGTCTGCACTGGGTCGGCAGCGAGCGTGACCTGCCCACGGCGCTGGCCGATGCGCGGCGGCAGGGCCTGGGCGTGCAGGCCGAGCAGGCGTTGCGCGGCGCCCTGGTCACGCCCGGCCTGATCGATGCCCACACCCACCTGGTCTACGGCGGCGACCGCGCCGCCGAGTTCGAGCGCCGGCTGCAGGGCGTCAGCTACGAGCAGATCGCGCGCGAGGGCGGCGGCATACGCAGCACCGTGGCCGCCACCCGCGCCGCCAGCGACGAGCAGCTGTTTGCCGGCGCCGCGGCGCGCGCCGGCGCGCTGATGCACGAGGGCGTCACCACCGTCGAGATCAAGTCGGGCTACGGGCTGGCGGCCGAACACGAGGCGCGCTGCCTGGCGGTGGCGCGGCGCCTGGGGCGCGAGCTGCCGCTGGCGGTGCGGACTACCTCGCTGGCGCTGCACGCGCTGCCGCCCGAGTACGCCGGGCGTTCGGACGACTACGTCGACGCGGCCATTGGCTGGCTGCAGCAGCAGCACGCCGCCGGGCTGGTCGACGCCGTCGACGCCTTCTGCGAGACCATAGGCTTCACGCCGGCCCAGGTGCGCCGGCTGTTCGACGCCGCCCGCGCGCTGGGCCTGCCGCTGAAGCTGCATGCCGAGCAGCTGTCCGACCAGGGCGGTGCGGCCTTGGCCGCCGGCTACGGCGCGCTGTCCTGCGACCACCTCGAGCACCTGTCGCTGCACGGCATCGAGGCCATGCGCGACGCCGGCAGCGTGGCCCTGCTGCTGCCCGGCGCCTTCTACTTCCTGCGCGACACCCGGCTGCCGCCGGTGGACGCGCTGCGCGAGGCCGGCGTGCCCATCGCGCTGGCCACCGACCACAACCCCGGCAGCTCGCCCTGCGGGAGCCTGCTGCTGATGCTCAACATGGGCTGCACGCTGTTCCGCCTGACGCCCGAGGAGGCGCTGCGCGGCGTCACCGTGCACGCGGCGCGCGCGCTGGGCCTGGCCGACCGCGGCGCGCTGCGCGCCGGCCATCGCGCCGACTTCGCCGTCTGGGACGCGGCCCATCCCGCCGAGCTGGCCTACCGCTTCGGCCACAACCCCTGCCGCCGCGCCGTGTTTGCCGGCGTCGAGCGCAGCACCTGAGCACGCCATGAGCACCCACCACCCCGTCGTCGTCGAGCATCCCACCTACACGCTGCACCGCGGCAGCACGCCGCTGCTGCTCAGCATCCCGCACTGCGGCACCGCGATCCCCGAAGACCTGCGCCACCGGTACACCGAGCGCGCGCTGCGCGTCGAGGACACCGACTGGCACCTGCAGCACCTCTACGCCTTCGCCACCCAGCTCGGCGCCGGCCTGCTGGTGCCGCGCCACAGCCGCTACGTCGTCGACCTGAACCGCCCCGGCGACAACAGCCCGATGTACGCCGGCGAGAACAACACCGCGCTGTGCCCCTTGCAGCACTTCACCGGCGACCCGATCTACCGCGAGGGGCAGGCCCCCGACGAGGCCGAGGTGGCGCGCCGCGTGGCGCACTACTGGCAGCCCTACCACGGGGCGCTGCAGGGCGAGCTGGCGCACCTGCGCGCCGTGCACGGCCATGCCGTGCTGTTCGACGCGCACAGCATCAAGAGCGAGCTGCCCTGGTTGTTCGAGGGCCGGCTGCCGCACCTCAACCTGGGCACGGTGGACGGCGCCAGCTGCGCGCCGTCGCTGCGCGAGGCCGCCGCCGCGCTGTTCGCCGCGCAGGACCGCTTCAGCCACGTCGTCGACGGCCGCTTCAAGGGGGGCCACATCACCCGCGCCTACGGCCGGCCGGCCGACGGCATCCATGCGCTGCAGCTGGAGATGTGCTGGCGCGCCTACATGGACGAGGCCCCGCCCTGGCGCTGGGAGCCCGAGCGCGCCGCCGCCGTCACGCCGCTGCTGCGCGCGCTGCTGCAGACCCTGGCCGATTGGAAGCCCGCGGCATGAGCCCCGGCCTGCCCACCCCGTTGTGGGCGCCGCGCGCCTGGCTGCCCGATGCCGCCGGCGGCGCCTGGGCCAGCGACGTGCTGCTGCAGCCCGGCGCCGACGGCCGCTGGGCGGGCGTCCGCGCCGGCCTGCCCTGCCCGGTCGGCGCCACGCGCCTGCCCGGCGCCGTGTTGCCGGGCATGGTCGATGCCCACAGCCATGCCTTCCAGCGCGCCTTCGCCGGCCTGGCCGAGCGGCTGCAGGGCGCGCACGACGACTTCTGGAGCTGGCGCGAGGCCATGTACGGCGTGGCCAACCGCATCAGCACCGCGCAGCTGCGCGCCGTGGCGGCGCAGCTGTACGCCGAGCTGCTGTGCGGCGGCTACACCCAGGTCTGCGAGTTCCACTACCTGCACCGCTGCGGCGACGAGCAGGATCCGCTGCCGGCGGCGCTGGCGCTGGCCGATGCGGCGGCGCAGGCCGGCATAGGCCTGAGCCTGCTGCCGGCGCTGTACGCGCATGCCGGCTTCGGCGAGGCGGCGCTGCGGCCGCAGCAGGCGCGCTTCCACGCCGACGCCGGCGCGCTGCTGCGGCTGCGGCAGCGGCTGCATGCGGCCCTGGCTGGGCGGCCGGACGGCCCCGGCGTCGTGGTCGGCGCCGCGCTGCATTCGCTGCGCGCGGCCTGGCGCAACGACATCGAGGCGCTGCTGGATGGGCTGCGCGGCGCGCAGGACCGGGACGCCCCGCTGCACATCCACGTCGCCGAGCAGACCGCCGAGGTCGAGCAATGCCTGGCCGCCCGCGGCGCCCGGCCCATCGAGTGGCTGGCGCGCGAGGGCCGGCTCGATGCCCGCTGGCAGCTGGTGCATGCCACCCACGCCACGCCGGAGGAGATCGCCGCCGTGGCCGCCAGCGGCGCCGGCGTGGTGCTGTGCCCCAGCACCGAGGCCGACCTGGGCGACGGCCTGCCCGACCTGCCGCGCTGGCTGGCCGCCGGCGTGCCGCTGTCGCTGGGCTCGGACAGCCAGGTGGGCCGCTGCTGGGCCGCCGAACTGCGCCTGCTCGAACAGGGCCAGCGCCTGGCGCTGCGCCGGCGCAACGTGGCCGCCGACGCCGCGCTGCTGGGCGGCTCCACGGCCGCGCGCCTGTTCACGCGCTGCCTGGCCGGCGGCGCGGCGGCCGCCGGCCTCGGTACCTGGGGCCTGCAGCCTGGCGCCCGCGCCGACCTGCTGGTGCTGGACGTGGCCGCGCCGGGGCTGCGCGGCGTGCCGCCCGAGCAGGCGCTGGACGCGCTGGTCTTCGCCACCGAGGCGCCGGCGCTGGCCCAGGTCTGGGTGGCCGGGCGCTGTGTCGTGCACGGCGGGCGCCACCGCGACGCCGAGGCCCTGGCCGCCGGCTTCGACGAGGCCATGGCCGCGCTGTGGCGCGGCGGCGCCTGAACGCCCCCCGGCCGCCTGGCGGTGTGCCGGCGTGGCGGCGCCGCGCTGCGGCGCTGCGCCGCCGCCGGGCTCAGCGCAGCGGCAGGCGCAGCACGCGGCCGAAGTCCCCCGGCTGCCGGTGCGGCAGCGCATGGCAGCGCGGCGAGAGGCGCGGCTCGCCCACCGGGCAGCCCTGGTCGCGGTCGTGCGACCAGTGGTGCAGCCCGGCCAGCCCCAGGCGGCGCGCCGCGCGCGCCAGGCGCTTCGCGTCGGCCAGCGTGAAGACGTTGGCGGCCACGTCGTTCTCGCCCAGCATCGCCGTCACGGCGATCTGCGCCAGCGGCCAGCCCTGCTGGCGGTGCAGGTGCATCACGGCGCGCAGCGCCGACTCGGCCATGTCGCAGCCGCCGGCACGCGGCACGCACCAGCGCGGGTCGGGCTCGCCGTAGTTCATCACCATCAGGTTGATGACCACGCCCTCGGCGCCGGCCTCGCGCAGCGCGGCCAGCACCGCCAGCCCGGTGGCGTTGAGCCCGCGTGCGGCGGCATCGGCGCCGGCATGCGTGGCCAGCGTGAAGCTCACGCGCAGCGCCGGCCGCTCGCGGCGCAGCGTGGCGGCGCGCTGCGCCAGCGCGGCGATCTGCGCCGCCGTCTGTTCGCCCTCGACGTCGAAGTCGATGCCGGCCAGCAGCGGCGAGTCGTAGCGCGCGACGAAGCGGCGCAGGCCGGCGTCGCTGGCGCAGCTGAAGACGCCCAGCGCACCGCCGGTGGAGACGATGTAGCGCTGGCCGGCGGCCACCGCCGCGGCCACGTTGGCGCGCGCGAAGGCGTCGGTGTCCACGCCCTCGGCCCAGCGCTCGTCGCCGCACTCGCCGGTGGCGAAGGCCCAGCTGACGGTGTCGCCGCGCTGGGCCCAGCGCCGCGGCGCGATGCGCGCGCCGGCGGCGTCCAGGCCCAGCGACACGTCCTGGTAGGCGCCGAAGAGCACGGCGGGCGCAGGCGCCGCGGATGCACAGGCCGCAGGCCCGGCCGCCGCCGGGCCGGACTGGGCCCCTGCCCAACCCGAGACCCCGGCCAGGACGGCCGCCGCAAGCGCTTGCCGCATCGGCTCAGAGCTTGGCGCGCAGCGTCAGGTAGTACTGGCGCCCGTTGCTGTAGAAGGCCGTCGGCTGGTCGGGGTGGTCGGCGTAGTAGCGCAGCACCGGGTTGTTCAGGTTCATGCCGTCCAGCGACAGCGTGAGCCGCTCGTTGATCTTCCAGCCCAGCGAGGCCGACAGCGTGCCGCCGCCCACCTGGTGCTGCGCCGAGGCGCGGTCCAGACCGTTGAAGAAGGTCGAGCGGTGGGTGTAGGCCAGGCGCAGGTTGAGGCGCTCGTTCTCGAAGTAGCCGATGGCGTTGTAGGTGTGCTTGGAGTTGCCCACCAGCTCGCCGCCGCCGCGCTCCTCGCCGTCGGCGAAGGTGTAGTTGGCGATCACGCCGAAGCCGCCGGCCAGCGGCTGCTGCCAGCCCAGCTCGAAGCCCTTGACCTTGCCCTGGCTGTTGACCGGCGACGAGATGTTGTAGGTCTCGAAGCGCTTGCGCTGCTCGTTGAAGTACTGGGCCTGGCTGACGCCGAAGCCGACGTAGTTCTTCAGGTCCATGTGGAACAGACCCACCGACAGCAGCGCGCGCGGCGCGAAGTACCACTCCAGCGTGGCGTCGAGGTTGGTCGAGCGGATGGGCTTGAGGTTGGGGTTGCCGCCACTGCCGGTGTTGTTGGTGTCGTCCAGGCTGACGGCGCCGCCCAGCGCGCTGTAGTCGGGCCGCGCCAGGGTCTTGGCCACGGCGATGCGGCCGACCAGGTCCTTGGCCAGGTCGAAGCGGAAGTTGGCGCTGGGCAGGGTGTCGTTGTGGGTGTTGTTCACCGGCAGCCGGTAGAACGAGCCGAAGGCCGAGGTGGTGATGGCCCCGGGCACGCTGCATGGCGCCAGCGGCGCGCAGACGCTGCCGGCGATGGCCACGTTGGTCAGCACCTTGACCTCGCTGCGCACCAGGCGCAGGCCGACGTTGCCGCTCCAGCCCTTGCCTTCCAGGTTGGCCATCAGGTAGCCGGCGGCGTTGTCCTCGGTCATCGCGAACTCGCCGGGGAAGTACTGGCGCTCCTTGGCGTCGCGGTTGCTGAACTTGTCGCCCCAGGCCTCGAGCACGCCGGGATCGATCTGCCAGACATGGCGCAGGAAGCCGCCCGACAGGCCCTTGCCGAAGTCGCCCGGGTAGGTCTGGCCGCTCCAGGCCGGCAGGTTGGCCGGGTTGAAGGGGTCGGCCGACCACTTGGGGCCCTGCGCGATCCACACCGTGTCGCGGGCATGGCGGGCCTGGCGCAGGCCGAACTTGAGGGTGGTCAGCGCGCCGCGGTCGATGGCGTACTCGGCATCGAGCTGGCCCCAGTCCTCCTTGTCGTGGGTGCGCGCCGGGCTGGCGCCGAAGATCCAGTCCAGCGTGGTGCCGGTGAAGGAGGCGGCGTTGCCGGTGCGCAGCGCCGAGTCAGGCGCCGCGCCGGTGCCGTTGAGCTTCCAGGTGGCGCCGGTGTTGAACACGTCGCCCTCGAACACCGCCTGCTTGGGCGTGTCGCCCTTGCCCTTGCTGCTGCCCAGCTTGGCGCTCAGCGTCAGCTTGTCGCTGGCGCGCCAGTTCAGGTCCAGGTTGCTGAACTGCGTGCTGCTGTTGGCCCCGGGGCGCAGGATCTGGTCGACGATCACGTACTGGCGCGGGCTGCCGGCGGTACCCTGGTTGGCGAAGCTGGCCGAGACCAGGGTGCCGTTGCGCACCTGGTAGCCGGGGTCGGGCGCCTGGCCGCTGCCGCCGCCCAGGATCTTCGAGCCCCAGACCAGGTAGTTGCGGTTGTAGTTGGTGGCCGCCATCTTCGACTCGAAGGCGGTGAGGTCCAGCGTCAGGTTCTTCGCCGGCTTGATCTGCACCGTGAGCAGGCCGCCCTCGCGCTTGCGCGTCTGCTCGAACAGCGCCGAGCCGATGGCATTGGGGTAGGCGACGCCGGCCAGGTCGGGGTTGGACAGCGCGATCTTGCTGCCCGGGGCGATCTTGCTGTAGCCCAGGGTCTCGACGCCGTCGCGGCGCAGGTGGCGCTGCTGCGAGAACAGCTGCAGCATCACGCCCAGCGTGCGCTCGTCGTTGCGCCAGTTGATCAGGCCGGCGAACTGCGGGTCGGTCTTGCCCGGCAGGTCGGCGTGCACCGCGCCCAGCGACGCCTCCAGCGTCAGCGCCTTGCGGAATTCCAGCGGGCGGCGGGTGATGATGTCCACCGTGCCGGCCACGCCGCCCTCGACCAGGTCGGCCTGCGCGCTCTTGCGCACCACCACGCGGCTGACCAGCTCCGAGGGCAGCAGCGAGTAGCTGACGCTGCGGCCCACCGTGCCGACCTGGTTGAGCACGAACCAGTCGCCCGAGCCGACCATGTGGCCGTTGATCAGGGTCTGCGTCAGGCTGGGGTTGGTGCCGCGCAGGCTGACGCGCTCGTTCTCGTCGAAGCCACCCTCGCCGGCGCCGGCCGAGCTGATGGTCACGCCGGGCAGGCGCTGCAGCGAGTCGGCGACGTTCTTGTCGGGCATCTTGCCGATGTCCTCGGCGCTGACGATCTCGGCCACGGCGTCGCTGCGCCGCTTCAGCTTCAGCGAGGCCTCCAGCGCGGCGCGGATGCCGGTGATCTCGATGGTGGTGCCCGGCGCCTCGGCCTCGGGGGCCTTGGCCGGGGTCTGCGCCAGGGCGCCGGTGGCCAGCAGCGCGGCCAGGGCCGCGGCGACGGGGGTCAGCGGCAGGTGTCGGAGTTGCATCGCGGTGTCCTCTTCGGGTGGCCAGGGGGTGTCGCGTCGGCGGCGACGGCCACCGCTGAAGGTGCCGTTACCGGTCTGCGACCACTGCGGTCCACTATACTACCAGTGGACACTGGTTTGCTACCAGTTCGGACCCCGATTCATGGGCCCATGCCCTAGGACTATCCCCAATGGCTCGGCGTTGCTGCGGGACGGCAGCGGCGGCCGGCGGCCGGGCCTGGGGTGTTGGTATGAGACTGGTACTATTGACGGCGCAACCGCCCCCTGCCGATGACCCGACTCACCGATCACCTGCGTGCGCTAGACACCACCAGCAGCCAGCCGCTGTACCTGCAGCTGCAGCGCGCACTGCGCGAGGCCATCGAGCGCGGCGCGCTCAGCCCCGAGGACGCCTTGCCGTCCGAGCGGGTGCTGGCCGCCGAGCTGGGCGTGTCGCGCATCACCGTGCGCAAGGCCATCGACGGCCTGGCCGAGGAAGGGCTGCTGGTGCGCCGCCAGGGCTCGGGCAACTTCGTCGGCTCGCGCATCGAGAAGAACTTCGCCAAGCTGACCTCGTTCTCCGAGGACATGCGCGCCCGTGGCCGGGTGCCGTCCACGCAGTGGCTGAAGCGCCAGGCCGGCCAGGTGACGCCCGAGGAGGCGATGCGCCTGGCGCTGTCGCCCGGTGCCGAGGTCTACCGCTTCCACCGCCTGCGCTTCGCCGACGACGAGCCGATGGCACTGGAGTACTGCACCGTGGCCGCCAGTGCCCTGCCCTCGATCGACGCGGTGGGCGACTCGCTCTACGTGGCGCTGGAGGCAGCCGGCAACCGCCCGGTGCGCGCGCTGCAGCGGCTGCGCGCGCTGCTGCTGGACGAGGAACAGGGCCGGCTGCTGGAGGCCACGCCCGGCGAGGCCGGGCTGCTGGTGGAGCGCGTGGGTTACCTGCGCGACGGCCGCGCCATCGAGCTGTCACGCTCCTACTACCGCGGCGACACCTACGACTTCGTCGCCGAGCTCAGCGCGGGCTAGGGGCCCGGGCGGCGGCGGCCGCGCGGGCTCCTGGCCTGCGGCTGTCCGGTCGGCTCCCCCGCGCCTCCTCCGGGAGGGGGCTCCAGCGCGTTCATGAGCACCCTCCGGCCTCCCTCCGGGAGGGAGTCTCCAGTCAGTTTGACGTGGGGCGTCGCGCAGGGTCTGCGCCCGCTAGAAGTCGCAGGTCGACGCCAGCGGCGGCTCGGCCGCCGGCACGCCGTCGACACGTGCCAGGCCCTGCGCGCGCAGCGCCTGCACCTGGCGCGCCACCTCGGCCGGCGCCAGGCGGCGCCCGGCGGCATGGAACACCCAGTCCACGTCCATCGCCCAGATGCGCGGCTCGGCGCTGGCCGCGCCCAGGCCGCCGGGCGAGAACCACAGGCTCAGCGCCAGCGCCATCGGCACCACCGGCACCGTGCGCCCGCCATGCCGCGCCAGTTCCTCGCCATCGACGAACCAGCGCGAGCCGGCAGCATCCACCTGCACCGTCAGCTGGTGCCAGCCAGGCAGCGGCCCGAAGCGCTGCTGCGCCTGGTTGTGCGCCTGCCAGGGATCCAGCCGCACCGTCTGCCAGGCGATGGCATACAGCCGCGTGCGCGGGTCGCCCCAGCCGCCCTGGGCCAGGTACTCCCAGTCGATCTCGCTGAAGTCGGGGTCGAAGTCGTGGCGCAGCGGCGAGACGGCATAGAAGGCCTGGATCACCGGGTCGCCGCCGGCGCCGGCCAGCGGCGCGTTGCCAAAGCGCAGCCGCGCGGCGTAGGTGCCCTGCAGCAGCTTGCGCTGGTGGCAGATCTGCGCCTGCCGCGTGCCGGCGGCGCTGCCGTCGGTCTGGCCCTGCAGGCGCAGCAACGCCTGGCCGTCCTCGCGCCGCAGCTGCAGGGCCTGCGGGTCCCAGCGTGCGCCGGGCACGCCGGGGTGGCCGGGCGCGTCGCGCAGCACCCAGCCGAAGCGGCGCAGCGACGCGGCGTCGGGGTGATCGAAGTCGTCGAAGAACAGGCCCGCTGGGGCCTCGGCGGCTGCCGCCGCGGCGGCAGCCAGCGCGGCGCAGGCCGCCAGCAGCGCCGCGGCGCAGACCCGCAGCCCCGCTGCGGCACGCCGCCGCAGCGTCGCCTCGGCCCGTCGCGGGCTCACGGCGCCTTCGCCGGCCCGCCCAGCGGCAGCCGCGGCAGCAGCGCGAACACCGGCACGGCGCAGGCCACCACGAGCAGGAAGAAGTGCTGGTAGCCCAGCGCCTGCTGGATGTCGCCGCTGACCGTCTTGAACAGCACGTAGCCCAGCGCCATGAAGCCGGTGGCCAGCGCGTAGTGCGCCGTCGGGTAGCGGCTGCCCTGCACGAACTGCATCATGAACAGGATCACGGCGACGAAGCCGAAGCCGTAGCCGAAGGTCTCCAGGCTCACCGCCGCCGAGATCAGCCACAGGTTCTGCGGCTGCCACAGGCTCAGCAGGTAGAAGGCCAGGTTGGGCAGGTTCATCGCCAGCACCAGCCAGGGCAGCGCGCGGCGCAGGCCCAGCCAGGCACTGAAGTAGCCCGACAGCACGCTGCCGGCCAGGAAGGCCAGCGTGCCGGCGGTGCCGTAGCTCCAGCCCACCTCGGCGGTGGCCAGGCCCAGGCCGCCGGCCTCGCGCACTTCCTTGAGGAACAGCGGGCCTATGGTCTGCACCTGCGCCTCGCCGGCGCGGAACAGCAGGATGAAGGCGATCGCCGTCCACACGCCGGGCAGGCGGAAGAAGCTGCGCAGCACGTCGGCCAGCGTACCGACCGGGGCCGCGGCGCCGGCGCCGCGCCGCCGCGTGTCGGGCAGCGCCCACAGGTGGTAGGCGGCCAGCACCGCCATCAGCGCCGCGGCCAGCGCGAACACCGCGGCCCAGGCCATCGCCACGCCCAGCCGACCCTCGAGCTGGCCGGCCAGGATCACCAGCCCGCCCATCGCGAACAGCTTGGCGCCGTTGAAGCAGGCGCCCAGCCAGCCGGCGTAGACCGCGCGCGCCGTCTCGGACAGCGTGGCGATGTACAGCCCGTCGCAGGCGATGTCGTGCGAGGCCGAGGCGATGGCCGCCACCGCCAGCGCCAGCAGCACCCAGACGAAGTAGCCGGGCAGCTGCAGCGCCAGCGCCACCGCCAGCAGGGCCGCCGCGCCCAGCAGCTGCGCCAGCACCACCACCCACTTCTGGCTGGGCGCCAGCTCCAGCAGCGGGCTCCACAACGGCTTGAACACCCAGGCCAGGCCGAGCAGGCCGGTCCAGCGCGCGATCTCGTCGTTGCCCACGCCCAGGCTCTTGAGCATCAGCCCGGCCACGACGTTGACCATGAAGAAGGGCAGGCCCTGCACGAAGTACAGGCTGAGCACCCAGGTGGCCGGCGAGCGGCCGGCGGCGGCGGCCGCGGCGGCGGCCAGGGCGGGCGTGGGGGTCATCGTGGTCCTCGGCAAGGCTCAGACCAGCGCCACCGGCGCCGTGGCGGTGGCGTCCGCGCGGCCGTGCAGCCAGTCGGCCACGGCCTGCAGCGCCGGCGCCGCATGGCCCCAGCTCAGCAGCGCCGGGGCGTCCACGTCCAGCGCCTGGTAGGGGTTCCACAGCACCAGGTGCAGGTCGGCGCGAAGCCGCTGCGCGCGCGGCGTGTAGCGCGGCCGCTGCGAGCTGACCAGCACGCTGCGCCGGCCGGGGGCCTGCAGCGCCGCGGCGTCCAGCGCGTCCAGCGACTCGACGGCGACGAACTCGACGTCGCCGAAGCCGGCGAACAGCGCGCGCACGGCCTCGCCGGCGACGCCGGCCTCGCTGACGCCGTCGCCGGCCACCTGGCGCTGCAGCAGCACGCGCAGCGGCGCCTGGCGCGGCGGCGGCGCGGCGCCGCGCAGCGCGACCAGGCCGGCGGACCAGGCGCGCCGCATCAGTGCCTCGTCGTCGGCGCGCTGCGCGGCGCTGTAGTCGGTGGCCTGCGCCGGGTAGGCCGCGGCCAGCCGGTCCAGCCGCGCGGCGGCGCGGCGCAGCGCGGCGGCCGGCAGCGCGCCGTCGGCCACGGCGGCCTCGATGGCGCGCAGCACCGCCCGCTGCTCGTCGCGCGGGCCCTGGGCCAGCGGCAGGTCGGCGCCGGCCTGCAGCGCCATCACCGCGGCGCGCGGCGCGCCCCAGCGCGCGTGCACCGCCTGCATCGCCAGGGCGTCGGTGATCACCACGCCGTCGTAGCCCAGCTCGTCGCGCAGCAGCCGCTGCAGCAGCACCGGGCTGAGCGTGGCCGGGCGCTCGGGGTCCAGCTGCGGGTAGACGATGTGCGCCGTCATCAGCGCCGGCGCCTGCGCGGCCAGGCGCTCGAAGGGCAGCAGCTCCAGCGCGCGCAGCGCCGCCAGCGGCTTGTCCACCACCGGCAGCGCATGGTGCGAGTCCATGTGCGTGTCGCCATGGCCGGGGAAGTGCTTGACGCAGCAGGCCACGCCCTGCGCCAGCGCGCCCCGCATCCAGGCGCCGGCCAGCTCGGCCACGCGGTGCGGGTCCTCGCCGAAGCTGCGCTCGGCGATCACCGGGTTGGCCGGGTTGCTGTTCACGTCCAGCACCGGCGCGAAGTTCCAGTTGATGCCCAGGTGGCGCAGCCCGCGCGCCACCGCGGCGCCCACCTGCTGCGCCAGCGCCGGGCTGGCGGCGGCACCCAGCGCCATCGCCGACGGCGCCTGCGGCAGGCTGGTGGCGCGCACCACGGCGCCGCCCTCCTGGTCGATGGCGATCAGCGCGCCCTCGCCCATCGCCTCGCGCAGGTCGGCGCAGAGGCGGCGGATCTCGGCCTCGCTGCCCAGGTTCTTGCGGAACAGGCAGACGCCGCGGATGCGCTCGCGGCGCAGGAAGGCGGCGGTGTCCGCGTCCAGGCTGCGGCCGGCGATGTCGACCATCACCAGGCGGCCGGCGGGCAGGGCGGCGCTCATACGGTGCAGGTCACCTTGTGCAGGTGGCGCGGGCGGTCGGGGTCCAGCCCGCGTGCGCGCGCCAGCGCCTCGACCATCGGGTAGAAGCTCTGCGCCAGCGCGATCACGTCCAGCTCGGCGCTGGCGCCGCAGGCCAGCGGCAGCTCGGCGCCGGGCGTGCCCGGCGGCGCGGCCAGCAGCACGCGCGCGCCGCGGCCGCGCAGCTCCTCGGCCAGCGCCAGCAGCCCGGCCTGGGCCGGCCCCGGCGGCGCGAACAGCAGCACCGGGTAACCCGGCTCGACCAGGGCCATGGGCCCGTGGCGCAGCTCGGCGCCCGAGAAGGCCTCGGCCTGGATGCCGCAGACCTCCTTGAACTTCAGCGCCGCCTCCATGGCCACGGCCAGGGCCGTGCCGCGCGCCACCACGTACAGGCGCTGCGCCGTGGCCAGCGCCTCCACCGCGGCGCCCCAGTCCTGCTGCAGACCACGCTGCAGCTGCGCCGGCAGCGCGGCCAGCGCGGCGTCGAAGCCGGGGTCGTGGCCGGCCTCGGCGCCGCCGGCGCGCTGCCAGGCGGCCACCAGCGCCGCGCCGCCGGCCAGCTGGGCGATGTAGCTCTTGGTCGCCGCCACGCTGGCCTCGGTGCCGGCGTGCAGCGCCAGCACATGCTCGGCGGCCAGCGCCAGCGGCGAACCGGCGTCGTTGACCAGCGCCGCGGTCAGCGCGCCCTGGCCACGCAGCTGCTCGATCGGCGCCACCAGGTCGGGGCTGCGCCCGCTCTGCGAGAAGGCGAAGGCCGCCAGCCCCTGGGCGCGCAGCCGCGCGCCGTGCAGCGTGACCACCGACATCGGCAGCGACGCGACCACGCGCCCCAGCCGCGCCATCACCAGGTAGGCGAAGTAGTGGGCGGCATGGTCGGAGCTGCCGCGCGCCACCGTCAGCAGCGTGGCGGGAGACCGTTCATGCAGGCGCGCGGCCAGGGCCTGCAGCGCGTCGCGGTTGGCCGCGAGCTGCGCCGCCACGGCCGCCGGCGCCTGCCCGGCCTCAAGACGCATCTGCGAAGTCGGCATCGACCATCTCTCCTTCGATGACGACGCGGCGCGGGCGCAGCGTCGCCGGATCCAGTTGCACCAGGTCGGCCCAGGCGCCGACTGCGAGACGCCCGCGCTCGGCCAGCCCCAGGTAGTCGGCGGCATGGGTGCTGCATCGCGCCGAGGCCTCGGCCAGCGGCAGCCCCAGCGCCACCAGGCGGCGCAGCGCCAGGTCCAGCCCGACGGCGCTGCCGGCCAGCGTGCCGTCGGCCAGGCGCACGCTGTCGCCGCGCTTGTGCACCGTCTGCCGGCCCAGGCGGTAGTCGCCGTCGGGCATGCCGGTGGCCGAGGTCGCGTCGCTGACGCAGTGCGCGCGCGGGATCGCGCGCAGCGCCAGGCGCAGCGTGCCGTCGTGCAGGTGCTGGCCGTCGGCGATCAGCTCGGCCTGCTCGCCATGGGCCAGCGCCGCGCCGGCCAGCCCGGGCGCGCGGTGGTGCAGGCCGCTCATGGCGTTGAACAGGTGGGTGAAGCCGCTGGCGCCGGCGGCCAGCGCGGCGCAGCCCTGCTCGTAGCTGGCGCCGCTGTGGCCCAGCTGCACGCGCAGGCCCAGCTGAACCAGGGCCGGGATCATCGCGATGGCGGCGTCGCCGTCGGGGGCCAGGGTGACGACGCGGATGGGCGCCAGCGCCGCCAGCGCGCGGATCTCGTCCAGCGAGGGCGGCCGCGTGCAGTCGGGCTGCGCGCCCAGGCGGCCGGGGTGGATGTAGGGCCCCTCCAGGTGCACGCCCAGCACGCGGGCCGCAGCCGGCGCGCGCGCCGCGCAGGCCGGCGCCAGCGCACGCAGCGCGGCCTCGATCTCGGGCAGCGGCGCCGTCATCGTGGTCGCCAGCAGGCTGGTGGTGCCGCGCCGCGCGTGGGCGCGCGCCAGCGTGTGCACGGCGTCGCCGGCGTCCATGGTGTCGGCACCGCCGCCGCCGTGCAGGTGCAGGTCGACGAAGCCGGGCAGCACGATGGGCGTGGCGACGTCGGCGCGCACCGCCGCCTCGGGCAGCGGCGCGCCGTCTAGGGTGGCGATGCGGCCGTCGCGCCAGGCCAGGCGGCCGCGCCGCCAGCCCTCGGGCGTCAGCACATGGCCTTGCAGCTGGCCGCTGCCGGGTCGGGGATGGGTCATGCCTCGCGTCTCATCTCGCTGACGAAGCCGTACAGGTCGCTGCGGCAGTACGAGTGTGTCAGCTCGACCGCGGCGCCGCTCTCCAGGTAGCCCACGCGCACGATCTGCAGCAGCGCCTGGCCGGCGGGCACGCCCAGCAGCTCGGCCTGGCGCGGGCCGGCGTTGAGCGCGCGGATGTGCTGCAGCGCGCGCACCGGCGCACGGCCGCGCTGGCGCAGGTGTTCGTAGAGCGAGTCGGCGACGGCGCCGGGGTCGGGCAGCGCCGCCTCGGGCAGCACGCTGATCTCGTAGGCCATCACCGTGCCGTCGGCCAGGCGCAGCCGCTCCAGCCGCGCCACCCGGGCGCCGGGCGACAGGCCCAGGCTCATCTGCTCGTCCGGCGTGGCGCTGGTGCAGGCACGCGCCAGCCAGCGGCTGGAAGGCTGGTGGCCGCGCTGGCGCAGCTCCTCGGAGAATCCGGTCAGGCGCACCAGGGGCTGCTGCAGGCGCGGCGCGATGTAGTTGCCCGAGCCGCGGCGGCGCAGGATCAGGCCCTGCTCGACCAGCCTGTCGATGGCGCGGCGCGCCGTCACGCGCGACAGGCCCAGCGACTCGGAGAGCAGGCGCTCGGAGGGCAGCGCCTGCTGCGGCTGGAAGCGGCCCTCGGCGATGCACTGCGCCAGGCGGTTGGCCAGCTGCGCGTACAGCGGCGTGGCGTCGCGGCCATCGGGCTTGAAGCGGAAGGGCGGGCGCATCAGGCCGCCCCCGCCATGGGCACCAGCCGCGACAGGGCGCCGGCGACGGCGTCGCCCAGCGGCTCGCGCAGGGCGCTGCGCAAGGCGCCGTCCCAGCGCGGCGCCAGCCGCCGCCCCACGCTGCCGGCCAGCACCACGGGCAGCGCCGGGCCCTGCGGCGGCTGCAGCGCCACCGCCAGCGCGGCCAGCTCGTCGGCAGCCGCCTGCAGCAGCCGCTCGGCGCGCGCGTCGCCGGCCTCGGCGGCCTCGAAGACCCTGGGTGCCAGCCCGGCATAGGCCGGCTGGCCGGCCGCCAGGCACCAGTCCAGCAGCGCCTCGCGCCGGGCACCGCAGTGCGCGCGCACCGCCGCCGGCAGCGCGCCGTCCTCGGCGCGCCCGTCGAACACCGCCTGCGCCAGCTGCACCGCGCGCAGGCCCAGCCAGGCGCCGCTGCCCTCGTCGCCGGCCGGGAAGCCCCAGCCGCCGATCTGCAGCAGCCGCCCCTCGGGCCAGCGCGCCGCGGCCACGCTGCCGGTGCCGGCCGCCACCAGCCGCCCGGGTGCGCCGCCGAAGGCGCCGCGCAAGGCGCCCAGCGCGTCGTTCTCGACCAGGCAGACGGGGTGCCCGGGGTTGGCGGCGACGAAGGCGTCGTGCAGGCGGCGGTCCTCGGCGCCGGCCACGGCGAAGGACAGCGCCACGCGGCGCGCCGGCGGCAGCGCCAGGCCGGCCTGGGCGCAGGCGGCGCGCAGCGCCTCGTGCAGGTGGCGCCAGGCCTGGGGCACGCCCTGGGCCAGGCCCGAGGGCCCGGCGACGCCGCCGCCCAGCTCCCGGCCATCGCGCCGCAGCAGCCGCAGGCGGGTGCCGGTGCCGCCGCCATCGGCACCGACCAGGAGGTCGACGTCGTCGGGCAGGGTGGGTGGCGCGTTCATCGGTGCACTCAAGTGGTCTGATACCACTATAGCACCATTGAAGCACCCGGCGCCAGCCCTCCACCCCGTTCCAACGCCCGGCCGGCTGCCCGCCTGCCGGCCGGCACGGTGCCGACGAGCGCCGGCCGGGGCGCGGCGGCGGCGGGGAACCTTAGAACCAGTATCGAACCACCCGGCGGCGACGCGCCGGGTTCAGGACTTCTTCGCCAGCCCCATGCGCTCGATGGTGGCGCGCTCGGCCTCGAAGGTGCGTGCCGCATACGCCGTGTAGGCGGCGGTGTCCATGTAGATCACCGGCTGGAAGAAGCGCTCCAGCGCCTCCAGCACCTTGGGGTCCTCCAGGGTCTTCTTGAAGGCGTCGTGCAGCGTGCGCACCACCGCCGGGTCCATGCCCTTGGGGCCGCCGATGCCGAACGGCGACTCGCTCACCGTCGGCCAGCCGCTCTCCTTCACCGTGGGCACCTCGGGGAACTGCTTGGTGCGCTCGTTGCCCAGCGTGGCCAGCAGGCGCAGCTTGCCGGCGCGCACATGCGGCGCGAACTCGGGCGTGCCGCTCATCACCGGGATGTGGCCGCCCAGGATGGCCTGGATCAGCTCGGCCGAGCCCTTGTAGGGCACGTCGGTGGTCTTCACCCCCGCGGCCAGCGCGAACTCCTCGAAGGCCAGATGCGGCGTGGTGCCGGTGCCGGTGTGGCCGTAGGTCAGCTTGCCCGGGTTGGCGCGGCCCCAGGCCACCATCTCCTTCAGCGTGGCGAAGGGCGCGTCGGTGCGCGCCGCGAAGCCGAAGGTGTAGCCGGTGAGGCAGACGATGTGGGTGAGGTCCTTGACCGGGTCGAAGGCCATCTTCTGCATGTGCGGCAGGCGGTAGATGCCCAGCGGCAGCTGGGTCAGCGTGTGGCCGTCGGGGGCGGCGGTGAGCATGGCCGTGGCGCCCAGCGTGCCACCCACGCCGGCCTTGTTCTCGACCACCACCGGCACGCCCAGGCTGCGGCTGGCGCTGTCGCCGAAGGCGCGCACCACGGCGTCGCTGCTGCCGCCGGCGGGCCAGGGGCAGATCAGCGTGATGGGCTTGCTGGGAAAGCGCCCCTGCGCGCGGGCCGCCAGCGGCAGCCCCAGGCTGGCGGCGGCGCCGGCGGCGACGGCGGTGTTGAAGCGGCGGCGGCTGAGGCTCATGAGGTTCTCCTGGCGGTCTGTGGGCTGAGCAAACCCCTATCTCGCCACCAGCGGCGCCGCGGCGCCACCGGGGCAGACCCGATGCGCGGCGTCGCCTGTGCGACAGTGGCGCCCGCCCCCGCCCTGCACGCTCGCCCCATGCACGACAGCCCCGAACAAGCCGACCTGCGCGCCAGCGTGCGCCGCTGGGTAGCGGCCGAGATTGCCCCGCAGGTGGCGGGCTGGGACGAGGCCGGCGGCTTCCCGCGCGAGCTGTACCGCCGCGCCTCGCAGCTGGGGCTGCTGCAGCTGGGCTACCCCGAGGCCCTGGGCGGCACGCCCTGCGGCATCGCCTGGCGGCTGCTGGTGGCGCAGGAGGTGGCCCGCGCCGGCAGCGGCGGGCTGATGGCCAGCCTGTTCTCGCACCACATCGCGCTGCCGCCCCTCGTGGCGCTGGGCAGCGCCGAGCTGCAGCAACTGGTCGTGCCGCCGGTGCTGGCCGGCGACGCAGTGGCGGCACTGGCCATCACCGAGCCCGGCACCGGCAGCGACGTGGCGCGCATCGCCACGCGGGCGCGGCTGGCGGGTGATCACTACGTGGTCGACGGCGAGAAGACCTACATCACCAGCGGGATGCGCGCCGACTGGATCACGCTGGCGGTGCGCACCGGCGGCCCCGGCGCCGGCGGCATCAGCCTGCTGGCGGTACGCGGCGACAGCCCGGGGCTGACGCGCACGCCGCTGCGCAAGATGGGCTGGTGGTGCAGCGACACGGCCACGCTGCGCTTCGACGGCGTGCGCGTGCCGGTCGCGCAGCGCATCGGCGACGAAGGCGCGGGCTTCCGCGCCATCATGGCCAACTTCAACGGCGAGCGGCTGCTGATGGCCGCCGGCGCCGTCGCCTTTGCCCAGTGCTGCCTGGACGAGGCCACGGCCTGGGCGCTGCAGCGCCAGACCTTCGGCCAGCCGCTGGCGGCGCACCAGGCGGTGCGCCACCGGCTGATGGACATGCGCACGCAGATCATCGCCTCGCGCGCGCTGCTGCACGACGTGGCGGCGCGCTACGACGCCGCGCCCACCGAGCCCGGGCTGATCGCCGACCTGTGCCTGCTGAAGAACCACGCCACGGCGACCATGCAGACCTGCGCCGACCATGCCATCCACGTGCTGGGCGGCATGGGCTTCATGCGCGGCAGCCAGAGCGAGCGCATCTACCGCGAGGTCAAGGTGATGCAGATCGGCGGCGGCGCCACCGAGATCATGAAGGAGCTGGCCTGGCGGCAGCTGGCGCCCTGAGCGGGCCTGCGCGGCAGCCCCGGCGACCGCGGGTTTCCCCGGCGCCCGTCGACCTCGGTATGTATACTTGATGCATACCGAACCCGTCAGAAAGGAGCGCGCATGGAAGCCACCGTGGCCGAGCGTGGGCAGATCACCCTGCCCAAGGCCGTGCGCGACGCGCTGGGCCTGACCAAGGGCACCAAGCTCAAGGTCGAACTGGACGGCGGGCGCATCGTGCTGCGCAAGGACGTCGACGACGCGCTGTCGAGGCTGCGCGGGCGCTTCAAGCTCGCCGAAGGCTTCAGCAGCACCGACGAGGCCATGCGCGCCGTGCGTGGCCACGCGCCGGGCGACCCCTACCTGCCGCCGGAAGAATGATCGCCGCCGACTCGTCCGTGCTGATCGATGTCATTGGCGGGGGGCCGCACGCGGACGGCGCCACCGACGCGATCCGCGCCGCGCTGCATGCCGGCCCTGTGGTGCTGTGCGAGGTCGCGCTGGCCGAGCTGTGCAGCTCGCTGCAGGGCGGCTCCCAGGTGCTGGAGCACCTAGAGGTCGTCGGCATCGCCTTCAGCGCCATGGAACCCAAGGCGGCGCTGCGCGCCGGCGAGATGCAGCGCCGCTACCGCCAGCGCGGCGGCAACCGCAGCCGCACCGTGGCCGACTTCCTCATCGGCGCCCACGCCATGATGCAGTGCAATGCGCTGATCACCCGCGACGCCGGCTTCTACCGCGACTACTTCAAGGGCCTGAAGGTCATCGTGCCGCGCGCCTGAGCGCCGGCGCGACACGCGGCTGACAGACCCACCCCCCTGATCAACGACCCCCCCGATCTTCCTGGAGCCCCCCATGCTGCAAGCCTATCGCCAACATGCCGCCGAACGCGCCGCGCTCGGCATCCCGCCGCTGCCGCTGGACGCCAAACAGGTGGCCGAGCTGGTCGAGCTGATCAAGAACCCGCCCCAGGGCGAGGACGCCTTCCTGCTCGAGCTGCTGACCCACCGCGTGCCCCCGGGCGTGGACGACGCGGCCCAGGTCAAGGCCAGCTTCCTGGCCGCGGTGGCGCATGGCGACATCCAGGTCGGGCTGATCAGCCGCAAGCAGGCCACCACGCTGCTGGGCACCATGGTCGGCGGCTTCAACGTGCACCCGCTGATCGAGCTGCTCGACGACGCCGAGGTCGCCGCCGAGGCCGCCGAGGGCCTGAAGAAGACGCTGCTGATGTTCGACTTCTTCAACGACGTCGCGGCCAAGGCCAAGGCCGGCAACGCCCATGCCAAGGGCGTGATGCAGAGCTGGGCCGACGCCGAGTGGTTCACCAGCCGGCCCGAGGTGCCGAAGTCGATCACCGTCACCGTGTTCAAGGTGCCCGGCGAGACCAACACCGACGACCTCTCGCCCGCGCCCGACGCCTGGAGCCGCCCCGACATCCCGCTGCACTACCTGGCGATGCTGAAGAACACGCGCGCGGACGCGGCCTTCAGGCCCGAGGAGGACGGCAAGCGCGGCCCCATCCAGTTCATCGAGGACCTGAAGAAGAAGGGCCACCTGGTGGCCTACGTCGGCGACGTGGTCGGCACCGGCAGCAGCCGCAAGAGCGCCACCAACAGCGTGATCTGGGCCACCGGCCAGGACATCCCCCATGTGCCCAACAAGCGCTTCGGCGGCGTCACGCTGGGCGGCAAGATCGCGCCGATCTTCTTCAACACGCAGGAAGACAGCGGCTCGCTGCCCATCGAGGTCGACGTCTCCAAGCTGGAGATGGGCGACGTGATCGAGGTCCACCCCTACGACGGCAAGATCACCAAGGACGGCCAGACCGTCGCCGAGTTCCAGCTCAAGAGCGAGGTGCTGCTGGACGAGGTGCGTGCCGGCGGCCGCATCAACCTGATCATCGGCCGCAGCCTCACGGCCAAGGCACGCGAGGCGCTGGGCCTGCCGGCGAGCACGCTGTTCCGCCTGCCGCAGGTGCCGGCGGCGTCGCAGGCCGGGTTCACGCTGGCGCAGAAGATGGTGGGCCGCGCCTGCGGCCTGCCCGAGGGTCAGGGCATCCGCCCGGGCACCTACTGCGAGCCGCGCATGACCACCGTCGGCAGCCAGGACACCACCGGCCCGATGACCCGCGACGAGCTCAAGGACCTGGCCTGCCTGGGCTTCAGCGCCGACCTGGTGATGCAGAGCTTCTGCCACACCGCCGCCTACCCCAAGCCGGTGGACGTGAAGACGCACCGCGAGCTGCCGGCCTTCATCAGCACCCGCGGCGGCGTCAGCCTGCGCCCGGGCGACGGCATCATCCACAGCTGGCTCAACCGCATGCTGCTGCCCGACACCGTGGGCACCGGCGGCGACAGCCACACGCGCTTCCCCATCGGCATCAGCTTCCCCGCCGGCTCGGGCCTGGTCGCCTTCGGCGCCGCCACCGGCGTGATGCCGCTGGACATGCCCGAGAGCGTGCTGGTGCGCTTCAAGGGCCAGATGCAGCCCGGCGTGACGCTGCGCGACCTGGTCCACGCCATCCCCTACTACGCGATCAAGGCCGGGCTGCTGACGGTGGCCAAGGCGGGCAAGAAGAACATTTTCAGCGGCCGCATCCTCGAGATCGAGGGCCTGCCCGACCTGAAGGTGGAGCAGGCCTTCGAGCTGAGCGACGCCAGCGCCGAGCGCAGCGCCGCCGGCTGCACGATCAAGCTCAACAAGGAGCCGGTCATCGAGTACATCAACAGCAACATCGTGCTGCTGAAGAACATGATCGCCCAGGGCTACGAGGACAAGCGCACCATCCAGCGCCGCATCAAGGCGATGGAGGCCTGGCTGGCCAATCCGCAGCTGCTGCAGGCCGACAAGGACGCCGAGTACGCGGCGGTGATCGAGATCGACCTGGCCGAGCTCAAGGAGCCGGTGCTGTGCTGCCCCAACGACCCCGACGACGCCAAGCTGCTCAGCGAGGTGGCGGGCACCAAGATCGACGAGGCCTTCATCGGCAGCTGCATGACCAACATCGGCCACTTCCGCGCCGCGGCCAAGCTGCTGGGGGGCCAGCGCGACATCCCGGTCAAGCTGTGGGTGGCGCCGCCGACCAAGATGGACGAAAGCGAGCTGATCAAGGAAGGCCACTACGCCGCCTTCGGCACCGCCGGTGCGCGCACCGAGATGCCGGGCTGCAGCCTGTGCATGGGCAACCAGGCCCAGGTGCGCGAGGGCGCCACCGTGGTCAGCACCAGCACGCGCAACTTCCCCAACCGCCTGGGCAAGAACACCAACGTGTTCCTGGCCAGCGCCGAGCTGGCCGCCATCGCCAGCCGCCTGGGCAAGCTGCCCACCGTGGCCGAGTACCAGCAGGCCATGGGCATCGTCAACAGCGACGCCGACAGCGTGTACCGCTACATGAACTTCGACCAGATCGAGGAGTACGCCGACACGGCCAAGGGCGTGGCGGTCTGAGCCCGGCGGCGCCGCAGAGCGCCGCAGCCCGAGACGCCACAGCGGCCCGCGCAAGCGGGCCGCTGTCGTTCGGGCCGGCACCCGGGCGGCGCGTCAGTTGCCGAGCTGGGCCGCCGCGTCGTCGGCGCTGGCCTGCACGCGCGGGTAGTCCGTGTAGCCCGCCGCGCCGCCGCCGTAGTAGGTCCGGGGATCGGGTTCGGCCAGCGGCGCACCGGCGCGCAGGCGCCGCACCAGGTCGGGGTTGGCGATGAAGGCGCGGCCGAAGGCGATGGCGTCGGCGCTGCCCTCGTCCAGCGCCGCCTGTGCGCTGGCGGCGTCGAAGCCGCCGTTGCGCAGCAGCACGCCCGGGAAGTGCTGCCGTGCCACGGCGGCGATGCGGCGCTCGGCCGGCAGCGCCGGGTCCATGTGGCGCAGCTCCAGGCAGGCGATGCGGCGCTGCGCCAGCTGCTGCGCCACATGGGCCAGCAGCGCCTCGGGGTCGCTGTCGCGCAGGTCGTCGCGGCCCGACAGCGGCGACAGGCGCACGCCCACGCGGCCCGCGCCGGCCTCGGCGATGGCCGCGTCGGCGCACTCCAGCAGCAGCCGCGCGCGGTTGGCAACGGATCCGCCGTAGCGCTCGAAGCCCGGCCCCTGGCGGTGATTGACGCCGTCGCGCAGGAACTGGTCGAGCAGGTAGCCGTGCGCGCCATGCAGCTGCACGCCGTCGAAGCCGGCCTGCATCGCGCGCCGCGTGGCTTGGCGGAACTGGTCGACGATGGCTGGCAGCTCGTCGTCGCGCAGCCGGCGCGGCGTCTCGTAGGGCTGCTTGCCGGCCGGGGTGTTGATCAGGCCCTGGATGGCCCGCTCACCGCTGCTGACGGGCTGTACGCCGCCGTTGAGGCTGGAGTGCGCCGAGCGCCCCGGGTGCCAGATCTGCAGCTGGATGCGCCCGCCGGCGGCGTGCACCGCATCGGTGACGCGGCGCCAGCCGGCCACGCAGGCCGCGTCGTAGATGCCGGGCTCGCCGGTGAAGGCACAACCGTCGGCCGCCACCATGGTGGCCTCGGCGATCAGCAGGCCGGCGCTGGCGCGTTGTGCGTAGTGCTCGGCCATCAGGGCGTTGGCGATGTGGCTGCGGCCGGCGCGGGCACGCGTCAGTGGCGCCATCACGACGCGGTTGGGTAGCGTCAGCGCGCCGATTTGCAGTGGGTCGAACAGGGACGGCATGGGTGCGGCAGTGGGTGACCGGGCCCGGCAAGGGCCGGCGCAAAGCCGCCGATTGTGACCAGCCCCAGGCGCCACGCGCGGTGCCGCCGTCGGCGCGCAGCCTTCAGTGCGCGGGTGTTGCAGGTGTCGGCGGGGCCGGCCGTGCCGCCAGCAGCGCGCGCAGCTGCGCCAGGTCCTCGGCCAGCTGGGGCAGCACCGCATCACCCTGGCAGTGGCCACCGCCGGCGGCGTCGCTGTACTCGGCCGGCAGGTTGTAGGCGCCGCGGTAGCCGATGGCGCGCAGCGCCTGGACGTAGTCGGCCCAGGCATAGGCCGCGTCGGCGTGGGTGCCCCAGTGCACGCGCCAGCGGGTCGGCTCGCCGGGCCCGTTCTGGCGGCGCAGGTGGCCGCTCTTGAAGTTCACCAGCCGGGTGATGTGCGTGCGCGCGATGTCCACCGCCAGGTCGGTGGGTTCACCGGCCAGCGCGCAATGGGCCATGTCGAACACGGCGCACACACGCGCCGGGTCGTAGGGCGCCAGCAGCTGCATCAGACCGACGGCGCTGCCCACGTAGTGACCGCTGTGGTTCTGCACGCCGATGCACACGCCGCTGCGTTCCAGCTGCGGCAGCAGCGCGTCCAGGCGCCGGCGCAGCGCATCCACCGACGCGGCGTAGCCCAGGCGCCTGTCGATCGGGGCCATGATGCGGATCAACGGAACGCCCGCCTCGCCGCAGGCGGCCACGATGTCGGCGCGCGCCTCGCTGGCGATGCTGTCGATGGCCAGGCCCGCGGCGGCGAAGTCGCGCACCGCGCGGCGCAGGCCGGCGGCGACATCGGCGTCGGGCGGCACCTGCCAGCCCGCGCGCACCGGCAGCTCCACGCCGGCCACACCCAGCCGGGCCAGCTTGTCGGCCAGGCCGGGCAGCGGCTCGGTCCAGGGCTTGGTGAACACGGTGATGCGCTCGGGGTTCATGCGGTCCGCCCTGTCGGGCTGCACTTGCCGAAGTACGCCATCATCCACCCAGGAGGCCCGCGTTGAACCCCGACACCCCATCCACGCCCACCGTGGCGATCCTGGTCAGCGACGCCGTGCACGGCAAGATGCTCGCCGAGGACATCCTGGCGCCGCTGGCAGCCATCGCCAGGCTGCGCCGGATCCCGCCGGCGAGCTTTGCCGACGGCGGCTGGCGCCGGTCGCTGGACGGCGCCAGCGCCGTCATCACCGGCTGGCATTCGCCCGGGATCGACGCGACGCTGCTGGACGCCCAGCCGGCGCTGCGCATGCTCTCGCACACCGGCGCCAGCATCCGCCGCGTGGCGCCTTTCGCGGCCATCGAGTCGGGTCGGCTGCGGGTCAGCCAGGCGGCGCTGCCCATTGCCGAGGCGGTGGCCGAGTTCGTCATCGCGCAGATCCTGGAGCAGCTGCGCTTCACCGCGCGCCAGGACGCCGAGACACGCGCCGGCGCCGACTGGGCGCCTTCGCGCGAGCGCTTCGTCGGCCGGCTGCTGGGCGCGCAGACGGTGGGCATCGTCGGCGCCGGCCACACCGGGCGGCTGGTGATGCGGCTGCTGCGGCCCTTCGGCTGCCGCCTGCTGCTGGCCGACCCCTTCGTGGGCGCCGAGCAGGCGGCGGCGCTGGGCGCCGAGCGCTGCGAGCTGGACGCGCTGATGGCCGCCAGCGACATCGTCTCGCTGCACGCGCCGGTGCTGCCCGAGACGCGCGGCCTGATCGGCGCGCGCCAGCTGGGCCTGCTGCGCGACGGCTGCCTGCTGGTGAACACCGCGCGCGCCGCCATCGTCGACACCGCCGCACTGCTGCAGCGCCTGCGCGCCGGCGGGCTGACGGCAGTGCTCGACGTCTTCGACGACGAGCCGCTGCCGCCCGCCGACCCGCTGCGCACGGCGCCCGGCGTGGTGCTGTCGCCGCACACCGCCGGCCACACCTGGGAGACCTACCGCCGCCAGGGCACGATGGCCGTGGCCGAGGTGGGCCGCTTCCTGCGTGGCGAGCCGCTGCAGCACGAGGTGACGCGCGCGATGCTGGCGAGCATGGCCTGAGGCCGGCGCAGCGCGTCACGCGGCACACTCCGCCGTCGATCCCGGCATCCGCAGCATGCCTGCGACGCCGGAACCCCCTTGCCCCTTGCTGACGAGGTCCTCGATGAGCCCTGGCAACCCCTTCAAGACCGCGCTGGCGCGCGGCCAGCAGCAGATCGGCCTGTGGCAGTCGCTGGCCAGCCCCTACAGCGCCGAGATCTGCGCCACCGCCGGCTTCGACTGGCTGCTGATCGACGGCGAACACTCGCCCAACGACCTGCGCAGCATGCTGGCCTGCCTGCAGGCGCTGGCCGGCTACCCCGGCACGCACCCGGTGGTGCGCGTGGTGCAGGGCGAGCCGGCGGCGATCAAGCAGGTGCTGGACATCGGCGCGATGACGGTGCTGGTGCCCATGGTCGACAGCGCCGAGCAGGCCGCGGCGATGGTGCGCGCGATGCGCTACCCGCCGCAGGGCATGCGCGGCGTGGGCGCGTCGGCGGCACGCGCCTCGCGCTGGGGCCAGCGTGCCGACTACATCCAGCAGGCCAACGACGAGGTCTGCCTGCTGGTGCAGGCCGAGACCGTCGCGGCACTGGGCCAGCTGGAGGCGATCTGCGCCGTCGATGGCGTCGACGGCGTGTTCATCGGCCCGGCCGACCTCGCCGCGTCCATGGGCCACCCGGGCAACGCCAACCACCCCGAGGTGCAGGCGGCCATCGACGACGCCATCCGCCGCATCACGGCCAGCGGCAAGGCCGCCGGCACGCTGACCAGCGACGCGGCGCAGGCGCGCCGCTTCCTGGCGCTGGGCGCGCGCTTCGTCGCCGTGGGCCTGGACGCGCTGCTGCTGGCGCATGCGGCGCGCCGCCTGGCGGCCGACTTCGGCGCCGGCGGTGCGCGCCCGCCGGCGCCCACGCAAAGCCCGTACTGAACCCGCCGCACCGGACAGGCAGCCAGCGCCACCACGCCGACAGCGGCGGCGGCCCCCGGCCGGCGCCCGTCCTGGCGGGCCGCCCCCGGCAGGTCCGGCGCAGCTGCCGCGGGGCACGCCGGCCCCTGGGTCTTGACGCGAGCGTCGGCGGCTGCAACCCTGGCCCCGCCGTCCGCCCACGCCGATGCGCGCCCCCTGCCTGTTCATCTCCTACCGCCGCGACGACGCCGCCGGCTATGCCGGGCGGCTGGAGGACGCGCTGGAACGCGCGCTGGGCCCCGGCAGCGTGTTCCGCGACGTGGCCGACATCGCGCCGGGCGAGGACTTCGCGGCGCTGATCCGCCAGCGCCTGGCCGGCGCCCAGGGCGTGCTGGTGCTGATCGGGCCGCGCTGGGCCGGCGGCGACACGCCGGGCCAGCGCCGCATCGACGACCCGGCCGACCTGTTGCGCATCGAGGTGGAGGCGGCGCTGTCCTCGGGCGCACGCGTGGTGCCGCTGCTGCTGCCCGGCGCGCGCATGCCCAGCGAGGATGCGTTGCCCGGGGCGCTGCGTGGGCTGGCCGGGCGCAACGCGCTGGCCATCAGCGAGCGGCACTGGGATGCCGACGTGCAGCGCCTGCTGGCGGCCTTCGAGCTGCAGGCCGCGCCCCGCGGCGCGCGGCCGCGCCGCCGCAGCCGCGCGCTGGCCGGCCTGGCCCTGCTCGTGGCGCTGGCCGCCGGCCTGTGGTGGGCGTTGCGCCCTGCACCCGACCCCGCCGCGCGCCTGCTGGGGCGCTGGCAGGCCGAGGTACGCTACGACTGGGGCGACCGCCATGTCGAGCGCTTCGAGTTCCATCGCCATGCCGGCGAGCTCACCGGCACCGCGAGCTTCCTGCGCGTGCCGCGGCCCATCCGGCAGCTGCGCGTCGACGCCGCCGGCAACCTGCACTTCGAGACCCGCACGCTCGAGTCCATGGGCGACGCCAGCCGCGAGAAGACACATGCATACGCGGCCGAACTGCGCGGCCAGCCGCCCGACGAGCGGCTGCTGTTTCGCCTGCAGACCAGCGGCGGCTTCCAGGCCCACCCGCCGCTCAGCTTCGAGGCCCGGCGCCTGCCCGCGCAACCCGCCGCATCGGCCCCGCGTTGACCCCGCGTTGACCCCGGGCTGCGCCGCGCCCGCGGCGCAGCCGAGAATGCGGGCTCGCCCATCCCCCAACCCGCGCCCGGCGACCGCGCCGGCGCAACTGCCCAGGCCTGCCATGCTGACCTTCTACTACTCGCTCGCCCCCAACCCGATGAAGGTGGCGCTGTTTCTCGAAGAGGCCGGGCTGGCCTACGACGCCGTGCCGGTGGACACGCGCAAGGGCGAGCAGCATGCGCCCGCCTTCACGGCGCTGAACCCGAACGCCAAGGTGCCGGTGATCGTCGACGGCGGCGTCACCGTGTTCGACAGCAATGCCATCCTGCTGTACCTGGCCGAGAAGAGCGGCCGCTTCCTGCCCGCCGCCGAGCACCGCGGCGCGATGCTGTCGTGGCTGATGTTCGTGGCCAGCGGCGTGGGGCCCTTCACCGGCCAGTGCGTGCACTTCAAGCACTACGCGCCCGAGAAGCTTCCCTACGCCGTCAACCGCTACGACTTCGAGGCCTGGCGCCACTGGTCCATCCTCGACCAGCACCTGGCCACCAACGCCTGGATGGTGGGCGGCGCGTACTCGCTGGTCGACATGGCCGTCTGGGGCTGGGCGCGTGCCGTGCCCTTCGCGCTGGGCGATGGCGCCTGGGACAGGCTGCCCCACGTGAAGCGCCTGCTGGACGCCGTCTCGGCCCGCCAGGCCGCGGCGCGCGCCGCCGCGCTGAAGGACCGCCATGCCTTCAAGACCGAGATGGACGACGAGGCTCGGCGCGCGATGTTCCCGCAGAACGAGCGCCTGAAGGCGGCGCAAGGCTGAGCCAGCCAGGCCGGCTTGAGCCAGCCCCCGCCCGGCGACCCGCCGCGCGACCCGGTGCCGCTGGCAGCGGGCGCAGCGGGCGATGCTGCGCCACCCGCCGAGGCCGCGGCGGCTGCGCCACCCGCCACCGTGCCGGCATCGCCGGCGCCGGTGCTGCGCCGGCGCGGGCCGCTGGCCGGCGCGCTGGTGCTGTCGCTGCTGCTGCACGGGGCGCTGCTGGGCCTGAGCTTCGGCGGCAGCGGCCTGGGCCTGCCCGGCTTCACGCTGCCCTGGCAGGAACGCCGGGCGCAGGCGCCGCAGGAGCTGCGCATCGTGCTGGCGGCGGGCGCCGCGGACGCGCAGGCGCCGCCGGTGGCGCCGGCACCCCTGCAGCCGCCCGGACAAGCGCCAGCGCCCGCGGACCCGCCGCCGGCCACGGCGGCGGCCGAGCCCCCGCCGCCCCTGCCCGCGGCGCCTGCCGAGGCGCCCCCCATGTCCCCGGCACCCCCCGAGCCGGCACCGATCAGCCCGGCGCCAGCGCCGCCTCCGGCGGCCGCCGCCACGGCGGTGCTGGAGATGGCGGCGCCGCCCGCCACGGCGCTGGCGCCCGTGCCCGCCTGGAGCCCGCCGCTGCCTGCGCCCCTGCCCATGGCCCGGCCCCCCGGCCTGCCCGCGCTGGCGGAGCTGGCGCCACCCCCCGCGGCCGAGCCCGAGGCCCCGCGCCTGGCCACGCTGGCGCCGCCCGCTGCCACGTCCACGGCGGCCTGGACCACGCCCTTGCCGGCAGCGGACCTGCGGCGTCCCGACCTCCCCCGGCTGCCCGAGCTGCCCGAGCTGCCGGCGCTGCGCCCGGCGCTGGCCGCGGCGGCCAGCCCCGCCAGCGCCGCCGCATCGGCCGCCGAGGCCGACGCCCGCCGCCTGGCCGCCGCGGCACAGGCGGCGCGTGAACGCCTGCTGCGCGAGCAGGCGGACATGGCACGACGGGACGCCCTGCAGCGCGAGCAGGAACGACGCGAGACCGAGCGGCGCGAAGCCGAACGCCAGGCCGCAGCGCAGCGCGAGGCGGACCGGCAGCAGGCCCAGCGCCTGGAGGCCGCCCGGCTCGAGGCGGCGCGTGCCGAGGCCGCCCGTGCCGAGGCGGCGCGTGTCGAGGCGGCGCGTGTCGAGGCGGCGCGTGTCGAGGCTGCGCGTGTCGAGGCTGCGCGTGCCGAGGCCGCGCGTGTCGAGGCTGCGCGTGTCGAGGCTTCGCGTGCCGAGGCTGCGCGTGCCGAGGCCGCGCGCGCCGAGGCCGCCCGCGCAGAGGCCGCCCGCGCAGAGGCGGTGCGCGCCGAGGCGGTGCGCGTGGCCGAGGCCGAGCGCCTGCAGGCCGAGCGCGCGTTCGAGCAACGGCGCGAGGCCGCGCGCCGGGCCATGGGTCGCGTGCTGGACGAGGAGGCGGCACGCCGCGCCGCGGCCGACGCCGCCGCGGCACGCACGCCGCCGGCGCTGGCGCCAGCGCCTGGCCCGCGCCCGCCGCCCACGGTCAGCCCGCTGCGCCGTGCGCGCCTGTTCGGCCGCATCGACCCCAACGCGCTGCTGGTGGACTACGCCGAGTCCTGGGCGCGGCGCATCCAGCTCAACACCGTCAACGACCCGCTGCTGGACCTGGCGCGCCAGCACCACCAGGCGCCGATGGTCACCGTGGCCATCCGCAGCGACGGCAGCATCGAGTCGATCACCTTCGTCACCACCAGCGGCCTGCCCGCGATCGATGCCGCCATCCGCCGCGTGATCGAGGGCCTGGCGCCCTACCCGGCCTTCCCGCCGGCGCTGGCGCGCGAGCTCGACGTGCTGGAGATCCGCCGCAGCTGGCAGATCGACACCGCGGTGCGGCTGTTCTGAACGGCGCGCCGCGGGCCGCGCGGGCGCATCATGCGGCCATCGTCCCCCAGCAGGAGCAGCGCATGCGCGAGACCGGCAGCGACACCCGAACCGAACGCGACAGCTTCGGCCCCATCGAGGTGCCGGCGGCGCGGCTGTGGGGCGCGCAGACGCAGCGCTCGCTGGCCTTCTTCGCCATCTCGCACGAGCGCCTGCCGCGCGAGCTGGTGCAGGCGCTGGCGCTGGTGAAGGCCGCGGCGGCCGAGGCCAACGCCGCGCTGGGCGAGCTGGACGGCGCCAAGGCCCAAGCCATCGTGCAGGCTGCGCAGGAGGTGGCCGAGGGGCGGCACGACGACGAGTTCCCGCTGGTCGTGTGGCAGTCCGGCTCGGGCACGCAGAGCCACATGAACGTCAACGAGGTGCTGGCCAACCGCGCCTCGCAGCTGCTGGGCGGGCCGCCGGGGCCGGGCCGCCTGGTGCACCCGAACGACGAGGTCAACCGCGGCCAGTCGTCCAACGACGTGTTCCCCACGGCGATGCACGTCGCCGCGCTGCTGGCCGCCGAGCGGCGGCTGCTGCCGGCGCTCGACGCGCTGCATGGCACGCTGCAGGCCAAGGCGCAGGCCTTCGCCGGCATCGTCAAGATCGGCCGCACGCACCTGCAGGACGCCACGCCGCTGACGCTGGGCCAGGAGGTATCGGGCTGGGCGGCGCAGCTGGCGGCGGCACGCGCCGCCATCGTGGCCACGCTGCCGGCGCTGCGCGAGCTGGCCATCGGCGGCACCGCGGTGGGCACCGGCCTGAACGCGCACCCGCAGTTCGGCGAGCGGGTGGCACAGGCCTTGTCGCGGCGGTGCGGCACGGCCTTCGTCGTCGCGTCCAACCGCTTCGCCGCGCTGGCGGCGCACGACGCGATGGTGACGGCGCATGGCGCGCTGCGCACGCTCGCGGTGGCGCTGAACAAGATCGCCAACGACCTGCGCTGGCTGGCCAGCGGGCCGCGCGCCGGCCTGGCCGAGCTGCGTCTGCCGGCCAACGAGCCGGGCAGCTCGATCATGCCGGGCAAGGTCAACCCCACGCAGTGCGAGGCGCTGACCATGGTCTGCTGCCAGGTGATGGGCAACGACGTGGCGATGGGGCTGGCCGGCGCCAGCGGCCACTTCGAGCTCAACGTCTACAAGCCGCTGCTGGCGCACAACCTGCTGCAGAGCCTGCGCCTGCTGGCCGACGGCATGGCCAGCTTCGACGCGCATTGCGCGCGCGGCATCGAGGCCGACGAGGCGCGCATCGCCGAGCTGATGCAGCGCTCGCTGATGCTGGTGACGGCGCTGAACCCGCACATCGGCTACGACCAGGCGGCCGAGATCGCCAAGCGCGCGCACCGCGAGGGCCTGACGCTGCGCGACGCGGCCATCGCCTCGGGCCATGTCAGCGCCGAGCAGTTCGACGCCTGGGTGCGGCCGCAGGACATGGTCGGCCCGAAGGGCTGAACACGCGCGGCGTGCGTGAAAGACAACGGGCCGGCCCGCGTTGCCGCGGGCCGGCCCTGCTGCCGGGTCGTCGACTGCGCCAGCGCCTCAGCGCAGGTCGAAGCGGTCCAGCTCCATCACCTTCACCCAGGCCTTGACGAAGTCGCGCACGAACAGCGGCTCGGCGCCGGCGCTGGCGTACTCCTCGGCCAGCGCACGCAGCTGCGAATTGGAGCCGAACACGAGATCTGCCACGGTGGCCGTCCACTTCACGCGGCCGCTCTTGCGGTCACGGCCTTCCAGCACATGCTCGTCGGCGGCGCTGCGCGCCCACTGCGTGCCCATGTCGAGCAGGTTGACGAAGAAGTCGTTGCTCAGCTGCCCCGGGCGCTGGGTCAGCACGCCATGCTTGCTGCCGCCGCTGGTGGCGCCCAGCGCGCGCAGGCCGCCCACCAGCACCGTCATCTCGGGGGCACTCAGCGTCAGCAGCTGCGCCTTGTCCACCAGCAGCTCGGCGACCTGGCCCCGGACGCCGTCGGCGGCGTAGTTGCGGAAGCCGTCGGCCGCCGGCTCCAGCGGCGCGAAGCTGTCGACGTCGGTCTGCGCCTGCGTCGCGTCGGCACGCCCCGGTCGGAAGGGCACGGTCAGGTTGTGTCCGGCCTTCATCGCCGCGGCCTCGATGGCCGCGCCGCCGGCCAGCACGATCAGGTCGGCCAGCGACACCTGCTTGCCACCGGGCGCCTTGGCGTTGAAGGCCTTCTGGATGCCCTGCAGCGCCTCGATCACCGCGGCCAGGTCGGCCGGGTCGTTGGCCGCCCAGTCCTTCTGCGGCGCCAGCCGCACGCGTGCCCCGTTGGCACCGCCGCGCTTGTCGCTGCCGCGGAAGCTGGACGCCGAGGCCCAGGCCGCGCGCACCAGCTGCGCCGTGCTCAGGCCGCTGGCCAGCACCTGCGCCTTCAGGCCCGCCACGTCCTGCTCGTCGACCAGCTTGTGCGTGACGGCCGGCAGCGGGTCCTGCCAGATCAGGTCTTCCTGGGGCACCAGCTTGCCCAGGTAGCGTGCCTTGGGGCCCATGTCGCGGTGGGTCAGCTTGAACCAGGCGCGGGCGAAGGCGTCGGCGAAGGCCGCCGGGTCCTGGTGGAAGCGGCGCGAGATCTTCTCGTAGGCCGGGTCGAAGCGCAGCGACAGGTCGGCCGTGGTCATCATCGGCGGGTGCTTCTTGCTGGGGTCGTGCGCGTCGGGGATCAGGTGCTCGGGCTTGACGTTCTTCGGCGTCCACTGGTGGGCGCCGGCGGGGCTCTTGGTGGGCTCCCACTCGTAGCCGAACAGCATGTCGAAGTAACCCATGTCCCAGGTCGTGGGGTTGGGCTTCCAGGCGCCCTCGATGCCGCTGGTGATGGTGTCGCCACCCTTGCCGCTGCCGTGGCTGTTCTTCCAGCCCAGGCCCTGCTCCTCGATGGCGGCGCCCTCGGGCTCGCGGCCGACATGGCTCTCGGGCGCGGCGCCATGCGCCTTGCCGAAGGTGTGGCCGCCGGCGACCAGGGCCACGGTCTCCTCGTCGTTCATCGCCATGCGGGCGAAGGTCTCGCGCACGTCGCGGCCGCTGGCCACCGGGTCGGGCTTGCCGTCGGGGCCTTGCGGGTTGACGTAGATCAGGCCCATCTGCACGGCGCCGAAGGGCTTGGCCAGCTCGCGGTCGCCGCTGTAGCGGCTGCCCGGCTTGTCGCTGGTGGCCAGCCACTCGGTCTCGGCGCCCCAGTTGATGTCGGCCTCGGGGGCGAAGACGTCGGCGCGGCCGCCGGCGAAGCCGAATGTCTTGAAGCCCATGGACTCCAGCGCGACGTTGCCGGCCAGGATCATCAGGTCGGCCCAGCTCAGCGCGCGGCCGTACTTCTGCTTGATCGGCCACAGCAGCCGGCGCGCCTTGTCCAGGTTGCCGTTGTCGGGCCAGCTGTTGAGCGGCGCGAAGCGCTGCGTGCCGTTGCCGGCGCCGCCGCGGCCATCCTGCACGCGGTAGGTGCCGGCGCTGTGCCAGGCCATGCGGATGAACAGCCCGCCGTAGTGCCCCCAGTCGGCCGGCCACCAGTCCTGCGAATCGGTCATCAGCGCATGCAGGTCCTTGACCACGGCGTCCAGGTCCAGCTGGGCGAAGGCCTTGGCGTAATCGAACTCGGCGCCCAGCGGCGTCTCCGCCGGCGGGTGCTGGTGCAGGATGGCCAGGTTGATCTGGTTGGGCCACCAGTCACGGTTGCCGCGGCCGCCGGCGGCCATGGTGCGCGGGCGGTCGGCGCCCGAGAACGGGCAGCGGGCTTGATCGGTCATCAGATGTCTCCTTGCTGTAGGGGCTGGGGCGAAGGGCCGTGCGAGCAAGTCTAGGCAGCGCGTGCTTGCGGCTCAACGCAATCGTGGCAATGCCGGCAATAGGGCAATGCGATGAGCCGCGCCGGCTCGCGGCCGGTGGATCACGGCCCGGTCACGCGGCGGCGCCTAGCATCGACCGCATGCAACACCTGCACCGTGCCGACCTGCTGCCCGCCGCCGCGCTGCATGCCGCGTTCGGCGAGGCCTTCGCCGACTACCTGGCCGGCCCGTTCCAGCTGAGCCTGGCCGACTGGCCCGGCTTCCTGGCACGCCAGTGCGCCGACCTGCGCCTGAGCCGCGCCGCGCTGGACGACGATGGCCAGGTGCTGGCCTTCGCGCTGACGGCGCCGCGCACGCACCGCCGCCGCTGGCGCCTGGCGACCATGGGCGCCACCCCGGCGGCGCGGGGCAGCGGCGCGGCGGCGGCGCTGCTGGCCGACTTCATCGCGCGCGCGGCAGCCGCCGGCCAGCGCGGCGTCGAACTGGAGGTGTTCGCGCAGAACACGCGGGCGCTGCGGCTGTACCAGCACCAGGGCTTCGTGCCCGTCGCCGAGCTGCACGGCTACGCGGTGCACGACGCGGCCGCGCCGCCGGGCCCGGCCGATCCGCAGGCGGCCGATGCCGTGCCGCGCAGCGAGGCGCTGGCCTGGCTGGACGCGGCCGAGGCGCAGGGGCTGGACCTGCCGCTGCAGCTGGGTGCCGCGGTGCTGGCGGTGGCGCCGGACTGGACCGCCTGGCGCCGAGGCAGCGCGCAGCTGGTGTTCGCCGACGGGCCCGAGGGGAGCCGGCGCATCCTGAGCCTGGTCGACCGCGACCCGGCGCAGCGCGACGCCGAGGCGCTGGCCCGCGCGCTGCGCGCGGCCGCGGCCGGCCGCGCGCTGACCCTGCCGCCACTGCTGCCGCCGGCGCTGGGCGGCGACGCGCTGCGCCGCGCCGGCTTCGCGCCGCAGCCGCTGCACCAGCTGCTGATGCGGCGCGCCGCGGGCTGAGCGGGCGGCATGCGCGGCGGCCGCGCCCTCAACGGCACCAGCGCCGCGACGACAATGGGCACGAGCCCGCATCCGGCGCGGGCCCTCGGAGCGCGCATGGACAGCGAACTTCCCCCCACCCCCGCCGTCGCGCCGCTGGCCGACGCGCAGCGGCAGGCGCTGCTGGGCGTGACCACGGCCACGCTCACCACCGTGCTGCTGAAGAAGGGCCTGCGCAATGTCTGGTTGCGCGGCACGCGGCCGCTGGCGCCGGGCCAGGGTCGGCGCGTGGGCCGCGCCTTCACGCTGCGCTTCGTGCCGGCGCGCGAGGACCTGGCCACGCCGGCATCCTGGGGCCACCCGATCAGCACGCGCGCGGCGATCGAGGCCATGCCCGCCGGCGTGATCGCCGTGGCCGGCGCACTGGGCGTCACCGATGCCGGCATCTTCGGCGACATCCTGTGCGCGCGGCTGGCACGGCGCGAGGTGGCCGGCCTGGTCACCGACGGCGTGGTGCGCGACGTGGCCGGCGTGCTGGGCTCGGGCCTGCCGGTGTGGTGCGCGGGCACGGCGGCGCCGCCCTCGGTGGCCGGGCTCACCTTCGTCGGCTGGCAGCAGCCCATCGCCTGCGGCGGCGTGGCGGTGTTTCCAAACGACGTGATCGTGGTCGACGACGACGGCGCGGTGCTGATCCCGGCGCCACTGCTGGATGCGGTGATCGCCGAGGCCGTCGAGCAGGAGCAGCTGGAGGCCTGGATCCTGCAAGAGGTGCAGGCCGGCGCGCGCCTGCCCGGGCTGTACCCGCCCGATGCCGACAACCGCGCGCGCTACGAGGCCTGGCGGCGCGGCCGGCCCGCAGCGCAGTAGCGTGCACGCCGGCTACCGCAGCCCTTCGCCGCCACCCGCCATGCAAACCACCCGAGCCCTGCTGCTGACCGACGTCGTCGACAGCACCCAGCTGTCGCAACGCCTGGGCGACGCCGCGATGATGGCGCTGTGGTCGGCGCACGACCGTGCCGCGCGCGACCTGCTGCCGCGCCACCGCGGGCGCGAGATCGACAAGACCGACGGCATGCTGCTGCTGTTCGAACGCGCCGACGACGCGCTGGCCTACGCCTCGGCCTACCACGCGGCGCTGGCGCAGCTGGACCCGCCGCTGCGCGCCCGCGCCGGGCTGCACGTGGGCCCGGTGCTGCTGCGCGAGAACAACGCCGACGACGTGGCCCGCGGCGCCAAGCCGCTGGAGGTGGACGGCCTGGCCAAGCCCACGGCGGCGCGCGTGATGTCGGTGGCGCGCGGCGGGCAGACCCTGGCCAGTGCGCCGGCGATGCAGGCCATCAACGGTGCGGCGCCCGCCGGCCTGCACAGCCGGTCGCACGGCCACTGGGTGATGAAGGGCGTGGACGAGCCGCTGGAGCTGTTCGAGGTCGGCCCCGACCCGGCGCGCTTCGCGCCACCGCCCGACGGCGACAAGGTCTACCGCGTGGTGCAGCGCGACGGCCGCTGGCTGCCGGTGCGCCAGGTGCCGAACAACCTGCCCGAGCAGCTCAGCAGCTTCGTCGGCCGCGAGCAGGAGCTGGGCGAGCTGCGTGGCCTGCTGCGCGACGCGCGGCTGCTCAGCCTGCTGGGCATGGGCGGCCTGGGCAAGACGCGGCTGTCGCTGCAGCTGGCCGCCGAGGCCATGGCCGAGTACCCCGACGGCGTCTGGTTCGTCGACCTGGCCCCGCTGCGCGACGACGCCCTCGTCGCCGCCGAGGCGGCGCAGGCGCTGGGCGTGCGCGAGGAGCCCGGCACGCCGCTGCTGCAGACCCTGGCCGCGCACCTGCGCGACCGCTGCACGCTGCTGGTGCTGGACAACTGCGAGCACCTGCTGCGCCCCGCGGCGCTGCTCGTGCACGCGCTGCTGAAGGCGGCGCCCCGGCTCACGGTGCTGGCCAGCAGCCGCGCCGCGCTGCGCGTGCCCGGCGAGCGCTGCTACGCGCTGCAGCCGCTGCCGCTGCCCGAGCGCGACGCCCCGGTCGAGACGCTGGCCCGTTCGACCGCGGTGCGGCTGTTCGTCGCCCGCGCGCAGGAACACCGGCATGGCTTCGCACTGGACGCGGCGCAGGCCCCGGCGGTGGCCGAGCTGGTGGCGCGGCTGGAGGGCATCCCGCTGGCGCTGGAGCTGGCCGCGGCGCGCGTGGCCACGATGGCCGTGGCCGAGATCAACCAGCGCCTGGCCGACCGCTACGCCGTGCTCACCGAGGGCTCGATCGTGCTCGAGGAGCGCCAGCAGACGCTGCGCGCGCTGGTCGACTGGTCGCACGACCTGCTGGCCGACGACGAGCGCGCGCTGTTCCGCCGGCTGTCGCTGCATGCCGGCGGCTTCGACGCCGAGGCCGCGGCGGCGGTGGCCGGCGACGCGCCGCTGGCCCCCGACCAGGTGCCGGCGCTGCTGGCATCGCTGGCCGACAAGTCGCTGCTCAACCGCGTGGCCGGCGCCGAGGCGCCACGCTGGCGCATGCTGGAGACGCTGCGCGACTACGCGCGCGAGCGGCTGGCCGCGCACAACGAGACCGCGCCCTTCGCCGAGCGCCACTGCGCGCACTACTTCGTGGTCGCCAAGGCGGTGAAGAACGGGCTGCTCGGTGCGCAGCAGGCGCAATGGGTACGCCGCGGCGAGCTGGAGCTGGACAACCTGCGCGCCGCGATGGCGCTGGCGCTGGCCGGCGGCACCGACGCCTTCATCGCGGTGAAGCTGGCCGTGGCGCTGCAGGGCTTCTGGCAGCAGCGCGGCTATGCGCGCGAAGGCCGCGAGGCGGTGCGCCGCGCGCTGGCGCTGCCGGCGGTGGCGGCGTCGCCGCTGGCGAAGTCGCATGCGCTGTACGTGGACGCGATGCTGTCGCACAGCCTGGGCGAGCCGGCCGAGGCGGTGCGCCAGCTGCAGGCCTGCCTGGCGCTGCGCCGAGAGCTGGGCGCACCGGTGGAGATCGCCGCCACGCTGTCGACGCTGGGCATGGCGTTGCTGCAGGCCGGCGACGCGGCCGCCGCGCGCGAGCACGACGCCGAGGCGCTGCGCCTGTTCACCGAGCTCGGCGACAAACGCGGCATGGCCATCGGCCACGAGCACCTGGCGATGTGCGCGCTGCACGCCGCCGACGACGCCGAGGCGCAGGCCCAGGGCGAGCGGGGCCTGGCGCTGGCCCAGCGCATCGGCTACCACGAGTGCGCCGTGACCTGCCAGCTGCTGCTGGGCGCCGTGGCCTTCGAGCGCGGCGACCTGGACCGGGCCGCGCGCCTGGGCGCCGACGCACTGGCGCTGGCGCGCGACAGCGGCAACCGCCGCGAGGAGGCCAAGGCCTTGCGCGCCCGCGCGCGCCTGGCGCTGGCGCGCGGCGACGCCGAGGCGGCGTGCGCGCCGCTGGCCGAGGCGCTGCAGGTCTTCGTCGACTTCGACGCGCGCGCCGAGCTGCAGGCCAGCGTGGAGGACGGCGCGCGCCTTGCGGCGCTGCGGGGCCAGGCCGAGCTGGCGCTGGCCTTGTCGGCCGCCGCCGAGGGCCTGCGCGAGCGCTACGGGCTGGCGCGGCCGCCGCGGCTGGCCGCGCGCTGGGCGGCGCAGCAGCAGGCGCTGAAGGACACCCTGGGCGAGCGCGCCGCGCGCGCGCTGCACGAGGGCCAGGGCTGGAGTGCCGACGAGGCGCTGGCGCGGCTGCGGCCGCTGCTGGCGGCGTCGGCCGGGGCCGCGGCGCCGGGGCCCGGCGGCCGCTGAGCCCCGGCGCCGGGCGCCGCCCGGCGCGTCCTCAGCGCCGGCGCCGCAGTGCCGCCAGCGCGGCCAGGCCCAGCAGCGTCAGACCCGCGGTGCCCGGCAGCGAGACCGGCGTCGCGCCGGGGTTGGGGATGCCGCCGATGACCACCTCGTTGCCCGGCTCGGTGCCGAAGTAGCTGCCCTGCCAGACGTTGGCCGGGTCGTTGGCGCGCATGTTCTTCATCGCCACCGCGCCGGGGGTCCAGCCCAGCGCGAGCGAGACATAGGTGCTCTCGCTCTCGGTGAGCCAGCCGATGCCGGGCGCGTCGAGACGGAAGGACATCGTGCTGCTGAAGTCCACCGGCACGCCCGCTTCGAAGCGCAGCTCGAAGATCTCCTGCGTCTCGACCTCCAGCCCGCCGTAGCTGTTGCCGTCGGTGTCGGCGAGGTAGTCGCCGATCAGCAGGGTGTCGAGGACGTTGCCCGGGTTGCCGGTCTCGTACAGCTCGAGCACCGTGCCCTGCAGCGCGATGTCCTGGCAGTCGGCCACCGCCGTGAACAGCTGCGCGCCGGGCACCGGCGGCCCGCCGAAGCCACCCCACAGCGTGCCGGTGCCGACCGCGGCCTCGCAGGCGGCCGGGATCCACAGCGTGGCACTGGCCCGCCACGACAGGCCGGGGATGGGCGGGTAACGCGGGTCCCAGGTGGTCACGTAGCCGGTGGCCTGCGCCGCCGGCAGCAGCGCCAGCGCCAGGCCGGTGCCCAGCGTGAACGCGCCCAGCGCGCGGCCGCAGCTGCGGCGGAGTCTCGTGCTCGACATCGATGGCCCTCAGAATCGGATCGCGGCGGCGGTTGCAACATCCATGCCCGCATGAGGCAAGCCACGCCATCGCGTCGGCAACTTCGGAGAATGGCCGGCCTGGCGTCGGCATCGTGCGAGCCTCGATCGCCGGCCGGCGGACGGCACCGGGGGCGGCAGACCCCGGTGTCAGGCAGGCCGACAGTCAGTGCCCGGCGTCGTCGGCATCCAGCAAGGCCTCGCAGCGCTGCGCCAGCCCGGCCAGCGTGAGCCGCTGCGCGCCGCGCTGCCGCGCCAGTGCCTGTGCCGCCTGGCGCTGCGGCGACTGCGGCGCCGACAGCGCCCGCACCGCGGCGGCCAGTGGCCCCGCGTCGGCCGACGCCGGCAGCGCCAGGCCGGCCCCCAGCCGCTGCACCCGGCGCGCCGTCTCGGCCTGCTCGGCCTGCATCGGCAGCAGCAGCAGGGGCCGACCCGCCTGCAGCGCGGCGGCCACCGTGCCGGCACCGGCGTGGCAGGCCACGGCGTCGGCCTGTGCCAGCGCGGCGTCCATCGCCAGCGGCCCGTCGACGATCCGCAGGTTGGCCGGCAGGCCCTCGCGCAGCGCCGCCGGCAGGCGCGCGCCCGCCACCAGCGTGCGCAGCGGGGCCGCCGCCAGCGCCTGCAGCACGCGCGCCAGTGCCGGGTGCTCGGGCTTCAGGTAGGCCAGCCAGCGCGGCCCGTCGCCGGCCGGCCAGTCGGGCGCCGCGCCCACGCCCGACGGCGGCAGCGGGCCCAGGCAGCTGCCGGCCGGCCGCTGCGCGCCGTAGGGGTCGAGCTCGGGCCAGCTCAGCAGGAACAGCGCGTCGTGCGCCAGCAGTTCGTGCAGCGCCGCCAGCGGCGGCTGGCCGCAGGCGCGCAGCACCGCGTTGCAGCTGGCCAGCGCCAGCGCCTCGCCCTGGTGCAGCCGGGCCGCGGGCACCTGTCCGGCGTCGCGCCAGGCCGGCATGGGCGACAGCGCCGGCGGCTGGAAGAAGCCGTCGCCCATCAGCGCGCGCCGCAGCGGCCGCCCGCGCGCCGCCAGCAGCGCCGTGGGTGCATGGTCGGCCAGCAGCAGCTGGGGGCGGATGGCGGCCAGCAGCGACGCCCAGGCCCGCGCCAGGCCCTGCAGCCCGGCCGCGTCGAGGTAGCCGGCATGGAACAGCAGTTCGGGATAGGACACCGGCGGCGATCCCCCCTGCAGCCGGGCCAGCCACAGCGGCGCCTGCCACAGCTGCAGGCGCGGCGAGCGCAGACGGTCGCCCAGCAGCTGCGACGCGGCCGACAGGTCGCGCCAGGCCAGGTGCACCTCGTGCCCGCGCTCGAGCAGCTCGGCGGCCAGGCGCGCCAGCGGCAGGGCATGGCCCAGGCCGCCACCCAGCTCCCAGGCCAGCAGGCAGCGCGCCATCGCGGCCGGCGGCGCCTAGTCGTCGCCCGGCACGGCGGCGGCTCCCGCCGCGGCGGCCAGCACTTCGCGCGCATGGGCGTGGCCCTGCTCGACGATCTGGTCGAAGCGGTGCCACTGCAGCATGCCCACGCGGTCCAGCGGCGGGTTCAGGTAGACGTCGGTGAGGCGCTTGGCCTGGCGCTGGCGCGACACGCTGTAGAGGATGGTGACGTTCATCAGGAACGCCGCCAGCGTGGGCAGCTTGTAGCGCCGCTGCCTGCGCGGGCGCAGCCGGTCCAGCAGCAGCTGCCAGCTGCCGGGCACCTCGGCCAGCGCCAGCTTGCGCGGCTTGCGGAAGCTCAGGTCCACGCCCACCACCCGGCCCACGCCGCGCATGCCGCGCATCACGTCGACGGGGAAGTTGTTGAAGGTGCCGCCGTCGCACAGCAGGTCGCCGTCGCGGATCACCGGCGGCAGCGCGCCGGGGATGGCGATGCTGGCCAGCATCGCCGGCATCGCCGGGCCGCGGGTGATGACCAGTTCGCCCGCCTGCGAGTAGTTGGTGGCCACCACGTAGCAGGTCTTCCACAGGTCCTCGAGGTCGAGCTCGGCGTCGCCGGCCAGGGCGGTCATGGCCTCCGAGACGACGCGGCGCAGGCGGCGGCCCTTGATCAGCGCCATCAGCGGCAGCAGGTTGAAGTCGCCGGTGGGGTTCTGCAGGAAGGCCTTGCGCGTGGCCGCGACAACCTCGGCCTGCGGCTGGTCGACGGCGGCGCAGAAGGCCATCACCGCACCGATGCTGGTGCCCCCGACCACGTCGACCTCCAGCCCCTGCTCGCGCAGCGCGCGCAGCACCCCCAGGTGGGCCAGCCCGCGCGCGCCGCCGCCGGCCAGCACCAGGCCCAGCGCCTGGCGGCTGATCAGCCGCGCCAGCCGCGCCATGTCGCGGTCCAGGCCGCGGCGCAGGTGCAGGTGCCCGGCCAGCGGGCGCCGCGCCAGCCAGGCGGCGGTGCCGCCGGGCATGCGCCGGCCGGGCGGATGCAGCAGCAGCAGGATCTCGGCAGCGTCGGTGCGCGCCGGGCGCTGCACCAGGTAACGCGCCTCGGTGGGGTGGACCTCGGGCGGCGCGTCGGCGTCGGCCAGCAGGTAGATCTCGTCGCAGTGGCGGCTGCAGCGCTGCGTCCACGAGGTCGGCGTGGCATCGCTGACCAGCAGCACGAAGTCATGCCCGGCCTCGATCTCGTCCAGGTGCACGGCGATGCGGCGGTTGGCCTCGACGTCACCCTGGTCGCGGTGCGAGATGCCGGGTTCGCCCAGCTCGGCGTCCAGGCTCTCGGCGTCGACCAGCGCCACGCGGCCATGCACGCCCAGGGCCAGGGCCAGCTGCCTGGCGAAGGCGCGCGCGTCGACGTTGGCGCTGATCGGCAGCAGCCCCAGCGCCGCCGGCCGGTCGCTGCCGCGCCGGCCGCCTTCGGTCTGCAGGCGCTGGATGATGCGCCGCGTCAGCGCGATCGAGACCTGGCCGCTGGTGGCCAGCAGGCGGTTGAACTGCGCCTTGTCCAGGCGCACCAGCACGCTGTCGCGGATGGCCACCAGCGTGGCCGAACGCGGCTCGTCGGTGTACAGCGCCATCTCGCCGACGACTTCGCCGCGCGCCAGCTCGCGCACCATGCGCGTGTCGCCGTCCTCGTCGGTGATGTAGGTGCGCAGCCGGCCGCTGACGATGATGTACATGGCGTCGCCGGACTCGCCCTGCTGCATCAGCGTGCTGCCGCCGGGCAGCTCCACCCATTCCAGGTGCTGCTGCAGCAGCGTGGTGGCTTCGCCGGCATCGTCGCCGAGCAGGTTGCGCAGGTGCTTGGCGAGCAGGCTGTCGAGGTAGCCGGTGCGGGAGAAGGCGGGCTGCATGCGAGGCTGTTGTTGTGGCGGCCGCGGTGGCCGCAGGGCGGCGTCGGCGCGGCGCAATTTAACCGAGCACCGCGGGCCCGATCATGCAGGGATGCCCTGCCCCTCCCCGTGCCCCGGTGGGCAGCGGGGCCGCGCCGGCATCGGCAGCGGGGGGGCTGTCAGGCGGCCAGGCCGTCGGCGCGCGCCTGCATCAGCGTGCGCTCGCGGGCGTTGCCGGCCAGCGCGGCGGCGCGCGCGAAGGCGGCCTGGGCCTCGGCCCTGCGGCCCAGCTGCTGCAGCAGCTCCCCCTGGACCGCCGGCAGCCAGGGGTAACGTGCCAGCGCCGGGTGGGCCAGCAGCGGCTGCAGCAGCGCCAGGCCTTCGGCAGGGCCCTGGTGGCGGGCCACGGCCACGGCGCGGTTGAGCTCGACCACCGGCGAAGGCGCCACCCGCGCCAGCTCGGCATACAGCGCGGCGATGCGCGCCCAGTCGGTGTCCGCGGCGCGGGGGGCCCGCGCGTGGCAGGCGGCAATGGCGGCCTGCAGCCGGTAGGGGCCGGCCGGCCCCAGGCCCTCACCCTGGCCAGGGGGCGGGGCCTGTGCCTCCGCGCGGGCCAGTGCCTGCAGGCCGCGGTCGATGGCCTCGGCGTCCCACTGGCCACGGTCCTGCGCATCCAGCAGCACCGGGCTGCCGTCGGGCGCGGTGCGTGCCGCGGCGCGCGCGTGCTGCAGCTCCAGCAGCGCCAGCAGCGCCCAGGCCTCGGGCTCGGCCGGCGCCAGGCCGGCGAGCAGGCGTGCCAGGCGCAGGGCCTCGGCGCACAGCGCCGGGCGCAGCCACTGGTCGCCGGCGGTGGCGGTGTAGCCCTCGTTGAAGATCAGGTAGACCACCTCCAGCACGGCGGCCAGGCGTTCGCCCAGCTGCTCGCGCGGCGGCAGCTCGAAGGGCACCTGGGCCTCGCGCAGCTTCTTCTGCGCGCGCACGATGCGCTGCGCCACCGTGGGCTCGGGGGCCAGGAAGGCGCGCGCGATCTCGTGCGTGGTCAGCCCGCACAGCAGGCGCAGCGCCAGCGCCACGCGGGCGTCGGTGGGCAGCACCGGATGGCAGGCGGTGAAGATCAGGCGCAGCAGGTCGTCGCCCACCGGGTCGGCCTGCGCCTGCGCCACCACATCGGCGGTGTCGGGCACGAGGTGCGCCCCCAGGGCCTCCAGTTCCTGCGCCACCGCGGCCTGGCCGGCGGCGGCCGTCTGCTGGCGGCGCAGGTGGTCCAGCGCGCGGTGCACGGCCACGGTCATCAGCCAGGCCGCCGGGTTGTCGGGCAGGCCGTCGCGCGGCCAGTGCTCCAGCGCCGCCACCAGCGCGTCCTGGGCCAGTTCCTCGGCCACGCCCAGGTCGCGCACGCGGCGCGCCACCGCCGCCACCAGGCGCGGGCGCTCGCGCTTCCAGGTGCTGGCCAAGGCATGGTGGATGGCGGAATGCATGCGTGCCGCGCCTGTGGATCAGGACTGCGCCGGCGCCGCGGCCTCGTCCATCCAGAACACCTCCCACTGGTGGCCGTCGGGGTCGGCAAAGCCGTGCTGGAACATGAAGCCATGGTCCATGGGCGCGTTGGGGGTGGTGGCGCCGGCGGCGACGGCGCGCGCCACCAGCTCCTCGACCTCGGCCCGGCTGTCGCAGGCCAGCGCCAGCAGCACCTCGGTGGTCTGGCGCGCGTCGGCGATCGGCAGCTTGGTGAAGCCCTGGAAGAAGGGCTCGGTGAGCAGCATGGCCTGGATGTTCTCGGCGATCACCAGGCAGGCCGCCTGCTCGTTGCTGAAGCGCGGGTTGAAGGCAAAGCCCATCGCGCCCCAGAAGGCACGCGTGCGTGCCATGTCGCGGATGGGCAGGTTGACGTAGATCTGGCGGATCATGCGGGGGTCTCCTCGTGTGGCGGGTTCAGTTCGTGCGGCGGGTTCAGGGCCTGGCGCCGCCGAGCTCGATGCGCTTCATGCGCTCGATCTCGTCGCCCGGCGTGAAGTCCTCCAGCTCGAAGAGCTGGCGCACCTCGACCACCGCCTCGCGCCCGGCGCCCACCGGGTTGGGGAAGCGGCGCGTCCAGGCCAGCGCCTCCTCGCGCGAGTTGACGCGGATCAGCGTGTAGCCGGCGATCAGCTCCTTGGTCTCGGCGAACGGCCCGTCGACGACGCGCACGCCGTCGGCGCCGTAGTGCACGCGCCAGCCCTTGCGGCTGGGGTGCAGGCCGTTGCCGTCGATCAGCACGCCGGCGGCGGCCAGCTCCTCGTGGAAGCGGCCCATCTCGGCGAGCACCGCCGGGTCGGGGTCGGGCGAGGTCGCGGCCTCGAAGTCGGGATGCGACTTGACGATGATCATGAAGCGCATGCGGGGTCTCCTCGGTGGAATCGGACGCCGGGTGAGGCTGGCTCGGGGCTGGCTCGGGGCTGGCTCGGGGCTGGCTCAGGGGCCGGCGAACGCGCCCTGCAGCGCGGCGATGTCCGGCTTGCGCATCGCCATCAGCGCGGCGTGCAGGCGGGATGCCGGCGCTTCGGGGCGCCCATGCCGGGTCGACGCGCGACGGGGCGTCGTTTCGACAGCCGCCGTCGCGCGGCCTCAGCCGCCGTGCTCGTAGCAGGGCGCCAGCGCGCGCACTTCCACCGCCGCCCACGCGGCCGCCGGGCAGCGGGCGGCGATGGCCAGCGCCTCTTCGCGGCCCACGCCCTGCAGCAGGAAGAAGCCGCCGACCATCTCCTTGGCCTCGGCATAGGGCCCGTCGAGCACGCGCAGCGCACCGCCGGCGCGGCTGACGCGCTGCGCGCCCCCGGGCCCGGCCAGCGACTGCACGCCGGCCAGCTGCCCGGCAGCGGCCAGCTCCTCGGCAAAGCGCTGCATCTGCGCGTAGGCCTCGCGGCCCTCGGCCTCGCTGCGCTGCGCGCGCTGGCCCACGGGTTCGACGATCAACAGGGCATAGGACATGTCGGGGACGGGCAGCGGGCGGCCGATGGCGGACGGGCACCGATGATGCCAGTGCCGCTCGCCGAGCGCCGCCGTGCTGCCTATGATGGGTGCGACGTCGCCAACACCGCCGCGACCCACCGGAAGCACGCCATGCCCACCCAAGACCCGCTGCTGAAGAGCTTCACCACGCCCTCGGGCCGCCGGCTGCGGTTCTGGTCGCTGCCGGCGCTGGCGCGCCGCCACCCCGGCGTGAAGCGGCTGCCGCACGCGCTGCGCATCGTGCTGGAGGCGCTGATGCGCCACAACGATGGCCAGCGCGTCAGCGACGAGCATGTGGCGCAGCTGGCGCAGTGGGCGCCCCGTGGCGAGCGCGAGCACGAGATCCCCTTCGTCGTCGCGCGCGTCGTGCTGCAGGACTTCACCGGCGTGCCGCTGCTGGCCGACCTGGCGGCGATGCGCAGCACCGCGCAGCGCCTGGGCAAGGACCCGAAGCGCGTCGAGCCGCTGGTGCCGGTGGACCTGGTGATCGACCACAGCGTGATGGTCGACCACTGGGGCGAGCGCGGCGCGCTGGACCTGAACATGCGGCTGGAGTTCCAGCGCAACCGCGAGCGCTACCAGTTCCTCAAGTGGGGCATGCAGGCCTTCAGCGGCTTCGGCGTGGTGCCGCCGGGCTTCGGCATCGTGCACCAGGTGAACCTGGAGTACCTGGCACGCGGCGTGCACGTCGGCGGCGACGGCGTGGCCTACCCCGACAGCCTGGTCGGTACCGACAGCCACACCACGATGATCAACGGCCTGGGCGTGGTCGGCTGGGGCGTGGGCGGCATCGAGGCCGAGGCCGGCATGCTCGGCCAGCCGGTCTACTTCCTGACGCCCGACGTGGTTGGCGTGGAGCTCACGGGCCGGCTGCGCGAGGGCGTCACCGCCACCGACCTGGTGCTGCGCGTCACCGAGCTGCTGCGCGCCCATGGCGTGGTCGGCAAGTTCGTCGAGTTCTGCGGCCCCGGCACCGCCAGCCTCAGCCTGCCCGACCGCGCCACCATCGCCAACATGGCGCCCGAGTACGGCGCGACCATGGGCTTCTTCCCGGTCGACGCGCGCTGCGTCGAGTACCTGCGCGGCACCGGCCGCAGCGACGACGAGGTCGAGGCCTTCGAGGCCTACTTCCGCGCCCAGGGCCTGTTCGGCGTGCCGCGCGCGCGCGACATCGACTACACCGAGCTGCTGCAACTGGACCTGGGCACGGTGGCGCCCAGCCTGGCCGGGCCGAAGCGGCCGCAGGACCGCATCGAGATCGGCGCCGTCAAGACCCGCTTCGCCGAGCTGTTCAGCGCACCGATGGAGCGCGGCGGCTTCGCCCAGGATGCCGAGGCGCTGCCGCGCCGCCATGCGCTGCCGGCCGCGGCGCTGGCCGCGCGCGAGCAGCCGGCGCCGCGCCCCGGCGCCGCGCGCGACCTGGTCGAGATGGCCGACAACCGGCCCACGCTGGACGCGGCGCATGCCGCGCCGCCGCTGGCGCCGCTGCCGCCCACGCTGGGCCATGGCGACGTGCTCATCGCCGCCATCACCAGCTGCACCAACACCAGCAACCCTGGCGTGATGCTGGCCGCCGGGCTGCTGGCGCGCAAGGCGCGCAAGGCCGGGCTGAAGGTGGCGCCGCACATCAAGACCTCGCTGGCGCCGGGCTCGCGCATCGTCACCGAGTACCTGCGCAAGACCGGCCTGCTGGCCGACCTGGAGGCGCTGGGCTTCGCCGTGGCCGCCTACGGCTGCACCACCTGCATCGGCAACGCCGGCGACCTGGCGCCCGAGATCAACGCCGCCATCGCGAAGGACAACCTGGTCTGCGCCGCGGTGCTGTCGGGCAACCGCAACTTCGAGGCCCGCATCCACCCCAACCTGAAGGCCAACTTCCTGGCCAGCCCGCCGCTGGTGGTGGCCTACGCGCTGGCCGGCAGCATGCGCATCGACCTGATGACCGAGCCGCTGGGCCTCGGCAAGGGCGGGCGCGAGGTCTGGCTGGGCGATGTCTGGCCGTCGAGCGACGAAGTCCACGCGCTGATGCACAGCGCGATGGACGGCGACGCCTACCGCCGCAACTACGCCCGCGTGCGCCGCCAGCCCGGCGAGCTGTGGCAGGGCATAGCGGGCGGCGAGGGCGCGGTCTACGGCTGGCCCCAGAGCAGCTACATCGCCGAGCCGCCCTTCTTCGAGGGCTTCGCGCTGGCCACGCCCGAGCGCGCCGACGCCAGCGTGCGCGGCGCGCGCGTCATCGCCCTGTTCGGCGACAGCATCACCACCGACCACATCTCGCCCGCCGGCAGCTTCAAGCCCGATTCGCCGGCCGGCCAGTGGCTGCAGGCCCAGGGCGTCAAGCCCGCCGACTTCAACAGCTACGGCTCACGCCGCGGCCACCACGAGGTGATGATGCGCGGCACCTTCGCCAACGTGCGCGTGAAGAACCTGATGCTGCCGGCGCGCGCCGACGGCAGCCGCGACGAAGGCGGCTGGACGCTGCTGCAGCCCGAGGGCGAGCGCATGAGCATCTACGACGCGGCGATGCGCTACCGCGCGCGCGGCGTGCCCACGGTGGTGTTCGCCGGCGCCGAGTACGGCACCGGCAGCAGCCGCGACTGGGCGGCCAAGGGCACGCAGCTGCTGGGCATACGCGCCGTGGTGGCGCGCAGCTTCGAGCGCATCCACCGCAGCAACCTCGTCGGCATGGGCGTGCTGCCGCTGCAGTTCCAGGGCGACGACAGCTGGCAGACGCTGAAGCTGCGCGGCGACGAGACGGTGGACATCGAGCTGCCGCAGCAGCTGGCGCCGCGCGCCGAGGCGCGGCTGCTCGTCACCGGCAGCGACGGCCAGCGGCGCAGCTGCCTGGTAACGCTGCGCATCGACACGCCGATCGAGGTGGCCTACTTCCGCCACGGCGGCATCCTGCCCTTCGTGCTGCGGCAACTGCTGAACGACTGATCCGGGGCCGGGCGGAGGCGGTGCTCGCCCTCCGCCCCACCCCGGTCACACGCCGTAGGGCACCCAGACGTTCTTCACCTGCACGGCCTGCTCCAGCAGCTCGCGGCAACCGCGCTGCGCGGCGTCGGCCCAGTCGCGCGCCGCGGTCTCGACCCAGGTGCGCTTGAGGTTGCCGGTGCTGGCGGTCTGCACGCGCGCGGCCTGCTCGGCGCTGCAACCCAGCCACCAGAAGGCGTCGAGCTCGGCATGCGCGGCCAGCGTGTCGGCCAGCGCGTCGGCGTCACCCGAGACCAGGTTGAGCACGCCGCCGGGCAGGTCCGAGGTGTCGAGCAGCTGGTACAGGTCGGCGGCCACCAGCGGCAGCGTGCGCGAGGGCACGGCGACCACGCGGTTGCCCAGCGCGATCGCCGGCGCCACCTGGGCCAGCAGCCCCAGCAGCGGCTGCGCGTCGGGCGCGATGATGCCCAGCAGGCCCATCGGCTCGTGCAGCGCCAGCGTCACGCCATGGGTGGGCGGCTGGTGCACGGCGCCGTCGTACTTGTCGGCCCAGGCGGCGGCGTGGAACAGCGCGGCTATGCTGGCATCGACCTCGGCCTCGGCCGCGGCCTGGCCCGCCAGCGGCGACAGCGCGGCGGCGAAGCGCGCGCGCTGCGCCGACAGGTTCTCGGCCAGGTAGTACAGCACCTGGGCGCGGCCATGCGCCGCCTGGCGCGCCCAGCCGGCGGCATTGCGCGCCGCCTCGACGGCGTTGCGGATGTCCTTGCGGTTGCCCTCGGGCATCACGCCGAGCAGCTTCTTGCCCAGCAGCACGCGGCGGCTGTAGCCGCCGTCGGGGCGCACCTGCTTGCCGCCGATGTACAGCTTGGGCGTGCGGTCGATGCCGGCGGCGTCCTCGTCGGCGGGCGCATCCAGCGCCAGCGCCGGCGCCTTGGCCGGCAGCAGCGCGCCGGCCGGCGCGCGCAGGTACTCGCGCAGGCCTTCGCGGCCGCCCTCGCGGCCGTAGCCCGACTCGCGGTAGCCGCCGAAGCCGCAGGCGGCGTCGAACTGGTTGGTGGTGTTGACCCAGACCACGCCGGCCTTGAGCCGCGGCGCCACGTCCAGCGCCAGGCCGATGTTCTCGCTCCAGACGCTGGCGGCCAGGCCGTAGCGCGTGTTGTTGGCCAGCTCCACGGCTTCAGCCGGGGTGCGGAACGTCATGACGGCCAGCACCGGGCCGAAGACCTCCTCCTGGATGATCTCGCTGGCGGTGTTGACGCCCGAGACCAGCGTGGGCGGGAACCAGCAGCCGGCCTCGCCGGGCAGCGGCGTGGCGCAGGCCTGGAACACCTCGGCGCCCTCGGCGCGGGCGCGGTCCACGAAGCCGGCCACGCGCGCCAGCTGGGTGCGGTCGACCAGCGTGCCCACGTCGGTGCTCTTGTCCAGCGGGTCGCCGACGCGCAGCTTGGCCATGCGCGCCTTGAGCTTGGTCAGCAGGCGCGGCGCCGTGCCCTCGTGCACCAGCAGCCGCGAGCCGGCGCAGCAGACCTGGCCCTGGTTGAAGAAGATGCCGTCGACCAGGCCCTCGACGGCGGCGTCCAGGTCGGCGTCGGCGAACACGATGTAGGGCGACTTGCCGCCGAGCTCCAGCGTCAGCTTCTTGCCGCTGCCGGCGGTGGCCTCGCGCAGGATGCGGCCGACCTCGGTGCTGCCGGTGAAGGCCAGCTTGTGGATGCCGGGGTGGCGGGCGATGGCCTGGCCCACCACGGCGTCGCCGGTGACGATGTTGACCACGCCGGCGGGCAGGCCGGCCTCGGCGCAGATCTCGGCGAACAGCAGCGCCGACAGCGAGGTCTGCTCGGCCGGCTTGAACACCACCGTGTTGCCGCAGGCCAGCGCCGGCGCGATCTTCCAGGCCAGCATCAGCAGCGGGAAGTTCCAGGGCACGATCTGGCCGACCACGCCCAGCGCCCGGTGGCCCGGCAGCTCCTGCTCCAGCAGCTGGGCCCAGCCGGCGTGGTGGTAGAAGTGGCGCACCGCCAGCGGCACGTCGATGTCGCGCGTCTCGCGGATGGGCTTGCCGTTGTCCAGGGTCTCGAGCACGGCGAACAGGCGCGCATGCTTCTGCAGCGTGCGGGCCAGCGCATACAGGTGGCGCGCGCGGCCGTGGCCGGAGAGCGCCTGCCACGCCGGCAGTGCGGCCTCGGCGGCGGCCACCGCCTTGTCCACGTCGGCGGCGCTGCCGGCGGCGACCTTCGCCAGCAGCTGGCCGTCGGCCGGGTTCAGGCTGTCGAAGTGCTTGCGCACGGCCACCCAGCGGCCGTTGATGAAGTGGCCGAAGCGGCGCTGGTGCTGGTCCAGCCAGGCCTGGGCCTGCGCCGGCGATTCGGGCGAAGGGCCGTAGTCCATGGTCTGCAGAATGTCGGTGATCTTGTTGGGCATTTCGTGCATTCAGCTTGGAAGCTGTGAACGGAGCGGTCGGGTGATTCGTTCACCGCTTCTCAGGGCATCGCGTGGCGCCACGACGCGCTGTAGGCGCCGGTGACATGGTGCTCGAGCTGGCGCTCGATGTCGGTGAGCAGGCTGCTGGCGCCGAAGCGGAAGCGGTCCGGCAGCAGCCACTCGTTGCCCAGTTCCTCCTTCATCAGCGCCAGGTACTGCAGCGCCGACTTGGCCGAGCTGATGCCGCCGGCGGGCTTGTAGCCGACGACATGGCCGGTCTCCTCGTGGTACTCGCGGATGGCGCGCGCCATCACCAGCGACACGTCGAGCGTGGCGTTGACGCCCTCCTTGCCGGTACTGGTCTTGATGAAGTCGGCGCCGGCCATCATCGCCGCCCACGAGGCGCGGGCCACGTTCTCCAGGGTCTGCAGCTCGCCGGTGGCGAGGATGGCCTTCAGGTGGGCCGGGCCGCAGGCGGCGCGGAAGGCCTTGACCTCGTCGTACACCGCCTGCCAGTCGTGCAGCAGCGCGTGGCGGCGGCTGATCACGATGTCGACCTCGGTGGCGCCGGCGGCCACCGACAGCTCGATCTCGCGCAGCTTGGTCTCCATCGGCGAGAGGCCGGCGGGAAAGCCGGTGGAGACCACGGCCACCGGGATGCCGCTGCCGGCCAGCGCCGGCACCGCGGCGGCCAGCATCTCGTGGTAGACGCAGACAGCGCCCACCTGCAGCTGCGGCAGCCCCAGCGCGGCGAGCAGGTCGGCGCGCAGCGGCCGACGCGCCTTGGCGCACAGGCGCTCGACGCGGCCGTAGCTGTCGTCACCCGACAAGGTGGTCAGGTCCATGCACTGGATGGCGCGCACCAGCCAGGCGGCCTGGTGGTCCTTCTTGACGCTGCGCCGCGCGTTCAGCGTGGCGATGCGGCGCGCCACCGCGGGCTGGTTGACGCGCGCGGCGCGCACGCGCGCCAGGTCCAGCGGCGTGCCGGGGTTGAGCGTGGCTTGGGTCATCGGGTCGTCGGCCACGGCGTCGTGCGCACGCGGCGGGTTGCGGGTTCGGGGTTGCGCTTCCGGGGCCGGAAGGGGCGGGATCATGCCCTTGCCGCGGCATGGGCGCCACCCGGACATGCTCCCGGAGGCCGGGCAGGCGGGGCCGCGGGCCGGCGGCGCCCCACCGCTGCGTCGCTGGCTCAGCGCCCGCGCAGGAACAGCGCGTCCAGCTCCTTGATCGTCAGCTGGCGCCAGGTGGGCCGGCCGTGGTTGCAGGTGTCGGCGCGCTCGGTGGCCTCCATCTGGCGCAGCAGCGCGTCCATCTCGGGCAGCGTCAGGCGGCGGTTGGCGCGCACGGCGCCGTGGCAGGCCATGGTCGCCAGCAGTTCGTCGCGCGCGCGCTGCACCACGCGGCTGCCGGCGCCCTCGGTGGCGGCCAGCTCGGCCAGCACCGATCGCGCGAGTTCGGCGACATCGGCATCGGGCAGCGCCGCCGGGCGGCTGCGCACCACCAGCGTGGCCGCCGACAGCGGCGCCAGGTCCAGGCCCAGCTCGCGCAGCGCGTCGGCCTCGGCCTCGGCGGTGGCGATCTCGGCCGCGGTGGCGGCAAAGCTCACCGGGATCAGCAGCGGCTGCGCCGGCAGCGCGGCGCCGGCATCGGCGGCGCGCTTGAGGCGCTCGTAGACGATGCGCTCGTGCGCCGCGTGCATGTCGACCAGCACCAGGCCCTGGGCGTTCTCGGCCAGCACGTAGGCGCCGGCCAGCTGGGCCAGCGCGCGGCCCAGCGGCTGTTCCGCGTCGGGCTCGGCGGACCCCGCTGCCGCGGCGGCGGGCATGGCCGCGTCGGGCAGAGGCTGGCGCAGCGCCGCCCAGGCGGCCAGGCCACCGCTGCCGCCGGGCAGCAGCTCGCGCGGTGCCATGTTGGGGCGCGGGTCCCAGCGCGGCGCGGGCTCGGCGGCGCGCAGGCCCAGCGAGGGCTGCCAGCCGCCGGCCAGGGCCCGGTCGACGGTGGCGGCGGGTGGCACGGGCGCCGCGTCGGGCTCGCCGGCCTGCGCCCGCGTCGGCGCCAGCGCCTCCAGCACCGCCTGGCGCAAGGCCTGGTGCACGGCGCGGCCGTCGCGGAAGCGCACCTCGACCTTGGTCGGGTGCACGTTGACGTCGACCAGCTCGGGCGCGATCTCGAGGAACAAGGCGTAGGCCGGCTGGCGGCTGCCATGCAGCTGGTCTTCGTAGGCCGAGCGCACCGCATGTGCCAGCAGCCGGTCGCGCACCCAGCGGCGGTTGACGTAGAGGTACTGCTGGTCGGCGCGGGCGCGCGCCGCCTCGGGGTGGCCGACGCGGCCCGCGATGCGCAGCGGGCCCGCCTGCACCGCCAGCGGCCGGCTGGCGGCGGCGAAGTCCTTGCCCAGCACGTCGGCCAGGCGCTGCGCCGCCGGCGCAGCCCGCCACTGCGCCACCAGCCGCCCCTCGTGCCAGACGGCGAAGCCGACCTCGGGGCGCACCAGCGCATGGCGCTTCACCGCGTCCAGCGCATGGGCCAGCTCGGTGGCCTCGGTCTTGAGGAACTTGCGCCGCGCCGGGGTGGCGAAGAACAGCTCCTGCACCTCGACCGTGGTGCCGGTGGCACGCGCCGCCGGCGCCAGCTCGCCGCTGCGCGCCGCCAGCCGCCAGCCATGCGGCGCGTCGGCACAGCGCGAGGTGATGGCCAGCTCGGACACCGAGGCGATGGCCGCCAGCGCCTCGCCGCGGAAGCCCATGGTCGCCACCGACTCCAGCTCGGCCAGCGACGCGACCTTGCTGGTGGCATGGCGCTGCAGCGCCAGCGGCAGCTCGTCGCGCGGGATGCCGGCGCCGTCGTCCTCGACGACGATGCCGCGCACGCCGCCGCCGGCCAGGCGCAGCACGACCTGGGTGGCGCCGGCGTCCAGCGCGTTGTCCAGCAGCTCGCGAACCACCGAGGCCGGCCGCTCGACCACCTCGCCGGCGGCGATCTGGCTGATCAGCTCGTCGGGCAGCGCGCGGATGCGGCGGCGCGGGGCGGGCGGCGGGCTCATCGGCGGATTCTAGAAGTGGGACGCGGGCGGCCCGGGGGTGCCCGGCAGGGCTGCCGACGTCGTGCATGCGCGACGGCCGGTGCCACCCAAAACCACCCTGTCAGAGCTGCCGGTGTCGTGCTGTCATCATGCAAGGGCAGAATGCCCCTAACTTAGAGCCTCAACGCCAGACGCCAGGGGCCGCCCGCACGAGGGAACGACCAGATGCCAGGATTCTTTGCCACGTTGGTGATGGACACCGACGAGGACCGCCGAACGTTCGAGACGCACCCCGCCGTGCAGGCGGCGGTGGCCGACGGGCTCCCGCTGGAGCGCTACCGCGCGCTGCTGCTGGAGCTGTACCACGTGGTCTGGCACTTCAACCCGGTGTGTGCCGCCGCCGCCAGCCGCCTGGACGACCGCTTCAAGTCGCTGCGCTACTTCCTCTACGAGCACATGCAGGAGGAGGCCGGCCACGAGCAGTGGGTGCTGAGCGACCTCGACGCGCTGGGCGTGCCATCGGCCCAGGCCCTGGCCCACACGCCCGCCGTGCACACGCTGGCGCTGGCCGGCTACAACCACTGGGCGGCCGACCGCCGCCACCCGGCGTCGGCGCTGGGCATGCTCTACGCGCTGGAGGTGATCGCCTCGGTGTATGGCGGCCCCTTCGCCAGCGCCCAGCGCGAGCGCCTGCTGCTGGACGGCGACCGCGGCGTGTCCTTCATCGACTCGCACGCCACGATGGACGCGCAGCACATGGCCGAGCTGCGCCAGGTGCTGGACCCGCTGGACGATGGCGACGCGCAGCGCGCGATCGGCGAGTCGGTGCGCGTCAACTTCCATCACTTCACGCAGATCCTGGCGGGCGTGTGATGGCCGCGCGCGACGAACTGCCCCCGCTGCCCGCCCGCGGCGTCCCCGAGATCCTGGGCCGCCCCTACAAGACGCTGCGGCTGGAGTGGCACTCCGAGCTGCGCCTGCTGCGCGCGCGCACCCAGGTGCGGCCGGTGCAGTGCTTCAGCCTCGCGGCGCTGAACGAGCTGCGCCAGATGCTGGCCGACATCGACGCCAACCCCGGCGTGGTGCACAACTTCGTGCTCAGCTCCGATGTGCCCGGGGTGTTCAACTTCGGCGGCGACCTGGCGCTGTTCGTGCTGCTGGTGCGGGCGCGCGACCTGGAGTCGCTGAAGATGTACGGCCGCCGCTGTGTCGACCTGGTGTGGTGGGTGGAGCAGTCGGCCGAACACAACATCTGGACCACGGTGCTGGTGCAGGGTGACACCCTGGGCGGTGGCCTGGAGGCGGTGCTGCCCTTCCACCACGTCGTGTTCGAGCGCGGCGCACAGGCCGGCTTCCCCGAGGTGCTGTTCAACCTGTTTCCCGGCATGGGCGCCTGGCCCTTCGCCATCCGCAAGGGCGGCTTCGCCGTGGCCAGCGAGATGGTGCTGTCGGGCCGGCTGTTCTCGGCCGAGGAGCTGCATCACCGGCGCATCGTCGACGAGGTGGTCGACGACGGCCGGGGCGAGCTGGCGGTGGACAGGCTGCTGCGCGACATCGAGCCGCGCCGCCGCGGCCTGCTGGCGGCGCTGCGCGCGCAGCGCCGCTCGGCACCGATCAGCTATGCCGCGCTGATCGACGTCGTCGACCACTGGGCCGAGAGCGCGATGCAGCTCACCGACCGCGACCTGCGGCTGATGGAGCGCCTGGCGCGCGCGCAGGCGCGCAAGGTCGGCGGCGGCGTCGACGGGGCGGTCGAGGAGATCAAGCGCATGGAGCTGGACGCCGCCTGGGGTGAGCGGCGCAGCGGCGTCGAGCGCCGGATCTCGGCCGAGGACCGCCGCAACGCCGCCTGAGCGGCGGCGCCCGCGGGCGTGCCGTCAGCCTGCCGCAGGCGGGTGGCGCCGCGCCACCCAGAAGGTCGCGCCCTCGGGCCCGTAGCGCTCGCTGTGCGGCATGCCGGCGTCCAGGCTGAAGCCCTCGCCGGCGGCGTAGCGCACGGGCGGCGCACCGGCCACGCCCAGCGCCACCTCGCCGCGCACCACGCGCACCTCGAGCGCGAAGTCATGGCGGTGCTCGTCCAGCACCTGCCCGGGGCGCCACTCGCGCACCAGCACCTGGTCGAAGCCGCGCGCCCGCGCGTCGGCGGCAAAGGCGCGGTAGGCCGGGTCGTCGGGCGGCGGCGGGTTGGCGTCGTCGTTCATCGGGTGGCTCCTGGCGCCGTTGGCTTCACATGCTGCGGCGGTACTGGCCGCCGACCTCGAACAAGGCGTTGGTGATCTGGCCCAGGCTGCAGCAGCGCACGGCCTCCATCAGCACGGCGAACACATTGTCGTCCCGGATCACCGCCTGCTGCAGGCGCTGCAGCATGGCCGGCGCCTCGTGGGCGTGGCGGGCGTGGAAGTCGGCCAGGCGCTGCAGCTGGCTGCGCTTCTCGTCCTCGGTGCTGCGCGCCAGCTCGATGTGCTCGGGCACCGGGTCGCCATGCGGGTTGCGGAAGGTGTTGACGCCGATGATGGGGTGCTCGCCGGTGTGCTTGAGCATCTCGTAGTGCATGCTCTCTTCCTGGATCTTGCCCCGCTGGTAGCCGGTCTCCATCGCACCCAGCACGCCGCCGCGCTCGGCGATCTTCTCGAACTCGGCCAGCACGGCCTCTTCCACCAGTTCGGTGAGTTCGTCGATGATGAAGGCGCCCTGGTTGGGGTTCTCGTTCTTCGCCAGGCCCCACTCGCGGTTGATGATGAGCTGGATGGCCATCGCACGGCGCACCGATTCCTCGGTGGGCGTGGTGATCGCCTCGTCGTAGGCGTTGGTGTGCAGGCTGTTGCAGTTGTCGTAGACCGCGATCAGCGCCTGCAGCGTGGTGCGGATGTCGTTGAAGGCGATCTCCTGCGCGTGCAGGCTGCGGCCCGAGGTCTGGATGTGGTACTTGAGCTTCTGGCTGCGTTCGTTGGCGCCGTAGCGCTGCTTCATCGCCACCGCCCAGATGCGCCGCGCCACGCGCCCCAGCACCGTGTACTCGGGGTCCATGCCGTTGCTGAAGAAGAAGCTCAGGTTGGGCGCGAAGTCGTCGATGTGCATGCCGCGCGCCAGGTAGGCCTCGACGAAGGTGAAGCCGTTGGCCAGCGTGAAGGCGAGCTGGCTGATCGGGTTGGCCCCGGCCTCGGCGATGTGGTAGCCGCTGATGGACACCGAGTAGAAGTTGCGCACGTCGTGGTGCACGAAGTACTCGGCGATGTCGCCCATCACCTTCAGGCTGAACTCGGTGCTGAAGATGCAGGTGTTCTGGCCCTGGTCCTCCTTCAGGATGTCGGCCTGCACGGTGCCGCGCACGTTGGCCAGCGTCCATTCGCGGATCTTGGCGGCTTCCTCGGCCGTGGGCTCCCTGCCGTTTCCTTCTGGAGCTGGGGCCTTGAACCTGTCGAGGTTCTGGTCGATGGCGGTGTTCATGAACATCGCCAGGATCGTCGGCGCCGGGCCGTTGATCGTCATCGACACGCTGGTGGCCGGGTCGGTGAGGTCGAAGCCGCCGTACAGCACCTTCATGTCGTCCAGCGTGGCGATGCTGACGCCGCTGTTGCCGACCTTGCCGTAGATGTCGGGGCGCGGGTCGGGGTCGCTGCCGTACAACGTCACCGAGTCGAAGGCGGTGGACAGGCGCTTGGCCGGCATGCCCGCGGACAGCAGCTTGAAGCGGCGGTTGGTGCGGAAGGCGTCGCCCTCGCCGGCGAACATGCGCGTCGGGTCCTCACCCTCGCGCTTGAAGGCGAACACGCCGGCGGTGTAGGGGAAGCTGCCGGGCACGTTCTCCAGCAGCAGCCACTTCAGCAGCTCACCGTCGCACTCGTAGCGCGGCAGCACCACCTTGCGGATCTTGCTGCCCGACAGCGAGGTGTAGGTCAGCGCGGTGCGGATCTCCTTGTCGCGGATCTTCACCACGTACTCGTCGCCGGCGTAGGCCTTGTGCATGTCGGGCCACAGGGCCAGCAGCTTGCGGCTGTGCGCGTCGAGCTGCGCCTCGCGCGCGTCGGCCAGCGCCTGCAGCGCCGCCGGCGCCTCGCCGGCCTGGCCGTTGGCGGCGGCGAGCATGCGCGCACTGGCCAGCAGCTGCTGGCGCTCGCGCGCCAGCCGCGCCTGCTCATGCGCATGGCGCTTGTAGCCACGCACCGCGTCGGCGATGTCGGCCAGGTAGCGCACGCGCGCGCCCGGCACGATGGCGTGCTGCCGCGTGCTGTGGCGCGTGTCGACCTGCGGCAGCCGGCCCTCGGGCAGCGCCATGCCGCGCTCGCGCAGCCGCGCGGCGACGGCCTGGTACAGCGCCGTCACGCCGTCGTCGTTGAAGCGGCTGGCCATGGTGCCGAACACCGGCATCTGCTCGGGCCGCAGGTTGAAGGCCTCGCGGTTGCGCTGCACCTGCTTGGCCACGTCGCGCAGCGCGTCGGCGGCGCCCTTGCGGTCGAACTTGTTGATCGCGACGAACTCGGCGAAGTCCAGCATGTCGATCTTCTCGAGCTGGCTGGCGGCGCCGAACTCGGGCGTCATCACGTACAGCGGCAGGTCGACATGCTCGACGATGGCGGCGTCGCCCTGGCCGATGCCCGAGGTCTCGACGACGATGAGATCGAAGCCGGCGGCGCGGCAGGCCATGATCACCTGCGGCAGCGCCGGGCTGATCTCGCTGCCGTGGTCGCGCGTGGCCAGGCTGCGCATGAAGACCCGGTCGCCGGCCTGCCAGGGGGCGATGGCGTTCATGCGGATGCGGTCGCCGAGCAAGGCGCCGCCGCTCTTGCGCCGGCTGGGGTCGATGCTGATGACGGCGATGCGCAGGCGGTCGTCCTGGTCGAGCCGGAAGCGACGGATCAGCTCGTCGGTGAGGCTGCTCTTGCCGGCGCCGCCGGTGCCGGTGACACCGATCACCGGCGCCGCGCCCTCGGCCTTGCCGGCGGCGGCCAGCGCCTCGGCCATGCCCGCCGGTGCGGCGTCGTTGTCCAGCGCGGTGATGAGCTGCGCCAGCGCGCGCCAGGCCTGCGGCGTGTGGCCACGCAGCGCGTCCAGCGCGGCCGGTGCATGCGGCGACAGGTCGCGGTCGCAGCGCATCAGCATCTCGCCGATCATGCCCTGCAAGCCCATGCGCTGGCCGTCCTCGGGGCTGAAGATGCGTGCCACGCCGTAGTCGTGCAGCTCGCGGATCTCGGCCGGGATGATCACCCCGCCGCCGCCGCCGAAGACCTGGATGTGGCCGCCGCCGAGCTCGCGCAGCCGGTCGACCATGTACTTGAAGTACTCGACGTGGCCGCCCTGGTAGCTGCTGATGGCCACGCCCTGCACGTCTTCCTGCAGCGCGGCGGCAACCACCTCGTCGACGCTGCGGTTGTGGCCCAGGTGGATGACCTCGGCACCCATGCCCTGCAGGATGCGGCGCATGATGTTGATGGCCGCGTCATGGCCGTCGAACAGACTGGCGGCGGTGACGAAGCGCACGCGGTGCGTCGGGCGGTAGGCGGCGAGGGCCTTGAAGTCGGCGGACAGGTCGGTCATGGCGGCGGCAGTGCTCGGCGTGGCGGGCCGGCGCGGCATGGCGCTGTGCCCGCGCGCCCGTACTTGACGTTTACGTAAACGTCAATGGCCGATGATGCCACGCGCACCGCTTCCGTGCACCCCGGGGCGGCCCCGGCGGCCGGGTCGGTGCCGCGCTGCTACGCTGGGCGCCCGCCCAACCCCGGCCACCGGCCCCTGCGCATGTCCTTTCTCGCGATCGACGTCGGCAACACGCGCCTGAAGTGGGCGCTGTACGCCGCGCCGCAGCCCGGCGCGGCGCTGCTGCGCCAGGGTGCGGCCTTCCTGGAGGCCATCGACGAACTGGCCGAGGGCGACTGGGCCGCGCTGCCGCCGCCTAGCAGCATGCTGGGCTGCCTGGTGGCCGGCGACGCGATGCGCCGCCGCGTCGAGGAGCAGCTGGAGCTGTGGGACCTGCAGCCGCGCTGGGTCGTCCCCTCTGCCCGTGACGGGGGCGTCGTGAACGGCTACGACCACCCCAGCCGCCTGGGCGCCGACCGCTGGGTGGCGATGATCGGCGCGCGCCAGCGCGTGCTGGCGGCCGGCGGCACGCCGCGGCCGGCGCTGGTGGTGATGGTGGGCACCGCGGTCACCGTCGACGCGCTGGACGCCGAGGGGCGCTTCCTGGGCGGCCTGATCCTGCCCGGCTTCGGGCTGATGCTGCGTGCGCTGGAGATGGGAACCGCCGGGCTGAAGGTGCCCACCGGCGAGGTCGTCGACTTCCCGACCCACACCAGCGACGCGCTGATGAGCGGCGGCGCCAACGCCATCGCCGGCGCCATCGAGCGCCAGCATCGGCGGCTGCAGCAGCGCTGCGGTGCCGAGCCGCTGCGCTTCATGAGCGGCGGCGCCGCGACCAAGCTGGCGCGCATGACGGAGCTGCCCTTCCAGACCGTCGACACGCTGATCTTCGACGGCCTGCTCACGCTGCAAAGCCATCGGCTGGCCCTGTAGCGCCCAGTCCCGCGGAACGCGGCCAGCCCCCAGGCGGCGCGCCAAGCCGATCCGGCTCTGCCGGTCGGCTTGGACTCCCCCTCGGGGGGACGGGCCAGATACGCCTGGCCCTGGGGGGCCATCAAGCCGATCCGGCTCTGCCGGTCGGCTTGGACTCCCCCTCGGGGGGACGGGCCAGGTACACCTGGCCCTTGGGGGCCATCACAACCAGCGCTTGAGCAGGTCGCGCAGCTGGTCTCGCGAGTAGGGCTTGGACAGGTGGCCGTCCATTCCGGCGGCCATGGCCTGCGAGGCATCGTCCTCAAAGGCGTTGGCGGTGAGCGCGACGATGGGCACGCGCGGCACGCGCAGGCGCTGCTCGCGCTCGCGCGCCAGGCGCGTCGCCTCGTAGCCATCCATGCCCGGCATGTTGATGTCCATCAGCACCAGGTCCACGCGCTGCTGCCGCAGCTGCTCCAGCGCCTGGTCGCCGTCGTCGGCCTCGAGCACGGTCAGCCCCAGCGACTTGAGCATCTCGACGCCGATCAGCCGGTTGACCGCGTCGTCCTCCACCAGCAGCACGCAGCCGCCCAGCGTCAGCGTGTCCTCGGTGATGGCGAAGTCGGAGTCGGCCCAGTGTGCGTCGGCCTGCGGCGCCAGCGGCAGCGCCAGCGTGAAGCGGAACAGCGAGCCCGCTCCGACGCGGCTCTGCGCCTCGATCTCGCCGCCCATGGCCTGCACGATGCGCTGGCTGATCGCCAGCCCCAGGCCGGTGCCGCCGCGCAGCCGCGCCCGCGTCCCCTCGACCTGGTGGAAGGGCTGGAAGACCTGCCGCAGCGCCACCGCCGGTATGCCGACCCCGGTGTCCTCGACCTCGAAGCGCACACGGGCATGCTGGCGGTCGGCGCCCACCGGGCTGAGGCGCAGCGTCACGCTGCCCTGCTCGGTGAACTTGACGCCGTTGCCCAGCAGGTTCAGCAGCACCTGCTTCAGGCGCTGCGCGTCGCCGACCACGCCATCGGGCACCTCCTCATCCAGCTCCAGCTGCAGCGTCAGGCCACGGCCCTCGGCGTTGGCACGGAACAGCGACACCGCCGAGCTGGCCACCGTGTGCAGCGACATCGGCGCCGGCACCAGCTCGAGCTTGCCGGCTTCGATCTTGGAGTGGTCGAGCACATCGTTGAGGATGGCCATCAGCGACTCCCCGGAGGCCGCCGCCGTGCGCACCAGCCGGCGCTGGCGCGCGTCCAGCACGGTCTGGCGCAGCAGCTCCAGCGCACCGAGCACGCCGTTCATCGGCGTGCGGATCTCGTGGCTCATGGTGGCCAGGAACTGCGACTTGGCGATGTTGGCCGCCTCGGCGTCGTCCTTGGCGCGGCGCAGCGAACTGCTGGCCAGCTCGGCGTCCTGCGCATGGGCAAAGGCGCGCGTGGTGATGTCGCGGTACTCGCCCGAGGCGCGGTGCAGCGTGATGCCGAAGGCCAGCGCCAGCAGCGCGAACAGCACGCCGCCGGCACTCTGGTTCGCCAGCACCACGCCCACCAGCGGGGCCAGCTGCAGCGTCGCCAGGATCAGGAAACTGCGGCCGGCCAGCGACATGAAGAACGCGGCCGACGCGATCGAGCCGCAGACGATGACGATGTAGATGGCCGCCGGATTGCCCGGCAGGCCCGGGTAGACGGCCACGGTCGCGATCGCCCAGGTCAGGCCGGCGAAGAAGGCGTTGAACTCCAGCTGCGAGACGATGCGCGCCGCCACGTCGTCGCCGGCCTCCAGCCGCGGCAGCAGGCGCTGTGCGATCGCCCAGCGCCACAGGCCGACACTGAGACCCAGCACCGCCAGCACCATGGCCACCCAGGGTCGCGGCAGCCGCAGCGCTTCCCAGGCCACGTAGAGCACTGCCAGCATCTGCAACGGCACCGTGCGCGCCGCATTCCGGAGCGCGATGCGCAGGATCTCTCTCTGGACCGCCGCGGCAGTCGGCGTGGGCTGGCTCATCGAACGCGAAGCATATCCCCAGGCGGGGCCGCGTTCGCGCGGCAAGCACTGCTTCGGCCGACGAACTCACGTTCCCGGCGCGCCAGGCCGGCGCTGCCGACCGATTGGTGCAAATCGGTCGGCGCCGGCAGTCAGCTCTGGATGTAGGTCTCCAGATGCGTGATGGTCTGTTCGTGCTCGGTGATGATGTCGCCCATCAGGTCCAGGATCGAGATCATGCCCAGCACCGTTCCGCCCTGCACCACCGGCAGGTGGCGGAACTTGCGCTCGCTCATCAGCGCCATGCAGGCGCGCACGTCGGTGTCCGGCGTCACCGTGACCACGTCGCGCGTCATGATGTCGGCCACCCGCGTCTCCTTCGAGCTGCGCCCCTGCAGCACCACCTTGCGCGTGTAGTCGCGCTCGGACACCACGCCGACCAGGCGCTCGCCGTCCATCACCAGCAAGGCGCCGGCCTCGTGCCGGGCCAGCAGCTCCAGCGCGGCATAGACGGTCTCCTCGGGACGCACATGCCACAGCGCGCCGGGGCGCTGCATGAGCAACTGGCTGACGGGCTTGAGCATTTGCAACCTCCGGTGGCATCGGTCGGGGCCAGCGTACACAAAGCGGGCGGCGCGGCAAAGAGCGATGCCCCGGTGCCGCCGTGGGGCATGCCGGCCAGCGCGGCCCGCCGGGCCTTGCCCGGGGGCCGTCGCTGCAGCGGCAGTCGATGCGTGCGACCATCGCGCCATGCCCCGGCAGCCCGCGCCGCACGCCCGCCCCGCCACCGCACCGCCTGCGGCCGCCCCGCGCCGCCGCGGGCTGGCCGCGCTGGCCGTGGCGCTGGTGGCGGCCACCTTGCTGTCGCTGGGCGGCTGCGCCGTGCTCGACGCCCAGCAGCGACGCTGGATCTTCCAGCCCAGCGACCGCGCCTGGTGGGGCGGCCTGGCGGCGGCCGAGGGCATGCAGGACGTATGGATCGAGCACCGGCCGGCCGATGCCGATGGCCCCGTGCGCCTGCACGGGCTGTGGCTGGCCCAGGCACGGCCCGACGCACCGGTGCTGCTGTACCTGCATGGTGCGCGTTGGGACGTGCGCGGCAGCGCGCACCGCATGCGGCGGCTGCACGAGCTGGGCTTCTCGGTGCTGGGCATCGACTACCGGGGCTTCGGCAAGAGCTCGCCCGAACTGCCGTCGGAGGCGATGGCCCTGGAAGACGCGCGCGCCGCCTGGGACTGGCTGGCCCGGCAGCACCCGCGGCAGCCGCGCTACCTGTTCGGCCACTCGCTGGGCGGTGCCATCGCCGTGCAGCTGGCGGCGCAGCTGGCCCAGCAGCCGGCTGGCACTGCCGAGCCTGCCGGCCTGATCGTCGAGGGCAGCTTCACCTCCATCCCCGACGTGTTCTCCACGCTGCGCTGGGGCTGGCTGCCGGTGTCGGCGCTGATCACGCAACGCTTCGACGCCGGCGCGCGCATCGCCGAGGTGCGCGCGCCGGTGCTGGTGGCACATGGCAGCGAGGACCGCGTGATCCGCCCCGAGCTGGGCCGCGCGCTGTACGAACGCGCGACCACGCCGCGCAAACGCTTTCTGCTGGTCGACGGCGGCAGCCACCACAGCACGCTGATGCGCGGGCTGGACCAGTACCGCGAGGCGCTGGCCGAGTTGTTCGGGCTGGCGCCCGCCGCGCGCTAGCGGGCGCTGCGCCGCGCCTCAGACCGCCGCGACGCCCGGCACCACCGCGGTGGCCTCGATCTCCACCAGCGCGCGGTCCTCGATCAGCCCCGCCACCTGCACCGCCGACATCGCCACCCCGTAGTGGCCGATGAGCTCGCGGTAGACGGCGCCGATCTCGCGCGCGCGCCGCAGGTACTCGGCCTTGTCGACCAGGTACCAGGTCATGCGCACCAGGTGCTGCGGCATCGCGCCGGCCTCGGCCAGCACGGCGCGCACGTTGAGCAGCGCCTGCCGCGTCTGGTCCACCAGGTCGTCGCCGACGAACACGTTCTGCGCGTTCCAGCCGATCTGCCCGGCGACGAAGACCATCGTGCCACGCGCCGCCACGCCATTGGCATAGCCGCGCGGCGCGGCCCATCCCGGGGGTTGCAGGATCTTCATGCGGCGCTCCCACGGCCGGCGCCGGCCACATAGGGCTGCAAGGCCACGCGCACGTCCTCGGGCAGTGGCTGCGGACGGTGCGTGTCCAGCGAGGTGCACACCAGCACCTGGCGCGCACGCAGGCGCTGCTCATCCGCCCCCCGTGCGTCGGTGCCCCAATACGACAGATCCAGCACCAGCGAGCTTCGCCCCAGCTTCTCGACGGCCACGCGCTGCCGCAGCGTCTGGCCATGCCGGCTGATGGCCGTGAAGTCGACCTCCAGCCGCACCGTCGGCAGCCCGGCGCGACGCTCCCCGATCAGCTGCGCGTAGGGGATGCCCAGGCCCTCGTCGAACCACTGCTCGACCAGCGTGTTCAGCATCACCAGGTACTGCGGGAAGAAGACGATGCCCGCGGGGTCGCAGTCGGCGAAGCGCACCACGCGCCGCGCCTCGAAGACCCGGGCCTGCGGCGGGGGCGTCATCGCGTGCCGCCCGCCGCCGGCGCCTCGCGCAGCCGGAAGCGCTGCAGCTTGCCCGTCTCGGTGCGCGGCAGGCGGTCCATGAACTCGATCAGGCGCGGGTACTTGTAGGGCGCGATGCAACGCTTCACGTGATCCTGCAGCTCGCGCGCCAGGGCCTCGCCGGCGGCCTGCCCGGGCTTGAGCACCACGCAGGCCTTGACGAGCATGCCGCGCACCTCGTCGGGCACGCCGACCACACCGCACTCGGCCACCGCGGGGTGCGCCAGCAGCGCGTCCTCGACCTCGGGGCCGGCGATGTTGTAGCCGCCGGAGATGATCATGTCGTCGGTGCGGGCCTGGTACTCGAACTGGCCGTCGTCGGCGATGCGGTAGGCGTCGCCGGTCAGGTTCCAGCCGTTCTGCACGTACTGCAGCTGGCGCTCGTCGGCCAGGTACTTGCAGCCGGTCGGGCCCTTCACCGCCAGCCGGCCCACCTGGCCGCGCGGCAGTTCGTGCCCGTCGTCGTCGACGACGATGGCGCGGTAGCCCGGCACCGGCAGCCCGGTGGCGCCGCCGCGCGCCTGGCTCTCGTCGGCCGAGATGAAGATGTGGAACAGCTCGGTCGAGCCGATGCCGTCGATCAGCGTCACGCCGGTGGCGGCCTGCCACGACGCGCGCGTGGCCGCGGGCAGCGCCTCGCCGGCCGACACCGCCTTGCGCAGCGCCGCCGGCCGCGCCGCCTTGCCGGACTCGATCAACCCGGCCATCACGCGGTACGAGGTGGGCGCGGTGACGCAGACGGTGGCGCGGCAGTCGTTGATCGCCGCCAGCAGCAGCTCGGGCGTGGCCTTCTCCAGCAGCACGGTGCTGGCGCCGGCGTGCAGCGGGAACAGCAGCAGCCCGCCCAGGCCGAAGGTGAAGGCCAGCGGTGGGCTGCCGATGAACACGTCCTCGGGCTTGGGGCGCAGCACGTGCACGGGCCAGCAGTGGCAGGCGGCCAGGATGTCGCGGTGCGTGTGCACCGTGCCCTTGGGCACGCCGGTGGTGCCCGAGGTGAAGGCGATCAGGCAGGGGTCGGTGGCCGCGGTGTCGACGGCCGCGAACCCGGCCGGGTGGCGCGCGGCGCGCGCCTCCAGCGCGTCGCCGGCCCCCGGCAAGGCCTCGGCGCCCGGTCCGAAGTGCAGCACCCGCGCCAGCACCGGCTGCAACGCCGCGGCCTGGGCCAGCTCGTCGGCCAGGCGGGCATCGCACAGCGCATGCGTGATCTGCGCCTTGTGGATCAGCGTGGCCAGCTCACGCGCGCGCAGCAGCGGCATGGTGCCCACCGCCACCCCGCCGGCCAGCACCACGGCCAGCCAGCAGGCCGCCAGCATCGGCGTGTTGGCACCGCGCAGCAGCACGCGGTTGCCCGGCACCAGGCCTTCGTCGCGCACCAGCACCGCGGCGATGCGCTGGGCCTGGTCCAGCAGCTCGGCGTAGGTCCAGGCCTCGCGCTCGCCGCGCAGCGCGGCGCGCTCGCCGTCGCCGGCCTGCACACGCCGCACCAGCAGCTCGTGCACCACGTTCAGCCGGGGCGGGAACTGCAGCGACGGGCCGTCGAAGACCAGCTCGGGCATCTGCGCGGGGGGCGGCATGCGCTGCAGCACGAAGCGGTCGACATGTGCGCTTGCGGCGTCGTCCAGCGGGGCCTGCGGGGCATTCATCGCGCCGATTCTTCGGCCCGATGCTTTACATGTCAACTAAATTGGCGCGCCGCTTATGATCGCCGCCATGACGCGTCGCCTGTGGGACATCTCGCCACCCGTGTTTCCCGGCGCGCCGGTGTTTCCGGGCGACACGCCCTACCGCGCCGAGTGGGTGGCGCGCATCGCGCCGGGCTGCCCGGTGAACGTCAGCACGCTCACGCTGTCGCCGCACACCGGGGCGCATGCCGACGCGCCGCTGCACTACGACGACGGCGGCCAGCCCGTCGGCCGGCTCGACCTGGCGCCCTATCTGGGCCCCTGCCGCGTGATCCACGCCATCGGCTGCGGCGCGCTGGTGCGCGAGCCGCATGTCCGGCACGCGCTGCACGGCCTGCCGCCGCGCGTGCTGCTGCGCACCTACGCCAGCATGCCGCAGCAGAGCTGGGATCCGCAGCTGGCCGGCATCGCCCCCGAGCTGCTGGAGCAGCTGGCCGACGCCGGCGTGCTGCTGGTTGGCATCGACAGCGCCAGCGTCGACCCCGCCGACAGCAAGACGCTGGACGCCCACCAGGTGCTGCGCCGCCGGGGCCTGCGCGTACTCGAGAACCTGCTGCTGGACGAAGTGCCCGAGGGCGACTACGAGCTCATCGCGCTGCCGCTGAAGCTGGTGCAGGCCGACGCCAGCCCGGTGCGCGCGGTGCTGCGCGAACTGGCCTGACCGAGAACCGCTGCACCATGCACGCCTACCGCAACCCGACCTCGCGCGAGGACGCCCTGGCGCTCGACGCCGGCGACCCGCTGGCGCCGCTGCGCGAGCTGTTCGCGCTGCCCGCCGGCCAGATCTACCTGGACGGCAACTCGCTGGGCGCGCTGCCGCGCGCCACCGCCGCCGCGCTGCAGCAGGCCGCCGAGCGGGACTGGGGCCAGGGCCTGATCCGCAGCTGGAACGCGGCCGGCTGGATCGGGTTGCCGGCGCGCATCGGCGACCAGATCGCGCGCCTGGTGGGCGCCGGCCCGGGCGAGCTGGTGGCCGCCGACAGCACCAGCGTCAACCTGTACAAGGTGCTGTGGGCGGCGCTGCAGACGCAGCGCGCCGCCGACCCGCGCCGCACGGTCATCGTCAGCGAACGCAGCAACTTCCCCACCGACCTGTACATCGCGCAGGGGCTGGCAGCGCAGTTCGGCACCACGCTGGACCTGGTCGACGACGCCGATGCCTTGCCCGCGCGCCTGGGCCCGACCACGGCGGTGCTGCTGCTGACGCAGGTGAACTACCGCACCGGGCGGCTGCACGACATGGCGGCGCTGTCGGCCGCGGCGCGAGCCGCCGGCGCGCTCACCATCTGGGACCTGGCGCACAGCGCCGGCGCGCTGCCGGTGGACCTGCACCGCGACGGCGCCGACTACGCCGTGGGCTGCGGCTACAAGTACCTCAACGGCGGCCCCGGCGCGCCGGCCTTCGTCTGGGCCCACCCGCGCCATGCGGCGCAGCTGCAGCAGCCGCTGTCGGGCTGGATGGGCCATGCCCAGCCCTTCGTCTTCAGCCCCGAGTACCGCCCGGCGGAGGGCATCGCCCGCTACCTGTGCGGCACGCCGCCGGTGCTGGCCATGCTGGCGCTGGAGTGCGGCGTGGCCACGCTGCTGGCCGCCGAGCCGCTGGGTGGCATGGCTGCGCTGCGCGCCAAGTCGCTGGCGCTCACGCGGGCCTTCGCCGACGGCGTGCACCAGCGCTGCGCCGGCCTGGGCTTGCGCAGCGTCACGCCGCTGGCCGACGCGCAGCGCGGCAGCCAGGTCAGCCTGGCCTTCGAGCCCGGACCCGATGCACCGGACGGCTACGCCGTGATGCAGGCCCTGATCGCCCGCGGCGTGGTCGGCGACTTCCGCGCCGGCGACCCGCGCCGCCCCGAGGCCGAGCCCGACCTGCTGCGCTTCGGCTTCACGCCGCTGTACACGCGCTTCGTCGACGCCTGGGACGCCGTCACCCACCTGCACGCCGTGCTGGCCCAGGCCGAGTGGCGCCGGCCCGAGCACCTGCGCCGCCAGGCGGTCACCTGAGCCGCCGCGCTGCCATGAGCCCGCCCAAGCCCCCCGAGCACCACGGCGCCGAGCTCGACTTCGGCGACGCGATGAGCTACGGCGACTACCTGCACCTGGACGACATCCTCGGCGCCCAGCACCCGCTCTCGCCCGACCACAACGAGCTGCTGTTCATCATCCAGCACCAGACCAGCGAGCTGTGGATGAAGCTGATGCTGCACGAGCTGGCCGCGGCGCGCGCGCACATCGCGCAGGACAAGCTCGGCGCGGCCTTCAAGATGCTGGCGCGGGTCTCGAAGATCATGGAGCAGATGGTCCATGCCTGGGATGTGCTGGCCACGATGACGCCGCCCGAGTACAGCGCGATCCGGCCCTACCTGGCCAGGAGCAGCGGCTTCCAGAGCTGGCAGTACCGCTGCATCGAGTTCATGCTGGGCAACAAGAACGCGGCCATGCTGCGTCCGCACGCGCACAGCCCGGCGCGGCTGGCCCAGGTGCAGGCGGCCTACGAGGCCCCGAGCCTGTACGACGAGGCGCTGCGCCTGCTGGCGCGCCGCGGGCTGCCCATCCCGGCCAGCCACCTGCAGCGCGACTGGACGCAGGCCTACGAGGCCAGCGACGCCGTCGAGGCCGCCTGGCTGGTGGCCTACCGCGACCCCGCGACGCACTGGGACCTGTACCAGCTGGGCGAGGAGCTGACCGACCTGGAGGACACCTTCCGGCTGTGGCGCTTCCGCCATGTGACCACGGTGGAGCGCGTGATCGGCTTCAAGCGCGGCACCGGTGGCACCAGCGGCGTGGGCTACCTGCGCCAGATGCTGGACGTGGTGCTGTTCCCCGAGATCTGGAAGCTGCGCACCGACCTGTAGCCGCGGCGTGGCGCCATCCCGGGCCCCGGGCGGGGGCCGCAGCAGGGCCTGCTGAACCGCGTCCGGCGGCGGCATCGCCGCCCCTGCACCGGGTCGCCGCGGCCGGCGCTGGCCGCCTCCAGCCCCCCGGATCCTCCCCTCCCGCCAGACCGGCGCCCGTGAAGAAGTGCCGCCTGCAGGCCACCACCGCCTCAAGACGTGACGGCGTGCGCAACCGCAGGGTTCAAGCCCACCCGCCCGCAGACCGAAACGCGGAGCATGCACGACCAATCGCTGCCAAGCGTGCGCCAGGCTGTCACTCAGGCCCCGCACTGTGCACCCACGGATGTCGGCGCCGCCACGCGCCGGCAGGCGTGATGGCACTGTCTCCGCTGGCCCTGCACCGTGCCCGGGTCCGCCCGGGCCGGCCGCTGCCCTTTGCCATCCGCGACACCGCCGGCCGCCTGCTGCTGGCGCGCGGCCAGCTGCTGGAGAGCGAGGACCAGTTGCAGACCCTGCTGGACCGCGAGGCCAACATCGACGACGCCGAGCTGGCCGGCCTGGCCGAACCGGGCGACGCCCTGCCGCGCCTGGACCGTGCCCGCGGCGCCGAACTGGTCGGGCACTGGAACAACACCTTCGACCAGGTCGGGCGCGTGCTGCGCGCGGCGCCGTCGGCCGACTTCACGCGTGCGCTGGACCGTGCGGCGCAGCCTGTGCTGGCCCTGGTCGAGCGCGACCCCGACCTGGCGCTGCTGCAGGTGGTGCGCCAGGAGGCCGGCGGCGAGCAGAGCTACGCCAGCCGCCATGCGGTGCACACCGCCATCGCCTCGGGCCTGGCCGCGCGCCGCCTGGGCTGGAGCGAGGACGAGCTGCTGCGCGCCTGCCGCGCCGCGCTGACCATGAACCTGGCCATGGTCGAACTGCAGAACCGCCTGGCCACCCAGGTGACACCGCCCACGCCGCTGCAGCGCCAGCAGATCCACAACCACCCCGAACGCGGCGCGCAGATGCTGGAGCTGGCCGGTGTGACCGACCGCGACTGGCTGGACGCCGTCGCCGGCCACCACGAGCAGCCGAGCGGGGGCGGCTACCCGACCGGCTGCTCCCAGGCGCATCCGCTGGCGCGGCTGCTGATGCATGCCGACGTGTTCACCGCCAAGTTCAGCGGCCGCGCGGCGCGCACCGCGCTGCCCGCCGACCAGGCGGCACGGCAGCTGTTCCAGGCCCATGCCGGCGACCCGATGGTGGCCGCGTTGATCAAGGAGTTCGGCCTCTACCCGCCCGGCACCGCGGTGCGGCTCAAGTCGGGCGAGCTGGGGCTGGTGGTGCGGCGCGGCGAATGCGCGCGCACGCCGCTGGTGATGGTGGTGCTCAGCCGCAGCGGCGAGCCGCTGCTGACGCCGCTGCGCCGCCACACCGGCGAGGCGGCGCATGCGGTGGTGGCCATCGTGCCGCCGGCGGCACTGCGCGTGCGCATCGGGCTGGAGAAGCTGATCGAGGCCAGCGAGGGCTGAGCCCGATCGACCCGCGCACCGGTCGGCGTCAGGCTCGAATCAGCGCGCCGGCTGCAGCGACTCCAGCGCCCAGCGCAGCCGCGCCACGGCGGCGTCCACGTCCTTCCACTTGTCCAGCCCGAACAGGCCGACGCGGAAGGTCTTGAAGCCCGGCCCCTCGTCGCAGGCCAGCGGCACGCCGCCGGCCACCTGCAGGCCCTGCGCCGCCCAGGCGCTGGTGTTGCTCCAGTCGTCGCGCGCCGTGTAGCTGACGACCACGCCCGGCGCCTGGAACCCCGGCGCGGCCACCGGCCGGATGCCCTGCTGCTCGAACAGCTGGCGCACGCGGCGGCCCAGCTCGAACTGCGCCTCGCGCGCCTTGGCGACGCCGAAGTCGCGCAGCTCGTGCATGGCGTCGCGCAGCATCACCAGCCCGTCGGTGGGGTAGGTGGCGTGGTAGGCGTGGCCGCCGGCCTCGTAGGTCTCGATGATCTGCAGCCACTTCTTCAGGTCCAGCGAGAAGCTGCTGCTCTGCGTGCCATCGATGCGCTCGCGGGCACGCTCGGACAGCATCACCAGCCCGGCGCAGGGCGTGCTGCTCCAGCCTTTCTGCGGCGCGCTGAGCAGCAGGTCGACGCCGGTGGCGCGCATGTCCACCCAGGCCGCGCCGCTGGCGATGCAGTCCAGCACCAGCAGCCCGTCGTGCGCGTGCACGGCGTCGGCCAGCGCGCGCAGGTAGTCGTCGGGCAGCATCATCCCGGCCGAGGTCTCGACATGCGGCGCGAACACCAGCGCCGGGCGCTCGCGGCGGATGGCCTCGATCACCTCGTCCACCGGCGCCGGCGCGAAGGGCTCGGTGTCGCCCGGCACCGGGCGCCGCGCCTTCATCACCAGCGGGTCGGGCGCGATGCCGCTCATCTCCAGGATCTGCGTCCAGCGGTAGCTGAACCAGCCATTGCGCACGATCAGGCACTTCTGGCCGCCGGCGAACTGGCGCGCCACGGCCTCCATGCCGGTGCTGCCGCTGCCCGGCACCACCACCGCCGAGCGCGCGCCGTAGACCTGCTTCAACATCGCCGAGACCTCGCACAGCGCGCTGCGGAAACGCTGCGACATGTGGTTCAGCGCGCGGTCGGTATAGACCACCGAGTACTCGAGCAGGCCGTCGGGGTCGACGTCGGGGCGCAGGCCGGGCATGGGCGGTCTCCGTGGGCGTGGTTCGGGCGGGCAGCTTATCAGCCGGGCCTGACCGCCAGGCGGCTCAGGCGGCGGCGTCGAAGGCCTCGCGCAGCCAGCCCACCAGCTCGGCGTCGATCGCGTCCACCGAGCCGATGCGCGTGGTCGCCTGGCACATGCCGCCGGGCGGCAGCGCCTTGAGCCGAGCATGCGCCGGCAGGGTCTTGCAATTCAGGCCGATCTCGATGCGGTCCTGGGTGGCCGGGCCGATCATCGCGAACTGCTTGCTGCGGCGCAGGCTGACGTAGTTCTTCTTGGTCGCCACCTCGAAGGGTGCGCCGAAGGCCTCGATGCGCTGCATCAGCGCCTCGTGCAGCGGGCGCAGCGCCGCCTTGGGCCCGGCGTAGATCGCGTCCAGTGGGTCGCCTGCGTCGGCGGGCGTTGCGGCCGGCGCCGCGGCGCCGGCGCCACCAGCCAGCCCGGCCGGCAGCGGCTTGCCCATCAGCAGCGCCACGGTGTTGGCGTCGCCGTAGCCCAGCTTGAACTGCGCCATCAGCCAGCTGCGCCGCTCGCCGGCCTTGGCCAGGCCGGTGGCCGCCACCTGCTCGTGCAGCTGCGGAATCGTGTGGCCGGTCTTGGCCTGGATGTTCTTCAGCTGCGTCAGCAGCGCGGCTTGCGGGTCGGCCATGCGCGTCTCCTGAAGTGGATCGTGGAGTGGGTCGGGGTTGAAGTGGGGTGCGGGCTCAGCCGCGCTGCGCTGCGCCCAGCGGCCAGCGCTCGCTGCGCGTGCGCTGGGGCAACATGCCCTCCATCACGCCGAACAGCCGGTACAGCAGCCGCGTGCCGAAGGCCGGGCGGCCGGTCTCGCAGATGGCCTTCAGCGCGGCCAAGATCTGGTGGCCGCCGCTGGCCATGCTCTTGGCCGTGGCCGTGCCGGCCGGCAGGCGGCAGACGCGCAGCGTGACCTGCACGCCGCCGGCCACCGGCTCCAGCTCGTAGTGCACCTCGCAGACCGGGTCGTCATGCTGGGTGAAGCGGTGGGTGTGGGCGAAGTGCCGCGGCGGGTCGTGCGCCAGCACCTCGCCCACCACCAGCGTGTGGCGGCCGCTGGGGGTGCGCATCTGCAGGGCCGCGCCGGGCACCAGCCCGGTGGTGTGCAGCATGGCGTTGAACACCGCGCCCTGCGGCTCGTCGGTCTTGGTCAGCTCGCGCCAGACGCGCTGGATGTCGGCGGCGATGACGATGCGGAACACCGCTTCGTCGGGCGCGGTGGGAACGGGCGTGTCAGCCATGGCGGGGGGTCCTCTTGCGGCGCTTGCGCGGGGTGGCTGGGGCGGCGGCGGGATGCGAAGCGGGCGCCGCGCCGGGGGCGGCGGGGGCCGAGGGAAGTGCATGCAGTTCGGCGCCCTCGGCGGCGGCCTTCAGCCGCGTCAGCCGCGCCGCCCAGTACGACGCCAGCTCGCCGCCCCAGCGCTGGTGCAGCCACTGGATGGGCGTGGGGTCGAACCAGAAGCGGCGCTCGCGCCCCTCGCGGCGCGAGGCGACCAGGCCGCCGCGCTCCAGCGCCGCCAGGTGTTTCATCACCGCGAAGCGCGTCACCTCGTGCTGCACGCGCTCGGCCAGCTGGGCCTGGTTCTGGCCGGGCAACTCGCGCAGGTGGTCCAGCAGCCGCCGGCGCAGCGGGCTGGCCAGCGCGGACAGCGCGGCGTCCAGCCAGGCCTCGCCGTCGGCCGGCGCGCTGACGCCGTCGGCCTGCGGCGCGTTGGCGGCACGGCCGGCGCTGCCCGCGGAGGTGTCGGCGGCCTGGCGTTTCATATGTGACTTAATGGTCACCTATTGGCAGCCTTGCCGCCTAGCCCGGGTTGTCCCCAGGGTCGGCCGACCCCGGCTCCTAGAATGAGGTCCTTTTCCCCGGCCCACCCGGGCCCTAGCCGGGCCCACAAGGCCCACCAGGAGTCCCCATGGACCAGCGCACCTCCGCCGTCCGCCTGCGCATCGCTGCGCTGCGCGAAGCCCTCGCCCAACAAGGCGTGTTTGCGCTGCTCGTGCCCTCGGCCGACCCGCACCTCAGCGAGTACCTGCCCGAGCGCTGGCAGGGCCGGCAATGGCTGTCGGGCTTCACCGGCTCGATGGCCACGCTGGTGGTCACGCTGGACAAGGCCGCGCTGTTCGCCGACAGCCGCTACTGGGTGCAGGCCGAGGCCGAGCTCGAGGGCAGCGGCATCGAGCTGGTGAAGATCGCCACCGGCGCCTCGGCCGAGCACCTGGGCTGGCTGGCGCGCGAGGTGCCCGCCGGCAGCACCGTGGCCGTCGACGGCCAGGTGCTGGGCCTGGCCGCGGCGCAGGCGCTGCGCGCGGCGCTGGACGCCGCCGGCGTGCGCCTGCGCACCGACCTCGACCTGCTGGACGCCATCTGGCCCGACCGCCCTGGGCTGCCCGACGCGCCGATCTACGAGCACCCGGCGCCGCAGGCCACGCGCAGCCGCGCCGAGAACCTGGCCGTGCTGCGTGCCGCGATGGCCGCCGCCGGTGCCACGCACCACTTCGTCAGCACCGTCGACGACATCGCCTGGATCACCAACCTGCGCGGCAACGACGTCACCTACAACCCGGTGTTCCTGGCCCACCTGCTGCTCGACGCACACAACGCGACGCTGTTCGTCGCCGAGGGCAAGCTGCCCGCCGAGCTCGCACGCAAGCTGGCCGCCGACCAGGTGCTGATCGCGCCCTACGACAAGGCCCCGGCGGCGCTGGCGGCACTGGGCGAGGGCCACACGCTGCTGATCGACCCCAAACGCGTCACGCTGGGCCTGCGCCAGGCCGTGGGCGCGGGCTGCCGCGTGCTCGAGCAGATCAACCCCAGCACGCTGGCCAAGAGCCGCAAGACCGACGCCGAGGTGGCGCACATCCACGAGGCGATGGCGCAGGACGGCGCGGCCATGTGCCGCTTCTACGCCCGCTTCGAGGCGGCGTTGGCCCGCGGCGAGCGGCTCACCGAGCTGACCGTCGACGAGTGGCTCAGTGCCGAGCGCGCGCGGCGCCCGGGCTTCGTCGGCCTGAGCTTCTCCACCATCGCCGGCTTCAACGCCAACGGCGCGATGCCGCACTACCGCGCCACGCCCGAGAGCCATGCGGTGATCTCTGGCGACGGCCTGCTGCTGATCGACAGCGGCGGCCAGTACCTGGGCGGCACCACCGACATCACCCGCGTCTGGCCCGTCGGCCGCGTCAGCGACGAGATGCGCCGCGACTACACGCTGGTGCTGAAGGGCACGCTGGCGCTGTCGCGCGCGCGTTTCCCGCGCGGCACGCTGTCGCCGATGCTCGACGCGCTGGCCCGCGCGCCGCTGTGGGCCCAGGGCATCGACTTCGGCCATGGCACCGGCCATGGCGTGGGCTACTTCCTCAACGTGCACGAAGGGCCGCAGAGCATCAGCAAGGCGGTGCCCGACGCCAACATGGCAATGCAGCCGGGCATGGTCACCTCGATCGAGCCCGGCGTGTACCGCCCGGGCCACTGGGGCGTGCGCATCGAGAACCTGGTGCGCACGGTGCCGGCGGTCAGCGACGACGCGGCGCTGTTCGGCGAGTTCCTCGAGTTCGAGACGCTGACGCTGTGCCCCATCGATACGCGCTGCATCGCGCCCGAACTGCTCGACCGCAGCGAACGCACCTGGCTGGACGCCTACCACTGCACCGTGCGCAGCCGCCTGGCACCGCTGCTGCAGGGCGCCGACGATGCCGACGCGCTGGCCTGGTTGATGGCGCGCACGCAGTCGCTGGCTCCGGCCTGACGGGCCCGCGCCGCGGCTGAGCGCAACCGCGATGCCCGCCGCCCCGCTGGCCCTGGGCCTGGACCTGGGCGGCACCAAGCTGGCGGCGGCGCTGCTGGACGCCAGCGGCGCCACGGTCTGGCAAGGGCGCTGGCCCACGCCGGCCGGCGACTACGCCGGCACCGTGGCACGGATCGCGCAGGCGGTGCAGGCCGCCGAGCTGCACGCCCGTCAGCTCGGGGCTGCGGCGCCGTTCGGCATCGGCATCGCCACGCCCGGCTGCGAGACGCCGGCCGGCGTGATGAAGAACTGCAACAGCACCTGCCTGAACGGCCGGCCGCTGCGCGTCGACATCGCCGCCGCGCTGGGCCGCGACGACATCGCGCTGGCCAACGACGCCAACTGCCTGGCGCTGAGCGAGGCCGTCGACGGCGCCGGTGCCGGCGCGCGGCTGGTGTTCGCGGTGATCCTGGGCACCGGCGTGGGCGGCGGCCTCGCCATCGACGGAGATGTGCACGCCGGCCCCAACGGCCTGGCCGGCGAGTGGGGCCACAACCCGCTGCCCTGGGGCGACGAGTGCGACGAGTCCGGCCCCGACCCGCGCTGGGCCTGCTACTGCGGGCGCCGCGGCTGCATCGAGACGCTGCTCTCGGGCCCCGGCCTGGCGCGCGACCACGCGCAGGCCACCGGCCTGGCCGCGCCGCTCGGCGGCGAGCTCATCGTGCAAGTCGCGCAGGCCGGTGACGCGGCGGCCCGGGCCGCGCTGGACCGCCACGCGTCGCGCCTGGCGCGCGCGCTGGCCTCGGTGGTCAACACGCTGGACCCCGATGCCATCGTGCTGGGCGGCGGCCTGTCCCGGCTGCCGGGCCTGGTCGACGCCGTCCAGTCGCGCTGGGCGCGCTGGGTGTTTGCCGGCGGCGCCGCGCGGACGCCGCTGGCCACGCCGCTGCGCCTGTCGGCGCACGGCGACGCCTCGGGCGTGCGCGGTGCGGCCTGGCTGGGGCGGCAACTGCAGGCCGGCTCGACGCCGCGGCCCGGCACCCGCTGAAGGCGGGCCGGCGGCCGCACGCCGCCGCTCAGGCCGCGGCCGGCGCCGTTCGTCGCACGGGCATGGAACCCGGCGCGTGCCGGGCCTACAAAGCGAATGGGGCCGGCGGCAACCGGCCCCATCCACCCTCCTCCGATCCAGGGCACAACCCACTCACGGATCGTTCACGCGGGAGCCGGCGGCAACCGGCTCCCGTTTTTTTTCGCCTTCGTCGCGCGGCGCGGCTCAGGCCCTGCCGTGCTTGGCGATCAGCGCACGCGCCGCGTCCAGCAGCGCACGGCCCTTGTGGCCCAGCTTGTCCATGTCGGCCACCCAGGCGTCGTCGTTGGCCCCGGCGGCCTTGATGAAGGGCTGCGCCTGGTCCCTGCTGAGGGTGACGATCTGGTTGCCGCGGTCCACCGCCGCCTTGCGTCCCAGCGGGTCGTTGCCCTGCTGCGTCTTGCCCAGCCAGGCCGAGGTCGCCAGGCCCGAATTGGCGTCGATGACCTTCTTCAGGTCCGGCGCCAGGCTCTCGTACTTCGGCTTGTTCATCGCCATCACGAAGGTGGTCGTGTACAGCGCCGGCAGCTCGGCCGGGAACTCGGTGTGGAACTTGGTGAGTTCATGCACCTTGACCGAGGGCACCACCTCCCAGGGGATCACGCAGCCGTCGATGGTGCCCTTGGACAGCGCGTCGGGGATGCCCGGCAGCGGCATGCCCACCGGCGTGGCGCCCAAGGCGCCCAGCAGCCGGGTCACCTGGCGCGTGGGGCCGCGCACCTTCTGGCCGCGCAGGTCGCCCGGCGCGTTGATCGGCTTGGTCGCCATGTGGAACATGCCCGGCCCGTGCACGTGCAGCGCCAGCACCTGGGTGTCCTTGAACTCGTCGGCGGCGTGCGTCTGCACGTACTCCCAGTAGGCCTTGGAGGTGGCCTCGGCGTTGTTCATCATGAACGGCAGCTCGAAGACCTCGATGCGCGGGAAGCGCCCGGCGGTGGTGCCGGGCAGCGTCCAGACGACGTCGACGACGCCGTCGCGCGCCTGGTCGTAGAGCTGCGCCGGCGTGCCGCCGAGCTGCATCGCCGGGTAGGCCTCGAACTTGATGCGCCCGCCCGACTCCTTCTCCACCTTGTCCATCCAGGGCTTGTGCATGCCCAGCCAGACGTTGGACAGCGGCGCCATGAAGGTGTGGAACTTCAGCGTCACGCTCTGCTGCGCGAAGCCGTGCAGCGCGGGCGCGCCCAGCACCGCGGCGGCGGCGCCCTGGATCAGCGAACGGCGTTGGATCATCGGGGCTCTCCTGGCGATGGAACGAATCGGTGGTGCGCGCACGGTAGCGGCGCGCCGTGCACGCTTGCAGTCTGGTTGACCCTCATCCCACGTACTGCACCAGCCACAGCGACACCGGCGGCGCGGCGATCAGCAGCGCCAGGCGCAGCAGGTCGCTGGCCAGGAAGGGCAGCACGCCGCGGTAGCTCTCGGCGATGGGCACGCCGCGCGCCAGCCCGTTGACCACATAGACGTTCAGCCCCACCGGCGGCGCCAGCAGCCCGAAGCTGACCGTCATCAGCACCAGGATGCCGAACCACAGCGCAACGCTCTCGCGTGGCATGCCGAAGTCCAGGCCGATGACCACCGGGAAGAAGATGGGGATGGTGAGCAGCAGCATCGACAGCTCGTCCATCAGGCAGCCGAGCACGATGTAGAAGGCGACGATGGCCGTCACCACCATCATCGGCGACAGCCCGGCATCCTTCACCAGGGCGGCCAGCTGGCCCGGCACCTGGGTCAGCGCCAGCGCGGCGTTGAGCAGGTCGGCGCCGAGGAAGATCATGAAGATCATCGCGCTGGCCTCGGCGGTGACGTAGAAGCAGCGCTTGAACCTGCCCCAGTCCATCTCGCGGCGCAGCAGCGCCGCCAGACAGGTGGCGAAGGCGCCCACCGCGGCGCCCTCGGTGGGCGTGAACACGCCGCCGTAGATGCCGCCGAAGACGATGGCGAAGATCAGCGCGATCGGCAGCACGCCCAGCACCTGGCGCGCCCTCAGCGGCTCGGGTGCGTCGTCGTGCTCGGGCGCCTGCCCCGGCACCAGGCGCACGTAGACCCCGATGGCCAGCAGGTAGCCGGCCAGCGCGATCAGCCCGGGAATCATGGCCGCGGCGAACAGCTTGGCGATGTTCTGCTCGGCCAGGATGGCGTAGATCACCAGCGGCACCGAGGGCGGGATCAGGATGCCCAGCGTGCCGCCGGCGGCCAGCGTGCCGGTGGCCAGCCGGCCCGAGTAGCCATGGCGCTGCATCTCAGGCAGCGCCACCTGGGTGATGGTGGCGGCGGTGGCCACGCTGCTGCCGCAGATGGCGCCGAAGGCGGCGCTGGCCAGCACCGCGGCCATCGCCAGCCCGCCGCGGAAACGCCCCATCACCGCGGCGGCGAACTCGAACAGCGCGCGCGAGATGCCGCCCTGGGTGGCGAAGTTGCCCATCAGGATGAACAGCGGGATCACGCTCAAGTCGTAGCTGGCGAATCGCGCGAAGGCCTGGGTGTTGAGGAAGCTGGCCAGCGGGGCCCAGCCGGCCTGCATCACGTAGCCCACGGCGCCGGCGCCGAACATGCAGATGGCGATGGGCACGCGCAGCGCCATCAGCCCCACCATCAGCCCCAGCACGAGCAGCGTCAGCGCGACGGGGGTCATCCTGGCACCCTCGCGCTGCGCGCGGTCCCGCCGAGCGGGACGCAGCGCGCCCTTCGGAACGGCCGGGCGGGCGCGCTCATGCCTTGACCTCCTCGCCAAAGCCGCGCAAGGCCTGCAGCAGGCCGATCAACGCGGTCAGCGCCAGCGCCGGCACGATGGCCGCGTAGACGATCCACTCGGGGAAGCCCAGCATCATCGAGCCGGCGTTGGTCTTCCACGCGCTCCAGCCGCCGAGCGCGCTGCGCCAGGCCAGCAGGCCCATGCAGGCGGCCAGCAGCGCGGCGCCCAGGCGGTCCAGGCGCGCGCGCGTGGCGGCGCTGGCGCGGGTGGTGAAGAAGTCCACGATGATGTTGCCGCGCCGCAGCTGGCACCAGGGCAGGAACAGCGCGATCGCCGCGCCGGTGGCCGAGCCGGTGAGCTCGAAGTCACCCACCAGCGTCCAGCCGGTGGTGTTGCGGCCGGCGACGCTGATGCAGGTCATCAGCGTGATGCCGGTCATCAGCAGGCCGGCCAGCACGGCGCAGGCGCGCGCCAGCCATTCGATCGCTCTCACAGGGCGTCCTCGGGTGTTGCTCGGGTTCAGTACTGCGTGGGCGGCAGCGTCACGCGCAGCCCGTCCAGCGCCGCGGTGACGCGGATCTGGCACGCCAGCCGGCTGCCGGCCTCGCGCGGCGCGGCCGTCATCTCCAGCATCGCGGCCTCGTCGGCGTCGGGCGGCGGCAGCCGCGGCCACCACTCGGCGTCCACGTAGACATGGCAGGTGGCGCAGGACAGCGTGCCGCCGCAGTCGGCGGCGATGCCCTCGACGCCGCCGGCCACCGCCGCACGCATCAGCGTCTGGCCCTCGCGCACCGCCAGCAGGCTGTTGCTGCCGTCGGCGGCCTGCAGGTGGACGGTGGGCATGCGCGGCGGCTCAGAAGCGGGCGAGGTACTCGCGGCCTTGCCACGCAGCCTGCGCCGACGCGTCATCACCGGCCGACGCGTAGCGCGCCGCCTCCTGGCGCTTGACGGTGTCGTAGATCGCGGCCAGCGCCGGGCCCAGCCCACGCTGCAAGGCCGGGCTGGCGCGCAGCGCGTCCAGTGCCTGGGGCAGGCTGGCCGGCAGCGCGGCGGGCGGCGCGCCATCGAAGCCGGCGCCGGCCGGCGGCGGCAACAGCCGGCGCGACAGCCCGTCCAGCCCGGCCAGCACGTTGGCGGCGATGGCGAGGTACGGGTTGGCCATGGCCTCGGGCAGGCGGTTCTCGATGCGCGCCGCGGCGCCGCCCCCGGCGTCGCGGCCCACCAGCACGCGCAGCATCGCACTGCGGTCGTCGCGGCCCCAGGCCGCGTGCGACGGCGCCATCAGCGCGCCGCGGTAACGCGCGTAGCCGGCCACGCTGGGCGTGCACAGCGCGGCCACGGCGCCCGCATGCTGCAGCAGCCCGGCCAGCCAATGTGCACCGGCATCGGACAGCCAGCGCCGCGCGTCCTCGCCCTGCGCGGCACGGCCGGGCGCGGGCAGCGCGGGCGATGCACCCGCCGGCGGCCGCATCGCGCTGGCCCCCGCCGCGTCCACCAGCGACTGGTGCAGGTGCCAGCCGCTGGCCACATGCTCGGGCAGCGGCGGGCGGCCGCAGAAGCTGGCGTGGTAGCCGGCGCGGCGCAGCGCCTGGCGCACGCCGTTGCGGAACAACGCCAGGTGGTCGGCGGCCTGCAGCGCGTCGGTGGGCGCGAACACCGCCTCGAACTGGCTGGGGCCGAACTCGATCTCCAGCGAGCGCAGCGGCAGCGCCAGCCCCAGCGCCGTGCGGCGCACGATGTCCAGCGCCTCGGCGCAGGCGTCGGCATGGGCGTCGCCGAGCAGCTGGTAGCCGGGGTGCAGCAGGCGCAGCGGCGGCAGCTCGGCGGGCCAGGCCGCCTGGTCGGCGGGCGCCCCGTTCAGCGCCGACGGGTCGATGCGGTGGATGTGGAACTCCAGTTCCAGCCCGCAGCGCAGCCCGTAGCCCAGGCCCTGCAGCGCCGCCAGCGCCTGCTGCAGCACGCGGCGCGGGCAGGCGGCCACGGGGCGGCCGTCGTCGAAGTGCAGGTCGGCGCGCAGCCAGCCGGTGTGCGGCGCCCAGGGCAGCCGCTGGAAGCTGGCCGGGTCGGGTCGCAGCAGCAGGTTGTTGGCGGCGCCGAAGCCGGGGTCGGCCAGTGCATCCAGGCCGCCGGGCTCGAAGACGCGGAAGGCGGTGCGGTCGGCGCTGTCCTTCAGCAGCAGCGTGCTGACCATGGCCATGCCGTCGTGCAGCGCCTCGGCCACCGCGGCGGCGTCGGTGCCCACCACCAGCGTCTTGCTGCGCCAGGCGCCGTGCAGGTCGCACCAGGCCACGCGCACCTGCTCGACGCCCTCGTCACGGATACGGCGCAGCACGTCGGCGGCGGCCGCCTGGCGCCGGAACACATCGGCGGCCGCCGCTGGCTGCCGCGTGTCGGGCGTGCCGCGCCCGCCGGCCAGGCCGCTCAACGCGCGGGCTCCGCCGCGGCGGCGCTGGCCTGCAGCCAGCCGGCACGCGCGCGCCGCGCCGCCGAGGCCTGCTGCCAGAAGGCCATCCAGCCCTCGGCCGGCGCGATGCAGTCCACGGTGTCGGGGCCGGTGACGGTGGCGGCCTGCGCCGCGCTCAGCACGCCCGGCGGCGTGCCGCCGTCGGCCACCGCCTGGATGGCCTGCAGCAGCTGGCGCCGGTTGGCCATGATCACCACATCCGTGCTGCCCAGGTGCTCGCGCGTGCGGTCCTGGATCGCGCCCATGCTCTCCACCGCCCACTGGTCGTGGCGGTTGATGTCCTCCTCGCCCATGCCCAGGTAGGTGCGGCAACGCTGCTCGGCCGGGTCGTAGCCCCAGTCGGTGTGGCGGCCGTGGCGCGGCAGGTAATCGGGCAGCGAGACGCCGGCCAGGCGCTGGCGGCGCATGGTCTCGCCGTCCAGCGGGCCGTCGAAGCTGGTGAAGAAGCTGAACCAGTAGGTGTGCGTGTCGTCCACCGGCACATGCCACTGGGTGATGGTGACGGTCTCGGACAGCGGGATCACGAAGGCCTGCGGGAACAGCGACTGCGTCACGCGCGCATGCAGCGTGTCCTCGGCGATGCGGCGCAGCGTGGTGATGCGGCGCAGCCCGCCGGCCAGCGGCTCGTGGCGGATCTCGGGGCGGTGGAACTCGCGCATCACGCGCGTCATCGGCCAGCGCTCGCCGTCCACCGTGCCCACGCTGGCGCTGCGGAACTGGCGGCCGAAGGCGGCCGCGTCGTCGCCGCCGTCGTCCAGCATGCGGTGCAGGAACGAGGTGTGCGCCGGGTCCAGGCCCACCTCCACCGCCTGCAGCCAGTTGCAGTGCCACAGGCCCTTGAAGGCGAAGCGGTGGCTGGCCGGCGCGGTGAAGGCATCGAGCGCGGGCAGCGCCGGCGGCTGCATGTCCTCGGGCCCCAGCCAGGCCCACAGCGCGCCGCCGGCCTCGTGCAGCGGGTAGGCCCGCTGGCGCACGCGGCTGCACAGCGTGCTGCCCTCGGGCTCGGCCGGCGTCTCCAGGCAGCGGCCATCGCCGGCGAACTTCCAGCCATGGAAGGGGCAGCGGATGCCGTCGCCCTCGTGCCGCGCGTAGGCCAGATCAGCGCCGCGGTGCGGGCAGGCGCGGTCCAGCAGCGCGTGGTGGCCGTCGGCGTCGCGGAACAGCACCAGGTCCTGGCCCAGCAGGCGCACCGCCTTCAGCGGGCGTTCGCCCATGCGCGGGTCCAGCCGGGGGTCGAACTCGTCGAGCAGGGCGACCGGCTGCCAGTAGCGCCGCAGCAGATCGCCGCAGGGCGTGCCGGGGCCGATGCGGGTGAGGCGTTGGTTCTGTTCGGCGTTCATCGCGGGCTGCCGGCCGGCGCGCCGCGCGAGCCGGCGCACCGGCCGGCCGGGGCCGGTGGGTGTGCGCCGAGTCTAGGCAGGCCGCGGGCGGCGCAGCAAGCTGCGGCAAACACCGGCCCCGGCTTGCGCCGCATCAAGCGCGCGCCGTCCCGGCGCCGTGCCGGGTCTTGAAAGCCGCCGCCCCGGCTCCTATCTCTGGGACATGCCGCTGCGGCCGCGCGCCGCCGGCAGCCACCGTGAAGGAGGATGCACCATGTACGAATCGCTCATGCATTACCCCGGCAGCCTGTTCGGCAACTTCGAGCGGCTGCGCCGTGAATTCGACGACCTGTTCGGCGCCAGCGGCCTGCCCAGTGCCATCCGCTCGGTCGCCGCCGGTACGCTGCCGGCCATCAACGTGGGGCGCACGCCGACCAGCGTGGAGGTCTACGCCTTCGCGCCCGGCCTGGACCCGGACAAGATCGACGTGACGCTGGACCGCGGCGTGCTGCGCATCAGCGGCGAGCGCCCCTCGGCGCTGCCCAAGCCCGGCCCCGAGGTCAACGTCTACACCCGCGAGCGCGGCAGCGGCAGCTTCACCCGCGCCGTGGCCCTGCCCGACGACGTGGACCCGGCGCACGTCAACGCCAAGTACCGCGATGGCGTGCTGCAGATCAGCATCGCCCGCCGCGAGTCGGCGCAGCCGCGCCGCATCACGGTGCAGTGACCGGCCGGGCCGGCCACGACCCCGCACACGCGAAGGAGGAACCGTCATGAACACCCCGCAAACCCGCAACACCACCAGCCCCGCCACCGCGCGCAGCGACGGCGACGCCGAACGCAGCGTGCTGCCGCCGGTCGACGTGTTCGAGGACGCCTCGGGCATCACGCTGCTGGCCGACATGCCCGGCGTGGCGCGCGAGCAGCTGGAGCTGCATGTCGAGGGCGACCTGCTGCAGATCGAGGGCCGTGCCGCGCCGGCCACGCCGGACGGGCTGGAGGCCGTCTACGCCGAGGTGCGCGTGCCGCGCTACCGCCGCGCCTTCACGCTCAGCCGCGAACTCGACACCTCGCGCATCGAGGCCAACCTGAAGGACGGCGTGCTGACGCTGCGCATCCCCAAGCAGGCGCACGCGCAGCCGCGCCGCATCGCGGTGACCGTTGGCTGAGCCAGCGTGCAGGACGGCCCACAGGCGGGCCGTCGCGGATCGGATCGACCGAAAGGAGGCACCATGAACGAACTGACGAAACAGCTCCGTCAGGGCGCGGAGCAGGCCTGGCAGTCGATAGCCGACGGCTGGCGCGACCTGGCCGAGAAGGCCGGTCAGGCCATGACCCGCTTCAACCCCGTGGCGGCGAAACCCCCAGCCGAGGCCTCGGCGTCCGGCGCTGCCGCCGGCGAAGCCGAGCAAGCCGACTGGCCGGCAATGGGCGGCTGGGCCTTCATCGCCGCCGACCTGCTGGACGAGGACGAGCGCATCGTCGTGCGCCTGGAGGCGCCGGGGCTGCGCCGCGAGGACATCGAGGTCAGCGTGGCCGGCGAACGCCTGGTGGTCAGCGGCCGCAAGCGCGTCGAGCACGAAGGCGGCAGCGGCCAGTGGCGCGTGCGCCAATGCGCCTACGGCAGCTTCCGCCGCGAGCTGGCCTTGCCGGCGCCGGTGATCAGCGAACAGGCGCAGGCGCGCTACCGCGACGGCGTGCTGCGCGTCGAACTGCCCAAGGCCGAGGCGGCGCGCAAGCGGCGCGTGCCGGTGGCCGAGGCCTGAGCGCGGCCGTGCCGCGGTGCGGCCGAGCCCCAGGCGCCTGCCCCCCCGGGCGGGCGCCGTTCCGAGTCCCAGGCGCCTGCCCCCCGGGCGGGCGCCGTTCCGAGTCCCTGGCGCCTGCCCCCCGGGCGGGCGCCGTTCCGAGTCCCTGGCGCCCGCCCCCGTGCGGGCGCCGTCGCCTGCGGCCGGGCGCCGCTCAACGGCGCAGCAGGTTCTGCAGCCGGCCCTTGACCGCGTCCTTCAGGCGCTGCTCGGCCGCCTCGCGGCCCTCGCGCAGGCGCTCGACGACGGCGCCGCCCGCCAGCGCCTCGGCCAGCGCGTCGGCATCCACCTGCCACTGCGGGTCGGCCAGCGGGCCGTGCAGGCGCAGCGGCAGGCGTGCGCCACGCAGCGCGCGCAGCCAGGGTTCGGCCGCCAGCAGGGCCTCGCCCGGCGCGGCCTGCAGCTGCAGGTCCAGCAGCGACGCCGCGGGCGGGTCGGCCAGTTGCAGCCGGCCCTGGCCGTCGGCACGCAGCCGCGGCGAGCGCAGGTGCAGCGCCTGCGAGCTGGCCTGGCCCTCGGCGACGAGGACCTCGGCGCTGAACTCGGAGATGCGCCAGCGGGCCGGCGCGTGGCCGGTCTCCGCCTCGGGTGCCGCGCCGCGCCGCGCCTGGCGCAACGCAGCCCGCAGGTCGGGGCCCGACCAGGCCCCATCCCGCAGCTGCAGCGACACCCGGCCGTGCAGCGAGCGCACGATCGCCGCCCAGGCCAGACCCTGGCCCTGCAGGCTGGCGTCCAGGCCCGCGATGCCATCCAGCGGCGCGGGCTGACCCGGCCGCAGGTCGGCCCACAGCGCGGCCAGCGGCAGCCCCTGGCCCTGCAGCTGCAGCTGCCAGCTCGGGCTGTCACCGGGCGGCGCCTCGATGGCCGCCTCTGCGGCGACGCGGCCGCCGTGCACGCGGGCCGACAGCGGTGCCAGATCCCAGCGTGCGCCGCGCCGGCGCAGCGTGGCCTGCAGCGACTGCAGCGGCAGGCCGGCCATCCGCAGCTCGGCCACGCGCACTCGGCCGTCCACCGCCGCGGCCTCGGCGGCCACGGGCATCGACGCCGCCCCGCCAGGCGGCGCGGCCACCGGCACCGCCGCGGGCACGCCGCGCAGGCGATCGATGTCGATGCGCGCCGCCTCCAGGTCGAAGTGCCAGCGCGGCGCGGCAGGCGATGCGGATGCCGCCGCTGATGCCGCCGCTGATGCCGCCGAAGCCACCGCGGCCGCAGCCGGCTCGCGCCCCAGCTTCAGCGCCCAGGGCGCAGCGTCGAGTTCGCCGTCCAGCACCGCCTGCAGCGCGCCGTCGGCGCTGCCATGCAGGCCTCCGCGCAGGGTCCAGCGCAAGGGCCCGGCGGTGCTGGCACGCCAGCCTTCGCCAGCCAGCTCGCTCAGCGACCAGCGCGGCGGCGCACCGGCCTGGGCATCGGCGGCAAACCAGTCGAGCACGGCCGTGGCGCGTGCCTCGTCCAGCACCGCCGGCTCGCCGCCGCCGGGCGTTGCCGGGGCACGGCGCTGCACGGCCAGCCGCAGCGGCGGTGTGCGCAGCGTGCCCGACCAGCCTGCCTGGGCCTCGCCCGCCCCGTCGCGCCCGGCCGCGCGCTCCCCTTCGGGCCAGGCCAGCGTGGCATGCCAGTCGCCGTCGGGCCGCGCCAGGTGCAGATCGGTGCTGCCAGCGGCCCATTGCAGGCGCGTGCTGGCCACGCGCAGCAGCGGCAGCTGCAGGCGCAGCAGGGGCAGGCGCCGCACGCCGGCGGCTGCGGCCTCGGCCTGCAGTTCCAGGCGCAGGTCGGCCACCGCCAGCGCATCGGCGTCCAGGCGCAGGCGCGCGTCCAGCGCCAGCGCCGCCGCCACGCCGGCGCCGGGGCGCAACAGCCGGCCGCGCAGCCACAGCGGCGCATCGCGGCTCGCGTCCAGGCCGGTGACGGTGAGCGACAGGTCCTCCAGCGCGGTCGTCAAGGCGCCGTCGGTGCCCCGCCAGCGCAGCCGCGCGTCGACCAGCTCCATGCGCCCCAGGGCTGCCAGCGGCCAGCCCAGGGGACGGGCGGGCGCGGCGGCAGGCGCGCCGTGACGAGCGCCGGGCAGCGGACGGGGCGCGGGCATGTCGCGCCACTCGGCCTGCAGGCCGTCGACGCGCAGGCCGCTGACCACCAGCTCGCCGCTCAGCAGCGGGGCGATGGCCAGCGCGATGCGCGCGCTGCGCCACTCGGCGAAGGGCGTGCGGCCGTCGGGCTGCGACAGCGTGGCCCCGGCACTGCGCACGCCGATCTCGGGCCACAGCTGCAAGCGCAGCGGCTGCTGCAGCACCAGTGCACGCCCGCTGTGCTGCGCCACGCGCTGCACCAGCGCCGCCTGCACGGCCGCCGCGTCGAACTGCCAGGCGATCCAGGCCAGGCCCAGCAGCGGGATGGCCAGCAGCGCCGCGGCCGCGGCCGCCAAGGCCTTCAAGGAACGCCGGGTGGACGGTTTCACGCGGTGACGATAGCGCCCCCTGCCGCACGCCGCCGCCGGTGTGGGCCGGCCCGTCGAAGCGAGCCACGCTTGCGCGGCTAGGACAGTTGTCCTATTCTTGCGCCGCCATGCACGCCGACACGCGCCAGCAGATCGTCGCCGCCGCCGACACCCTGATCTACGAACAGGGCTATGCGACGACCTCGTTCGCCCACATCGCCGACGCGGTGGGCATCTCGCGCGGCAACTTCTGGCACCACTTCAAGAGCAAGGACGAGATCCTCGACGCCGTGATCGCCGCGCGCCTGGACGCGACGCGGGCGATGCTGGCGGGCTGGGAGGCCTGCGCCGACGAGCCGCGCGGCCGCCTGCGCTGCTTCGTGCAGATGCTGCTGGACCACGGCGAGGCGATCGGGCGCCACGGCTGCCCGGTCGGCACGCTGGCCGGCGAGCTGGGCAAGCTGGCGCACCCGCTGCATCCGCGGGTGGCCGAGCTGTTCGCGTTGTTCCGCGGCTGGCTGCGGCAGCAGTTCCAGGCGCTGGGCCATGGCCCGGCACGCGCCGATGCGCTGGCGCTGCACCTGCTGATGCGCAGCCAGGGCGTGGCCGTGCTGGCGCAGTCGCTGAAGGACCCGGTCTTCGTGCGCCGCGAGGTGCGCGACGCGCTGGCCTGGATCGATGCCCAGGCACCCGAGGCCGCGCCGCGCCGGCGGCGCGCCCCCCGTTACCACCGATCCCCGCGCTAGAAGAGCAAGAGGAGGCGCCATGCAGATCGTGTTCCTTCGCCCCGCCGAACGCTTCGCCGACGCTGCCCGGCACCTGGCCGGCCACCGTGCCTGGCTGCAGCAGGCGCTGGCCGACGAGACGCTGCTGCTCAGCGGCAACCTGCGCCCGGCCGGCGGTGCCATGCTGGCCCGCGCCGCCAGCGCCGACGCGCTGCGCGAGCGGCTGGCGCAGGACCCCTTCGTCGCCCATGGCGTGGTCAGCGTCGAGATCCACGAGGTGACGCCGGCGCTCACCGCGCAGGCGCTGCAGTTCCTGCGGGGCGACGCGCGATGAGCGACACGTTGCCGGGCCCCGACGGCCGCCCGCGCTGCCGCTGGTGCGCCGCCACGCCGCAGTACACGCACTACCACGACCATGAGTGGGGCTTCCCGGTGGCCGACGACCACCGCCTGTTCGAGAAGGTCTGCCTCGAGGGCTTCCAGTCGGGCCTGAGCTGGCGGACCATCCTGGAGAAGCGCGAGAACTTCCGCGCCGCCTTCGCCGGCTTCGACTTCGAGCGCGTGGCGCGCTTCGGCGAGATCGAGCAGCAGCGCCTGCTGGCCGACGCCGGCATCGTGCGCCACCGCGGCAAGATCGCCGCGGCCATCCACAATGCCGTGCGGGCACAGGAGCTGGTGCGCGAGTGCGGGTCGCTGGCGGCCTACTTCTGGCGCTACGAACCGCAGGGCGAGGCCGCCGAAGCGCCGCCGCAGACGCGCTCCACCTCCCCCGAGTCGCTGGCGCTGAGCAAGGACCTGAAGCGCCGCGGCTGGAAGTTCGTCGGCCCGACCACGGTCTACGCCTTCATGCAGGCCATGGGCCTGGTCAACGACCATGCCGAGGGCTGTGTGACGCGCGCCGAGGTGGCCCGCGCACGCCGGCGCTTCAAGCCGCCCCGCGCGTGACCGGGCGGGCCCGGCGGGTCGTCAGCCGCGCCGGCCGCCGAAGCCCAGCAGCAGGCCGCCGGCGACGGCCACGCCCACGCCCGCCCACAGCGGCACGTTGACGCGCTTCTTCTGCTCGACCTGCACTTCCACCGAGCCCAGCTTCAGGGCGGTCTCGTCCTGGGTGTAGCTGAAGCCGCCGTAGGCCAGCGCGAGCAGGCCGACGACGAGCATCAGGGCGCCGATCAGGCGGGCAGTGTTCATGGTGTCCTCCGGTTGTGTGGCGGCCGCGACGGCGGGCCGGCGAGGGCCATTGCAGCGCCAACGGCAGGCCGGCGGTGTCGGACAAGGCCGCGTCGCGGCGTCGGCGCGGCGGCTGTGGGCCCGCGCCGACTGCCGCCGCGCCGGTGTCCGATGGCGGCAGGCAGGCATGGCCTTCAAGAGTCTCCTCGCAGGCCGGCGGCGACGCCGCCGTGCCCCACGCGCTTCAACACCCGTCGAGGAGCCGCGATGACCGAGACAACACCCCAAGCGCACCGGCCGCAGGGCGTCCAGCGGGGCACCCGGCCGGCCCGCGGCAGCCTGGCCCTGCTGGCCGCCGCCAACAAGGATGACCACAGCGCGCGGCGGCGCAGCAGGCCGAGGTGGCGCGCCCGCAAGGCGCGGCCCCGTGCCGGGTGCTGGCACGGGGCCATGGCGAGCGCCATCCGATCGCCGACAACGCCACCAACCGGGATCTGAACCGCCGCGTCGTGATCTACATCTCCGACGACAACCGGCCGGTGCGGGCACGCGGCTGCGCCCCACGGCCGCGCGGGAGCGGCGCGCGCGCCCCACCGCGCCCGGGCGGGCGCGGGCCGCAGCGGCGGACGGCACGCCGGCCCAGGTCGAGGCGGCCACCGACCGCCATGCCACGCTGCGGCCGCGGACTCGGCGGCTTCCTGCACGCCGGTGGCGGCTGCCCTGCCGGCGCCGCCGGCGCGGCGGCCGGGCTGGCTGTGGTGGTGCCGGCCCGTCGGCGCGCCGCGCACAGGGCCGATCCGGGCGCCGGCGGATGAGCCCCGGGGCCGGCGCGCGGCACCGGCCTGCTACAGCAGCACGATGTCGTACTGCTCGGGGTTCATCGTCGGCTCGGCGCTCAGGCTGATGGGCTTGCCGACGAACTCGCTCAGGCCGGCCAGGTGCACGCTCTCCTCGTCGAGCAGCATCTCGACGACGGTGGCACTGGCCACCACGCGGAACTCGCGCGGGTTGAACTGGCGCGCCTCGCGCAGGATCTCGCGCAGGATGTCGTAGCACACGGTGCGCGCGGTCTTCACCTGGCCGCGGCCTTCGCAGGTGGGGCAGGGTTCGCAGAGCATGCGCGCCAGGCTTTCGCGCGTGCGCTTGCGCGTCATCTCCACCAGCCCCAGCTGGGTGAAGCCGCTGACCGTGGTGCGCGTGCGGTCGCGCGCCAGCTGCTTGCGCAGCTCGGCCAGCACCGCCTGCTGGTGGTCCTCGCGCAGCATGTCGATGAAGTCGGCGATGATGATGCCGCCCAGGTTGCGCAGCCGCAGCTGGCGCGCGATGGCGCCGGCGGCCTCGAGGTTGGTCTTGAACACCGTGTCCTCGAAGTTGCGCGCACCGACGAAGCCACCGGTGTTGACGTCGATCGTCGTCAGCGCCTCGGTCTGGTCGATGATCAGGTAGCCGCCGCTCTTCAGGTCCACGCGCCGGGCCAGCGCGCGCGCGATCTCCTCCTCGACGCCGTAGAGGTCGAAGATGGGCCGCTCGCCGCGGTACAGCTCCAGCCTGGCCAGGGTGCCGGGCATGAAGGTCTCGCCAAAGCGGCGCAGCTCCTCGTGCTGCAGCTGCGAGTCGACGCGGATGGTCTGCGTGGCCTCGCCGGCGATGTCGCGCAGCACGCGCTGGGCCAGGTTCAGGTCCTGGTGCAGCAGGGTGCCGGGCGGCGACCTCTGCGCCCGCTCGCGGATCAGCGCCCAGGTGCGGCGCAGGTAGGCGATGTCCTCGGCCAGCTCCTCGTCGCTGGCCTCCTCGGCGTTGGTGCGCAGGATGAAGCCACCGCCGCCGTCGCCGGCCAGCACGTGCATGCGCGCGCGCAGCTGCTCGCGCAGCTCGGGGCTGCCGATCTTCTGGCTGATGCCGATGTGGGTGTCGTGGGGCAGGAACACCAGCATGCGGCCGGCGATCGAGACCTGCATCGACAGCCGCGCGCCCTTGCTGCCGATGGCGTCCTTGATCACCTGCACCGTCAGCGTCTGGCCCTCGAAGACCTGGCGCTCGATGGGCAGCGGCGGCGCCGCGGCGTCGCCATTGCCGCCATGGCCGCCGTTGCGCGGCAGCACCGGCACCAGGTCGGCCACGTGCAGGAAGGCGGCGCGGTCCAGCCCGATGTCGACGAAGGCGCTCTGCATGCCCGGCAGCACACGCGCCACCTTGCCCAGGTAGACGTTGCCGACCAGGCCGCGCTCCAGCGCGCGTTCGATGTGCAGCTCCTGCACCGCACCGTTCTCGACCAGCGCCACCCGCGTCTCCTGCGGGGCCCAGTTGATCAGGATGTCCTGGCCGGCCATGCGCGCAGTCTAACCACGGCCGGCCAGGGCGCGCGGGGCTACAGCTGGGCCAGGCCGCCGTCCACCACGAACTCGGCCCCGGTCACGAACGAGGCCTCGCCCGAAAGCAGGAAGGCCGCCACCGCCGCCACCTCGTCGGGCTGGCCGAAGCGGCCCAGCGGCACCGCCGCCAGCACGCCGGCGGCCATCGCGCCGATGGCCTCGTCGGCCAGCCCGGTGCGCTGGAAGAAGCCGGTCTCTATGGGCCCGGGGCTGACGGCATTGACGCGGATGCGCCGCGGCGCCAGCTCGCGTGCCAGGCCGCGCGTCAGCGTGCGCAGCGCGCCCTTGGTGGCGGAATACACCGACATCGCGGCAAAGCCCTTCTCGCGCGCGATCGAGGTGTTGAACAGCATCGCCCCGCCGTCGGCCAGCAGCGGGGCCAGCGCCTGCGCCTGCAGCAGCGGGCCGCGCACGTTGATGGCGAACTGGACATCGAAGTCGGCGGCGGCGATCTCGCCCACCGGCTGGATGCGGCCGACGCCGGCGTTGAAGAACACCGCGTCGAGGCGGATGCCGCGCTCGGCCAGCGCCTGCACCAGCGCCGATGGCGCCTGCGCGTCGCCGGCGTCGTTCAGCAGCAGCAGGGCGGCGTCGCCCAGCACGGCGCGAGCACCCTCCAGCGAGGCCGCGCGCGAACCGGTGACGACGACCGCGGCGCCCTCGCGCTGCAGCCGCGCCGCGGTGGCCAGTCCGATGCCGGCGGTGCCGCCGGTGACGAGCACATGGTGTCCGTTGAATCGATGCATGGGGGTCAAGCTCCTGTGGCTGGCGGCACCGCGGGTCCGGCACCGGGAGCGGCGACGATAGGTAGAGCGTCCATGCACGACAATTCGCCGCATGGGCAAACAGAGCTTGCAGAAACGCACAGGCGCGCTGGACTGGAACGAGCTGCAGACCGTGCTGGCCGTGGTCCGCGCCGGCAGCCTGTCGGGTGCCGCGCGCGCGCTGGGCCTGCAGCACTCCACGGTCTACCGTCGGCTGCAGGCCGCCGAGGCGCGGCTGGGCGTGCGCCTGTTCGACCGCGCGCGCAGCGGCTGGACGGCCACCGCGGCCGGCCTCGCGGCGGCCGAGGCGGCGGCGGCGATGGAGGCCGCCGCGCTGGGCGCCGAGCGCGCCGTGCGCGGCGCCGACACCGGGCTGGGCGGCAGCATCCGCATGGCCACCAGCGAGCTGCTGGCCGAGCGGCTGCTGCTGCCGCTGCTGCGTGAGTTCCTTCGCCGCCACCCCGACATCACGGTCGAGCTGGACGTCTCCAACGACAACGTCAACCTCACGCGCCGCGAGGCCGACCTGGCGCTGCGCGCGACGACGCAACCGCCCGAGGAGCTGGTCGGCCGCCACCTGGCCACCGTGGGCTATGCGCTGTTCGCCTGCCCGTCGCTGCTGCGGTCCGCCGGACGGCCGCCCGACCTGCGCCGGCTGCCCTGGGTCGGCTTCGACGAGAAGATCGCGCACTACCAGATCGCCCGCTGGTGGCAGCAAGCCTTTCCCGAGCTGCAGCCGCGGCTGCGCGCCAGTTCCATAGGCGCCGTGCTGCAGGCCGCCGCGTGCGGCCTGGGCGCCGCCGTGCTGCCGGTGTGGGCGGCGGCGCAGGACGCGCGCCTGCGCCAGCTCACCATGCCGGTGGCCGGGCCGGCGATGCAGCTGTGGCTGCTGCACCACCCCGACATGCGCAACAACGCCCGCGTGCGCGCGCTGGTGCAGCACCTGGCCGAGGCCCTGCCGGCAGCCGTGCAGCGGCTGGAGACACCGCCCGCCGGCTGGGTGGCGCCTTGCATCTGCCCGGCCACCAGCGGCAAGGCAGCGGGCGCGCGGCGCCGCGCACGCGCTGCCTAGCGCGCCGCCTCACGCGCCTCGACGCCCAGCCGGGCCAGCAGCTGCGCCGTCTCGAACAGCGGCAGGCCGACGATGCCGCTGTGGCTGCCGGCGATGTGGCTGATCCAGCCGGCGATCGGGCCCTGGATGGCGTAGGCGCCGGCCTTGCCGAAGGGCTCGCCGCCGGCGACATAGGCGTCGATGGCCGCCGGCGGGATGCGCGCGAAGCGCACGTGCGACACACACAGCGCCAGCTGCTGGTGGCGGCCGCTGGCCACCGCCACCGCCGTCAGCACGCGGTGGCTGCGGCCCGACAGCGCACGCAGCGTCTCGGTCGCGGCCGCGGCATCGGCCGGCTTGCCCAGAATGCGCCGGCCCAGCGCCACCGTGGTGTCGGCGCACAGGATGGGCGCAGCGGGTAGCGCGCGCCGGCGCAGCCGCGCGCGCGCCGCGGCCAGCTTGGCCAGCGTCACCCGCTTCACGTAGTCGGCCGGCAGCTCGCCGGCACGCTCGGCCTCCAGCGCCTCGGCGTCCTCGTCGGCATCGGCCAGCAACGGGCGGTGGTCCACGCCCAGCTGGCGCAGCAACTCGGCGCGCCGCGGGCTGGCCGAGGCCAGGTAGATGTAGCGGTGCATGCCTCGATTGTCGCCAGCCCGCGCGGGCGCGGCACCGGGCCGGCCGGACCGCCCGCCGCGGCGCGGTCAAGCCCCATGTCCGCAGGCGATTGCTGCGCCGCGTGAGAGGGAAACTCCGCTGCCGGCACGGCCGGGCCCGCCCTACAAGACCCGAACCGGCCACACGATGGGGAGACACAGACGATGAGCAGCCTCTTGCTTCGCGCCGCGCTGGCGGTGCTGACCCTGGGTGCCGGCGCCGTGGCGCTGGTGGCCTGCGGCGGTGGTGGCAGCACCCGCGTCGACAGCAGCAGCGTGCAGCTGGCGCTGTTGTCCAGCGCGCCGAGCCAGGTCTCGGGCGGCGACGTGCGCGTGGCCGTCACCGCGCCGCCGGGCCAGGCCGGCGAGATCGAGCTGTGGCTCAACGGGGCCAGGGTGGCGGCGGCGCTGGCCGTCAGCGGCGACCGGCTCGAGGGCGTCGTCGGCGGCCTGGCCAACGGCCTCAACACGCTGGAGGCCCGCCACCGCGGCACCGGCGCCAGCCAGCGCCTGGAGCTGACCAACCACCCCATCACCGGCCCGATCTTCAGCGGCCCGCAGCAGACACCCTTCGTCTGCACCACCATCCAGGGCGCCGTCGGGCGCCAGCCGCTGGTGGACAGCGCCACGCCGCCGGGCTACCGCGTCACCAACGCCCAGGGCCAGACCATCGGCTACAGCCAGCACTGCAGCATCGACAGCTTCGTCGCCTACCACTACCGCAGCAGCGCCGGCACGCTCAAGCCCATGCCCACCGACGGCAGCCGCCCGGCCGACATGGGCACCACCACGCTGCCCGACGGGCGCAGCGTCGACTTCGTGATCCGGCGCGAGATCGGCACGGTCAACCGCTTCCTCTACAGCATCGCGATGCTGGCCCCGCGCGGCGAGAGCGCCACCCAGCCCGACCTCAGCCTGTGGAACCGCAAGCTGCTGTACTGGTTCCAGGGCGGCGTGGCCATCGGCCGCAGCCAGGGCACGGTGCATGGCGGCTCGATGAACCTGGACATCCTGGGCCAGGGCTGGGCCATCGTGCACAGCAGCGGCAACAACACCGGCACGCACTACAACATGCAGCTGGCCGGCGAGACGGCGATGATGACCAAGGAGCGCTTCGTCAAGCGCTACGGCGTGCCGCTGGTCACCGTGGGCCTGGGCGGCTCGGGCGGCGCCATCCAGCAGTACCTGATCGCGCAGAACCAGCCCGGCGTGCTCGACGGCCTGCTGCCGGTGCAGAGCTACCCCGACATGGTCACGCAGACCATCCACGTCGGCGACTGCGAGCTGCTCGAGCACTACATGGATGCCACCGACCGCCTCAACCCGAAGTGGCGCACGACCAAGAACCGCAGCTGGCTGGTCGGCTTCAACGCCGAGGAGAACCCGCAGGGCGGCCCCAACACCCGTGTCAACGACCCGCTGGCCGCGGCCAAGACCGCCTTCGGCTACAGCACCGCCGTGGGCAGCACCGAGTGCGTGCCGGCCTGGCGCGGCCTGACCCCGCTGGCCATGAACCCGCACTACGGCCAGGCGCCCAACCAGCAGTTCTACGAGCCACAGAGCGCCATCGCGGCGATCCGCTGGACCCACTACGACGACCTGCGCAACATCTACGGCGTCGATGCCAGCGGCGCCGCACGGCCAACCTGGGACAACGTGGGCGTGATGTACGGGCTGCAGTCGCTCAAGAGCGGCAAGATCAGCGGCGCCGAGTTCCTGCACCTCAACTGGTTTGTCGGCGGCTGGAAGCACCCCAGCGAGATGGTGCAGGAGGGCTTCCCCTTCCTGGGCAGCGCCAGTCCCGCCACCTTCGACCCCTGGAGCCGGCGCAACATGAACCTGGCACCGGCCGCCGACAAGCCCGCGCCGCGCACCACCGGCAGCCTGGAGGCGATGCGTGCCGCCTACACCAGCGGCCATGTCTACAGTGGCCAGCTGAACGTGCCCGCCATCGACCACCGCCAGTACATGGAGCGCGAGCTCGACATGCACAACGCGCACCAGAGCTTCGCCGTGCGCAAGCGCGTGATGCAGCGCATGGGCAGCAGCGACAACCTGGTGATCTGGTTCACCGACACCCAGCCCGGGGTGAACAAGCACAGCCAGACGCTGGAGGCGCTGGCGGTGATGGACCAGTGGCTGGCCAACATCCGCGCCAACCCCGGGCGCAGCATCGCGGCGAACAAGCCGCCGGCGGCAGTGGACAGCTGCTTCGACCTGCGCGGCGTGAGGATCGCCGCGGGCAGCGGCGTGTGGGACGGCGTGCTCGACACGCGGCCGGCCGGCGCCTGCACGCAGGCCTTCCCGCTGTACAGCAGCTCGCGCATCGTCGCCGGCGCGCCCATCGAGGGCGGCATCTACGCCTGCGCGCTGAAGACCGTGGACCAGGCGGTGGCCGACGGCACGTTCGCGCCCTGGGCGCCCGGCGCCGCCGAAGTGGCGCAGCTGAAGCAGATCTTCCCCAGCGGCGTCTGCGACTACAGCCGCGCCGACCGCGCGCGGCCCAGCTGAGGCGACGGCCGGCCCCTACTCGCGGTGGTAGGGGTGGCCCTCGAGCAGCGACCAGGCGCGGTACAGCGCCTCGGCCAGCAGCACGCGCGCCAGCGCATGCGGCAGCGTCAGATCGGACAGGCGCAGCGTCTCGTCGGCGCTGGCCTTGAGTTCGGGCGCGATGCCGTCGGGGCCGCCGACCAGCAGCGCCACGTCGCGGCCCTCGCCGCGCCAGGCCTGCAGGCGCTGCGCCAGCTCGGCGCTGCTGCGCCGCGTGCCGCGCTCGTCGAGCAGCACGCGGCGCGCGCCCTTCGGCATCGCCGCCTCGAGACGCTGTGCCTCGGCGGCCATGCATTGCGCCGCCGTGCGGCCGCCGCTGCGCGGCTCGGCCTTCAGCGCCTTGAGCTGCAGCGCCATGCCGGGCGGGAAGCGCTTGGCGAACTCGGCCCACGCCGTGTCGGCCCAGGCCGGCTGGCGCTGGCCGATGGCGAGCACCAGCAGTTGCATGCCGCGGCGCCGCGCCTCAGCGCGCGGCGGGCTTCTTGGCCGCGGGCTTGCGGGCTGCCGGGGCCTTCTTCGCCGGCGCCTTCGGCGCGGCGGCCTTGGCCGGCGCCTTCTTCGTCGCCGCCGGCTTCGCGGCGGCCTTGCGGGCCGGCGGCTTGCCGGCTGCGGACGTCTTGGCGGGTGACTTCTTGGCCGGTGCCTTCTTCGCCGCGGCCTTCTTCGCCGCGGGCGGCGTCTCGTCGTCATCCGGCTCGCTGGCCTTGACCAGTCCGGTGGCGGCGGCGCCCAGCTTCAGCCTCACCGGCTTGCCGCCCCAGATCTCCTCGAGGTGGTAGTAGTCGCGGATGGCCGGCTGCATGATGTGCGCCACCGCGGCGCCGCAGTCGACGATGATCCACTCGCCGTTGTCCTCGCCCTCGGTGGACAGCACCGGGTAGCCCACGCCCTTGACGGCGTCGCGCACGCTGGCTGCCAGGGCCTTGGTCTGCCGGTTGCTGCTGCCCGAGGCGACGATCACGCGCTCGAACATCGACGACAGGTGTTCGGTGTTGAAGACGGCGATGTTCTGCGCCTTCACGTCCTCGAGGCCATCGACGATGGCGCGCTGCAGCTTGCGGATGTCCATTCAGCTCCTGGTGTCGGCGGTGTAAAGCCGTTCGCGGGCAATATAGCGCGCCACCTCGGGCGGCACCAAACCGTCCAGCGGCTGGTGCGCGGCGGCGCGTTGGCGGATCTCGGTGGCCGAGACGGCCATCTCGGGCATGGGCACGGTGTGGCGGGGCAAGCCGGCCAGCTCGGGCGGTGGCGGTGCGGCGCCGGGGCGCGCGGCCACCGCCAGCTCCACCTGCGCCAGCAACTCGCGCCAGCGGTGCCAGCTCGGCAGGCCGGCCAGCTGGTCGGCGCCGACCAGCAGCACCAGGGTCGCGGCCGGCAGTTCGGCGCGCAGCTCGGCCACGGTGTCGAGGGTGTAGCTGGGGCCGGCGCGGCGCAGCTCGCGCTCGTCGAGCACCCAGCCCGGCTCGCCAGCCAGCGCCAGCTTGAGCATGGCCACGCGCTGCGGCGCCGGCGTCAGCGGCCGCGCCTTCTGCCAGGCCTGGCCGGTGGGCACCCAGCGCAGCTGGTCCAGCGCCAGCGCGGGCATGGCCGCACGCGCCAGCGCCAGGTGCGCGAGGTGCACCGGGTCGAAGCTGCCGCCATACAGCCCGATGCGGCGTGCGGCGTCGCGGGGGGGCTCAGGCCGGCTCATCGGCCCAGTCGCGCGGACGCAGGAAGTCGCTGTACAGCCGCGCCTCGGGCGTGCCGGGCTCGGGGCTCCAGGCGTAGCGCCAGTTCGCCACCGGCGGCATCGACATCAGGATGCTCTCGGTGCGGCCGCCGCCATGCAGGCCGAAGTGCGTGCCGCGGTCCCAGACCAGGTTGAACTCGACGTAGCGGCCGCGGCGGTAGGCCTGGAAGCTGCGCTCGCGCTCGCCGTAGGGCATGTCGCGGCGGCGCTGCACGATGGGCCGGTAGGCGGGCAGGAAGGCGTCGCCCACGTCGCGCAGCATCGCGAAGCCGGCATCGAAGGCGCCGCCGGCGTCGAAGTCGTCGAAGAAGATGCCGCCGATGCCGCGCGGCTCGTTGCGGTGCTTCAGGAAGAAGTACTCGTCGCACCAGGCCTTGAAGCGGGGGTACAGCGCCGCGCCATGCGGTGCCAGCGCGTCGCGACAGCTGCGGTGGAAGTGGCGCGCGTCGTCCTCGAAGCCGTAGTAGGGCGTGAGGTCCATGCCGCCGCCGAACCAGGCCACCGCCTCGCGCCCCTGGGGCCGCGCCAGCAGCATGCGCACGTTCATGTGCACCGTGGGCACATACGGGTTACGCGGGTGCAGCACCAGCGACACGCCCAGTGCCTCGAAGGGCGCGCCGGCCAGCTCGGCGCGGTGCTGGGTGGCCGAGGGCGGCAGATTCTGCCCGCGCACGTGGCTGAAGTTGCAGCCGCCACGCTCGAACAGCGGGCCGCCCTCGACCAGCCGCGTGAGGCCGTCGCCCTGCAGCGGCTCTTGCGGCGCGCGGGTCCAGCCGTCGCGGAGGAAGGGCGTGCCGTCATCGGCCTGCAGCGCGTCGACGATGCGTGCCTGCAGCCCCAGCAGGTAGGCGCGCACGGCGGCGGTGTCAGCGGCCATCGGGGCCTCCAGCGTCGGGGTTGGCGGGCGGGCGCGCCGGCAGCGGCCGCACCGGCGCGGCCAGCGCGGCGCGGCAGCCAAGGCCGTCGCGCTCGGCCACGGCGCGCAGCGCGGCGAAGTCGGCCAACGGCTCGCCGCTCAGCTGCCAGAAGTGGATCAGCGTGACGCGGCGCGCGCGGTAGTCCAGCGTCGCCAGCCCCACCGGCAGGCCGGCCTCGACGGCCACGCGGTGAAAGCCCATGCGCCAGCCCTCGCCCAGGGCCCGCGTGCCCTCGGGCGCCAGCGCCAGCCACAGCACGCGGCCCTGGGCCCGGGCCTCGCGCAGCGCCGCAATGGCGTTCATCACCGCGCCCTGCGGCGTGCGCCGGTCCACCGGGATCCCGCCCAGCCCGCGCAGCCAGCGCCCGAACAGCGGCACGGCGAACAGCGTGTGCTTGCCCCAGAAGGCCGCCGGCAGGCCCAGCGCCCACTTGGCCAGCACGCCGACGACGAAGTCCCAGTTGCTGGTGTGCGGGTAGACGACGATCACGCCCTGGGCCATCGGCAGGCCGTCGCACAGCACGCGCCAGCCAGCCAGGCGCAGCAGCGCGCGCGCGATGCGGCTGCCGCGCAGTTGCACGGGGCGGCCGCCCAGCAGCCTGGGCAGCACGGCGCCCGACGCCGCGGGCTCAGTGCCGGATCGCACGGTGGCCGATGTCGCGCCGCCACTGCGCGCCGTCGAAGGCGATGCCCTCCACCGCCGCCAGCGCCCGCTGCTGGGCCTGGCGCACCGTGTCGCCCAGCGCGGTGACGCACAGCACCCGGCCACCGGCGGTGAGCAGCCGGCCGTCGCGCAGCGTGGTGCCGGCGTGGAAGACCTTCAGCTCGGCATCCGGGCCGGCCTCGTCCGCGGGCAGCCCGCTGATGGCGTCGCCGGCGCGCGGCTGCGCCGGGTAGCCATGCGCCGCCATCACCACCCCGAGCGCCGTGCGGCGGTCCCACTGCAGCTCTTCCGCCTGGTCCAGCGTGCCGTCGGCAGCGTGCATCAGCAGCTCGAACAGGTCGCTCTTGAGGCGCATCAGGATGACCTCGGCCTCGGGGTCGCCCAGCCGGCAGTTGAACTCCACCGTGCGCGGCTTGCCCTGCGCGTCGAGCATCAGCCCGGCGTAGAGGAAGCCGGTGAAGGGGTGGCCGTCGCGCGCCATCCCGGCCAGCGTGGGCTGGATGATCTCGCGCATCACCCGCGCATGCACGTCGGGCGTGACCACCGGCGCCGGGCTGTAGGCGCCCATGCCGCCGGTGTTGGGGCCGCGGTCGCCGTCGAAGATGCGCTTGTGGTCCTGGCTGGTGGCCAGCGCCAGCACATGGCGGCCGTCGGCGACGACGATGAAGCTGGCCTCCTCGCCGGCCATGAATTCCTCGATCACCACGCGCGCGCCGGGGCCGGCGGCGAAGATCTGGTCCAGCGCCTCGTGGGCCTGGGCCACGGTCTCGGCCACGGTGACGCCCTTGCCGGCGGCCAGGCCGTCGGCCTTGACGACGATGGGCGCGCCATGGCGGTCCACATGGGCATGCGCCGCCGCCGCGTCGTCGAAGCTGGCGTACAGCGCCGTGGGCACGCCGTGGCGCTGCATGAAGTCCTTGGCGAAGCTCTTGCTGCTCTCCAGCCGCGCCGCCGCCTGCGTGGGGCCGAAGATGCGCAGCCCGCGGGCGCGGAACAGGTCGACCACGCCGGCGGCCAGCGGCGCCTCGGGGCCGACCACGGTGAGCGCGACCTTCTCGGCCACCGCAAAGTCGGCCAGCTGCGCCGGGTCGGCCAGCGGCACGTTCTTCAGCACCGGGTCGGTGGCCGTGCCGCCGTTGCCCGGCGCGACGAACACCGTCTGCACGCGCGCGCCCTGGGCGAGCTTCCAGGCCAGCGCATGCTCGCGCCCGCCGCTGCCGATGACGAGGACCTTCATGGGCGCGGGCTCACTCTTCCATCTGGGCGTTGTGGAACACGTCCTGCACGTCGTCCAGGTCTTCCAGCACGTCGAGCAGCTTCTGCATGCGCACGGCGTCCTCGCCGGCCAGCGCCACCGGGTTCTCGGCGCGCATGGTCACCTCGGCCACCGCCGGTGCCAGGCCGGCCGCCTCCAGCGCGGCCTTCACCGCCTCGAACTCGGTGGGCGGGCACAGCACCTCGATCGAGCCGTCGTCGCCGGCGATCACGTCGTCGGCGCCGGCCTCCAGCGCCACCTCCATCACCTTGTCCTCGCTGGCGCCCGGGGCGAACACGATCTGCCCGCAGTGGCTGAACTGGAAGGCCACGCTGCCCTCGGTGCCCAGGTTGCCGCCGTACTTGCTGAAGGCGTGGCGCACCTCGGCCACGGTGCGCACGCGGTTGTCGGTCATGCAGTCGACGATCACCGCCGCGCCGCCTATGCCGTAGCCCTCGTAGCGGATCTCCTCGTAGCTGACGCCCTCGAGGTTGCCGGTGGCCTTGTCGATGTTGCGCTTGACGGTGTCCACCGGCAGGTTCACCGCCTTGGCCTTCTCGATGGCCAGGCGCAGGCGCGGGTTGCTCGCCGGGTCGCCGCCGCCCAGGCGCGCCGCGACCATGATCTCGCGGATCACGCGCGTCCAGGCCTTGCCGCGCTTCTCGTCCTGGCGCCCCTTGCGGTGCTGGATGTTGGCCCACTTGGAATGACCGGCCATGGGGATGCTTTCTGCTGTGCTGAACCGGCGGATTTTAGTCGGGCGGGATCAGGGGTTCCCCGGAGCGCCGCGCGGCCCCGGCGCGGCCTGCCAGCCCCTAGCATCGGCGGGCATCGCGCGGACATCGCGGCCAGGGGGGATGGCATGGACATCGGCAGCTGGATAGGCGAAGCCTGGGACCGCCATGCCGATGCGCCCGGCGCGGTGGCGGACGAACTGGCGTCGCGTGCCCTGCCCGCGGTCGACAGCGCCGAGAACGCGCTGCGCCTGGCGCGGCTGGCCCACCATGTCCAGGGCGAGCACCTGGGCCGCTGGGCCGAGGCCATCGAGCTGCAGCACAAGCTGGCCGCGCTGCCGCTGGCCGACGACGCGCTGCGCGCCGCCACCGCCCGCCACATCGCCGCGCTGCGTGTCTGCGCCGGCGACGCCACGGCGCTGCCGGCCGCGGGCAGCGAGCGCGCCGCCGTCGCGGCCCAGGCGGCCGCCGCGCTGGCGCCGCACGACGGGGCGCGCGCCGGCGCGCTGCTGCAGCAGGCCGCCGACGCGGCGTCGGCGCTGGCCGACGACGACCCCGCCCACCGCGCGCTGGCCGTGGCCGGCAACAACATCGCCGGCACCCTGGCCGAGAAGCCCACGCGCGGCGCCGACGAGACGGCGCTGATGCTGCAGGCCGCCGCGCTGGGCCGCCGCCACTGGGCGCTGGCCGGCACCTGGCTCGAGATCGAGCGCGCCGAGTACCGGCTGGCGCTGTGCCACCTGGCCGCCGGCGACCTGGCGCGCGCCCAGGCCCATGCCCAGGCCTGCCTGGCCATCGTCGAGCAGCAGGGCAACCCGCCGCTGGAGCGCTTCTTCGCCTTCGAGCCGCTGGCCGGCGTGGCCCGCGCCCGCGGCGACGCGGCAGCGCTGGCGCATGCCCGCACCGAGATGCAGGCCGCCTTCGAGGCCTTGCCGGCCGACGACCAGGGCTGGTGTCGCGCCACGCTGGAGGCGGCGATGCGGGACCGCGGGCCCGCCAACAGCGGCGCGTGATCCGCCTGGGCCCTGACCCGTCGGCGGCGGTGCCCGGCGGCGGCGGCAATGCCGCCGCGCCGAGCCGTCACCACGCCGCCCTGCCCGGTGCCGCGTTGGCCGGCGCCATCGCCGTGCTGCCCGGGGTGATGACGCTGGCGCTGCTGGCCTATGCGGCGCTGGGCCCCGCCGGTGCCGTGCTGGGCGCGCGCGCCGCCTTCGTCTCGGCCGGGATCGGCGCCGCGGTCTACGCGCTGCTGGCCACGCGCAGCGCGCTTCCCGCCGGTGGCCCGAGCTCGGCCACCGCGCTGGCGCTGGCGGCACTGGCCGCCGAGCTGGCGCTGGCGCCGGGCTTCGACGCGACGCGGCCGGCCGACCTGCTGCGCCTGCTCTCGCTGTGCGGGCTGGCGGTGGCCGGCTGCGGGCTGCTGCAGCTGGCGGTCGCCGTGCTGGGCGGCGCGCACCTGCTGCGCATGGTGCCGCAGCCGGTGCTGGCGGGATTCATGAACGGGGCCGCGCTGCTGATCCTGCTGGCGCAGTTGCCGCTGTTGCTGGGGCTGCCGCTGGGCACCAGCGCGGCGGCGGCGACGGCCGGTCCTGGCACCTTGGCGGCGCTGGGCCTGGCGGCGCTGGCCGTCGCGGCAGCCTTCTGGATAGGCGGTCGCTGGCCGCGGCTGCCGGCAGCGGCGCTGGCGCTGCTGCTGGGTGTGGGTGCCGCGCTGCTGCTGCGGCAGCTGGCGCCGCAATGGGCGAGCTGGCCGATGCTGTCGCTGCAGGCGGGGCCGGCCCAGTGGCTGCCGCCGCTGCTCGGTGGGCAGCGCGCGGACGCCCTGCCCTGGGGACCCCATGCCGGCGCGGTGCTGCGCACGGCCCTGGTGCTGGCGGTGATCGCCACGCTGGAGCAGGCGCTGAACGTACTGGCGCTGGACCAGCAGTCGCGTTCGCACACCGACACCGGCCGCGACCTGGCGGCCGCCGGCACCGCCAACCTCGCGAGCGGGCTGCTTGGCGGGCTGCCGGTGGTGCTGCTGCAGAGCCGGGCCCTGCCGACGCTGCGCGCCGGCGGCGGCCGCGGCGCGCTGGTGGCCGGGGCCCTGCTGCTGGCGCTGGTCTACGCGGCCGGTTCGCCGCTGCTGGCCTGGGTGCCGGTGCCGGTGCTGGGCGGGCTGATGTGCGTCACGGCCTTCGGCCTGGCCGACCGCTGGACCGGCAGGCTGCTGCGGCGCTGGTGGCGGCGGCCCGGTGCCACGGCGCCGCTGCTGAGCCTGGCCGTGGTGCTGGGGGTGATGGTGCTGACGCTGTGGCACGGTCTGGCCATGGGGGTTGCCGTGGGCGTGCTGCTGTCGCTGCTGCTGTTCGTCGCGCGCATGCGGCGCACGCTGCTGCGCAGCCGCTACGACGGCGCGATGCGGCCCTCGCGGCGCATGCGGCCAGCAGCCCAGCAGCAGCGGCTGCGCACGCTGGCCACGCGCATCGTCGGCATCGAGTTGCAGGGCGCGCTGTTCTTCGCCACCGGCGACGACCTGCTGCGTGCCGTGGACGAGCGGCCTCCGGGCACGCGCTTCGTGCTGCTGGACCTGCGCCGGGTGCAGGCGGTCGACGAGTCGGGGGCGGCGGCGCTGGAGCGCTGCGCGTCGGTACTGGCCGCGTCGGGGGCCAAGCTGTTGCTGTGCGGCATCGCGCCGGGCAGCCCCATCGCGCGGCAGCTCGACGAACAGGGTGTCGAACTGCCACGCCATGTCGATGCCGACCGCGGAATGGAGCAGGCCGAGGACGCGCTGTTGCGCGAGCTCTCGCTGGACCCTCAGGCCGAGGTTCCGCTGGCCGCCTGCCAGCTGTTCGCCGGGCTGGACGCGGCCGAACTGGCCGAGGTGGCGACACGGCTGCAGCGCATCGACCTGGCCGCCGGCCAGCGCCTGTTCGCCCGCGGCGACGCGGTCGACGGCGTCTACGTGCTGACGCGCGGCTCGGTCACCATCCGCCATCCGGACAAAGCGCACGACTTGCGCCTGGTGAGCATCTCGCCCGGCGCGATGCTGGGCGAGGCCGCGCTGTTCGAACGCGTCCCACGCTCGGCCGAGGCGGTGGCCGACGAGGCGGCAAGCCTGTACCGGCTGCCCTTGCAGGCCTGGGACCACTGGTCGACGACCCATCCCGGCCTGCTGCTGAAGCTGGTGCGCAACATGGCGGCGCACCTGGCCGAGCGGCTGCGCGCGGCGTCGCTGGCCTGGCAGTCGCTGAGCGACTGACGGCCGCGGCCGCTGCGGCACGCGGGGTCGTCGGCCACGGCGCGCCGCGCTGCTCTAGACTGGCCGCGCCGCCACACCCCCCGAGCGCAACATGCCCGACCCCATCCTCGTCGCCGAGCGCGGCACCATCCGCTGCGAGCTGCTGCCCGCGCTGGCCAACCGCCATGGGCTGGTCACCGGCGCCACCGGCACCGGCAAGACCATCACGCTGCAGACCCTGGCCGAGGGCTTCAGCGCCATCGGCGTGCCGGTGTTCATGGCCGACGTGAAGGGCGACCTCACCGGCATCAGCCAGGCCGGCAGCCTGGGCGCCAAGATCACCGCCATCCTGGCCGAGCGCGGCCTGCAGCCGCCAGCGCCCATGGCCTGCCCGGTGACGCTGTGGGACGTGTTCGGCGAGCAGGGCCACCCGGTGCGCGCCACCGTCAGCGACATGGGCCCGCTGCTGCTGGCGCGGCTGCTGTCGCTCAACGACACCCAGGCCGGCGTGCTGAATCTGGTGTTCAAGATCGCCGACGACGCCGGCCTGCTGCTGCTGGACCTGAAGGACCTGCGCAGCATGCTGCAGCATGTGGGCGACAACGCCAGCCAGTTCACCACCCAGTACGGCAACATCAGCGCGGCCAGCGTGGGCGCCATCCAGCGCGGCCTGCTGCAGCTGGAGCAGCAGGGCGGCGACCGCTTCTTCGGCGAGCCCATGCTGGACATCGCCGACCTGATGCAGACCAGCGGCGGCCGCGGCGTGGTCAACATCCTGGCCGCCGACCGGCTGATGAACGCGCCGCGCCTGTACGCCACCTTCCTGCTGTGGCTGCTGAGCGAGATCTTCGAGACCCTGCCCGAGGTGGGCGACGCCGACAAGCCCAAGCTGGTGTTCTTCTTCGACGAGGCGCACCTGCTGTTCGACGACGCGCCCAAGGCCCTGGTCGAGCGCATCGAGCTGGTCGTGCGGCTGGTGCGCAGCAAGGGCGTGGGCGTGTACTTCGTGACGCAGAACCCGCTGGACGTGCCCGACAGCGTGCTCGGCCAGCTCGGCAACCGCGTGCAGCATGCGCTGCGCGCCTTCACGCCGCGCGACCAGAAGGCGGTCAAGGCCGCCGCCGAGACCATGCGCGCCAACCCGGCCATCGCCGACATGTCGGCGGCCATCACCGAGCTGGCGGTGGGCGAGGCGCTGGTGAGCCTGCTCGATGCCAAGGGCCGGCCCAGCGTCACCGAGCGCGTCTACGTGCGCCCGCCGGGCAGCCAGATCGGGCCGATCACGCCGGCCCAGCGCCAGGCGCTGCTGGCCGGCTCGCTGGTGGCCGGCGTCTACGAGAAGACCGTGGACCGCGAGTCGGCGCACGAGGTGCTGGCGCAGCGCGTGGCCGCGGCCCAGTCCGCGGCCGGCGGGGGCGCGGCGGCGGGAGCCGGCGCGCCCGGCGCCGCGGCCGAGGGTGGCGGCATGCTGGGGGGGCTGAAGGACATGCTGTTCGGCAGCACCGGCCCGCGTGGCGGCAAGCGTGCCGGGCTGATGGAGGCGGCGGCGCAGTCGGCGGTGCGCAGCATCGGTTCGGCCGTGGGCCGCGAGATCATGCGCGGCGTGATGGGCTCGCTGCTGGGCGGCGCCAAGCGCCGCCGCTGATGCACGCCGCGGCCAGCCAGCCGTGGGCGGCGCCCGGCCGATGCTGAAGATCCTGCTGCTCACCGTCGCCGCACTGGCGACGCTGGCGCTGCTGGCCGTGCTGGCCGGCCAGGCCGGGCTGTGGCGCGGCAGCCCGCCGGCCGACCTGGGCGTGCGCGACGGCCGGCTCAAGCCGCCTTCGCGCACACCCAACAGCGTGCACAGCCAGGCCGCGCTGTGGCCCGACCACCCGCAGGCGGGGCGTGCGGCGATCGCGCCGCTGCCCTTCGTGCGCAGCGACGGCGGCGACGGCCAGGCCACGCTCGCGCGCATCGAGGCGCTGGTGCGCGCCACGCCCGCCGCCGAGCTGGTGCGCCGCGAGCCCGGCTACCTGTACGCCACCTACCGCTCGCGCCTGCTGCGCTTCACCGACGACGTGGAGTTCTGGGTCGATCCCGCCGCCGGCGTGGTGCAGGTCCGCTCGGCGTCGCGCCTGGGCCATGGCGACCGCGGCGTGAACCGCGCCCGCATCGAGGCGATCCGCACGGCCCTGGCGCGCTGAGCCGGGCGCCGACCCGGCGAACTCAGCGCGACGCCGCGGCAGCCGGCGCCGCGGCAGCCGCGGGCAAGGCCACGCCGGGCAGGGCGAGGGCCGGCGGGCGCGGCTGCAGCACCCGCGCCGCACTGGCCAGGTCGGGCAGCAGGTGGTTGGCGAAGAAGCTGCTGGGCGAATCGGGCTCCAGCGCCGCCACGGCCAGGTTGGCCAGCGGCTGATCCAGGCCCACGTACCAGCTGCCCGCCGGCACCGCCAGCGGCACGGCCTCGGTGCGCACCTGCACCAGACGCGCGGCAGCGCCCCCCTCGACCTGGCCGCGCACGTCGGGCCGCGCGGCCTCGATGCGCGACAACTCCACCCAGCGCTCGGCGGCCAGCTGCGCCGGCAGCGCGACGGCGTCGACCTGCAGCCCCAGCGCACGCAGCCGCAGCACCGCGTCGTCGCTGCCCGGCGCCAGCCAGTAGCCGCAGGGCCGCGGCCGCTCCACCACCGGCCGCATCTGCAGCGCGCTGTTCCACTGCACGGCGATGGGCCGGTCGGCGCCGGTGGCCGGGTCTATGAACAGCACCTCGCGCTGCGAGGGCGTCTGTGCCGCCAGCACCACCACGCTGCCGCGGCAGGCGCTGGCGGCGACCTCGGCATCGGCCTGCGCGCGCAGCGTGCGCAGGCCGTCGGCATGCTGGGCGGCGCTGGCCAGGATGCTGCGCGCCGCCACCAGGTGGGTGTGCACGCGCCGCGCCAGGTGCAGCTTGCCCAGGCCGATGCCACGCGTCTCGACGAGGAAGCTGATGGCGTGGCGCAGCCCCAGCACGTTGCGCGCGATGTCGGGCATCACACCGCCCATGCTCAGCTGCAGGTCGCCGGGCGTGGTCGGGTTGGTGTAGTACCACTCATGGGTCAGGCCCTCGGCGGCCACGGCGCGCAGCAGCGGCTCGCGGAACCAGCTCTCGGCGGCACGCTGCAGCGCCGGCGGCAGGTTGGGCACGGTGGCGTACTGCAGCAGCAGGTCGTGGCGCTGGATGGCGCCGAACTTGGCCAGGTAGCGGCCCAGCACCGAGTACTCGTGCGCATCGACCACCACCGCCGGCGGGTAGGCGGCGACCAGCCGCGCCACCGCCTGCGCCTCGGGCGTGAGCAGCAGCAGGTGGTCGCGGTTGACGTCCATGTTGTGCAGGCCGCGGCGCCAGCCCTTGGCGGCGCCGTCGGGGTTGGCGCGCGGCAGCAGCAGCACGTCCACGCGCTCCAGCGCCGCCGCCGCCGGCCCGATGCCGCCGGCCAGCTCCTGGGCCAGCGCCAGCAGGGCCTCGGCGCCGGCCGGCTCGTCGCCATGCTGCTGGCCGATGAACAGCACCAGCGGGCGCCCACGGCCGCGGCTGAACAGCAATGCGTCCAGCGGCTCGCCCAGCGCCGACGCACCGGCACGCACCAGCCGCGGCCCGCCGTCGCGCGCCGCCAGCGCGTGCAGCGCGGCGCGCAACTCGTCGTTGCCGGTGTAGCCTGGATGGCCCGGCCGCAGCGCCGGCAGATCGGGCACGAAGGATGGCGCCGGGAAGCGCGCCACCACCGCCGGCCCATAGGGTGTGGCGGCCGGCGCGCTGGCGGTCGTCGCCTGCGCGCCCGGTGTGGCGGGCAGCGCCAGCAGCACCGCAGCCAGCGCCAGCATCGGGGCCAGTCCGCAGCGCCCGCCCGGCGGCGGGCGCAGGGCGGCGTCGGTGGGGGCGGCAAGAGGCATCCGGGCTCCAGGGTCGCCGCCGGTGGGCAGCGTCACGGGCGCCGATCTTGCCAGCGCCGCCGGCCCGCGGTGCCGGTCGGCCGGCCGCTGTCCTTGACGCGCAAGGTGGCATCCAGCACCACCAGGCCGTCGAAGGCGGCGAAGTGCTTGGGCGGAAGTGCCCCATCTCGACCTGGGCCCTGGCGTCGAGGAACCGCATCACCTGGTCGCGCCCCGGCGCGGCTGCAGCCAGGGCACCGGGCCGGGAACCTCGGCCCACTCCCACTCGACGTCGCGATGCAGGTGCTGCAGCAGCGCCGGCAGGCCGCCGGCGCCAACGGCGGCATGGATGGCCTGGACGGTGGCCACGGGATCACGGGCGGGTATCGGCGTCTCCGGGATGCGGCACGGGCCAGCGGGTCTACGAAGGCACGGGGGCCGCGGCCGCAGCGCCGGCAGGGCCTCGGGCCGATGGCCTGGTGGCTGCCCGGGCCCGGCGCCAGGATCTGCGCCCCCCGCCGGCCCGCCGTGAACCCCGCCCCCCCCCCCCGCAGCTGCTGGCCGCTCTGCCAGCCGCGCGGACGCCCGCGCCCGGCGCCGCGCCGTCGGCGGCCCAGGTGACCTGAGTGCGGCGCGTGCCAACGGCGCGCGCCGCTCGTCGATTCACGACGCGGCGCTGCCATCCGGCCGGCGCGCACTGGCCGCAGCCACCGGCAGCGGGCATGCTACCGGCACAGCAACCAAGGAAGGCCGCATGAACACCACGCCCAAAGCCCCCGAGACCGAGGACGACATCGAGCGCCGCGCCAAGCGCCGCGTCGAGATGAAGATGGGCTTCTACATCCACGCGCTGGTCTTCGTCTGCGTCAACGGCGGCCTGTGGGTGCTCCAGCTGTCCGGCCACAACTCGCCGTTCGGCCGCCTGCACGGCTTCCCGCTGTGGGGCTGGGGCCTGGGCCTGGCCATCCATGGCCTGGTGACCTTCATCAGCCTGCGCGGCGAGGGCCTGCGCGAGCGCATGCTGCGCGACGAGATCGAGCGGCTGAAGGCCGGCCGCTGAGACCGCGCGTCAACCCGGGCGCGGCGGCTGCGGCAGTGTCAGCGTGACCAGCAGGCCGCCGCCCTCGCGCTGGGCGATGGCCAGCCGGCCGCCATGCGCCTCGGCGATCTCGCGCGCCAGCGCCAGCCCCAGCCCGGTGCCGTCGCGCTTGGTCGAGTAGAAGGGCAGCAGCGCCTGCGCCATCACGGTCGGGCTCATGCCCGGGCCGCGGTCGGCCACCACCAGCTGCAGCTCGCCGCCCTGGCGGCGCACGCGCAGGCTCACCGCCTCGGGCGCGCTGCCCGACTCGTGGGCGTTCTTCAGCAGGTTGATCAGCGCCTGTTCGAGCTGCGCCGGGTCGAAGCAACCCGGCGCCTCGGGCAGCGCACCGTCCAGCGCGAAGGGCTGGGCCGCCGCCAGCGTGCGCGCAAAGTCCGGCCAGTCGACCTCGCGCGGCTGCGGCTGCGGCAGCCGGGCGAAGCGCGCATAGGCCTCGAGAAAGGCGTGCAGGTGCGCGGCGCGCTCGGCGATCACGGCGAACACGCCGGGCAGGCGCTCGTGCGCGCCGCGCCGCGCCAGCTCGGCACCGCTGTGCGCCAGCGACGAGATCGGCGCCAGCGAGTTGTTCAGCTCGTGGCTGATCACGCGGATCACGCGCTTCCAGCTGGCGACCTCCTCGCGCGCCAGCTCGCGCGTCATCGGCCGCAGCAGGATCAGCCGGTGCGCCGCGCCCATCAGCAGCAGCTCGCGCTGCGACAGGTGCAGCTGCTCCTCGCCGGCCTCGCCGGGCAGCGCGCACAGCTGGTCGGTGCCGCTGGCCAGCGCCGCGGCCAGCGCCGGCGGCACCCGCTGCAGCAGCGTGGCCAGCGTCTCGCCGCGCAGGCTGCGGCCCTGGGCCAGCAGCCGGCGCGCCGCCAGGTTGGCGAACACCACCTGGCCGGCGGCATCCAGCAGCAGCATCGCCAGCGGCGTGTGCTGCACCACGCTGTCCAGCAGCAGCTCGCGCTGGGCCAGTTCGCGGCGCTGCGCCCGCAGCGCGACGCCCAGCTCACGGTGCAGCTGCAGCAGCTCGCCGAGCGGGCCGCGCGCCGGCGCGCCCACCGAGACCGAGAAGTCGCCGTCGCGGTAGCTCAGCACCATGCCCTGCAGCGCGCGTTGCAGCCGCGTGGCCGGCGCCGCGGCCCAGCCCGCGAGCAGCCACAGCAGCGGCAACAACAGCAACGCCGTCAGCGCCAGCGCCGTCGGGCTGCCGGGCGCCGGCGCCTGCAGCGCCCAGCCCAGCTCGGCCAGTTCGGCCAGCAGCGCAGGCAGCGGCCAGACCACCAGGGCCGTGTAGACCGCGACGGCCAGCGCCAGCGCCAGCACCAGCAGCGCGAGCAGGCCGGCGCGCAGGCTGTGCATCAACGGCCGGGGCCGTGGCCCGGGGGATTGGCTCCCGCCAGGCCGTAGTGGTCCATGCGCCGGTACAGCGCCTGGCGCGACAGGCCCAGCGCCGCGGCGGCGCGGCTGACCACGCCCTGCGCCTGGGCCAGCGCGGCCAGCACGGCGTCGCGCCCGGGCTCGTCGAGGTTGCGCGGCGCGGCCGCGGCGCCGGCGCCGGCCTCCAGCCCCAGGTGCGCCGGCGTGATCGCGCCGCCCTGCGCCAGCAGCTCGGCGCGCGCCGCGGCGTTCTTCAGCTCGCGCACGTTGCCCGGCCAGGGGTGGGCCAGCAGCGCGGCGCGCGCCGCGTCCGACAGGCGCGCCGCCGCCCCGGGCGCGAAGTGCTCCAGCAGCGGCAGCACGTCGTCGCGGCGCTCGGCCAGCGGCGGCAGGGCCAGCTCGAAGACGTTGAGCCGGTAGTACAGGTCCTCGCGGAAGCGGCCCTCGGCCACCATCGCGCGCAGGTCGGCGTTGGTGGCGCTGACGATGCGCGCGTCGGAGCGCCGCGTGCGGCTGCTGCCCAGGCGCTCGAACTGGCCGGTCTCGAGCACGCGCAGCAGCTTGACCTGGCCGGCCAGCGGCAGGTTGCCGATCTCGTCGAGGAACAGCGTGCCACCCTGCGCCGCCTCGAAGCGGCCCTCGCGCGCCCGCTGCGCGCCGGTGTAGGCGCCGCCCTCGGCGCCGAACAGCTCGGCCTCGATCAGCTCGGCCGGCAGCGCGCCGCAGTTCAGCGCCACGAAGGGCCCGGCGCGGCGCGGCGAGTTGGCGTGCAGCACGGCGGCGATGCGCTCCTTGCCGCTGCCGTTGGGCCCACGCACCAGCACCGACAGCTCGGTGCGCGCCACCTGCAGCGCCGTCTCCAGCAGCGCCTGCATGGCCTCGGACTCGTAGACCAGGCCGGCGAGGTCGGCGCGCTGCGCCAGCGCCTCGCGGCGCTGGCGGCGCTGGCGCCGGGTGCGCGCCAGCTCGCCGCTGGCCTCGGCCAGCTCCAGCAGGTTCTCGACGCTGGCCAGCAGCTTGGCGTCGTCCCAGGGCTTGGCCAGGTAGTCGGCGGCGCCGGCCTTGACCAGCTGCACCGCCGCCTCCAGCCGGGTCCAGGCGGTGAGCAGGATCACCGGCAGGTCGGGAGCGCGCTCGCGCAGCGCGCGAAACAGCGCCACGCCCTCGTCGCCCGAGGTGGTGTCGGCGCTGAAGTTCATGTCCTGGATCACCAGGTCCACCGGCTCGCGCGCCAGCAGCGCCAGCCCCTCGGCCGGCGAGGCTGCCACCAGCGCGCGGATGTCGCGCAGCGACAGCAGCGTGGACAGCGCCGCGCCGACGGCCGGCTTGTCGTCGATGATCAGCACGGTGGGCATGGGCGAAGTATCCGCGCAGGAACGGGGCGGCCGGGCTCAGCCGCCGCGCAGCGCCACCACCGGCGGCAGCGCCGCGGCGCGCCGCGCCGGCGACCACACCGCCAGCTGGCCCAGCGCCCACAGCAGCAGCGCGCCGGCGGGCAGGTAGGCGATGGGCAGCGCCGGCATCTCGGCGCTGCGCATCAGCAGCAGCGACAGGCCCCAGGCGCCGGCCATCCCGAGCGCGATGCCGGCGCTGCTGAGCACGAAGTTCTCAAGCTGGAAGTAGCGCAGGATCTGGCCGCGGGTGGCGCCCATCGCGCGGCGCGTGCCGATCATGCGCGTGCGCTGCTCGACCCAGAAGCTGGCCAGGCCGACGATGCCCAGCGCCGTGACCACCAGCAGCGCCACGCTGACGCCGGCCAGCACCCAGACCATGCTGCGGTCCTGCGCGTAGTAGCCGTCGCGCATCTCGGCGAGGGTGCGGGCGCCGACCACGATGCGCCCGGGCTCGACGGCGTCCAGCGCCGCGGTGGCGGCCTTGAGCAGCGCCTCGCGCTGCTCGGGCGCCACGCGCAGCACGTAGGAGCCGCCGCGGTAGTTGGGCCGCAGCGGCTGCAGCATGGCGTACTCGCCGCTGTTGCCGGCGCGGCCCGGGTGCACCGGCGGCAGCTGCTCGACGACGCCGACCACCGTCGACGGCGAGTCGCCGGCGATGTACAGCGGCATGCCCAGCACCGCGCCGCCGTCGGGCTTGAGCTTGTTCGCCATCGCGCGGTTGACGATCACCGGGCCGGCCGCCGGCCGCTCCTGGCTGCGCAGCGCCGCCGCCGACTGGTACTCCTCGGGCAGGAAGTCGCGTCCGGCGACCAGCTTCAGCCCCAGGGTGTCGATCGCCTGCTCCGCGGCGCTGTAGCTGCCGGCGGACAGCAGCGCCTCGCCGCGCCCGGGCATGCCGCGCACGCTGCTGACGCTGCTGCTGCTGCCATACACGACCTGGTTGAACACGGTGGCGCTCTTCACGCCGGGCAGCGCGCGCAGCGCCTGCAGGTCTCGCGCGGTGGTCTCGTCGGCGTTGGGCGCGGCACCGGCGCTGCGCAGGCCTAGCACGACCAGCTCGCTCTCGGCCAGTCCGCTGGGCCGGGTCAGGCGCTCGATGCGGCCGCTGATCAGGTGCAGCGCGTTGCAGACGATGGCCGCGGTCAGCGCGACCTCGATCACGATCAGCGCGCTGGCGGTCTTGTGCCGGCGCAGCGTGGCCAGGATGGGCATCAGGTCCATGGGTTCCTCACTGCGACTTGAGTTGCAGGGCCGGCATCACGCGCGACGCGCGCCAGGCCGGCAGCAGGCCGGCCAGCAGGCTGGCCAGCAACGCCAGCGCCAGGGTCAGCGCCAGCATCGCGCCGTCCATCTGCGCCAGCCGCGCGAACGGCGCCGGGCTGGCGCGCACCAGCGCCAGGCCGCCCCAGGCCAGCAGCAGACCGAGCAGGCCGCCGGCCGCGCCCAGCAGCGCCGACTCGACGAGGAACTGGCCGAAGATGGCGCGCCGCGACGCGCCCAGCGCGCGGCGCACGCCGATCTCGGCACTGCGCCGCAGGCACTTGGCCAGCAGCAGGCCGACGGTGTTGACCAGGCACACGGCGAGGAAGCCGAAGGCCAGCCAGACCTGCAGGCGCACGTCGGCGGGCAGCACCTTCTTGTGCACCAGCAGCTCCTTGACGTTGCGCAGGCGCACGTTGCTGGGCCGCTCGAAACGGCCGGCCTGGCGCTGCGCGTCCGAGTAGCGCACCAGGTGCTCGCGGAAGCCCGCGGCCAGCGCCGGCGAGTCCAGCTCGACCCAGTACTGCAGCCAGGCGCAGGGCGCATTCAGCGCGCGCGGGTCGCCGCCGGGCGGCTCGGCCCAGCAGTCCATGCGCCCGGCACTGCCGAAGCGCAGCGCCATGGCGGTGTTGAACGGCAGGTACAGGTCCTCCGCGGCGCGGTAGGGGCCCATCGACAGGTCGAAGAACAGCGGCGCCGGGTTCCAGGGCGCCAGCACGCCGATCACGCGCATCAGTTCACCGCCGACGCGCAGCTCGCGGCCCACGGGATTGCCGCCGCCGAAGACGCGCTCGTTGAGCTCGGCCGAGATCACCACCACCCGCGCCGCGGCCGCGTCGGCCGCCGCGTCCCAGGCGCTGCCATGGCGAAGCGGCACGTCGAACATGGCGAAGAAGTCGGCCGAGGTGTAGCGCGCGGCGGCGAAGAAGGGTCGCTGCCCCTCGGCCTCGGGCAACACGGCGACGCGGCCGCCGCTCATCATCACCTGGCGCTTGCCGCGCGCCTCGCGCAGCAGCGCCTCGGCGTCGAAGCGGGTGAGCTGGAAGGTGGGTTCCTGGCCGGCGCGCCAGCCGGATCGGTTGGCAGCGTCGAGCTGCACATCGAACAGGCGCTCGCTCTTGTGCGGGATCGGGTCGCCCGACAGCACGTGGTGGACGGTCAGCGTGGTCATGCAGGCGCCCACGCCCAGGCCCAGCGCCAGCACCATCAGCAGCGTCAGCGCGCGGGCGCGGCGGAAGCTGCGCAGCGCCAGCTCGAGGTAGTGGACGAACATCGCGGCGGACATGCTCAGCCTCCTTGCAGCAGCTGGTTGGCCTGGGCCAGCTCGGCGCCGCCCAGGCGGCCGGCGGCCGCCTGCAGCAGCAGCAGCGCCAGCACATGGCCGTGACGCGCCTGTTCGTGGGCGGCCAGGGCCTGGTTGTGGACCTGCAGCGCCAGCAGCAGGTCGGTCATCGTGCGCGTGCCCAGCGACTGGCCGGCGCGCGTGGCGTCCAGCGCACGCGCGGCGGCGGCCACCGCCTCCCGCGTGCTGGTCATCAGCTGCGCGCTGGCGGCCACCGCGCCATGCTGGGCGCGCAGCTCGCGCACGACGCCGCGGCGGCGCAGCTCCAGCTCGGCCTGCTGCAGCTGCCGCTGATGCTCGGCCTGGCGCACCAGCGACTGCGTCGCGCCGCCGGCGGAAAGCGGCACGCGCAGGCGCAGCATCCAGGTCGGCTGGACCTGGCCGGGGGCCACGCCGGCGACGCCGCGGCGCTGCTCATGGTCCAGGCTCAGCGTCAGCGTCGGTGCATGCGCGGCGCGCGCGGCGTCCACGCGCCGCGACGCCGCCTGCTGCTGCAGGTCCAGCGCCTGCAGCAGCGGGTGCTGGGCCAGCGCGCGGTCGACCCAGGCCTGGGCGTCGGCCGGCTCGGCCAGCACCGGCGAGAGGCCGGCCGCCAGCGGCCGCAGCGGGCCCGGCGCGCGGCCGGTGATCTGCGCCAGCGCTTCGCGCGCGTCGGCCAGCGCCTGCGCGGCGGCCACGCCGGCGCCGCGCGACAGCTGGTGGTAGGCGCGCGCCTGCTCCAGGTCCAGCAGCGCCGACAGGCCGGCGGCGTAGCGCGCGCGGGCCTGCTCGACCTGCGCGGCGAAGGCCTGCTCCTGGGCCTGCGCCGTGGCCAGCGTGGCCTGCGCCTGCAGCACACCCAGGTAGGCGCGCGCGACGCGGCCGGCCAGCTCCTGCTCGGCGGCCAGCAGCCGCGCCTGCTGCGCCGAGCGCTCGCTGCGCGCCGCGTCCAGCGTGCGCAGCCGGCCCAGGTCCAGCAGGACCTGGCTGACGCTGCTGCCCAGCACCTGCTGCTCGGCGGCCGGCGAGCCGCTCTGCTGCTGCGTCAGCGACAGGTTCCATTGCGGCAGCAGCGCGGCGCGCGCCTGCTCGGCGGTCTCGTCCGCCAGGCCCTGCTGCGCGCGGGCCTGGGCCAGCAGCGGGTCGGCGGCGCGGGCCTGGGCCCAGACCTCGAGCAGGTCCTCGGCCGGCGTCGCCGCGGCGACCGGGGCCACCAGCGCCGCAGCCAGCAGCACCGCCGCAGCCAGCAGCGCCATCGCAGTCACCCCCAGCGTGGCGGCCTGCAGCAGCGCCCCGGCCCGCGGCAGCGCGGCGGCCGCGTCGCGGTTGGGGCTCATGCCGTCGCCACCCCGGCCATCAGCGGGTGGCCCAGGCGCAGCTCGGCGGCGATGTCGACGACCTGGCCGTCGATGACGTGCACGTTGCGCTGCGCGCGTGCCGCCAGCTGCGGGTCGTGGGTGACCATCACGATGGTCGCGCCGTCGCGGTGCAGCTCCTCGAGCAGGTCCATCACGCTGCGCGCCATCTGGCTGTCGAGGTTGCCGGTGGGCTCGTCGGCCAGCAGCAGGCGCGGCTCGCCGGCCAGCGCGCGGGCAATGGCCACGCGCTGCTGCTGGCCGCCCGACAGTTCGGCCGGGTGGTGGCGCGCGCGCGCCGACAGGCCCACGCGGGCCAGCGCCTCGGCGCTGCGGCGGCGGCGCTCGGCCGCCGGCAGGCCGCGGTAGCGCAGCGGCACCTCGATGTTGTCGATGACGTCCAGGTCGGGGATCAGGTTGAAGGCCTGGAACACGAAGCCGATCTTCTGGTTGCGCAGCCGCGAGCGCTGGTCGTCGCCCAGGCGGCTGACGTCCTGGCCGTCGAGCAGGTAGCGCCCGCCGCTGAACGACTCGAGCAGGCCGGCGATGCTCAGGAAGGTGGTCTTGCCCGACCCCGAGGGGCCGGTGACGGCGACGAACTCGCCGGTGCGCACCTGCAGGTCGAAGTCGCGCAGCGCGTAGGTCTCGACCATCTCGGTGCGGTAGACCTTGGACAGGGATTGCATCTCCAGCATGGCGGGGTCCTCGGGATGGAGCGGGGTTGGATGGGGCCGGCGGGTCAGGGCGCGACGGTTGCGGTGGCGGCGCCGGCGAAGTGCTCGGCGCCCGAGATCACGACGCGCTCGCCGGGCTGCAGGCCCTCGAGCACCTCGACGACGGACAGGCTCTGCGCGCCCAGGCGGATGGCGCGGCGCTCGGCGCGCCCATCCTTGATCACGTAGGCGAAGCGGCCGCCGCCCTCGTCGACGAAGCTGCCGCGCGGCAGCGTCAGCACGCGCTCGCGGTGGTCCAGCAGCACACGCACAGCCAGGCGCTGGTTCTGGCGCAGCTGCGCCGGCGGCGGGCCGTCGAAGCGCAGCCGCGCCGCGACCTCGCCGTTGACCACCTCGGGCGAGACCGAGCCCACGCGCCCGGCCCAGCGCTGGCCGCCGCCGCTGATCTCGCCCGGCATGCCGGGCTGCAGCTCGCGCGCGAAGCTCTCGGCCACCTGCATCTGCACCTCGAGCTGGCTCAGGTCGACCACCGTCATCAGCGGCGCGTCGCGGGCCACGGCGCTGCGGTCGGCCACCAGCAGCTGGCCGACCTGGCCGTCCAGCGGCGCGCGCAGCGCCAGCGCCTGCACCTGGCGCTCGGTCTCGGCCACCTGCAGCCGCTGGCGCTCGTAGGCCTGGCGCCGCGCCTGCAGGTCGAAGCGGGTGGCGTCGTCGCGCAGCGTCAGCGCCTGCTCGGCCTGGCGCAGCGCCACGGCGGCACGGGCCAGCGCGTCGCGCGCCTGGTCGACCTGCATGCCGGCGGTGGCCCCGGCCTCGAAGGCCTGGGTCTGGCGGCGCAGGTCGTTCTGCGCCGTCTCGTGGGCGATGCGCGCGGTCTCGAGCTGGCCCTGGGCCAGCGCACGCTGCTGGCGCGCCTCGGCCTCGGCGCGCAGCCAGTCGCTCTGCAACGCCTCGGCCGACGAACGCTCCTGCGCCAGCCGCGCCGCCAGCTCGGGGCTGTGGATGCGCGCCAGCGGCTGGCCGCGGCGCACCGTGTCGCCGGCACGCACCAGCAGCTCGACGCTGCCCGCGCCGGCGGCATACAGCGTGGGGCTGAGCGCGGCCACCACGCGGCCCTCGCCGGCGACGTCGCGCGTCAGCGGCCCCCTGGCCACCTCGGCCACGCTCAGCCGCGCCAGGCTGACCGAGTGGCCGGCTGCCAGCGCGCGCCACAGCGCGGGCGCCGCCAGCGCGGCCGCGGCCAGCAGCCCCACGAGCAGCGCCAGGCCGGCCAGCGCGCCGCGGCGGCGCCACCAGGGCGTGGGGGCGAGGGGACGGTCCTGGGCAGCGGTGTCGCGGATCATGGGCCTGTCTTCGCAAGCGCCGTGCCACGCGGCGACGCCGCGCCGCGCCCCCGGAAATCAAGCACTTGGACCAGGCGGCCGGGCCGCGGGACTGTCCGCGGACAGGTGCGCGGACGGCCGCCGCGGACGGCCGCCGCGCACACGCCGGCCGCGCCGGCGCACCGCCCGGCCTGGCGAAGGCCGATGCATAGAATGACCGCCGGCGCCCGCCGTGGCTGCCGCCCTGGCGCGGCATGCCCCGCGACGCCGCCCGCCCCTGCCCTGCCGCCCACCCTGCCGCACCCCGTGCGACCGCCCCGCGACGCCGCCGTGAGCCAAGCCCCGACCCCGCCCGTCCGCCCCGCCAACTTCCTGCGCACGATCATCGAGCGCGACCTGGACAGCGGCGCGCTGGCCGGCCGGCGCTTCGGCGGCAGCCCGGGCGACGCCGCGCACCATGCCGCCGGGCCGCTGGACGCGGCGCGCATCCGCACCCGCTTTCCGCCCGAGCCCAACGGCTACCTGCACATCGGCCATGCCAAGAGCATCTGCCTGAACTTCGGCCTGGCACGCGACTACGGCGGCGTCTGCCACCTGCGCTTCGACGACACCAACCCCGAGAAGGAGGAGCAGGAGTACGTCGACGCCATCATCGAGGCCGTGCGCTGGCTGGGCTTCGACTGGGAGGCGGGTGACCACTCGCACCTGTACTACGCCAGCGACTACTTCGACTTCATGTACCGCGCCGCCGAGGCGCTGGTGCAGCGCGGCCTGGCCTATGTCGACGAGCAGAGCGCCGAGCAGATCAGGGCCAGCCGCGGCGACTTCGGCACGCCGGGCAGCAACAGCCCCTTCCGCGACCGTTCGGCCGACGAAAACCTGGCCCGGCTGCGCGAGATGCGCGACGGCAAGCACGCCGACGGCGCGATGGTGCTGCGCGCCAAGATCGACATGGCGTCGCCGAACATCAACCTGCGCGACCCGGCCCTCTACCGCATCAAGCACGCCACCCACCACAACACCGGCGACCGCTGGTGCATCTACCCGATGTACACCTACGCGCACCCGATCGAGGACGCGCTGGAAGGCATCACCCACAGCTTCTGCACGCTGGAGTTCGAGGACCAGCGCCCCTTCTACGACTGGCTGCTGGGCCACCTGGCCGACGCCGGTCTGCTGGCGCGGCCGCTGCCGCGCCAGTACGAGTTCGGCCGCCTCAACCTCAGCTACGTGATCACCAGCAAGCGCAAGCTGCGCGCGCTGGTCGAGGAGGGCATCGTCGACGGCTGGGACGACCCCCGCATGCCCACGCTGTTCGGCATGCGGCGACGCGGCTACACGCCGGCGGCGATCCGCGCGATGGCCGACGGCACCGGCGCCAGCAAGACCAACATCTGGCTGGACTACGCCGTGCTCGACCAGTGCCTGCGCGCCGACCTCGAGGGCGTCGCGCCGCGCGCGATGGCCGTCATCGAGCCGCTGGCGCTGGAGCTGAGCAACTGGGCCGAGATCTTCGGCAGTGAGGGGCATGTCGAGGCCTGCGGCGCGCCGGCCCACCCGCAGCGGCCCGAGCTGGGCGTGCGCCGCTTCGGCATGAGCCACCGGCTGTGGATCGAGGCCGACGACTTCGCCGAGGTGCCGCCCAAGGGCTTCTTCCGCCTGTTCCCGGGCAACAAGGTGCGGCTGAAGTACGGCTGGGTCGTGGAGTGCACGGGCTGCGAAAGGGACGCCGACGGCCGCGTCACCAAGGTGCTGGCACGCGTGCTGCCGGATACGAAGAGCGGCACGCCGGGCGCCGACGCGGTGAAGGTCAAGGGCACCATCAGCTGGCTGTCGCAGCACGACGCGTTGCCGGCCACGGTGGTGCTGTACGACCGCCTGTTCGCCGTGGCCCAGCCCGAGGCCGACGGCGCCGACTTCCGCGCCGCGCTCAACCCGCACAGCAAACGCGTGCTGCGGGGCTTCGTCGAGCCCTCGCTGGCCGGCGTCGAGGCCGAGCGCCACTTCCAGTTCGAGCGCCATGGCTACTTCGTCACCGACCGGGTCGAGCACCGCGTCGGGCAGCCGGTGTTCAACCGCATCACGGCGCTGCGCGACGGCTGGGCGCCCGGGGCGTAGCGCCAGGCGCTCGGCGAAGCCTCGGGCGCCAGCGCGTCGCCGCGCCCCGCGCGTTTGCAAGGCTTTACGCGTGCTTGACGCGGAACCGCTGCAGCGCGGCGCGGGTCGGAGCATCATGGTGCCGCGTGGCCGCCCCGCCCGCGGCGCGCCGCTGCAGACCCAGGAGGTGCCCCGCATGACTACCCCGAGCTTCACCCACCTGCCCGCTCACCTGCCCCCCCGCGCGGCCGCGCGCTTGTGCGCGTGGATGGCCGGCGCCTGCCTGGCGCTGGCGCCGCTGGCCGCCGCTGCAGGCAGCGTGGAGGTGAACTACGTCAAGCCGACGGAGTTCGCCGACGCCGGCCGCAGCGCCATCGACCGCGAGGAGACGCTGCAGACGCTGACCCGCCACTTCACCGAGCTGGCGCAGCAGTTGCCCGCCAACCAGACGCTGCGCCTGGAGGTGCTGGACGTGGACCTGGCCGGCGAGCTGTGGCCGGTGCGCGGCCAGGAGATCCGCATCCTGCGCAACCGCGCCGACTGGCCGCGCATCACGCTGCGCTACACGCTGCTCGAGGACGGCCGCACGCTGAAGGCCGGCGAGGCCCGCCTGGCCGACATGGGCTACGGCTTCTTCCCCGGCACGCCGGCGCAACGCGAGCGGCCGCTGCACTTCGAGCAGCGCATGCTGGCGCGCTGGTTCGACGAGACCTTCGGCTCGGCACGCTGAACGGCAGAGCGGCGCGACGGCGCAGGCCGGGCCGCGGCCTGCGATGATCGCGGCCTTGCCATCTGGAGGCTCAGCCTTGCCCCTCATGCCCCATGCCCTGCGCCGCAGCGCGGCACTGCCCACCCCCCTGGCCATGGCCCTGGCCGCCAGCGCACTGCTGGCCGTCGCACCCGCGGCGGCCAACCCTGCCACGGCCGCGGTGCCCGCCGCGTCGGCCGCGGCACCTGCGCTGGACCCCGCCCAGGCGGCCGCGCTGAAGCGCGCCGCGGCCGCGCCGGGCGCTGTCACCAGCGACAGCGGCCTCGTCTACCGCAGCCTGAAGGACGGCACCGGCGCCAGCCCCGCCGCCTCCGATGTGGTGCGTGTGCACTACCGCGGCAGTTTCGTCGACGGGCGCGAGTTCGACAGCTCGCACAGCCGCGGCCAGCCCACCAGCTTCCCGCTCAACCGCGTCATCAAGTGCTGGACCGAGGGCCTGCAGCGCATGAAGGTGGGTGGCAAGGCGCAGTTGACCTGCCCGCCGGCCATCGCCTACGGCGAGCGCGGTGCCGGCGGCGGCGTGATCCCGGCCAACGCCGTGCTTCAGTTCGAGGTGGAACTGCTGGCGATCCAGGGCAAGTAGGGCTCAGCCGCCCGCCGGCCGCGGCTGACGCAGCCTCTGCGCGCCGAACACCGCGGCGACCAGCAGCGCGCCGGCCAGCAGGCCCACGGCGGCATCGACGGCGGCGGCCGCCAGCCAGGCCCAGCCGCTGCCGGCCAGCGCCGCATCCAGCACGCGTTGCAGGGGCGGCAGCCCATGCGCCAGGATGCCGCCGCCGACGAGAAACATCGCCGCCGTGCCGGCCACCGACAGCCCGCGCATCAGCCAGGGCGCACCGCGCAGCAGGGCCGCCCCCACCGCCTGCGCCATGGCGCCGGTGCGGGCGCGCAGCCACAGGCCCAGGTCGTCGAGCTTCACGATCCCGGCGACCAGGCCGTAGACGCCCACCGTCATCGCCACCGCCACCGTGGCCAGCACGGCGGCGCGGGTGACCGGTGGCGCGGTGGCCACCGTGCCCAGCGTGATGGCGATGATCTCGGCCGAGAGGATGAAGTCGGTGCGGATCGCGCCGCGGATCTTGTCGCGCTCCATCGCCACCGGATCGACCTGCTCGTCGGCGATCACGCGGCGGTGCTGTTCGCGCTGCGCGGCATGCTCGGCCGCGCCATGCAGCCAGCGGTGGGCGATCTTCTCGAAGCCCTCGTAGCACAGGTAGGCGCCACCCAGCATCAGCAGCGGCGTCACCGCCCAGGGTGCGAAGGCGCCTATGGCCAGCGCCGCCGGCACCAGGATCAGCTTGTTCAGCATCGAGCCGCGCGCCACCGCCCAGACCACGGGCAGTTCGCGTTCGGGCTTCACGCCGGACACCTGCTGGGCGTTGAGCGCCAGGTCGTCGCCCAGCACGCCGGCGGTCTTCCTGGCCGCGACCTTGGTCATGGCCGCCACGTCGTCCAGGACGGTGGCGATGTCGTCGAGCAGCGCGAGCAGGTTGGCGGCGGGCATGCGCGGCATTGTGCCGCCCGCCCGCAACGTCCTGCGGAGCGGCTCGCCGCGCCGGGGACGGGGGCTCAGTGCGTGGTGCTGGGCACCACGGCCGGCGGCGCGTAGTCGCGGCCGACCACGGCGCGCGCGAACAGGTAGTTGCGGCGCGAGCGCTCGCTCAGCGCGTCGAGCTCGACATGGCCGCGGGCGTCGCAGGGGAAGGCGAGACCGCGGCCGGGGTCGAACAGGGACTCGAAGCGCAGTTCGAAGGCGGCGGGGGTGGCGGTGGCTTGCATGGTGCGGGGCTCCGTGCGGGGCTGATGACAACAAGATCGGCCCGGCGGCGCGCGTGTGCACTCGGCGGGCATCGGCATGGCCGGTAGGCGCGCGCCGACTTCGCTTGTCGGCGGGCCGCCGACAGCGCGTCGGCGCCGCGGCCGCGCCCTCCAGTCCGGCGCGCCGGCGCCGATACAGCAGGTTGACCCCAGCACGCGCCGCCGCCATGACTTCTGCCTCCAGCCACCAAGGCATTGCCCAAGAACTGGACCGGGCGCGCGCCAAGGGACCTCTGCAACAGATCAGCATCCCACCCTGCCCCGACCTGCTGACGCGGCTGCGCGCGGCCATGTCGCAGACGCCGCCCGACCTGGCCGAGGTGGCGCGCATCGCCGAGTCCGACGTGGCGATGGCCGCGACGCTGCTGCGCAACGCCAACGGCGCCCGCTTCGCGTCGGTGCCGCCGGTGCGCACCCTGGGCCGGGCGATGGATCGCCTGGGCCTGCGCCAGACCGCCGACCTGATGAGCGGCTTCCTGACCCGGCATGCCATCCCGGTGCGCCACCCCAAGCTGCAGCGCTTCTGGGAGCGCTCGGCGCTGCGCGCGGCCGCGCTGCGCCTGGTGGCCGGCAAGCTGCCCGGCGCAGCACCCGACCTGGCACATCTGTACGGCCTGTTCAACCACGTGGGCATCCCGGTTCTGCTGCAGAGCGTGCGCGGCTACGGCAGCACCATGGTCGAGGCCGAGGCGCGGCTGGACCGCCCCTACATCGCCACCGAGAACGCCAACCACCGCACCGACCACGCGGTGGTCGGCGCGATGGTGGCCCGTGCCTGGCACCTGCCGCCGGCGGTGATGGCGGCGATCCGGCTGCACCACGACTTCGCCAGCTTCGGCGGCGCGGGCGTCGAGCCCGAGGTGTACACGCTGGTGGCCATCGGCCTGGTGGCCGAGCAGGCGATGCGGCGCCGCGAGGGCCTGGGCCCGGAGGTCGACTGGACCCAGCATGGCACCGCGGCGCTGGCCTGGCTGTCGGTGACCGAGGACGAGCTCGACGAGTGGGAGCCCGAGCTGCAGGACGCGATGGACGCGGCCGGCGAGTGAGGCGCTGCCGGCGGCGGCGTGCCGCGGCTGGCCGACAGGCGGTGCGATGATCGCGCCGGCCTCCAGGGCCACCTGCCCATCGCCATGCGTGACCTGTTCCAGCTAGCCCCCGACCTCGTCTTCCTGAACCACGGCTCCTTCGGGGCCTGCCCGCGCGAGGTGCTGGTGGCGCAGCGGCGCTGGCAGGACGAGATGGAGCGCAACCCGGTCGAGTTCCTCGGCAGGCGCTCGGGCGCGCTGCTGGCGCAGGCACGCGAGGCGCTGGGCGCCTACCTGGGCGCGGCGGCCGACGAGCTGGTGTTCCTGCCCAACGCCACGCATGGCGTGAACGTGGTGGCGCAGTCGCTGGCACTGCGACCGGGCGACGAGGTGCTGGCCACCGACCACGAGTACGGCGCCTGCGATGCCGCCTGGCAACGCCTCTGCGCCCAGGCCGGCGCGGTCTACCGGCGCGTCGAGATCCCGCTGCCCTTTGTGCGCGACGAGTTCGTGCCCCGTCTGCTGGCCGCAGCGACACCGCGCACGCGGTTGCTCTTCAGCAGCCACATCACCTCGACGACGGCGCTGGTGCTGCCGGTGGCGGCGCTGTGCGCCGCGGCGCGCGAGCGTGGTCTGGCGACGCTGATCGACGGCGCCCACGCGCCGGGCCAGGTCGGCCTGGACCTGGAGGCCATCGGCGCCGACTACTACGTCGGCAACCTGCACAAGTGGCTGTGCGCGCCCAAGGGCGCGGCCTTCCTGCACGCGCGGCGCGAACACCACGCCGGCCTGCACGCGCCGGTGCTCAGCTGGGGCTACGCCGAAGGTGTCGGCGGCCACAGCGGCTTCGACGCCTACCTGGGCCGCGGCCTGCTGCAGCGCCGGCTGCAGTGGCTGGGCACGCGCGACCTGTCGCCCTTCCTGGCGGTGCCTGCGGCGATCGAATTCCAGCAGCGCCACGACTGGCCGGCGCAGCGCGCGCGCTGCCACGCGATGGTCGTGGCGCTGATGCACCGCGTGGCCGCGCGCACTGGGCTGGCGCCGATCGCGCCCGACGACGACTTCGCGCAAATGGTGCCGCTGCCTGTGCCGCTACCGGTTCCGGGCCGCGACGGCGACGCGCTGCGCCGCGCGCTGTTCGAGCGGCACCGCATCGAGGTGCCGGTGACCTCGCACCGCGGCGCACTGTTCGTGCGCGTCTCGGTGCAGGCCTACAACAGCGATCAGGACCTGCGCGCGCTGGCCTCGGCGCTGGCGGCCGAGCTGCCGGCCCTGCCGGCCTGAACGCAGCGCCAGGCCAGCAGGCCCAGGCCCAGCAGCATCAGGCCGCCGGCGGCCGGCTCGGGCACCGCCGCCGCCTGCCAGGCGTCGAAGCGCTGCGCCGTGGCCGCCGGCAGCGCGCCCAGCGTCACCAGGGCGCTCCAGCCCAGCAGCATGTGTGCCCGCGCCGAGGGGTGCAGCGAGTCGGAGAACAGCGACACGTTGCACGACACGCCGGTCGAGCCGCTGAAGCCGGCGCAGGGCTTGTCGACCTGGGTGATGCCGTAGGCGGCACCGCCGTTGTTGTTGGCGTCGGCGATCACCGCCGACGTCAGGCCGGCTATGTCGAGGAAGCTCATCTGCAGCCCCAGCGAGGCGCCGAAATCCACCAGCGCCGGCGCCATGGCGTTGAAGCGGGCGCTGACGTCGGACGACGCGGCGACCTTGTTGCCGCTGATGGCCTCGGGCGTGCGGCCCAGGTCGGGCACGTTGGCCACCAGCGCATGCTTCGCCCCCGACGAGGCCAGCAGCCACAGGCTGCCGGCGAGGTTGCCGATCGCCGCCTCGGCCGCTGCCTGGCGGCCGGCCTGGTCGGCGGCCGAGCTGCCGGGGTGGGCGTCGCGCGCCGCGCGCAGGTCGTTGCCGCCGCCAACCAGCACGTACAGGCCGTTGGGGTCGGCGCCGCCGGCATGGTCGGCGGCCCACAGCACGCCGACCTGCGGCAGCAGCCCCGGCGGCAGGACGGTGAAGCCGGTGACGGCGCCGCCGAAGGCGTAGTTGCCGCCGCCGGCCAGCCAGGCCGTGGACCCGTTGGGCAGGCCCAGGCCGTAGCCCAGCCAGTCGGTCCAGATCGGGCCGTTCGAGAAGCGGCCGGCGAAGTACGGGCCGGTGCTGCCCGGCACCAGGCCGCCGGTCAGGGCGGACACGTTGCCGGTGTCGCTGAGGCTGTCGCCGAAGATCGTGAGGCTCGTGTAGGGGATGGCCTGGGCAGGCGCGGCCAGCGCCGCCAGCGCGCTGGCCACGCCGAACACGCGGCGGACGTTCTTGAGCATGGGCACCCTCCTGTGGCGCCCGGCCTGCGGCGATCTCACGCCATGCGCTGAGGGCCGGGCGGGGCCCGGCGAAGGCCGGGCTGCGACGACCGTAGCACCCACGCCGCGCGATGACCATGCCATGGCGGCCCGTGGGGCCCCGCGCAGGCCCGGATCTCGCCCTAGACCTTGGGGGTAACGCCGGCAAAACGGGTGCAGGCCCCGAGGCCGTGGTGCGATCAGCGCGCCTTGCGCGCGCGCGGTGCCTTCGCGCCCGGCGCGGGGCGCGCGCCGGTCTCGCGTGGCGGCAGCCCGGTGTGCTGGGTCAGCAGCGTGCCCCTGCGGGGCGCGCCGGCGGCGGCGGCGCGCGCCGACGGCTTGGCCGCCGGCGTGCTGTTCTTGCGCCGCGCGCTGCTGTAGCTGCCATCGGTGGCCGGCTGGTAGCTGGGGATCAGGTGGCGCTTGCCGTTGCCGATCAGGTCGGCACGGCCCATGTCCTTGAGCGCCTCGCGCAGCAGCGGCCAGTTGTTCGGGTCGTGCCAGCGCAGGAAGGCCTTGTGCAGCCGGCGCCGGCGCTCGCCGCGCACGATGTCGACGGTTTCGGCGCGCTCGTCGCGGTGGATGCCACGCAGCGGGTTCAGCCCCGAGTGGTACATCGCCGTCGCGGTGGCCATCGGGCTGGGGTAGAAGGTCTGCACCTGGTCGGCCTTGAAGCCATTGCGCTTGAGCCACAGCGCCAGGTTCATCATGTCCTCGTCGCGCGTGCCGGGGTGGGCGGCGATGAAGTACGGGATCAGGAACTGCTGCTTGCCCGCCTCGGCGCTGTACAACTCGAACATCTGCTTGAAGCGGTCGTAGCTGCCGATGCCGGGCTTCATCATCTTGCCCAGCGGCCCGTCCTCGGTGTGCTCGGGGGCGATCTTGAGATAGCCGCCGACATGGTGCTGCACCAGCTCCTTGACGTACTCGGGGCTCTGCACCGCCAGGTCGTAGCGCAGGCCGCTGCCGATCAGCACCTTCTTGATGCCGGGAAGCGCGCGCGCGCGGCGGTACAGCTTCACCAGGGGCCCATGGTCGGTGCCCAGGTTGGGGCAGATGCCGGGGTAGACGCAGCTGGGCTTGCGGCAGGCGGCCTCGATGGCGCGGCTCTTGCACGCCAGCCGGTACATGTTGGCCGTGGGGCCGCCGAGGTCGCTGATGACGCCGGTGAAGCCCTTGACCTTGTCGCGGATCTCCTCGACCTCGCGGATGATCGAGTCCTCGCTGCGGCTCTGGATGATGCGGCCCTCGTGCTCGGTGATCGAGCAGAAGGTGCAGCCGCCGAAGCAGCCGCGCATGATGTTCACACTGAAGCGGATCATCTCCCAGGCCGGGATCTTGGTCGGGCCGTCATGCCCGCCGGAGGCGTCCGCGTACACCGGGTGCGGGCTGCGGGCGTAGGGCAGGTCGAAGACCTGGTCCATCTCGGCGGTGGTCAGCGGGATCGGCGGCGGGTTGATCCAGACGTCGCGCGGGCCGTGGCGCTGCACCAGCGCGCGCGCGTTGCCGGGGTTGGTCTCCAGGTGCAGCACGCGGCTGGCATGGGCGTACAGCACCGGGTCGCGCCTGACCTGCTCAAAGGCCGGCAGGCGGATCACGGTGCGGTCGCGCGGCGGCAGCTTCACCGCGCCGCTGGCCTTGCGCGAGATGGGCATGGCCACCACCGCCTCGGCGGGCCCGGCGGCGGCGGGCTGCGCGGCGGTGGCATCGGCGGCGTCCACGGTGGGTTCGCTGCGCGTGCAGGTCTCGCCCCGCGCCGCCGCCGCCTGCTCGGGCATCTGGTAGGGGTTGATGTGATCGTCGATGCGGCCCGGCTGATCGACCTCGGTCGAGTCGATCTCCAGGAAACCCTGGGGCGCATGGTCCTGGCGCACCAGGAAGGCGGTGCCGCGGATGTCGGTCAGCGTCTCGACCGGCTCGCGGCGCGCCAGCCGGTGCGCGATCTCGACGATGGCGCGCTCGGCGTTGCCGTAGACCAGCAGGTCGGCCTTGCTGTCGGCCAGGATGCTGTGGCGCACCTTGTCCTGCCAGTAGTCGTAGTGCGCGATGCGGCGCAGGCTGGCCTCGATGCCGCCGATGACCACCGGCACGCCCTTGTAGGCCTGCTGGCAGCGCTGCGTGTAGACGAGCGTGGCGCGGTCGGGCCGCTTGCCGGCCACGCCGCCCGGGGTGTAGGCGTCGTCGCTGCGGATCTTCCGGTCGGCCGTGTAGTGGTTGATCATCGAATCCATGTTCCCCGCGGCGACGCCGAAGAACAGGTTCGGGCGGCCCAGTGCCTGGAACGGGTCCACCGAGTGCCAGTCGGGCTGGGCGATGATGCCGACGCGGAAGCCCTGGGCCTCGAGCACGCGACCGATCACGGCCATGCCGAAGCTGGGGTGGTCGACGTAGGCGTCGCCGGTGACGATGATCACGTCGCAGCTGTCCCAGCCCAGGCGCTCCATCTCGGCGCGGCTCATGGGCAGGAAGGGCGCCGTGCCAAAGCGCTTGGCCCAGAACGGGCGCCAGTGCGTCAGCGGCTTGGCGGTGGGGGCGGCGGCGAGGGTGGCGGTGGACATCGTTTCGAGGTGGCCGGGCGGGAGCGCCGACGGGCAGCCTGCCAAGGCGCCGGCAGCGCGCCACGGGCGGATCGGGCCGGCCGGCCATGGCACCGTGGACCGGCTGGCGGCGCCCGGCGCGGGCCCGGTGCCGGCGGGGACGAGCCCGTATTGTCGCCCCTGCCCGCCGACCGCGCCCGGCGCCGGCCACAGGCGGCGCGCCCGGGCCGGCTGCGCCAAAGCCGTGGCTGGCGTGAAAGGCGTCGCACCACATCCGCCCAGGGGGTCATGAGCGCGTCATGTCAACGTCGATACTGTGGTCTATGGAGAGTTTCCTGTTCGCACTTTCGGCATTGGCCGCCACCTTGCTGGTCGTCGCGGTGGCCGTGGCCAGTTGGGAGCTTTACCGCCAGCGCGGCCATGGGCTGCCGATGACGCAGCCCAAGCCCCAGCGCGCTGCACACATCGACATTGCCCTGGACGAACTGCGCGCTGCCGATGACAGTCAGGCACGCCGCAGGGCCTTGGATCGGGTGCTCGACCGGCTGTCCCAGCCACAGCAGGACGACACCGCCGCAGCCACCTGGACGCCGACCGAACCCATGCCCTTGGGCGATGCCCCGCCGCGGCCGGTGGCCTCGCGCAGCAGCGGTTCACCGGCAGCCAGCAGCCGCCACTGAGCGGCCCAGGGCGTCCGGGCGTCGGCTGCAAGGGGCGGCGGGCCCGGTCGGCCCACATGGATGCAAGCGCTCAGGCCGGCGTGGCCATCGCCGCTTCGCCGGCCGCCGGGCCGCGGCGCGACGCCGCCGCCCCGATGCCACCGTCTTCGCCGGTCTCTTCGCCCAGGAAGCCGCCACTCTGGTGCGCCCACAAGCGGGCGTAGATGCCCCCGGCGGCGAGCAAGCTGGCGTGGTCGCCGACCTCGACGATGCGCCCCTGGTCCATCACCACCAGCCGGTCCATCGCGGCGATGGTCGACAGGCGGTGCGCGATGGCGACCACGGTCTTGCCCTCCATCAAGCGGTACAGGCTGCCCTGGATGGCCGCCTCGACCTCGCTGTCCAGGGCGCTGGTGGCTTCGTCCAGCAGCAGGATGGGGGCGTCCTTGAGCATCACGCGCGCGATGGCCACGCGCTGGCGCTGGCCGCCCGACAGCTTGACGCCGCGCTCGCCCACATGCGCGTCGAAGCCGCGCCGGCCCTTGGGGTCGACCAGGCCGAGGATGAAGTCCAGCGCCTCGGCACGCTCGGCGGCGCGGCGCATGTCGGCTTCGGTGGCGTCGGGCCGCCCGTAGACGATGTTGTCGCGCACCGAGCGGTGCAGCAGCGAGGTGTCCTGCGTGACCATGCCGATCTGCCGGCGCAGGCTCTCCTGCGTGACGCCGGCGATGTCCTGGCCGTCGATCAGGATGCGGCCGCCGTCCAGGTCGTACAGGCGCAGCATCAGGTTCACCAGCGTGCTCTTGCCAGCGCCCGAGCGGCCGACCAGGCCGATCTTCTCGCCGGGCCGGATCACCAGGTTCAGGTCGTCGATCACCGCGCGCTGGCCGCCATAGGCGAAGCGCACGCCCTCGAAGCGGACCTCGCCGCGCGGCACCTGCAGGGCGACCGCATCGGGGCGGTCGACCACGCTGCGCGCGCGCGACAGCGTGCCCATGCCGTCCTGCACCGTGCCGATGTGCTCGAACAGCGAGGCCATCTCCCACATGATCCAGTGCGACATGCCGTTGAGGCGGAAGGCCATCGCCGTGGCTGCGGCCACGGCGCCGACGCCGATCGCCGACAGCCCCCACAGCCACAGCGCCACCCCGGCGGTGGCGGCAATCAGCGCCACGCTCAAGGCCTGGTTGACGATCTCGAAGGCCGTCACCAGCCGCATCTGGGCGTGCACCGTGGTCATGAACTCCTGCATCGCGCCACGCGCGAACTGCGCTTCGCGCTGGGCATGCGAGAACAGCTTGACGGTGGCGATGTTGGCGTAGGCATCGGTGACGCGGCCGGTCATCAGCGAGCGCGCATCGGCCTGCAGCTTGGCCACCCGGCCCAGGCGCGGCACGAAGAACCGAAGTGTCACCACGTACAGCGCCAGCCAGCCGGCAAAGGGCAGTGTCAGCCAGGCGTCGAAGGCGCCGACGATGGCCACCAGCGTGACGAAATAGATGACGACGTAGACCAGGATGTCGGCAAAGATCAGCCAGGTGTCGCGCACCGCCAGCGCCGTCTGCATCACCTTGGTGGCGATGCGGCCGGCGAACTCGTCCTGGTAGAAGGCCATGCTCTGCTCGAGCAGCAGCCGGTGGAAGATCCAGCGCAGGCGCATCGGGAAGTTGCCGAACACGCCCTGGTACTTGAAGGTGGCCTGCCCGGCCGCCACCGCCACGCTCAGCACCAGCACGCCGCACAGCACCCACAGCAGCGCACCGTGGCGCGCCCACAGCTCGGCCGGCGGCGTGGCGGCCAGCAGGTCGACCACATGCGCCATCATGCTGAACAGCAGCGCCTCGAAGGCGCCGATCGCCGCCGTCAGCAGCGTGACCGCAAGCAGCCACGGCCGCGAGCCGCGGCTGGCGTGCCACAGGAACGGCAGCAGCCCCTTGGGCGGCACCTCTGGCAGCGGCTGCGGATAGGCTTCGACTAGCCTTTCGAAACGGGCGAAGACGGACACACGAGCCGGCCTTTCGGGCCGCCGGGTTGAAGCGAGGCCGCGAGTTTGCCAGCGTCGCCAGCCGCCCCGCCCCCCGAGGTCGGCAGCCGGGTCCGGCGCCGTCCGCCGTCTTCAGGCCAGCGTGGCCGCTGCGTCGTCGTTGAGACGGAAACGCGCCACCAGCAGACTCAGGCTCTGCGCCTGCTGGTTGAGCGACTCGGCAGCGGCCGCCGACTGTTCCACCAGCGCCGCGTTCTGCTGCGTCATCTGGTCCAGCTGGGCCACCGAACCGTGGATCTGACCCAGGCCACCGTTCTGTTCGCGCGCCGCGCCGGCGATGCGGCCGACGATCTCGGTGACCTGGTGCACGCTGGCAACGATCTCGCTCATCGTCCGGCCGGCATCGGCCACATGGCGCGAGCCGGCCTCGACGCGCTCGACGCTGCCGCCGATCAGCGCCTTGATCTCCCTGGCTGCCGACGCGCTGCGCTGGGCCAGCGCGCGCACCTCGGAGGCCACGACGGCAAAGCCGCGGCCCTGTTCGCCGGCGCGCGCCGCCTCGACCGCCGCGTTCAGCGCCAGGATGTTGGTCTGGAAGGCGATGCCGTCGATCACGCCGACGATGTCGGCGATGCGGCGCGAGCTGTCGTTGATCTGGTCCATGGTCGAGACCACCTGCTCGACCACGCTGCCGCCGCGCTGGGCGACGCTGGCCGCCGAGGTCGCCAGCTGGTCAGCCTGGGCTGCCGCCTCGGCGCTGTGGGCGACCACGCCACTGAGCTGCTGCATCGCGCCGGCCGTCTGCTGCAGGTTGCCCGCCGCCTGCTCGGTGCGCTGGCTGAGATCCATGTTGCCGCTGGCAACCTCGCGGCTGGCCACCTGGATCGACTCGGCCGACTGGCGCACCTGGCGCACCATGTCGCTGAGGCCGCGCTGCATCTCGGCCAGTGCCTGCAGCAGCTGCGCCGTCTCGTCGCGCCCATGTGCCTCGGGCAAGGGGCTGAGATCGCCGCCGGCAATGCGCCGTGCCGCAGACACGGCCTGTTCCAGCGGCGCGCACACGCTGCGCAGCGTCCACAGCATCAGCGGCACCACGATCGCCAGGCTCAGGCCCACCAGCAGCAGGCGCAGCATCGCCGCGGTCTGCGACGATGCAGCCAGGTCGGCGCGCACCTGCGCCGCCGCCTGCTGCTGCTTGTCGCGCAGGGCATCGCCGCTGGCCGTCAACGCCTTGACCTGCACCTCGGCGCGCTGCGCATAGGCCAGCGCCACGGCGCCGTCGATGGTGGCGCCCTCCAGCTGGGCCAGCACGGGATCGAGTGCCGCCATGTACGCGTCGAGCTGCTGCTGCAGCGCCTTGCCGACTTCGGCATCGTCGCGCTCCAGCGCCACCGCGGCGTCGCGCAGGGCCTTGGCCTCGTCCTTCCACAGCCCGCGCAGACGCTGCACCTCGACCGTGTTGGTGCTGCCGATCGCCATCGCGTTGGCTTCGAGCCGGCGGATCTCGCTGATCGAGCGGCGCAGCTGGGCCGCCTGTGCAGCGGCCTGGTTGGCACGCTCGAAGAGCGCGTCGACGGTGCGCTGCTCCGCGCGGCTGGACAGCACCGACCAGAGGCCCAGCCCCAGCAAGGACGTGGTCACCACGGCCAACACGATCAAGAAGCGTTCACGGATGGTCAGGCGGGTCGACATCACGGCATCCCTCCACGGCAGATCGGCGTTGCGGCGCATGTCGGAAGCTTGCGCCAAGGGCGGGGACGGGGAAGGCCGGAAAAAAACAACCCCTCCACGCCGTTTCCGGCGGGAGGGGTGGGCGGCTGAACCGCCTGCGGGGCTCCGGAGTTCATCGTCCGGGGCCTCTGGAGCGCAGCGACTGCGCCCTGGGGTGTTGCCTCCTTGGGAGGCGCCTCAACCTTAGTCCAGCGTGCGGCCCGGCGCAAGTGACTGCAATGCCATCAGGGCGACCCTTGCGTGCGCCAGGGTGCCCGGAGCAAGCTGCGCTGTTGGCCTGCGCGCAGCGAGGCCTCAGCGCGACGCCAGCAGACGCTCAACCAAGGGCCCGATGCGGGCCGACACCTCGGCATCCATCGTGATGACCCGGCCCCATTCGCGCTGGGTCTCACCGGGCCACTTGTTCGTCGCATCCAGGCCCATCTTGCCGCCCAGGCCGCTGACCGGCGAGGCGAAGTCCAGGTAGTCGATGGGCGTGTGCTCGACCAGCGTGGTGTCGCGCACCGGGTCCATGCGCGTGGTGATCGCCCACACCACCTGCTTCCAGTCACGCACGTCGACATCGTCGTCGGTGACGACGATGAACTTGGTGTACATGAACTGGCGCAGGAAGCTCCACAGCCCGAACATCAGCCGCTTGGCATGGCCGGGGTAGGCCTTGCGCATGCTGATCACCGCCAGCCGGTAGCTGCAGCCTTCGGGCGGCAGGTAGAAGTCGGCGATCTCTGGAAACTGGCGCTGCAGGATGGGCACGAAGACCTCGTTCAGCGCCACCCCCAGCACCGCCGGCTCGTCGGGCGGCTGGCCGGTGTGGGTGGAGTGGTAGATCGCGTCGCTGCGCCGGCTCAGGCGGTCGACGCGGAACACCGGGAACCAGTCCTGCTCGTTGTAGTAGCCGGTGTGGTCGCCGAAGGGGCCCTCCAGCGCATGCAGGTAGCCGCCCTGCTCGCGCATGGGAACGCCAGCCTCCGACTCGCCCTGGAACCCGGCCGGCGCCGTTGGGATGTGGCCCTCGAGCACGATCTCGGCGCTGACCGGCAGCTGAAGGCGGCCTTCGCCTTCGCCGACGCTGCCGTCGACCAGCTCGGTGCGGCTGCCCCGCAGCAGGCCGGCAAACTGGTACTCCGACAGCGTGTCGGGCACCGGCGTCACCGCGGCGAGGATGGTCGCCGGGTCGGCGCCCAGCGCCACCGCGATGGGGAAGGGCCGGCCGGGGTTGGCGCGCGCGAACTCGCGGAAGTCCAGCGCCCCGCCGCGGTGTGCCAGCCAGCGCATGATCAGCTCGCGACGGCCGATCACCTGCTGCCGGTAGATGCCCAGGTTCTGGCGCTGGCGCGGCGCCGGCACGCCCTGCGGCCCTCGCGTGACGACCAGACCCCAGGTGATCAACGGCCCGGCATCGCCCGGCCAGCAGGTCTGCACCGGCAGGCTGCCCAGGTCGACCTCGTCGCCCTGCTGCACCTCGGCCTGCCAAGGCGCGCGGCGCTGCAGCGCCGGCTTCATGTCCCACACCGCCTTGACCAGCTGCAGCAGGCGGCCCGAGTCCCTCAGGCTGCGCGGCGGATCGGGTTCCTTCAGCGCCGCAAGCAGACGCCCGACGTCGCGCAGCTCCGCCGTCGATCCTGCCCCCATGCCCAAGGCCACCCGTTCAGGGGTGCCGAAGAGGTTGATCAGGCAGGGAATGCGGTGCCCCGTGGGCCGCTCGCACAGCACCGCGGGTCCGCCGGCACGCAGCAAGCGGTCCCCAAGTGCGGTCATCTCAAGATGCGGCGACACCGAGTCGGCGACCCGGAGCAACAGGCCACGCGTCTCAAGCTGGCCCATGAAGTCGCGCAGGTCCCTGTATTTCATTTCGTTCCGGAATTGAAACGCCGCCGTTAATTCTTGACCTTGTATGAAGCCATTGCTAGAGTGCCGCGTCCCTGGGGATGACCAGGGTTAACCCGCATCACTGCCAGCGCCGCGATCGGCGCAGCATGCGCGGGCACAGCAAAGCTCCGCAGCGCCGGTGCCGCCAGCAGGTGGCGCCCGCGCGGGGCGGATTATCGAGCCAGGGTCCGTCGGCGCAGGCCACAGGTGGCGCCCGGTGAGGCACCCGGCTCTCAGGAGAATCGAATGCGAGTACTGAAGTGGCTGCGCGCCGCGCAGCACACGGTCGCCCAATCGTCGACCGTGTTCCTGCAGGATGTCGGCCGCGGCCTGATGGCGGTCAGCCACAGCGCGCTGGCCCTGGTCGGGCTGATCGCGGTGCTGGCCGTGGCCTTCGCCCTGGGGCGTGCCGACCTGCGCCAGCGCTTCGAGCTCGTCGCACTGGAGTGGCTGCAGGTGCGCCATGAGCAGCGAGAGATCGCCGCCGGCAACCTGCTCAGCACCGTGGCCGACAGCGAGGCGGTGGCGCGCGCCACCGCCGCCGATCCCAGCCAGCTGGAGCCGCAGCAGGCCGCCCTGGCACACTGGATCGCCCGCCGCTACCGCGTGGCCGCCGAGCCCATTGGCGCCATCGTCCAGGAGGCCTGGACGATGGGCCGGCGGGCCGGGCTGGACCCGACGCTGATCCTGGCCATCATGGCCGTCGAGTCCAGCTTCAACCCCTTTGCCGCCAGCCATGTCGGCGCCCAGGGGCTGATGCAGGTGATGACCCGCGTGCACGACGAGAAGTACAGCGCCTTCGGTGGCCGCCACGCGGCCTTCGACCCGATCACCAACCTGCGCGTGGGCGTGCAGGTGCTGCGCGAGTGCATCGCCCGTGCCGGCAACCTGCGTGACGGGCTGCGCTACTACGTGGGTGCGGCGCTGCTGGACGACGACCGCGGCTACGCCGACCGCGTGCTGGCCGAGCAGGCGCAGATGCGGCGCGTGGCCGCCGGCCAGCCGGTGCCGTTCAACGCGCCGGCCACGCTGCCGGTGGTGGCACCGGCCAACGCCAACGCACTGCCGGCGCCGACCCCGGCCCCGGCACGCCCGGCGGCGCAGCAGGTCGCGCTGCTGCAGTAGCACAGGCCCCGGCGCCGCGGCAGGCGCCAGGCCTCCAGCGGCTACACTGCCCAGGCCGCGCAACTGGCGATAGGGGCTCCGCAGGGCCCCGAGGTGGACCACCACCGGGGAGCGCGGGCCACCGGCTTTGCGCTGGTGCGCGTTCAGCCGTGCGCCTGGGCAGCCCTCGACCGCCGCCGCGTCGGCACTCGACGGCTCTTCACCCCCTGAAGAGGACTGCCATGTTTCACCGTTCCCAATCCACCATCGCCCAGGTCGACCCCGAGGTCTGGGCCGCGATCGAAGCCGAAAACCTCCGCCAGGAGGCGCACATCGAGCTCATCGCCTCCGAGAACTACACCAGCCCGGCGGTGATGCAGGCGCAGGGCAGCCAGCTGACCAACAAGTACGCCGAGGGCTACCCCGGCAAGCGCTACTACGGCGGCTGCGAGCATGTGGACGTGGTCGAGACGCTGGCCATCGAGCGGCTCAAGCAGCTGTTCGGCGCCCAGTTCGCCAATGTGCAGGCCAACAGCGGCAGCCAGGCCAATCAGGCCGTGTTCTTCGGCCTGCTGCAGCCCGGCGACACCATCATGGGCATGAGCCTGGCCGAGGGCGGGCACCTGACCCACGGCATGCCGCTCAACATGAGCGGCAAGTGGTTCAAGGTCGTCAGCTACGGGCTCGACGCCGCCGAGGCCATCGACTACGACGCGATGGAGCGCCTGGCCCACGAGCACCGCCCCAAGCTGATCATCGCCGGCGCCAGCGCCTACAGCCTGCGCATCGACTTCGAGCGCTTCGCCCGGGTGGCCAAGGCCGTGGGCGCGCTGTTCATGGTCGACATGGCGCACTACGCCGGGCTGATCGCCGCCGGCGTCTACCCCAACCCGCTGCCGCATGCCGACGTGGTGACCAGCACCACGCACAAGAGCCTGCGCGGCCCGCGCGGCGGCATCGTGCTGATGAACGACGAGGCGATTGCCAAGAAGATCAACAGCGCGATCTTCCCCGGCATCCAGGGCGGGCCGCTGATGCACGTGATCGCGGCCAAGGCGGTCGCCTTCCACGAGGCGCTGCAGCCGGCCTTCAAGACCTACCAGCAGCAGGTGCTGGCCAACGCCAAGGTGCTGGCCGAGACGCTGATCGAGCGCGGCCTGCGCATCGTCAGCGGTCGCACCGAGAGCCACGTGATGCTGGTCGATCTGCGCCCCAAGGGCCTGACCGGCAAGGAGGCCGAAGCCATCCTGGGCGCGGCCCACATCACCTGCAACAAGAACGGCATCCCCAACGACCCGCAGAAGCCCATGGTGACCAGTGGCATCCGCCTGGGCACCCCGGCGATGACCACACGCGGCTTCAAGCAAGAGCAGGCGCGCCTGACGGCCCACCTGATCGCCGATGTGCTGGACCAGCCGCGGGACGAGGCCCACCTTGCCGCCGTGCGCGCCAAGGTCGAGGCGCTGACGCGCGACTTCCCGGTGTACCGCTGATGGCAAGGGGCCGCAGCCCTGGCGGCGGGCCCTGCGCCCGGCTCGGTGCGGCCGCGCGCCCGCCGGGCCGCTGAATCCGGCTTGCCCCACGCCCCATGCGCTGCCCGTACTGCACCCACGAGGAGACGCAGGTCGTCGAGACCCGCGAATCCGACGAGGGCGATGTGATCCGGCGGCGCCGGCGCTGCCTGGGCTGCGACAAGCGCTTCACCACCTACGAGCGTGCCGAGATCGCGTTGCCGGCGGTGGTGAAGAAGGACGGCGCCCGGGTCGACTTCGACCCGGCCAAGCTGCGCGGCTCGATGATGCTGGCGCTGCGCAAGCGCCCCGTGAGCGTCGAGCAGGTCGACGCGGCCATCGAGCGCATCCAGGACAAGCTGCTCGCCGGCGCCGCGCGCGAGGTGGCCAGCGCCCGGCTGGGCGAACTGGTGATGCGTGAGCTGAAGCGCCTGGACAAGGTGGCCTACGTGCGCTTCGCCTCGGTGTACCGCGAGTTCGAGGACGTCGATGCCTTCCGGCAGCTGATCCGCGACATCTGACGCGCCGCGCCGCCGCCGCCCCGGCCAGCGCACCGCCCCCTACCCCCCCCGCCCGGGGGAAGCCCCGGCCACCCCCACCGGCGGGCCCGCGCCGAGCCCCCGGCGCGGGGACGCGCCGCCGGGGCCCGCTGCCTAGAGTGACGACATGCCCCAGCGCCAGCCGCCGCGCCGGGACCGACCGAGAGGCCCAGCATGTCGACCCCCACTCGCCACCCCGTCGCCTTCAGCCCGCTGCGCGCAGCCATGCCGAGCCGCCGTTGCCGCCAGCGCGGCCTGACGCTCGTGGAGATGCTGACGGCGCTGGCCGTCAGCTCGGTGGTGCTGGGCAGCGCCCTGCCCGGGCTGCAGGCGGCGCGTGAGCGCCAGCACCTGGAGGGCGCGGCGGCGCAGCTGCAGACCGACCTGCAGCTGATGCGCGGCATCGCACAGGCCCAGAGCCGCAGCCTGCGCCTGGCACTGGCCAGCGATGCCGGTGGCAGCTGCTACGTGATCCACGACGGCGACAACGGCCAGTGCCGCTGCGACAGCAGCGGCGCCGCCCGCTGCGACGGTGCTGCGCAGGCGCTGCGCATCCAGGGCTTCGCGCTGGCCGGCCCGGTGCAGCTGCGCGGGAGCTCGGGCGCGCTCACGCTGGACCCCGTGCGCGGCACCTTCAGCCCCACCGCCACCTTGCAGTTCCAGGCCCAGGGCGGCGCCGCACTGCACGTGGTCGTCAACCTGCTGGGCCGGGTGCGACACTGCAGCCCGTCGGGCGCGGTGCCGGGCTACCCGACCTGCTGAGCGGCCCCCGGATGAGGGGGGGCCCGACGAACGGCGCCCAGACACCGACGAGTGGCCAGGTCGGCGGCGCAACCCGCCGGACAATCCCGCCACCATGCCGCAAGCCGTCCATCCCCCGCCCTCCCAGCCGCGCGCACGCGGCTTCTCGCTGGTGGAACTGATGATCGCGTTGGCGGTGCTCAGCATCCTGGCCACGATCGCGCTGCCGGCCTACTTCGACTCGATCCGCAAGGGCCGCCGGGCCGAGGCCTTCACCGCCCTGTCGGCGGTGCAGCAGGCGCAGGAGCGCTGGCGCGGCAACTTCCCCAGCTACGCCAGCAACCTGACGGCTGCACCCACCGCGTCGCCGCCCGGCCTCGGCCTGCCCGCCACCTCGGCCCCCAACGGCTACTACGCCATCTCGCTGGAATCGGTCAGCGCCACCGGCTACACCGTCACGGCGGCGGCCACCAGCAGTAGCTCGCAGTACAAGGATGGCAACTGCGCGCGCCTGCGCATCGTCGTTGCCGGGGGCAACGTCACGCAGTCCGCCGCGGCCAATGCTGGCGCCTTCGACACCAGCAACGCCGCGCGCTGCTGGCCCCGCTGAGCCATGCGCCGCGACAGCGTCGTTCGACCTGCCAGCGGCTTCACGCTGGTCGAGCTGCTGATCGTCGTTGCGCTGGGCGTCGTGCTGATCGCGCTGTCGGCCCCCTCGGTGCGCAAGATGATCGAGATGCAGCGCCTGCGCAGCGTCAACGCGCAGTTGGTCACCGACCTGCAGTTCGCGCGCAGCGACGCGGCGTCGCGCGGCGAGCCCATCACCATCAGCTTCGACTGGACCGGCAGCAGCCAGATGACCTGCTACACCATCCACACCTGTGGCGGCGCCGCTGCAACGGCCTGCAGCTGCTCCTGCTTCCAGGGTGCAGGCGCGCGCTGCACGGCGCCGCAGGTCGAGATCCGCACCGTCCAGTTGCCTGTTGCAGAGAGGGTCCGGCAACAGTCCGTGCGCTCGGCGCCGCCGCCTGTCCAGGCGATCGACTCCTTGCGCTTCGACCCCATCACCGGCGGCGTCGAGGCGCGCTTCATCGGCGTCGGCGCGATCAACCTCGATCCCCAGGGTGACGCGTGGCTGGAGACCTCGCTCACCGGCTGGTCGCCGACGCCCATCCTGCGCACCGTGGTGTCCCAGGCCGGGCGGCCCAGCGTCTGCTCGCCCAACGGCGTCGTCAGCGGGGTGCCGGCATGCTGACACCGCGGGCCCTGTTCGCGCGGCGCACGGCCAGCGGTGGTCTGCGCGCGGGCCGCCACCAGCGCGGCCTGTCGCTGGTCGAGTTGATGGTGGGCATCACGGTGGGGCTGTTCGTCACCGCCGCCGCCACCGTGCTGGTCACCGGCCAGCTCACCGAGAACCGGCAACTGCTGCGCGAAACCCAGCTGCAGCAGGACCTGCGCGCCACCGGCGACATCGTTGCCCGCGAGCTGCGCCGTGCCGGTGCCGAGCTCATCGTCACGCCGCTGATCTGGACCGCCGACAAGCCCAACACCGCCCCGGTGGCCAATGCCCTGGGCGGCATCGACTTCGCCTCGGCCGGCGAGGTCGTCCGCTACCGCTACCAGCGCGCGCCCGGCCCCACCAGCGTGGTGCCCAATGACTTCGGACTGCGCCTCAGCAACCAGACCATCTTCAGCCGCGCCGGCACCAACGTGCAGGCGCTGAGTGACCGCAATACGGTGCGCATCACCGGTTTCACCGTCACGCGCGAGCCCGCGCCCGCCCAGCAACTGGCCTGTCCGCGGCTGTGCGCCGACGGCACCCAGGCCTGCTGGCCGACGCTGCAGCTCTTCGATCTCGTCTTCACCATCACCGGCGAGTCGGCTTCGGTGCCGGCCAGCCAGGTGCCGGTGCGGCGCAGCGTCAACGGCCGCGTGCGCGTGCGCAACGACGCGCTCAGCTTCGACCCCAGCCTGGGCGGCAAGGTGTGCCCATGAGCGCGCCCCGTCGACCCCTGGCACGGCGCCCTCACCAGCGCGGCCTGGCCACGCTGGTGGTGGTGATGGTGCTGTTCTTCCTGGTCTCGCTCACCGCGGCCTATACCAGCCGCAACATGGTCTTCGAGCAGCGCACGTCGGCCAACCAGTACCGCGGCACCCAGGCCTTCGAGGCCGCCAACGGCGGCATCGAGTGGGCCATCGCCATGCTCAACGGCGGCGTGGTCAACGACAACTGCGGCAGCAGCGGCTCGCCCACGCTGAACTTCCAGCAGCGCTACATGGCCATCGACGCCAATGGCCTGATCACCCACCCTGCGCGCAACGGCAACTGGCCCACCTGCGTCTACGACGGTGCCGGCTTCGGCAACTGCAGCTGCCCCAACAACACCAGCATCACGCTGACGGCGCCCACCGGGCCGGGCAGCTTCCCTGCCTTCCGCGTGTGGCTGGCGCCGGGCGGCCCGAGCTGGACACCGTCGACCACGGTCGCCCAGCTGCTGACCACCCCCGGGCTGGTGACCCTGCAGGCGGTCGGCTGCACACGCCTGGCCACCGGCAGCGACCGCTGCCTGGACTTCGTCCCCGCCGGCGACCTGGGCGACGGCGTGGCCTTGCAGCGCGTGATCCTCGCGCTGCGCACCGGCCTCAACGTGCCGCCCGCCGCCGCGGTGACGGCCCGCACCACCGTGCAGCCGGCCACCGGCGTCGCCGCGACGCTTCGCGCCATCAACACCGACACCAGCACCTTGGGGCTGACCGTGCATGCCGGCGGCGCCATCGATGGCGGCCGCATCACCCCAACCACGGTGCCTGGCCAGCCGGGCGAGCTCTCGCTGGCACCGGGTGACCCGCGCTTCCCGGCCGACACGGCCGTGGCGCCACCGACCACGCCGCCGACGCCGCCGGCGCTCACCGCGGGCGAGCGCATGTTCGTCTCGACCTTCGGCATGAAGCGCGCGCTGTACAAGCAGCAGGCCGGCCTGCGCATCTGCGCCGCGCCCTGCGACGCGGCAGCGGTCAATGCACTGCTGGCGGCCAACCCGCAGCGCATCATCTGGGTCGAGGGCGACCTCGCGCTCGACGCCTCGGTGGGCAGCACCTCGGCGCCGGCGCTGCTGGTCGTCGACGGCGCCACCGTCACACTGGGCGCCAACGTCGAGCTGGTGGGCTTCGTCTACGTCACGGGTGGCAGCGGCACGCTGCCGCCGGCCACGCTGGCCCTGCCCGATGCGCCCACCCGCATCCGTGGCGCCGTGATCGCCGAGAACGCGCTGCGCACCAGCTACGCCGGCAGCGGGCCGCTGGGCAGTGAGCTCAGCGTGACCTACGACGCCGCCGTGCTGAACCGGCTGCGCACGCAATACGGCACCTGGGTCCGCGTGCCGGGCAGCTGGCGCGACTTCCCGTTGCCGAACTGAGCACCATGCCTGCCCTCATCCCCCTCACCCGTGGCGTGCAGCGCCGGCAGCGCGGTGTCTCGCTGGTCGAAGCCCTCGTCGCCGTCGCGGTGATGGGCGTGGGCATGCTGGGCCTGGTCGGCATGCAGGGCAGCCTGCGCGCCAATTCCGACATCGCCAAGCAGCGCAGCGAGGGCGTGCGCCTGGCCCAGCAGGCGGTCGAGGAGTGGCGCGCCTTCTCGCTGATCGAGACCACGGCCGGCGTCACCGACTACGCCGATCTGACGCCGGGCACCACCACCGAGACCGGCCTGGCGGGCACCAGCACCAGCTTCACACGGGTGCGCCGCGTGGTCGCCGCCGCCGCGCCGGTGCGTGGCAAGTCGCTCACCGTCGAGATGGACTGGGCCGACCGCAGCGGCCAGACCCAGCAGGCACCACTGCGCCTGGCCACCTTCGTGGCCGGCGTGTCGCCCGAGCTGGAGGCCACGCTGACGGTGCCGCCCGATGGCACCCCGGTGCGCCGTCCGCAGGGCCGCCAACGCGACATCCCCGCCCAGGCCCTGGACCTGGGCGACGGCCGCAGCGGCTTCAAGCCGCCTGGCGCGCCCAGCACGCTGGCCTGGGTGTTCGACAATTTCAGCGGCCTGGTCAACCTGTGCACCACCACCGCCGCCAGCACCGCGGCGCTGACCACCGCCAACATCAGCTGCAGTGGCGACTACGCCTTGCTGCTCAGCGGCTTCGTGCGCTTCCACATCAGCAACACGCTGCCGACGCCCGCGGACGCCGTCGACCCGCGCTCGCCGCGCCCGGCCGCGTTCACGCCGATGTTGGCGCAGGTGGTGCAGACGGCGCCGGCGGCCTACGCCGGCACCGTCACCTGCTACGCCGACGACACCCAGAGCACCTACTCGCGCTACTACTGCGCCGTGCGCGTCGAGGCGCCCAGCGTCAACCCGAACCCCCACTGGACCGGCACCCTGGTGCTGGCCCCGGCCACCGCCTTCGCGGCCAGCCAGGCGGTGGCCACCGCCACGCTGCACAAGGCCTGCCGCTACTTCGCGCTGGCCTCGCCGCCGGTGCACAACGTCGTCACCGGCAACCTCAGCAACCAGAACCTGCTGGTGATCCAGGCCGGCAACGGCAGCACCGCCTTCAACTGCGCCAACCTGGGCCTGCAGCCGCACCAGCCGCTGAGCTGAACGGCGCGATGGCTCGTGCCGCGCCGCCCTGCGGGCCCCGGCCCGCTGGTTAGACTGGCGCGATGACGCCGCTGGACCGTGAACGCGTGGCCGAGGCGCTGCAGCTGGCCGAAGCCGGCTTCGGCCTCACCGAGCCCAACCCCCGCGTCGGCTGCGTCATCGGCCATGCCGATGGCCGCGTGCTGGGCCGCGGCAGCACCCAGCGCGCCGGCGAGGCGCATGCCGAGGTGATGGCGCTGCGCGACGCGCGCGCCGCCGGCCATGACACGCGTGGCGCCACCGCCTGGGTCACGCTGGAGCCCTGTGCCCACCACGGCCGCACGCCGCCGTGCTGCGACGCACTGCTCGAAGCCGGCATCGCCCGCGTCGTCGTCGCCACCGGCGACCCCTTCGCCCAGGTGGCCGGGCGCGGCATCGCGCGGTTGCGCGCCGCCGGCGTCGAGGTGGTCGAGCCGGCACCCGCCGACGCCGCCGGAGCCGCGCTGCGCCGCGCCGCGCAGGAGCTCAACATCGGTTTCTTTTCCCGCCAGCAGCTCGGGCGGCCCTGGGTGCGGATGAAGGCCGCGGCCACGCTGGACGGCCGCACGGCGCTGCCCGACGGACGCAGCCAGTGGATCACCGGCGAGGCGGCGCGCGCCGACGGCCATGCCTGGCGCCGGCGCGCCTCGGCGGTGCTGACCGGCGTGGGCACGCTGCTGGCCGACGATCCGCGGCTGGACGTGCGCCTGGTGCCCAGCACGCTGCAGCCCCTGCGCGTGGTGGCCGACAGCCGGCTGCGCACCCCGCCCGGTGCGCGGCTGCTGACGCCTCCCGGCGCGGTGCTGGTGGCGCACGGGCCCGATGCCGACCCGGCGGCCGCCGCCGCGCTGCGTGCCGCCGGCGCCGACCTGGCCGCGTTGCCGCACGCGCCCGGTGGTGCCGGCATCGACCTGGCCACGCTGCTGCTGCAGCTGGCCGCGCGCGGCGTCAACGAGCTGCATGTCGAGGCCGGCGCCAGGCTCAACGGCGCGCTGCTGCGTGCCGGCCTGGTCGACGAACTGCTGCTCTACCTCGCCCCGCGCCTGCTGGGCGAAGGGCGCGGCGTCGCCGAGCTGGGCCGCTTGCCGGGCATTGCCGCAGGCCCCGGCTTCACGCTGCTCGACACGCTGCAGCTGGGCCCCGATCTGCGCCTGCGGCTGCGCCCACCCGGTCGCGACGCGTTCCTCGACGCGCCGATGCCGCCGCCCGCAGGCACGCCTGCCTGAGTCGCCGTTGCCCCTGCCCCGCCGGCCGCGCATGCCCCGGCTCGGGGCGCGGGCCTAGGGTTGCCACCTACAATCGCGCGATGCCCATCGCCCCCGTTCCCGAACTCGTTGCCGAGCTGGCCGCCGGCCGCATGGTCATCCTCGTCGACGAGGAGGACCGCGAGAACGAAGGCGACCTGGTGCTGGCCGCCGAGCACGTGACGCCGGCGGCGATCAACTTCATGGCGCGCCATGCGCGCGGGCTGATCTGCCTCACGCTCACGCGCGAGCGCTGCGAGCGCCTGCAGCTGCCACCGATGGCCACGCGCAACGGCACCCGCCACGGCACCGCCTTCACCGTCTCGATCGAGGCCGCCAGCGGCGTCAGCACCGGCATCTCGGCCGCCGACCGCGCGCGCACCGTGCAAGTGGCGGTGGCGCGCGACGCCGTCGCCACCGACCTGGTGCAGCCCGGCCACATCTTCCCGCTGCAGGCACAGGATGGCGGCGTGCTGATGCGCGCCGGCCATACCGAGGCCGGCTGCGACCTGGCGCGCATGGCCGGGCTGGAGCCGGCGGCGGTGATCTGCGAGATCATGAACGACGATGGCAGCATGGCGCGGCTGCCCGACCTGGAGCGCTTCGCCGCCGAGCATGGCCTGAAGATCGGCACCATCGCCGACCTGATCGGCCACCGCAGCCGCCACGAGACGCTGATCGAGCGCATCTCTCGGCGGCCGCTGACCACGCCGCAGGGCGCCTTCAGCTGCAGCGCCTACCGCGACACCGGCGGCGGCCTGCACCTGGCGCTGCACCATGGCGAATGGGCCGCCCACGACGAGGTGCCGGTGCGCGTGCACGAGCCTTTCACCGCCTTCGACCTGCTGGACGCCGGCGGCCATGGCCATTCCTGGCCGCTGCCCGCGGCGCTGGCGGCGCTGCGCGCCCAGCCCTGCGGCGTGGCGGTGCTGCTGAACTGCAGCGCCGACGCCGCGCTGCTGCTGCCGCAGGCCGCCGGCGCCGGCGCCGCCCCGAGCCGCGGCAACCCCGACCTGCGCACCTACGGCGTGGGCGCGCAGATCCTGCGCGACCTCGGCGTGCAGCGCATGCGGCTGCTGGGCAGCCCGCGGCGCATGCCCAGCATGGCCGGCTACGGCTTGGAGGTGGCCCGCTTCATTGCCAGCACCGAGGACCTCAACGCACCGGAGCACACACGATGAAAGACGCCGACCAGGGCAACGCCGGCGAACTGCTGGGCGAGGGCCTGCGCGTGGCCATCGTGCGCGCGCGCTTCAACGACGCCATCACCCAGCGCCTGGCGCAGAGCTGCATTGCCGAGCTGCTGCGCCTGGAAGTGGCCGCCGACGACATCCGCCACCTCACGGTGCCCGGCGCGCTCGAGATCCCGCTGGCGCTGAAGGCGCTGGCCGATGGCGGCGAGTACGACGCCCTGATCGCGCTGGGCTGCGTGATCCGCGGCGAGACCTACCACTTCGAGCTGGTGGCCAACGAGAGCGGCGCCGGCGTCACCCGCGTCTCGCTGGACCACCAGATTCCCGTCGCCAACGCCATCCTCACCGTCGACGACGAAGCCCAGGCCTGGGCGCGTGCCGACGACAAGGGCCGCGACGCCGCGCGCGTCGCCATCGAGATGGCGAACCTGCTGGAAGACCTGACATGAACCCCGACGACGGCGACGCGCCTACGGCCACGCAAGGCCCGTCGCCTGCCAAGTCCACGGGCACCAAGCCCGCGGCTGGCAAGGCCGGCGGCCGCGGCGCGCGCCGCCCGGCGGCCGCGTCGCCGCGCCGCCGCGCGCGCGAGATCGCGCTGCAGGGCCTGTACCAGTGGCTGCTGGCCGGCACCGACGCGCGCAGCGCACTGGCCGCGCTGACCGAGCAGGACGGCTTCGACAAGGCCGACCGCGTGCACCTCGACGCGTTGCTGCACGGCTGCATAGACCAGGCCGCGGCGCTGGACGCGGTGATCGCGCGCCACGCCGACCGCAAGACCGCGCTGCTGTCGCCGGTCGAGCATGCGGCGCTGCTGATCGGCTGCTACGAGCTGCAGCACTGCCTGGACGTGCCCTACCGCGTGGCCATCAACGAAGCCGTCGAGCTGGCCAAGTCCTTCGGCGGCACCGACGGACACAAGTTCGTCAACGGCGTGCTCGACCGCTGCGCCGGCGACCTGCGTCCGCTGGAGGCCGGCGCGCCGCGCCGCTAGCGACGGCCCCGCCGCCGCCCCCGCGATGACCACGCCGCGCCTGGCGCAACGGCTCGAGCACATCGAGCCCTTCTACGTGATGGAGTGCGCCAAGGCGGCGGTGGAGATCGCCCGCAGCCCGGCCTGCGACCCGGCCCGCGGCGGCGAGCCCATGATCTTCCTCAACATCGGCGAGCCCGACTTCGGCGCCGCGCCGCTGGTGACCGAGGCCGCCGAGCGCTGCCTGCGCGACCGCCGCACCGCCTACACCCCCGCCACCGGCCTGCCGCAGCTGCGCGAGCACATCGCGCAGTGGTACCAGGGTCGCTGGGGCATCGCCGTCGACCCGGCGCGCATCGTCGTCACCGCCGGCGCCTCCGCCGCGCTGCAGCTGGCCACGCTGGCGCTGTTCCAGGCCGGCGACGAGGTGCTGCTTCCCGACCCCAGCTACCCCTGCAACCGCCACTTCGTCAGCGCCACCGGCGCCACGGCGCGGCTGCTGGCCACCACCGCCGCGACGCGCTTCCAGCCCGATGCCGCGCAGCTGGAGGCGGCCTGGACCGCGGCCACCCGCGGCGTGCTGCTGGCCACGCCCAGCAACCCCACCGGCACCTCGATCGCGCGCGACGGACTGCAGCGCATCGCGGCGCTGGCCCGCGCCCGCGGCGCGACGCTGCTGGTCGACGAGATCTACCTGGGCCTGAGCTACGACACGGCCTTCGGCGACACCGCGCTCAGCCTGCCCGACGGCCTGGGCGATGGCGTCATCTCGATCAACAGCTTCAGCAAGTACTTCGGCATGACCGGCTGGCGCCTGGGCTGGCTGGTGCTGCCGCCGGCGCTGGTGCCGGCCGTCGAGCGGCTGGCGCAGAACCTCTACATCTGTGCCAGCAGCATCGCCCAGCATGCGGCGCTGGCCTGCTTCGAGCCCGCATCGATCGCCGAGTACGAGCGCCGCCGTGCCGAGCTGCGCCGCCGCCGCGATCTCGTCGTGCCGGCGCTGCGGTCCGTCGGGCTGCCGGTGCCGGTGATGCCCGACGGTGCCTTCTACGCCTGGGCCGACTGCAGCGCCCACGCCGCCAGCAGCTGGGACTTCGCCTTCGAGCTGATGCGCCGCGCCCATGTGGCGCTGACCCCGGGCCGCGACTTCGGCCCGGTGATGGCCGAGCGCTTTCTGCGCCTGTCCTACGCCAGTTCGATGGCCGAGCTGGAAGAGGCCCTCTCACGCCTGCGCCGCGAGCTGGCCTGAGCCCGCGCCCGTGGCGGCGCCGCGTCGGCGGCCGGCAACAAAGGTGACCAGCGGTTAGCCGGCGGCCGTTTGCCACGCCGCGCAGGGCCGGCCCGCAGGTGCACTGGCTAAGCTGCCGGCGTGCCGTTCGATGACCGTTCCCTGCCGGGCCCCCGCCCGGGCCGCGCCGCCGTCCCAAACGACGACGGCGGCAGCGCCTATGCCGCCACGCTGGTGCTGCCACCCGACTCGGTGCCGGCGCGCCCGGACACGGGCCCCTGCGGTGCTGGTGGCGGCGCCGCCGGCGCACCCGCAGCCGACAGCCTGGGGCCCGACTCGCTGCCCCCGGACTCGCTGCCGCCCGACTCGGTCCCCGCCGACACGCTGCCCGGTGAGTCGCTGCCCGGCGACCCGGCCGACTTCGACGCCCCGTCGCGTCCCGGCGCCGACCCCGAAGGCCTGCGCCAGCGGCCCACGCTGATGCAGATCGGGCGCTACGAGGTCAAGACGCTGATCGGCCAGGGTGGCCTGGGCCGCGTGCATGCGGCCTGGGACCCGGTGCTGTCGCGGCCGGTGGCCATCAAGACGCTGCAGCTGGCTGCCGACGCCGACACCCGCCAGCGCTTCGAGCGCCAGTTCCTGCGCGAGGCCCGCGCCGCCGCCGGGCTCAACCACCGCCACATCGTCACCATCCACGACGCCGGCGTGGCGCCGCAGGGCGTCTACCTGGCGATGGAGCGCCTGCATGGGCGCGACCTGCGCCAGGCCCTGGCCGAGGGCTGGCGGCCCACGCCGCTGGCCGCCGCGCGGCTGGTGCGCCGCGTGGCCGACGCACTGGCCTATGCCCATGCGCGCGGCGTCGTGCACTGCGACATCAAGCCGGCGAACATCTTCATCGACCGCCAGGGCCGGCCCAAGCTGCTGGACTTCGGCATCGCGCGCGTGGCCCAGGACGGCACGCGCTCGCTGTCGGGCGGCACGGTGATGGGTTCGCCGCAGTACCTGGCGCCCGAGCAGCTGCTGGGCCGGCCGCTGGACGCGCGCACCGACGTGCACGCGCTGGGCGCCGTGCTGTACGAGATGCTGTGCGGGCGCAAGGCCTATGGCGGCGCCTCGCTGGCCGAGATCGGCAGCGCCATCGTCGCCGGCCCGCCCCGGCCCGCGCACGAGGTGCTGGGCAGCGCGCCGCGCGCGCTGGCCGCGGTGGCCCAGCGCGCGCTGGCGGCGCGGCCCGAGGACCGCTACCCCGATGCCGAGGCGATGGCCGCCGAGCTGCGCCGCTGGCTGCGGCGCAGCCGCGAGATCGAACGCCTGGCCGCGGCCGATGCCGCGGCGTCGCAGGCCCGCCGGCAGGCGGCGCAGCCCGCGCGCGCCGCAGAGGGCGCGCCGAGGTGGCTGCGGCCGTCGCGCCGCGTCGCGCTGGCGCTGCTGCTGGCCGCCGGCGTGGCGCTGGCCTGGGCCTGGCAGGGTGGCCTGCTCGGCACGGCCGCAAGCCCCGCGGGCCCGGGCGGCGGCGCCGCGGCGCGCGCAGCCGGCGCCTGACACGCCGGGCCGCGGGCGGGGCGCGCAGGGTGCCCCGCTATCATCGGCGCCGGCCATGTCCGCACCGTCCGCGCCCCTCCCCGTCGACCTGGCCCCGGTGCTGCACCGCCACCGCGTGCGCGTGTACTGGGAAGACACCGACGCCGGCGGCGTCGTCTTCTACGCCAACTACCTGAAGTACCTGGAACGCGCGCGCACCGAGTGGCTGCGCGCGCTGGGCTTCGGCCAGCAGCGGCTGCGCGACGAGAGCGGTGCGATCTTCGTCGTCAGCGAGACGCAGCTGCGCCACCTCGCGCCGGCACGGCTGGACGACGAGTTGCTGGTCGACGTGCGCCTGCTCGAGGCCGGCCGCGCATCGATGCGCATCGCGCAGGCGGCGTGGCGCGGCGAGCTGCTGCTGGTGCAGGGCGAGATCCGCATCGGCTGCGTCGACGCCGGCAGCTGGCGCCCGCGCCGCATCCCGCCGGCCATCCTGCAGGCGTTGGAACCCTCGCCCACCGGTCCCGATCCGACCGCTGCGCCCCACCCCATGACAACGCAAGACGCATGACGCAAGACCTCTCGATCACGCAGCTGGTGCTGCAGGCCAGCCTGGTGGTGCAGGTGGTGATGGCCGGCCTGGTGCTGACCTCGCTGGCCAGCTGGACGGTGATCTTCGGCAAGCTGTTCGGGCTGCGCCGCGTGCGCGCCGGCAACGACGCCTTCGAGCGCGAGTTCTGGTCGGGTCGCAGCCTGACCGAGCTGCACGCGGCGATCGGCCAGAAGGCCGGCACCTCGGCGCTGGAGCGCATCTTCGCCAGCGGCATGCGCGAGTTCCTGAAGCTGCGCGAGCGGCGCCTGGACGGCGGCGCGCAGATCGACGGCGCGCGCCGCGCCATGCGCGCCAGCTTCCAGCGCGAGCTGGACGCCATCGAGAGCCACCTCAGCTTCCTGGCCAGCGTCGGCTCGGTCAGCCCCTACGTGGGCCTGTTCGGCACGGTGTGGGGGATCATGCATGCCTTCGTCGGGCTGTCCAACCTGCAGCAGGTGACGCTGGCCACCGTGGCGCCGGGCATCGCCGAGGCCCTGGTGGCCACCGCCATCGGCCTGTTCGCGGCGATCCCCGCGGTGGTGGCCTACAACCGCTTCGCGCGCGACATCGACCGCATCGCGATCCAGCTCGAGACCTTCATCGAGGAGTTCAGCAACATCCTGCAGCGCAACGCCGGCGCGCAGGGCGGTACCGGAGCCGACTGAGATGCCGGCGGTGAGTGCCCGCAGCGGCCGCGGCCGCCGCTCGATGAACGAGATCAACATGGTGCCGTTTATCGACGTGATGCTGGTGCTGCTGATCATCTTCATGGTCACCGCGCCCTTGATCACCACCGGCGTGGTCGACCTGCCCAGCGTGGGCAAGAGCGCGCAGCGGCCCGACCGCGTGGTCGAGGTGGTGGTGGGCCCCGAGGAGCAGCTGCGCCTGCGCGCCGACGGCGCCGAGCCGCAGCCGGTGACGCTGGCCCGGCTGGCCGCCGAGGTCAAGCGCCTGCAGGCCGGCAACGCGCAGGTGCCGGTGGTCATCAGCGGCGACCGCGCCGTGCGCTACGAGCAGGTGGTCAAGGCCATGGACACGCTGCAGCGCGCCGGCGTGCAGCGCGTGGGACTGTCGGTCAAGCAGGGCGGCGGCTGAAGGCGCGGCCCCGATGAGCGTGCTGCGCGCCCCGGCCACGCCCGATCCGCTGCTGCCGCCGCCGGCGCGCGACGGCACGGCGCCCGGCTTCGCGCTGGCGCTGCTGGTGCACGCCGGGCTGCTGGCGGCGCTGACGCTGTCGGTCGACTGGCGCAGCCGCAGCCCCGAGGTGCTGGTGGCCGAGCTGTGGTCCAGCGTGCCGCAGCCGGCCGCGCCGCCGGCGCCGCCGCCCCCGGCGCCCGCCCCGCCGCCAGAGCCCGCCCCCGCGCCAAAGCCCGCGCCGCCACCGCCGCCGCCGGCGGCCGCGCAGCGCGACGCCGACATCGCCACCGAGCAGGCCAGGCAGCGTGCCGCCGAGCAGGAGCGGCGCGAACGCGAAGCGCGCGAACGCAGGCAGCGCGAAGAGAAGGCCAGGGAAGAGAAGCAGCGCGCCGAGAAGGCGGCGCAGGAAACCAAGGCGCGCGAGGACAAGGCCCGCGCCGAGAAGCTGGCCGCGCAGCGCAAGGCCGAGGCCGAGCGCGCGGCCAAGGAAGCCGCCGAAGCGAAGGCCGAGGAGGAGCGCCTGGCGCAGCAGCGCGAGGCCAACCTGCGCCGCATGATGGGCCAGGCCGGTGCGGCCGGCAGCACGCAAGGCGCCACGGCCGCCACCGCGGCGGCGCCCTCGGCCGCCTACACGGCGCGGCTGATCGCGCTGATCCGCGGCAACCTGGTGTTCCCCGGCGCCCTGCCCGACGACATCGTGGCCGAGGTCGAGGTGCGCGCCGGCGCCAGCGGCAGCATCATCGCGCGCCGCCTGGTGCGCAGCAGCGGCCACAAGGAATGGGACGAGGCGGTGATCCGCGCCATCGACCGCACCGGCACCCTGCCCCGCGACAGCGACGGCCGCGTGCCGCCGGTGCTGCTGATCGCATTCAGGCCGAAGGGATAGCCCTGCGCGCGGCAGGAGCCGCGAGCAGGGCTATCCCTTCGGCACTCTCGACGGCTCCCCCGAGCCCCCTCCGAGAGGGAGCTCCAGTTCGTGGGCCCACACCCTCCAGCCTCCCTCCGTGAGGGAGGCTCCAGTCAGTGTGACGAGGGCGATCGACGCGCCAAGCCAGCGCGCTGGCCGCGGGTCTTGGCGAGAAGAAGCGAGGGTCCGGCTTTGCCGGCCCGATGCGGAGCGGCCCCCTCGGGGGGTAGCGAGCGCTAGCGAGCTTGGGGGCTGTATTTCTTTACGAACGCCCGGTCGATGCGGTCCTTCCACCACCACACCCAGCGCCCCTGTGCGCTCCAGCCGCCCCAGCTGGCAATGGCCTCGCGGCGGCCCAGCGAGACCAGGTTCAGCGTGCGCTGCTGCGGTCGGTGCGGCTGCAGGGGCTCGCCCGCGGCGGCGCGGCGCAGGTTCTCGGCCAGCGGCGGGCCGGCACGCACGGCGTAGACGCCGCTCTTGGGGTGGGACACATCGTCGCGGCTGGCCACGTCGCCGGCGGCGAACACCTCGGGGTGCGACACCGACTGCAGCGTCGCGCCGGTGCGGATGAAGCCCCGTTCGTCCAGCGCCAGTCCGCTGCCCTTGGGCCAGGCCGGCGCCTCGGCGCCGGTGGCCAGCAGCGGCACGTCGCAGGCCACGCGCGCGCCGCCCTGCAGCAGCAGCTGCCCCGGGCGCAGCGCGGCGCAGCCGTCGGGCAGCACGCTGATGCGGCGTGCCGCCAGCACGCGCGCAATGCGCCGCTGCACCGCCGCCGGGTAGCCGGCCAGCGGCGGCGGGCCGCCGGTGACCAGGGCGATGCGCGCCCGCTCCACGCCGCCCTGCCCCAGCCGGTGCTGCAGCGCCAGCGCCAGCTCCACGCCGGCCGCACCGGCGCCGATCACGCACAAGTCCATGGACCGCCCGGGCGCGCACGCCAGCGCGCGTTCGACCAGCGCGTCGAGCTGCACCACGAAGTGCTCGATCGGGCGCACGAACAGCGCGTGCTCGGCGGCGCCGGGCAGGCGGTCGCGGGCCATCTCCGCGCCGGTGTCGATGGACAGCCAGTCGTACTCGGCGACGCGCCCGTCGCCCAGCGTCACGCGGCGCGCCGCGGCGTCCAGCGCCACGGCGCTGCCCTCGACGAAGCCGGCGCCGGCGGCCGCTGCCAGCGGGGCCAGCGCGATGGCGCACTGTTCGGCGCGGTAATGCCCAGCCACCAGGCCGGGCACCATGCCCGAGTACATCTGCCGCGCGAAGGGCGTCACCAGCAGCAGTTCCACCCCGGCCGGCCGCTGGCGCGCAAAGGCCTGCAGCACCTGCACATGGGCGTGGCCGCCACCCAGCAGCAGCAGGCGCTTCATGCGCATGTCGGGTGGCGGCGGCGCATGGCCGCGATCATCGCTGCAACACCAGGTCGGCCAGATAGCCCAGCGCCATGCCGCCGGTGTTGTCGGCGTCGGCGCCCACGGCGATGCCCACCAGCGGCGGCACCGGCTGCCCGCTGCCGAAGGCCAGGCGGTAGTCGGCGCCCAGGTCGCGGCGCTCGGCCTGCCAGCTGTCGACGGGCGTGCCGGCACCGCGCAGCACCAGCCAGCGCAGGCGCGCGCTGTAGGCGTTGGGCAGCACCGTGCCCGGCGCCAGGCCGGGGTCCCAGACGTAGCACAGCGTGGCCGAGGGCAGTTCCTCGCCGGCGGCCTGGCGCGCGAGGCGCATCGTCATGCGCTCCCAGAAGGGCAGCGTCGCCAGCGGCGCGTCGAACAGCGCGCAGACCTTCAGCGCCGCGTCGTCGCCGGCCTTGCTGCGCAGGTCGGCGCGCGGCAGCGGCTGCTGCAGCCGCCAGCGCCAGCCCAGCAGCCCGGGCGCCGCGCCATCAGGCGGCGGCGCGAGGGCGTGCACCAGGTTGCCGTAGCTGGCCTCGGCGCGCACGCGCAGCACGCGCTGCCCTTCGAGCTCGACGATGTCGAAGGCGGTGACCGTGGGTTTCTGCCTGGGCAGCGTGGCCACGCGCCAGGGCGGGCCGGGCTGGGTGGCGGTGCCGGCGGCCAGTGGCGCCAGCAGCCCCGGCGCCGCTTGCGCGATGACCGCCGCGCCCAGGGCCGACAAGGCCAGGGCCGCGGCGCGACGCGCCGACCGCATCAGCGGCCCACCGCGTTCAGCGACCAGTCGTAGTCCAGGAAGCTCACCGGCAGCGCCCGCTCGCGCAGCCGGGCGCGCACGGCGGCGTCGTCGCTGAGCAGCTCGGCGTACTTCGCAAACACGTCCTCCAGCTTCTGGTAGCCGCCCATGCCGCCCTCGAAGTCCTCGCGGAACCACTTGAAGATGGCGCTCACCTCCAGCCGCTGCGGCGTGGCGCGGTTGCGCGTGCGGTCGGCGAGGAAGCGGCGCCAGCCGTCCTCCAGCTGTGCCTCCAGCCGCGCCGCGGTGAAGGCCTCGTCGCGCAGCGCCGGGCAGCCGATGGAGGCGCAGTTCACCGCGCCGTGCACACGCGGCTCCTTGTAGCGCGGGCGCAGCTGCTCGTGCTCGATCCAGTCCAGGTGGCGCTTCTCGCCCAGCAGCGTGAAGAACTCGTTCTTCCACGGGCTGCGGAAGATCGAACCCAGGTCCTTGATCGACTTCAGGTCGGGGTACTTGCCGAGGATCAGCTCGACGGTGAAGGCGTTGTAGGCGTTGATCAGGAAGGCCATCTGCTGCTCGCGCGTGAAGGCGGCGAACTCGGCCGGCTTGACGGCGCTGAGCGCGGCCAGCACGGGCTGCAGCGCCGCGCGCTCGCGCTGGAAGCCGGCGTAGTCGACGCGGCTCTGCTTGCCGTCGGGCAGCCAGCGCACATGGCGCTTGAGCAGCTGGTCCCAGGCAGCGTAGGCGTGGTCGAAGGACTGGGCCTGGGCGGGCAGCGCAAAGGCGGCGGCTGTGACCAGTGCGGTTTCGAGGAAGCGGCGTCGGGTCATTTCGTGGTCTCGCTCATTTTCATCCGAGGTGCGCGCTGCGGCGCGGCAGGGGGCACCCGCCGGGGGCTTCGATGGAGCGGTGGGTGCCTGCGGCACCCACTGCGCTGCGCTGCTCGGCCCGGGGGCGCGCCGCAGAACTCGCTTCGCTCACTGCGTTCGCTGCGCTCGAACAGCCGCGGCGAGTCAGTTCACGATGCGCGCTGCGCGCGCCGCCCCCGCGCCTGCGCTGCTCGCCGCTCCATAGGCGCCCCCAGCGGGCGCCCCCTGCCACGCCGCGTCGGGTGCATGCCACTCGCCGCACGCCACCGCTCGCGGCGCAGGGCCGGGCGGGTGGCCGGCGGCGCGCATCTGCGCAGCCGAGCATCGCAGGGCGAGCGGGCCGCGCGCGAGCCCGCCGGGCCGCCCCAAGGGCGAGACCCCGGAGGGCGAAGCCCGTAGGTCCCATCCTTAGCGCGCCACCCTTCTGACTCGTCGGGAGTGTCCGAGTCCAGTGAGCGCAGCGAACAGGACGAGTTGCCCGACGGGCCCGTTCGACCGAGAAGCGCAGGGCAGCCCTCGCGAAGCGAGGGCCCAGCAGCCAAGCGCCGCCGGCTGCCCGCCCGGTCCTTCGCCGCGCGTGCGCCACGACCCCCACGAGCCTGGCCCTTCGCCGTGCATACGCCTCAAGCAAGCATGCCGACGTTGCACGTTCACCCCCGCCTCCAGTCATGAAACCGCTGCACCCAGCGCAGCAGCCCCTGTGGCGCATGGGCGCGCTTCCACTCGCCGGCGGCGTACTTGTTGGCCTCGGCCAGCGTGGGGTAGGTGTGGATGGTGCCCAGGATCTTGTTCAGCCCCAGGCCATGCTTCATCGCCAGCACGTACTCTGCCAGCAGGTCGCCGGCATGCACGCCGACGATGGTCACGCCCAGGATGCGGTCCTTGCCCGGCTCGGTCAGCACCTTGACCCAGCCATGCGCGGCGCCGTCGGCAATGGCGCGGTCGAGGTCATCGATGCCGTAGCGGGTGACCTCGTAGGCCACGCCCTGCTCCTTGGCCTCCTGCTCGTTGAGGCCCACGCGCGCCACCTCGGGATCGATGAAGGTGCACCAGGGGATCACGCGGTAGTCGGCCTTGAAGGTCTTGAACGGGGCGAACAGCGCGTTGACGCTGGCGTACCAGGCCTGGTGCGCCGCGGTGTGGGTGAACTGGTAGGGCCCGGCCACGTCGCCGGCGGCCAGGATGTTGGGGTAGAGGGTCTGCAGCTGCTCGTTGACCTGCACCGTGCGCCCGGTGGGGATGCCCAGCTCCTGCAGCCCGAAGCCCTGCAGCCGCGCGCTGCGGCCCACGGCGCACAGCAGCTGGTCGAAGGCGATGCGCTTCTCCTGGCCGTCGGCCTCGACGACGAGGAACTTCTCGTCGCCGGCGGCGCTGTGCACCACCTCGCAGCGCAAGGCCTTGTGCCCGGTGAGCACGGCCACACCGTCGTCCTGCAGCGCACGGCGGGCGTAGGCCGAGACCTCCTCGTCCTCGCGCACCAGGATGCGCGGCGCCATCTCCACCTGCGTCACCTGCGAGCCCAGGCGCGCAAAGGCCTGCGCCAGCTCGCAGCCTATGGGCCCGCCACCCAGCACCAGCAGCCGGCGTGGCAGCTCGCGCAGGCCCCACAGCGTGTCGCTGGTCAGCACGCCCACCTCGTCGATCCCGGGCAGCGGCGGCACGAAGGGCGCGGCGCCGGTGGCGATGATGATGGCGCGCGTGCTCAGCAGCTGCTCGCCGCCGGAGGGCGAGACGATCTTCACGTGCCAGGGGTCGACGATGGTCGCCTCGCCCTGCACCACGTCCACGCCCAGGCCCTGGTAGCGCTCGACCGAGTCATGCGGCTCGATGTCCCTGACCACCCGCGCCACCCGCTCCATCGCCGCGGCGAAGTCCACCTCGACCGCCGTGCGCGCGATGCCGTAGTCGGGTGCGTGGCGCATCTGCCTGGCCAGCGTGGCCGTCTTGATCAGCGCCTTGCTCGGCACGCAGCCGTAGTTCAGGCAGTCGCCGCCCATCTTGTGCTTCTCGACCAGGGTCACCTTGGCCTTCACCGCCGCGGCGATGTAGCTGCTCACCAGCCCGGCGGCGCCGGCGCCTATCACCACCAGGTTGCGGTCGAAGCGCCTGGGCTTCCTGCCCGCCCAGCGCGCATAGACGCGGCGCGCCCGCACGGCGTCGACGATCTTCTTCGCCACCAGCGGGAACAGCCCCAGCAGCACGAAGCTGCCGATCAGCCCCGGCGACAGGATGCCGGCCAGCGTCTCGATGCGCGCCAGCTGCGTGCCGGCGTTCACGTAGACCAGGGTGCCGGCCAGCATGCCGACCTGGCTGACCCAGTAGAACGTGCGCGCCTTCATCGCCGTCAACCCCATCAGCAGGTTGATGACGAAGAAGGGGAACACCGGCACCAGGCGCAGCGTGAACAGGTAGAAGGCGCCGTCGCGCTGCACGCCCTTGTCGATCTCGGCCAGGCGCTGGCCGAAGCGGGCCTTGACCGGGCCGCGCAGCAGGTAACGCGCGACCAGCATCGCCAGCGTGGCGCCAATGCTGGAGGCGAAGGACACGATCAGCGTGCCCGCCCACAGCCCGAAGATCGCGCCGGCCAGCAGCGTCATCACCGCCGCGCCGGGCAGCGACAGCGCGGTGACGGCCACGTAGGCAGCGAAGAACACGCCCACCACCGCCGCCGGCCGCTCGGCGTAGAGCATCGCGAAGTCGGCCTGCGCGCCCTTGACGTAGGCCAGGCTGAAGAAGCGGCCCAGGTCGAAGACGAAGAAGGCGGCGACCAGCGCGGCCAGCACGGCCAGCAGCAGCAGCTTGTGGCGGTTCATCGGCAGGTCCCTCGCGTGTGTTTGTGGCGGTGGCGCGCGCGGCGGCGGCGCCCGGCTTGTGGCTGCCAGTCGGCCCGGGCGGCGGCCACCTTACACCCGCAGCGCCCGCGCGCCCTGCCAAAGCCGGGTGCCGGTGGTGACGGCACACAGCGCGGCGAAGCCCCAGGCCAGCGGCGCGAAGTGCTGCGGCCACAGGCACATCGCGGCAAAGCAGGCCAGCGTCTCGGCGCCCTCGGTCAGGCCGCCCAGGAACTGCAGGCCCTTGCCGGGGCGCAAGGGCGGCAGCCCGTGCCGTTCGGCCATCACGGCAAAGGCCAGGAAGCTGCTGGCCGTGCCCATGAAGCCGGCCAGCAGCGCCGCCGCCGCCAGCGCGTTGGCCGCCGGGTCGGCCAGCGCGAAGGCCAGCGGGATGCTGGCGTAGAAGACGAAGTCCAGCGTGATGTCGAGGAAGGCGCCGCGGTCGGTGGGCCGGGTGGCTCGGGCCACGGCGCCGTCCAGCCCGTCGCACAGGCGGCTGGCGGCGATCAGCGCCAGACCTGCCAGCGGGCTGCCCAGCGCAATGGCCGCCGCGGCGCCCAGCCCGAGCGCGAAGCCGGCGAAGGTCAGCGCATCGGCCGACACGCCGCGCGCCGCCAGCCGGCGCGCCAGCGCGTCCAGCAGCGGCGAGATCCGGTCTTGCAGCGCGCGGTCCAGCATGGGCGCGGCATTGTGGCGCAGCCGGCGCCCCCCGCTCAGCGCGCCGCGCCGCCCGCCGCCACCGTGCCGGCGGCCTCCGCCGCCGCCAGCCAGCCCTCGCGCAGTGCCCGCTGCAGCCAGGCGCTGAAGTCGAGCCCGGGCCCCGCGGCATCCAGCGCCGCGGCCAGGGTCTCGCCGCGTTGCAGCGCGGCGCAGAAGGCGGCGTCGGCCGGCGCCAGCGCCGCCACGCGGGGCCGCAAGCCGTCGCGCCAGACCCAGGCCGCCTCGGCGCGGCCGGCCTGCAGCGCCTCGCGGGCGGCGGCGAAACGGTCTTCTTCGTCGCCGGCCTCGCCGTGGTGGGCCTGCCAGATCGCCACCACCGGCCAGGCCGATTCGACCAGCGCCGCGCCGTCGCGCGGGCGCAGGCGCAGCGCCGCCGGGTCGCTGTCGGCCAGGCGCTCCAGCCCCGGCACGCCGCCGGGCTCGTCGGCGGCGGACAAGGCGCGGTGCAGGGCCCAGTCCAGCCGCGCCACGTCGGGCAGGTAGGGCTCGTCGCCCTGGCGGGCGTCGGCATCGATGAAGCCGGGCAGGGCCTCGCCCCACAGCGCCAGGTCGCCGGCGCGCGGCGGCGACGCGCGCCACAGCGCGCGCGCCAGCGCGGCGAAGGGCTCGTCGCCCAGCAGCAGCGCCACCGTCGGGTAGGCGGCGGCCAGTGCGCGCCCGGCGGCGGCAGCAGCGTTGCCGCGGTAGGCGCGCAGGCCGGCGGCGACGGGTTCGCGCGCCCATCCGGCCAGCGGCGCGCCCTCGCCCCCTGGCGCGAACAGCGCCTGCAGCAGCGCCTGCTGCCGCTGCGCCTCGCGCTGCAGCGCAGCCTCGGCAACCGGGCCCGTCATGCGGCCAGCCCCTCGGCCGCGGGCCGCGGCAGCGCGCGCAGCAGCGCGCGAGCCCGCTCGGCCTCGTCCAGCAGCAGGTCCAGCGGTGGCAGCGCCGTGTCCCACTCGATCAGCGTGGGCCGCGGCCCCAGCCGCGCCAGCGCGTGGCGGTAGACCTGCCACACGGGCGCATGCACGCGGCTGCCATGGTCGTCGATGACCAGCGCCTCGGGGTCGGCGGCGTCCGCCGGCTCGGCGTAGCCGGCCAGGTGGATCTCGGCCACGGCGCCGGCATCGATGGCATCGACCCAGGCGCAGGCGGCGCGCACCGCGGCGGCCTCGCGCATGGTGCGCTCGGCGCACTTGATCTCGGCGGGCAGCGCATTGAGCGCGTTGACCACCAGGTTGTTCAGGTCCAGCAGCACCTGGCAGCCGCTGCGCCGGCTCAGCGCATTGAAGAACCCGGGCTCGGCCAGCGTGTCGTCGGTCCACTGCAGGTAGGCCGAGAGGTTCTCGACGGCGATGGGCCGGCGCAGCCGGTCCTGCACACGCTGCACGTTGGCCGCCAGGATGGCCAGCCCGGCGTCGTTGAGGCCCGGCGGCAGCAGGTCGCCGGCATGCACCGCGGGCGCGCCGGCGCGCAGCGGCGCGCGGGCGAAGGCCGCGTGGTCGCTGACCAGCGCCGGCGACACGCGCGCCACCAGCGCCGCCAGGCGCTCCAGGTGCCAGGGGTCGACGCCGGCGGCCGAGGCCAGCCCCAGGCCCACGCCATGCAGACTGAGCGGCCAGCGCTCGCGCGCCGCTTCCAGCACGGCCAGCGCGGCGCCGCCGTCGCCGAAGAAGTTCTCGCTGTGCACCTCGACGAAGCCCAGCGCCGCCGGCTCGCCATGCAGCAGCGCGGCGTAGTGCGGCTGGCGCAGACCGATGCCGGGCTGCAGGGCGTCCGGCATGGCGGGGGCTTCGCAGGGCACGGCGCGCGCCTTACATCTTCTTCTTGTCGCCGGCCATGGCCTTGGCCTTCTGCTGGGCCTCGGCCAGGCTCAGGCCCTTCATCTGCTTGCAGCTGCCCTTGGCCACGTACTTCCACTCGCCGGGATCCATGTCGACCTTGCTCTGGCCGGCGCAGCTGTGGGTGCCGGCCAGGTTGGCGCAGTCGTTCTGGCCGGCCTTGGCGATGCCGTAGCACTTCTCCTTCTCGGCGGCCTTGTCCTGCGCCGTGGCGGCGCCGGCCAGGCCCAGGGCCAGCACCGAGGCCAGGGCCGACGAGACGATGAGTCGCTGATTCATGCACATGCTCCTGTGGCGGCGGGCGGGGCCCGCCGGGGTTCGTGGGCAGGGCGCCGCGCTTGCTGCGCGCCAGGGCCCCGGGTTGCCGCGGGCGCCGGGTGGCGCCTTGCGCGGTCCCCCTGGGTCGCGCCGGGGCGGTGCCGCTTACAGGCGCCGGCGGCTCAGTGCTCGGCCCCGCCGCGCAGCGCCAGGTCCTGCCGGTGCAGGGCGGCTGCGGCCAATGCGGCGCGCAGGCCGCGCTGCATCGCCGGCAGCGGCAGCGCCGGCCGGCCGGCGGCCTCGGGGCCCTCGGCCAGCGGCACATGCATGAAGCCGCCGCGCACACCGGCGCGCCGGCGCAGCGCATGCATCAGCCGGTAGAAGACATGGTTGCAGACATAGGTGCCGGCGCTGTTGGACACCGCCGCCGGCAGCCCTTCGGCCAACATCGCCGCCACCATGGCCTTGACCGGCAGGGTGCTGAAGTAGGCCGGCGGGCCGCCGGCGACGATGGCGCGGTCCAGCGGCATCGCGCCGGCGTTGTCGGCGATGCGCGCGTCGTCGACGTTGATCGCCACGCGCTCGGGCGTCATCGCGTCGCGCCCGGCGGCCAGGCCCAGCGCCAGCACCAGCGCCGGGCGCCGGCGGCGCAGCGCCTGCTGCAGCACGCCGCCGGCGGCGTCGAACACGCAGGGCAGTTGCAGCGCCTGCACCGCATGGCCTTCGATCAGCTCGCCATGCAGCGCCGACGCCAGGTCCCAGCTGGGGTTGCTGGCCGCGCCGTCGAAGGGTTCGAAGCCGGTGAGCAGGATGCCGGTGGGGGCAGGAGGTGTTCGCGTCATGTGCGGGCTGTCAGGCGGGCCGACCGGCCGGGGTGCGCAGGCGGGACGGCCCCAGGGCCGCCGCATCCAGGCCCAGTGCCAGCAGGTCCTCGGGCAGCGGCCGGCCGTGCAGCAGCGCGGCGGCGGCGCGCGCCGCCGCCGGCGCCGTCTGGATGCCGTAGCCGCCCTGGCCGGCGCACCAGACGAAGCCCGGCACCGCCGGGTCGGGCCCGGCCACCAGCGTGCGGTCGGGCGCGAAGCTGCGCAGCCCGGCCCAGCGCGCGTGCAGCCTGCGCACGGGCAAGGCGGTGGCGTTCTGCAGCCGGTCCACGAGCACGGCAACGTCCCATTCGTCGGGCTGCGCGTCGCAGGGCGGGCTGGGCGTCTCGTCGGCCGGCGAGGCCAGCAGCCGGCCGGCCTCGGGCTTCAGGTACCACTGCTCGTCGACGTCGATCACCGCCGGCCAGCGCGCCAGCGCGGCGGCGTCCACGCCGTCCGGCCCGTCCAGCGTGACCACCGTGCGGCGCAGCGGCTGGATGCCCAGCGGCGCCACGCCGCAGCGCGCCGCCAGCGTGTCGGCCCACGCGCCGGCGGCGTTGACGACGATCGCCGCATCGACCAACGCGCCGCCGCGCAGCCGCAGCCGCCAGCCGCCGGCCGGCAGGCACTCGCCCTGCTCGACCGCGGCGTTGCAACGCAGCTGCCCGCCGGCGGCGCGCAGGCCGCGCAGGCAGCCCTGGTGCAGCGCGTCGACGTCCAGGTCCATCGCGTCGGGGTCCCACAGCGCGCCATCCACCTGCCGCGGCGCGAACAGCGCGGCCAGGCCCGGTGCGACGCCGCGCGCGGCGGCCTCGTCCAGCAACCGCAGCCCCGGGCAAAGCGCGCGGCAATCGTCGAAATGCGCCTGCAGCGCCCCGCGCTGCGCCGCCGTGGCCACCAGCAGCGTGCCGCGCGGGTGCCACAGCGGCACCGGGCTGAAGCCCGCAGGCGGCGCGGCGAAGAAGGGCCGCGAGGCCCGCGTGAGCGCGCGCATCACCGCGTTGCCGTAGGTCTCGGTGTACAGCGCCGCCGAGCGGCCGGTGGTGTGGTAACCGGGCTGGGCCTCCTGCTCCAGCAGCAACACGCGCCGCGGCGGCGCGCCGTCGCTGCCAGCCGCCAGCGCCCAGGCCAGCGACGCGCCGGCGATGCCGGCGCCGACGACGACGACGTCGAAGGACTCGGGGGCCCCGGCCATGCCCGTCAGCCCTGGTCCGGCTCGCCCCAGCCGCCGCCGCCCGGGGTCTCGATGACGAACACGTCGCCCGGCAACATCTCCACCTGGCCGATGTGCGACAGCGTCTCGACGCGGCCGTCGGCGCGCTCGACGCGGTTCACGCCCGGCGCGCCCGGCTGGCCGCCCGCCAGGCCGAAGGCCGGCACGCGGCGGCCGTTGCTCAGGATGCTGGCCGTCATCGGCGCCAGGAAGCGGATGCGGCGCACGCCGCCGTCGCCGCCCTTCCAGCGCCCGGCGCCGCCGCTGCCGGCGCGGATGGCATAGCCGTCCAGGCGCACCGGGAAGCGCCACTCCAGCACCTCGGGGTCGGTCAGGCGCGAGTTGGTCATGTGCGTCTGCACCACCGCCGTGCCGTCGAAGCCGCCGGTGACCCGGCCCTGGGCGTCGGTGAACACGCCGGCGCCGCTGCCGCCGCTGATGGTCTCGTAGTACTGGTGCTTCGCGTCGCCGAAGGTGAAGTTGTTCATCGTGTTGGGCCCGCTGGCCAGCAACCCCAGCGCGCCGTAGAGCGCGTTGGTGACGCACTGCGAGGTCTCGACGTTGCCCGCCACCACCGCCGCCGGCGGCCGCGGGTTGAGCAGGCAGCCCTCGGGCACGATGACGTTGAGCGGCTTCAGGCAGCCGGCGTTGAGCGGGATGTCGTCGGCCACCAGGGTGCGGAACACGTACAGCACCGCGGCCATGGTCACGGCCTTGGGCGCGTTGAAGTTGTTGTCCAGCTGGGCGCTGGTGCCGCTGAAGTCGATGGTCGCGCTGCGCGCGGCGGCGTCCACCGTGACCTGCACGCGGATGAAGGCCCCGTTGTCGAGTTCGAGCTCAAACGCTCCGGGGCGCAGTGCGGTGATGACGCGCCTGACGCTCTCCTCGGCGTTGTCCTGCACATGGCGCATGTAGGCGGCCACGGTGTCCAGTCCGAACTGCGCCACCATCGCGCGCAGCTCCTGCACGCCCTTTTCGTTGGCGGCGATCTGCGCGCGCAGGTCGGCGATGGTCTGCTCGGGGTTGCGCGCCGGGTAGATGTTGGCCCCTTGGCGCTGCGCGCCGTCCCCCGGGGGGAGCGATCCGTCCAGGGAGACCCCGGACGGATCCCCGCCCGCCAACTGGGCCCGAAGTTCTTCCTCGCGCAGGCTGCCGCCGCGCACCAGCAGGAAGTTGTCGAACAGCACGCCCTCGTCGGCGATGGTCTTGCTGAACGGCGGCATCGAGCCCGGCGTGATGCCGCCGATGTCGGCATGGTGCCCTCGGCTCGCAACATAGAACGCCGGGCGTGCGCCGCCTTCGCCGCCATCGGCGTCTGCCCCGGGTCCGGGTTCCCCGGCCCGGGGCGCGCCCCCTCGGGGGGCAGCGACCGCAGGGAGCGTGGGGGCCTCCAGGTACACCGGCGTCACGACGGTGACGTCCGGCAGGTGCGTGCCGCCGTGGTAGGGGTCGTTGAGCACGTACACATCGCCCGGCTGCATGGCCGGGTTGCGCGCGATCACGGTCTTGATGCTCTCGCTCATCGAGCCCAGGTGCACCGGCATGTGCGGTGCGTTGGCGATCAGCTCACCCTGGGCGCTGAACAGCGCGCAGCTGAAGTCCAGCCGCTCCTTGATGTTCACCGAGTGCGCCGTGTTCTGCAGGCGCAGCCCCATCTGCTCGGCGATGTTCATGAACAGGTTGTTGAACACCTCCAGCATCACCGGGTCGGCCTCGGTGCCCAGCGCCACGCGCTTGGCGCGCGGCAGCACGCGGCGCAGTTCCAGCGCGCCGCCAGCCAGCAGCCGGGCCTGCCAGCCGGCGTCGACCACCGTGGTGGCGTTGCGCTCGGCGACGATGGCCGGGCCGTCGACCAGGGCGCCGGGGCGCAGGTCCTCGTGGCGGTGCAGCGCGGCCTCGACCCAGGCGCCCGCGCCTTCCTCGTCGGCCACGTGCATGGGCACGCGCGCCACCGGCTCGGGGCGGTGCTCCTCGGCGGCCTCGGCCGTGTCGGCGGCGTCATGGCGCTCGCCGGCCGCGATGGCCTCGACGGACACCGCCTCGACCACCAGCGGCCGCCCCGGCATCAGGAAGGCGAAGCGCTGGCGGTAGGCGGCGTCGAAGGCGGCGCGCGCCTCGGCCATCGTGCCCCAGGGCAGCACCAGCGCCGTGTCGGTGCCCTGGTAGCGCAGGTGCAGGCGCCGGCGCAGCTGCACCGCGGCGGCGGACACGCCTTGCTCGACGAGTTCGGCGCGCGCCGCATCGGCCAGTTCGTCGGCGCGGGCGCTCGCCGCGGCCAGGCCGGCCTCGTCCAGCAGCTGCTCGACCGAGGCCTCGCGCATCGCGATCTGGTCGGCCAGGCCCATGCCGTAGGCCGACAGCACGCCGGCCAGCGGGTGCGCGAACACCCGGGTCATGCCCAGCGCATCGGCCACGGCGCAGGCATGCTGGCCGCCGGCGCCGCCGAAGCACTGCAGCGTGTAGCGCGTGACGTCGTAGCCGCGCGCCACCGAGATGCGCTTGATCGCATTGGCCATGTTCTGCACGGCGATCTTCAGGAAGCCATGGGCCAGCGACTCGGGCGTGGCAGCCTGCCCCGTGGCCTGGCGCACCTGCGCGGCCAGCGCGTCGAAGCGCGCCACCACGCCGTCGCGGTCCAGCGGCTCGTCGGCCTGGGGCCCGAACACGCGCGGGAACCAGCCGGGCTGGATGCGCCCCAGCAGCACGTTGGCGTCGGTCACGGCCAGCGGACCGCCGCGCCGGTAGCAGGCCGGGCCGGGGTCGGCGCCGGCGCTCTGCGGCCCCACGCGCAGCCGCGCGCCGTCGAACAACAGCAGGCTGCCGCCGCCGGCGGCCACGGTGTGGATGCTCATCATCGGCGCGCGCATGCGCACGCCGGCCACCTGGGTCTCGAAGGCGCGCTCGAACTCGCCGTTCGGCCCGCCGGCGTAGTGGCTGACGTCGGTGCTGGTGCCGCCCATGTCGAAGCCGATCACCCGTTCATGCCCCGCGGCCAGCGCCGTGCGCACCATGCCGACGATGCCGCCGGCGGGCCCCGACAGGATCGCGTCCTTGCCCTGGAAGCGGTGGGCCTCGGTGAGGCCGCCGCTGCTCTGCATGAAGAACAGGCGCACGCCGGGCATCTGCGCCGCGACGCGGTCGACGTAGCGGCGCAGGATGGGCGACAGGTAGGCGTCGACCACGGTGGTGTCGCCGCGCGGCACGAACTTCATCAAGGGGCTGACCTCGTGGGAGGTGCTGACCTGCGTGAAGCCGAGTTCGCGCGCCAGCGCCGCCGCCGCCGCCTCGTGCGCCGTATGGCGCCAGCCATGCATGAAGACGATGGCCACGGCGCGGATGCCGGCGTCAAAGGCCGCCCACAGGCGCTCGCGCAGGTGCTCCAGGTCCAGCGGGGTGAGCACTTCGCCGTCGGCGCCCACGCGCTCGTGGGCCTCGATGACGCGCTCGTAGAGCAGCTCGGGCAGCACGATCTGGCGCTCGAACAGCCGCGGCCGCGCCTGGTAGGCGATGCGCAGCGCGTCGCGGAAGCCGCGCGTGGTGACCAGCAGGGTGCGCTCGCCCTTGCGCTCCAGCAGCGCGTTGGTGGCCACCGTGGTGCCCATCTTCACGCACTCCACGCGCTGCGGCGTGATCGCCTCGCCGCGCCGCAGCTGCAGCAGGCGGCGGATACCCTCGACCGCGGCGTCCTCGTACTGGCCGGGGTTCTCGGAGAGCAGCTTCAGCGTGTGCAGCCCGCCGTCGGGCGCGCGGCCGACGAGGTCGGTGAAGGTGCCGCCGCGGTCTATCCAGAACTGCCAGCGGTCGGCTTGCGGGGACGGGGTCATGGCAGGGCGTTCCAGCGCTCGTGCACGAGCGTCATCAGGTGGTGGACGGGGCGGCCGGTGGCGGCGGCCACGGCGGCGGCGTAGGGCGGCAGGTTGGTGCACTCCAGCACGATGTGCCGGATGTGCGGGTGCGCGGCCACCAGCGCCTGCGCGGCGGCCACGGTCTCGGCCTGGGCGCGCGGCGCATCGAGCTCGGGCAGGTCCTGCAGCAGCACGGTCTGCAGGTGGCCGCCGGCGGGCAGGCCATGCACCGGGGTGGCCGGGCCGGCACCGGCGGCGCGCAGCAGTTCGGGCGACAGCGACGCGGCGTCGACGGTGACCACGCCGGGCGCATCCAGCTCGGGCAGCAGCAGCAGCGCCGAGGTCCACACCGGCACCGGCAGCGCCGCCTGCAGCTCGGCCTGGAAGCGCACCAGGAAGCCGCAACTGGTGGTGATGGCGCGGGCGCCGTCGTCGACGAGCCTGCGCGCCGCGTCGATGAAGGGCTGCAGCAAGTCCGGGTCGCCTTCGAGCACCACGCGCCGCGGGCTGGCGCCGGCGACGACACGGTGGCGCACCGGCATCGCGAAGCTGCCAGCGAGGCCCACATCCCCGGGGAGCCGCGGGAATCGCGTCTCCAGCATCAGCACGCCGACGAAGGGCGGGTTCACGGGGGCATCCTCGCGCTGCGCGCGGCCGGGCCCGCGGAGGGGCCCGGCGTTCGCCAGGCACGGTCAGGCCCCAGGCCCTGCCCCGGTCCGGGCAAACTCCCGCCAAGCGGGACGCAGCGCACCCTTCGGAACGGCCGTGCGGGAGCGCTCATGCGTTCACAGCGAGCTGGCCGCCCGCGCCGCCTGGTCGTACATGCCGGACATGGTGCGCAGCAGCCGCGCCAGTTCGCCGATGTCGGCGTTGAGCTCGGTGTCCAGGCTGCGCACCAGGCATTCCTCGCGCACGGCGCGGTACTGCTGCACGAAGCCTTCGCCGGCCGGCGTGGGGCTGTAGAAGACCTCCTTGCCCAGCTTCTCGGTGCTGGCCAGGCCGGCGGCCACCAGCTTCTTCAGCGAATAGGCCACCACATGGGTGTCCTCGTAGTTCAGCATGAAGCCGATGTCGGCCAGCTTCTTGCCCCGGGCGCGGTGGCACAGGTTGTGCAGCAGCAGCACGTCGGTGATGGTGAGGTCGGCGCAGCCCGCAGCGGCCATGCAGCGCACCGCCCAGCGCGAGAAGGCGTTCCAGGCCACGATGAGCCCGAACTCGAACTCCGACAGCTCGGTGCTGCGCGGCGACACCAGGTGCGACGACGAGACGATGGCGCGCCCCGCCGCGGGGCGCGCCGCCCGCGCAAGAGGCGCCGGCGGGACGGCCCTCGCCGTGCTGGGGCGCGGCGCCGCGGCGGCGGACTTCGAGTGGCGGCTGGGCATCGGTGTTTCTACCAAAACATTGGCGATTTATTGACAATTTATCGGAATGCTTCCTAGACTTCAACCGCCTTGCACGCTGCCTTGGCGGAAGTCCCGATGAGGCGGCAGGCCCGGCGCGGCATGCTCGACCCCAGGGCCCGCATGCCGCGCGCACCGCCCACCAGACCCCACCAGGAGAGAGCGCATGAACCTCGTCCGTCGCACCTTGCTCGCCGCCGCCGCGGCGCTGGCCCTGGCCCCCGCCGCGATGGCGCAGACCAAGTGGGACCTGCCCGCCGCCTACCCGGCCGGCAACTTCCACAGCGTCAACCTGCAGCAGTTCGCCGACGACGTCGACAAGGCCAGCGGCGGCAAGCTGAAGATCACCGTGCACGCCGGTGCGTCGCTGTTCAAGGCGCCCGAGATCAAGCGCGCCGTGCAGGGCGGCCAGGCGCAGATCGGCGAGATCCTGCTCGTCAACTTCCAGAACGAGTGGCAGATCTTCGGCGCCGACGGCCTGCCCTTCCTCGCCGACAGCTACGACGAGGCGGCCAAGCTGTGGCGCGTGCAGAAGCCGATGCTCGAGAAGAAGCTGGCCGAGCAGGGCATGATGATCCTGTACGCCGTGCCCTGGCCACCGCAGGGCATCTACAGCAAGAAGCCGCTTGCCAGCGCCGCCGACCTGAAGAGCGTCAAGTGGCGCGCCTACAGCCCGGCCACGGCGCGCATCGCCGAGATCGTCGGCGCGCAGCCGGTCACCATCCAGGCGGCCGAGGTGTCGCAGGCCTTCGCCACCGGCGTCGTCGAGAGCATGATGTCCAGCGGCAGCACCGGCTGGGACGCCAAGCTGCACGAGCATGTCAAGTACTGGTACGACACCCAGGCCTGGCTGCCGAAGAACGCCGTCATCGTCAACAAGCGCGCCTTCGACGCGCTGGACAAGGCCACCCAGGACGCCGTGCTGAAGGCCGGCGCCGAGGCCGAGACCCGCGGCTGGGCGGCGAGCAAGAAGGCCAACGGCGAGACGCTGGACAAGCTCAAGGCCGGCGGCATGCAGATCCTGCCGCCGCCGGCGCAGCTCAAGGCCGACATGGCCAAGGTCGGTGACACGCTGCTCAAGGAGTGGCTGGACAAGGCCGGCCCCGAGGGCAAGGCGCTGATCGACGCCTTCCGCAAGTAAGCCGCCGATGCCGCCGCTTCCCGACACGCCCGCGGCCGGGCGCGGCGGCGCGCTACGCCGCGCCCTGAACGCGCTGTACGACGGTGCGGCGGCGCTGGCGGCGCTGTGCATGGTCGGCCTGCTGGCGATGGTGCTGCTGAACATCGTCAGCCGGCCCATGCACTTCCACCTGCCCGGCACCGACGCCTACGCCGGCTACCTGATGGCCGCCGCCGGCTTCCTGGCGCTGGCGCACACGCTCAAGCGCGGCGAGCACATCCGCGTCACCCTGCTGCACCAGTTCCTGGGCCCGCGCGCACGCCACGCGCTGGAGCTGTGGGCGCTGGCCGCCGGCACCGCGCTGGCCGGGCTCACCGCCTGGTACGCGGTGCGCCTGGCCTGGCAGTCGCACTTGTTCAACGACATGTCGACCAGCACCGACGCGACGCCGCTGTGGATCCCGCAGCTGTCCTTCGCGCTGGGCAGCCTGATCCTGCTGGTGGCCCTGGCCGACGAGTTCGTGCTCGAGTTGCGCGGCCAGCGGGCAGCGCAGCAGCACGACGAAGCGACGCGCAACGAGTGAGCCGGCCGAGGTAGCCAACGATGAACGACATCACGATCACCGTGCTGCTGGTGGCCAGCCTGTTCGCCATCCTGGCCAGCGGCGTCTGGATCGGCCTGACGCTGTCGGGCGTGGCCTGGATCGCGATGCAGCTGTTCAGCGCGCGCCCCGCCGGCGACGCGATGGCCGTGACCATCTGGGGCTCGTCGTCGAGCTGGACGCTGACCGCGCTGCCGCTGTTCGTCTGGATGGGCGAGATCCTGTTCCGCACGCGGCTGTCCAGCGACATGTTCCGCGGCCTGGCGCCGTGGATGCAGGCGCTGCCGGGGCGGCTGCTGCATGTCAACGTGGCCGGTTGCGCCATCTTCGCCGCGGTCTCGGGCAGCAGCGCCGCCACCTGCGCCACCATCGGCAAGATGAGCCTGCCCGAGCTGGCGCGGCGCGGCTACCCCGAGGGCATCGCGATCGGCTCGCTGGCCGGCGCCGGCACGCTGGGGCTGCTGATCCCGCCGTCGATCATCATGATCGTCTACGGCGTCAGCGCCGAGGTCTCGATCGCCCAGCTGTTCATCGCCGGCGTGCTGCCCGGCCTGCTGCTGGCGGCGCTGTTCTCCGGCTACCTGATGGTCTGGGCGCTGCGAAACCCGCAGCGTGTGCCGGCGCCCGACGCCGCGCTGCCGCTGCGCGCCAAGCTGCGCGAATCGCGCCACCTGATCCCGGTGATGCTGCTGATCGCCGCCGTGCTGGGCAGCATCTACGCCGGCATCGCCACCGCCACCGAGGCCGCGGCCATCGGCGTGCTGGGCGCGCTGGTCATCTCGGCGGCGCAGGGCTCGCTGAGCTGGCAGACCTTCAAGGACTCGCTGCTGGGCGGCACGCGGCTGTACTGCATGATCGGCCTGATCCTGGCCGGCGCCGCCTTCCTGACGCTGGCCATGGGCTACATCGGCCTGCCGCGCCACCTGGCCGAGTGGATCGCCTCGCTGCAGCTCAGCCGCTTCGAGCTGCTGCTGGCGCTGATGCTGTTCTACGTCCTGCTGGGCTGCTTCCTCGACGGCATCTCGATGGTGGTGCTGACCATGGGCGTGATCCTGCCCACCATCCAGAAGGCCGGCATCGACCCGCTGTGGTTCGGCATCTTCGTCGTGATGGTGGTCGAGATGGCGCAGATCACGCCGCCGGTGGGCTTCAACCTGTTCGTGCTGCAGGGCATGACCGGCAAGTCGATCGGCTGGGTGGCGCAGCGCACCCTGCCCTTCTTCCTGCTGATGGTGGTGGCGGTGGCGCTGATCTACCTGTTCCCGCAGATCGTCACCGCACTGCCGCAGCAGATGTCACGCGGCGCCTGAGGGGGGCGCCCGCCGGCCCGATCTGGCCCGGCTTTCACCGGCTGTTCCGGGCTTGGGCACGCGCCGGCGCTGCCTAGCATCGGGAGAAGCCGCCGTGGGTGCGCGCCGTCGTGGCGCGTGCGCGTGCGGCGCCGTGGATGCGCGATGTCCGACCTGTCCCTGCCGCCGCTGTCGCTGATGCCCCTGGGCGATGAGCCCGCCGCCCCCGCGGGCGCCGCCGCGCCCGCTGCCGCTGGCAACCCCAACGGGCCCTTCGCCTGGCCGACCCCGGACCTGGCCAGCTACCCCGCGCCCGAACTGCCCAGCGCCATGCCGCCCTGCGTGGTCGAGGGCCTCAATGGCAAGTTGCTGAAGGGCAAGCTGATTGCGCTGGATCCCCCGCGGCAGCTGGTACAGGTGCAGCTGGACATGACCAGGCGGCCCATGGCGCTGCGCTTCGACCAGTTCCGCAGGCTGCGCCTGGCCGACCCGCTGGTCGCCCGGCTGACGCCGCCCGCGGTGTCCGAGAAGCCGCGGCTGCCCTACGTCGTGCGCCTGGCCGACGGCAGCGAGTGGCGCGGCGACACCGTGGGCCACCGCGAGGAGCCCTGGGGCCTGTTCCTGTTCGAGCCGCAGAGCATGGACAACGCCAAGCTGTCGCGGGTGTTCATGCCCCGGTCGCAGTACGCGGCGGTGGAGATCGGGCTGCGCATCGGCGAGCAGCTGGTGGCGCAGCAGTCGATCACCGCGGTGCAGATCGACGAGGCGCTGGCCGAACAGCGCCAGCTGCGCGAGAAGAAGCTGGGCGACCTGCTGGTGGAGCGGCAGATCATCACCCAGGGCGAGCTGTCGCAGGCCATCGCGCAGCAGGCGAGCATGCCCATGGTGCGCATCGGCGAGGCGCTCACCGGCCTGGGCCTGATCAGCGAGGCGCAGCTGCAGGACGCGCTGCAGCAGCAGCGCAGCGACCGCAGCGTGCCGCTGGGCGCGCTGCTGGTGCGCCGGGGCGTGATCTCGCAGGCCGACCTGCAGACCGCGCTGGCGCGAAAGATGGGCTACCCGCTGGTCGACGTGCAGCAGTTCCCCACCGACGCGACCGCCGTGGCCAAGCTGCCCTACCAGATCGCGTCGCGCATCCCGGCGCTGCCGCTGATGGTGTGCAACGGCCGGCTGGTGATCGCGATGAGCGACCCCAGCAACCGGCGCGCCATCGACGAGATCGAGTTCGCCGCGCAGTGCAAGGCGGTGCCGGTGCTGGCCCGCGGCGAACTGCTGCTGGGTGCCGTCGACGCCGCCTACCAGAAGGTGGGCGCCGGCGGCATCGACTTCCATGCCGGCGCCGGCGGCAACGGCGCGCCGGCGCTGGACTTCGAGATGGGCGCCGCCAGCGAGCTGGTGGCCACGCTGGAGACCGCCGAGAGCGCGGCACCCGACCCCGACGAGCCGGTGATCCTGCAGTCGGACAACTCGCTGGTGCGGCTGATCAACACGATGATCGTCGAGGCCCAGGGCCAGGGCGTCAGCGACATCCACATCGAGTGCGAGCCGGGGCGCGACAAGCTGCGCATCCGCTTCCGCCGCGACGGCCAGCTGCGCCCCTACCTGGAGCTGCCGCACGCCTACCACGGCCCGCTGATCGCGCGCATCAAGATCATGTGCGACCTGGACATCAGCGAGCGGCGCAAGCCCCAGGACGGCAAGATCAACTTCTCGCGCTTCGTGCCCGGCAGCAGGCTGGAGCTGCGCGTGGCCACCATCCCCACGCACGGCAACTACGAGGACGCGGTGCTGCGCCTGCTGGCCAGCAGCAAGCCCATCCCGCTGGACAACCTGGGGCTGTCGCCGCGCAACCTGGCCGCCTTCCGCCAGGCCACCAGCCGGCCCTACGGCATGGTGCTGTGCGTGGGCCCCACCGGCTCGGGCAAGACCACCACGCTGCATTCGGCGCTGTCGGGCATCAACACGCCCGACCGCAAGATCTGGACCGCCGAGGACCCGATCGAGATCACCCAGCCCGGGCTGCGCCAGGTGCAGGTGAACCCGAAGATCGACTGGACCTTCGCCGGCGCGCTGCGCGCCTTCCTGCGCGCCGACCCCGACGTGATCATGGTCGGCGAGATCCGCGACCGCGAGACGGCGCAGACGGCGGTGGAGGCCTCGCTCACCGGCCACCTGGTGCTGAGCACGCTGCACACCAACAGCGCGCCCGAGACCGTCACCCGCCTGCTCGACATGGGCCTGGACCCGTTCAACTTCGCCGACGCGCTGCTGGCCGTGCTGGCCCAGCGCCTGGTACGCAAGCTGTGCGTGCAATGCCGCCAGCCGCACCCGGCCAGACCCGAGGAAATGGAGGAGCTGCTGCAGGACTGGCTGCACCCGCTGGAGGGCACGGCCGAAGCGCCCGCCGCCGGCGACGTGATGGCCGAGTGGCTGGAGCGCTTCGGCCAGGACGGCCGCGTCAGCCTGTACCGGCCCGTGGGCTGCAGCCATTGCGACCAGTCGGGCTTCCGCGGCCGCGTCGGCATCCACGAGCTGATGAGCGTGTCGCGCGAGCTGCGCCACATGATCCAGACCGGCAAACGCAGCGACGAGCTGCAGAAGCGAGGCCTGGCCGACGGCATGCGCACCTTGCGCCAGGACGGCATCGAGAAGGTGCTGGCCGGGCTGACGACCATCGAGGAAGTGCGCGCCTCGTCGTGACCCCGGCGGCGCGCCGCCAGCGCGCGCCGTCCTCGCGCGCGACCGCCCACCGAGGTCGCGCGCAAAGCTAGGGATGCGCCGGTGGCGGCGGCAGCGCCGATGCTGCTGGCTTTCCCTGATGCGTGCGGGGCTCATCGCCCTATGCTCGTTGCGTGAGGGTCCCATGCGGCGTGGTGCTGTGCACGCGCCCGTGGGGCCCCGAACCGAGCCGTCCCCGGGGTCGTCTCCGGCGGTGCGGCCCTGCACGCAACGGAGACACGCGCATGCCCCAACTCAGCCTCACCGTCAACGGCGCCAGCGTCACGCGCGAGGTCGCGCCACAGACGCTGCTGTCCGACTTCATCCGCGAGCACCTGCGCCTGACCGGCACCCATGTGGGTTGCGACACCGGCCAGTGCGGTGCCTGCACCATCCACATCGACGGCCGCGCCGTGAAGAGCTGCTCGATGCTGGCCGTGCAGGCCCAGGGGCGCTCGGTCACCACCATCGAGGGCCTGGCCGCTGCCGACGGCACGCTGCACCCGATGCAGACCGCATTCAACCAATGCCATGGCCTTCAATGCGGCTTCTGCACGCCGGGCATGGTGATGAGCGCCGTCGACCTGGTGCAGCACCACAAGTGCGGCAGCGAGGCCCAGATCCGCGAGGGCCTGGAAGGCAACTTCTGCCGCTGCACCGGCTACCAGAACATCGTCAAGGCCGTCCAGCAGGGCGCCCAGGCCATGCGCTGAAGGAGACACCCCGATGAACGCCAGACAGAACTTCGTCGGCCAGAGCGTGGTGCGCCGCGAGGACGCCCGCTTCCTCACCGGCCGCGGCCAGTACACCGACGACATCACGCTGCCGCAGCAAAGCTACGGCGTGTTCCTGCGCAGCCCGCATGCGCATGCCCGCATCAAAGCGCTCGACACCAGCGCCGCGGCCAAGGCGCCGGGGGTGCTGGGCGTCTTCACCGGCGAGCACTTCAAGGACATCGGCGGCCTGCCCTGCGGCTGGCTGATCAACAACGTCGACGGCAGCCCGATGAAGGAGCCCAAGCACCCGGTGCTGGCCGGCATGGTCGGCGCCAAGCTGCGCTACGTCGGCGACCGCGTGGCGCTGGTGGTGGCCGAGACGCTGGACCAGGCCAAGGCCGCCGCCGCGCTGATCGAGGTCGACTACGAGGTGCTGCCGGCGGTGGTCGACATCGCCGCGGTGGCCAAGGCCGGCACCGCCGTGCACGACGAGGCGCCCGACAACCACTGCTACCGCTGGCAGATCGGCGACGCCGACGGCGTGGCCGCGGCCTTCAAGGGCGCGGCCCATGTCAGCAAGCTGACGTTCCGCAACAACCGCCTGGTGCCCAACGCCATCGAGCCGCGCGCGGCCAACGCCAGCTACAACCGCGCCAGCGACGAGTACACGCTGTACGTGGCCAACCAGAACCCGCATGTGGAGCGGCTGCTGATGTGCGCCTTCGTGCTGGGCATCCCCGAGCACAAGATGCGCGTGGTCGCGCCCGACGTGGGCGGCGGCTTCGGCAGCAAGATCTTCCTCTACGGCGAGGAGACGGCGCTGGTCTGGGCCAGCAAGCAGATCGGCCGGCCGATCAAGTGGACCGCCGAGCGCAGCGAGTCCTTCCTCACCGACGCCCATGGCCGCGACCACCTCACCACGGTGGAGCTGGCGCTGGACAAGCAGGGCAGGTTCCTGGCGCTGCGCGTCGACACCAAGGCCAACCTGGGCGCCTACCTGTCGACCTTCTCGACCGCGGTGCCGACCATCCTCTACGCCACGCTGCTGGCCGGCCAGTACAACACGCCCAAGATCGTCTGCAAGGTCGACGCGGTGTTCACCAACACCACGCCGGTGGACGCCTACCGCGGTGCCGGCCGGCCCGAGGCCACCTACGTGGTCGAGCGCATCGTCGAGACCGCGGCGCGCGAGATGGGCATCGACCCGGCCGAGCTGCGCCGGCGCAACTTCATCAAGAGCTTCCCCTACGCCACGCCGGTGGGGCTGACCTATGACACCGGCGACTACGAGGCCACGCTGGCGCGCGCCATCGAGCTGGCCGACGTGGCCGGCTTCGAGGCGCGGCGCAAGGCCAGCGAGGCCAAGGGCCTGAAGCGCGGCATCGGCTACAGCGCCTACATCGAGGCCTGCGGCATTGCGCCGTCCTCGGTGGCCGGTGCGCTGGGCGCGCGCGCCGGCCTGTTCGAGGCCGGCGAGGTGCGTGTGCACCCCACCGGCAAGGTCACCGTGTTCACCGGCAGCCACAGCCATGGCCAGGGCCACGAGACCACCTTCGCCCAGGTCGTGGCCGACAAGCTGGGCATCCCGCTCGAGGACGTGGCCATCGAACATGGCGACACCGGCAAGGTGCTGTTCGGCATGGGCACCTACGGCAGCCGCTCGCTGGCCGTGGGCGGCACGGCCATCGTCAAGGCGCTCGACAAGGTCATCGCCAAGGGCAAGAAGATCGCCGCCCACCTGATGGAGGCCGCCGACAGCGACGTGGTCTTCGAGGGCGGCTTGTTCAAGGTGGCCGGCACCGACAAGAACGTGCCCTTCGCGTCGGTGGCGCTGACCGCCTACGTGCCGCACAACTTCCCGCACGACAAGCTGGAGCCCGGGCTCAACGAAAACGCCTTCTACGACCCGAGCAACTTCACCTTTCCCGCCGGCACCTACATCTGCGAGGTCGAGGTCGACCCCGCCACCGGCGCGGTGAAGATCGAGCGCTTCACCGCCAGCGACGACTTCGGCAACGTTATCAACCCGATGATCGTCGAGGGCCAGGTGCATGGCGGGCTGGCCCAGGGCATCGGCCAGGCGCTGCTGGAGAACTGCGTCTACAGCCCCGACGGCCAGCTGCTGGCCGGCAGCTACATGGACTACGCGATGCCGCGTGCCGACGACCTGCCCAGCTTCACCGTCAGCACGGTGAAGGGCACGCCCTGCACGCACAATCCGCTGGGCGTGAAGGGCTGTGGCGAGGCCGGTGCCATCGGCTCGCCGCCGGCGCTGATCAACGCCATCTGCCATGCCCTGGGCGTGCCCGACGTGCCCATGCCCGCCACGCCCCATACCGTGTGGAAGGCGGCCCGCGCCGCCGCCCGCTGACGCCCCCGAGGAACCCGCCATGCAAGCCTTCGAATACCAACGCCCCGCCTCGCTGGCCGACGCGCAGCGCCAGCGCGCCGGCGCCGACGCCGTCTGGATCGCCGGCGGCCAGACCCTGCTGCAGTCGATGAAGCTGGGGCTGGCCATGCCCACTGCGCTGGTCGACCTGTCGGCCATCGCCGAGCTGAAGGGCATCCGCGTCGACAAGGGCAGCGTCACCATCGGCGCGGGCACCACGCACGCGGAGGTGGCCGCATCCAAGGAAGTGCAGCAGGCCATCCCTGCGCTGGCCGACCTGGCCGGCAGGATCGGCGACCGCCAGGTGCGCAACCTGGGCACCCTGGGCGGCAGCCTGGCCAACAACGATCCGGCGGCCTGCTACCCGGCCGCCGTGCTGGGCCTGGGCGCCACGGTGCTCACCGACAGGCGCGAGATCCCGGCCGACGACTTCTTCGTCGGGCTGTTCACCACCGCGCTGGACGAGGGCGAGATCATCACCGCGGTGCGCTTCCCCATCCCCGAGCAGGCCGGCTGGCAGAAGTTCAAGCAGCCCGCCTCGCGCTTCTCGCTGGTGGGCGTTTTCGTCAGCAAGGGCCCGGCGGGCGTGCGCGTGGCCGTCACCGGCGCCGGCGCCAGCGGCGTGTTCCGCGCCAAGGTGCTGGAGTCCAGGCTGGCCAGCGACTGGTCGGCCAAGGCGCTGGCCGGCAGCACGGTGGACGCCTCGACGCTCAACAGCGATCTGCATGGCTCGGCCGAGTACCGTGCCGCGTTGATCCCGGTGCTGGCGGCGCGCGCCCTGGGGGGCTGAGCGGCGCATGGCGACCGGCTGATCGGCGCGCGGCATGTCGCCGCGCGCGCGATCCAGCGGCCGCCCCGCCTCAGGCCCTGGGCAGCGCCTCGGGCTCGTAGGCCGCGGCGTACTCGTCCGACGGCGGGATGGGCTGGATCACGTCGATCAGCACGCCGTTGGGATCGCGGGTGATGAAGTGGCGCTGGCCGAAGGCCTCGCTGCGCAGTGGCAGCACCATGGGCAGGCCCTGCGCGAGCAGCTGCCGGTGCACCGCGTCCACGTCCTCGACCTCGAAGTTCAGCAGCAAGCCCGAGCTGGGCTTCCCGCGGGCCTCCGCCGGCACGGTCTCGTGCGCCGCCGCCACGATGCCCAGGTTCACCGCCGGGTCGTCCGCGCTTTGCAGGTGCACGTACCAGTCGGCCTCGAACAGCGGCCGCATGCCGAAGTGGCGGCACCAGAAGGCCGCCGTCTCGGCCACCTGCAGGCTCATCAGCACAGGGTAGTAACTCCTTGTCTTCATGGTGTCTCTCCTTGGATCGTTAACATACATACCGTCTGTATGCATTTTCGAGGCTAACATGCAGACTGCATGTTTTCAAGGCCTGAGGGCCGCGAGACACGCTCCCGGCCACCGCGCCGGACCCCACCCACCGCCAACCAGCGCGAACCGATGCACCGAAGCAACGCCGAACGCAGCGAGTCCACCCGTGCAGCACTGCTGGACGCCGCCCATGCGCTGTTCGTCGAGCGCGGCTATGCCGGCACCTCGACGCCGGAGATCTGTGCCGCCGCCGGCCTGACGCGGGGCGCGCTGTACCACCACTGGGCCGACAAGCGCGAGCTGCTGCGACAGCTGCTGGCGCGCGAGGCGAGTGCCGTGTCCGCCGCCATCGACGCCGCCAGCGCCGGCGCGAACTCGCCGGCGGAGGCGCTGCTGCTCGGCGCCGACGCCTACCTGGACGCGATGGTCCAGCGCGGGCGCACGCGGCTGCTGCTGCTGGACGGCCCCGCCGTGCTCGGTCCCTCCGAGATGGCCGAGCTCGACATGGCCCACGCCGCCGGCGCGCTGAGCCTGGGACTGCAACAGGCGCTGCGGCGCGAACCGGGATTCACCGCGGCGCTGTCCCGGCTGGTCTCGGCCGCCTTCGACCGCGCCGCGCTGGACATCGATGCCGGCGCCGACCCCGGAAGCACGCGCGAGGCGATGCGCTGGCTGCTGCGCCGGCTGCTCGACAAGGGCTGAGCCAGAATCGGCCCATGAACGCCGACCCACGTCGCCTGCCCGAGACCATCGACGACATGGCCCGGTGCCTGCTCGAGGCGCGGTACGTGGCCGACCGCAGCCTGGCCACCACCTTGTTCCTGGCCCTGCAGCTGCAGCGCCCGGTGCTGCTCGAAGGTGAGCCGGGCACCGGCAAGACCGAGGTGGCCAAGACCCTGGCGGCGATGCTGGATCGGCCACTGATCCGCCTGCAGTGCTACGAGGGCTTGGACCTGGCCGGCGCCGCCTACGAGTGGAACTACGCGCGCCAGCTGCTCGAGATCCGCCTGGCCGAGGCCGAGCAGCGCGGTGGCCAACACCCGGACCGCCACGAGCCCCGCGAGCGCCTGGCGCACGAGCTGTTCGGCGAGCGCTTCCTGATCCGCCGCGCGCTGCTGCAGGCCATAGACCCGGCGCAGCCCGTGCCGCCGGTGCTGCTGATCGACGAGCTGGACCGCGCCGACGAGCCCTTCGAGGCTTTCCTGCTCGAGGTGCTGTCCGACTTCCAGATCACCATCCCCGAGCACGGCACGGTGCGCGCCGCGCAGCCGCCCATCGTCGTGATCACCAGCAACCGCACGCGCGAGATCCACGACGCCATCAAGCGCCGCTGCCTGTACCACTGGGTGGGCTTCCCCGACGCGGCGCGCGAGGCGGCCATCCTGCGCCAGCGCGTGCCCGATGCAGCCACGGCGCTGGCCCAGGCCATCGTTGAGTTCGTGCAGCGGCTGCGCCAGGTCGAGCTGTACAAGCAGCCCGGCGTGGCCGAGACCATCGAGTGGACGCGCGCACTGATGACGCTGGACGCGATCTCGCTGGACCCGCAGGTGGTGGCCGACACCCTGGGGGTGCTGCTGAAGTACCAGGACGACATCGCCAAGGTGCAGGGCAGCGAGGCCGCGCGCATCCTCGAGCAGCTGCGCCGCGAGGCCCGCGCCGACGGCGCCGGGAACGCGGCGTGAGCGACCCGGCGCGGCCAGATGCCCAGGGCCTGGGCCGCGGCCGCCTCGTCGACAACCTGATGCACTTCGGCCGCGTGCTGCGCGCCGCCGGCCTGCCGCTGGGCACCGACCGCATCGAACTGGCGCTGCGCGCGCTGCCGTTGGCCGGCCTGGGCGGCCGGCGCGAACTGCGCGACGTGCTGGCCGCCACGCTGGTCGACCGCGTCGAGCACCTGCCGCTGTTCGACCAGGCCTTCACGCTGTTCTGGCGTGATCCCGACCTGGCCGGCCGGCTGCTGGCGGCGATGCTGCCGCAGGTGCAGGCCAAGACGCGCCCGGCCGATCTGCCCGAGAACCGGCGCCTGGCCGACGCGCTGTTCCCGCAACAGCCGGACGCTGCGCGCCGGGAAGCGCCGCGCGAGCAGATCGAGGTCGACGCGGCGATGACCTGGAACGAACGCGAGCTGCTGCGCAAGGCCGACTTCGAGACCATGACGGCCGAAGAGTGGCGCGCCGCCCAGCGCCTGCTGCGCGAGATGGCACCGCTGTTCGCGCCGCTGCCCTCGCGGCGGCTGCGTGCCAGCACGCGGCCGCGGCAGCTGGACGCCCGCGCCACGCTGCGCGAGGCCGCCCGTCATGGCGGTGACCTGGTCGCACTGCGCTGGCGCAGCCCGCGCCAGCAGCCACCGCGATTGGTGGTGCTGGCCGACATTTCGGGCTCGATGAGCCGCTACTCGCGCATGCTGCTGCACTTCGCCCATGTGCTGGCCGGGGCCGACGCCAAGGTCGAGAGCTTCGTCTTCGGCACCCGGCTCACGCGCATCACGCGCGCGCTGCGCCACCGCGACCCCGACCTTGCCGTGGCCCAGGCGGTGGCCGCCGTGGCCGACTGGTCGGGCGGCACCCGCATCAGCGCCAGCCTGCAGGCCTTCAACCGCCAGTGGGCACGCCGCGTGCTGGACAGCCGCGCCACGCTGCTGCTGATCTCCGACGGGCTGGAGCAGCCCGCGCCCGACGACCCCGACAGCGCGCGCCTGGGCTTCGAGATGGAACGCCTGCACAAGAGTTGCCGACGGCTGCTCTGGTTGAACCCGCTGCTGCGCTACAGCGGCTTCCAGCCGCGCGCCGGCGGCATACGCGCCATGCGACCGCATGTGGACGAGTTCCTGCCGGTGCACAACCTGGACAGCCTGGCGGCGCTGGCCAGGCGTCTGGCGGCACCGGGGCCCGGGCCCGTCTAGCCTCCCGTCGGAATATCTGACAGTCCGCATTCCAGCGCCAGCCTCGGCCTCGAGTGGCTGGCCCGGGCCGATCTACAAGCCCTTGAAATCATTGAGCATTCCAGCTGCTCGCCGGCGCCGGGAGGCACTTGGCATGATCGCTGCTAGGTTAGGACAACCGCCGGTGCGGGCCCGAGGGCCTCAGCCGACAGTCAGAGCCACCCCATCGCCGAGACATCACCATGAACGCACTTCGCACACTTGCCGCTGCTGCCGCGCTGACCCTGGGCAGCCTGGGCGCCGCCCATGCCTCGTTGGCCACCTTCCAGACCTACGTCGGCAACTACGGCGTGTCGACCGATGGCTGGGGCTCCACCACCCAGGCCGGCACCATCAGCGCCAGCGTGCCCGCGGGCGCCGAAGTGGTGGCCGCCTACCTGTACACCTCCACCTTCGGCAACATCACGCTGAACGGCGTCGGTGGAACGCTCAATGGCAGCGCGGTCAACTACTCGACCAACCTGGGTGTCAACATCGGCTTCCTGGCCGCCGGCCGCGCCGACGTGACCAGCATCGTCAAGCCGGTCATCGACGGCGGCCCGGGTGGCATCTACAACTTCGGCATCACCGAGACCAGTTCCAGCCAGGACGGTTCGGCGCTGGTGGTGGTGTACCGCAGCGGCGCGCTGGGCGTGTCGACGGTCGCCATCCTGGATGGCTTCTCCGCATCCAACGGCGACTCCACGGCGCTGAACTTCGCCACGCCGCTGGACCCGAACGCACCCGGCTTCTTCGCCGAGATGCGTCTGGGGATCGGCTTCAGCTGCTGCAACCAGGCCTCCGAGGTCGCGGTGAACGGCACGACCATCACCCGAAACGCCGGCGGCAACGACGACAGCGCCGACGCCAACCTTGGCAACGGCAACCTGATCACTGTCGGCGGCTTCGATGATCCGTTCTCGCCGTTCCTGCCCAGCTACGCGGCCGACCACGAGCGCTACAACCTGGTGCCGTACGTCACCGCCGGCGACACCTCGATCGGCATCCGCACCTTCAACCCCTCGCAGGACGACAACATCTTCCTGGCGGTGTTCCACGTGGCCGGCGAAGCCGGCGTGAACGAGCCGCCGCCGTCGCGCACCCCGGAGCCGCTGACGCTGGCCCTGGCAGGTCTGGCCCTGGCCGGCCTGGGTGTGCAGCGCCGCCTGAGCACGCGCCGCTGACCCGGCGTGCACCCGGCGCCGGGCCTGGGTGCCCGACGTCGGGGCAGTTCCGAGGTTCCCCGCAAGCCCCTGTCGGTATAGTGCCGCAGGGGCCTTGTTCATTCTGGCGAGCAGTTGGGCTGCGCCGCACCGTCAAGGCCCCAGCCCCCAGCACCATGACCACTTGCTCGAGCCGGCTCGCGACGGCATCTGCGGCAGCAGCCTTGGCCATCGCCGCCCTGGCGGTGCAGGCCGCGCCGACCAATCTGCGTGGCGACGCGCCGGCCGCCCCGTCCGGGCGCGACGCGCTGGCCGACTCGCCGGCGGAGCAAGCCTACCGCGCGGGCATCCAGGCGCACCTGAACGGCCGCTCCGACGAGGCCAAGCAGCATCTCGAGCGGGCCCTGAAGCACAACGCCCGGCATGTGCCGGCGATGGTGGCACTGGCCGCTGTCGCGCAGTCGCAGGGGCAGGCAGGGGCCGTGGAGGAATGGCTCACACGAGCCCGGCAGGCCGGCCCCAAGGCGCCCGAGGTCGCGCTGGCCTGGGGGCGTTGGCACGTTGCCGGCGGGCGGGCGGCCGACGCCGAGCGGGAGCTGCTGAAGGCCATCGAGCTGGCGCCGCTGGCGCTGCCGGCGCGCCTGGAGTTGGGCGACCTGTACCTGCGCGTGCCGCGCCGCCAGCCCGACGCGCTGCGCATGTTCCGCGACGCCGTGCGCATCGCGCCCGACAACGCCCATGCCCAGCAGGGCCTGGGCGTGGCGCTGGCCGCCGGCGGCCAGCGCGCCGAGGCCCTGGCCGCGCTGACGCGCGCAACCCAGCTGTCGCCGGCGCTGGTGACGGCGCAGCGCACGCTCGGCCGCCTGCACTTGGAGGCCGGTGCCGCCGACAAGGCGCTGGGCGCCTTCGATGCCGGGCTGGCCGCGCAGAAGAACTTCGTGCCGCTGATGCTGGACCGCGCCGAGGCACTGTCCCGGCTGGGCCGCCACGACGAGGCCGACGCCCAGATGGTGGCCGCGGCACAGGCTGCCCCCAAGGCATTCGAAGTGGCGTTGCGCCATGCCGACCTGTTGCAGTTGGCCCGGCGCTGGGATGCGGCGCAGACGCAGTACCAGCGCGCGATCGCGCTCGACCCCAAGCATGCCCTGCCCTACAACAACCTGGCCTGGATGACGCTGCAGCGCCAGGGCGACGCCAAGCAGGCCGTCACCTGGGCCCGCCAGGCGGTCGCACTGTCGCCCAACAGCTCTCCCTTGCACGACACCCTGGGCTGGGCTCTGCGTGCTGCCGGCGACCTGCCTTCGGCGCAGGCCAGCCTGGAACGCGCCATCTCGCTGGAGCCGCGAGTCGCCGCCTACCACCTGCATCTGGCCACCGTGCTGGCCGAGCGCGGCGAAGGCCACCGTGCCGCCGCCCGTGGTGCCGCCCAGCGCGCGATCGAGATCCAGGCCAGCGGCGAGACCGCCGACGCGGCGCGCGCGCTGCTGCGGAAGCTGCCGCCCGGCTGACCGGCCCGCCACGGCGCGCGCCGCGGGCAGGATCACTCAGCCGACGTCCAGCTCCGGCAGGCCCTGCAGCGGCGCGTCGAAGTCGCCGCGCAGCGCGCGCCACACCGCCTGCGGTGTCAGCGGCATCTGCACGCGCTCGGCGGCAGGCCCCAGGCCGGCACCCACGGCCAGCGCATCGACCACCGCATTGACCACCGCCGGCGTCGCGCCGATGGTGCCCAGCTCGCCCACGCCCTTGGCCCCCAGCGCGTTGGTCAGGCAAGGCACGCTCTGGTCGAAGGTGGTCCTGAAGCCCAAAAAGCCGTCGGCGCGCGGCATCGCGTAGTCCATGAAGCTGGCCGACAGCAGCTGCGCGCCCTCGGGCTCGTAGGCCACGCGCTCGCACAGCGCCTGGCCGATGCCCTGCACCGCGCCACCCTCGACCTGGCCCTGCACGATCTGCGGGCTGACGATGCGGCCGATGTCGTTCACCGAGGCATAGGCCACCACGGCCACCTCGCCGGTCTCGGGGTCGACCTCGACCTCGCAGACATGGCAGGCGTTGGGCCAACTGGGCGCGTCGGCCTTGGCGCCGTCCTGCGCCTGCAGCACGCCGCCGGCCTGGCGCGCCGCCAGCTCGAACAGGCCGATGGCCAGGTCGGTGCCGGCCACGGTGTAGCGCCCGGCGGCGTACTCGATGTCGGCGGCGGCGGCCTCCAGCGCCTGCGCCGCGTGCTCGCGGCCCTGGTCGACCAAGCGCCGCGCCACCGCCACCACCGCCGCGCCGCCGGTGAACAGCGAGCGGCTGCCGGCGCTGCCGAAGCCGTTGGCACGGTCGGTGTCGCCCTGCAGGATGCGGATCTTGTCCAGCGGCACGCCGAACACGTCGTGCGCCAGCTGCACGTAGCTGGTGGCGATGCCCTGGCCCATGGGCATGGTGGCCGAGACGATCTCGATGACGCCGTCGCCCTTCACCGTCACGGTGGCCTGCTCCTCGAAGGCGTTGCCGCTGGTCCATTCCAGGAAGCTGGCGATGCCGCGCCCACGCAGGCGCCCGCGCGCCCTGGCCTCGGCCCGGCGCGCCTCGAAGCCGGCCCAGTCGGCCAGCGCCAGGCCCTGGTCGAGCATGCGCTCGAACTGGCCGCTGTCGTAGGTCTGGCCCATGGGGTTGCGGTAGGGCATCTGCCCGGGGCGCACGAAGTTGCGCCGGCGCAGCTCGGCCGGGTCGATGGCCATCTCGCGCGCCGCGGCGTCGAACAGGCGCTCGATCAGGTAGATGGCCTCGGGTCGGCCGGCGCCTCGGTAGGGGCCGGTGGGCGCCTGGTTGGTCAGCAGCGTGGTGAACTGCAGGTCGATCTGCTGGATGTCGTAGACGCTGGTGCTGACCCAGGGCCCGACCAGCAGCGGGATCGCGACGCCGGCGCCGGTGGCGTAGCCGCCCACTGCCGCCAGCGTGCGCACGCGCAGCGCCAGCACGCGGCCGTCGGCGTCCAGCGCCAGCTCGGCACGGCTGAGCTGGTCGCGACCGTGGAAGCCGGCGAGGAACTCCTCCAGCCGGTCGGCACGCCACTTCACCGGCCGGCCCAGCTGCAACGCCGCGTAGCCCACGGCCACGTCCTCGGGGTAGACCCCGGTCTTCATGCCGAAGCCGCCGCCCACGTCACCCACCACCACGCGGGTGTTGTCGGGGCTGCGGCCAGGGAGGGTTGCACACAACCCGCCGCGCACCGCCGTGGGCATCTGGCTGCTCAGCCGCACGGTGAGCTTGCCGCCATCCATCCAGGCCAGCACCGCGCGCGGCTCCATCGGGCTGGGCGCCAGGCGCTGGTTCACCACGTCGACGGCGACGCGGTGCGCCGCGCCGTCGAACAGCCGCGCCACCGCAGCGGCATCGCCGTAGCGGGTGCTCGCCAGCCGGTTGCCCGGGGCGCCCGCCCACAGCTCGGGGGCGCCGGGCCGCGCCGCGGCGGCGGCGTCGGCCACCGCCGGCAGGTCCTCGTAGTCGACCGCCAGCGCGGCGGCGGCGGCCTGGGCCTGGGCGCGGGTCTCGGCCACCACCATGGCCACCATGTCGCCGACGAAGCGCACGGTGTCCACGGCCAGCACCGGCCGCGGCGGCGGGCTCATCGGCTGGCCGTCGGGGCGCTGGAAGCCGCCGGCCGGCGGCATGGGCTTGACGCCAGCGGCCTGCAGCTCGGCGCCGGTCCAGACCGCCAGCACGCCGGGCATCGCGCGTGCCGCGCCAGCGTCCACGCCCAGCAGGCGGGCGTGCGCCCGGTCGCTGCGCACGAAGACCAGGTGGGTCTGGCCGGGCAGCTCGTGGTCGTCGGTGAAGCGGCCCTCGCCGCGCAGCAGCGCCGGGTCCTCGACGCGGCGCACCGCGCGCCCGCTGCCGAAACGGCCGACCAAGGAGGCGTCGCTCATGCCGACTCCCCCTGCTGCACCCGCGCGGCCTGCTGGACGGCCGCGACGATGTTCACGTAGCCGGTGCAGCGGCACAGGTTGCCCTCCAGCGCCTCGGCCACCTGGGCGTCGCTGGGCCGCGGGTTGTCGCGCAGCAGGCAGGTGGCGGTCATCAGCATGCCCGGGGTGCAGAAGCCGCACTGCAGGCCGTGGCAGGCGGCAAAGGCCTCCTGCAGCGGGTTCAGCGCGCCATCCGGCCCGGCCAGGCCCTCGACGGTGGTGACGGCGCGGCCGGCGACCTGCACCGCCAGCACGCTGCAGCTCTTCACGGCGCGGCCGTCCAGCAGCACGGTGCAGGCGCCGCACTGCGCGGTGTCGCAGCCCATGTGGGTGCCGGTCAGGCGCAGCGGCCCGCGAAGCAGCTCGACGAGCAGGGTCTCGGGTTCGGCAGCGGCGCTGGCGGCACGGCCGTTCACGGTGAACTCAATCTGGGGCATGGCGGCGGACCGCCCCGGGCGGTCTGGGATGGGCAAGGGGGGAGTGCGGCGCAGCGGCCGCGTGTTCGATGCTAGCCGCAGGCGGCCGGCCCTGCGCGGCGTGTCGGCGACGGGCTACTGCCCGACCAGCCCGTTGCGGATGGCGTAGACCGTCAGCTCGCTGTTGTTGGCCAGGCCCAGCTTCTCCAGCACCCGGGCGCGGTAGACCGAGACCGTCTTCGGGCTGAGCATCAGCTCCTCGGCGATGTCCGACAGCCGCTTCCCGCTGGCGATCATCACCAGCGTCTGCAGCTCGCGGTCGCTCAGCTTCTGGTGCGCGTTCTCGGTGGCCGGCGAGGTCAGGCTCTCGACCAGCATCTGCGCGATCTCCGGGGTGACGTACTTGCGCCCCTGCGACACCGTGCGCACCGCCTGGACCAGCAGCTGCGGGTCGCCACCCTTGTTGACGTAGCCGAAGGCGCCGGCGCGCAGCGAGCGGATCGCGTACTGGTCCTCGGGGTGCATGCTGACCACCAGCACCTTCACCATCGAGCCCTCGTCCTTCAGCGCGTGCAGGGCGTCCAGGCCGCTGCGCCCGGGCAGGTTGATGTCCAGCACCAGCACGTCGCAGGGCAGGTGGCGCGGGTCGGGGTCGGCTGCCGACAGCTTGCGCATCAGCGCGCGCAGCTCGCCGTAGTCGGCGGCCTCGCCGACGACGCGGATGTCCTCGACGTCGGACAGCGTGTCGCGGATGCCACGCCGGATCAGCGCGTGGTCGTCGCAGAGGATGACGCGGATCATCGGGAGCTCTCCTGCGGCCGCTGGTTGGGGTTCCCGCCTAGCTGGCGAACCAGGCGGCGGTCTCGCTGTCCGGCACGGCCGGCAGCGCTGCGTCAGGCGCCACCGGCACCGACAGGATCAGCGAGGTGCCCTGGGCACCGCTGCTGACGTCGAACCAGCCGCCCACGGTGGAGGCGCGTTCGCGCAGCCCGCGCAGCCCGAAGCTGCGCGCCTTGCCCAGGTCCTGCGCCGACAGGCCGCGGCCGTTGTCGCCCACCTCCAGCGTCAGCACGCCGGCGCCCAGCGACAGGTCGATGACGACGCGGCTGGCCTGTGCATGCTTGGCCACGTTGGTCAGCGCCTCCTGCACCGTGCGATAGGCCACCAGCGGCACCCCGGCGGGCAGCTCGGGCAGCTCGGGGCGGCAGCGCAGCTCGCAGCCGATGCCGGTGCGCTTCTCGAAGCCGGCCGCCAGCCACTGCAGCGCCGCCGGCAGCCCCTGCTCCAGGATGGCCGGGCGCAGGTTCTGCATGATGCGCTGGCTGGCCTCGATGGCCGCGCTCACCGTCTCCAGCGCCGACATCGCACGCTGCTGCATCGCCGGGCTTTCGGCGTGGCGGCGGATCCAGTCCAGCTCGAACTTCAGCGCCGTCAGCGTGCCGCCCACGTCGTCGTGGATCTCGCGCGCGATGGCCTGGCGCTCGGCCTCGACGCTGGTCTGCAAGTGCTGTGCCAGTTCGGAGAGCTGGGCCCGCGAGGCCTGCAGCTGCAGGTCGGCCACCTCGCGCGCGCGCTGGGTCTCGGCCGCGGCGATGGCGTGCTCGATGGCCGGCGCCAGCCGCGCCAGGTTGGCCTTCAGCAGGTAGTCGCTGGCGCCGTTGCGCATGGCCTCGACCGCGGTCTCCTCGCCGATCTGGCCCGAGACCAGGATGAAGGGCAGCGCCGAGCCCGAGGCGCGCAACAGCTGCAGCGCCTCCAGGCCGCCGAAGCCGGGCACGTGGAAGTCCGACAGCACCAGGTCCCAGGGCTCGCGCAGCGCGGCCTCGAAGTCGGGGCGGGTCTCGACGCGGCGGGCGCTGACGCGCAGCCCGCTGCGCCTGAGCTGGGCCATGGCCAGCGCGTGGTCGGGCTCCGAATCCTCCAGATGCAGCAGCCGCACGGCGGTCGCGTTGCCGTTCATGGGCCGAGTATCGCAAAGCCGCCGCCTACGGCCCGGCGCAGGCCGTGGCGGCCCTCGCGCGGGCCGGTGGCGGGCAGGAGTGCACCGATTTGGCCGGGGAAAGCCGTCAAGTTCGGCTCAATGTTCGGTGACCTGCTGCCGAAAATCCCCCAGGACCGGCCGTGCTTGCAGCCGGTCCGGCGTCCGGCCGTCGGCGACAACGGCGCGGACGGCAGCAGGCAACCTACAAGAACGGACGACCCGATGCTCGCACCCGAGATGCCCGACGACTCGCCGCCGGACTGCAGCATGTCGCTGCTGGCCGCCGCCGAGCTGCAGGACCACCTGATGGTGGCGAGCAACGATCTCGAACGGCTGCAGCGCCTGCTGGAAGACGCCAGCGAGGCCCTGATGGGCCGCTTCACCGAGGCCAGCGGGCTGATCGAGGCCGGTGCCTTCGGCGATGCGCGGCTGACCATCACGCACGCCATCACCGCGCTGCAGTTCCAGGACATGGCCACGCAGCTGATCGCGCACACCACGCGCCGGCTGCGCAACTGTGCCGACCGCATCGCCCGCGACGCCATGGGCGACGACGAGGACGGCGCCGCCGTCATCGAGGACGCGCCGCTGCGCCCCAACCCCGTGACGCAGGACGAGATGGACGCCGGTTCCATCGAGCTCTTCTGAATCCCCCCTGACCCGTAGCACCGCACACAAGGCCCCGGAGAACGACATGCACTCGATCCTCGCCGTAGACGACAGCGCCTCGATGCGCCAGATGGTCTCGTTCACGCTGAAGAACGCCGGCTTCAACGTCGTCGAGGCCGTCGATGGCCAGGACGCCTACGAGAAGGCCAACAGCCGCGACTTCAACCTCGTGCTGACCGACCAGAACATGCCGCGCATGGACGGCATCAGCCTGACCAAGAAGCTGCGCGAGAACCCGAAGTTCAAGGCCACGCCGATCCTCATCCTGACCACCGAGAGCAGCGACCAGATGAAGCAGGCCGGCCGCGCCGCCGGCGCCACCGGCTGGCTGGTCAAGCCCTTCGACCCGGCCAAGCTGGTCGAGGTGATCGGCAAGGTCATCCGCTGACCGGCACGCAGGTTTCGAACTCTCTCTCGCACCCAGGAGGCAGCCCGTGGCCGACACGACCAATGAAGGCGCGCACATGTCCGCTGGCATCGACCTGAGCCAGTTCTACCAGGTCTTCTTCGAGGAAGCCGGCGAAAACCTCGACACGATGGAGCAGATGCTGCTCAACATCGACATCGACAACGCCGACGACGAAGAGCTCAACGCGATCTTCCGCTGCGCGCACTCGGTCAAGGGCGGGGCCGCCACCTTCGGCTTCAACGACGTCGCCGAGCTGACCCACCAGATGGAGACGCTGCTCGACAAGCTGCGCCGCCACGAACTGCAGCCGACCACGGCGATGGTCGACGTGCTGCTGGCCTCGGGCGACGCGCTCAAGGCGCAGCTGGCGCGCCACCAGGGCAATGGCGCCCAGCCGCCCGACACCAGCGAGCTGCTGGCGTCGATCCGCTCGCTGGTGGCCGGCGGCGACGTCGCCGCCGGCGCGCCGCGCCCCGCCGCGCCGGCGCCGGTCGCGCCGGCCGCGCCGGCCGTGGCCAGCACGCCGGCCGCCGCCAGCGCGGCGCGCGCGCTGGAGCTCACCGTCGGCCCGCTGGACGACCCGCAGGTCGCCGACAACCTGGTCGAGCTGTTCAAGGAGATCACCGACCTGGGCACCATCGAGCCGCTGGACGCCGGCCGCCCGGCCGACGGCATGCGCCGCTACAAGGTCATCACCGCCTCCAGCGACAACGACCTGCTGGACCTGTTCGGCTTCCACGTCGCCCGCGAGCACCTGCGCCTGGGCCCGCTGGGCCCCGGCTTCGGTTTCCACGAGGGCGCGCCCGGCGCGCCGCAGCCGCAGGCCGAGGACCCCGGCTACGGCTTCTTCGACGACGCGCCCGGCGCACCGGCCGAACCCACCACCGCCACGCAGGGCACGGCCCAGCCGGCGGCCGAGGCGGTCGCGGCCAAGCCGGCCCCCGCCGCCGCGGCCGCCGCCAAGCCCGCCGCGCGCGCCGAGGCCAAGGCCGCCGGCTCGCCCGAGTCGAGCACGCTGCGCGTCTCGGTCGAGAAGGTCGACCAGCTGATCAACCTGGTCGGCGAACTCGTCATCACCCAGGCCATGCTGGCGCAGAACAGCAAGGACATCGACACCGCCCTGTACCAGCAGCTGGCCTCGGGCATGGCCGACCTGGAGCGCAACACCCGCGACCTGCAGGAAGCGGTGATGTCGATCCGGATGATTCCGATGTCGATGGTCTTCAGCCGCTTCCCGCGCATGCTGCGCGACCTCGCCGGCAAGCTCGGCAAGAAGGTCGAGCTGGTGCAGGTGGGCGAGGCCACCGAGCTGGACAAGGGCCTGGTCGAGAAGATCACCGACCCGCTGACGCACCTGGTGCGCAACAGCTGCGACCACGGCATCGAACTGCCCGCCGAACGCATCGCCAAGGGCAAGCCCGAGACCGGCACCATCACCCTGGTGGCCAGCCACCAGGGCGGCAGCATCGTCATCGAGGTGCGCGACGACGGCCGCGGCCTGAACCGCGACAAGCTGATCAAGAAGGCCCGCGAGCGCGGCATCGACGCGCCCGACACCATGACCGACCAGGAGGCCTACGCGCTGATCTTCGCGCCCGGCTTCAGCACCGCCGAGCAGGTGACCGACGTGTCCGGCCGCGGCGTCGGCATGGACGTGGTGAAGAAGAACATCACCTCGCTGGGCGGCACCGTCGAGATCGACTCGGCCGAGGGCTACGGCATGACGGTGCGCGTGCGCCTGCCGCTGACGCTGGCCATCATGGACGGCATGAGCGTGGGCGTCGGCGAGGAGTGCTACATCCTGCCGCTGTCCAGCGTCGTCGAGTCGTTCCAGGTGCAGCCGGGGATGATCAAGACCATCGGCGGCAGCGGCCGCGTGGTCGAGGTGCGCGACGAGTACATGCCGGTGCTGGACCTGGAGAAGGTCTTCAACGTGCCGCGCTTCGACTTCGAGCATGTCAGCAACATCATGGTCGTGGTCGAGGCCGAGGGCGGCCGCGTGGCGCTGCTCGTCGACGAGCTGCTCGGCCAGCAGCAGGTGGTGGTGAAGAACCTCGAGAGCAACTACCGCAAGGTCGACGACGTCTCGGGCGCCACCATCATGGGTGACGGCCGCGTGGCGCTGATCCTGGACATCGGCGCGCTGATCCGCCACAGCCGCCACTGACGCAACGCGACCTGACGTCGCGCCCTGCCCGAGCGGGCCCTGGACGACCCGTTGAAAAAGGAACCGTAGCGATGAACCACTTCCTCGACCTGCTGCGCGCCTACTCCATCCGCGCCCGCCTGACGGCCCTCGTCGTGATGGTGCTGGCGCTGTTCGGCGCCATCGGCCTGACGGCACTGCTCGGTGGCCAGCACGTCTCGCGCCTCAGTGCCGAGTCGTCGGCGGTGGCGGTGAAGGAACTGGGCCTGGTGGGTGCCGTGCACCAGACCCTGGGCCGTGTGCGCCAGCTCGAGAAGGACATGGTCATCGACTACGACGACGGCGTGAAGGTGCTCAAGCACCGCGAGGCCTGGTCCGAGGGCATCAAGCAGCTCAAGGCCCACTTCGCCGCGCTGGGCGGTGCCGACGGCAGCCCGCAGAAGCTGGCCGCGGCCGAGGTCGACGCCTACACCGTGGCCACGACGCGCGTGCTGGAGCAGATCCAGAACGGCGCCTACGACAACGCGCGCACCGCCGACAAGATGCTGGCGCGCGCCAAGCAGCACATCGGCGAGGTCGAGAAGCAGGTCGCGGCGCTGCAGAAGAACGTCGCCGAAGAGGTTGCGGCCGCCCAGGCCGCACAGGACCGCGCGATGGTGCAGGTGGGCCTGGTCTTCGGCGCCGTGCTGCTGGTGGTGGTGGCGCTGGTCGTGCCCTACACGGTGGCCAACGCGCTGACCATCACCCGGCCGCTGGCCGGCGCCCGCGAGATGGCCCAGGCCATCGCCGCCGGCGACCTGACGCGCCCCGTCGAGTCCAGCGGCCGCGACGAGCTGGCCGAGCTGCTGCGCACGCTGGAGGCCATGCGCCAGTCGCTGGGCCAGGTGGTGGGCCAGGTGCGCCAGGCCGCCGACAGCATCGACACCAGCTCGGTCGAGGTGGCCGCCGGCAACCAGGACCTGTCGCAGCGCACCGAGACCGCCGCGGCCAACCTGCAGCAGACCGCCAGCGCGCTGCAGCAGCTCACCGGCACCGTGCGCCAGAGCGCCGACTCGGCGTCGCAGGCCAACCAGCTGGCGACCTCGGCCGCCGAGGTCGCCCAGCGTGGCGGCGCCGTGGTCTCGCAGGTGGTCACGACCATGGGCGAGATCAACGCCAGTTCGCGCCGCATCGCCGACATCATCGGCACCATCGACGGCATCGCCTTCCAGACCAACATCCTGGCGCTGAACGCCGCGGTGGAGGCGGCGCGCGCCGGCGAGCAGGGGCGCGGCTTCGCGGTGGTGGCCGGCGAGGTGCGCTCGCTGGCCCAGCGCAGCGCCGACGCGGCCAAGGAGATCAAGGCCCTGATCGGCGCCAGCGTCGACCGCGTCGAGGCCGGCTCGCGCCTGGTGCAGGACGCCGGCGGCACCATGGACGAGATCGTCGCCAGCGTGCAGCGCGTCAGCGACATCATCGGCGAGATCTCGGCCGCCTCCGGCGAGCAGGCCGGCGGCATCGGCACCGTCAACCAGTCGGTGGCCCAACTGGACCAGATGACGCAGCAGAACTCGGCCCTGGTCGAGCAGAGCGCCGCCGCCGCCGAGAGCCTGCGCGAGCAGGCCGCCAAGCTGCTGCAGACGGTGTCGACGTTCCGCATCGCCGGCACGCTGGACGGCCTGCCGGCCGCCGCGCCGGTGGCCGCCAGGCCGGTGCCCGCCGCGGCCGGCACGCCGGGCGGCATGGCGCGCCAGCTCATCCAGCGCGCGTCGGTGACGGCTGCCGCGCCTGCGCCCGCAAGGGCCGCGAGCAAGCCCGCCCGCGCCACCCATGCCCCTGCAGCGCAGGCGCCCGCGCAGCCGGCGGCCAAGCCCGCCACCACGGCGCCCGACGACAACTGGGAAACCTTCTGAGCACGGCCGCCGGGCCCCTGCCGACGCCACGCCGCCCCGAGGCGGCCCATTGCGCGGGTCTGCCACCTTGCCCCAAGGCCTGGCCCGCGCCGCATTCGACCTACGCCGAAGCCACACGATGAAGCTCACCATCGCCCAGCGCCTGTGGGCGCCGACCACCTTCCTCGCCACGATGCTGCTGCTGGCCGGCGGCTTCACCCTGGTCCGCACGCAGGGCCTGATCGAAGACGCCGCGCAGGCCCAGGGTCTGCAGCAGCAGAAGCTGGAGCTGGCGCTGCGCTGGCGCGGCCATGCCGCGGCCGGCGAGCCCGTGGCCGAGGCGGCGAACAAGCTCAGGCCGCTGCTGAAGGCCGAGTCCGAGCGCGCCGCGCTGCAGAAGGTCAGCGAGCGCGAAGCCGCGGCAGCCGATCCGGCGGCCCGCGCCGCGCTGGTGGCGGCGCTGGAGGACCTGGTGCAGCTGCAGAGCCGCCAGAGCGACGCGATGCGCAGCGAGGCCGCGGCGGCGCGCATGCGCACCGTCTGGGGCGTGCTGGCCCTGATGGCGGCCATCGTCGGCGTCTCGGCGCTGGGCGCCTGGTACCTGGTGCGCACCGTGCGCCAGCCGCTGCGCGAGGCCACCGAGCTGGCGCAGCGCATCGGCGCCGGCGACCTGACGACACGCATAGACCGCAGCCGCGACGACGAGATCGGCGAGCTGATGCGCTCGCTGGTGAGCATGCGCGACGCGCTGCGCCACGTCATCGGCGAGGTCCAGCAGTCGGCCGACCAGATCGGCCTGGCCAGTGCCGAGGTGGCCAGCGGCAACATCGACCTGAGCCAGCGCACCGAGCACGCCGCGAGCAACCTGCAGCAGACCGCCGCCTCGGTCGAGCAGCTCACCGCCACCGCGCGCCACAGCGGCGACGCCGCCGCCCAGGCCAGCCAGCTCGCGGCCTCGGCCGCCCAGGTCGCCCAGCGCGGCGGCCAGGTCGTCACCGAGGTCGTCTCGACCATGGGCCAGATCAGCGACAGCAGCCGCCGCATCGCCGACATCATCGGCACCATCGACGGCATCGCCTTCCAGACCAACATCCTGGCGCTCAACGCCGCGGTGGAAGCGGCGCGCGCCGGCGAGCAGGGCCGCGGCTTCGCCGTCGTCGCCGGCGAGGTGCGCACGCTGGCCCAGCGCAGCGCCCAGGCCGCGCGCGAGATCAAGACCCTGATCGGCAGCAGCGTCGAGCGCGTCGAGGCCGGCACCCGGCTGGTCGGCGACGCCGGCAGCACCATGGACGAGATCGTCGCCAGCGTGCAACGCGTGGCCGACATCATCGGCGAGATCGCCGCCGGTGCCCACGAGCAGGGCCAGGGCATCGCCCAGGTCAACGGCGCCGTCACCCAGCTCGACCAGATGACCCAGCAGAACGCCGCGCTGGTCGAGCAGAGCGCCGCCGCCGCCGAGAGCCTGCGCGAGCAGGCCGCCCGCCTGGCCCAGACCGTGGCCCAGTTCCGCACCGCCGCGCAGCACGGCTGAGCCGGGCGCGTCGATCCGAAAAAGGCCTTCAGCCCACGCCGGCGCTGCCGATAAACGGTCTGAGCCCCATGGAGATCCAGATGGAAATGATTGCCGAGACCCAAGTCGTCGCCCGCCACGAGGCCGCCCGCGCGGCCACGGCCGGCGGCTCGCCCAACGCCGCCGCAGCGGCGGCGAACACCTCGCAGGGCGGCGAGTTCCTGACCTTCCGCCTCGGCGGCGAGGAGTACGGCATCGACATCCTGCGCGTGCAGGAGATCCGCAGCTACGAGCAGCCCACCCGCATCGCCAATGCACCGGCCTTCATCAAGGGCGTGGTCAACCTGCGCGGCGTGATCGTCCCGATCATCGACCTGCGCCTGAAGCTGGGCTGCGACAGCGCCGAGTACAACACCTTCACCGTGGTCGTCGTGCTCAACGTGCGCGGCCGCGTGGTCGGCGCGGTGGTCGACTCGGTGTCCGACGTGCTGGAGCTGCGCAAGGAGCAGATCAAGCCCGCGCCGGAACTGAACTCGGGCGTCGACTCGTCGTACATCACCGGCATCGGCACCGTGAAGACCGGCCAGGCCGAGGACGCCGCCGAGCGCATGCTGATCCTGATGGACATCGAGGGCCTGATGAGCGGCGCCGACATGGGCCTGTTCAGCGACTGACACCCGGCCTGCGCCCCCACCAGCGCCGCGCTTCCGTCATGGAGCGCGGCGCTGCCGTTTTCGCCGTGCGCGCGGTGCCGGGCCCCTGCCCCGGCGCAGGCGCAGGTGCAGAAATGCTGCGCCTTTGCCGGCGTGTTCGACGCCTGGCATCGGCGGCGCCTGTCGCAGACTGCACAACCATCAAGCACCAATGCGTGCCTGCCGATATGGCAGACAGGGCCCGCAGAAGCCCGCCCAGGGAGCCTCGCGCCACGGCGCGCCCAATCCTCACCGGAGTCCCACCCATGAAGACCCTCGTCGCCCAGCTGGCCCTGGTTGCCAGCGCGATCACCCTAGCCACCGCCGCCCATGCCGGCCCCAACGCCAGCAAGGACGATGCCGTCGCGATGGTCAAGAAGGGCATCGCCTTCATCAAGGCCAACGGCGTCGAGAAGGGCTATGCCGCCATCAGCGACAAGGCCGGGCCCTTCATCGACCGCGACCTGTACCTGGTCGTGTACGGCCTGGACGGCAAGTGCCTGGCCCATGGCGCCAACGCCAAGCAGATCGGCAAGGAGCTGATCGACCTGACCGACATCGACGGCAAGTACTTCGTCAAGGAGCGCGTGGCGCTGGCACGCAGCAAGCCGGCCGGCTTCTGGCAGGACTACAAGTTCACCAACCCGGTGAGCAAGAAGATCGAGCCCAAGACCATGTACTGCGAGAAGCTGGGCGAGACCGCGGTCTGCGGCGGCGTCTACCTCTAAGCCCATCGCGCGCGCGGCGTCGCGGCCGGCCGCGCTGCGCGCGGCGGCCGCCGCCGCGCCGGCCTGGCGCCGGGTGCGCGGCCCCGAAAGGACTGCCATGAAGCTGAGCAAGCAACTGCTCATTGCCCCGCTGCTGACCGCGGTCGTCGCCGTGTTGGCGGTGGCCGTGTTCGCCTTCGTCGAGCACCGCCAGAGCGGCGCCGCGCGCGTCGCCGACGCCGCCGGCCTGGAGGCCGCGCGCACCGTCGGCCAGGCGCAGACCCAGCTGACGCAGGTGCGCGCCACCGTGTTCCGCCTGCTGACCCTGCTCGACTCGATGAAGGACGACGAGGTGAAGCAGGCGCGCGCCGAGCTGCAGCGCCAGGTCGACGGCGTGGCGCGAAACCTCGAGCGCGTGGCCGCCGCCGACGCCGAGCTCGCCGCGCTGGGCGCGCAGATCAAGCCCCTGCTGGCGACCTATGGCAAGCAGACCGACAAGGCCATAGACCTCAGCGGCATGGACGCCAACGTCGGCGTAGGGGCGATGCGCGCCGCCGACGACACCTTCGCGCAGGCCGCCAAGGGGCTGGAAGGCATGGCCGCCCGGCTCGAGGCGCTGCGCATCGCGCGCGGCCAGGCCGATGCCCGCCGCATGGCCCTGCTCAGCGCGGTGCTGGTCGGGCTGAGCCTGCTGGCGGCCGCCGCCGCGATGGCCTTTGCCTGGCGCATGCAGCGCCGCATCGTCGGCGAACTGGCGGGCGCGGTGCAGCTGTCGCGCGACGTCGCCCAGGGCCGGCTGCAGCCGCAGGCCGGCTCGCAGCGCAGCGACGAGATCGGCGACCTGTTGCGCGCGCTGGGCGAGATGGTGCAGCGCCTGCGCGGCAGCCTGCTGACGGTGCGCCAGGCCACCGACAGCATCGGCACCGCGTCGCGCGAGATCGCGCAGGGCAACGCCGACCTGAGCCAGCGCACCGAGCAGGCCGCGGGCTCGCTGCAGCAGACCGCCAGTTCGACCGAACAGCTCACCGCCACCGTGCGCCAGACCGCCGACTCGGCGCGCACCGCCAGCCAGCTGGCGGCGTCGGCCAGCGAGGTCGCCGCGCGCGGCGGCAGCGTGGTCTCGCAGGTCGTCGCGACCATGGACGAGATCAACACCAGCAGCCACCGCATTGCCGACATCATCGGCACCATCGACGGCATCGCCTTCCAGACCAACATCCTGGCGCTGAACGCCGCGGTGGAGGCGGCGCGCGCCGGCGAGCAGGGCCGTGGCTTCGCCGTCGTCGCCAGCGAGGTGCGCGGCCTGGCCCAGCGCAGCGCCCAGGCGGCGCGCGAGATCAAGAGCCTGATCGGCGCCAGCGTCGAGCGCGTCGAGGCCGGCACGCGCCTGGTCGGCGACGCCGGCAGCACCATGACCGAGATCGTCGCCAGCGTGCAGCGCGTGGCCGACATCATCGGCGAGATCAGCGCCGCCGCCGCCGAGCAGAGCGGCGGCCTGGCCCAGGTCAACGGCGCCGTCGGCAGCTTGGACCAGATGACGCAGCAGAACGCGGCGCTGGTCGAGCAGAGCGCCGCCGCCGCCGAGAGCCTGCGCGAGCAGGCGGCGCGGCTGACCGAGGTGCTGTCGGGCTTCGAACTGGGCGATGCCGGGGCCGCGCCTGCAGTGGCGCCGGAAGCGCCGGCCCGCGTGGCGCAGGCGGTGCTGCAGCGCGCCGCGGCACCGGCGCCCGCGCCGCAGAAGCCGCGGCCGCAGCCCCGGCCCACCGCGGCCGGGCCCGCCGCCGAGCCGGCGCCGGCAAGGGCCCAGCCGGCAAGCACTGCCGCGGCCGGCGACGCGTGGGAGACCTTCTGATCGGCGGCCGACGCGTCAGACCGCGCCGGCGCGGCGCAGCGTCTCCAGCACCGGCCGGCGCAGCACCTCGCGCAGGCCCCACCAGCCCGCCGCCAGCGCCAGCAGGGCGCCGGCGCCGGCGCCGGCCAGCGGCACCCAGGGCGACGGCGTCCAGGCGAACTCGAAGGCCTCGCGCGCCAGCAGCCAGCCCACGCCCAGCGCGGCGAACGAGGCCAGCAAGCCGGCCAGCGCACCCACCCCCAGCAGCTCGGCGCGCTGCACCTGGCGCAGCAGCGCACTGCCCGCGCCCAGCGCCCGCATGATGGCGAACTCGCGGCTGCGTGCCTCGCGCGTGGCCGCCACCGCGGCGAACAGCACCACCAGCCCGGTGGCCAGCGTGAAGCCGAACAGGAACTCGACGGCGCGTATCACCTGATCCAGCACCTGCTGCACCTGGGCGATGGACGCCGAGACGTCGACGCTGGTGACGTTGGGGAAGTCGCGCGCCATCGCGCGGTCGAAGCCCGGCGTGGCCGGCGCGCGGAAGGCGGCGATCCAGGTCGCCGGCAGCTCGGGCATCGCGGCCACGGTCCACATCACGAAGAAGTTGACGCGCATCGAACCCCAGTCGACGCGGCGCAGGCTGGTGATGCGGCCCTCGCGCGGCGTGCCGGCAATGTCGAAGCGCAGCCGGTCACCGAGCTTCAGCCCCAGCTGCTGGGCCAGCCCCTCCTCGACCGACAGGCCGTCGGCGTCCTCGCCGGCCCAGCGGCCGGCCACCACCTCGTTGTGCGGCGGTGCCTTCGCGGCATGGCTGAGGTTGAACTCACGCTCGACCAGGTTGCGCGAGCGGCTGTCGGCGAACTGCTCGCCGCGCACCGGCTGGCCGTTGATCGCCACCAGGCGGCCGCGGATCATCGGGAACCAGTCGTAGTCCTGCACCCCGGCGGCGTCCAGCCGTGCGCGGTAGGCCGCCGCCTGGTCGGGCAGCACGTTGATGACGAAGCGGTCGGGGGCGTTGGCCGGGGTGGCGGCGCGCCAGCTGGCGATCAGGTCGGTGCGCAGCAGCACCAGCAGCACCAGCGCCAGCAGGCCCACGGCCAGCGCCGACACCTGCAGCACGGCGAAGCCCGGGCGCGACGCGATCTGCCGCGTCGCCAGCACCAGCCAGCGCGCCGGCCGCAGGCGCGGCACCAACCAGCCCAACGCGCGCACCGCCAGCCAGGCCAGCCCGGCGAAGGCGGCCACCGCCGCGGCGAAGCCGCCCACCGCGACCAGGCCCAGGCGCAGGTCCGACGAGGCCGCCAGCAGCAGCGCGGCAAAACCCAGCGCGCCGAAGGCCAGCACGCCCGCCGAGGCCGCCTTCATCTGCCCCAGGTCGCGGCGGATCACGCGCAGCGGCGGCACGCGCGCCAGCTGCAGCACCTGTGGCAGGCCGAAGCCCACCAGCAGCGTCAGCCCCACGCCCAGCCCGAACAGCGCCGGCCAGAGGCCCGGCGCCGGCAGCGTGGCCGACACCAGGCCCTGCAGCAGCCAGACGAAAACGTGGTGCACCGCCAGCCCCAGCAGCACCCCGGCGCCGCTGGCAAGCAGGCCGACGAAGCCGAACTCCAGCGCGTAGGCGCCGGCGATGCGGCGCTGGCTCAGCCCGAGCACGCGCAGCATCGCGCAGTCGTCCAGGTGGCGCGCGGCAAAGTCGCGCGCCGCGATGGACACCGCCACCGCCGCCAGCAGCGCCGACAGCAGCGCGACGAGCTTGAGGAACTTCTCGGCGCGATCCAGCGTCTGGCGCATCTCGGGCCGGCCGTTCTGCAGCGACTCCACGCGCAGCCCGCGCCAGCCCTGGGCCTGCTCCTGGGCCTCGGCCCAGCGCACGAAGTCGCGCACCACGGCGTCGCCGCGCGCGCCGGGCAGGCCGTCGGGCGCGGCCACCGCCAGGCGGTAACCCACGCGGCTGGCCGGCTGGATCAGCCCGGTGGCAGGCAGGTCGGCCAGGGCCAGCATCACGCGCGGCGCGAAGGCCATGAAGCCGGCGCCGCGGTCGGGCTCGATGACGATCACGCGGGTGATGCTGAGCCGCGCATCGCCCAGCAGCAGCGCGTCGCCGATCTGCAGCTGCAGCGCATCCAGCACGCCGGCGTCGACCCAGGCCGTGCCCGGCGCCGGCGACTCGGCCAGCGCCCGCACCGGCCCGTCGGCGGCGTCGCGCAGCTGCAACCGGCCGCGCAGCGGGTAGGCCTCGCTGACGGCCTTCACCGACACCAGGCGCACGCCGCCGCCCTTGTCGTCGGGCGCGCGCGCCATGCTGGGGAAGGCGGCGCTGCGCGCCACGCGCAACCCCAGTTCGCGCGCCCGGGCCTCCAGCGCCTCGGGCGCCGGGCGGTCGCTGCTGATCAGCGCGTCGCCGCCCAGCAGCTGGCGCGCGTCGCGCTGCAGGCCGCCGCTGAGCCGGTCGGCGAAGAAGCCCACCGCGGTGAGTGCGGCCACCGCCAGCACCACGGCCAGCGCCAGCAGGCGCAACTCGCCGGCGCGGAAGTCGCGCAGGGTCTGGCGCCAGGCCAGGCGGGCCGTCGAGGGCGGCTTCAGCGGGGGGGTGTGTGCCGCGGTCGCGGGCGGGTCCAGGGCGGCGTCCATCGCGCGAAGGTAGCCGATCCGGCCCGCTGTCGCGCCCGGCGTGCGACGAAACCCCGCGCCACCCCCCCGAATCCTGCATGCAGCGGTGTTGAACGACGGCGGGCGAGGGCCATGCTGCAATGGCCGGCATGGACACCACCCAGACCCGCAGCACCGCCCTGCCCCCGCTGTTCGTCTCGCACGGCTCGCCGATGATCGCGCTGCAGCCCGGCGCGGCCGGCGCGTGGATGCAGGCGCAGGGCCGCGCATGGGCCGCCGCGGGCCGCCAGCCGCGCGCGGTGATCAGCGTCTCGGCACACACCGCGCTGCGCGGGCGCGACGCCGTGCTGGCGCTGGCAGCACCGCGGCACGAGGCGATCCACGACTTCGGTGGCTTCGACCCGGCGCTGGGCCGGCTGCGCTACGACGCGCCCGGTGCCCCTGGCCTGGCCGATGCCGCCGCGGCCGCGCTGCGCCAGGCCGGCTTCGACGCCGCCACCCACCCCGCCGGCGGCCTGGACCATGGCGCCTGGACGGTGCTGCGCTACCTGCTGCCGCAGGCCGACGTGCCGGTGCTGCCGCTGGCCTGGCCGGTGGACGCGCCGCCGGCGCGGCTGTTCGCGCTGGGCCGGGCCCTGGCGCCGCTGCTGCAGGACGGCGTGCTGCTGCTGGCCAGCGGCAGCATCACGCACAACCTGCGCCGCGTGTTCGCCCAGGGCCGCGACGACGACGGCGCGCCGGCCACGGCCGAGAGCAGCGCCTTCCGCGACTGGTTCGCCGAGCGCGGCGCCGCCGCCGACTGGGAGGCCCTGCTGGACTACCGCGCCCGCGCCCCGCATGCGGCGCTGATGCACCCCAGCGACGAGCACCTGCTGCCCTGGTACGTGGCCGCCGGCGCCGGCGGGGGTGCGCCGGCCACGCGCGTGCACGCCAGCCACACCCATGCCGACCTGGGCATGGACGCCTACCAGTTCGGTCCCGGGCCGCTGCCGGCCTGACGGTCCGCTGCGCGGCGGGGGGACAATCGAGGCCCTGTCCCCCGCACCGCCCGCCCCGCGCCATGGCCGCCACCCCCTTCGAGATCGTGATCCTGCTGTCGGTCGGCAGCTTCCAGGCGGCCGCGCCCGGCGTGGCCAAGGAGCCGTCGCCGGTGTTCGAGGACTCGGCCGCTGGGCTGCGCAGCTTCACCGCCTGGGCCAAGGCCACGCTGGGCGAGCCGAAGTTCGCGCAGCCGCCGTCGCGGCTGTGCGTGGTCGGTGCCGTGCCCTTCAGCGGCGCCGGGCCCTACATCCCGCGGCCGATCTGGGAGTCGCAGCGCCCGGTGCGCGAGCTGGAGCCCTACGCTGCCACCTTCCACTACGTGGAGCCGCCGGCGGCCAGCGCGCCGCCGGCGAAGCCGCGCACGATGAAGCAGGCGCTGGCGATCTGCGCCAAGGCGGCCAAGGAGCCGCTGCCGGTGCGGCCGGCCACGCCGGTGGCCCCGGCGCCCGCTCAGGCGCCCCGCGCGCCGCGCTGAGCGCGCGCTGGCTCAGGCGTTCAGGAAAGCCCGGTCCAGCGCCGCCACCCACTGCGCCTTCAAGGCGTCGGGGGCGAAGCTGGCCTCGAAGGCGTTGCGCGCCAGCGCGTAGGCCTCCTTCACGCCCAGCTGCGGCAGCGCGTCGAAGCTGGCCAGGTAGTTGTCCACCAGGTAGCCGCCGAAGTAGGCCGGGTCGTCGCTGTTGACCATCGCGCACAAGCCGGCGTCCAGCAAGGCCGGCAGGTTGTGCTGGGCCAGCGACGGGAACACGCAGAGCTTGACGTTGGACAGCGGGCAGACGGTGAGCGGCACGCGCGCGTCGGCCAGGCGCCGCACCAGCGCCGGGTCTTCGAGGCAGCGCACGCCGTGGTCGATGCGCCGCACCTGCAGCACGTCGAGCGCGCTCCAGATGTAGGCCGGCGGGCCTTCCTCGCCGGCATGGGCCACCACCTGCAGGCCCAGCTCGCGGGCGCGGGCGAAGACGCGGGCGAACTTCTCGGGCGGGTGGCCGCGCTCGCTGCTGTCCAGGCCCACGCCGATGAAGTGCTCGCGGTAGGGCAGCGCCGCCTCCAGCGTGGCGAAGGCCTCGTCCTCGCTGAGGTGGCGCAGGAAGCACAGGATGAGCCTGGCGCTGATGCCCAGCTCGGCATGCGCCCGACGGCAGGCGTGGTCCAGGCCGACGATCACGTCGCGCATGGGCACGCCGCGCTCGGTGTGCGTCTGCGGGTCGAAGAAGATCTCGGCGTGCACGATGCCGTCGGCGGCGGCGCGCTGAAAGTAGGCCCAGGCCATCTCGAAGAAGTCGGCCTCCTTCAGCAGCACGCTGGCGCCGGCGTAGTAGATGTCCAGGAAGCTCTGCAGGTCGGAGAAGTCGTAGGCCGCGCGCAGCGCCTCGACGCTGTCGTAGGCCAGCTTGACGCCGTTGCGCTGCGCCAGCCGGAAGATCAGCTCGGGCTCCAGCGAGCCCTCGATGTGCAGGTGCAGTTCGGCCTTGGGCATGGTGCGCAGCAAGGCCTGCAGGCGATCACGCGGCAGGGTCTCGGGCACACCGGCGGGCAGGGACGGTTGGGGCATGGCGAGGATCTCGGGGTCGACAACGCCCGCACTCTAAACCGCGCCCACAGTGGCGCACTGCGGCCCAGTCAAGAAGAAGCGAGGATCCGGCTTTGCCGGTCCGAAGCGGAACGGCCCCCCTGGGGGGTAGCGAGCGACAGCGAGCTTGGGGGCTCCATCCCGCCGGTCCGAAGCGGAGCGGCCCCCTTGGGGGGTGGCGAGCGCTAGCGAGCCCGGGGGCTCACCTCATGAAGCGCCCTTCGTGCGTGATGATCGTCGCCTCGACGAAGCTCGAGCCGCTGCGCTCGCCCGGCCCGTAGCGCAGGCGCAGGCCGCCCAGGTCGTGGTCGCCCAGCGCCTCCAGCGCGTTGATCAGCGAGGCCGGCGTGGGCTCGCGCCCGGCGCGCTGCAGGCCCTGCACCAGCAGCTTGGCCGTGGCGAAGCCGTACAGGCCGGCGTACGACAAGGGATTGCCCTTGGCCGCGGCCGCGTACTCGCGCGCCAGCGGCGTGGCACCGCTGAAGGGCGAGGGCAGCACCTGCATCACGATGGCGCCGCGTGCCTGGTCGCCCAGCGCCTTGACGTACTCGTTGTTGCTGGTGTTGGAGATGCTGACGAAGCTGGCCACGGCGCCGGTGGCGCGGTACTGGCGCACGAAGTCGCCGGCGGCCTTGCTGCTGACGATCAGCATCACCACCTCGGGCTGCAACGGCGCGAACTGCTCCACCGCCGGCTTCACGTCGGGCTTGCGGTTGTCGATGCGCGCCACCGCCACCGGCTTGATGCCCAGCTCGGCCATCGCGCGCTCGATGCCCACCAGCGTGTCCTTGCCGAAGCTGTCGTCGGCCAGCAGCAGCGCGAACTTGCGCGCACCGATGCTGTGCTGCAGCTTCACCGCGCGCTCGGCCTCGCGCTGGTAGCTGATGCGCAGCGTGAACACCTCGCGCTTGGGCGGCTGGTTGACGAAGGACGCGCCGGTCTGCGGCCCGACGATGGGCACGCCGGCCTGCACCGCCAGCGGCAGCATGCTCTCCATCGACGGCGTGGTGCGCGGCATCACCAGCGCCAGGATCTTGCGCTGCGCGATCAGCTCCTGCAGCAGCGCCGCCGCCTTCTTCGGATCCTGCGCGTCGTCCAGCACCTCCAGCCGCAGCGGGCGGTCGTTGACGCCGCCGCGCGCGTTGACCTGCTCCAGGTGCATGCGGAAGCCATCCAGCGCCTCGGCGTTGCTGCCGGCCAGCACGCCGGTGAGCGGGCCGATGTGGTGCACCACGATCGGGTTGCCCTGCGCCGGCGCCAGCGCCGGCAGCAGTGCCGCCGCGCAGGCCGCCACGGCGGCCAGCAGGCCACGGCGGCGGTTCACGCGGCGCCTCCGGCAGCGGCCGCCGCGGCGGCCGGCAGCAGGCCTGCGGGGTCCCTGGCCACGCCTGCGGCGTGGGCCTGCTGGTCGGCGTGGTAGCTGCTGCGCACCAGCGCGCCCACGGCGGCATGCTGGAAGCCCATCGCATAGGCCTCGCGCTCGAACATGGCGAAGGTATCGGGGTGCACGTAGCGGCGCACCGGCAGGTGGTGGCCGCTGGGGGCCAGGTACTGGCCGATGGTGAGCATGTCGATGCCATGCGCGCGCATGTCGCGCATCACCGCCAGGATCTCGTCGTCGGTCTCGCCCAGGCCCACCATCAGCCCGCTCTTGGTCGGCACGCCGGGCACCTCGGCCCTGAACTTCTTCAGCAGGTTCAGGCTGAAGGCGTAGTCGCTGCCCGGGCGCGCCTCCTTGTACAGGCGCGGCACGGTCTCCAGGTTGTGGTTCATCACGTCGGGCGGCGCGGCCTTCAGGATGCCCAGCGCGCGGTCGTCGCGGCCGCGGAAGTCGGGCACCAGGATCTCGATCTGCGTGTGCGGGCTCAGCGCGCGGGTGCGCTCGATGCAGGCCACGAAATGCGCCGCGCCGCCGTCGCGCAGGTCGTCGCGGTCGACGCTGGTGATCACCACGTACTGCAGCTTCAGCGCGGCGATGGTCCGGGCCAGGTTCTCGGGCTCGTCGGCGTCCAGCGGGTCGGGCCGGCCATGGCCGACGTCGCAGAACGGGCAGCGCCGCGTGCACTTGTCACCCATGATCATGAAGGTGGCCGTGCCCTTGCCGAAGCACTCGCCGATGTTCGGGCAGCTGGCCTCCTCGCACACCGTGTGCAGCTTGTGCTCGCGCAGGATCTTCTTGATCTCGTAGAAGCGCGTGCTGGGGCTGCCGGCCTTGACGCGTATCCAGTCGGGCTTCTTCAGCGTCTCGGCGGGCACCACCTTGATCGGGATGCGCGAGACCTTGGCCTCGGACTTCTGCTTGGCGGTGGGGTCGTAGCCGGTGGGGGTGTTCATCGCGGCGGCGCCGGCGCCCGGGGCCGGCACGCTGCGGGCGCAGCGGCGGTGCGGGCGCGGCGGATTCTGGGAGGGCGCCCAGTTTAGCGGCGCGCCGCCGCCCCCGCCGGCACAGGTGCAAGCAGACGAAAGGGCGCCCAGGCCCCGCGGCAGCGGCTTACTGCAGCCGCCGTTGCAGGGCGGCTGCCAGCCGCGCCGCCGCCTCGTCCCAGGCGATGGCCACGCCCACCCCGGCCAGGTCCACGGTGCGCAGCCCGGGGTAGCCACAGGGGTCTATGCGCGTGAAGGGCTCCAGGTCCATCGCCACGTTCAGCGCCAGGCCGTGGTAGCTGCGGTGGTTCGACACCTTGATGCCCAGCGCCGCGACCTTGCCCAGGCCGGCGAACGGGTCGCCGGGCGGCGGCTGCAGCCGCGCATGGCTGCCCGGGTCGGCCAGCCGCACATAGATGCCCGGCGCGCCACTGACGCGGTGGCCGGTGACGCCGCAGCTGGCCAGCACCTCGATCACCGCCTCCTCGATGCGGAACACGTACTCCTTGACGAAGTAGCCGCGCCGGCGCAGGTCCAGCAGCGGGTAGGCCACCACCTGCCCCGGGCCGTGGTAGGTGACCTGGCCGCCGCGGTCGGTCTGCACCACCGGGATGCCGCCGGCGGCATGCACGTGGCCGGCGCGGCCGGCCAGGCCCTGGGTGAACACCGGGTCGTGCTCGACCAGCCACAGCGCGTCGGGCGTGTCGGCCGTGCGCGCCCGGGTGAAGGCGCGCATCGCGGCCTCGACCTCGGCATAGGGCCGGCGGCCCAGCATCGTCACCAACATGGGCGCGAGTCTAGGGCGGGCGGCGCCGCCACCGGGCCGAAGCGGCCTGGCCGGAGGCACGCTACAGGTTGCCGGCGAACAGCTTGCGGATGAACAGGTCCTTGAAGCTGTGCGCCTCGGCCAGGCCCAGGCGCTCCAGGTAGGCCTGCGGCGCCTCGCGGCCCTCCCACAGGCTCTTCACCGCCATCTGCACCAGCTCCACCGGGTGCTGGGTGGCGCGCTTCAGGCGCTTGAGCGCGGTGACGATGTGCAGCTCGTCCTCGGTGAGGTCGGTGCCGAAGGGGAAGGCCGGCAGCACGCCGGCCCGGCTCCAGGGGTGCAGCAACGCGTCCAGCGCCTGCGGCAGGTTGTTGCGGTAGCGCGGCGGCAGCTCCCAGTCGGGGGCCAGCTTGCCGTGGGCGCGGGCCTGGCGCACCAGCTCGTCCTGGAAGCGCGAGTCGGCGATGGCGACCAGGCGCTTGACGCATTCGCCGTCGGACTGGCCGCGCAGGTCGGCCACGCCGTACTCGGTGATGACGATGTCGCGCAGGTGGCGCGGGATGGTCACCTGGCCGTAGTTCCAGACGATGTTGCTGCGCAGGCCGTCGGCGGCGTTCTCGTGGGTGGCGCGCAGCATCAGGATGGAGCGCGCGTCGGGCAACGCATGGGCCATGGCGACGAAGTTGTACTGCCCGCCCACGCCCGACACCACCTGGCCCGACTCCAGCGTGTCCGAGGCCGCCGCGCCCAGCAGCGTCACCTTCATCGTCGTGTTCATGAAGCGCGCATGGCGGCGCTGCTGGCGCTTGAGCTCGGTTTCGCCGGGCAGGCGGCCGTAGAGCTGGTTGATGAAGTCGATGCGCGTCATGGCTATCTTCGCCAGCTCCTGGCGCGGCATGCAGCGCAGCCGCTCGTAGAACGCGGTGGGGCCGATGAAGAAGCCGCCGGTCATGCAGACGCCATGGCGCAGGCGCACGCCGAGCGCGCGCGTGGCGATGGCATCGAAGTGCGCGTCGTCGATGAGGTCGTTCACCAGCCGCGTGCCGTCGGGCAGGCGCAGCGCGTCGCCGTCCAGCAACACGTCGTCGCGCAGCACGCCCCAGTGCTGCAGGAAGGCCAGGTCGCGCGCGTCCAGCGGGCAACGCACGCGGCCGGCCTCGAGCAGCGCGCGCAGCGTCTGCGGCGTCACCGTCTCGTCGGGGATGCGGCCCTCGTTGAGCAGCTGCTGCAGCACCGCGTCGCCGAACACCTCGCGGCGGATGATGCCGGCCTCGATCAGCTGCAGGAAGCCGTTGACGAACATCTCCGAGCAGCCGTACAGGCCGCGCTCGAAGCGGCCCAGCTCGCGCCGCACCGCCGGCACGCCGCCGTCGGCCGGCGGCGCGGCGTCGCCGGGCTGGCCCAGACCGTCGGGGCACAGGCTGGCCAGGATGCGGCGGTATTCGTCGCCCTGGCGCTCGCGCACGATCAGCGCCTGCGCGATGGCGTCGCCCAGCGAGCCGATGCCGATCTGCAGCGTGCCGCCGTCGTGCACCAGGCTGCTGGCGTGCAGGCCGATCGCGTAGTCGGCGGTGCTGACCTTGCCGTTGGGTGGCGCGAACAGCGTGTGCGTGCCGCGCGGGTCGGTCACCACCAGGTCGAAGAAGTCGGGCCGCACCTCGGCGCCGCCCAGCATGTAGGGCATCCGGTGGTTGACCACGGCGACCTTCAGCAGCGGCTGGCCCACGGCCTGCAGGCGCTCGACCACCTCGAACACCACGTCCGGGTTGCTGGCCAGCGACAGCGTCCACTGGTCGCCGTCGCGCTGCTCGGCCACCGCCTGCGCGATCAGGTTCATGCCCTGCAGCAGCATGTCGCGAGCGACGAAGGTGTAGTTGGTGCTGACGTAGTTCTGCTGCGCCGCTTCGTTGCCCAGGTAGTCGCCGGTCTTGAGGAAGAACTCGCGCACCTCGATGTTGGGCGGCAGGCCCGCGCCGCGCTGGTCGATCACGTAGTCCAGGTCGGGGTAGTCGGCGAACACGCGTTCGACCAGGGGCTCCAGGAAGTGCCGCTCCAGCTCGCTCTTGCCCTGTGGCTTGACCAGCGACAGCGCGGTGACGATGGTCAGCCGCCGCTGCGGGTTGGCCTTGATGCGCCGGTACAGCGCGTTGACGAAGGGGTTGGGCTTGCCGATGCCCAGCGGGATGCCCATCACGATGGGCCCGGGGATGCGGTCCAGCACCGCATCCACCGCGGCCTCCAGCGACTCCACCTCGCGTGCGGCGTTCATGGCTTGTCTCCAGGCTGGGGCGCGCGGCTCGGGCGCACCCTGTGGACAAGCACTGTGCCGGCGCACCGCGGCCGGGGTCTTGATCTCGGGCAAAGCGCAAGGTCGGGCGGGCCGGCCGGGCACCCAGCCCGACCGGCCCGCGACCCGCGCGGGCTCAGAAGCTGGCGCGGAACGACAGCCCGTAGGTGCGCGGCTCGTTGACGAAGCCGGTGAGGTTGTTGAAGTCGATGCCGCCCACCACCCGCACCTGGTTGGTGATGTTGCGCACGAAGGCCGTGGCCTCGTAGCGGCCGTTGCCGAAGGCGTAGCCCACGCGCAGCCCGCCCTCGGTGAGCGGCTTGCCGGTGAACTCGACCGACTCGTAGAGGAAGAAGTTGATCTTGCTGCGGTGCGCCCAGTCGGTGACGAAGAACAGGTCGCCGCCAGCCAGCGGCATCACGTAGCGGGCGCTGAGGTTCAGCGTCAGCTCGGGGGCCTGGGGCAGGCGGTTGCCGTCGATGGAGACGGTGTCGGTGAACTTGCCCGCCCCCGGGTTGGCCGGCACCACCACCGGGTCGCGCACGGTACAGCCGCCGCCACAGGCGTCGACGCGCAGGTTCGGGTCCTGGATGCGCGTCTTGTTGACGCTGCCGCCGAAGCTGAGGCTGAGCTGCTGGCCCAGCAGCGCCTGCAGATCCCACTCGAAGCCGCGGCCCTTGGTGCGCGCGGCGTTGACCAGCTGGTTGAAGTTGGCCGCCCCGCCCACCGCGGTGAGCTGCTGGTCCTTCAGCGTGTAGTCGAAGACGCCGGCCGAGACGCGCAGGCGGCGGTTCAGCAGCTCGGCCTTGACGCCGGCCTCGACGCTGGTGATGGTCTCGCTCTTGGCCACCGAGAGCGTGTCGCCGAACAGCAGGCGGCCCTGGATGGACGGCGCGCGGAAGCCGGTGGCGACGCGGGCGTAGAGGTTGACGTCCTTGTCCAGCGTGTACAGCGCGCTGAAGTCGCCACTGGTGTTGCTGGCGCTGGTGGCCGCGGTGCGGCGGCCGATGAAGCTGGGGCTGAACGGCGGTGCCTGCAGGCGGTCGGCGACGAAGTCCTTCTCGTCCTTGGTGTGGCGCAGGCCGCCGCGCAGCTCCAGCTGCGGCGAGACCTTGAGCTTGAGGCTGCCGAACACCGCCCAGGCGCGGTTGTCCTGCTGCTGGGTGGCGTAGCCGTTGCGCGTGTTGCCGCCGATCGAGCTGTAGTTGAAGCTGTCGATGTTGAGCCGCTCGTCGAACCAGTAGACGCCGGCCAGCCACTGCAGCGCGCCGCTGTGCGTGCTCTCCAGGCGGAACTCCTGGGTGAACTGGCGGTGGCTGGGCAGGCCGTCGGCGCTCTCGGCGTCGAAGGGGATGAAGCCGGGGCCGAAGTTGCCCGGGCCCAGGAAGACGGCGCCGAAGCCGCCGTCGATGTCGCCGCGGCTGAAGGCCTTCACCGTCTCGTAGCCGGTGATCGCGTTCAGCGCCATGCCCGGCATCTGCCAGCGCAGGCGCAGGCTGCCGCCGGTGTTGCGCACCTGCTGCTGGTTGACGCCGTCCTGGCTGACGCTGGCCGGGTCGAAGCCGGCCACCAGGTCGTTGCTGCCGGCGCGGATGATGTTGGCGCGGAACATGCGCGCCGAGCCGTCCAGGTCGCGGTGGTGCAGGTTGAACAGCGCGCTGAGATCCTGGTGCGGCGCCAGCAGCAGCTGGACCCGGGCGGCGTTGTCGCGATGGCCTTCGTAGTCGCGCGTGGGCGCGTTGGCACGGGTGTTCTTCACCCAGTCGTCACGGTTCTGCGACAGCAACGACACGCGCAGCGCGGCGCCGGCGGCCAGCGGCAGGTTCACCGCGCCCTCCAGGTTGAGCATGCTGTGGCGGCCGATGGCGGCGATGCCGTAGCCCTCGAAGCGCTGGGTCGGCCTGGCCGACTCGAACTTGACCACGCCGGCGGGCGAGTTGCGCCCGAACAGCGTGCCCTGCGGCCCGCGCAGCACCTCGATGCGGGCCAGGTCGAACAGCGGGAAGCCCTTCAGGATGGGGTTCTCCTGCACCACGTCGTCGAAGACCAGGCTCACCGGCTGCGAGGCGTTGAGGTCGAAGTCGGTGTTGCCCAGGCCGCGCACGTAGAAGCGCGGGAAGGCGCGGCCGAAGGACGACTCGATGTTCAGGCTGGGCACGCGGGCGGCCAGCTGGCGCACGTCCTGGCCGCCGCTGTTGAGCACCTCCAGCAGCTCGCCCTGCAGCGCGCTGACCGCGCTGGGCACGTCGCGGATGTTCTCCAGGCGCCGCTCGGCGGTGACGGTGACGGTCTGCAGCTGGCCGGCCGGCGCGGTCTGCGCCAGCGCCGGCAGCGCGCCGGCGGCCAGCGCGGCCAGGGCGGCGCCCGGCAGCGGGCGAACGGGGAAGCGGAAGGCATGTGCCATGGGGCTGCTCCTGCGGGAGGTTCCTGTCCGATGGCCCGCTGCGCGGCGTGGCACGGGCCGGCTCAACGGCCGACGCTACCATCGGCCAACGCCGCCGCGGGGCCTCCCGATGCGGTCGCGCAACGCCCCCACCTAAGACCATGCTCGACGACGCCCGGCTTGCCGACTACCGCCGCGACGGCTACCTGGCCCTGCCGGGGTTCAAGTCTGCCGACGAGGTGGCCGCAGCCATCGCGCGCGCCCGCGCGCTGGTCGCCGGCCCCGAGGCGGCCCCGGTGGCCGGCCGCTTCTCGACGCGCGACCGCGCGCTGGTCGACGACGCCGCGCTGCTGGCCTCGGCCCACGCGGTACATGCCTTCTACGAGGAGGAGGCCTTCGACGCGCAGGGCGGCTTCCGCGTGCCGCGCGAGTTGGCCATCAACAAGATCGCCCATGCCCTGCATGTCGCCGACCCGGTTCTCGCCCCGTTCTCGCGCGGCCCCCGGCTGGCGGCACTGGCCGCGGCGCTGGGGCTGCGCCGGCCACAGCAACGCCAGTCCATGCTGATCTTCAAGCAGCCGCGCATCGGCGGCGTGGTCGACTGGCACCAGGACGCCAGCTTCTTCGTCACCGAGCCGCACAGCGTCACCACCTTCTGGTTCGCGCTGGAGGACGCCACGCTCGCCAACGGCTGCCTGTGGGTCGAACCCGGCGGCCACCGCGGCGCGCGCGGCGTGCTGCGCGAGCAGTACGTCTGCGAGGACGGCCGGCTGCGCATGCAGCGGCTGTCCGACCTGCCCTGGCCCGACGCGCGCCAGGCGCGGCCGCTGCCGGTGCCCGCCGGCACGCTGGTCGTCTTCGACGGCCTGCTGCCGCACTACAGCGCGCCCAACCGCTCGGAGCGCTCGCGGCTGGCCTACACCCTGCATGTCACCGACGCCGCCTGCGCCTACGCGGCGCAGAACTGGCTGCAGCCGCTGCCGGGGCGGGATCCCCCGGGGCTGGACTGAGGCCTCAGCGCCGCGGCGCCCTGGCGGCGCTGCGCGCGCCTGCCCTGGGCGCGCTGGGCGCCGGATTCGCCCAGGGGTCGGGCAGGCCCAGCGCGCGCAGGATCTCGCTCTCGCGCGCCTCCATGCGCCGGGCATCGGGGGCGCGTTCATGGTCCCAGCCCTGGGCGTGCAGCGCGCCGTGCACCAGCAGGTGGGCGTAGTGCGCGGCGAGGTCCGTGCCCTGGGCCTCGGCCTCGGCCTGCAGCACCGGGGCGCACAGCACCAGATCGGCGACGACCAGCGGCTCGCGCTGGTAGTCGAAGGTCAGCACGTTGGTGGCGTAGTCCTTGCCCCGGTAGTCGCGGTTCAGCGCCTGGCCCTCGTCGGCATCGACGATGCGCACCGCGAGCTGGGCCGGCGCGTCCAGCGCCGCGCGCAGCCAGCGCGCGACGCGGTGGCGAGGCAGCAGCGCGCGGTGGCGCGGGTCGGCGAACTGCAGCGACAGCTGCAGCGCGGGCCGGGCCACGCGCGTCATCGCGGCCCGTCCTGGCCAACGCGCCGGCGCCGCGCCGGCGCGGCCGCTGGCGCGTCGGCATCGCGCTCGTAGGCGCGCACGATGCGCGCCACCAGCGGGTGGCGCACCACGTCCTGCGCACCGAACTCGGTGAAGGCGATGCCCTCCACACCCTGCAGCACGCGGCGCGCGTCGACCAGGCCGCTGGGCTGGCCGGCCGGCAGGTCGACCTGGCTCACGTCGCCGGTGACCACGCAGGTGCTGCCGAAGCCGATGCGCGTGAGGAACATCTTCATCTGCTCGCGGGTGGTGTTCTGCGCCTCGTCGAGGATGACGAAGGCGTGGTTCAGCGTGCGCCCGCGCATGAAGGCCAGCGGTGCGATCTCCAGCTGGCCGCGCTCGAAGGCCTTGCCCACACGCTCGAAGCCCATCAGGTCGTACAGCGCGTCGTACAGCGGGCGCAGGTAGGGATCGACCTTCTGCGCCAGGTCGCCGGGCAGGAAGCCCAGGCGCTCGCCGGCCTCCACCGCCGGGCGCGTGAGCACGATGCGCTGCACGGCGCTGCGCTCCAGCGCATCCACCGCGCAGGCCACCGCCAGGAAGGTCTTGCCGGTGCCCGCCGGGCCGATGCCGAAGGTGATGTCGCGCGCCAGCATCTGGCGCAGGTACTGGGTCTGGTTGGGCGTGCGGCCGGCCAGGTCGGGGTGACGGGTGTGCAGGCGGATGGGCGCCTCGCTGCCGGCAGCGGCGGCGTCGCGGGCGCCCTCGGCGCCGGCCTGCTTGAGCAGCAGCTGCAGCTGGCGCTCGTCGACGTCCGCGGCAGCGGCGCGGGCCCACAGCGCATCCAGCACGCCGGCCGTGCGCTGCACGGCGTCGCGCGGGCCCTCGATGCGGATCTCGTCGCCGCGGCGCGCCAGCTGTACCGCCAGGCCGGTCTCGATCTGGCGCAGGTGGGCGTCGATGGGGCCGCACAGGCGGGCCAGGCGCTGGTTGTCGGCGCTGTCGAAGCGGTGGCGGCGGATCACGGCGGGGGCGGTGGTGGCGAGCGCCGCATTGTCGCAGCGCCCGCCGCGGCGCCAGCGCGCGTGACCGGCTGCACGCGCCCGCCGCGGCCGCGCCCGGTAGCATGCGCCGCGATGCCCGGCCCCCGCACCACCCTGCCGTCCGCCAGACGGCCTGCCCGCCTCCAGGCGCCGCCATGGCGGTGGTGCGCGGCGCTGCTGGCGCTGCTGCTGGCCTGGGCCCTGCCGGCACAGGCGCAGACGCTGACCATCCGCTCGGCCCAGGTGGCCATCGGCGACGGCCCCGAGTTCCCGGCCGACGTGCCGGCGCAGACGGTGGCGCTGCCCGACGAATGGGACCGCACGCGGCCCGGCTTTGGCGGCTCGCTGTGGTACCGCATCGAGTTCCAGCCCTTCGGCTCGCCGGCACGCGGCGAGCTGCTGGCGCTGCGCATCGAGCAGCTGTGCAGCAACCTCGAGGTGCATCTCAACGGCCAGCTGGTGCACCGTGGCGGCCGCATGCAGCCGCCGCTGACGCACAACTGCCAGCACCCGCAGCTGGTGCCGCTGCCCGCGGCCCTGGTGCTGGCCGGCACCAACCGCGTCGATATCCGCGTCGTCGGCCACCCGCTGGCCGAGGTCGGCTCGCGCCAGCGTGCCGGGGCCCTGTCGGCGATGACGCTGGGGCCGCAGTCCGAGCTGGCGGCCGAGCACACGCGCCAGCTGGCGCTGCAGGTGCGGCTGCCGCAGGCGCTGGGCGCGACGCTGCTGCTGATGGGCGGCTTCATGCTGGCGCTGGGCTTCATCAACCGCAGCGAGAGCCACCTGGCCTACTTCGGCGCGCTGGCGCTGGGCTGGGCGGTGCTGGACGCGCGCCTGTGGCTGCGCGAGCTGCCCTTCGGCCACGAGACGGCCGAGTTCGTGCTGTGCCTGACGCTGGCCTTCATCACCTGGGCCGCGGTGCAGTTCCTGCTGCGCTGGGGCGAGCAGCGCGTGCGCGGCCTGGGCCTGCTGCTGCCGCTGCAGCTGGCCCTGGTGGCGCTGACGCTGTGGCTGGGTGGCCCGCAGCGCCTGAACGGCATCGCCACCGCCTGGTACGCGCTGCTGGCGGCCGAGGTGGCCATCGCCGGCGCCTGGGTGCTGTGGCAGCACCGCGTGCGCCTGCCCTGGTCGATGCTGGCGCTGCTGGCCACGGCGGCGCTGGCCGGCGCCATCGAGCTGGCTGCGCCCTGGGTCGGCGAGCGGCCCCTGCTGGCCCACCTGGCGCAGCTGATGATGCCGCTGGCGCTGGTGGTGCTGGGTCTGCGCCTGGTGCTGCAGCATGGCGTGGCGCTGCAGGAGTCCGAACAGGGCCGCCGCGTGCTCGAGGCGCGCGTGCGCGAAGCCGCCGCCGAGATCGAGCGCAACTTCCATGAACTGGCCGAGCTGCGCGTGCAGCAGGTCACCGAGCAGGAGCGCAAGCGCATCGCCGCCGACCTGCACGACGACCTGGGTGCCAAGCTGCTGACCATCGTGCACACCAGCGACGACGCGCGCATCAGCACGCTGGCGCGCGAGGCCCTGGACGAGATGCGGCTGTCGGTGCGCGGCCTCACCGGGCGCCCGGTGCCGCTGGCCAACGCGCTGGCCGACTGGCGCGCCGAGGTGGTGCAGCGGCTGGGCCAGGCCGGCATCGCCAGCGACTGGAACGCCCCCGAGGACCTGCCGCAGACGCTGAGCGCGCGCGCCTACGTGCAGACCACGCGCGTGCTGCGCGAGGCGGTGTCCAACATCATCAAGCACAGCGGCGCCAGCTACTGCACCGTGGGCGCCGCCATCGCCGGCGGCGACTTCCAGCTGCTGGTGCGCGACAACGGGCAGGGCATCGCGGCGCACGAAGGCCATTCGGTGGACCATGGCCACGGCCTGGCCAGCATGAAGCACCGCGCGCGGCAGCTGCAGGGCCAGTGCCTGGTCGAGTCGACGCCCGGGGCCGGAACCGTGATCCGCCTCACGCTTCCGCTGGATCGGGCGCTGGAGCGCTCCTGAAGCGGCCGACCGGCGCCGATAAGATGAAGTCCGAACCCCCGACGGCCAGGCCATGAAGACCATCCTGCTGCTCGAAGACCTGCCCGAGATCCGCGCCTGGATGCGCAAGCTCGTGCTCGAGGTCTTCCCCGACGCACACCTGTCGGAGAGCGCGCGCGTGCACGACGCGATCGAGCTGGTCAACGCGGTGAAGTTCGACCTGGCGCTGATCGACCTCGGCCTGCCCGATGGCAGCGGCGTCGACGTGGTGGCGCGGCTGCGCGAGACCCAGCCCGGCGTGCAGTCGGTGGTGGTGACCATCCACGACGACGACGAGCACCTGTTCCCGGCGCTGCAGGCCGGCGCCTTCGGCTACATCCTGAAGGAGCAGGCGCGCGAGCTGATCATCGAGCAGCTGCAGCGCATCAGCCAGGGCGAGCCGCCGCTGAGCCCGGCCATCGCGCGGCGCGTGATGGCGCACTTCCGCGAGGTCAGCAAGCCGCAGCCGGCCCAGCAGCAGCCCAGCAACCCGCTGCCCAACGTCAACCTCACCGAGCGCGAGAGCGAGGTGCTGCTGCGCGTGGCCAAGGGCTACACCCTGCCCGAGATCGGCGTGCAGCTGGGCCTGAGCCGCCACACCATCGCCGACTACGTGAAGCAGATCTACCGCAAGCTCAACGTCAGCTCGCGCGCCGAGGTCGCGCTCGAAGCGCAGCGCCTGGGGCTGTTCCGCTAGCAGCCCGCGCGGCGCAGGCCGCGCAGACTGCCAGCGCGCCCCTCTTTCTGTTCGGCTCCCCCGAGCCCCCTCCAAGAAGGGGCTCCAGTTCGTTGACGGGCACCCTCCAGCCTCCCTCCGAGAGGGAGACTCCGGTCAATCTGACGAAGGTACGGCCACGGAGCGGAAGCGCGGTCCCCGCGGGGACATGTCGCCGCAGGCGACCAGGGGCAGCTGCAGCGCCGGGCGCGCCCTCCCCTCACGGGGACAGACCGGCCATAGGCCGGTCAGGGGTCAGCGGCGGTGTTAACGCCCTGAACCCGATCCGGGTCCCCCGGTCGGGTTCAGCAGCCCCCTTGGGGGGTGAGCCCGGACACGAAGCGTCCAGTGGATGCTTCGTGCCTGGCGAACGGCTGGCCGCCTGCGGCCAGCGCGGCCTGCAAGGCCGGCGCCAGGCGCCGGGGGGCTAACGTTCTCTAAATGCTTCCTGAGACTTGATCAGCGGCCGCAGCAGGTACTGCAGCACGCTGCGCTGCCCGGTGCGGATCTCGACGCTGCCGGTCATGCCGGGCAGCACCGGCAGCGGCTGCTGCGCCGAGCCCAGCTGGCCCTCGGCCTGCACCTGCACGCGGTACCAGGTGGCGCTGTCGGCGCCGCCGCTGCCGGCGCGCTCGGCATCGCCCAGCGCGTCGGGGCTGATCATCGTCACCCGGCCCTGCAGCCCGCCGTAGACGGCGTACTCGTAGGCGCTGAGCTTCACCGTCACCGGCTGGCCGACGCCGACGAAGCCGATGTCGGCGGGCCGCACGCGCGCCTCGATCAGCACGCGCTGGCCCACCGGCACGATCTCCATGATGGGCGCGCCGGCGTTGACCACGCCGCCGGGCGTGTTGGCCTTGATCTGCTTGACCAGGCCGGCCACCGGCGAGACCAGGGTGGTGCGGCGCAGCGCATCGTCGCGCACCACCATCTGCTCCTCCAGCAGCGTGAGCTCGGTGCGCGCGCGCACCAGCTCGGCGTTGGCCTCCTGGCGGAAGCGGTTGAGGCGCTCCTGGCTCTGCAGCTGCAAGTCGTTAAGCTGGCGGCGCACGCGCATCACCTCGACCTCGCTCATCAGCCCCTTGGCGGCCAGGCCCTCGGCCACCTGAAGCTCGCGCTGCAGCAGCGCGGCGCTGCGCCGGTTGGTGCCCACGGCCTCGTTCAGCGCCTGCTGGCGCGCCTCGTGGTTGGCGGTCTCGCCCTGCACCACCGCGTCGGGCAGACCGGCGGGAAACTTCAGCGGCCGGCCGCGCGCCTCGGCCTCCAGCCGCGCCACGGCGCCGCGCAGCGCCAGGCGCTTGGCCTGGCCCTCGGCCTGCTGGGCCTCGACGCGCGTCGGATCCAGCATCGCCAGCGCCTGGCCCACGGTGACGGCCTGGCCCTCGCGCACCAGCAGCTCGCGCAGGATGCCGCCCTCCAGGCTGGCGATGACCTGCTCGCGCCCGTCGGGCACCACGCGGGCGCTGGCCTTGGCCACGATGTCGACCTTGGCCAGCGCCGCCCAGCCCAGGCCCGCGGCCAGCGCCGCCAGCAGCAGGTAGACGGCCCAGATCGCCGCCGGCGCCGGCTCCACCACCTGGGCCGCGCGCACCGGGTCGACGAAGTGCATGTCGCCGCCGCGCAGGCCGCGGGCACTGCCGCTCACAGCGCGGCCTCACGCTGCACCGGCTGCGCGCTGGGATGCTGGTGCACGTTGGTCGCCGGGCCGGCGGCCGGCGCCGGGCGCGCGCCGGACAGCGCCTGCAGCACCTGCTCGCGCGGCCCGTCCATCACCACCCGGCCGCCATCGACGACGACGATGCGCTGCACCAGCTCCAGCACCGCCGGGCGGTGCGTCACCACCACCAGCGTGCAGCGGCCGGCGGCCACCTTCAGCTGGCGCAGGAAGGCCACCTCGCTCTGCGCGTCCATGCTGCTGGTGGGCTCGTCCATCAGCAGGATCTGCGGCCGCGTGACCAGGCAGCGCGCCAGTGCGACGAGCTGGCGCTGGCCGCCCGACAGCAACGCGCCGGCCTCGCCCACCGGCAGCTCCCAGCCCTGCGGGTGGCCGGCGACCAGCCGGTCCAGGCCGGTGAGCTGGGCCACCTCGGCCAGCCGGCCGGGGTCGGCGGCGGGCCGGTCCAGCAGCACGTTGTCGCGCAGCGTGCCGTGGAACAGGCGCGGGTCCTGGGCGACGAAGCCGACGCGCGCGCGGTAGTCGGCCGGGTCGATCTGGCGCAGGTCTATGCCGTCGGCCTCGACCTGCCCCTGCTGCGGCTGGTACAGCCCGGCCAGCAGGCGCAGCACCGTGCTCTTGCCCGAGCCGATGCGGCCCAGGATGGCGACGCGCTCGCCGGGCTGCATGGCCAGGCTCAGCCCCTTCAGCACCCACGGCCCCTCGCCGGCGGCCACCGCGCCGGGCAGCGCCGGCGCCGGGTAGGCGAAGTGCACCTCGCGCAGCGCCAGCTGGCCGCTGAGCTCGCGCCGCGGCACGTAGCTGCGGCCATGCTCGCGCTCCACCGGCTGGTTCATCAGCCGGTCCAGCGCACGCATCGCGGCGCGCGTGCCCTGGTAGCGGGTGGCCAGCTGCACCACGCTGGCCAGCGGCGCCACGCCGCGGCTGCCGAACATCACGGCGGCGAACAGCGCGCCGGCGCTGATGGTTTTGGCGTCGATCAGGAACACGCCCCAGACCAGCATCACCAGCGTCACCGCCTGCATGCTGACGGCGCTGATGTTCATCGACCAGGCGGCGACGCGGCGCGAACGCAGCGCGGCGGTGGCGGCGATCGCCGTGGCCTCCTCGTAGCGGCGCAGGAAGCGGCCCTGGGCGCCGGCGGCCTTGATGTCCTCCAGGCCGTCGACGGCCTCGACCAGCACGCCGTGCAGGTCGGCGGTCTGCTGCATCTGCTGCGTCATCGCGCGCTGCAGCGAGCCCTGGATCACCCAGGCCAGCGCCAGCAGCACCGGGATGGTCAGCACCAGCACCCAGCCCAGCGGGCCGGCGATGACGAAGGTCATCGCGACGAAGATGACGATGAAGGGCAGGTCGGAGATGGCCGCCAGCGTGGCCGAGGCGAAGAAGTCGCGCACCTGCTCGACCTGCGCCACATGGTGCGAGAAGGCGCCGGCCGACTCGGGCCGGTGCTCCATGCGCAGCGCCAGCGTCTGGCGGAACACCGTCGAGCCCAGGATCAGGTCGGCCTTGCGCCCGGCCATGTCGATCAGGTAGGCGCGCAGCTGGCGCGCCAGCAGGTCGAAGACCACGGCCAGGCCCCCTGCGGCGGCCAGCGCCCACAGCGTGACGAAGGCCTGGTTGGGGATGACCTTGTCGTAGACCACCGAGGTGACCAGGCCGGTCACCAGCATCAGCAGGTTGGACAGCAGCGCCGCCAGCAGCGCCGAGCGGTAGTAGGGCGTGAAGCGGCGCAGCGTGCCCCACAGCCAGTGCGTGCCGGGGTCGTGCAGCAGGCCGCCGCCGGCCTCGCGCACCGGCGCCGCCTGCGGCGTGGCCACCAGCGCCACGCCGCTGTACTCGGCCTGCAGCTCGTCTTCGCTGGCGCTGCAGGCATGGTGCTCGCGCCCGGGCATCACGATGTCGTAGCGGCGCGGGTCGGCGGCGTGGCGCGCGACGACGACGCAGGCGTCGCCGCCCTGCAGCAGCAGCACCGCCGGCAGCAGCAGGTGGTGCAGATCGGCCACGCGGCGCTGCACCAGGCCGGCGCTGTAGCCGGCCTCGCGCAGCGCGCGCAGCGCCTGGTCGGGGCCCAGCCGGCCGTGCACCGGCAGCCCGGCCAGCAGCGACTCGGGCGTGCGCTCGCGGCCGTGGTGGCGCGTCAGCCACGACAGCGCATGCGCCAGCGCGTCGTTCTCCAGGTCCCAGCCCGGATCAGCGGCCTGCGGCGCGGTGTCGTTCATCGCGGGATGGTCGGGCCTGCGTTCAGGCGGCGGACGCGCGAGCGGCCAACGCCAGGCGCTCGAAGTGCGCCTCGATGGCGCGCACGATGGCCGGCACGTCGAACAGCGGCGACTGCCGTCCCTGCTCGGCCAGGTAGCGGCGGTACGAGGCCAGGCGCAGCGGCTGCTGCGCCAGCGTCACCGCCAGGCGCTCGTAGTCGGCCAGGTGGTCGGTGGCCAGCTCGGGCAGGCCGACGGCCGCGAGCAGGCTGCCGCACATGCGCGAGATGTAGCTGCGGCCGCTGCGCGTGACGATGGGCAGGCCCATCCACAGCGCGTCGCTGGCGGTGGTGCCGGCGTTGAAGGGGAAGGTGTCCAGCATCAGGTCGGCCAGCTGGAAGCGGGCCAGGTACTCGGCCGGCGTGACGCGGGGCGCGAAGAACAGCCGGTTGGGGTCTATGCCGGCGCGCGCCGCCTCCTGGCGCAGGTTGTCGCGCGCCGTCTCGTTGTCGGCCAGCAGCCACAGCACCGCGTGCGGCACCGCCGTCAGGATGCGCATCCAGGCGCCGTACATCTCGGGCGTGAACTTGTGGTTGTTGTTGAAGCTGCAGAAGACGAAGGCGTCGTCGGGCAGGCCGTAGCGGGCGCGGGTGGGCAGCGGCGCCACCTCGCGCTGGCGGTCGCTGACCTGGTAGCAGTGCGGCAGGTACAGCGGCTTCTCGCTGCAATAGGGCAGCAGCTCGGGCGGCATCACGTAGCGGTCGGCCAGCATCCATTCGACGCCGGGGATGGCCGAGGTGCCGGGCAGGCCCAGGTAGGACACCTGCACCGGCGCCGGGCGCTGCAGCAGGATCGCCGGGCGCGCGCCGCTGGTCAGGCCCTGCAGGTCGACCAGCACGTCGATGCCGGCCTGGGCGATCAGCCGCGCCGCGGTGGCGTCGTCGACGCCGGCCAGCCGGGTGTGGTGGTCGAAGGCCGCCAGCAGCCGGCGGCGCAGCGGCGTGTCGGACTCCGGCGTCCAGCAGAAGGCGTGCACCTCGAAGCGCTCGCGGTCGTGCAGCTCGTACAGCTCGGCGCTGAGCAGGCCCACGGCGTGCAGGTGCAGGTCGCCCGAGAGGTAGCCGATCCTGATGCGGCCCTCGCGCCTGGCCGGCAGCTGCTTCCACAGCGGCACGGCCGGCGGCTTGGGCAGCCGCTCGTGCACGAAGCGCTGCGCCGCCAGCAGCTGCAGCGCCGGGTCGTCCCGGGTGCCCATCATCGCCAGCAGCGAGGTGCCGGTGAGCAGCTGGTGCGGCGTGACCTCGCCCACCGGCGCGTCGTGCGGCCAGGCGCACTGCTTCTGGCGGATGTGCAGGTAATGCTGGATCACGTCGGGCTGGGCCGGCTGCTGCTGCAGCGAGCGGCGCATCAGCGCCTCGGACTCGGGGTAGCGCTTGAGCTGCTCGAGCAGCCGCGCGCTGTTGTTCAGCGCGTGCAGCACATGCTCGGGGGCCGGCGCGGGCGTGGCGTCGAACACCTCCTGCCACAGCGCCAGCGCGCCGGCGGGGTCGCCGCGGCGCTCCAGCAGGTGGGCCAGGTTGAGCTTGGCCGGGGCGAAGGCGGGGTCGGGCACCAGCGCGTCGCGGTAGGCGGCCTCGGCGGCCTCGTGCTGGCCGGCGGCCGACAGCAGCGTGCCATGGTTGAAGGCGGCGATGTGGCGCAGCGGCGAGGCCGTGTTGGCGGCCCGCCAGCCGGCGTAAGCCGCCAGCGCGGCGGCGCCCTGGCCGGCGGCCTGCAGCGCGTCGGCGCGCGCCATCAGCTCGGGCAGCGTCAGGCCCGCGGCCTGTGGCGCGGTGCTCGGCGCAGCGTCGGCCACAGCGGCGGCGGCTGCGGCCACAACGGGCTCGGCGACGGAAGGCATGCGGCTCCTCGGGGCGTGGATCGGCCGATCCTAGGCAGCACCGCCGCCCCACAGCCGGGCAAAAACGGGGCGAAGCCGGTGCTGTTCGCTGCCCGGGCGGGGGGCGGGCGCGGCAGGCCGCGTGACGGAATGCACGGGGAGCCGGGCCGCCGGTCACCCCCACCGGGTATCGGCCGGCGGGCGCACGGCTCAAGCCGGCGCGGCGTTTGCCGAAAGCCAAGAGACAAGGCGCCATACCAGCGCCGCAGCAGCGCCGGCGCACGCGGGCCCGCGTGCGCGCCCTCCGTCGTCACCTCTGAAGGTTCGTCATGATCAAGTCCCTGTTCTCCGCCCTCGCCCTGGTCGGCCTCTGCGCCGCCACTCCCGCCCTGGCCCAGGAAACCCCCGCCACGCTGGACGGCGTGAAGCTGGTCACCGCCGAGCAGGCACGTGACCTGGGCGCCAAGGGCGCCGCGCTGGTCGACACGCGCACCCCCAACGAGTTCTCCGAGAAGACGGTCAAGGGCGCGATCAACGTGCCCTACAAGGAGAAGAGCGCCAAGGCGGTGGGCTTCGACAAGGCCGCCGACAGCTTCGACCTGAGCAAGCTGCCCGCCGACAAGAACGCCCCGGTGATCTTCTTCTGCAACAGCGGCACCTGCTGGAAGAGCTACAAGGCCTCGGTGGTGGCGCGCGACGCCGGCTACAAGCAGGTGGGCTGGTTCCGCGGCGGCATGCCCGAGTGGAGCACCAAGGGCCTGCCCACGCAGTAAGCCACCGGCTCCCGAACCCGCGCAACAACAAGCAGGGAGGCCGCCATGCGGCAACTGAGCATCCGGGCCCGGCTCTCGCTGGCCATGGCGGCCGTCGCCCTGGGTGGCGCCGTGCTGGCCGCGATGGCGGTGCTGTCCGGCCAGCGCAACAGCCAGGCGCTGCACAGCCTGGTCGACGACAACGTCAGGCCGCTGCTGGCCATCCAGCGCATCGACGGCACGCTCAACGCGGTGCGCTTCCGCGCCGCCGGTGCGCTGCTGGACCACTTCCCGCTGCAAGGCAACGTCAACCACCTCAAGGAGTCGATCCAGGTGGTCGACGCGGCCTGGAAGACGGTCGACGCGCAGGCCCCGGCCCACCCCGAGGAGGCCGAACTGCTCAAGCAGATGCGTGCCGGCTACCCGGCGGTGCCGGCACTGCTGGCCAAGCTGGAGCAGGCCTACGCCAAGGGCGACAAGGGCGCCGTCGACGACATCCTGCAGAGCGACTGGGCGCCCGTGCACAAGGGCTTCGTCAAGCCGATGACGGCGCTGACCAGCCTGCAGGAGAAGGTTTCGGAGACCACCGCCGCGGCGGCGCAGGCCGGCAACCGCCAGCGCACCTGGGCGGCGGTGGGCGTGGCGCTGGCCATGGCGCTGGGTGTGGGCGGCGCGATCTGGCTGACCTGCCGCGCCGTGGTGCGCGCGCTGGCCGACGCCAGCGAGACGGCACGCGCCATCGCGCAGGGCGACCTGTCGCGCGACATCGACACCAGCCGCAGCGACGAGATCGGCCAGCTGACGCAGGCGCTGGCCCAGATGCAGGACGCGCTGGCCGCGCTGGTGGGCAGCATCCGCACCAGCGCCGACAGCATCGCCACCGCCAGCACGCAGATCGCCAGCGGCAACATCGACCTGTCGCAGCGCACCGAGCAGCAGGCCAGCTCGCTGCAGCAGACTGCGGCGACCATGGAGCAGCTGGGCACCACCGTGCGCCACAACGCCGACAGCGCCAGCCAGGCCAACCAGCTGGCGCGCGGCGCCAGCCAGGTGGCCAGCACCGGCGGCAGCGTCGTCGAGCAGGTCGTGCAGACCATGAAGGGCATAGACGCCAGCAGCAAGAAGATCGCCGACATCATCTCGGTGATCGACGGCATCGCCTTCCAGACCAACATCCTGGCGTTGAACGCGGCGGTGGAAGCGGCCCGCGCCGGCGAGCAGGGCCGCGGCTTCGCCGTGGTCGCCGGCGAGGTGCGCAGCCTGGCCCAGCGCAGCGCGCAGGCGGCCAAGGAGATCAAGGGGCTGATCAGCGACAGCGTCGAACGCGTCGAACTGGGCAGCGCCCAGGTCGGCCAGGCCGGCGCGACGATGAACGAGATCGTCGGCGCCATCCAGCGCGTCAGCGACATCGTGGCCGAGATCAGCGCCGCCAGCGCCGAGCAGAGCTCGGGCGTGGGCGCGGTGGCCAGCGCCGTGCACGACATGGACCAGGGCACGCAGCAGAACTCGGCCCTGGTCGAGGAGAGTGCCGCCGCGGCCGAGAGCCTGCGCCAGCAGGCGCAGCAACTGGTCCAGGCGGTGGCGGTGTTCCGGCTGCGCGCCGGCGTCACGGGCGCCCGCGGCTGACACGCCGCCGGCGCGCGGCCCGGCCGGGCTGCCGGCCGCGCTCAGCGCGCGGTCGGGGTCTCCAGCAGGTCCTCGTCGGGCTCGTCGCCGGGCAAAGGCGCCGCGCCCTCGTCCTCCGGCGGCGCCACCAGCGTCACCGGCACCGTGGCCAGCTCCAGCATCGCCAGCGCCACGCGGCCCGGCGCCTCGCCGCGGCCGCGCCCCATCACCACGGCGTCGCAGCCGTAGTTCTCGAGCAGTTCGGGCAGCAGCGTCGCCGGCTGGCCGCCGGCGACCTCGCTCTCGTAGTCGATGCCGGCGGCTTCCAGCAGCGCCTCGGCCGGCGCCAGCAGGTCGGCGCCGGCGGCGCGGCGCACTTCGTCGAGCACCGCGCTGTCGTGGGCCACGACCACCTCGTACAGGGTGGGCGGCTCCTGCACGTTGACCAGCACGCCGCGCAGCGACAGTCCGGCCCGTGCCAGCGCCACCGCATGCGCCACCGCGGCCAGCGCCGCGGCCGAACCATCGACAGGCAGGAACAGCTTGATCATCGAGGGGCCTCCGGGCAGGTTGTCTCGCGGCCAGCGTAACGCCGGCGCGCCGTGCTGACCAGCGCGGCGGATTGCCCGGGGTCAAGCCCCGGCGTCGTGCTGCTGCCGCGGCCGGCTGCGCCCGGTTCGCGAACCGGGCCACAATGGCAGCGACGCCCGATGGGAGGAACGGCATGACGAACCCCACCCTCAGCCCGGCAGCGGGCCAGCGCCGCCAGGCCCTGCTGGCCGCCGCCACCGCGCTGGCGCTGTGCGCCGCCCCAGGCCTGGCGGGCGCGCAGCAGCGCGCCGGCGAGCGCCCGGTGCCGCCGGCCCCGGCGCTGGCCAAGCCCGAGGACGCGGCGCGCTCGCGCAGCGCGTCGCTGCCGGCCAAGGGCCTGTTCGTCGGCGACAAGCTCAGCGACACGGCGCGCAAGCAGCTGGCCGAGCTGGTGGTCGAGGCGCACAGCCTGGACGTGCAGGTGGCCCTGGTGGTGCCCAGCGGCCCCTGGCAGATCGACGGCAGCGGCAGCGGTGAGCGCCAGCTCACCCCGGCGCGCCTGGAAGCCGTGCGCCGCTACCTGGCCGAGCGTGGCGTCGACGGCAAGCGCATCTACGTCGAGAGCCGCATCGATGCCAAGCTCAAGGAACCGCGCCTGGACGTGCAGCTCGTCGGGCGGCCGGCAGGGCAGAACTAGGAGTTGGCGCGGCTGCTGCCGCGCCAACTCCTAGCCTGCGGCCCTGAGTTCCGCTCCCCCGAGCCCCCTCCGAGCGGGGGCTCCGGTTCGTTCCGCCGCACCCTCCAGCCTCCCTCCGAGAGGGAGGCTCCGGGCAGTCTGACAAGAGACCTGGCACTGCCGGCTCGAAACGCAGCGCCGCCCGCACGCCTCGGTCAAGCCGAGAAGAAGCGAGGGTCCGGCTCCGCCGGCCCGAAGCGGAACGGCCCCCTCGGGGGGTAGCGACCGGAGGGAGCTTGGGGGCTCAATATCTCCCGGTGATGCCAGCCACGCGCAGGTAGATCGTCGCCACCGAGGCCACCAGCACGCGCTGCAGCCAGCCGCGCCAGCCGGCCAGCCGCCGGCCGGCGCCCACCTCGACCGACTCGGCGAAGGCCACGTCCAGCCGCTCGCGCAGCGCACGTGCGAAGTCGGCATCGCGCACCACCACGTTGGCCTCCAGGTTCAGCAGCAGCGACAGCGGGTCGATGTTGGAGCTGCCCACCGTGGCCCAGCTCTCGTCGACCACCGCCACCTTGGCGTGCAGGAAGGCCGGCGTGTACTCGTGGATGCGCACGCCGGCGGCCACCAGCGGCTGGTACAGCGCCTGCGCCGCCATCGCCGCGATGCGGTAGTCCACCTTGCCCTGCAGCAGCAGGCGCACGCGCACGCCGCGCTTGGCGGCCTGGCGCAGCGCGCGGCGGAACACGCGGCCCGGGTAGAAATACGGCACGGCGATGTCGACGGCCGTCTGGGCGCGGCGGATCGCCTCGACGTAGCTGCGCTCGATGGCACGGCGCTGGCGCAGGTTGTCGCGCACGACGAAGGCGGCGCGCATCGGCTCCTGCGTCGCCGGCGGCGGCTCGGGCGCCAGGCCGCGCAGTTGCTGGATCAGCTCGCGTGCCTGCTTCACCGGCCGGGCGCTGCGCGCCAGCGCGCGCACCTCGTCGCGCCAGTCGCGCCACAGGTGGGCACGCGCCCACATTGCCCGCGCCGTCGCATGCACCGCCACCACCAGCGGGCCGCGCACGGCCACCGCGAAGTCCAGCCGCGGCCGATCGGCCCAGCCGTGGTGCATGTCGTGGCGGTCGTCGATGACGTTGATGCCACCGACGAAGGCCACCTGCTCGTCGCAGACGCACAGCTTGTGGTGCAGCCGCCGCAGCTGCCCCGGCTGCAGCCAGGCGTACCAGCGCTCCAGCGGACGGAACACCTCCAGCCGCACGCCACTGCCGGCGAACATGCGGCGCACGCCCTCCAGCGTGGCGATGGAGCCGAAGCCGTCGACCACCACGTGCACCGCCACGCCGCGCCGCGCCGCGGCGATCAGCGCGCTGGCGATGCCCGCCGCCGCCGGGTCGTCGTGGAAGATGTAGGTGGCCAGCCAGACCTCGTGCGCCGCGGCGGCGATGGCCTCGCACATCGCCGGGAACAGCTCGTCGCCGCCCTGCAGCAGGCGCACGCCGTTGCCGCCCACCAGCGCAGGCCGGGGCACCCGGGTCCAGCCGCGCAGCTGTTCGAGGTCGGGGGCGGCCATGGCACGCAACGGGGTGGCGGGTCAGACCGGGTCGAGCTCGGCCACCAGCGGCAGGTGGTCGGACATGCGTGCCCAGACCAGGCCGCGCGGCACCATCGTCGAGACGCAGCGCAGCCCGCGCAGGTAGAAGCGGTCCAGCGCGAACACCGGCGCCAGCGACGGGAAGGTGGCGCGCTGGGTGCGCCTGCTGCCCGGCACGTCGGCACGGCTCAGGCCCAGGTCGGCCATCGGGCCGTCGAGGCGCTCGCCCCAGTCGTTGAAGTCGCCGGCCACCACCAGCATCTCGCCCGGCGGCACCGAGGCCTCGATGAAGGCCGCCAGGCGCTGCACCTGGCGCACGCGGCTGGCATGGGCCAGGCCGAAGTGCACGACGATGGCGTGCAGCGGCGCGCCCTGCCAGGTCACCGGCACGTGCAGCAGGCCGCGCTGCTCGAAGCGGTGGTCGCTGACGTCGTGGTGGCCGATGTCGCCCATCGGCCAGCGCGACAGCAGCGCATTGCCATGCTCGCCATGGCGGGTGACGGCGTTGGTGCGGTAGGCCACGTCGTAGCCGTCGGGGGCCAGGTAGTCGGCCTGGCCCTGCTCGGGCCAGCCGAACCAGGTGCGGTCGAAGCGCCGCGCCTCGCGGTGGTGGAACAGCCGCACCTCCTGCAGGAACACCAGGTCGGCGTCGAAGGCGGCCACGGCCTGGCCCAGGTTGTGGATCTCCAGCCGCTTGCGCGGACCGACGCCGCGCACGCCCTTGTGGATGTTGTAGGTGGCCACGCGCAGCGCGCCGTCGCCGCTGTAGGGCGGCATCAGCGTGGAGTGCAGGCGGTTCAGCGTGTTCATGCGGTGTCGGCGGCGGCCTGGCGGGCCAGCTCGCGGATGGCGGCGGCGTTGCTCGGCGAGAAGCAGGCCTCGGCCGCCTGCGCCCAGGGCAGCCAGCGCTGGGCGCGGTGTTCGCGCGGGTTGAGCCTGACCTCGCGCGGCGCCGGCAGGCACAGCGAGAACACATGCTCGGTGTTGCGCGTGACGCCGGGCGCGTAGCGCTGGCGCCACTGCGGGTAGATCTCGTAGTCGTGGGCACGGCCCCAGTCGCGCAGCGTGCCGTCGGCGATGCCGGTCTCCTCGAGCAGCTCGCGCCGCGCGGCCTCGGCCAGCGGCTCGTCGTCGCGGTCCAGCGCGCCGGTGACGCTCTGCCAGTAGCCCGGGTGCAGCGCGCGCTCGATGAGCAGCACCTGCAGCTGCGGCGTGTGGATCACCACCAGCACCGACCGCGGGATCTTGTAGGCGCGCGGCGCGCTCAACGGCAGGCCTCCATGCAGCGACGGCCCGCACCCGGGATGGGGGCGGGCCGTCGGATGTTAGCGGCGGCCGGGGGGCCGCCGCGACGCCCTCACGCGGCCGGCTGCGGGTTCCGCAACCGGATGTGCAGCTCGCGCAGCTGCGCCTCGTCCACCAGGCCCGGCGCGCCGGTCAGCAGGCACTGCGCGCGCTGGGTCTTGGGGAAGGCGATCACGTCGCGGATGCTCTCGGCGCCGGTCATCAGCGTGGCGATGCGGTCCAGGCCGAAGGCCAGGCCACCATGCGGCGGCGCGCCGTACTGCAGCGCGTCGAGCAGGAAGCCGAACTTGATGCGCTGCTGCTCGGGCGTGATCTTCAGCGCCTCGAAGACCTTGGCCTGGACCTCGGCGCGGTGGATACGCACCGAGCCGCCGCCGATCTCCCAGCCGTTGAGCACCATGTCGTAGGCCTTGGCCAGGCAGCGCCCCGGGTCGCTGGCCATCAAGGCCTCGTGGCCGTCCTTGGGCGCGGTGAAGGGGTGGTGCACCGCCACCCAGCGGTCGCCCTCGTCGTCGTGCTCGAACATCGGGAAGTCGACCACCCACAGCGGCGCCCACTTGTCCTCGAACAGGCCCTTGGCGCGGCCGAACTCGCTGTGGCCTATCTTCAACCGCAGCGCGCCGATGGCGTCGTTGACCACCTTGGCCTTGTCGGCGCCGAAGAAGATCAGGTCGCCATGGCAGGCGCCGGTACGCGCCAGCATCTGCTCGATCGCCCCGTCGTGCAGGTTCTTCACGATCGGGCTCTGCAGCCCCTCGCGGCCCTTGCCCGGGTCGTTGACCTTGATCCAGGCCAGGCCCTTGGCACCGTAGATCTTGACGAACTCGGTGTAGGCGTCGATCTCGCCGCGGCTCATCTCGCCGCCATGCGGCACGCGCAGCGCCACCACGCGCCCGCCGGGGGTGGTGGCCGGGCCCGAGAAGACCTTGAAGTCGACGTCGCGCATCAGGTCGGTCAGCTCGGTGAACTGCAGCTTCACGCGCAAGTCGGGCTTGTCGCTGCCGTAGCGGAACATCGCCTCGGCGTAGCTGAGCTCGGCGTAGGGCGGCAGCTCGACGCCCATCGCCACGCGGAACACCCGGCGCACCATGGCCTCGGTGATGGCGCGGATCTCGGCCTCGTCGAGGAAGCTGGTCTCGATGTCGATCTGCGTGAACTCGGGCTGGCGGTCGGCGCGCAGGTCCTCGTCGCGGAAGCACTTGGTGATCTGGTAGTAGCGGTCGAAGCCGGCCACCATCAGCAGCTGCTTGAACAGCTGCGGGCTCTGGGGCAGCGCGAAGAACTGGCCGTCGTGCACGCGGCTCGGCACGAGGTAGTCGCGCGCGCCCTCGGGCGTGCTCTTGGTGAGCATCGGCGTCTCGATGTCGATGAAGCCCTGCTCGTCGAGGAAGCGGCGCACCTCCATCGCCACGCGGTAGCGCAGCATCAGGTTCTTCTGCATCGTCGGGCGGCGCAGGTCCAGCACGCGGTGCGTCAGGCGGGTGGTCTCGGACAGGTTCTCGTCGTCGAGCTGGAACGGCGGCGTGACGCTGGCGTTGAGCACCTCCAGCGTGTGGCACAGCAGCTCGACCTTGCCGCTGGTCAGGCCGGCGTTCTCGGTGCCCGCCGGGCGCGCGCGCACCAGGCCGGTGACCTTCAGGCAGAACTCGTTGCGCACGCCCTCGGCGGTGGCGAACATCTCGGGCCGGTCGGGGTCGCAGACGACCTGCACCAGGCCTTCGCGGTCGCGCAGGTCGATGAAGATCACGCCGCCATGGTCGCGGCGGCGGTGCGCCCAGCCCATCAGCGTGACGGTCTGGCCCAGCAGCGCTTCGCTGACCAGGCCGCAGTAGGTGGTTCTCATTGCATCACTCCAGGATTCAATCGTGTTCGGGGTCGTGGTGGCGGCGCTCAGGCGGGGCGGCCGCCACGGCGGGCGGGCGCGCCGTCAGGGCTGGCCGGCTGCCGGGCCGGGCCAGCCCGTTCAATTTCGCGCCGGCAGGGCGGCGCTGGCGCCGCCCGCGGGGGGCGCCACGACGCCCATCGAGATCACGTACTTGAGCGCCTCGTCGACGCTCATCTTCAGTTCGATGACGTCGCTGCGCGGCATCATCAGGAAGAAGCCCGAGGTGGGGTTGGGCGTGGTCGGCACGTAGACGCTGACGAACTCGCCCGGCAGCAGCTGCGCCACCTCGCCGCCGGGGCGGCCGGTGACGAAGGCGATGGTCCACGAGCCCTGGCGCGGGTACTGCACCAGCACCGCCTCGCGAAAGGCGTTGCCGCTGCTGGAGAACAGCGTGTCCGAGACCTGCTTGACCGAGTTGTAGATGCTCTTGACGATGGGGATGCGCCCCATCAGCGTGTCCCACTGCCGCAGCCACCACTGGCCGAAGATGTTGGCGACGAAGAAACCGGTGAGCAGGAAGGCCACACCCAGCACCAGCACCCCGATGCCGGGCACATGGCGCAGCCACTCGATGGTGGCGTGCGCCGACTGCGGCAGCACCGCCTGGCCGGCGGTCAGCACCCAGTGGAACACGCCGTCGAGCACCGCGAGCAGCCACGAGAGCACCCAGATCGTGATGGCCAGCGGCAGCCACACCAGCAGGCCGGTGACGAGGTGCTTCTTCATGGCGCGGGCGCGTCAGGGCGCCGGCGCAGCGGGCGCGGGCGGCGGCGTGGCGGCTGGCTGGGCCTCGGACTTGGCCGCGGCGGCAGGCTTGTCGGCGGCCGGCTGGCCAGCGGCGGGCTCGGCGGCCGACGCCGCCGGCTGCTCCCCGGGCTTGTCGGCGGCCTTCTTGCCGCCGTCGCCGCGGAAATCGGTGACGTACCAGCCCGAACCCTTGAGCTGGAAGCCGGCGGCGGTCACTTGCTTGCTGAAGGCCTCGGCCCCACAGGCCGGGCAGACGCGCAGCGGCGCGTCGGACAGCTTCTGCAGCACGTCCTTGGCGTGGCCGCAGGCGGCACAACGGTAGGCGTAGATGGGCATGGCGCGACGGCAGGCTACTGAGCGGACAAAGCCGCGAATTATAGGTGCCGGGCCGCTCTTCAAGCCCCCTGGCGCCGCAAGGGCCGCGGCGGCCGCGCGGGCGCTCAGTGGCCGCCGTGGCCGTGCTGGCCCGGCAGCGGCTTGGCGTGCGCCAGCGTGTGCTCGATCGAGTGGCCCTGGTTGCCGATGATCGTCGGCGCCAGCGTGCCGATCAGCATGCCGACGATGGAGGCGAAGAAGCCGACCAGGTTGGGCGGCACCAGGGCCTCGGGGGCGATGGTGTTGGCGGTGAGCCAGCTGCCCACCCCGAGCACGATGGAGAACAGCGCGCCCTGGGTGTTGGCGCGCTTCCAGTAGGCGCCCGCGATCAGCGGCACGAAGGCGCCGGTGAGCGTCACGTTGTAGGCGTTCTGCACCATCTCGTACATGGTGCTGGTGCTGTTGACGGCGAACACCAGCGCGCAGGCCGTGAAGGTGACGAGGATGATGCGCAGCGTCAGCAGCATCTGCTTGTCACCCATGCGCGGCGCGAAGGGGCGGATCACGTTCTCGGTGAACAGCGCGGTGGGCGCCAGCAGCGCGCCGCTGGCGGTGGACAGGATGGCCGACAGCAGCGCACCGAAGAACAGCACCTGCGCCCACAGCGGCATCTTGCCCAGCACCAGGTCGGGCAGGATGCGCTGGATCTCGCGCGCGTCCTCGCTGCTGAACAGCCCGCCCAGCGTGGGGTCGGCCACCAGCGCCGCGTAGGCGATGTAGATGGGCACGAAGGCGAAGCAGAAGTAGACCAGGCCGCCGATGATGGTGCCGCGCACCGCGGTCTTCTCGTCCTTGGCGCTGGTCATGCGCTGGAACACGTCCTGCTGCGGGATCGAGCCGAAGGCGAAGGCGAGGAAGGCGCCGGCCATGGCCCACCACGCGGCGGCGTCCATGCTGGCCGGGAACATCACCAGCTTGCCGTCGGCGGCGGCCTGGGCGATGACCTTGTCGACGCCGCCGGCCAGGTCGCCCACCAGCACCGCGATCAGGCTCAGGCCGACCAGGATCACCACCGTCTGGAACAGGTCGGTGAAGGCCACCGACCACATGCCGCCGAAGATGGTGTAGACCACCACCACCGCGGCACCGATCAGGATCGCCTGGTTCAGCTCCAGCGCGCCGCCGCTCAGGCCGTAGATCACCAGCCCCAGCGCCGTCATCTGCGCGCTGGTCCAGCCCAGGTAGCTGAGCACGATGGACAGGCTGGTCAGCACCTCCACCGGCTTGCCGTAGCGCGCCTTGTAGAAGTCGCCGATGGTCAGCAGGTTCATGCGGTAGAACAGCCGCGCGAACAGCAGCGCCGCCAGCACCAGGCACAGCGAGGCGCCGAAGGGGTCGCCGGGAATGCCGTTGAGGCCGTCCTTGGCGAACGTGGCCGACACCGACAGCACGGTCTCGGCGCCGAACCAGGTGGCGAACACGGTGGCCACGTTCATGTACAGCGGCAGGCTGCGCCCGGCGACCAGGTAGTCGGCCGAGTTCTTCACGCGGCGCGCGGCGAGCAGGCCGATGGTGATGGTCAGCGCCAGGTACAGGGCGACGAAGGTCAGCAGCATGCGGGCACCTCAGCAGGCACGGGCGGTTGAAGAGTCGGTCGACGTGGCGGACGTTCGCGAAGCGGGCGGCAGTGTAAGCGCGCGCGGGCGCGCCCCGAACCGGGGGTGACCCGTGCTCGCCCCGGCCGGCGCAGCCGGGGAAAGCAAGCCTCAGACCAGCCCGGCGCGCGCGGCCAGCACCGCGGCCAGCACCCCGCCGACGAAGCCGGCCAGCGCCCACACCAGGCCCTGCAGCAGGCGGTTGGTGTGGCGCTGCTCGCGCAGCAGCGCGCGCAGCAGCGCCGCGTCGTGGCCGGCGGCGCCGCGCTGCAGCGTCTGGTGCAGCAGCCGCGGCAGCTCGGGCAGCATCTGCGCGTAGCGCGGCGCCTGCTGCACCAGCCGTTCGCCCAGCCCGCGCCAGCCCACCTGCTGGTTCATCCAGCGCTCGAGGAAGGGCTTGGCGGTGCTCCACAGGTCCAGCTCCGGGTCGAGCTGGCGGCCCAGGCCCTCGACGTTGAGCAGCGTCTTCTGCAGCAGCACCAGCTGCGGCTGGATCTCGACGTTGAAGCGGCGGCTGGTCTGGAACAGGCGCAGCAGCACCTGGCCCAGCGAGATGTCCTTCAGCGGGCGGTCGAAGTGCGGCTCGCAGACGGCGCGGATCGCGCCCTCCAGCGCGTCGACACGGGTGGCCGGCGGCACCCAGCCGCTCTCCACGTGCAGCTCGGCCACGCGCTTGTAGTCGCGGCGGAAGAAGGCGATGAAGTTCTGCGCCAGGTATTCCTTGTCGACCTCGGTCAGCGTGCCGATGATCCCGAAGTCCAGCGCGATGTAGCGGCCGAAGGTCTCGCTCGCCAGGCTCACCTGGATGTTGCCCGGGTGCATGTCGGCGTGGAAGAAGCCGTCGCGGAAGACCTGGGTGAAGAAGATGGTGACGCCGTCGCGGGCCAGCTTCTTGATGTCGACGCCGGCGTCGCGCAGCCGCGCCAGCTGGCTGATCGGCACGCCGGTCATGCGCTGCATCACGATCACGCTGCTGGTGCACAGCTCCCAGTGCATCTCGGGGATCAGCACCAGGCCCAGGCCCTGCATGTTGCGGCGCAGCTGGGCGGCGTTGGCGGCCTCGCGCACCAGGTCCAGCTCGTCGTGCAGGTAGTTGTCGAACTCGGCCACCACCTCGCGCGGGCGCAGCCGGCGGCCGTCGGCCGACAGGCGCTCGACCCAGCGCGCCAGCCGGTGCAGCAGGCTCAGGTCCTGCTCGATCACCGCCTGCATGCCCGGGCGCAGCACCTTCACCGCCACCTCGCGGCCGTCGTTGAGCACCGCGAAGTGCACCTGCGCGATCGAGGCGCTGGCCACCGGCTCGGCCTCGAAGTGCGCGAACAGCTCGGTCACCGGGCGGCCGAAGGCCGCCTCGACCTGGGCACGGGCCTGCGCCGCCGGGAACGGCGGCACGCGGTCCTGCAGCTTGGCCAGCTCGTCGGCGATGTGCGGCGGGATCAGGTCGCGCCGTGTGGACAGCACCTGGCCGAACTTGACGAAGATCGGGCCCAGCTTCTCCAGCCCCTGGCGCAGGCGCACGCCGCGCGGCGCGTCGAGCCGGCGGCCGATGGTGACCAGCCACACCAGCGCGCGCACCCAGCGCTGGCGGAATGCCGACAGCGCCACCTCGTCCAGCCCGAAGCGCAGGACGACGACGACGATGAAGACCAGGCGCGCCAGCTGCCTCAAGCTGCGTCCTCCGAGCGCGGCGCCGTCGCGGCGCTCATCGCGGCCCGGGCTTCCAGCGCGTGCCGCGTTCGCCCAGCGCCGCCAAGGCGCCGCGCAGACCGCCGGCGAGCGCGCCGCCCAGCTCGGCCAGCTGCTGCGCCACCACCGGGCCGAACAGGCGCTCGAGGTCGGCGGCGATGTCCCAGCGCAGGTTCTGCGTCAGCCAGCCCACGTCGGCGGCGAAGCCGGCGTCGCCCTCGATGCGCAGCGGCGGCTGCTCGCCGGCCAGCAGGCCGGCGGCCACGCGCAGCGGGTTGCCCAGCTCCACATGCAGCTTCAGCTCGGGCGCAGCGGCCGGCTCCGCGTCGCCGCACCACTCGAGCAGGCCGGCCGGCGTGACGCGCCAGGCCAGCACCGGCGGCGCCGGCAGCAGCGGCGGCCAGCCGTCCAGCTGCAGGCGCAGCACGCGCCCGGCATGGGGCAGCAGCCGCGCCGTGGCCACCGGCTCGGCGCCGATCACGTGGTTGAGCAACAGCGTCAGGCGCTCGGCCAGCGCTGGCGCCAGCAGGGCCTGCAGGCTGTGAAGCATTGCGCGATTGTAGGCAGCCGCCCCACTCCCTAAGCCGCGGGACGTCGCCGAATTGCCATGGCCCCTGGGTCACAATCCGCCGCTTGGCCCGGGTCGGCTGCTCGGAGGGAGCTAGGCAGCCAGCCGGGACGCCGTGTCCGACACCCGGGGAGGCTGCAGCAGCGCGCGGCCGCCGCGGCAGGCGCGCAACCTGCTTGAGCAGCCGCAGACGCCCATGTTCGAAGACCGAGGCTACAAGCGAACCTTCTACAGCGCGCCGCAATCGGTGACCTCGCTGGTCGCGGCGTTCCTGGAACCGACGCTGACGGTGCTCGTCTACGTCGCCGCGCTGGCCTGGACCAACACCCCGGTGGTGCGCAGCGACCTCGCGCTGTGCCTGCTGATCTTCGCCCTCACGTTCCCCGGCCGCAACCGCTTCTGGGAGCGGCCGCTCAACGCCGCCGTCGACATCGCCAGCACCTGGCTGGTGCTGCTGGGCATCCTGGCACTGTGCGGCTACGCCACGCGCAGCCTGGACCTGTACGAGCCCGACGTGCTGCTGGCCTGGGCGCTGATCACGCCGGTCATCCAGTGGCTGGCCTTCTTCGCCGGGCGCAAGGGGCTGCGCTGGCTGGCGGCGCGGCCGGAGAACCGGCGCCGGGCGGTGGTCGTCGGCGCCGGCCCGCTGGGCGTGAAGGTGGCGCGGGCCTTCCAGGCCCGCGGCGACATCGGCCTGTCCTTCCTGGGCTACTTCGATGACCGCACCGACGACCGCGTCGACCGCGACGCCATCGGCCAGCGCCTGGGCAGCTTCGCCGACATCGACCGCTACGTGCGCGAGCAGGGCGTGCACGAGGTCTACGTGACGCTGCCGCTGGGCTCGCAGCCGCGCATCGTCGCGCTGCTGGAGCAGCTGCAGGGCACCACCGCCAGCGTGTTCTACGTGCCCGACGTGTTCGGCATCAGCATCATCCAGGGCCGGCTGCAGGACATGAACGGCGTGCCCGTGGTGGGCCTGTGCGAGACGCCGTTCACCGGCACCAACCAGCTCGTCAAGCGGCTGTCGGACATCGTGCTGGCGACGCTGATCCTGGTGCTGATCGCGCCGCTGCTGCTGGCCATCGCGATCGGCGTCAAGCTCAGCTCGCCCGGGCCGGTGATCTTCCGCCAGCGCCGCAACGGCCTGGATGGCGAGGAGATCGTCGTCTACAAGTTCCGCTCGATGCGCACCCTGGACAACGGCAGCGTGGTGAAGCAGGCGACCAAGGGCGACCCGCGCGTGACGCCCTTCGGCGCCTTCCTGCGCCGCAGCTCGCTGGACGAGCTGCCGCAGTTCGTCAACGTGCTGCAGGGGCGCATGAGCATCGTCGGCCCGCGCCCGCACGCGGTGGCGCACAACGAGCTCTACCGCAGCCTGGTCAAGGCGTACATGGTGCGCCACAAGGTCAAGCCCGGCATCACCGGCTGGGCCCAGGTGCACGGCCTGCGCGGCGAGACCGACACCGTGGAGAAGATGAAGGCGCGCGTCGAATACGATCTGGAGTACCTGCGCAACTGGTCGCTGATGCTGGACCTGCAGATCATCGTGCGCACCATCAAGGTGGTGTTCTTCGACCGCCGCAACGCCTACTAGCGGGAGCCGCATGACCCCTCGTCGCCCGTCACCGTTGCTTCCGCAGTCGCGCGCCCTGCGCGGCCTGCTGGCCCTGGGCCTGAGCCTTGGCCTGGCCGCGCCGGCACTGGCGCAGACCAGCCCCTGGTACCTGGGCGGCTCGCTGGCCGTGCAGCACGACAGCAACCTGCTGCGCCTGACCCGCACGCAGGCCGCGCCGGTGGGCCTGGTGCGCGGCGACACCATCACCAGCGCGTCGCTGCTGGCCGGCCTCGACCAGCCCCTTGGGCGCCAGCGCCTGAAGGCCAACCTGGCGCTGCGCGACAACCGCTTCAGCCGCAACGGCCAGTTCGACAACCGCTCGCACAGCGCCGGCGTGGCGCTGGACTGGGCCACCGTCGGGCGCCTCTCGGGCAGCCTGTCGGCCAGCAGCAACCGCGAGCTGGCGCGCTTCAACGCCGAGGAGATCGGCCTGCTGACGCAGCGCAACCTCGAGACCACCGAGGCGCTGGACGCCAGCCTGCGCGTCGGCGTGGTCACGCCGCTGACGCTGGAGGCCGCGCTGGGCCAGCGGCGCGTGCGCAACTCGCTGGACCAGGACCGCGTGCGCTCGCGCAACTTCGACCAGGACCGCATCACGCTGGGGCTGCGCTGGCGGCCGCGCGCCGGCAGCAGCTTCGGCCTGGCGCTGCGCGACACCCGCGGCCGCTACCCCGAGTTCCGCCGCGGCGCGGGCGGCTTCGAGGCCGACCGCTTCACGCGCAGCGACGTCGACCTCACGGCCCAGCTGCAGCCCGGCGGCGCCAGCACGCTGTCGGCGCGGCTCAGCAGCAGCCGCACGCGCTACGACATCGCCAGCACACGCGACTTCAGCGGCGTCACCGGCGACCTGAACTGGCAGTGGCGGCCCAGCGGCAAGCTCACGCTGGCCACCACGCTGGCACGCGACACCGGCCAGGAGAGCTACGCCACCACCTTCTTCGGCGCGCCGGCGCGCGCCGACTACAGCCGCGTCAACGAGACCCTGCGACTGCAGGCCGACTGGGACGCCGGCGCCAAGCTCAGCTTCACCGGCGCGCTGCAGCACACCCGGCGCGACCTGGTGCGCACCATAGCCAACCCCTTCGTGCCGCTGGGCGCCAGCGGGCGCGACCGTTACGACACCGTCACGCTGGGCGCACGCTGGGCGCCGGTGCGCTGGGCCCTGCTCGCCTGCGACATCGGCCACGAGGCGCGCAACGGCAGCGGCGCGCTGGGCGCCGACCTGCGCAGCGACAGCTTCGGCTGCAGCGCGCGCTTCGTGCTGCAGTAGCCCCGGCGCGAGGACGCCAACCCGATGCCTGCCCCGCGCATCCTGCTCACCGGCGCCACCGGCTACATCGCCTCGCACACCTGGCTGGCGCTGCAGGCCGCCGGCTTCGAGGTGCTGGGCGTGGACAACTTCGCCAACAGCTCGCCGCTGGTGCTGCAGCGGCTGCACGAGCTGGCGGGCCGCGCGCCCGCCTTCGAGCAGCTGGACTGCACCGACGAGCCGGCGCTGCGCGCGCTGCTGGCACGCGAGCGCGTCGATGCCGTGGTGCACTTCGCCGCGCTCAAGGCGGTGGGCGAGTCGACCGCGCGGCCGCTGGACTACCACGCCAACAACCTCGGCGCGCTGCTGGCGCTGTGCCGCGCGATGCAGGGCCGGGGCATCCGCCGCCTGGTCTTCAGCAGCAGCGCCACCGTCTACGGCCGCCCCGAGCGCCTGCCGCTGGCCGAGGACGCGCGCCTGGAGGCGGTGAACCCCTATGGCCGCAGCAAGCTCGTCGGCGAGCAGATCCTGGCCGACCTGGGCGCGGCCGACCCGGCCTGGCAGAGCGCCGTGCTGCGCTACTTCAACCCGGTGGGCGCACATGCCAGCGGGCGCATCGGCGAGGACCCGCGCGGCACGCCCAACAACCTGATGCCCTACGTGGCCCAGGTGGCGGTGGGCCGCCGGCCCTGGCTGCAGGTCTTCGGCAACGACTACGAGACGCCCGACGGCACCGGCGTGCGCGACTACATCCACGTGCTGGACCTGGCCGAGGGCCATGTCGCCGCGCTGCGCCGGCTGCTGGACGCGCCGGGTTCGTTCACCGTCAACCTGGGCACCGGCCGCGGCCACAGCGTGCTCGAGGTGGTGGCCGCCTACGCCGCCGCCAGCGGTCGCGACATCCCGTACCGCATCGCGCCGCGCCGCCCCGGCGACGTGGCCGCCTGCTGGGCCGACCCGGCGCTGGCCGAGCGCCTGCTGGGCTGGCGCGCGCAGCGCGGGCTGGCGGCGATGTGCGAGGACAGCTGGCGCTGGCAATCGCTGAACCCGCAGGGCTTCGCGGCGGCCGGCGACGCCTGACCAACGCCCCCGACGGGGGCCAGGGTGGTGGCGTGGCCAGCCTCGCGACTAGGATGCACGCATGAGCAAGCAAGAACCGAAGACGCCAGTGGTGCCGGTGGTGATGGCCGGCGGCTCGGGCACGCGGCTGTGGCCGCTGTCGCGCGCCGGCTACCCCAAGCAGTTCCTGGTGCTGCAGGGCAACAGCAGCCTGTTCCAGCAGGCGGTGGCGCGCGTGCGCGGCGTGGCCGACGCGCACATCGCGGTGCAGGCGCCGCTGGTGGTGGGCAACGAGGAGCACCGCTTCCTGGTGCTGGACCAGCTGCGCGAGCTGCACGCCGAGCCCAGCGCCGTGCTGCTCGAGCCGATGGGCCGCAACACCGCGCCGGCGCTGACGCTGGCGGCGCTGCAGGCCAGCGACGGCGGTGCCGACCCGGTGCTGGTGGTGACCCCGGCCGACCACCTGGTGGCCGACGAGCCGGCCTTCGCCGCCGCGCTGCGCCAGGCCGTGGCGATGGCGGCGCAGGGTGCCATCGTCGTGCTGGGCGTCCAGCCCGACCGGCCCGAGACCGGCTACGGCTACATCCGCGCCGACGGCGAGCGCGTCGCCGAGTTCGTCGAGAAGCCCGATGCCGCCACCGCCCAGGCCTACCTGGACGGCGGCAAGCACTTCTGGAACGCCGGGCTGTTCGTGCTCAAGGCCTCGGTGTGGCTGGAGGCGCTGCAGCGCTTCCGCCCCGACATCGAGGCCGCCTGCGGCCTGGCCTTTGCCGCGCGCAGCACCGACCAGCGCTTCGTGCGCCCCGGCGCCGCCGAGTTCGCCGCCGTGCCGGCCGAGAGCATCGACTATGCGGTGATGGAGCGCTGCCCCGGCCAGTTCGACATCCGCATGCTGCCGCTGGCCGCCGGCTGGAACGACCTCGGCGCCTGGGAGGCCGTCTGGCAGGCCACGCCCAAGGACGGCCAGGGCAACGCCGTGCACGGCGATGCGCTGCTGGCCGACACGCGCGACTGCCTGGTGCATGCCACCAGCCGGCTGGTCGGCGTGGTCGGGCTGCACGACGTGGTCGTCGTCGAGACCCCCGACGCCGTGCTGGTGGCCGACCGCGCGCGCAGCCAGCAGGTCAAGGCCCTGGTCGAGCGCCTGGGCGCGGCGGCGCGCGACGAGCAGACCCTGCACCGCAAGGTGCACCGCCCCTGGGGCTGGTACGACAGCATCGACCACGGCCCGCGCCACCAGGTCAAGCGCATCCTGGTCAAGCCCGGCGCCAGCCTGAGCCTGCAGATGCACCACCACCGCGCCGAGCACTGGATCGTCGTCAGCGGCACCGCCGAGGTCACCAACGGCGAGCAGGTCATCCTGCTGTCCGAGAACCAGAGCACCTACATCCCGCTGGGCCAGACGCACCGGCTGCGCAACCCGGGCAAGGTGCCGCTGGAGATCATCGAGGTGCAGAGCGGCAGCTACCTGGGCGAGGACGACATCGTGCGCTTCGAGGACACCTACGGACGGACGAAGCCATGACGATCTTGGTAACAGGCGGCGCCGGCTTCATCGGCAGCAACTTCGTGCTCGACTGGCTGGCGCAGTCGGACGAGACCGTCGTCAACCTCGACGCCCTCACCTACGCCGGCAACCTGGCCAACCTGGCCAGCCTGCAGGGCGACGAGCGCCATGTGTTCGTGCATGGCGACATCTGCGACCGCGCGCTGCTGCAGCAGCTGTTCGCCACGCATGCGCCGCGCGCGGTGGTGCACTTCGCCGCCGAGAGCCACGTCGACCGCAGCATCCACGGCCCCGGCGCCTTCATCCGCACCAACGTCGACGGCACGTTCGCGCTGCTGGAGGCGGCGCGCGCGCACTGGAACGCTCTGGAAGGCGAGGCCAAGACGGCATTCCGCTTCCATCACGTGAGCACCGACGAGGTCTACGGCAGCCTGGGCCCGCAGGACCCGGCCTTCACCGAGACCCACCCCTACCAGCCCAACAGCCCCTACAGCGCCAGCAAGGCCGCCAGCGACCACCTGGTGCGCGCCTGGTTCCACACCTACGGTCTGCCGGTGCTCACCAGCAACTGCAGCAACAACTACGGGCCCTGGCACTTCCCCGAGAAGCTGATCCCGCTGATGATCGTCAACGCGCTGGCGGGCAAGCCGCTGCCGGTCTACGGCGACGGCCAGCAGGTGCGCGACTGGCTCTACGTGGCCGACCACTGCAGCGCCATCCGCGCCGTGCTGGCGCGCGGCACGCCGGGCGAGGTCTACAACGTGGGCGGCTGGAACGAGAAGCCCAACCTGGAGATCGTGCACACCGTGTGCGCGCTGCTCGACGAGCTGTGCCCCGACCCCGCGGGGCCCTACCAGCGCCTGATCACCTACGTCAAGGACCGCCCGGGCCACGACCGCCGCTACGCCATCGACGCGCGCAAGATCCAGCGCGAGCTGGGCTGGCGCCCGGCCGAGACCTTCGACACCGGCATCCGCAAGACGGTGCAGTGGTACCTGGACCATCCCGACTGGGTGGCCCAGGTGCAGAGCGGCGCCTACCGCGACTGGATCCACACCCACTACACGGCCCGATGAGGACGGTCTTGCTCGGCGGCAACGGCCAGCTGGGCTGGGAGCTGCAGCGCGCGCTGGCGCCGCTGGGCGAGCTGGTGGTGCCGGGGCGCGGCGCGCCCGGCGACCCGCCGCGTGCCGACCTGGCGCAGCCCGAGTCGCTGCGCCCGCTGCTGCAGGCGCTGCGGCCTGCGCTCATCGTCAACGCCGCCGCGCACACCGCCGTCGACCAGGCCGAGCGCGAGCCCGGGCTGGCCCACACCATCAACGCCACCGCCCCCGGCGTGCTGGCGCAGCAGGCCAAGGCGCTGGGCGCGCTGCTGCTGCACTACAGCAGCGACTACGTCTTCGACGGCAGCGGCTGCGCGCCGCGCGACGAGGCGGCGGCCACCGGCCCGCTCAACGCCTACGGCCGCAGCAAGCTCGAAGGCGAACAGGCCGTCCAGGCCAGCGGTTGCCGCCACCTGATCCTGCGCACCAGCTGGGTCCACGCGGCGCGCGGCGGCAACTTCGCGCGCACCATGCTGCGCCTGGCGCAGGAGCGTGATGCGCTCAGCGTCATCGACGACCAGGTTGGCGCGCCCACCGGCGCCGAGCTGCTGGCCGACGTCACGGCCCACGCGGTGCGCGCCGTCGCGGGCGACGCCTCGCTGTGCGGCCTGTACCACTGCGCTGCGGCCGGCGAGACCAGCTGGTTCGGCTACGCCCGCTTCGTCATCGAGTGGGCGCGCGCGGCCGGCCTGCCGGTCAAGGTCGCGCCCGAGGCCGTGCGCGCCATCCCCACGCGCGACTACCCCACGCCGGCACAGCGGCCGCTGAACTCGCGGCTCGACTGCCGCAAGCTGCAGCGCGCCTTCGGCCTGCAGCTCCCGCCCTGGCAGGCGGGCGTCGAGCGCATGCTGCGCGAAATCCACGCAAGGTGAACCCCATGCAACGCAAAGGCATCATCCTCGCCGGCGGCGCCGGCACCCGGCTGCACCCGGCCACGCTGGCCGTCAGCAAGCAGCTGCTGCCGGTGTACGACAAGCCCATGGTCTATTACCCGCTGTCGGTGCTGATGCTGGCCGGCATGCGCGAGGTGCTCTTGATCAGCACGCCGCAGGACACGCCGCGCTTCCAGGCCCTGCTGGGCGACGGCAGCCAGTGGGGCATGGCCATCAGCTACTGCGTGCAGCCCAGCCCCGACGGCCTGGCGCAGGCCTTCATCCTCGGGCGCGACTTCGTCGGCGGCGCGCCCAGCGCGCTGGTGCTCGGGGACAACATCTTCTACGGCCACGACCTGGCGCAGCTGCTGGCGCGCGCCAACGGCCGCGCCGCGGGCGCCAGCGTCTTCGCCTACCACGTGCACGACCCCGAGCGCTACGGCGTGGTCGAGTTCGACGCCCAGCAGCGCGCCGTCAGCATCGAGGAAAAGCCCCAGGCCCCGAAGAGCCACTACGCCGTCACCGGGCTGTACTTCTACGACGCGCAGGTGTGCGACATCGCGGCCAGCATCAAGCCCAGCGCGCGCGGCGAGCTGGAGATCACCGAGGTCAACGCGCAATACCTGCGCCAGGGCCAGCTCAACGTCGAGATCATGGGCCGCGGCTACGCCTGGCTGGACACCGGCACCCATGACAGCCTGCTCGACGCCGGCCAGTTCATCGCCACCATCGAGCGCCGCCAGGGCCTGAAGGTGGCCTGCCCGGAAGAGATCGCCTTCCGCGCCGGCTGGATCAGCGCCGAGCAGCTGCAGCGCCTGGCCGAGCCGCTGAAGAAGAACGCCTACGGCCAGTACCTGCAACGCGTGCTCGCCGAGCGCGTGTTCTGACCCGCGGGCGGGCCCCACGGGCCCGCCCGCCGGCGCGGCGGCCCGGGCTCAGCCCCCGATCGGGCCGCCGTCGCTGCGCCGCACCACCACGGTGGCCGAGCGCGGACGCGTGGCATTGGCGCCATCGGGCCAGCGACTGAAGGCCGTGGGGTTGCGCGCGATCCAGTTGTCGCCGGCGTAGCCCGCCGGGCGGTTCGGGTGGCTGCCCACCTCGCCCGGGTGCTGCACGTTGATGAACAGCGTCCTGCGGTCGGGCGTGAAACTCAGGCCGGTGATCTCGCAGCCCGCCGGGCCGACCAGGAAGCGGCGGATCTCCTTGGTCGCCGGGTCGGCCGCCAGCATCTGGTTGTTGCCCATGTTGGCGAAGTCGCCGCTGTTGGCGTAGCTGCCGTCGGTCTGTATCCACAGCCGGCCGAAGCCGTCGAAGCCCAGCCCGTCGGGGCTGTTGAACAGGTTGCCGGCGTTGATGTTGGCGCTGGGCGCGCGCGCGCCCGTCACGGAAGGCTGGCCGGCCATCACGAAGATGTCCCAGGTGAAGCTCAGCCCGGCGGCGTCGTTGCCGTCGCCGGTGAAACGCACGATGTGGCCCCAGACGTTGTTGTCGCGCGGGTTGGCCTCGTCCACCGGCGGCCGCGCCGAGCCGCCCGCGGTGCTGCCGTCGGGGTTGTTGGCCGTGCTGCCGCCGCGGCGGTTGTTGTTGGTCAGCGTCAGGTAGGCCTGGGCCGGGTTGGCCGGGTTGGCGGCCACCCACTCGGGGCGGTCCATCATCGTTGCGCCCACGCGGTCGGCGGCCTGGCGCGCGCGGATCAGCACGTCGCCTGGGCCGGTGAAGCCGTTGGCCGGGGTCAGGCCGTTGCTGCCGAACAGCAGCGGGATCCACACGCCGGTGCCCATGCGGTCGCCGCTGCTGGCGCCGGCGTCGAAGCGCGCCACGTACAGCGTGCCGTCCTCCAGCAGCCGGCGGTTGGCGGCGCTGGTGGGGTTGGCCGCGTCGAACGTGCCGCTGGAGACGAACTTGTAGAGGTACTCGTTGCGCTCGTCGCAGCCCATGTAGACGACGACCTTGCCGTTGGCCGCCACCACGCAGGCGGCGTTCTCGTGCTTGAAGCGGCCCAGCGCCGTGCGCTTGACCGGCTTGGAGGCCGGCGCGAAGGGGTCGATCTCGACGATCCAGCCATGGCGGTTGGGCTCGTTGGGGTTGGCGTTGACGTCGAAGCGCGGGTCCACCTCGTGCCACAGGTAGCCGAAGCCGCCCTGGGTGATGCCGTAGCGGCTCTCCAGCGCGCTGGGCGTGCGCGGGCCGTTCCAGCCGAAGTAGCCGTTGAAGTTCTCCTCGCAGGTCAGGTAGGTGCCCCAGGGCGTCCAGCCGTTGCCGCAGTTGTTCAGCGTGCCCAGCACCTCGGTGCCGGCGGGGTCGGCGGCGGTGCGCAGCAGCGCGTGGCCGGCGGCCGGGCCCTGCAGCGCGATCGGCGTGTTGCCGTGGATGCGGCGGTTGTAGGGCGAGTTGGCCACATGCTCCCAGCTGCCGTCGCTGCGGCGGCGCACGTGCAGCACGCTGACGCCATGCGCGGCCTGGGCCTTGCGGGCCTTCTCCAGCGTGAAGGGCAGCAGCCAGTTGGCGGCGTCGCTGTCGGGGGCGTAGAAGTACTCGGGGTTGATGTACTCGTGGTTCATCACCAGCAGGCCCTCGTCGCTGCGGTCGCCGGGGCCGTTGGCGCTGGCGTTGAAGCCGAAGAAGTGCAGCCCGTCGTGGTTGTCGCCCACCTGCTGCTCCTGCTCGGCGGCGCTGCCGCTGGCGTCGCCCTTCCAGGCCGGGGCCAGGTGGTTGATCGGCGTGCCCCAGGGCACGAAGGGCGTGGCCACGTAGCCGGCGGGCACGGTGATGGCGTCGGCGGTGCTGATGGGCACGGCCTCGAAGCCCAGCATGCGCTCGGCGGGCAGCGCCGGGCCGGGCTGGGCCGGCACGCCGGTGACGGGGGCGACGCCGTCGTCGCCCCCGCCGCAGCCGGCCAGGCCGGCCAGGAAGGGCAGCGCGGCCGCACCCAGGCCGCCCAGCATCAGGCGGCGGCGGCTGGGCTGGGCGGCAATCGCCCGTTCGACGATCTCGCTCAGGTGGGGGTTGGGCGACGGGTTGCTGACGCCGTCGTCGTCGCGCAGGCTGTTGGCCATCGCGGGGCTCCTCAGGGTGGTTGTTCGGTCTCGACGGGGGGCGACTGTGGTCGCCGTGCGTGAAAATGCGGTGACAGTCGGCCGCCGCGCCGGGTCTTGCACCGGGCCCCGGTGCCTGCCTCCGCCTGCCGATAGAGTCGTGCGCCGGTGCGCGCGAGCCCGCACAAGCCAACCCCTGGTCGCCCGTGCCCCACACCGGCCCCGGTCCCGCATGAAGCTGACCCCCACCGCCCTGCCCGGCGTCGTCGTCGTCGAACCGCAGCGCTTCGGCGACGAACGCGGCTGGTTCATGGAGACCTTCAACGAGCCGCGCTTCCATGCCGCGCTGGCCGCGCTGGGCCTGCCGGCCCCGCGGCCCTTCGTGCAGGACAACCACTCGTGCAGCGCCGCCGGCGTGCTGCGCGGCCTGCACTGGCAGCTGCCGCCGCGCGCGCAGGGCAAGCTGGTGCGCGTGGTGCGCGGCGCGGCCTACGACGTGGCCGTCGACATCCGCCGCGGCTCGCCGCACTTCGGCCGCTGGGTGGGCATCGAGCTCAGCGAGGCCAACCAGCGCCAGATGTGGATCCCCGAGGGCTTTGCCCACGGCTTCCTGGCGCTGCAGGACGACACCCACTTTCTCTACAAGACCACCGACGTCTGGGCGCGCGACAACGAGCGCGCGCTGCGCTGGGACGACCCGGCGCTGGCCATCGCCTGGCCGGCCGTGCCCGGCGTGCCGGCGCCGCGCCTGGCGCCCAAGGACGCCGCCGCGCCGCCGCTGGCGCAGGCCGAGGTGTTCGGCCGCGACGCCTGATCGCGCGCAGCGGCGCGCCGTCCGCGCCGCAGCGGCCCCGGGTTCGGCCCGATCGGGCCCGAATCATTCGTTGCGCTATATTCCAACAAATGTTGCCGCATCGATCGGCCGGCGCTGGGTGGCCCGTGCTGCCTGCGCCGCCGCAGGCTGCGGCCTTGTCCAAGACCAGCCAGAGGAGACCCGCATGCCCCAGCCCACCCGCCGCCGCACCCTGAAGACCGCCGCCCTGCTGGCCGCCGGCACCACCGCCGGCCTGCTGCTGGCGCCGCTGCCGGCCGCTGCCAGCCAGTTCATCAACATCCTCACCGGCGGCACCAGCGGCGTGTACTACCCGCTGGGCGTGGCGCTGTCCAAGATCTACGCCGACAAGATCCCCGGCGTGCGCACCCAGGTGCAGAGCACCAAGGCCTCGGTCGAGAACCTGAACCTGCTGCAGAGCGGCCGCGGCGAGATCGCGCTGGCGCTGGGCGACTCGGTCAAGTCGGCCTGGGAGGGCGACGCCGAGGTCGGCTTCCCGAACAAGCTCGACAAGCTGCGCGGCGTGGCCGCGGTCTACCCCAACGTGATCCAGATCGTCGCGTCGCAGAGCAGCGGCGTGAAGAGCTTCGCCGACCTGAAGGGCAAGAGCCTGTCGGTGGGGGCGCCCAAGTCGGGCACCGAGGTCAACGCCCGCCGCATCTTCGAGGCCATGGGCATGGGCTACAAGGACCTGGGCAAGACCGAGTACCTGCCCTTCGGCGAGTCGGTCGAACTGATCAAGAACCGCCAGCTCGACGCCACGCTGCAGAGCGCCGGCCTGGGCGTGGCCAGCATCCGCGACCTGGCCAGCTCGATCCCCATCACCATGGTCGCCGTGCCCGACAGCGTGGCCAAGAAGCTGGGCCCGCCCTTCGTGCCGTACACGATCCCCGCCAACACCTACCAGGGGCAGAGCCAGCCGGTGCCCACGCTGGCGGTGGTCAACTTCCTCGTCACGCACAGCGGCGTCAGCGACGAGACCGTCTACCAGATGACCAAGCAGCTGTTCGAGAACCTGCCCACGATGGTGGCGGCGCACAAGGCCGCGTCGGACATCAAGCTGGAGACGGCCACCGCCGGCATGCCGCTGCCGCTGCACCCGGGCGCGATCCGCTACTACAAGGAAAAGGGACTGATGAAGTGAGGCAGTGAGCCCCCAAGCTCGCTAGCGCTCGCTACCCCAAGGGACCGAAGGGCCCCTACGGGATCCCGGGGGCCGTTCGCATCGGGCCGGCGGAGCCGGACCCTTGCTCTTCCTCCTCGTCCGGTCTCGCTCCCGCTCGCCCCCTTGTGGGTCGAGCTTGGCGCGCCACAAGCCGTCTCTACGAACACGCCACTGTGAACTCTCCCGCCGCCGCGCCCAGCCCGGCCCCCGAGCTCGACGCCGACGCGCTGCTGCGCCAGCACGACCCGCTGTCCAGCAAGTTCCCACCCGGCGCCGCCGGGCGGGCCTTGTTCTGGCTGGCGGTGGCCTTCTCGGCCTTCCAGATCGCCACCGCGGCGCACCTGCTGGACCTGCCCAGCCAGCTGGTGCGCGCGGTGCACGTGGGCTTCCTGCTGGCGCTGGCCTTCCCCTTGCTCGCCGTCGCCGGCGGCAGCGGCCGCATCGCGCAGGCGCTGGCCTGGGCGGCGTCGGCGCTGGCCGCGGCCATCGCCGGTTACCAATGGGTGGAATACGAGGCGCTGCTGCTGCGCGCCGGCGACCCCAGCCCCCTCGACATCGCCGTCGGCGTGCTGCTGCTGGCGCTGCTGTTCGTGGCCGCCTGGCGCGCCATGGGGCCGGCGCTGCCCATCATCTCGGGCAGCTTCCTGGCCTACTGCCTGTTCGGCCAGCACCTGCCCGCGCCGCTGGACCACCGCGGCTACGACTTCAGCCAGGTCGTCGACCACATGGCCTTCGGCACCGAGGGCGTGTACGGCATCCCCACCTACGTCTCGTCGAGCTACATCTTCCTGTTCATCCTGTTCGGCGCCTTCCTCGAGAAGGCCGGGATGATCCGGCTCTTCACCGACATCGCGCTCGGGCTGTTCGGCGCGCGCCGCGGCGGGCCGGCCAAGGTGGCGGTGGTGGCCTCGGGGCTGATGGGCACCATCAGCGGCTCGGGCGTGGCCAACGTGGTCACCACCGGGCAGTTCACCATCCCGCTGATGAAGCGCTTCGGCTACCGCGCGGCCTTTGCCGGCGGCGTCGAGTCCACCGCGTCGATGGGCGGCCAGATCATGCCGCCGGTGATGGGGGCGGTGGCCTTCATCATGGCCGAGACGCTGGACCTGCCCTACACCGCCGTCGTGCAGGCGGCCATCGTGCCGGCGCTGCTGTACTTCCTGTCGGCCTTCTGGATGGTGCACCTGGAGGCCGGCCGCCGCGGCCTGGAAGGCCTGCCCAAGGACGAGCTGCCCAGCCCGCTGCGCGCGCTGCGGGCCAAGTGGTACCTGATCCTGCCGCTGGTGGTGCTGGTGACGCTGCTGTTCGGCGGCTACACGCCGCTGTTCGCCGGCACCGTGGGCCTGGCGCTGACGGTGATGCTGATCCTGGGCGGCGCCATCGCGCAGGGCCTGCCCAACCACACGCTGCGCGTGCTGCTGTGGGTGGGTCTGGGCCTGGTGGCGGCCTCGTTCCAGCGCTTCGGCATCGCCGCGCTGAGCACCGGCATCCTGGCGCTGATCGCCGCCAACCTGGCCACGCGCGGCGGCCGCCAGACGCTGGCCCTGGCCCGCGACAGCCTGGCCGAGGGCGCCAAGACCGCGCTGCCGGTGGGCGTGGCCTGCGCCATCGTCGGCCTGATCATCGGCACCATGACGCTCACCGGCGCGGCCAACACCTTCGGCCAGTTCGTCGTCGCGGTGGGCAAGGAAAGCCTGTTCCTGAGCCTGCTGCTGACCATGCTCACCTGCCTGGTGCTGGGCATGGGCATCCCCACCATCCCCAACTACATCATCACCAGCAGCATCGCCGGCCCGGCCCTGCTGGAGCTGGGCGTGCCGCTGCTGGTCAGCCACATGTTCGTCTTCTACTTCGGCATCCTGGCCGACCTGACGCCGCCGGTGGCACTGGCCTGCTTTGCCGCGGCGCCGATCGCCAAGGAACGCGGGCTGGCGATCAGCATGCAGGCGATCAAGGTTGCGGCCGCGGGCTTCGTGATCCCGTTCATGGCCGTGTACTCGCCGGCGCTGATGCTGCAGCCCGGCGGGCCGCTGTCGGCGCAGTGGGGGCTGACGGCGGCGGCGGCCTACATCATCTTCAAGGCGGCGCTGGCCATAGGCCTGTGGGGCGCGGCCGTCATCGGCCACCTGCGCGGGGCCATGAACTGGCCCGAGCGCCTGCTGGCCGCCGGCGGTGCCATCCTGCTGATCGCCGCGCTGCCGGCCACCGACGAGGCCGGCTTCGCGGTCTGCGCCGCGGCCATCGCGCTGCACCTGTGGGGCAGCCGGCGGCGGGCGCAGAATGCGCGGGCCCAGCCCGCATCGCCGCCCCCTTAGCCACCCCATGACCCTGTGCCTGGCCACCGCCACCGCCGCGCTGGCGCTGGCGGCCGACGCCTTCGTGCTGAGCTGGACGCATTCGGTCGAGCGCACGCGCTGGATCGAGCACTGGCGCATCGAGCGCCCCGCCGGCGCCGCCGCGCCGCTGCTGGTGCTGGACGAGGCGAAGATCCGCGGCAGCGGTGCCGGCATGGAGCCGCCCGACGGCGCCGTGCTCAAGGACGGCTGGTGGGTCTACCGCGCCGAGCGCCGCCTGCCCGCGCTGCACCTGGCCACCAGCGGCGTGCGCGGCGGCCAGTGGCGGCTGTGCGCCAGCGCCGGCCCCGAGGCCGGCCGCTGCCTGGACCTGGACCGCGTGCTGGCGCCAGCCAGCGGCGTCACGCTGCGCGGGCTGGCGGCGGGGGCGGCGTGCGTGCCGGCCGCGCGCTAAGCCGCGGCGGCGGCCCGCGGCGCAGGCCCGGTGATATCGTCCCCCGCCATGCCCCGCAACGCGCCGCACGCCCCGCCATGACCACCGCCAAGACCGCACTCATCACCGGCATCACCGGCCAGGACGGCGCCTACCTGGCGCAGCTGCTGCTGGACAAGGGCTACACGGTGCACGGCATCAAGCGCCGCGCCAGCAGCTTCAACACCGACCGGGTGGACCACCTGTACCAGGACCCGCATGTGCAGCACCAGCGCTTCGTGCTGCACTACGGCGACCTGACCGACAGCACCAACCTGATCCGCATCGTGCAGCAGGTGCAGCCCGACGAGATCTACAACCTGGGGGCGATGAGCCATGTGCAGGTCAGCTTCGAGATGCCCGAGTACACCGCCGACACCGACGGCATCGGCACGCTGCGCCTGCTGGAGGCCATCCGCATCCTGGGCCTGACGAAGAAGACCCGCATCTACCAGGCCAGCACCAGCGAGCTGTACGGCCTGGTGCAGGAGGTGCCGCAGAAGGAGACCACGCCCTTCTACCCGCGCAGCCCCTACGCGGTGGCCAAGCTGTACGCCTACTGGATCACCGTCAACTACCGCGAGGCCTACGGCATCTACGCCTGCAACGGCATCCTGTTCAACCACGAAAGCCCGGTGCGCGGCGAGACCTTCGTCACGCGCAAGATCACCCGCGCCATCGCGCGCATCGCGCTGGGGCTGCAGGACTGCCTGTACCTGGGCAACCTGAGCGCGCTGCGCGACTGGGGCCATGCCCGCGACTACGTGCAGATGATGTGGCTGATGCTGCAGCAGGACCACGCCGAGGACTACGTGATCGCCACCGGCGAGCAGCACAGCGTGCGCGAGTTCGTGCAGCAGGCCGCCGCGGTGCTGGGCATAGCGGTGGGCTTCGAGGGCGAGGGTGAGGCCGAAGTGGGCATCGTGCGCAGCGTGGCCAAGGCCGCCGGCGTGGACCCGGCCCCGAAGTGCAAGCCCGGCGACGTGATCGTGCGCGTGGACCCGCGCTACTTCCGCCCCACCGAGGTGGAGACCCTGCTGGGCGACCCCAGCAAGGCCAAGGCCAAGCTGGGCTGGTTGCCCACCACCAGCTTCGAGCAGCTGGTGCAGGAGATGGTGCAAAGCGACCACACCGCCGCCAAGCGCGACAGCCTGGTCAAGCTGGCGGGCTTCCAGGCCTACGACCACCACGAGTAGCCGGGCCGGCTGCGCCGCGGCTTCCTAGAATCCGCCCATGCACCCCATCGTCGACAACAAGCGCGCGGAACTGGCCGCCCTGTGCAGCCGGCTGGGCGTGAAGCGCCTGGAGCTGTTCGGCTCGGCGGCGCGCGACGACTTCGACGAAAGCCGCAGCGACATCGACCTGCTGGTCGAGTTCATGCCGGGCACCTCGACGCGGGGCCTGGCCCCGTACTTCGATCTGAAGGAAGCCCTGGAGGGCCTGTTCGCGCGCCCGGTGGACCTTGTGGAGACCGGCACGGTCCGCAACCCCTACGTGCTGGCCAGCATCGAGCGCGACAGACAGCTGGTGTACCCAGCATGAAGCGTGACCCCGCTGCCTATCTGTGGGACATGCTGGAAGCCTGCCGGGCAGTCCAGGAGTTTGTGCAAGGCGCTGACTTTGCGCGCTACCAGCAAGACAAGCTGCTGCGCTCGGCAGTGGAGCGGCAATTGCAGAACCAGGGCGAGGCGCTTGCACAACTGGCAAGGATCGACCCCACTCTGGCCGCGCGCGTACCGAACCACAAGCAGATCATCGGCTTCAGGAACGTGCTGGTGCACGGCTATCAGACGCTGAGTAGCGAACGCGTGTGGGAAGCCGTCCAGAACGAACTGCCCGCTTTGACCCAAACACTGGAAGCCCTGCTTGAAGAGCTAGGCCCTCCCAGCCCACCGTGACCCCCTCCTCCCGCATCTTCGTCGCCGGCCACCGCGGCCTGGTGGGCAGCGCCATCGTGCGCCGGCTGCAGGCCGCCGGCCTGGGCGGCAGCCTGCTGCTGCGCACCCATGCCGAGCTGGACCTGGCCGATGCCGCCGCAACCCGCGCGTTCTTTGAAGCCGAGCGCCCCACGCATGTGTTCCTGGCCGCGGCCAAGGTGGGCGGCATCGTGGCCAACAACAGCTTCCCGGCCGACTTCATCCGCGACAACCTGGCCATCCAGGCCAGCGTGATCGACGCCGCCTGGCGCGCCGGCGTGCAGCGCCTGCTGTTTTTGGGCAGCAGCTGCATCTACCCCAAGCTGGCGCCGCAGCCCATGCCCGAGAGCTGCCTGCTGACCGGCCCGCTGGAGCCCACCAACCGCCCCTATGCGCTGGCCAAGATCGCCGGCATCGAGATGTGCTGGAGCTACAACCGCCAGCACGGCACGCAATACCTGGCGGCCATGCCCACCAACCTGTACGGCCCGGGCGACAACTACCACCCGCAGCACAGCCACGTCATCCCGGCGCTGCTGCGCAAGTTCCACGAGGCCAAGGTGGCCGGTGCCCGCACCGTGAGCGTGTGGGGCAGCGGCACGCCGCGGCGCGAGTTCCTGTACAGCGACGACATGGCCGACGCCTGCGTCTGGCTGATGAACCTGCCCGACGAACGCTGGCTGCCGCTGCTGGGCAGCGACGAGAGCGTGAGCGGCCGCTTCGAGCCGCCGCTGATCAACATCGGCGTGGGCGAGGACGTGACCATCGCCGACCTGGCCGCGCTGGTGGCCCAGGTGGTGGGCTGGCAGGGCACCATCGCCTACGACCGCGGCAAGCCCGACGGCACCCCGCGCAAGCTGATGGACGTGAGCCGCCTGCGCGCCGCCGGCTGGCAGGCAAGCACGCCGCTGCGCCAGGGCCTGCAGCAGGCCTATGCCGACTTCCAGGCGCACGAGGCGGCGTACCGGGCGCGGGGCTGAGTCCGCGCGTTCGCCCGGCCAGTCGCGTCAGCCCCGCCCGATCCCCTCGTACGCCAGCCCGAAGCTGCGCACCAGCGCCGGGTCCCACTGATTGCGGCCGTCGAACAGCACGCGCTCGCGCAGCGTGGTGGCCAGCATCTCGAAGTCGGGCGTGCGGAACTCCTTCCACTCAGTGACCAGCAACAGCGCGTCGGAGCCCTGCACCGCGTCGGCGGCGCTGCCGGCGAAGTGGATGCGCGGCGTGTCGCCCAGTACGCGGCGCGCCTCAGCCATCGCCACCGGGTCGTAGACGCGCAGCGTGGCGCCTGCCTGCGCCAGCGCCCGCACGATCACGCGGCTGGGCGCCTCCCGCATGTCGTCGGTGTCGGGCTTGAAGGCCAACCCCCACACGGCCAGCGTGCGCCCGGCCAGGTCGGCGCCGAAGCGCGCCTGCACCTTGTCCACCAGCACTTGCTTCTGGCGCTCGTTGGCCCGCTCCACCGCGTCCAGCACCTGCAGCGCCAGGCCCTGGCTGCGGCCGGTGTGCAACAGCGCCTTCACGTCCTTGGGGAAGCAGCTGCCGCCGTAGCCGGTGCCGGCGTACAGGAAGTGGGTGCCGATGCGCGGGTCGCTGCCGATGCCGCGGCGCACCTGCTCGATGTCGGCGCCCAGGCGCTCAGCCAGCAGCGCCATCTCGTTCATGAAACTGATGCGCGTGGCCAGCATCGCATTGGCCGCGTACTTGGTCAGCTCGGCGCTGCGCGCATCCATCACCAGCAGGCGGTCGTGGTTGCGCATGAAGGGCTGGTACAACGCGCGCATCAGCAGCAGCGCGCGCTCGTCGTCGGCGCCGACGATGATGCGGTCGGGCCGCATGCAGTCCTCCACCGCCGCGCCTTCCTTCAGGAACTCGGGGTTGGACACCACGGCGAAGTCCAGCGCCATGTCGCGCTGCTTCAGCTCGGCGGCGATCACCTCGCGAACGCGGTCGGCGGTGCCCACCGGCACCGTGCTCTTGTCCACCACCACCTTGTAGTCGGTCATGTGGCGGCCGATGCTGCGCGCTGCGGCCAGCACGTACTGCATGTCGGCCGAGCCGTCCTCGTCGGGCGGCGTGCCCACGCCGATGAACTGCAGCGTGCCATGGCCCACGGCGGCGGCCACGTCGGTGGTGAACTGCAGCCGGCCGGCGGCCGCGTTGCGTCTCACCATCGGCTCCAGCCCGGGTTCGTGGATGGGGATGCCGCCCTCGTTCAGCAGCGCGATCTTGCGCGCGTCCACGTCCATGCACAGCACGTGGTTGCCCATCTCTGCCAGGCAGGCCCCCGTGACCAGGCCCACGTAGCCCGTCCCGACCACCGTCACCTTCATGCGCGCTGCCCTCCCCGATGAACCGTCGCGTGCGATTCTGCCGCGCGACAGCAGGTCACCGCCCGGGCCCAGATGCAGGCGCCGCGCCAGGCATCACGGCCAGCCCACCGGCGCAACCAGCCGACACATGCGCAGGCTCAAGCGCGCCTGCAAAACAGCCGAGAACCCGTTGCAGGCCAGGTTCACGGCATGGCGGCGCATGGGGCATCCGCCCCTGGGTCGTTTCCGCGTTCCGGCACCCCCAGCCAACCGGCGGGGTGGTCTGTGCCGCCGCACCGCCCCGTGTGCACGGCGAAGGAACCCGGACCCGCCATGCCACGCCGCCAGCCGCATCAAACTCGCGCCATGTCCGCCCTAACCCTGGCCCTGCTGCTGCAGGCCTGCGGCGGCGGCGGTGGCGCCGCTGACGTCGGCACCAGCACCGCCGCCGCCGCGCCGCCGGCCGCCGTGGCGCCGGCCGCCGCCGAGCCCGTGCCGGCAGCGCCGGAGCTGGCGCCGGCCGTCACGCCCATCGCCGACGAGGTGGGCCGCGAGCGCGCGCTGGCGCTGGGCGCCAGCGTGGCCGTGCAGGGCGTGGTGGACGCACCGGCCTCCGCGTCCACCAGCTCCGTTGCGGCGGGCCGCCGCTTCCATATCGACAGCCGGCTGGGCAGCGACAGCCTGGACGGCCGCAGCGGCACCGTGGCCGGCAACGGCCAGGGGCCGTGGAAGACGCTGGCACGCGTGATGCAGAGCGACCTCGGCCCCGGCGACGAGCTGGTGCTGGCCTGCGGCAGCGAGTGGCGCGAGACGCTGCGCCTGCCCGCCAACGGCAGCCCCGCGAGTCCCATCACGGTGCGCGCTGCCAGCGGCTGCAGCGCCGCCGAGCGCCCCGCCATCGACGGCAGCGTCGCCATCCAGCCCCAGGCCTGGACGCGCCACGGTGGCCCGATCTGGCGCGCCGCCGTCGACGGCCCGGTGCTGGGCCTCACCGGTGCGGCCAGCCCGCTGCGCACCGCGCACCACCCCAACCGCGGCCACCTGGCCAGCGACGCCAACTCCCCCTACCTGGCCCTGGCGGCCGACAGCCCGGTGCTGCAGGTCAACGGCAGGTCGGTCAGCCAGGTGCTGGTGGCCGGCGCGGACCTGCGCCTGCCCAGCGGCGCGCGGCTGCAGGACGGCGCCCGCCTGCGGCTGCGCACCAACGCCTGGTGGATGGACGAGGCCGCCGTGGTTGCCCACGACGGCAACCGCATCACGCTGGCCACGCCCACGCGCTACCCGGCGCTGGCCGGCTGGGGCTACTACCTGACCGGCCAGCTGTGGATGCTGGACAGCGCCGGCGAGTGGCACCACGACGCAGCGGCGCGCACGCTGTACGTCTGGATGCCCGACTCGGCACAGCCGGCCACCGTGCTGCGCGCCACCACGCTGGCCACCGGCATCGACCTGGAAGGCCGCCAGCATGTGGTGCTGGACGGCCTTGCCGTGCGCCGCGTGGGCACGGCCCTGCGCGCGGCGCGCAGCCGCAACCTGGTGCTGCGCAACACCGTCACCGAGGACACCGCCGGCGTGGGCGTCGACGCCACCGCCAGCGTGGCGCTCACCATCGACGCCAGCAGCTTCTTGCGCACCGGCGCCGACGCCATCCACGGCACGCCGCACAACGGCCTCTGGGCCAGCGGCATGGTGGTGCGCAACAGCGTGGTGCGCGACAACGCCCTGCAGATGAACGGCGAGGTACCCGCCACCCTGCCCGTGGCCAGCTACGCTGCCATCGGCGCCGGCGACCAGGCCAGCGTCACCGGCACGGTGGTGGTCAACGCCGCCTACCTGGGCATCCGCGTGGGCCATGACAGCACGGTGGCCAACAGCTTCGTCTTTGGCACCTGCAGCCAGTTCGACGACTGCGCCGGCATCTACACCTGGTCCAGCCGCAACGTGGTGATCCGCGCCAACACCGTGGTCCGGAGCCGCGGCACCACCATGGGCAAGCCCGCCGGCGAGCTGGCCAGCGCCGCGCAGGGCATCTACCTGGACGAATCGGTCACCGGCGCACGGGTCGAGGACAACACCGTCATCGATGCCGACCATGGCATCCAGGTGCACGTCTCGCAGAACAGCACGCTGCGCGGCAACCGCCTCTACGCCAACCGGGTCAGCCAGATCTGGCTGCAGGAGACGCGAAACCACAACAACCCCGCCGGCGACCTGTTCGGCATCGTCGTCGAAGGCAACCAGATCGCCCCCGTGCTGCCGGGCAGCGTGGGCCTGCTGCTGCAGACCCGCTATGCCAGCACCCAGGGCTTCGGCAGCTTCGACCGCAACCGCTACTACGACCGCAGCGTGCCCACCGTGGCCGTCGTCAGCACCAGTGCCGGCAGCACGGCGCTGACGGCCAGCCAGTGGCGTGCTTCGCGCAACCTGGGCTCCAGCCAAGCGGTGGAGACGAACGGCAGCGCCGTCAGCAGCACGCCGTTCGCCGCCTACGCCATCACCGGCGCGAACCTGGTGCCCAACGCCAGCCTGGCCACCGGCACCGGCGGCTGGTCGCACTGGAACCAGACGGCGCCCGCCGGCCAGTGGCAGCGCGAGGCCTGCGAGGTCGGCTTCTGCCTGCGCTACCTGCCCGGCGGCTCGTCGGGCCTGGTCAGCACGCCCAACTTCAGCGTCGTGGCCGGCCAGTGGTACCGGCTGAGCATCGACGTGGCCGCCGAGCGTGACAACCAGCCCGTGCAACTGGTGCTGCGCCGTGGCGGCGGCGGCAGCAACAACTACGACTCGCTCACCGCGCAAAGCCTGACCTTCACCGCCCAGCGCGGCCTGCGCCGCTACGCGGTGCTGGTGCAGGCCACCAAGACCGTCAACGCCCGCGACCCCGTCACCGGTGACAACGGCGCGCGCATCGACATCCAGGGCCTGGTGGCCGGCTCGTCGGTGACGCTGGCCAACCCCGAACTGGTGCCGGTGTCGCCCGACACGCTGGCCCACACCACGGCCGCCTTCGTCAATGCCGGCGCCACCCCGGGCGAGGCGGGCTGCCCGCAGGCCTTCTCCGCGGCCGGCGCCTGCGCCAGCGCCGTCCGCCTGGCCGACGACCGTACCGTGGCCTGGCCGCTGGCGCTGCCGGCCTTCAGTGCCGCCCTGGTCTACGTGCAGCAGCAGGCGCTGGTGGACAGCGACGGCGACGGCATTGCCGACGTGCACGACCGTTGCCCCGGCACGTCGCCCGGCGCCACGGTCAACGCCAGCGGCTGCGCGCTGGGGCAACGCTGAGGCCTGCAGGCCATCCCGCAGGCACAGGGTGTGCCGCGGGACGGGAGGCCACGCACATTGGCCACAATCGCGGCGGCGCGCCGCTTGCTTGCGGCTGCATCAGGCCGATGTCCGACACCGCCCCCACGCCCGCCCCACCCCGCCAGCGCCTGCCGGTGCTGGGCGTCCCCATCGACGCGGTGTCGCCCCAGGGCGCGGTGCAGCGCCTGGCCGCGTGGGCCGCCGACGGCAGCAGCCGCAGCGTCTGCATCTGCAACGTGCACTCGGTGGTGACGGCCACGCGCGAGCCGGCCTTCCGCGCAGCCATCGAGGCCGCCGACCTGGCCACGCCCGACGGCGCACCGGTGGCCTGGATGCTGCGCCGCCTGGGCGCCACCGACCAGCAACGCGTGAGCGGGCCCGAACTGATGCTGGACTACTGCGCGCACGCCGCCGCCAGCGGCGAGCCGCTGTTCCTGTACGGCGGCACGGCCGACACGCTGCAGCTGCTGCAGGCCAGGCTGCGCGAACGCTGGCCAGCGCTGCACATCGCCGGCGCCATCGCCCCGCCCTTCCGGCCGCTGACGCCGGCCGAGGACCAAGCCGACGTGGACGCCATCCACGCCAGCGGCGCGCGCACCGTGTGGGTGGGCCTGGGCTGCCCCAAGCAGGAGCTGTGGATGCAGGCTCACCGCGGCCGCGTGCGGGCCGTGATGGTGGGCGTGGGCGCGGCCTTCGACTTCCATGCTGGCACCGTGGCCCGTGCCCCGCGCTGGATGCGCGACCACGGGCTGGAATGGCTGCACCGGCTGGCCAGCGAGCCGCGGCGCCTGGGTCGCCGCTACCTGGTTACCAACACCCGCTTCGTACTCGGGGCACTGCGGCAGCTCGCTCTGCCGCGTGCACACCGCAACTGACGGTTCCACAACGGCGACGGAGACAAGCGTGACTATCGATGCGTTGAAGGACCACTACGAGCGCAAGTACAGCCACGAGGCGGGGCAGCACAGCATTGGCACCATCGCGCTGACCCGAAACCCGGTCGACCGCTTTCAAGCGGCCGCCCATTACTTGCCGCCACGCATCACCGGCGGCGACATCCTGGAGCTCGGCGGCGGGGACGGCCGCGTTGCGAAGAGTCTGCTGGCCCAGTGTCCGCAGATTGCAAGCTACGTGATGGGCGACCTGAGCGCGCCGCGCGTGCAGGGTGTCGCGGCCAGCATGGGCGACCCACGGGTACACGTGATGGAAGTCGACGCCGAAAGAATCGACGCCGCTGCGATGCCGCGGTTCGACGGCATCGTGATGATCGCGCTGATCGAACATCTGATCGATCCGATATCCGCGCTGAGACAGCTGCGCCACCTTCTCAAGCCGGGCGGATGGATCTACCTCGACACGCCAAACATTGCCAAGTACACCCGCCGGCTGCAGCTGCTGCGCGGGCGCTTTCCTTCTACCGCGTCACGCGACGAGGGCCTACAGACCTACGACGGACACCCTGTCGACCTGCACGACGAAGGCCACCTGCACTACTTCACCTATCGCAGCCTGACGCGCCTACTGTTGGAGCGCTGCGGCTATTCCGCGGTCGAGCCGCTCAGCTATCCATGCGGCCGGCTGTTGCTGGGCCGCAGACTGGAGGGTTGGTTGGCCCGGGCCTGGCCCGAGGCGTTCTCCGAATTGGTCGTGGTGGCTCACAACGGTAAACCAGGGGCCACAGCGAATTGACTGCTCGCAGTAAGGTGGACTTGACGAACACGCTGACGCCGCTGCGTGTGCTGCTGGTGCACAACGCCTACCAGCAGCGCGGCGGCGAGGACGCGGTGTTCGCGTCCGAGCGCGACCTGCTGCAGCGCGCCGGCCACGCCGTGGCCTGCTACACGCGCCACAACGACGAGGTGGCCGGCCCGCCGGCCTGGCAGCTGGCGCGCGACACGCTGTGGTCGCCGCGCACGGTGCGCGACACGCAGGCGCTGCTGCGCGACTTCCGGCCCGACGTGGTGCACGTGCACAACTTCTTCCCGCTGGTGTCGCCGGCGCTGCATGCCACGGTGCACGCCGCCGGCGTGCCGGTGGTGCAGACGCTGCACAACTTCCGCCTGATGTGCCCGCAGGGCGTGCTGCTGCGCGACGGCCGCATCTGCACCGACTGCGTGGGCCATGTGCCCTGGCGCGCCGTGCTGCATGGCTGCTACCGCGGCTCGCGCCCGCAGAGCGCGGCGCTGGCCACCATGCTGCAGCTGCACCGCATGCGCGGCACCTGGCGCCGCGACGTCACGCTGTACGTGGCGCTGAACGCCTTCTGCCGCGAGCAGTTCGTGGCCGGCGGCCTGCCGCGCGAGCGCATCCGCATCAAGCCCAACTTCGTCGACGACCCCGGTGCACCGCCCGCCGACGCCCCGCGCGACGGCCTGCTGTTCGTCGGCCGCCTGGCCGAGGAGAAGGGCGTTGCCGTGCTGGCGCAGGCGCTGCGCCAGGCCGGCGATGCGGCCCCGCCGTTGCGCGTGGCCGGCGACGGCCCGCTGCGCCACCTGCTCGAAGGGCTGCCCGGCGTGACGCTGCTGGGCCCGCTGGACGGCGCCGGCGTGCTGGCCGAGATGCGGCGCGCGGCCTGTCTGGTGCTGCCCAGCATCTGCTACGAGACGATGCCACGCACGGTGGTGGAGGCGTCGGCCTGCGGACTTCCCACGCTGGCCGGGCGCCTGGGCGCCATGGCCGAGCTGGTGCCGGACGGCCGCACCGGCCTGCTGTTCGCCCCCGCCGACGCCCAGGACCTGGCCAGCCGCCTGGCCTGGGTGAAGCAGCACCCCGACGCGCTGCGCAGCATGGGCCAGCTGGCCCGCCTGCACTACGAACAGCACTGGACCGCTGCGCGTTGCCTGCGCGACCTGCAGGCCCTGTACGCCGAGGCACGCGCGCTGGCGTCGGCATCCCAAGCTGCCGCATGACCAAGCCCGCCACCGTCGCCATCGTCCAGCGCCGTCTGACGCACTACCGCCTGCCGCTGTTCGAGCAGATGCGCAGCCGGCTGCAGGCCACCGGCGTGCGCCTGCGCCTGCTGCACGGCGAAGGCACGCCCGCCGAGGCCAGCAAGCACGACGCCGGCGCGCTGGACTGGGCCGAGCGCCTGCCCACGCACTACGGGCCCGGCGGCCTGTGCTGGCAGCCCTTCGCGCAGCGCACGCGCGGCTGCGACCTGGTCATCGTCACGCAGGAGAACAAGCTGCTGAACAACCTGCCGCCGCTGCTGAACCCGTGGCGGCGCCAGCGCCTGGCTTTCTGGGGCCATGGCGCCAACCTGCAGAGCGGCAACCCGCATGGGCTGGCTGAGCGCTTCAAGCGCTGGACGACCAGGCGCGTGGACTGGTGGTTCGCCTACACCGAGCTCAGCGCCGAGCTGGTGCGGCGCACCGGCTTTGACCCGGCACGCATCACGGTGCTGAACAACAGCATCGACACCGGCGCCCTGGCGGCGCAGGTGGCGCAGGCGCGCGACGAGGGCCGCGCTGCCCTGCGTGCGCGGCTGGGCGTGGGCGACGGGCCGCTGGGCCTGTTCATCGGCTCGCTGTACCCCGACAAGCGGCTGCCCTTCCTGCTGGATGCGGCGCGCGCGCTGCGCGAGCGCCTGCCGGGTTTCGAGCTGGCCGTGGCCGGCGCCGGCCCGCTGGCCGACCTGGTGCGGGCCGCAGCCACCCCGGGCAGCGGGGTGCGCTACCTGGGCCCGGTGAAGGGCCAGGCCAAGGCCGACTGGCTGGTGGCCGCCGACCTGATGCTCAACCCCGGCCTGGTGGGGCTGGGCATCCTCGACGCCTTCGTCGCGGGGTTGCCCATGGTCACCACCGACTGCGGCCTGCACTCGCCAGAGATCGCCTATCTGGAAGACGGCCGCAACGGCCTGATGACGCCCGACGATGCAGCGGCCTACGTGGCCGGCTGCGCCGCGCTGCTGGCCGACGCGCCGCGCCTGCAGGCGGTGCGGGCGGCGGCCGAGGCCAGCGGCAGCCGCTACTCGGTCGAGGCGATGGCGCAGCGCTATTGCGACGGCATCGCCGCCGCTCTGGCATCCACGGGGCGACAGCGCTAGCACCCGCCTGCGAGTGGCCAAGGTGCGCCGGCGCCTTGCGCCTCAAGGTCTGGTGGAGACTGCGTACTCCAAGGTCCGGTAGCGGCCCAAGGTGCTCAGTTGCCCTGCACTACGAGCAGCGCCCATCAGCAGCCGGACCGCGTGGTGCCGGCCGAGGGGCCAAACCAGTGCGGCGCCAATCAGCCCCGCGCACAGCAGGAAGAAACGTCGGACCGCCCATGCAAACAGCCTGAGACCGTTCGCCGGTCGCTCTACCACGTCGGCGTAGGTTTGCCCCGCACGCAGCGCGCGCCTCAGCAACCAACGCAGCGTGGTTCGGTCGGGACCGATATGTTCCTCCAGGCGAGCTTCTTGACACCAGACGATGCGCGCCCCCTGTCGGCTCAGGCGGAAGAAGAGCTCGGTATCTTCACCACCACGCAGGCCGAGAGTCGGGTCAAATGCCTTGCCCTTCTCGACCCAGTGCCGCTTCATCAACACGTTGCCCGCGCCCCCGTAGCGCAGCAGCTTTCCAGTCGGGGCAACGGCTCCGGCAAAGAAGCCACCCTTGCGGACCCAGCCGGGCGTGTCCGCTGGCAGGACGCCGGCAACCGGCCCCATCACGATGTCCGCGTCAAATCGGCCCATGGCCGACAAGAGCGTTGCAAGCCAGTCAACCGGGGCGGATTCGTCATCGTCAGCGATCGCGATCAAGGGCGCAGTCGCCAGCGCCAGCGCCGCGTTGCGTGTCAGCGAGATGTTCTGTTCTGGTTGAACTTCATAAGTCACGTCCAAACCGTCAGCTCGTGCTGCATCTACCACCTCGCGCGCCGAGGCCAACCTGTCGTTGTCGACGACGATCACTCTCAAGTGCGTGGCTGCAGGCAGCACCTGCAGGCGCAGGTCAGCGAGCAGCCGCTGCAGCTGCCTAGGCCGTCTATAGGTCGCAATGCAGGCGTCAATGTCCACCGAGGAGATACTTCTCTTTCAAGCCGTCACAGCAGCAGAGGGCAGTTGCTTGTTTCGCAGCGGTTTGATGTCTCGAATGCATCGGAGGTTCTGCATCGACTGCGATCGTTCGCCAACGAACCCGGTCAGGCGTTGCGGATGCCATGCGCCTGCAGCCACAGGTAGGCCACGACGAAGCGCCACACCGGAAAACCGCGCGCGGCCGATTCGGGGTCCAGCAGCTGGCGCGCCAGCGCCGCCGGGTTCCACAGGCGGCTGGCGCGGAAGGCCTCGGACGCGACGATGCCGTCGACCAGCGCGCGGAAGCCGGGCCGCCGCGCCCACTGCTCGAACGGCTGCGCGAAGCCGATCTTGCGGTGCGCGTCGACGATGCCTTTGGGCAGCTCGCGCCGGAACGCCTGGCGCAGCAGCCACTTGCTGATGCCGTCGCAGTACTTCAGGTCGTCGGGCAGGCGCGCGGCGAACTCCATCAGGCGGTAGTCGACGAAGGGCGAACGGATCTCGATGCCCTGGCTCATCGACGAGAAGTCCTCGTAGCTCAGGATCTGCCCGAAGCCGAAGTGCAGCAGCTGCGACCGCAGGTGGCGGTCGAGGTTGCCGGCAGCCCAGGTCATGCCCACCTCGGGCACCCTGCCGCCGTGCGCCTGCCGCAGCGCCGGGCGCAGCACGCGCAGCCCGCCCTCGCTGAGCCAGCCGCGCCAGGCCGACGCCGCACGCCGGCCCAGGGCCGCCTTGGCCAGCTGCGCCAGCGTCGGCGCCCAGCCGCCGCCGGTGCGCGCCACGATGGCCCGCGCCTCGGGCAGCGCACGCGACGGCGCCGACAGCAGCAGGTCCAGCAGCCGGTAGCCGCGGTTGTAGACGTCGTAGCCGGCGAAGGCCTCGTCGGCGCCCTGGCCGTTGATCACCACCTTGATGCCCTGCTCGCGGATGCGCTGCATCAGGTGCCAGTGCGTGAAGGAGGTTGGACTCGCCTGCGGCTCCTGCATCGCCGCCACGTAGGCCGGCAGCTGCGGCGACAGGCCCGTGGCCGGTGCCTCGATCTCGACCAGCGCGATGTGCCGCGTGCGCGCCAGCAGCGCGCGCACGGCCGCCGACTCGTCATAGTGGTGCCCCGGATGCACCGCGGTGAAGGCGACCATGCCTTCGGAGTTCTGCCGGGCGCAATAGGCGTCCACCTGGGTGGCGATGATCGACGAGTCCAGCCCGCCGCTTTGCAGCAGCGCCACGCGCACGTCGCTGCGCAGACGCAGGCGCACCGCGTCGGCCACCAGGTGGCGCAGCTCGTCCACCGCACGCGCCTGCGGCGGGCCGGCGCCGTCGCGCTCGGGCAGCTGCCAGTAGCGTTGCAGGCGCAGCCGCCCGTCTTCGACGACCAGGTTGTGCCCGGGCAGCAGTTCGTTCACCCCGGCGAAGAAGCTCTCGCCGTCGCTGCGTCGGTACCCGTAGGCCAGGTACTCGTACAGCCGGCCCAGGTTGGCGTCGCACAGCGGCAGCGCGGCGCGCAGCCCGGCCGGTTCGCTGCTGAAGTGCAGCACGCCGCCGGCCTGCGCATAGACGAAGGGCTTCACGCCCAGCCGGTCGCGCGAGGCGAACAGGCGGCGGCACCGGCGGTCCCACAGCGCGAAGGCCCACATGCCGTTGAAGTGCCGCACGCAGTCGTCGCCCCATTCGGCATAGGCGTGCAGGATCACCTCGGTGTCGCAGCGCGAGCGCATCACGCGCCCGCGTGCCGCCAGCTGCTGCGCCAGCTCCAGGTAGTTGTAGATCTCGCCGTTGAACACCAGCACCAGGTCGCCATCGCTGCTGTGCATGGGCTGGTGGCCCGCGTCGCTGAGGTCGAGGATGGCCAGCCGGCGGTGGCCCAGCGCCACGGTCTCGTCGGCCCAGCGCCCTTCGCCGTCGGGGCCGCGGTGGGCGATGGCCGCGTTCATGCTCGCGACGCGCGCATCGGCGTCCGGCGGTAGCGCGGCACCCAGCGAGACAAGACCATTGATGCCGCACATCGCTTGCCACCCGCGTCCCGTTCAGGGCACGTATCTCCAGGTGGCACAGCGCACCGGGCGGCAGATGCTCCCGGCAACGCTGTGCGCGTCGCCACGCACGGCAGGCACCGGCGAGCAGTTCACTTTGCCCGCCCTTGCAGACGCCAGCGGCGGACGGCAAAGCGCACGGCAAACTCCGGCCACCGCCAGAGTGGTGCCGCAGCCATGCGCGCACGGAAGTCTTCGCGAAGGGTTTGGACCGCGTTGGCCGTGCTTGCGCTCCCCGCGTGGACACGGAAAGCGGTCAGCGGCTCGTCGAGTTGCGTGACGGATGTGTGCGGCGCGATGCGCAGCCAGAACTCATAGTCCATCGCGTAGCGGTAGCGCTCGCTGAAGCCGCCGAAGCGCTCGAACACGGCGCGGCGGACAAAGGTGGCAGGGTGGGGCACGAAGTTGCGGCGCAACAGGGCCGCCGGGCTGTATCGCGGCGCAACGAAGCCTTCGCGGCGCAGCTGCCCGTCCACGTCGCTCTGGACGCGACCGAACAGCCAGTCGCTGCTGTCGTGCTGCATCGCCGCCGCCACACGCGCCAACACGCCGGGGTGCAAGTAGTAGTCATCGGAGTGCAGGTGTGCCACCACGTCGCCGCATGCGGCCTGGATGCCGACGTTCATGGCACGCGCGATGCCACCGCGCACGTCGCGCAACAGCGTCACTGGACGGTCTATGGCGGCGATGAGTTCCAGCGTGCCGTCGCTGCTGCCACCGTCGACGAAGATCCACTCGAACTCGGCGCCCTGCTGCGCCTGCACTGACGCGATGCAGGCCGGCAAGTAGCGTGCGCTGTTCCAAGTGCAGGTAATGATGCTGAAGCGCATTGGCCCGCTCAAACGATTCCCAAGCACTTCTCTGTTTCGAGTGCACTTCCACCGGGACGCTTTCTCGCTCTTGTCGCGATTTCAAGCGAACCCATCAGCCTTTGTGGCGGGCTCACTCAGCGGTCCAGAGCGGGATCGAATCGCACCTTCAAGTGCCATGCGAAACAGGATCAGATGCGCCACGAGGTCGCCGGAGATGAGGTTATCTATGTCTAGCGGCACCTCGGTGACACTTCGAACAAGAATGAAGAGCGCAAGTACAGGTGCCACACCACGCGTTGCGTTCGCGGCCCGCCAAGCCATGGTGACCAACACGAACAAATAGGTCAGAAGAGTCAGCAATCCGAGCAGACCTGCTGAGCTGAGCGCACCCAGGTACTGGTTATGCGCGCTGAAGGCGAAAGGCAACCCAATGGCCGCTCGGTGGGCGGGGCCCCACGCCTCAGGGCCATAGCCGAACCCTGGGTTCTGGAGCCAAGCGGCTATAGCGGCCTCCCAGATCTGAAAGCGGCCAGTGAAGGTCGCCACGTCTGTTCCAACCTGACCCTCAGCGAGACGACCGACAAGCCGCACTGGGTCGGCTGCCCACGCCATGATCGCCAACGCAATCGAGCACCACACCATGGCTACGACGAAGCCCAGGCGCGTTCGTCCAAACGCGTCACGCCCCCAGTGGAACCAAACCAGTACTGGTAGCGAAACAGCAGCGGCTGCCCAAGCGGTCTTGGACTGAGCCAACAAAAGAACCGCCAGAGCAGGTACTGCAACGAGCCACCTTAGCGCACGGCGCGGCTCGGGGCTCGAGACCTCAACAAGGAGGAGCAGAAGTGCCAAAGATCCAATGCTGTTCGCGTGTGAACCCAAACCCCATAGCCTAATGGTCAGTCCTGGCACCCAGCCGTGTCGGTAATTCGGCTGTACGGCGAAGTCAGGGGCTACGACCATCGCAACTAGGCTGCCCGCCATCAGCGCCAGCAAAGCATACTTGGCAGCGCGAAGAAATCCGATGAGCGAGGAATGTCGCGACATATAGACCGCGACAAAGACTGCACCGGGATAGAGCGAGTTGTGCGCAAACGATGGGTGGCTGCCGAGCAACGCATTCACCAGCGTAGTTGCGACGAAGTAAGACATGAAGGAGACCAAGAGCAACTGACTCCGGTCCCGGATACTCGTATCGCGTTGGAAGAGCGCTCCAACCACTATGGCGAGGGCCACACCAAGCACCGTGGCACTCACAAGGCGAAGTACGTTTACGCCGCCTGTCGCCGCGGTGACACCTGCTCCAATGGTGCGAATGTCCTCGTAAGCAAAGGTCAACACGCGCTGCGAAAGCACGGTACTGATGCCGATTCCAAGAATCATTAGTGGCACAAGTGCCATGGCCATCCAGCGGCCATTGGCACGCTGTAAATGCAGCAGCGTTGCAAAGAAGAACACGGCCCCCACGCTGGCCAGCAACGCGAAACCGCCGAAGTAGGCGAATGCGTAAATCTCTGCGGCCTTCATCGTGTGCTCACATGTCCAGTCGAAGCAAGACGCTCAGTCGCGCGGGCCAGGGTGTCGGCGCGCGTGCCAGAACAGCGCGAAGCAGGCCACGTGCCTCCCCCACCAGCAGCCTAGGCACCGCACGCACCACCAATGCCCATGCCAGCGCACCGACCAACGCGCCACCGATCACACGTAGCAGGGTCGGTGCCTCGATCACGCTCAGCGCCATCTGCGTCAGCAGCGCGGCAGCACCTGCCGCCACGGCCAGCCCGAGTCCGCCGCGCGTGCAGCGCCAGGCTTCGCCCAGCCCGACCCGCACAGCTCGCGCGGCGAAGCCAGCCAACACAAGCCCGCGCAACCACTGCAAGGCCAGCAGCGTCCAGGCTACCGCCAGCGGTGACTGGCGTGCGGCCAGCAGGCAGGCCGGCAACCACAGCAACAGCAGCGGCATCTGCACAACGAACTCGCGCAGATGGCGATCTTGTGTCCAGAGCACGGGCGTCGACACGGCCAGCAGCGTCAGCGCGGGCATGGCCAGCGCCAATGGGATCATCAACGGCGCCGCGCCCTTCCAGGCGGCGCCAAACAAGGCGAGTACCAGCGGCTCTGACAACGCGGCCACCACGGCAAAGGCCGGCAGTGCCAGGGCCGCCACAGCTGCGATTCCAGCAAGTAAGCCCGCCGCCGCGTGCGCCTTGTCGGAAGCGTGGCGCGCGCCAATGGCCAGCAGCACCGGCTGGATCGCGCCGGCTGCGGCTGCACCCGGGGCATACACGAGGTTGTAGGCGTTTGCGTACAGGCCCAGGTCGCGACTCGAAAACAGGCGCCCGACCACGACCCGATCGATGCTGGCCAATGCCCAGTTCAACAGGTTGGTGGCCAATACCTTGACGCCATAGACGGCCTGCGCGCCGGCGCCCGGGTGCCACAGCAGCCAGCGAAGCGCATGCCGCCGTCGGCGCATCAGCAGCACCGCGAAAACCAGCGCCTGCACCAACCAGGCCCAGACCAATGCCCAGACGCCCAGCCCAGCAAGCGCGAGTGGAATGCCGACCAGGTAGAACCCCGCCACATACGACACCAGGTTCGCCACCTGCACGCCGCGGTAGTCGAGCTCGCGTTTGAGCAGGTTCATGGCCGGTGCCGCAACCGCGTTCAGCAAGCAGACCAGGGCCAGCACCTCCAGCAGCGGGCGCGCCCGCGGCTCGCCAAAGTACGTGGCCAGCAGGTCGCTGCCAATCCAGAGTAGAGCAGCCACCGCCGACCCGAGCAGGCACTGCCAGGTCCAGACAAAGCGGATGTCGCGGTCGTCCACCTGGGTCTTCTGGATCAGGCCGTAGGCCAGCCCCGAATCGGCCAGGAAGTTGGCAAAGCTGACGACCAGGACCCCGATCGCAAACAACCCGTACTGGTCCGGGCCGAGCAGGCGGGCCAGCACGATTTGCGCGGCGAACTGCAGCACCATCCGGGCCAGCGAGCCCATGCTGCCCCATGCGACGGCCGCAAGGCCCCGGCCACGCCAGTCGGTCATCGTGGACGGGCCGCCGGGGCCCGGGGTGGCCGGATGACGAGTGCCTGCGACGCAGCTTCACGCGAGGCCTCAGAGCGCGCCTGCACCGGTCACCCTCGTGCGCATGCCGGGGCTGATCTGGGCGGCGAGCGCGGCGACGAAGTCGCCATGCAGCCGGTACGCCGCCGCCGCATCCCCGTCGATGCTGGACACCCGCACCAGCATGCCGTCGGGAACGACGCCGCGGGTGCTGTAGCTCAGCTGCGCCAGCTTCTGCTGTGTGCCGGTCACGGTGGTCTTGTCGCCCACGGTGATCCAGAAGGTGATGGGCTCGACGCGGCCGCCGGCCTTGGCCACCAGCTGGCGCACCGGCAGCGTGTGTGTGGGCAGCTTCACCTCGCCATAGCCACCGCTGATGATCTGGAAGCCCTGCGCCGGGTAGCAGACCTCGGGCCGGTGCGCGCGCGTGGCGTCGCTCTGGTCGCCACCGTAGGCCACGCTGAGCATGATGCGCTGGCCCTGGGCGTTGACGTAGGTGCGGCTCAGGGTCTGGTTGTAGATCTTGTCCAGGATGGCGGCCTGGTCGGGCGAGACCAGCTGCACCGGCATGCGGTCGTCCACCTGCCAGTCGCCGAACTGCCTGGGGAACAGCGTCTCCAGCTCCACCTTGGGCCGGGTGTCGGCCAGGCGCGCGGTGGGGCGCCAGGCGTGCGCGCCGGCGAATGCGCCCAGCATCAGCACCAGCGCCACGGTGGCGCTGATGCGGGCGGCGCGGGGGCTCAGGGCCATGCTGCGCGCGCCCTCAGGCCGCCGCCGCGCCGGCGCGGCGCGCGCCGGCCTTGGCCGGCATGAACAGGCCCAGCAGCTTGTCGGTGGCCAGCATGAACACCAGCGCCACCAGGAACAGCACGATGCCGGCAAAGCCGTGCACGAAGCCCTGTCCGGCCTCGTCGCCGAAGTGGTAGGTCACCAGCACCAGGATCATCACGCGCACGATGTTGGCCATGAAGGCGATGGGCACCAGCAGCACCGCCAGCACCACGTTGCGCGCCAGGCTGGTGTAGCCCATCAGGTTCATGTACAGCAGGCCCAGCGCCTCCAGCGTGAACATGCTGTTCAGGCCGGCGCAGGCGTCGGCCACCAGCAGCTGGTAGGGGCCCACGGTCATGATCACGCCGGTGCGGCCCACCGGGTAGCCGGCCCAGTACAGCAGGTTGCTGGCCACGGCGCTCACGGCGCTCTTCAGCGGCGCCGTCACCGCGGCCACCAGGGCCTCGGGCAGCGGCACCATGAACAGCAGGAAGAACAGCGGGAAGAAGGCCGCCCGCAGCGCGCCGCCGCCTCGGAAGATGAGCAGCAGCGCCGCCAGCACGCCGATCATGCTGCCGGTCTGGAACATGATGATGTCCTGGCTGGCGCCGAAGGCGAACAGCGCCAGGCTCGCGGCCAGCAGCGGCCAGCCCAGCAGCGGCATGGGCGTGGACGGCACGCTGGCCACGGCATGCCGCCGCTGCCACAGCAGCCAGGCGCTGACGGCCAGGATGATGGGGCCGTGGCCCTGCTCGTCGGTGGCCCAGATGGTGCGCGCCAGCTCGGCCCAGGTGGGCACGTACAGCAGCGCAAAGCCGGCGGCCAGCAGGGCCAGCACCACGGCGTCGGCGCCCTGCGGCAGCAAGGCCGGGCGGCTGGGCGATGGCGGCGCCGGCGGCGTGGCCGGGCCGGTGGGCGGCGCGGTCACGGTCACGTGCTCAGAATTCGTTGACCACCACGCCGGCTAGTTGCACGGGGCTGCCGGCGAAGCTGGCCACCAGCTCCTGCAGCGCGCCCACGCGGCTGGCGTGCTTGCGCGCCACCACCAGCGCGGTGCCGCAGCGCGCGGCCACCACCGCGGCGTCGGCGCCGTGCACGGCGGCCGGGGTGTCCACCACCACGTGGTCGAACTTGGCCGCCAGCTCGCGCATCAGCACGCCGAAGGCGGGGCGCTCCACCAGCTCCAGCGGGTTGGGCGGCGTGGTGCCCATGGGCAGCACGAACAGGTTGCCCACGCCGGCCACCGGCTGGATCACCTGCTTGTCGGCGCGGCCGCTCAGGATGCTGCTCAGGCCGGTCTGGTTGCTGAGCTTGAACAACTCGTGCAGGCGGCCGCTGCGCATGTCGGCGTCCACCAGCAGGGTGCGCCCGCCCAGCTGGGCCAGCGCGGCGGCCAGGTTGGCCGCCAGGTAGCTCTTGCCGTCGGCCACGTCGGGGCTGATCACGGCCAGCGCGCGGCGCGGCTCGCCTTCGGCGAACAGCCGCATCATCAGCTGGCTGCGCAGCGCGCGGAAGGCCTCGGCGCGGGCGCCGAAGGGCTCGTTCAGCGCCACCAGCTCGGGGGCCAGCTGCTGCGCCTCGTCGGGCGTGTAGGGGTAGTGGAACTGCTGGGCCAGCGCGTACAGCACGTCTTCGCGGCTGGCCAGGCCCAGGGCCACGGCGGCTTCGCCGAAGCGCAGGCCGTGCTGGCGCTGGTGCTGCAGCACGCGCTCCACCTGCTCGGCGCTGAGGTCGCGCAGCTCGGCAATGATGTCGCCCATGCTGCGGCCGGGCTCGCGCGCCGGCTCGGCGTCGGGCGGGGGCAGCGGCGCGGGCGCGGCGGCGGCGGCGCGCAGCGCGGCGGCGCCGGCTTCGATGACGCTGGCCTCGGGCGGAATCGAATCGCGGAACTTGGCCATCACGCCCCCTTGGCGCCGGCCGGCGCCATCAGCCGCTGCTGCAGCGGCACCTGGTTCTTGCCCAGCTTGAGCCTGGCGCCCGGGGGCGGCAGCACGCCGATCACGGGCAGGCCCAGCGCGGCGGCGGCGTCGTCGGTGCTGCGCACGCGGCGGTCGCGCAGCTCCAGCGCCAGCGCCACGCCCACCGCCAGCAGCACGCCGACGAAGATGCTCAGCAACGTGTTCAGCAGCAGCCGCGGGCTGGCCGGCTCGATGGGCGGCGTGGCCACCGTCAGCTGGTTGGCGTTGGCCTGGGTGGCCTGGCCCTCCAGCCCGGTCTGGGTGGCGCGCTGCAGGATGGCGTCGTAGGCGCGCTGCGAGTTCTCCACGTCGCGCTGCAGCACCACGCCCTCGTCGCGCACGGCCTTCATCTTCAGCACCTTGTTGCGCTGGGCCTCCAGCGCCTGGCGCACCTCGGCCACGCGGTCGCGGGTGACGGTGTTGGTCACGCCCACGCCGCCGGCCACGCGGCGGGTCTCGCTGTCGATCCGGCTGCGCAGCTCGCCGATGCTGGCGCGGGTCTCGATCACCTGCGGGTGGGCGTCGCCGAAGCGCGTGCTCAGCTCGCGCAGGCGGGCTTCGCCGCGGCTCAGGTCGGCCTTGAGCTGGGCGATGAGGCTGTTGTTCAGCACCTCCTGCATGCGGTCGGCCTGCTGGCCCTGGGCCTGCACCTGGCGGCTGGCCGATTCGGCGGCCAGCGCCTGCAGCGCCGTCAGCTGGCTGCTCAGCTCGTTGAGGCGGGCGTTCTCCACGTCCAGGCGCTCGTCGCCGGCGATGATGCCGTTGTCGCGCTGGAACTCGCTGTAGCGGGCCTGTGCCTTCTCCAGCGTGTCGCGCGCTTCCTTGGCGCGGGTCTCGAAGAAGCTGGCGTAGCTGCGCGCGGGGTCGGTGCGCAGCTCCAGCGCGGTGTCGATGTAGGCCTGCACGAAGGCGTTGGCCAGCGCGGCGGCAAAGCGCGGGTCGGGGGCGCGGTAGCTGACGTTGATCACGCCGCTCTCGCGGCTGGGGATGACGTCCATGTTGCGCTGGAACACGGTGCCCAGCCAGCTCTCGATGCTGCCGCTGCCGCCGGTCTCGTCCTGCCACTGCTGGCGCACCTGCGGGTTCTCGTTCAGGCGCAGGTTGCGCACCACGCGCTGGGCCACGCGCTCGCTCTGGATGATGTCGACCTGGGTGGCCATGTAGGCCGGGCTGGCCAGGCCGCCGTAGACCACCGCCGACACCGGGTCGGGCTTGAAGTCGACGACCACGCTGGCGAATGCCTTGTACTGCTTGGGCAGCAGCAGGCTGATGACCACGGTGGCCAGCACCGTGGCGCCCAGCACCAGCGCCATCACCCACCAGCGGGCGCGCAGGATGGACAGGAATTGACCGAAGCTCATGCCGCTTGACTCCCCCGGGTGACTGGCTGGGCGTGACGTGGGTCTTGGCTCAGAACAGGCTCTCGCGCACGAAGACCACGTCGCCGTCGCGCATCTTCTCGTCCATCGCCGGCTGCAGCAGCTGCACCGCGCCGGCCTCGCCCCTGCGGTGCACGCGGATGCCCTTCTCGGTGCCGCGCTGGGTGAGGCCGCCGCCGGTGGCCAGGGCCTGCATCAGCGTCATGCCGCGCTCCAGGCGCATCGGGCCGGGGCGCTGCACCTCGCCGTAGATGTAGACCAGCGGCTGGCGGTCCACCCACACGGTGTCGCCGTTGAGGATGCGCAGGTTGTGCGCCTCGCCGCCGGGGGCGAACAAGGTGGGCAGGTCCACCTCGTGGCGGAAGGGCTTGCCGTCGCGCACGCCGGTGAGCACCACCCCGTCGGCACCGCCGGGCGCCGTGCCGCCGGCCAGGGCCAGCAGGTCGGACAGGCGCATGTCGGTCACCTCGATGGGGTAGCGGCCGGGGCGGTTGACCATGCCCAGCACGCTGGCCTGGTTGCCGCGCACCTGCATCACCACCAGGGTCACCTGCGGGTTGCGCACGAAGTTGCCGCTCTTCAGCCCGTCGGCCAGCAGCTTCTCGGCGGCGGTGACGCCGAGGCCGCCCACGCGCACCGGGCCCAGCAGCGGGTAGCTGATGACGCCGGCCTCGGTGACGCGGGTCTCGAGCGTGAGGTCGGGGTTCTGGAAGACGGTGATGCGCAGCACGTCGCCGGCACCCAGCCGGTACTCGGGCGCTGCGGCGGGGGCCGTGGCCTGGGCATGGGCGGTGGCGCTGCCGCCCAGCAGCAGCGCCGCGGCGGCCAGCGCCGCGGCCAGGATCGAGACGAAGGGGCTCATCGGGGTCCTCGGGATGACGGCGGGGGCTCGCGGGGGCAGCGGGGGGCGGGGCGGCCGCCGGGCGCGGCTTACTTGAGCTTCAGGCCGCGGTTGATGTCGGTGCTGGTCAGGCCGCTGCTGGCCGCCGTGCCCGGGGAGGCCGGCGGGGCCAGGGCCGGCGCCGCCGAGGCGGCGCCCGGCACCGTGCCCGGCGCGGCGGCGGCCGGGGCGCCACCGGCCGGCGGCGCACCCTCGGCGAACTTGCCCACGTACTCGATCTTGGCCGCCGAGCGCATGGCCTTGATCTCTTCCTCGATCAGCTTGCGCTTGCGCTCGTTGAGCAGGTAGGACTCGATGGCCGGGCGGGCCTGGTCCTCGCTCACCGGCTGGCTGCGCGAGCCGGCCAGCACGATGACCTGCACGCCGTTGGCGCTGGGCACCACCACGGCCTGGCCGTCCTTGAGGTTGGCGAAGCTCTTCAGGCTGCCCAGCGGCAGCTGCTCGGCCGCGCGCACCGCCTGGTTGCCCTGGAAGCGGATGTCCTTGCTCTTGAGGTACTCGACGAACTCGGCGATGTTCTTCGCCGCGCCCAGCTTCTCGCGGATCTCGGGCACCTGCTCGGGCCTGGCCTCGATGGCGATCTCCTGGATGTTGTAGATGCGGCGCTCGGCGAACAGCTCGGGGTGCTCGGCGTAGTACTTGCGGATCTCGTCGGGCGTGGGCTTGGCGGCGCCTTCGCCCACCTTCTCGATGTAGGCGCGGGCCAGGATCTCGCGGCGCGCGGCCTCCAGCGCCTGCACCACGCGCGGATCGCGGTCCAGCTTCTGGTCGTCGGCCTTCTGCAGCGCCAGCTGCTGGTCGATCAGGCGCTCCAGCACCTGGCGGCCGGCGGCCTCGGCCTGCTCGGGGCGCAGGTTGCGCTGCTGCTGCAGCACGAAGTTGATCTGGTGCACCGTGATCTCGTCGCGGTTGACCTTGGCCGCGGTCTGGCTGGCGGCCTTGTCCTTCTTGTCACCGCAGCCGGCCAGCAGCGCGGTGGCGGCCAGCACCGCCAGCACCAGGCCGGAGGCCAGGCGGGGAGCAGCACGGCGCAGGGCAAACGGGGGGGTGGAGAGCGTCATCGGGCAGTCCTTGATTGGTTCCGGCGCACGGCGTCGGCGCCACCGGTGCAGCGCGCCACGGCGCGGATCGCGGCCCCCGGCATGCCCCGCCGAGACGGGCTGCGTACCCCCTGGGCGCGAAGCCGGCGCAGTGTAACCGCGGGGTCTCGCGCGACAGCGCCCCGGCGGCCCCCACAAGCAGGGTGCGCCGGCGGCACAAGTTCACGCCGGGCGCGGGCGCCGCCGCTGCCGGCGTTCAGCACTTGATGCCCAGGTGCACCGCGACGATGCCGCCGCTGAGGTTGTGCACGTCGACATGGCCGAAGCCGGCCGCCTTCATCATCGCCTTCAGCGTGGCCTGGTCGGGGTGCATGCGGATGCTCTCGGCCAGGTAGCGGTAGCTGTCGGCGTCGCCGGCCACCAGCTTGCCGATGAAGGGCATCACCTTGAACGAGTACCAGTCGTAGGGCTTGCGCAGCGGCTCGGCCGGGCGCGAGAACTCCAGCACCAGCAGCCGCCCGCCGGGGCGCAGCACGCGGCCCATCTCGCGCAGCGCGGCGTCCTTGTGCGTCATGTTGCGCAGCCCGAAGGCGACGCTGACGAGGTCGAAGCTGGCGTCGGGAAACGGCAGGTGCTCGGCGTCGCACACCGCCACCGGCAGCACCTGGCCGGCGTCGAGCAGGCGGTCGCGGCCCTGGCGCAGCATGGCCTCGTTGATGTCGGTGAGCACCACGCGGCCGCCGGCGCCGGCGCGCGCGGCGAAGGCCTTGGCCAGGTCGCCGGTGCCGCCGGCGATGTCCAGCACCTGCTGGCCCTCGCGCACGTCGGCCAGCGCCACGGCATAGGCCTTCCAGACGCGGTGCAGCCCGCCCGAGAGCAGGTCGTTCATCAGGTCGTAGCGGCTGGCCACGCTGTCGAACACCTGGCGCACCTTGCGCGCCTTCTGGTTCTCGTCGACCTGCTCGAAGCCGAAGTGGGTCTGCGACATGGGCTCGGGCCTGGCGGGGTTCAGTGGCCGCCGCAGCCGGCGGCCTTGGGCAACATGGGCGCGTCGCGGTCGACGCCGGCCTCCTTCAGCTTCTGCTCGTAGCGCGCCCACAGCTGGTCCTGGTCGCGGCCCAGCTGGTACAGGTAGGCCCAGCTGAAGATGCCGCTGGTGTGGCCATCGCTGAACTTGGGCTGCACCGCATAGTGGCCGACGGCGGCGATGTCCTCGATGAGCACGTCGCGCTTGCCGGTCTGCAGCGTCTCCTGGCCGGGGCCGTGGCCCATCACCTCGGCCGAGGGCGAATAGACGCGCAGCAGCTCGAAGGGGATGCGGAACTGCGCGCCGTCGGCAAAGTGCACCTCGAGCATGCGCGAGGCCTGGTGCACGGTGAGCGCGGTGGGGTGCGGGGTGGCGGAAGCGGACATGGGCGGCTTGGGGCAGCGGCTGCAGGGTGGCTGGGCTGGCAAAGCGGGTGAGGCGGACAAGTATCGCCCCGTTCGGTGACGGCGGCGCGTCGCAGAGGCGATGCGGGCGCCCCTTGCCGGCGCGCCGCCGCACCCTGGCTGGCCGACGGCCCCCCGAAACGACGGCGGCCCCTCACGAGGGGCCGCCGGGGGCCGCGCGCCGGGCGCGTTCAGTGCGTGTTGCGGCGGCGCAGGGCCAGGAAGCCCACCACGCCCAGGCCGGCCAGCATCATCGCGTAGGTCTCGGGCTCGGGCACCGGGGCGGCCGAGGTGATGAACGAGTAGGCACCACCCAGCGAGCCGGTGGCGGTGCCGGTGACCATGTACCAGTAGGCATTGCCGCCCACCAGCGGCACGTCGAACAGCACCGACGAGACACCCACGCCGCCCTGCGCCAGCAGGTTGTTGCCGGCATCGAACAGCGAGACCTGCAGGTTGGAGATGTTCAGGAAGCTCTGCAGGTTGACCGCCACCGCCGACGACGACGCCGAGGCGCCGGCGGCCGGGAACAGGAAGGTGTAGGTGTCGAGGAAGGCGCCGGGCGCCAGCGTCACCGTGTTGCTGTAGACGGCCGGCGCGGTGGGCAGCTCGCCGACCAGGAAGTTGGCGGCGTGCGACGTGCCGGCCAGCGCGCCCAGGACGAGGGCGGCTGCGGCGACGATGGGCTTGAACGGCATGAGATTCCCCTGGCTACGGTCGGCTTGTTGGCTATGGATGTCCCGCTGTCAGCACGGGTTATGCCGGAGTGTCGTTTCAGGTCCGTGAATCCGCCCCCCCCTCGTGCAAGGGATGACGCGTCAGCGAATGTAAGCGAGGACGGCGGCGGCGCACCCGGATCGTGCCGGCATGCCCGGCGATGCAGCCCGGCGCACCGCGATGGCCCGCGGCGCGACCCCTGCCCCCTAGCTTCACAGGGACGCCGGGTCGCGACCGTCGCGGGCGAGCGCCGCCGCCACGCGGCGGTCCAGCTCGGCCAGCGGCAGCGCCAGGCGCTGCAGCGGCGGCGGCTGCACGGGGCGCTGCGCCGGGGCCCAGACTGGCGCGGGGAAGCGGCTGTCCCACTCGAAGCGCGCCACCACATGCCAGTGCAGGTGCGGCACCGCGTTGCCCAGCGCCGCCAGGTTGACCTTGCGCGGCGACAGCCCGTGGCGCAGCACCTGCTCGACGGCGCAGACGGCATCCATCAGCGCATGGCGCTGCGCCGCCGGCAGCTCGGAGAACTCGGCGACATGGGCGTCGAGGATGACGCGGTAGAAGGCCGGGAAGTCGGCGGCCTCGGGGCCGTCGGCGCGGATCACGCGCCAGAACGGGCCCTGGAACACCGGGACGCCGCCGGCACGCTCGCACAGCTCGCAGCCGGGCTGGCGCGCGCCGCCGCTCACAGGGAGACGCCGGGCCGCCCCGGTTTCTTGGCGCCCCCTCGGGGGGCCGGGGCGGGCAAGGCACGGCCCTTGGGGGTCATACCAGCACGCGCTCGATGCCGCCGTCGTTGGCGCGCGCCACGTACTGCGGCATCCAGTCCTCGCCCAGGATCTTGCGCGCCATCTCGACGACGATGTAGTCGGCCTCGAGCAGGCCGCTCTGCAGGTCGTCCTCGAAGCGCTTCAGGCCCTGCAGGCAGCTGGGGCAGCTGGTGAGGATCTTCAGGTCGCCCTGCGCAGCGGTGGCCTGGCCGCTGGCCGCCAGGCGGTCGCGCAGCTCGGTCTCGGCCTTGCGGATCTCGGACTCCTTGCGGAAGCGCACCTGGGTGCTGACGTCGGGCCGGGTGGCGGCCAGCGTGCCGCTCTCGCCGCAGCAGCGCTCGCTCTGCACCACCTGCGGCCCGACCAGCGCGGTGACGGTCTTCATCGGCGCCTGCTGCTTGAGCGGGCTGTGGCAGGGGTCGTGGTACAGGTAGCCGCCGTCGTGCGCCGGCAGCGTGATGCCCTTCTCCAGCAGGTACTCGTGGATGTCGACGATGCGGCAGCCGGGGAAGATGTCCTCGAAGCGGTAGCCCTGCAGCTGGTCGTAGCAGGTGCCGCAGGACACGACCACGGTCTTGATGTCCAGGTAGTTCAGCGTGTTGGCCACGCGGTGGAACAGCACCCGGTTGTCGGTGATCACCTGGTCGGCCTTGTCGTACTGGCCGCTGCCGCGCTGCGGGTAGCCGCAGCACAGGTAGCCCGGCGGCAGCACCGTCTGCACGCCGGCGTGCCACAGCATGGCCTGGGTGGCCAGGCCGACCTGGCTGAACAGGCGCTCGCTGCCGCAGCCGGGGAAGTAGAAGACGGCCTCGCTCTCGGCCGTGGTGGCGGCCGGGTCGCGGATGATGGGCACGTAGGCCTTGTCCTCGATGTCCAGCAGCGCACGCGCGGTCTTCTTGGGCAGGCCGCCCGGCATCTTCTTGTTGATGAAGTGGATGACCTGCTCGCGCAGCGGCGGCGTGCCGCGGGTGGCCGGCGGGGCGGCGGTCTGCGCCTGCGCGGCGGGCTTGAAGACCTGGTGCGCCAGCCGCTGCAGCTTGTAGCCCACGCCGACCATGCCCAGGCGCAGCGCCTTGATCGTCTCGGGGTGGGTGGCGTTGAGGAAGGCCATCGCCAGCGCGTTGCCCGGGCGCAGGGTCTTCTTGCCCATCTTGCGCAGCAGGTTGCGCATGTTCATGGTGACGTCGCCGAAGTCGATCTTCACCGGGCAAGGGCTCTCGCACTTGTGGCACACGGTGCAGTGGTCGGCGACGTCCTCGAACTCGGCCCAGTGCTGCAGGCTGACGCCGCGGCGCGTCTGCTCCTCGTAGAGGAAGGCCTCGATGAGCAGCGACGTGGCGAGGATCTTGTTGCGCGGGCTGTACAGCAGGTTGGCGCGCGGCACGTGGGTGCTGCACACCGGCTTGCACTTGCCGCAGCGCAGGCAGTCCTTGATGCTGTCGGCGATCTCGCCGATGTCGCTGCGCTGCATGATCAGCGACTCGTGGCCCATCAGCCCGAAGCTGGGCGTGTAGGCGGCGCTGAGGTCGGCCGCCCAGGCGCCTTCGGGCGTGTTCCTGAGCAGCTTTCCTTTGTTGAAGCGGCCCTCGGGGTCGATGCGGCGCTTGTAGTCGGCAAACGGCGCCAGTTCCTCGTCGGTGACGAACTCGAGCTTGGTGATGCCGATGCCGTGCTCGCCGCTGATCACGCCGCCCAGCGAGCGCGCCAGCGCCATGATGCGCGCCACCGCCTCGTGGGCGGTCTGCAGCATGCGGTAGTTGTCGCTGTTGACGGGGATGTTGGTGTGCACGTTGCCGTCGCCGGCGTGCATGTGCAGCGCCACCCAGACGCGGCCGCGCAGCACCTGCTGGTGGATCTCGCGGCAGCGCGCCAGGATGGGCGCGAAGGCGGCGCCGGCGAACAGCTGCTGCAGCGGCGCCAGGATCTGCGTGCGCCAGCTGGCGCGCCAGCGGCCGTCCTGCAGCAGCGTGAACACGGTCTCACCGGGGCGGGCGTCGCTGGCCGGCGCGGCGTCCAGCTCGCGCAGCCAGGTGGCCCACTGCTCGCGCACGCCGGCCAGCAGCGCCAGCGCGCGCTGCACGCGCTCGGCCAGCGCCTCGGGGCCGACCGCCTCGGCGCCATCGTCGCCGCGGCCCAGCGGCAGGCTGCCGTGCTGGAACAGCTCGATCAGCGCGTCGGCCAGCTCCAGCTTGTTGCGCAGGCTCAGCTCGACGTTGATGCGCTCGATGCCATCGGTGTACTCGGCCATGCGCGGCAGCGGGATCACCACGTCCTCGTTGACCTTGAAGGCGTTGGTGTGGCGCGCGATGGCCGCGGTGCGCTTGCGGTCGGCCCAGAACTTCTTGCGCGCGTCGGCGCCCACGGCGACGAAGCCCTCGCCGCTGCGGCTGTTGGCGATGCGCACCACCTCGCTGGTGGCGCGCGCCACCGCCGCCTCGTCGTCGCCGACGATGTCGCCGATGAGCACCATCTTGGGCAGGCCCGAGCCGCTGGCGAGCGCGCGCTTGCTCTTGGTGGCGTAGCCCACGGCCTTGAGGTAGCGGTCGTCGAGGTGCTCCAGCCCGGCCAGCAGCACGCCCTGGTCCTTCAGCGAGAACAGGTAGTCCTTGATCTCGACGATGCTGGGCACCGCGGTCTTCGCGCTGCCGAAGAACTCCAGGCACACGGTGCGCACCTGCGCCGGCATCCGGTGCACCACCCAGCGCGCGCTGGTGATCAGGCCGTCGCAGCCTTCCTTCTGGATGCCGGGCAGGCCGGCGAGGAACTTGTCGGTGACGTCCTTGCCCAGGCCCTCCTTGCGGAAGGCCTTGCCGGGGATCTCCAGCGTCTCGGTGCGCTGCAGCTTCTTGCCGCTGGCGTCGTAGTGGCGCAGCTCGAAGCGCGCCAGTGCCACATCGTGGATCTTGCCCAGGTTGTGGTCCAGGCGCACCACCTCCAGCCAGGTGGCGTCGGGGGTGACCATGCGCCAGCTGGCCAGGTTGTCCAGCGCCGTGCCCCACAGCACCGCCTTCTTGCCGCCGGCGTTCATGGCGATGTTGCCGCCTATGCAGCTGGCCTCGGCGCTGGTGGGGTCGACGGCGAAGACGTAGCCGGCGCGCTCGGCGGCGTCGGCCACGCGCTGGGTGACCACGCCGGCCTCGGTCCACACCGTGGGCACCTTGTGCGCCACGCCGGGAATGTCCACCAGCTCGACCTCGGTCATCGCCTCGAGCTTCTCGGTGTTGATCACCGCGCTCTTCCAGGTCAGCGGCACGGCGCCGCCGGTGTAGCCGGTGCCGCCGCCGCGCGGGATGATGGTCAGGCCCAGGTCTATGCAGGCCTTGACCAGCGCCGCCAGCTCGGCCTCGGTGTCGGGCGCCAGCACGACGAAGGGCATCTCGACGCGCCAGTCGGTGGCGTCGGTGACGTGCGAGACGCGCGCCATGCCGTCGAACTGGATGTTGTCGCGCGCGGTGTGCTTGGCCAGCGCGCGCTGGGCCTTGCGGCGCAGCGCGGCGACCGCGTCGAAGTGCGCGGCGAAGCGCTGCACCGCGGCGCCGGCGGCGCCCAGCAACTCGCCCACCAGCGCGTCACGCGCCCGGTCGTCCTCGGGGCGGCGGCGCTTCTGCACCTCGTGCAGGCGGTGCTGCAGCGCCTCGATCAGCGCCTGGCGCCGGCGCGGGTTGGCCAGCAGGTCGTCTTCCAGGTAGGGGTTGCGCTGCACCACCCAGATGTCGCCCAGCACCTCGTAGAGCATGCGCGCGCTGCGGCCGGTGCGGCGCTCCTGGCGCAGCTGCTGCAGGATGTCCCAGGCGCGCTCGCCCAGCAACCGGCGCACGATCTCGCGGTCGGAGAACGAGGTGTAGTTGTAGGGGATCTCGCGCACGCGCACGGCGCCGCTCTGGGCGGCCTGCGCCAACGGGGGTTCGTTCAGCTGCACAGGGCTTCCAAGGGTTCACCCGCATGCTACCCCACCCCTCTCGGCCCGCCCCCGGCGCAGCCTGTCGCGGACACCCGGGCACCGAATGAGGGCATTCCCTGAAACAGCAACGTCATGGGCTTGCGTGACACTCGCCTGCTTCCGGTTCCATTTCCCTGCGCCCCAAGGAGCAGCATGACCATGATCAACAAGCGACACCTCCTGGCCGCCGTCGCGGCCGCCGCCGCGCTGGCCGCCATGCCCGCCCACGCCCAGACCGAGATCCAGTGGTGGCACTCGATGGGCGGCCAGCTCGGTGAATGGGTCAACGGCCTGGCCAAGGGCTTCAACGACAGCCAGAAGGACTACAAGGTCGTCCCGGTCTTCAAGGGCAGCTACCCCGAGAGCTTCGCCGCGATGATCGCGGCGTACCGCGCCGGCAATGCGCCGCACATCGTGCAGGTCTTCGAGGTCGGCACCGCCACGATGATGGCGAGCAAGGGCGTCGCGGTGCCGGTCGACCAGGTGATGAAGCTGGGCGGCGTGTCCTTCGACCCCAGCGTCTACGTGCCGGCGGTCAGCGGCTACTACACGGCGCCCAACGGCCAGATGCTGAGCCTGCCGTTCAACAGCTCGACCACCGTGCTGCACTACAACAAGGACGCCTTCAAGGCCGCCGGCCTGGACCCGAACGCGCCGCCCAAGACCTGGCCCGAGCTGGTGCTGGCCGCGGCCAAGCTCAAGGCCGCGGGCCACAAGTGCCCGTTCACCACCAGCTGGATCAGCTGGACCCAGCTGGAGAGCTTCTCGGCCTGGCACAACGTGGAGTTCGCGACCAAGCGCAACGGCTTCAACGGCCTGGACTCGCGGCTGAACATCCTCACGCCGCTGCACGTGCGCCACATGGAGAACCTGGCCAACATGGCGCAGCAGGGGCTGTTCGTCTACAAGGGCCGCAGCGGCGCGGCCGACGGCGTGTTCCAGGCCGGCGAGTGCGCGATGTACACCGGCTCGTCGGCCGCCTACGGCGGCATCAAGCGCAACCTGAAGGCCGAGGCCGGCATCAGCACCCTGCCCTACTACCCCGACGTGCCGGGTGCGCCGCAGAACACCGTGATCGGCGGCGCCAGCCTGTGGACGATCAGCGGCAAGAAGCCCGAGGAGTACAAGGGCGTGGCGCTGTTCTTCAAGTACCTGTCCGACCCCGAGGTGCAGGCCAAGAGCCACCAGCAGACCGGCTACCTGCCGATCACGAGCAAGGCCTTCGAGATCACCGAGAAGAGCGGGTTCTACAAGCAGAACCCGGGCACCGACGTCAGCGTCACGCAGATGATCCGCAAGACCACCGACAAGTCGCGCGGCATCCGCCTGGGCAACTTCGTGCAGATCCGCACCATCTTCGACGAGGAGCTGGAGCAGGTGTGGTCGGGCAAGAAGAGCGCGCGCCAGGCGCTGGAGGACGCGACCAAGCGCGGCAACGCCGAGCTGGAGAAGTTCGAGAAGGCGAACAAGGGCAGCTGAGGCCGTTGATGGCCTGCGCGGCGCGGTGCGGCTCCGGCCGCTTCCGTGCCGCGCGGCTAAAGTCTCGGGCGCTCCTGCCCGGCGCCCTGGCCTCGGGGCCGGCAGGAGCCCCAACCCTTCCCTACTGACCAAGCCTGACTGGCCGTGGAAAAACGCGTCCGCTTCAAGAGCTGGTGGCTGCCCTGGGTGCTGGTCGCGCCGCAGCTGGCCATCATCCTGGTGTTCTTCTTCTGGCCGACGGCGCAGGCGCTGTACCAGAGCGTGCTGCGCGAGGACGCCTTCGGCACCAGTTCCGAGTTCGTCGGGCTGGACAACTTCCGCGCGCTGTGGAACGACGAGTCCTACCTCGACTCGTTCTGGGTCACCGCGGTGTTCTCGTTCTGGGTCGCCGCGCTGGGGCTGGTGCTGTCGCTGCTGCTTGCGGTGATGGCCGACCGCGTGGTCAAGGCCTCGCGCTGGTACAAGACGCTGCTGATCGTGCCCTACGCGGTGGCGCCGTCGGTGGCCGGCGTGCTGTGGGTCTTCATGTTCGCGCCCTCGGTGGGCGTGGTCAGCTACGGGCTGGGCAAGATCGGCATCGAGTGGAACCACCTGCTCAACGGCACGCAGGCGATGATCCTGGTGGTGCTGGCCGCGGTGTGGAACCAGATCTCGTACAACTTCCTGTTCTTCCTCGCCGGGCTGCAGAGCATCCCCAAGAGCCTGATCGAGGCCGCGGCGATCGACGGCGCCGGGCCGTGGCGCCGCTTCTGGACGGTGCAGTTCCCGCTGCTGACGCCGACCACCTTCTTCCTGCTCGTCATCAACATCCTCTACGTCTTCATCGGCACCTTCGGCATCATCGACACGGCCACCTCGGGCGGCCCGGGCAAGGACACCTCGATCCTGGTCTACAAGGTCTACTTCGACGGCTTCAAGGCCCTGGACCTGGGCGCCTCGGCCTCGCAGTCGGTGGTGCTGATGGCGATCCTGGTCGGGCTGACGGTGATCCAGTTCCGCTACGTCGAGCGGCGCGTGCACTACTGAAAAACGGGGCCCCACACCGTGATCGAGAACCGCCCGCTGGCGAACTTCATCGCCCACATGACGCTGGTGCTCGGCGTCATCGTGATCGCCTTCCCGCTGTACCTGACCTTCGTGGCCAGCACGCACACGGCCGAGGCCATCGTGCAGAACGTGCCGATGCCGCTGGTGCCCGGCGACAACTTCTGGGAGAGCTACCGGCTGGCGCTGTTCGGCGGCCAGACGCGCACCGGCGGCACGCTGCCGTCGGCGGGCTCGATGCTGGTGGTCAGCTTCATCACCGCGATCGTCATCGCGGTGGGCAAGATCGCCATCTCGCTGCTGTCGGCCTTCGCGGTGGTGTACTTCCGCTTCCCGCTGCGCGGCCTGGTCTTCTGGATGATCTTCGTCACGCTGATGCTGCCGGTGGAGGTGCGCATCCTGCCCACCTACAAGGTGGTCTCGGACCTGGGCATGCTCAACACCTACGCCGGTCTGACCATCCCGCTGATCGCCAGCGCCACCGCGACCTTCCTGTTCCGCCAGTTCTTCCTCACCGTGCCCGACGAGCTGGTCGAGGCGGCGCGCATCGACGGCGCCGGGCCGATGCGCTTCTTCAAGGACGTGCTGCTGCCGCTGTCCACCACCAGCATCGCCGCGCTGTTCGTGATCCAGTTCATCTACGGCTGGAACCAGTACCTGTGGCCGCTGCTGATGACCACCAGCGAGGACATGTACCCGATCGTGATGGGCATCAAGCGCATGCTGGCCACCAGCGACGCCGCCACCGAGTGGAACGCCGTGATGGCCACCGCGATGCTGGCGCTGATCCCGCCGGCGCTGGTGGTGCTGCTGATGCAGAAGTGGTTCGTCAAGGGCCTGGTCGACACCGAGAAATGACTCCCCCCCGAAGCGCCTTCGGCGCCTCCCCCCCGGGGGGGCGCCGCCAGTGGCCGGGCAGAGCCCGTTCCACGGCGACCGCTTGGCTCCGCCACTTGCCCGCCTCACCTGTGGCGATTACCTGAGTACCCAGATGGCTTCGATATCCCTCCGCAACGTCGTCAAGCGCTACGGCGACGGCAAGCATGCCGTGCAGGTGATCCACGGCGTCGATGCCGAGATCGCCGACGGCGAGTTCATCGTCATCGTCGGGCCCAGCGGCTGCGGCAAGAGCACGCTGCTGCGCATGGTCGCCGGCCTGGAGGAGATCTCCGGCGGCGAGATCGCCATCGGCGATCGCGTGGTCAACCAGGTCGAACCGGCCGACCGCGACATCGCGATGGTGTTCCAGAACTACGCGCTGTACCCGCACATGAGCGTGTACGACAACATGGCCTACGGGCTGAAGATCGCCAAGGTGCCCAAGGCCGAGATCGACGCGCGCGTCAACAAGGCGGCCAAGATCCTGGAGCTCAGCGCGCTGCTGGAGCGCAAGCCGCGCCAGCTCTCGGGCGGCCAGCGCCAGCGCGTGGCCATGGGCCGCGCCATCGTGCGCCAGCCCAAGGTCTACCTGTTCGACGAGCCGCTGTCCAACCTGGACGCCAAGCTGCGCGCGCAGACCCGGATCGAGATCCAGAAGCTGCACGCCGAGCTGGGCACGACCTCGCTGTTCGTCACCCACGACCAGGTCGAGGCGATGACGCTGGCACAGCGCATGATCGTGATGAACGCCGGCGTGATGGAGCAGATCGGCACGCCGGTCGAGGTGTACTCCAGGCCGGCCACCATCTTCGTCGCCGGCTTCATCGGCAGCCCGCCGATGAACCTGGTCAAGGGCCGCGCCAGCGGCAGCCGCTTCGAGGTCGAGGGCGGCGGCGTGCTGACGCTGCCGGTGGCGGCGCCGCGCGACGGCGAGCTGATCCTGGGCCTGCGCCCCGAGCACGCCGAGATGGGCGAGGGCCAGCCCTGGGCCCTGCAGGTCGACGTGCTGGAGATGCTGGGCGCCGAGCGGCTGGTCTACGCCAAGCTCGGAAGCCAGTCCTTCACGCTGCGCATCGACGGCACCCTGGTGCCGCCGGCCATGGGCCAGACCGTGCAGATCGGCGCCTCGGCCGAACACCTGCACTGGTTCGACCCGGCCAGTGGCCGCCGCATCTGAGCGGCCGGCCGCGGCCCGCACCGCGATGAGCACCGCGCCCGCCGCCTGGCCCTGGCCGCTGTGGATCGCCCACCGCGGCGCCGGCAAGCTCGCGCCCGAGAACACGCTGGCCGCCTTCCGCCTGGGCGCGGCGCATGGCTACCGCGCCTTCGAGTGCGACGTGAAGCTCAGCCGCGACGGCGTGCCGATGCTGCTGCACGACGCCACGCTGGCGCGCACCACGCCACGCCGCGAGCGCGCTGCCGACCTGGACTGGGCCGAGCTGTCGCGCCTGGACGCCGGCGGCTGGTTTTCGCGCCTGTACGCCGGCGAACCCATCCCCAGCCTGGACGCGGTGGCCGCCTACGTGCGGCGCAACGGCTTCGCGCTGAACCTCGAGATCAAGCCCACGCCGGGCCAGGAGCTGGACACCGGCGTGGCCGTGGGCCGGGCCTGCGCCGCGCTGTGGGCCGACGCGCTGCGCGGCGACGCGGATGCGCCGCCGCCGCCGCTGTTCAGCTCGTTCCGCCCGGAGGCGCTGCAAGGCGCGAAGGACGCCGCCCCGGGCATCCCCCGCGCCTTGCTGCTGGACACGCTGTGGACCGGCTGGTTCGAGGTAGCGCAGGCGCTGGCCTGCGTGGCCGTGGTCACCAACTACAACCTGATGGACGCGGCGCTGCTGCAGCGCCTGCAGGGCGCCGGCCTGAAGGCACTGTGCTACACGGTGAACGACCCGCCCGAGGCGCGCCGCCTGCTGGCGCTGGGCGTGGCCGGCATCATCACCGACGCCGTCGACCGCTTCGCGCCCGACGCCGCGGCGCTGTTCGACTGACGCCGCCGGCAGCGCGCGGGCGGTGGCGCGGCTTGGTGGCGCGGCTTCAGTGCCGCGCCGGCTCGGGCAGCCTGCGCAGCCCGCGGATCAGCGCCATGCGCCAGGCCACCACGCCCAGCAGCAGCGAACTGCCGGCGGCGAAGCCCAGCGCCGCGCGCAGGCCCACGTGTTCGCCCAGCCAGCCGCCGAACAACGCGCCGGGGCCGGCGGCCAGCAGCGTCAGCCAGCGCATGGTGGCCGTCATCCGGCCCAGCAGCGGCTCGGGCGTGCAGGCCTGGCGCAGCGCCAGGAAGTTGATGAAGATGAACACCGCGCCGGTGGCGAACAGCGTCATCATCGCCGCGAACGCGGCCACGCCCCAGGCGTTGGCCGGCGCCAGCGCCAGCAGCGCCCAGCCGCCGCCGGTGATGCCATAGCCCAGCACCAGGCAGGGCCCCGGGCCCAGCGCCTGGCTGACACGGCGGCCGTACACGCTGCCGACGATGGTGCCCAGGCCCACGCCCATGTAGCACAGGCCCACGGCCTGCTCGCTCAGGCCCAGCGTGCGCGTGGCGAACAGGATCTGCACCGTCATCGCCGCGTAGTGCGCCATCTGCCACACGCCCATCAGCACCGCCAGCGTCAGCAGCGTGCGGTGGCCCAGCACGAAGCGCAGGCCGGCCACCAGGTCGCGCCCGAAGTGCGCATCGGGCCGTGGGTCGCGCCGCTCCTGCACGTTCATACCACGCAGGATCAGCGCCGACCCGAGCAGCAGCGCCGCATTGGCCAGCAGCGCCAGCGGCGCGCCCAGCAGCTTGATCAGCGCGCCGGCCAGGCCCGGGCCGGCCACCTCGGCGCCCGACGAGGCCAGCGCGTTCTTCGCATGCGCCTCGACCAGGCGCTCGCGCGGCACCACCTGGGTGAGCACGATCTGCGCCGCGCTGCCGGCCACGGTGTGCACGCTGCCCAGCACGAAGCCCACCAGGTACAGCCAGGGCATGCTCAGCCAGCCCAGCCACCAGGCCAGGGTGACGCTGGCTGCCGCCAGCGCCGCCAGCGACTCGCCCACCACGTACACGGGCAGCTTGCGCACACGGTCCAGCCACACGCCCGAGGGCAGCGAGAACAGCAGGAAGGGCAGCAGCTCGATCGCCGTGAGCAGGCCCATCTGCGTGGGCGTGGCCTGCAGCAGCACCGCCGCGGTCAGCGGCAGCGCCAGCATCATCACCTGGTTGCCGAAGCTGCTGGTGAGGATGGACGACCACAGCCGCAGGTACGCGCGGTCGCGCCAGAGGTCGCCCTCGGGGATGGAGAGGAGTGAGTACAGCCTCAAGGACGGCGGGCGTGCTCGCGGCACGCTGCGGCGTGGTTCAGGAGCGGTAGTCGGCGTTGATCGTGACGTAGTCGTGCGAGAAGTCGCAGGTCCACACGGTGGTGCCGGCACCACCGCGGTGCAGGTCCACGCGCACGGTGATCTCGGCCTGCTTCATCACGCGCTGGCCGTCTTCCTCGCGGTAGCCGGGGTGGCGGCCGCCGGCGCGCGCCACGTGCACGTCGTCGAGGAACAGGTCGATCTTGGTCTGGTCCAGGTCGGCGATGCCGGCATAGCCCACCGCGGCCAGGATGCGGCCCAGGTTGGGGTCGCTGGCGAAGAAGGCGGTCTTGACCAGCGGCGAGTGCGCAATGGCGTAGGCCACCAGCCGGCACTCGGCCTCGTCGCGGCCGCCGTCGACCTGCACGGTGATGAACTTGGTCGCGCCCTCGCCGTCGCGCACGATGGCCTGGGCCAGCTCGCGCGAGACCTCCAGCACGGCGGCGGCCAGCGCGCGGCCCTCGGCGCTGTCGAGGGCGGTGATCTCGGCGTGCGCCGCCTGGCGCGTGGCCACCAGCACGAAGCTGTCGTTGGTGCTGGTGTCGCCGTCGATGGTGATGCGGTTGAAGCTGGCGTCGGCCGCCTGCGTCACCAGCGGCTGCAGCAGCGCCGGGGACAGGCGCGCGTCGGTGGCGACGAAGCCCAGCATGGTGGCCATGTTGGGGCGGATCATCCCGGCGCCCTTGGCGATGCCGGTGACGGTGACCAGCGCGCCGGCCACCGTGATCTGCCGCGACGCCGCCTTGGGCACGGTGTCGGTGGTCATGATGCCGGCGGCGGCATCGCCCCAGGCGTCGGCACGCAGCGCGGCCCAGGCCCGGGGCAGGCCGGCGGCGATGCGCTCGACGGGCAGCGGCTCCATGATCACGCCGGTGCTGAAAGGCAGCACCTGTGCCGGCGCACACCCCGCCAGCGCGGCCAGCGTCGCACAGCTGCTGCGCGCGTGGGCCAGGCCGGGTTCGCCAGTGCCGGCATTGGCGTTGCCGGTGTTGACCAGCATCGCGCGGATGCCCTGGCCCTTGCCGCTGACGGCCAGGTGCTCGCGGCAGACCTGCACCGGCGCGGCGCAGAAGCGGTTGGCGGTGAACACGCCCGCCACCGCGCTGCCTTCGGCCAGCTCGAAGACCACCAGGTCCTTGCGGTTGGCCTTGCGCACGCCGGCCTCGGTGATGCCGATGCGCAGGCCGGGCACCGGGTGCAGCCGGTCGTGGGGCGTGGGGCTGTAGTTGACGGGCATGGTCCGCGACGCTCGTTGCAGGGTTCGCGGCCATTCTAGAGACCGGCAGGCGCAACTGGCCCAGCCGCACAGCGGTGCATCCAGCGACGAGAAGGGGCGCGGCAAGCGCCGCGCCCCCTGCGGATCGAAGCGCGGCTAGTTGGCTGCCGGCACGAAGCCCCAGCCGATGTCCAGGAACAGCGGCAGCGTCAGGTCGAAGGGCGGCGCCACGCCCTGCGTCAGGTCGCCGTTGATCGACGGCTCCATCAGCAGGTTGCGCGTGGCCGTGGTGTCGAAGTGCGACACCGAAGAGCCGCCCTGGAACGGATTGGGCGCAAACATCTTCAGCCGCCCCAGCGCATCGGCGCCGGCGAGCTGGCTGCCGAACAGCGCCAGCCGCGCGAACACGCCCGAGCCGGTGCGCGACCGCGTGGCCAGTTGCGTCTTCAGCGCGTTGCCGTCGGCCAGCGTGATGCGCACGGCCGGGATGGTCACCGTGGCATCGGTGCCCCCCAGGCCAGGCGGCGGCGAGCCGGCCACGTTGTCGGCGATCAGCACGCCGATGGCGCCGGCGTTCTGGGCGTTCTTGACCTTGACCGTGAAGCCACAGACACCGCGGTCGATCAGCGCGACCTTGCCGTTGACGGCACGGGCGTCGTTGGTCGTCAGCGGGCCGCAGGCCGAGCCGCCCGAGGTGGGGGTGACCACCGGCATCACCTCGCCGGTCAGGCCGCCGGCCGTCAATGCGGCGCCAAAGCTCGCCTCGCCGGCCAGCAGCTGCGCGCCGTTGAGCGGCCCCGCAGCCGGCCCGGTGATGGCCACGCCGGGCAGGCCCTGGCGCAGCACCTGCGGCGCCGAGGTGTTGACGTTGGCGCCGGTCCAGACCAGCTTGTCGATGCTGATCGCCGACGCGACGCGCTGCGCCCCGGTGGCGTCCTTCCACAGCAGGTCGTTCGTGGCGTCGAGCAGGAAGTGGTCCCAGATTGACGCGAAGCCGGCCAGGAAGCTGCCGGTGCTGCCGCTGGTGAAGGTCTGGAAGCCCAGGCCATGCGCCATCTCGTGCTGCAGCACGGCAACGAAGTCGATGCCGCCGGCGGGCTCGTTGCCATCGAGCCCGTAGTACCAGCCCGGCCCCGGCAGGCAGTTCGGCTGGCCCAGGTTGACGTTGAAGTTGGCGGTGATCTGCGCCGCGTTCGGCGTGCCGAGGTAGCTGCTTGCGATCTTGTTGGCCAGCGCGTAGGGATACCAGGTGGCCGCCTTCGGCGCGTTGCTGAAGTCACGGAACACCGTGGTTGCCCCGGCGCTGCCCAGCACGGCGCTGCTGGCCGTGCAGCTCAGTGCCGTGAACTGCGCGTTGATGACGATGGGTACGCTGCTGGTGAGGTTGGCACCCCAGATGTTGGCCGCGTAGGTGAACGCGATCAGGCGCTGCTGGCCCAGCGTGGTGCCGGCATTGCCGGCGATGGGCACCGCCGGCGTCGGGTCGTTGAAACCGACGCCCGGCGCATTGATGTTGTTGATGACGATGGTGGCAGCGGCCTGCGCCTGCCCGGCAAGGGCCAAGGCCAGCACCGCGCCCCCGGCCAGCGCGCGCAGCGCGACGGAGTGGTCACTGCTCTTCATAGCGTGCCCCCCGCAGCGTGCGCGCCGTCGAAACCGGCCTGGCGAAGCTGGGCGCGCTGTTCGCCCAGGATTGGGCCTTCTCGATGCCCTGCACGCAAGCCCGTTCGATCGTGCCGTCGGCGCCGCGCCTGGCCACCGAGTACATCAGCGTGGAGTCGTCGAGCTCCACCGAGACACTGCCATCGGCATGGGTCCGCTGGACGGGGGCCTTGGACGCGGTCTGCGGCGCACGCTGGCGCTGCGAGTCACGCAAGGCCTGGGCTTCGGCGGCCGTGGGCGCGCGCAACTGGCCGGTCTCGGCATCGCGTACGACCACCGCCTGCTCTCCTGCCGGGGCCGCCTGGGCCGTGGCACCGGCGCAGGCCAGGGTGGCGGCGGCCAGCACGGGCCGCCAGGGAGGGGGCTGTAGGGACTTCATCACACACGCTCCTGGCTGTTGTCGTCACGACCACATGAACCAGCCCGCGCCCCCGGGGGTCGCGCCCAAACCGGGCGCGGGCAGCAGTGCTAGCGGCGCCGCCGCGCAGCGCCCAGGCCGGCCAGGGCCAGCAGCGCCAGCGCATAGGTGGCCGGTTCGGGGACGCGCTGCGTGTCCACGGTGCTCACCTGCACCGAATCGATGCCGATGTAGTTGCCGTCCAGGTCGGTGTTGCCCACGACGTAGCGGAACGCCAGGCGCCCGGTGGCCGCCGCACCCTGCGCAGCCAGCGCCAGCGTGTGATTGACCCAGTCGGTATCGGTATCGGAGGAGTAGGCGGCCAGCAGCGAGAACACGCCGGTCGAGCTGCTGGTGGCGCCGACATCGGCGCTGGCCCCGCTGCTGCTGTAGTAGACCTCGACGCTGTCGACGAAGCCGTCACCCAGCAGGCGCAGTGAGAACTCCAGCGACAGCGCCGTGCTCATGGCCAGCTCGGGGGTCAGCAGCCAGTTGCTGATGGCGCCGCCTGCACCGGCGTTCAGGAAGTTGGCGGCGATGTAGGAGTCGGCGGCACCGGCGGCGGCCGCGAAGATGCCCGTGTTGCCCTGGAACCACCCCGTGGCGCCGACAGGCGAACTGTTGTTCGTCATCACCCAGCCCGCGCCGGCCAGGGCACCGACGTTGCCGAAGCCCTCGCTCAGCAGCGTGGTGGCGGCCCCCGCGGGCGCCGTCATCGCGAACGCCAGGCAGCAGGCGCCCAGTGCAGCTCGAACCTTCATGTCACTCTCCAAAAGGTCTGGCTGCGGCGCACCCGCAGCGGACGTTGCGTGCGGGCCAGTCTGCGCCGGCATGTCCGGCTGGGCAATTGGCAACCACTTGACCCGGGGGGCGGGTGTACCCGCGCGCCCCAGCTTGAGGCATGCGGGAAGGCCAGCACCGGCGCACCTGGCCGGGCGGCGCGGCCGGTCCTGGTGCCCAAGGCGCTGGCACGCGGCTCGGCGCGCACGCCTGCGAAGCAGGCTCTAGACTCTCCGCATGCGACCTCGACCCTCGGGCCGCGCCAGGCCCAACCACCGCATGGCACCCACCGCCGGCCGGCTGGCGCTGGCGGCGATGCTGCTGGCCGGCTGCAGCCATGCGCAGCTGACCTCGGGCACCCCGAGGGCCGAGGCTGGTAGCCCGCCGGTGCCCGCACTCGAGACCCGCATCGACGCGCTGATCGGCCCCGCACGCTGCCGCAGCGATGCCGATTGCCGGACGATCGCCCTCGGCGCACGCGCCTGCGGCGGCCCGCAGGCCTACCGCGCCTGGTCGCTGCGCGACACCGACGCCGAGACCCTGGCGCGCCTGGCGCAGGCGCACCGCGACGCAAGGCTGCAGCAGATCGAACGCAGCGGTGAGATGTCGATCTGTGCGCTGTTGCTGGACCCGGGCAGCGTCTGCCGCGTGCCTGCGGGCGCGGCGCAGGGTCAGTGCGTGCTGCGCACGCCGGCCCCGGGTGGCGTCACACCGCAGACCGTGTCGCGCTGAAGCTCGCGCTGCCGCGTGTCCGGCGCGGCGCAGCAAGGCCCCATGGCAAAGAACCCGCTCGCAGCGGGCGCGGGCGGGTTCTGCAGCGGCAGGCCCGGGCGATCACACCCGGCTGCCAGGATCACGGTCGGCTGCTCGCGGCGCCTGGCGCCGCAGCGGCGTTCAGGCCTGCGCCTTGCGGCGGCGGCTGGCGCCCAGCGCGGCCAGCGCGGCCAGCGTCAGGGCCATGGTGGCCGGCTCGGGCACGTCGACGCGCACGGTGATCGCGCCGGAGGTCCAGATGCCGTCCCAGTCGCCGACGAAGTCGTTGAACCGCTCGAAGAACTCGAAGCGCAGATTGCCGTCGGCACCGATGGCGAAGTCCAGGCCCAGCGCCACCAGGTCCATGAAGCCGCCCGAGTTGTAGCTGGCGGTGCCGGGGTTGTCGTCACCGAAGCCCGGGAACAGCGACAGGCCTGCGCCACCTTCGCCCGACAGGTCCACGCCCATCTCCGACAGCCAGCTCGGCGAGTCGGCGAACAGCTCGACATCCCAGCTGACGCCGATCACGCGGCCGGCGCTGCCGAAGTTCAGCATGCGCACCTCGTTCTGCGCCGAGCCGATCTCTTCGTTGCTGAAGATGCCGCTGACGTCGAGCGACTGCGAGACGATGACCGCCGCCTGGGCGGCGCCGCCGGTGAGGGCCGCGGCGGCGACCAGCCAGCCCAAGGCACGGCGGATGAGTTTGGATCCGAGGGTCATGGTGGATTCCGGTTGGGAGGTTTGACCGAAGAGGGCTATCAATCCCTTTGGGGACGAGTGCGGCCAATGTGCCAGCAGCAGCGCAGTGCAACAAGGCGGTCACACCGCAGTCCCCCCGGAACGGGGGCCCAGTCAATCCCGCAGCGGATCCGGCTGGGGCTTTCAGCCACCGTCGGCGCCCCCCGATCCACGGGGGAAGCGGCGACCATCGTCCACAGGACGAGGGAAAACACCGTTCGTGGCCCGGCGCGTGCTAGCCAGCATGCCTTCCTTCAACGCTTGCACGATGGTGCCCCCATGACCTCACGCCGCTCCACACTCTCCCTTCATGCGCTGGCGCTGGCTGCCGCGGTCGCGATGACCGGCCCTGCACAGGCCCAGACGGTCGCCAACCCCGAGAACAACACGCTGTGGTTCGTCGAACTGGTCGGCAAGCCCACCGCCGACGGCGCCAAGGCCTCGGCGGTCGAGGCCGAGCACGCCAGCTTCCGCAGCGCGGCCCGCGCCGCCGGCATTCAGTTCACCGAGCGCCGCAGCTTCATGTCGCTGTTCAACGGCTTCTCGGTGGTCGTTTCGGCCGAGGAGCGCGCCAAGCTGGCCAAGCTGCAGGGCGTGCGCGCGCTGTACCCGGTCGAGACCATCCAGGCGCCGAACCCGGTGCGCGAGGACGACGCCACGCCGAACATGGCTGCCGCGCTGGACCTGACCGGCGCCCGCATCGCGCAGAACAGCCTGGGCCTGACCGGCGCCGGCGTGAAGGTGGCGGTGATCGACACCGGCATCGACATCGACCACCCCGACTTCGGCGGCACCGGCGTGGCCGGCACCACGCCCTTCCCCACTGCGCGCATCACCCACGGCTACGACTTCGTCGGCGACGCCTTCGACGGCAGCAACACGCCGGTGCCCGACGGCAACCCCGATGACTGCGGCACGGCCGGCCACGGCACGCACGTCGCCGGCATCGTCGGCGCCAACGGCACCGTCAAGGGCGTGGCGCCCGGCGTCACCTTCGGCGCCTACCGCGTGTTCGGCTGCGCCGGCAGCACCAACGCCGACATCATGATCGCGGCGATGGAGCGCGCGATGAACGACGGCATGCACGTCATCAACATGAGCATCGGCGCACGCGCGCAGTGGCCGCAGTACCCGACCGGCCAGGCCGCGTCGCGTCTGGCCAAGAAGGGCATCGTCGTCGTCGTCTCGGCCGGCAACAACGGCCCCGGCGGCTCGCAGCCCGATGCGCTGTGGGCCGGCGGCGCCCCCGGCGTGGGCGAGAGCGTGATCGGCACGGCCTCGTTCGACAACGCCCAGCGCTCGTTCCAGGTCGCAGGCGTGCCCTATGGCTTCAACACCGCGACCGCTGCACCGCTGCCGCCGACGACGGGTTCGCTGCCCATGGCCCGCACCGGCACCCCCACCACCACGAACGACGCCTGCTCGGCACTGCCTCCCGGCAGCCTCAACGGACGAGCGGTGCTGATCCGCCGCGGCACCTGTGGTTTCCATGTCAAGGCGCTGAACGCCCAGAACGCCGGCGCCGCGGCCGTGGTGCTGTACAACAACGTGGCCGGCGCGCTGACCCCGTCGGTGTCTGGCTCGCCCGCGATCACCATCCCGGTGGTGGCCATCACGGCCGCGCAGGGCACCACGCTGAACAACCTGATCGCCGCCGGCGCGACCACGCTGAGCTGGACCGGCAACTTCGTCGGCTACCCCTTCGGCACCGGCGGCCTGATCTCGGGGTTCAGCTCCTTCGGCATGGCGCCCGACCTGAGCATGAAGCCCGACCTGGGCGCCCCGGGCGGCGGCATCTTCGCCACCTACCCGCTGGAGCAGGGCGGCTTCGCCACGCTGTCGGGCACCTCGATGGCGGCGCCGCATGTGGCCGGCGCCGCTGCGCTGGTGCTGCAGGCCGTGCCGACCGCCGCGCTGGGCAACTCGGGCCCGCTGGTGGGGCGCAACGCGCCCCCGGCCATCAACATGGCCACCCGCCTGATGAACACCGCCCAGCCCAAGAACTGGTCGGGCAACCCAGACAGCGGCTTGGTCGAGCACAGCTTCCGCCAGGGCGGCGGCATGATCGACGTGGTCGCGGCGGTGCAGACCCAGCAGTTCGTCACCCCGGGCAAGTTCAGCGCCGGCGAGAGCGCCAACGGCGCGACCGTGCAGCGCCTGACCCTGCGCAACGACAGCAGCAGCCCGGTGACCTACGACGTCGGCCATGTGCCCGGCGTTGCCGCCGGCCCCAACGCGCGCGGCACCGGCAACCCCGTCGTCTGGACCCTGGGCGGCGTGTTCAGCGCGCCGGCCACGGTGTCGTTCAGCAGCTCCAGCGTCACCGTGCCGGCCAAGGGCACGGCCACGGTCGACGTGACGGTGGCGGCCAACGCGGGCCTGCCCGACCTGTCGCTGTACGGCGGCTACGTGACGTTCACCCCGACCACCAGTGGCGCCACCACGCTGCGCGTGCCCTTCGGCGGCCTCAAGGGCGACTACCAGGCCACCGTGCACCTGGGCGTCGGCCCGCAGACCGCTTCGCCCATGCCCTGGCTGGCCCACGGCGGTGCCACCCCGACCAGCTACACGCGCTGCACCTCGAACTGCGTGTTCACCCTGGCCGACCACGCGACCACGCCGTACATGCTGCTCAGCCTGGCGCACCAGGTGCGCACGCTGCGGATCGAGGCCTTCGACGCGACCACGATGGCCAGCCGCGGCCTGGTGTCGGAAGACCAGTACGTGGGCCGCAACGGCACGCCCACCGGCTTCTTCGCACTCGCCTGGAACGGCAGCACGTCGTTGGGCACGCAGCCCAACGGCAACTACGTGCTGCGCGTCTCGGCGCTCAAGGCCCAGGGCGATGCCAGCAACCCGGCGCACTGGGAGACCTGGAGCTCGCCCACCGTCACGCTGGCGCGTCCCTGATCCGCCGCCGCGGCCGGCCTGCGCCGGCCGCGGCGTCCGCATCGGCAAGCACGAAGCGGGCCCCTCGGGGCCCGCTTCTCTTTGGGCGCGGAGAACGATCGCCCGGGGCTGCCGCCCGGCTCAGGCCAGCTGGCCGTGGCAGTGCTTGTACTTCTTGCCGCTGCCGCAGGGGCAGGGTTCGTTGCGGCCCACGCGCGGCACGCCGCCGCCCGCTGCGGCGGCGGCGGCCGCGGCCGTCGCGCCCAGCGCCGCCGCCGGTTCGGCGCTGACGCTGCCGTCCTCGTTGGGGTGGGTGTAGGTGACGTTGCTCACCGCGCTGGCCTGCTGCTCCAGCGCCTGCGCGGCGCGCGTGGCCTCGTCCTGCGACTGGATGCGCACCGAAAGCAGGATGCGCGTGACCTCGGCCTTGACCACGTCGAGCAGCTGGCTGAACAGCTCGAAGGCCTCGCGCTTGTACTCCTGCTTGGGGTTCTTCTGGGCGTAGCCGCGCAGGTGGATGCCCTGGCGCAGGTAGTCCATGGCCGCCAGGTGCTCGCGCCAGTGGCTGTCTATGCTCTGCAGCAGCACCATACGCATGAAGGGCGTGAACTGCTCCAGCCCGACCTGGTCGACCTTGCCCTGGAACAGGGCGTCGGCGGCGGCGACCACCTTGTCGACGATGTCCTCGTCGGTGAGCGACTCGGCGCTGTCCAGCAGCGACTGCAGGTCGACCTCGACCTGCCACTCGTCGCGCAGCACCTGCTGCAGCGTCGGCAGGTCCCACTGCTCCTCCACGCTCTCGACGGGCACGTACTGGCGCACCACGTCGGTGAGCGTGCTGCGGCGCAGGCCACCGACCACGTCCAGCAGCGACTCGGCCTCGAGGATCTCGTTGCGCTGCTGGTAGATGACCTTGCGCTGGTCGTTGGCGACGTCGTCGTACTCCAGCAGCTGCTTGCGGATGTCGAAGTTGCGCGCCTCGACCTTGCGCTGCGCGCTCTCGATGCTGCGGTTGACGATGCCGGCCTCGATGGCCTCGCCTTCCGGCATCTTCAGCCGGTCCATGATCGCGCGCACCCGCTCGCCGGCGAAGATGCGCATCAGCGAGTCGTCCAGGCTCAGGTAGAAGCGGCTGGCGCCGGGGTCGCCCTGGCGGCCGCTGCGGCCACGCAGCTGGTTGTCGATGCGCCGGCTCTCGTGGCGCTCGGTGGCCACGATGCGCAGGCCGCCGGCGGCCTTGACCTGGTCGTGCAGGCCCTGCCACTCGTCGTGCAGCTGCTGGATGCGGCGCGCCTTCTCGTCGGCCGGGATCGCCTCGTCGGCCTCCAGGAACTGCACCTGCTTCTCGACGTTGCCACCGAGCACGATGTCGGTGCCGCGGCCGGCCATGTTGGTGGCGATGGTGATCACGCCAGGGCGCCCGGCCTGGGCCACGATCTCGGCCTCCTTGGCGTGCTGCTTGGCGTTCAGCACCTGGTGCGGCAGCCCGGCCTTCTGCAGCAGGCCGCTGATCAGCTCGGAGTTCTCGATGCTGGTGGTGCCCACCAGCACCGGCTGGCCGCGCTCGTGGCAGTCGCGGATGTCGGCGACGACGGCGTCGTACTTCTCCTTCGCCGTCTTGTAGATCAGGTCGTTCTCGTCCTTGCGGATGGTCGGCCGGTTCGGCGGGATCACCACCGTCTCCAGGCCGTAGATCTCCTGGAACTCGTAGGCCTCGGTGTCGGCGGTGCCGGTCATGCCGGCCAGCTTGCCGTACATGCGGAAGTAGTTCTGGAAGGTGATCGAGGCCAGGGTCTGGTTCTCGTGCTGGATCTGCACGCCTTCCTTGGCCTCGACGGCCTGGTGCAGGCCGTCGCTCCAGCGCCGGCCCGTCATCAGGCGGCCGGTGAACTCGTCGACGATGATCACCTCGCCGTTCTGCACCACGTAGTGCTGGTCGCGGTTGAACAGGTGATGGGCGCGCAGCGCCGCGTGCACATGGTGCATCAGCGTGATGTGCGCGGCGTCGTACAGGCTGGCGCCCTCGGGCAGCAGGCCGGCCTGGGCCAGCAGTTCCTCGGCGCGCTCGTGGCCGCGCTCGGTCAGCACCACCTGGTGGGTCTTCTCGTCGACGGTGAAGTCGCCCGGCTTGATCACCCCCTCGCCGGTGCGCGGGTCGGCCTCGCCGATCTGCTTGTCCAGCGCCGGCACCACCGCGTTGATGCGCAGGTACAGCTCGGTGTGGTCCTCGGCCTGGCCGCTGATGATCAGCGGCGTGCGCGCCTCGTCGATGAGGATCGAGTCGACCTCGTCGACGATGGCGTAGTGCAGCCCGCGCGCGACGCGCTCGCGCACGTCGTGCACCATGTTGTCGCGCAGGTAGTCGAAGCCGAACTCGTTGTTGGTGCCATAGGTGACGTCGGCGGCGAAGGCGGCCTGCTTCTCGTCGCGCTCCATGCCGGGCACGTTGACGCCCACGCTGAGGCCGAGGAAGCTGTACAGCCGCCCCATCCACTCGGCGTCGCGGCGCGCCAGGTAGTCGTTGACGGTGACCACGTGCACGCCCTTGGCCGGCAGCGCGTTCAGGTACACCGGCAGCGTGGCGGTGAGGGTCTTGCCCTCGCCGGTGCGCATCTCGGCGATCTTGCCCTGGTGCAGCGCGATGCCGCCGATCAGCTGCACGTCGAAGTGGCGCATCTTCAGCACCCGCTTGCTGGCCTCGCGCACGGTGGCGAAGGCCTCGGGCAACAGGTCGTCCAGCGCGGCGCCGCCGGCCAGGCGCTCGCGGAACTCGGCAGTCTTGGCCTTCAGGGCCTCGTCGGACAAGGCCTCGAACTGGCCCTCCAGCGCGTTGATCTGCTCGATGCTGCGGCGGTACTGCTTGAGCAGGCGGTCGTTGCGGCTGCCGAACAGCGTGGTGAGGAACTTGGGGAGCATGCGGCGACGGGGAAGGGGGTGTCGGGGCGCAGGCCACGGCCACTGGGCCGCCCGCGCTGGTCCCGGCGACCGGGTTTCTTGGAGGGGCTTGTCTGGGCGCGATGCGTCCGCGACAGGACGCGCGGCGCCTTCGGGCCAGGCGCGGCAGATGGCGCCGCGCGGGCCGAAGTCAAGCCTGCGAGTCTATCAGGGCAGCCCCTGGCGTCCGTCCGCCCGCCGCCTGCGCCCTCAGCCGCCCTGCGGCGGCCTGGGCGGCCGCGGCGGCGCGGCGAAGGCCCGTGACGACGCCACCGCGCCCAGGAAGCGCGCCGGGTTCTGCGGCCGGCCGTCGACCAGCACCTCGAAATGCAGGTGCGCGCCGGTGGATCGGCCGCTGGTGCCCACCTGCGCCACGACCTGGCCGCGCCGCACCAGCGCGCCGACGGCGACGTCGATGCGCGAGCAGTGGGCGTAGCGCGTGGTCAGGCCGCCGCCATGGTCGATCTCCAGCACCTGGCCGTACTCGGGGTGGCGCTCGACGGCGGCGACGATGCCGGCGGCGGCGGCGCGGATCGGCGTGCCCACCTCGGCCGGGAAGTCCAGTCCCGTGTGCAGCGCCGTGCGCCCGGTGAAGGGGTCGTCGCGGAAGCCGAAGCCCGAGCCCACCGGGCCCGCCACCGGCGCCGTGCTGGGCACGGCCAGCGCCTGCAGGCGGCTTTCCATCAGCCGCGCCTCGAGCAGCATGAACAGGTCGGTGTTCAGGTCGGTGGCCTCGTCCAGCGCGCCGACCAGCATCCGCAGCTGCTCCAGCGACGGGCTGGACACCGGGATGTAGGGGCCGCCACGGCCGCCCCCCTCGCTGCCCTTGCGCAGCGGCAGCAGTTCCTCGCTCTTCAGCCCGACCTGGCCGGAGACCCGCTCGCCCATCGCCTCCAGCTTGACCAGCTTGGCCTGCATCTCGCCCACGCGCTGGGCGATGGCGTCGAGGTTCTCGCGCAGGTAGCGGTCGCGCTGGGCGATCTCGTCGCGCACCACCAGGCGCACCACCTGGCTCACCACCGGCCAGCCCTCGCGCGCCGCCTTCAGGAACACGGAGTGGTAGACGGCGCCGGAGGCCAGCATCAGCAGCACCGCCAGCAGCAGCGCGGCGGCCACCAGCTGCCAGCGCTGGAACTGCAGCACGCGGGTGCGCGCCATGCTGCCGTGGGTGATCAGGATCTGCATGGCTAGACTCCGGTGTATGCCTGCCCGCCCCGGCCCCATCGACGCCACGCCCCTGCGCGGCGTGCTGGGCGCACACCCGGGCCTGGGCCAGCTGCTGGCGCTGGCGCGCGAGTCGGCGGCACGGCTGGCGGCGCTGCAGGACCGCCTGCCGCGGCCGCTGGCGGCGCAGGTACGCGCCGGCCCGCTGGACGAACAATCCTGGACGCTGCTGGTCGACAGCCCTGCCGCAGCGGCCAAGCTGCGCCAGATGCTACCTGCACTGCAGGACCGGCTGTGCGAGCTCGGCTGGCCCGCCCCGCCGCCGCGCGTGCGCGTGCTGCCACGCCGCTGAACCGCGGCGTGCTGCCGGCGCCCGGCCCGCCGGGCCCATCAGCCCGCCAGCTGCCGCGCCACGCCGGCCAGGAAGCTCTCCAGCACGATGGGTTTGGCCCAGTAGTCGGCGACACCGGCACGGCGCGCCCGCTCGACGTCGGCACCCTCGTCGGCGGCGCTGAGCGCCACCACCGGCAAGGCACAGGTCTGCGGGTCGGCCTTCAGGCGTTCGAGCACCTCCAGCCCGCTCAGGTCGGGCAGGTTCATGTCCAGCAGCACCAGGTCGGGCCGATCGCGGCGGGCCAGCTCGAGGCCATCGGCGCCGGTCTCGGCGGTCAGCAGCTGCACGCCCGGGTAGGCCGCCAGCGCCTGCTGCACCAGCAGCGTGTTGACCGGGTTGTCCTCCACGTAGAGCACGCGCCCCGCCACCGGGGCGCGCGGCGCGCCGCCGGGGGCGGCGGCCACCGGCTGCTCCGCAGCCGCAGCCGCGGCCGCGGCCGGCTCGCAGGCCGGCAGGTCCACGGTCACCGTCGTGCCCAGGCCGTTGCGGCTCTGCACCTCCAGCCGGCCCTGCATGTGCTCGACCAGCTCCCGCGTCAGCACCAGGCCCAGGCCCGTGCCCTCGGCATCGCTGGCGTCACGGCCCAGGCGGTTGTAGGGCTGGAACAGCTGTCCGAGCTGCTCCTCGGACATGCCGATGCCGCCGTCGGTGATGGCGGTGCGCAGCCGCCGCTGCGGGCCTTCGCCGTCGCAGCTGACGGCCACCCGCACCCAGCCCCCGTCGCGGTTGTACTTGACCGCGTTGCTGAGCAGGTTCACCAGCACCTGCTGCAGCCGCCGCGCATCGGCCCGCACGGCCTGGCAGCGCGCCTCGGCCGGCAGCGGGTCGATCTGCAGCGTGATGCCGCGCGCCTCGGCAGCCAGCCGCGACAGCGCCACCGCCGCCTCCAGCGCCGGCGCCAGCGCCACCGGCTCCAGCTGCACCCGGATGCCGCTCTGGCCGGGGCGCGACATGTCCAGCACGTCGCCGACCAGGGCCAGCAGGTACAGGCCGGCGCTCTGGATGCGCTCGATCCAGGCCTGCTCGTCGGGCATGCCGCGCTCGCGCGCGCGCCCGGCCAGCAGCTGCGAGAAGCCCAGCACCGCGTTGAGCGGCGTCTTCAGCTCGTGGCTGAGCTTGGCCACGTACTGCGCGCGGGCGCTGGCAGCGGCCTCCTCGGCCGCCAGGTCCTGCACGCGCCGTTTGGCCGCCGTCAGCGCGGTGATGTCGACCGAGCAGGTCAGCCGGGCGTCGCGGCCCAGGTAGTTGAGGCGCGCGCCGTACAGCAGCACCTGGAAGGCGCGGCCCGAGGCGTCGACGCCACTGGCCTCGATGCCCGCCGCCTGGCCCTGCGCCATCACCGCCTGCACGTAGCGCTGCTGGTCGGCGGCGGCGATGCGGTTGCCGATCTCGTCCAGGGTCCGGCCTATGGCCTCGTCGCGGCTGCGGCCGTGCAAGCGGCAGGCGGCGTCGTTCAGCTCCAGCACGCGGCCCGACTCGATGTCGACGACGTAGACGCTCAGCGGCAGCAGCCGCACCAGGCGCCGGAACAGCGACTCGGCCTGCTGGGCCTGCTCCTGGGCCCGGCGCGCACGCTCGCGGGTCTGCAGCACCTGCAGCGCAAACGACAGGTCCGCCGCCAGCTCGTCGAGCAGGCGGCAGACCTCGTCGTCGAAGAAGCCGGGCTCGTTGGAGTGCAGCAGCAGCGCGGCCACCACCGCATCGTCGCGGCGCACCGGCAGGCAGCAGCGTGCACGCATGCCGCTGAGCTGCAGCGCGCGGCGCTGGGCGGCGTCCAGCTGCGGCGCCAGCTGCAGCAGGTCGTTGTCGACGCGGCGGCGCCCGCTGGCCAGCACCTCGTTGGCGGCCCGCGGCGGTGCCTGCGGGTCGTCCAGGCGCCAGCGCGTCTCCATCAGCTGGTAGATCTCGGCGCCATGGCCGTGGGCCTGCACGAGCTGTGCTTCGGCACCCTGGCGCTCGACCAGCGCAGCGATGCTGGCATGTCCGGTCTCGACGCAGATGCGGCAGACCTCGGCGTACAGCTGGCCGACGTCCTGCACGCGCACCAGCAGGTGGTTGACGGCCGACAGCGCGGCGTAGAACTGGTTCTGGCGCTGCTGCCGCGCCTGCCAGCGCTGCAGCCGCTGGTGGTGGGCGCGCCAGGCCAGCGCCAGCGCGACGCCGGCCAGCGCCAGCGCCGCGGCGAGCAGCGCCGCCAGCCGCAGCCACAGCGCCTGGCGCTCCTCGCGCGACGCGCGCAGCACCGCCTCGGCGGCCTCGACCTGCACCGCCTGCAGCGCGTCCACGCGCTCCAGCGCGTCGCGCCGCAGCCTGTCGACCCGCTGCAGCAACGACCGCCGCAGGTCGGCCGGCACGGGCTCGGCCAGGCGCAGCAAGGCGGTGGCCAGCTCGCGCCACGCGGCTTCCAGGGCGTCGCGCGTGCCGGGCAGCAGGCGCTGCTCCGGCTCGACGAGCAAGGTGCGCTCGTAGGCTTGCCACTGGCGCTGCGCCTCGTCGTGCAACAGGCTGGCCTGGCGCGCGATGCGCAGTGACGGCGGCTCGGCGCCGGCGGCAGGGGGCGCATCCAGCCCGGCCAGCAGCGCCGTGGTCTGGTCACCCAGCGCGCGGTGGACGCGGCGCAGCTGGTCGGCGGCCACCACGCGGTCCTCGAAGAGGGTCTGCAGGCCGGCCTCAAGGCGGTCGAGTTGCCGTGCCCCCAGCCAGCCGACCATCACCAGGGCCAGCATCGCGGCGACCAGCGACAGCGCCACCAGCCACGAGACGCGGCTCGAGACCTTGGCCGGGTCCTGCGGCGGGCCCTTCACCGCGCGGCTCCCGCCGCCGCACGCCGCGGGTGCTTGCGAACGCCCATGGGCCCATCCTACGCCGCCGGCCCTGCCGGCGGCAGGCGGGCCGGCACCGCCGCGCACCGCGCCCTGCGCGGCCCCTGCCCGGCCGCCGTCGGTCGTCTGCCGGCCGCCTAGCGGGCGCCGGCCGGCAGCGCGGCGTCGCCGCGGAACAGCTTGAAGACCGCCACCAGCGAGGCCATCTGCTCGGCCTGCAGGCGCAGGCTCTCGGCGGCCGCGGCGCTCTCCTCGACCAGCGCCGCGTTCTGCTGCGTCACCTGGTCCAGCTGGGCGACGGCATCGCCGATCTGCCCGATGCCGGCGCTCTGCTGCTCGCTGGCGGCGCTGATCTCGCCGATCAGGTCGTTGACGCGGCGCACCTGCGCGACGATCTCGTCCATCGAGCGGCCGGCTTCGCCGACCAGGCGCGAGCCGTTGTCGACCTTCTCGACGCTGGCGCCGATCAGGGACTTGATCTCGCGCGCCGCCTGCGCGCTGCGCTGGGCCAGCACGCGCACCTCGCCGGCCACCACGGCGAAGCCGCGCCCCTGCTCGCCGGCGCGCGCCGCCTCCACCGCGGCGTTCAGCGCCAGGATGTTGGTCTGGAAGGCGATGCCGTCGATGCTGCCGATGATGTCGGCGATGCGCTGCGACGCGGCGCTGATCTCGGCCATCGTGGCCACCACGCCCTGCACCACCTCGCCGCCCCGCGCCGCCGACGTCGCGGCGCCGCCGGCCAGCTGCGCCGCCTGGCGCGCCGTGTCGGCGTTCTGGCGCACCGTCGAGGTGAGCTGCTCCATCGACGCCGCCGTCTGCTGCAGGTTGCTGGCCTGCTCCTCGGTGCGCTGGCTGAGGTCGGCGTTGCCGCTGGCGATCTGGGTCGAGCCGGTGGCGATGGAGTCCGAGCTGTTGCGCACCTGGCCGACGATCTCGGCCAGGCGCCCGTTCATGGCCTTCAGTGCCTTCAGCAGCTGGGCCAACTCGTCGCTGCCGCGGTCGTCGATGTCGGTGCTGAGGTCGCCCGCGGCCACGGTCCTCGCCACTTCGACGGCGCGCCGCACCGGCTGCGTGATCGAGCGCGTGATGGCGTAGGCCAGGCCGGCACCCAGCGCCACCGACGCCAGCAGCAGGCCGAGCACCCGCAGCCGGGTCCTGGCGTACTCGGCCTGCGAGACCTCATAGGCCGCCTTCGCGCCCTGCTGCTGGAACTTCTGTGCACGCTCCAGGGCCGCGAACACCGCCTGTGCGGCCGCCTCGCTCTCGCCGCGGTACAGCGCCTGCGCGGCGGCCTCGGCCTCGGGCGTGCCGCGCGGCATCTTCAGCAGCCGCGCCTGCACCGCCAGGTAGGCGCGCGCGGCGACGCCGATGGCCTCGGCGATCGGGCGCTCCTCGGCGGTGGTCACCGTGGCCAGGTAGCGTTCGGCCGCGGCCTTGCCGGCGTCGTAGGCGCCTTGCACGCTGGCGCGCAGCGCGGCCTGGCGCTCGACATCGTCGTCCAGCAGCAGGCCGGCCTCGTAGCGGCGCATGCGGTTGAGCGCGTTGCGGTAGTCGCCCAGTGCCTCGGTGGCCGGCAACCAGTTGGTGGCGATGTCGGCGGTGGCGCCGTTGACCTTGCTCAGGCTGGTCACCGCCAGCACGCCCAGCAGGGCCGCCAGCAGCAGCAGGGCAAAGAAGGCCAGGCCCAGTCGCGGGCCGATGCTCAGTCGGGTCAGGAGCTTCATCGTCGGGTCGCCCGCAGGAGCGGGCGTGGAGGTTGGGGCCGGGTGGCGGGAGGCCGCCGCCGAAACCGGTGGCAGCTTGGAAAGGCCCCGGTATCATCGACGCAAATCAAACAAAATGAACGGATGAACTGTGCAGTTCTTGCCGCCCAGTCCCGGGCTCCGGGGTGGCCGCGTTGGCGGTGGCCGGCGGCTGGCGTACAACCCGGGGCAGGCAGAACGGGGCGGTCGCAACGCGGCCGAACAGCATGGGCCGTCGCGCGGGGTCCGCGGTGAGCGGTAGCTTCTATTTCCGGCGGCTGATGCTGGCTGCGGGCGCGGTGGCCCTGCCCTTCCTGGCGCTCACGGCGTTCAACCTTCACACCCAGCAGCAGGAGGCCCACGAAGCGGCCAGGCACCAGGTGCGCCAGCGCGCCGAGGTGGCGGCCCAGGCCGTGGCCGACACGCTGGGCCGCGCCGAGCGCGTGCTGGGCTACCTGGCCACGCTGCCGGCACTGCAGTCGCGCGACGCCGCCGCGTGCAATGCGGCGCTGCGCAGCGTGGTCGCCGCCGACCCGCTGCTGAACAACCTGGGCGCGATGGACCTGCAGGGCCGGCCGCTGTGCATCGCCCTGGCCGGCTCGTCGGTGCCGGCCTCGCTGCTGGGCCAGCCCTGGGCCGCGCCGGCGCTGCAGGCCGACGGCCTGCACATCAGCGACCCCTTCTTCGGCATCGTCTCGGGCCGCTGGGCCGTGGTGATGACGCGCCCGCTGCGCGACGCCCAGGGCAGGAAGGCAGGCCTGTTGGCGGCCGCCATCGACCTGCGCGAGATGGCCGAGCGGCCGCTGTCGACGCTGGGTCTGCCCAAGGGCAGCGCGCTGGTGCTGCTCAACAGCCAGGGCCGGCTGGTCGGCAGCAGCGAGGCGCTGATGCGCTGGGTGGGCCAGCCGGTGGTGGACGAGGTCATGGCCCACTTCCGCAGCGGCGGCGCCGAGGTCTTCGAGGCCACCGGGCACGACGGCGTGCGGCGCTTGGCCAGCCTGGTGGCGCTGCCGCGCTACGGCCTGCGCGTGGGGGCCGGCGTGCCGGCCGACGCCGTGCTGGGCGCAGCCCGGCAGCGCCTGTTGCGCGACGGCGCCGCGGCGCTGGCGATCCTGGCGCTGGCCGTGGCCGTGGGCCTGCTGGGCGCGCGGGCGCTGAACCGGCCCATCCGCAGCCTGGCCCGCACCGCGCGCGAGCTGGCCGAGGGCAACCTGCTGGCCCGCGCCGACGAGTCCCTGCCCGGCGAGCTGGGCGCGCTGGCGGCCGGTTTCAACCGCGCGGTGGCGGCGCACATGGTCAGCGACGTGGCCCAGCATGCGCAGGGCCTGGCCGAGTCGGCCAGCGCCGCCAAGAGCCAGTTCCTGGCCAACATGAGCCACGAGATCCGCACGCCGATGAACGCCATCCTCGGCTTCACCGACCTGGCGCTGCGCGGGCCTTTGCAGCCGCGGCAGCGCGACTACCTGCTGCGCATCGAGGCCGCCACCGGCTCGCTGCTGCGCATCGTCGACGACATCCTCGACTTCTCGAAGATCGAGGCCGGACGGCTGGACCTGGAGCAGACGGTGTTCAGGCTGGACGAGCTGCTCGAGCGCTGCCTGGCCACCGTCGCCGGGCCGGCCCAGCGCAAGGGGCTGGAGCTGGTGGCGGCAGTGGCCGAGCGGGTGCCGATGACCCTGGTCGGCGATCCGCTGCGGCTGCAGCAGGTGCTGCTGAACCTGTGCGGCAACGCGGTCAAGTTCACCGCGCGCGGCGAGGTGGAGCTGCAGGTCGCGCGCGTGGAGTCGGACGACCCCGGCGCCATCCGCCTGCGCTTCACGGTGCGCGACACCGGCCCCGGCCTGAGCCCCGAGGCCCGCGCCCAGCTGTTCGAGGCCTTCGGCCAGGGTGACGCATCGACCACCCGCCACCATGGCGGCTCGGGCCTGGGCCTGGCCATCTCGCAGCGCCTGGTGGCCCTGATGGGCGGCGAGTTCGAGATCGCCGACGCGGTGGGCGGCGGCGCCTGCTTCAGCTTCACGGCGTGCTTCGGCGCCTGCGCCATCGAGGCCAGCGACGGGGCTGCGCCACCGCTGGCCGGGTGCCGCGTGACCGTGATCGAGGCGCATGCGCGCACGCGGGAGGTCTGGGCCGAGGCGCTGGCCAGCGCCGGGGCCGATGTGAGCGTGGCCGACGGCCTGGCCGCCGGCTCGCGGCCACCGGCCGGCGAGCTGGTGGTGATCGGCCGGCCGGCCGACGACGCACCGATGGCGCTGGTGGCGCGGCTGGCGCCCGCGCAGGCGGCGGTGCCAGCGGGCCACGCGCCCCCGCGCGTGCTGCTGGTCACCACCACCACCAGCGCAGATGCCGACGCCGCCACGGCCGACGCCAGGGTGGCCGGGGTGCTGGTCAAGCCCGTGCTGGGCACGAGCCTGCAGCTTGCCGCGCGGCGGGTGCTGGTGGGCGAACGGCCGCTGCCTAGCCTGCCCGGCGGAGCGGGCACGCGTGGCGGCCCGGCCGCCGGCGGCCACGGTGAGATCGGGACGCTGCTGCGCGGCCGCCGCGTGCTGGTCGTGGAGGACAACGAGTTCAACCGCGAGGTGGTCACCGACCTGCTGGCCGACGTGGCCGGCGCACGCGTGCGCGTGGTGGCGCGTGGTGAGGATGCGCTGCGCGCCGTCGAGCAGGAGGACTTCGACGCCGTGCTGATGGACCTGCAGATGCCGGGCATGGACGGCTTCGAGGCCACGCGCCGCATCCGCGGCCTGGCCTCCGGCCGCGGCCAGGCTCCGCGCATCGTGGCGATGACCGCCCACGCGCTGCCCAGCGACCGCCAGCGCTGCCGCGAGGCCGGCATGGACGGCTTCATCGCCAAGCCCTTCCTGCCGCACGATCTGTACGCCTTGCTGGTGCAGCAACTGGCCGACCGGCCCGTCGCGCCGCGCGAGGGCGCCGCCCAAGCCGGCGCCGCGCCAGGCGCGCAGCCGCCGCCGGAGCGCATCCCGGTGCCGCAGGAGGCGGACGCCGGCGCGGGCGTGGCGGCTGCGCCGGCCGAGCCGCTGCCGCCCAGCGGCGTCGACATCGAGCTCGGGCTGCGCCGCTGCGTGGGCCGCGGCGCGCTGTACGGGCGCATCGCCCAGCGCTTCGTCGACGCCCGGCGCGGCGAGGCGGAGCGCCTGTACGAACTGCTGCGCCTGGACGAGCGCGATGCCTTGCGCGCGCTGGCCCATGCCGGGGCCTCGACCGCCGGCAGCCTGGGCGCCGAACGCCTGCGCCGGCTGGCGCGCGACCTGGAGGACGCTATCCTCGACCAGCGGCCGGGGCCTGTCCTGGCGGCGCTGGTTGCCCAGTTCGACGCCGAGCATGCCCAGGTCCACGCCGCGTTGGCGACCTACCTGGCGCGCGCCGGCCAGGCCAGCGGCGCGGCGGGCTGAGGCCCGGCCCCACAGACCCCGCACTGCAGACGCACCCCAGCCGACCTTGCCCCGATCGACCTACTCCACGCTGTACGTCGCCCAGCGCCTGGGCGTGTCGGTGCCCACCGTGCAGCGCTGGGTGGACAGCGGGCGGCTGCGGGCCTGGAAGACGCAGGGCGGGCATCGCCGCATCGAGGCCAGCAGCGCCGATGCGCTCATCCGCGAGCACGAGGCCGGCCTGGCCCTGGCCGGCGGCGGCGACAGCGAGACCGCGCGGCGCGGCCTCGGCACCGACGCGCCGCGGCCGCTGCGCGTCGTCGTCGTCGATGACCAGGTCGATGACCGCGAACTGCTGGCGGCGATCTGCGACGAGGCGCTGCCGGGTGCCGACATCACGCTGGCCGAGAACGGCTTCGTCGGCCTGGTCGCCATCGGCCGGCTGCAGCCCGACGCCGTGATCACCGACGTGGCGATGCCGACCATGGACGGTGTCGAGATGCTGCGCCAGCTGCGCGAGTCCACGGTGGTGAAACCGCGCGTGCTGATCGCGGTGTCCAGCCTGGCACCCGAGCGCCTGTTCCGCAAAGCGCCGCTGCCCGCTGGCGTGGCCTTCCTGGCCAAGCCGGTGGAGCCGGCGGCGCTGGTGGCGCTGCTGCGCCAGGGCCTGGGCCGCGGCGACACGGGCTGAGCACCCGCTGCGCCTGGTGCCGGCTGTCAGAGTCGAACTGACGACCTTCCGCTTACAAGGCGGGTGCTCTACCAACTGAGCTAAGCCGGCGGCGAGGGCCGGATTCTAGGTGCGCAGGCAAGGCGCAGGCGCGGGGCAGGCGGCGCGGCGCCGGCGGCCGCCGCGCCTGGCCGGCGGCCGGCCGCAGCCGCCCGGCGCTACTTGATGCGCTTCAGCGCCGGCCGCCCGCCGGGCGGCGCGCCAGGCTCGGGCGGGGGCTCATCGTCCGCGGCGTCGGCCGCATCGACGCCGTCTGGCGGCCTGGAGGCGTCGACAGCGCCATCGCTGGCGGCCAGGCGCAGGCCGCCGCGCGCCGGCGCCCCGGGCTGGCCAGCGGGCGCCTCGCCGGGAGCAGGCATCGGGAAGGCCATGCCCTGGCCGTTCTCGCGCGCGTAGATGGCCACCACATGGTCCACCGGCACGACGATGTCGCGCGAGACGCCGCCGAAGCGGGCGCGGAACTCGATGAACTCGTTGCCCAGCTTCAGCCCCGAGGTGGCCTCGAAGCCGATGTTGAGCACGATCTCGTGGTTCTTCACGTACTCCATAGGCACCTGCACGCTGTCGTCCACGTGCACCGCCACGTAGGGCGTGAAGCCGTTGTCGGTGCACCAGTCGTGCAGCGCGCGCAGCAGGTAGGGCCGCGTGGACGTGCCCTGGTCGCCGGTGTCGGAGGCGTCAGCCATGCTTGCGCCGGTGCCGCGGCTTACTTCCGCATCACCTTCTCGGACGGCGTCAGCGCCTCGATGTAGGCCGGGCGCGAGAAGATGCGCTCGGCGTACTTCAGCAGCGGCAGCGCGTTCTTGCTCAGGTCGATGCCGTAGTAGTCCAGGCGCCACAGCAGCGGCGCGATGGCCACGTCGAGCATGCTGAAGTCATCGCCCAGCATGTACTTGTTCTTCAGGAAGATCGGCGCCAGCTGGGTCAGGCGGTCGCGGATCTGCTCGCGCGCCTTCTCCAGCTGCTTCTCGCTGGCCTTGCCGCCGCGGCCTTCGAGCAGGTTGACGTTGCTGAACAGTTCCTTCTCGAAGTTGAAGAGGAACAGCCGCACGCGCGCGCGCGCCACCGGGTCGCCCGGCATCAGCTGCGGGTGCGGGAAGCGCTCGTCGATGTACTCGTTGATGATGTGCGACTCGTACAGGATGAGGTCGCGCTCGACGAGGATGGGCACCTCGTTGTACGGGTTCATCAAGGCGATGTCTTCGGGTTTGGCGAAGATGTCGACGTCGCGGATCTCGAAGTCCATGCCCTTCTCGAACAGCACGAAGCGGCAGCGGTGCGAATAGGGGCAGGTCGTTCCGGAGTACAGCACCATCATGGCGTGCGGCCTTTCAGTCTCTTCTCAAAAGGCCACCGCGCGGCAGGCCGCGCGGTGGGGTCGCAGGGGGCCGCGCACCAGGCGCGGCCGGCTGCGGCGGGGTCTTACTTGACGTCTTTCCAGTACGCCGCGTTCAGGCGCCAGGCGATCACGGTGAAGATGCTCAGGAACACCAGCACCCAGACACCGAGCTTGACGCGGCTGGCCTGCGCCGGCTCGCCCATCCACTGCAGGTAGGCGACCAGGTCGGCGACGGCCTCGGTGTACTGCGCCGGGCTCATCGTGCCGGCCTTGGCCAGCTCGAAGCCCTTGAACTGGTGCACCGTCTTGCCGGCTTCCTTCGGGTCGGGCACGTCGACATAGACGGCGCGCTGCTCGCCCTGCAGTTCCCACAGCGGGAAGGGCATGCCGATGTTGGGGAACGCAGCGTTGTTCCACCCGGTGGCCTTGCTGTCGTCGCGGTAGTAGCTGCGCAGGAAGGTGTACAGGTAGTCGGCGCCGCTGCCCTTGCTGGCGTCGGCGCGCGAACGCGCGATCAGCGTCAGGTCGGGCGGCACGCCGCCGAACCAGTCCTTGGCTTCCTTGGCGCTGAGCGCCACCTGCATGGTCTCGCCGACCTTGGCGCCGGTGAAGATCAGGTTGTCCTTGATCTGGTCTTCGGTGAGGCCGATGTCGCGCAGCCGGTTGTAGCGGTGGAAGGCCGCCGCGTGGCAGTTCAGGCAGTAGTTGACGAACAGCTTGGCGCCGCGCTGCAGCGCGCCGAGGTCGTTGACGCGTTCCTTGGGGAACTTGTCCCAGGCGATGCCGTCACCGGCGGCCCAGGCCGCCGGGCCCAGGCACAGCGCCGTCAGCAACGACAGGATGATCTTCTTCATGGGCATGGCTCCGTCGCGCTGGCAGTCAATGGGCTTCGAAGGTGACGCGCTCGGGCACCGCCTTGAACTCGCCGATCCGGCTCCACCAGGGCATCAGCAGGAAGAAGCCGAAGTAGAACAGCGTGCCGATCTGCGAGACCAGCGTGCCCATGTCGGACGGCGGCTTGATGCCCAGGTAGCCCAGCACCAGGAAGTTGAGGACGAAGATGCCGTACAGCCACTTGTTCCAGCCCGGGCGGTAGCGGATCGAGCGCACCGGCGCCCGGTCCAGCCAGGGCAGGAAGAACAGGATCAGCACCGCGGCACCCATCACCACCACGCCCCAGAACTTGGCGTCGAAGGCCTTCAGCGCGGCGATGGCCACCAGTGCGCCCACCGCCAGCACCGCCTTGCCGGTGCCCGACAGGCCGCCGCGCAGCAGCGCCAGCACGGCGCCGACGGCGGTGACGCCGACCAGCACGTTGACCATCGGGTCGGTGGTGGCGCGCAGCATCGAGTAGTAGGGCGTGAAGTACCACACCGGGGCGATGTGCGCCGGGGTCTTCAGCGGGTCGGCGGGGATGAAGTTGTTGTACTCGAGGAAGTAGCCGCCCAGCTCGGGGGCCAGGAACAGCACCGCGGTGAACAGCATCAGGAACACGCTGACGCCGAGCAGGTCGTGCACCGTGTAGTAGGGGTGGAAGGGGATGCCGTCCAGCGGACGCCCGGTGGCGGGGTCCTTCTTGGCCTTGATCTCGACCCCGTCGGGGTTGTTGCTGCCCACGTCGTGCAGCGACAGCAGATGCGCCACCACCAGGCCCAGCAGCACCAGCGGCACGGCGATCACGTGCAGCGCGAAGAAGCGGTTCAGCGTGGCGTCGCCGACGACGTAGTCGCCGCGGATCAGCAGCGCCAGGTCGGGGCCGATGAAGGGGATGGCGGCGAACAGGTTGATGATCACCTGCGCGCCCCAGTAGCTCATCTGGCCCCAGGGCAGCAGGTAGCCCATGAAGGCCTCGGCCATCAGGCACAGGAAGATCGCGCAGCCGAAGATCCAGACCAGCTCGCGCGGCTTGCGGTAGCTGCCGTAGAGCAGGCCGCGGAACATGTGCAGGTAGACCACCACGAAGAACGCCGAGGCGCCGGTGGAGTGCATGTAGCGGATCAGCCAGCCCCAGGGCACGTCGCGCATGATGTACTCGACCGAGGCGAAGGCCAGATTGGCGTCCGGCTTGTAGTGCATCACCAGGAAGATGCCGGTGACGATCTGGATCACCAGCACCAGCAGCGCCAGCGAGCCGAAGAAGTACCAGAAGTTGAAGTTCTTCGGCGCGTAGTACTCGCTCATGTGCACCCGGTACGCCTCGAACGCGGTGGGGAACCGGTTCTCCAGCCAGGTCGTCGCCTGGACGACGACGCCGGCGCCGGCGGGTGCTTCCTTGAATTCAGCCATTTGTTGCTCGCTCCTGCTCGCTTGCTCCGGGGCGCTTGCGCCTCAGGCCTTCTTGTCCTCGCCGATCAGCAGCGTGGTGTCGGACAGGTACATGTGCGGCGGCACCTCCAGGTTGTCGGGCGCCGGCTTGTTCTTGAACACGCGCCCGGCCACGTCGAAGGTCGAGCCGTGGCAGGGGCAGAGGAAGCCGCCGGCCCAGTCGTCGGGCAGCGAGGGCTGGGCCCCGGTCTGCAGCTTGTCGATGGGCGAGCAGCCCAGGTGCGAGCAGATGCCCACGCCGACGAAGATCTCGGGCTTGATCGAGCGGTGCGGGTTCTTCGCGTAGTCGGGCGTGGGGTACTGGGTGCGCTCGCTCTTGGGGTCGGCCACCTGCGGCTCGGTCTTGCTCAGCGAGGCCAGCTGCTCGGGCGTGCGGCGCAGGATCCAGACCGGCTTGCCACGCCACTCGACGGTGAGCTTCTCGCCGGGCTTGATGCTGCTGATGTCCACCTGCACCGGCGCGCCGGCGGCCTTGGCCCGCTCGGACGGCGCGAAGGTGCTGACGAAGGGCACCGCGGTGGCCACGCCGCCGACGGCGCCGGCGCCGCAGGTGATCGCGATCCAGGTGCGGCGCGACTGGTCGACGCCCTGGTCGGCGCCCGGGGCGGCGCCCAGAGCAGGGCCCTTGGCGGCTTCGGCGTGGGACATGGGAAGTTCCTCTGGCAGCGGGGGGTTCGGGTCAACCGGGAATTCTAGCGGACGCCCTCCGTGCCCCCGGCACATGGGCGGCCAGCGCTGCGGCAGGCCCCGTTGACGAAGCGCAGGGCGCCCCGTACCGTGCGCCTGCCGTGCCGGTGGCGCCGACCGCGCGCACCCCCACACAACGAGGAGAGCCCATGAGTTTCGTGTCCGAGTTCAAGGAGTTCGCCGTCAAGGGCAACGTGATGGATCTGGCCGTCGGCGTGATCATCGGCGGCGCCTTCGGCAAGATCGTCGACTCCATCGTCAACGACCTGATCATGCCGGTGGTGAGCAAGATCTTCGGCGGCCTGGACTTTTCCTCGTACTACCTGCCGCTGGCCGGCCAGGCGATGGGCCTGCCGCTGGCCGAGGCCAAGAGGGGCGGCGCCGTGTTCGCCTATGGCAACTTCATCACCGTGGCCCTGAACTTCGCGATCCTGGCGCTCATCATCTTCATCATGGTCAAGCAGGTGAACCGCCTGCGCCGCCAGGCCCCGCCGGCGCCGCCGGCGCCGCCGGCCCCGCCACCCGAGGACGTGCTGCTGCTGCGCGAGATCCGCGACGCGCTGAAGAAGTGACGCGGCGCTGAGCCGCCAGGGCCGGCGCGGCGCGGCCGACCATGCCCCATACTTGGCGGCGCCCGCCGCCATGAAGCCCCATCCCGTCCACCGACTGCCCGCGCCGCTGGAGGGAGCCGTCCAGCGGCTGAAGCTGGCGGCCCGCGACGCCGTCGAGCGCAGCATCGAGAGCCTGGGCCTGGCGGCGCTGGCGTCGAACAACGCCTTCCAGCGCGACGGGCTGCTGGGCGCGCAGTTCGAGCTGAACCGCAAGTCGGCGGTGTTCGTGCTGGCCTTCAACGAGGCCTATGACCAGCGCCTGCTGCGCGAGTTCGGCGGCCACGAGACCGAGGCGCCCGGCGCCGCGGCGCCCACCAACTGGGCGGCGCTGAGCCTGGTCGAGGACCAGGAGGTCGAGGCGCAGATCTCGGCCGAACGCTTCGGCCTGGACGTGGCGGCCGCCTGCGAGTGGGAGCTGCGCGAGCTGGACGCCTACGTCGCCGCGCTGCTGCCCCCGCCCGAGCCCGACGCAGGCGGCGACGCCGCCCCCTGGCGCAACCCGCTGCGGCCCGAGCTCGCGGGGCACGCGCTGATCCGCGGCATCGCCGCCGTCAGCGACCGCCCCGAGATCCGCAAGACGCTGACCGCCGAGATCAGCCGCTCGCTGTCGGCGCTGCTGCGCGAGGCCTATGCGGCCATGGTCGACGAGCTGCGCGGCGCCGGCGTGCAGCCGCGCACGCTGGCCCTGCGCCAGCGCCGCCCGGTCGGCGCCGGCGGCCCATCGTCGACGCAGCGCGACCAGGCCCTGGCACCCGACACCGGCCGCGGTGCCTCGATGCAGGGGCCGTTCTCGGGCCCGGGCGGCTACCCGGGCGGCCATGGCGGCAGCGGCCGCGGGGGCTTCGCCAGCACGCGCGGCGGCCTGGCGGCGGCCGGCGGCGGTGGCCGCCGGCTGGGCCAGGTCGACCCCGGCCTGATGGCGCTGATCCGGCGCCTGGCCGAGACCGACGCCCCCGAGCCGGCGCTGGGCGGCGGCTACCTCAGCGCCGAGGCCGATGCGCCACTGCACAACCTGATCCGCGAGCACCGCGACGAACTGCGCCAGGCCAGCGGCGGCCGCGTCGACCACATGGTGATCGACGTGATCGGCTTCCTGTTCGACCAGATCCTGGCCGACCCCAAGGTGCCGCCGCAGATGGCGCGGCAGATCGCCCGGCTGCAGCTGCCGGTGCTGCGCGCGGCGCTGGGCGACCCCGGCTTCTTCCAGAGCCGCCGCCACCCGGTGCGCCGCTTCGTCAACCGCATCGCGTCGCTGGGGGCCGGCTTCGACGACTGGGCCGACGACGGCGCACAGCGCTTCCTGGCCAAGGTGCGCGCGCTGGTGCAGGCCGTGGTCGAGGGCGACTTCGAGCAGCTCGACACCTACGAGCGCCAGCTGGCCGAACTCGAAGCCTTCACGCAGACGCTGAACCAGCAGCAGACCCGGGCCGCCGTCGGCGACGCCGCGGCGCTGCTCGACGCCAAGGAGGACGCGGCGCGCCTGGCCCAGGTCTACGCCGAGCGCCTGGCCGGCGAGCTCGGCGACCTGCCGGCGCCGCCCTTCCTGCGCGACTTCGTCAGCGGCGTCTGGAGCCGGGTGATGCTGCAGGCCAACGCGCCCGACGGCCCCGAGTCGGCGCAGGCGCAGCGGCTGCGCCGCGCCGGGCGCGAGCTGCTGCTCAGCGTGCAGCCCAAGCCCACGCCGGTGCACCGCAAGGCCTTCCTGGCCGAGCTGCCGCAGCTGATGCAGGACCTGACGGAAGGCCTCAACCTGATCGGCTGGCCCGAACCCGAGCGGCGCGCCTTCTTCGCCCAGCTGATGCCGGCGCATGCCGAGGCGCTGAAGGCACCGGGCGGCAGCGCGCTCGAGGTCAACCTGCTGGCCAAGCGCGTCGACACGGCGTTGCAGAAGCCGCAGCCCACGCCCGAAGAGGTGAAGCGCGCTCCGCTGCCGCCGGAGCCCCCGCCCCCGCCGCCACTCACCGCCGCCGAGGCGCAGCGCGTGGGCCTGCTCGCCGAGACCGACGTCAAGTGGGACGGCCGCGTCGACATCGACGTCGACGAACCGGCGCCGGTGGCCGAGCTGGCGCTGCCGGGGCTGCCCGTCGCCACCGATGCGCCCGACCCGGTGCAGGGCGCCGAGCTGGCCGACCATGTGCAGCTGGGCTGCGCCTACCAGATGCAGCTGCAGGACAGCTGGCAGAAGGTGAAGCTCACCCACGTCAGCGCGGCGCGCAGCTTCTTCATCTTCAGCTACGGCGCCAAGCAGCGGCAGACGGTGTCGCTGACCCGGCGCATGCTGCAGCGCCTGGCCCAGGCCGGCCGGCTGCGCGCCTACGAGGCGGCCAGCCTGCTGGACCGCGCCAGCGCCCGCGCGCGCCAGCAGCTGGCGGCGCTGGCGGCGACGTCGCGGCAGGGCTAGGGCCCTGCGCGGCGCAAGCCGCGCAGGGCCCTAGCCTGCGGCTGTACATGCGGCTCCCCCGAGCCCCCTCCAGGAAGGGGCTCTAGTTCGTTGCCGCGCACCCTCCAGCCTCCGTCCGCGAGGGAGGCTCCAGTCAGTGTGACGAGGGGGGGTGCGCCGTTGGGCCCTTGCCGAGCATGGCCCTGCGCCGCAGGTTCGGCGCCATGCGCAGGCGCTTCTGCAGGGCCCGATCCCGTTTGCCGCGCCTCGGCCTAAGCGCCCGCCGCCAGCCGGCGCGCCCAGCGCAGCGCCGCCACCAGGCTGGACGGGTCGGCCACGCCGCGGCCGGCTATGTCGAAGGCCGTGCCGTGGTCGGGGCTGGTGCGCACGAAGGGCAGGCCCAGGGTCACGTTGACGCCCTGCTCCACGCCCAGGTACTTCACCGGGATCAGGCCGTGGTCGTGGGTCATCGCCACCACCAGGTCGAAGGCCCCGGGGTGGCCGGGCGCGTGGCGCGCGCGCATGAATACCGTGTCGGGCGCGAACGGGCCTTGCGCAGCGATGCCCTCGGCACGCGCCGCGGCAATGGCCGGCGCGATGGCGCGGATCTCCTCGTCGCCGAACAGGCCGCCTTCGCCGGCATGCGGATTGAGCCCGGCCACGGCGATGCGCGGCGCGGCCAGGCCCCAGCGCCGCGCCGCGGCGTCGGCGATGCGGATCGTCTGCAGCACACGCTCGTGGGTGACCAGCTCGATGGCACGGCGCAGCGCCACGTGGATGGTCACCAGCACCACCTTCAGCTCGTCGTTGGCCAGCATCATGCGCACCGGCGGCGGCTCGGCACCAGCCTCTGCGGCCAGCGCCTGCAGCAGCTCGGTGTGGCCGGGGTACGCGCAGCCGGCGGCATGCAAGGCCTCCTTGTGCACCGGCGCCGTCACCAGGGCCAGGCCGCGGCCCGCGCGCAGCAGCGCCGCCGCATGCTCGACGCAGCGCAGCGCCGCGGCGCCGTTGTCGGCATGCACCTGGCCCAGGGGCCGCTTCGCAAGGTCCGCCGGCAGGCCCGGCGGCGGCAGCACCGGCAGGCAGCCGGGCGGCACCTGGGCCAGGTCCTCGGGTGCGTCGATGACGGCGGTCATCGGCGCGCCGGCGCGGCGCAGCACGCCGGGGTCTCCCAGCACCACGGCGCCGGCCAGCGCCCCCTGGGCGAAGGCCTTGACGATGATCTCGGGGCCGATGCCGGCGGCATCGCCCATGGTCACCAGCAGCGGCGCGCGCGTCGACCCGCTCATGCCGGGTTGTGAATCTCGATGAAGCGGTGCTGCAGGCCGCAGCGCTGCGCCACCCACTCGGCCACCGCCGGCGCGCCGTAGCGCTCGGTGGCATGGTGGCCGCAGGCGAGGAAGGCCACGCCGGTCTCGCGCGCCAGGTGGGCCTGCGGCTCCGACACCTCGCCGGTGACGAAGGCGTCGGCGCCGGCGGCGATCGCGTCCTCGAAGAAGCCCTGCGCACCGCCGGTGCACCAGGCGATGCGGCGCAGCGGCCGGCCGTCGCCGGCCAGCAGCAGCGGTGCCCGGCCCAGCGCCGTGGCGGCGGCCTCGCGCAAGGCCTCGGCACCGGCCAGCGCCGCCGGCGCGCTGCCGATGAAGCCCAGCTCCTGCTCGCCGAAGCGTGCATCGGCGCGCAGGCCCAGGCGCCGGCCCAGCTGCGCGTTGTTGCCCAGCTCGGCATGCGCGTCCAGCGGCAGGTGGTAGGCGAACAGGTTGAGGTCGTGGGCCATCAGCCGCGCCACGCGCTCGCGCAGCCAGCCGGTGAGCCGCCCGTCCTGGCCGCGCCAGAACAGGCCGTGGTGCACCAGCAGCGTGTCGGCGCCGTCGCCGATGGCCGCGTCGATGAAGGCCAGGCTGGCGGTGACGCCCGAGACGATGCGCCGCACCTGGCGCCGGCCCTCGACCTGCAGGCCGTTCGGCCCATAATCCTTGAACGCCTGCGGCTGCAGCAGCTGCTGCAGACAGGTCTCCACCTCGTGTCGATCGGCCATGCGCCGATTCTGAGCCCAACCCCCACCCGACGAGTCGACAAGCCCATGTGGCGCAGGCTGTGGCTGCTGTTCGCGCAGACCGTGACCGTTGCCGTCGCGGCGCTGTTCGTCGTGCTCACGCTCAAGCCGCAGTGGCTGGGCGGCGGCAGCGGCGGCGCGCCGGCAATGGTGGCGCTGCCGGCGCCCGACGTGACCATCCAGCAGGTGGCGCCGGCCTCGGCCCCCTCGGCCGCGGGCAGCGCCGCCGCGCCCGTCCCCGTGGTGCACACCACCAGCCTGGCCGCGGCGGCGCAGCGCGCCGCGCCGGCGGTGGTCAGCATCACCGCCACCAAGTCGCGCCGCAACCCGCATGCCGACGACCCGCGCTTCGAGTTCTTCTTCGGCCGCCAGCCGGCCAACCAGACCCAGGTGGGCCTGGGCTCGGGGGTGATCGTCTCGCCCGAGGGCTACCTGCTGACCAACCACCACGTGGTCGAGGACGCCACCGGCATCGAGGTGATGCTGGTCGATGGCCGCAGCACGCGCGCCGCGCTGGTGGGCAGCGACCCCGAGACCGACATCGCCGTGCTGCGCATCGAGCTGCCGAGGCTGCCGGTGGTGACGCTGGGCGATGCACGCACGCTGCAGGTCGGCGACGCCGTGCTGGCCATCGGCAACCCGTTCAACGTGGGCCAGACCGTGACCAGCGGCATCGTCAGCGCGCTGGGGCGCAACCAGGCCGGCTCGTCGCCGTTCCAGAACTTCATCCAGACCGACGCCGCCATCAACCCGGGCAACTCGGGCGGCGCGCTGGTCGACGCGCAGGGCCGGCTGGTGGGCATCAACACCGCGATCTTCTCGCGCAGCGGCGGCAGCATGGGCATCGGCTTCGCCGTGCCCGCCGACACCGCGGTGGCGGTGCTGCGCGCGCTGCTCAAGGACGGCGTGGTGCGCCGCGGCTGGATAGGCGTGGAGCCGCGCGACCTGACGCCCGAGCTGGCCGACAGCCTGAACCTGGCCGCGCGCAGCGGCGTGCTGATCACCGGCGTGCTGCAGGACGGCCCGGCGGCACGCGGCGGGCTGCGCCCGGGCGACGTGGTCACCCAGCTGGCCGGCCAGCCGGTGCGCAACACCAGCGAACTGCTGGCCGCCGTGGCGGCGCAGCCGCCGGGCAGCGAGGCCACGGTGGCCGTGCAGCGCAACAACCAGCCGCTGACGCTGACGCTGGCCGTCGCCCAGCGGCCGCTGCCGCGCAGGGCACAGTAGCCACCAGGGAGCGTGCGAGGGGCCGGCTTCGCCGGCCCGATGCGGCCGCACGCCTAGGACCTGTTCGAGAAGCAGCGAGGGTCCGGCTTTGCCGGCCCGAAGCGGAGCGGCCCCCTCGGGGGGTAGCGAGCGCCAGCGAGCTCGGGGGCACCATGAAGCAGCGAGGGTCCGGCTTTGCCGGCCCGAAGCGGAGCGGCCCCCTCGGGGGGTAGCGAGCGCCAGCGAGCTCGGGGGCGCCATGAAGCAGCGAGGGTCCGGCTTTGCCGGCCCGAAGCGGAGCGGCCCCAAGGGACCGAAGGGCCCCTGCGTGGCCCGGGGGGCAGCGAGCGCCAGCGAGCTTGGGGGCTAAATCAGCTCTGGCAGGCGTTCGGCGATCAGCACGGCGAAGAAGCCCGCCGCGGCGATCAGCGTCCACTTCACCAGCAGCAGCCCCAGCCGCCGGTAACGCAGGTCGCCGGTGCCGGCGTACATCGCCAGGCAGACGATGCCAGCCACCAGCAGCAGGCCGAAGACCAGGCGGAAGGCGATCATCATCGCCACGGCCTCGCGGCGCCGGTGCCCGGCTGGCGGACCCCGCTCACCACGCCGGCGCCGCCTCGGCGGCGGCAAAGCCGGCCGGTGCGGCGTTGTCGCGCGGCGCGTAGCTGACGATGTCGTAGGCGCCTGCGTCGGCCAGCAGCAGGCGCAGCAGCCTGTTGTTCAGCGCGTGGCCGCTCTTGTAGGCGCTGTAGGCCCCCAGCAGCGGGCGGCCGGCGATGTGCAGGTCGCCGATGGCGTCGAGGATCTTGTGCTTGACGAACTCGTCGTCGTAGCGCAGCCCGTCGGCGTTGAGCACGCGGTAGTCGTCGATGACGATCACGTTGTCCATGTTGCCGCCCAGGCCCAGGCCGGCGGCGCGCATGGCCTCGACCTCGCGCGTGAAGCCGAAGGTGCGCGCGCGGGCGATGTCGCGCTCGTAGCGCCCGCTGCCGAAGTCGAACTCGACGCGGCGCCCGGTGGCGTCGATGGCCGGGTGGTTGAACTCGATCTCGAAGGCCAGCCTGTAGCCGGCGTAGGGCTCCAGCCGCGCCCACTTCAGCGTCGCGCCCTCGCCCTCGCGCACCTCGACCGGCTTGCGCACGCGGATGAAGCGGCGCGGCGCGCCCTGCACCTCGATGCCGGCGCTCTTCAGCAGGTAGACCCAGGACGCCGAGCTGCCGTCGAGGATGGGCACCTCCTCGCTGTCGATGTCGACGACGAGGTTGTCGATGCCGAGGCCGGCGCAGGCCGACATCAGGTGCTCGATGGTCTGCACCTTGGGCAGCGCCGGGTCGCCGCCGGGGCTGATGGTGCTGGCCATGCGCGTGTCGCACACGGTGTCGGCGCGCACCGGGATGTCCACCGGCGGGTCCAGGTCGATGCGGCGGAACACGATGCCGGTGTCGGCGGGCGCCGGGCGCAGCGTCAGCTCGACGCGGTGGCCCCCGTGCACGCCGACGCCGACGGTGCGCGTCGCGGTCTTCACGGTGCGTTGCATCAGCATGCCGGCATTTTCCCCGATGCCGGGCAGCCCTGCCGGCGGCATCGCAAACGCCCTCGGCCGGCAGCCTAGCATCGGGCCCATGTCCACCACGCCAGCAACGGGCGAGACGCCCGCCACCGAGCTCGAGGTCGCGATCCTGGGCGCCGGCATGTCCGGCCTGTGCATGGGCGTGGCGCTGCGCCGCGCCGGCGAGCGCCGCTTCCTGATCCTGGAGCAGGCCCAGGGCCTGGGCGGCACCTGGTGGCACAACCGCTATCCCGGCGCGCAGGTCGACGTGCCGGCGCCGCTGTACAGCTACAGCTTCGCGCCCAACCCGCACTGGCGCCAGCGCTTCGCCGACGCCGCCGAGATCCAGGCCTACCTGGAGCAGGTGGCCGAGCGGCAGGGCCTGCGGCCGCACATCCAGCTGGGCTGCCGCCTGGTCGACGCGCGCTGGGACGAGGCCACGGGGCGCTGGCAGCTGAGCGCGGCCGACGGCCGCCGCTGGGCCGCGCGCCACTTCGTCTGCAGCCTGGCGCCCTTGCACACGCCGCGCTGGCCCGACATCCCCGGCCTGGAGCACTTCGCCGGCCGGCGGGTGCACAGCGCCCGCTGGCCCGAGGGCCTGGACCTGCGCGGCCAGCGCGTGGGCGTGATCGGCACCGGCTCGACGGCCTCGCAGCTGGTGCCGGCGATCGCGCCGCAGGCCGGGCAGCTCAGCGTGTTCCAGCGCACCGCGCCCTGGGTGCTGCCGCGGCTTGACCGCCGCTACGGCGCGCTGCACGGCCTGCTGGCGCGCGTGCCGGTGGCCAGCACGCTGGTGCGCGGCTTCTGGTACCACCTGCTCGAATGGGGCCGGCGCGGCTTCGACGAAGGCACGCTGGCGCGCCGCGGCATGCAGCGCACGGCGCGCGCCCACCTGCACCGCCAGGTGCGCGACGCGGCGCTGCGCGAGCGGCTCGCGCCGACCATCCCGCTGGGCTGCAAGCGGCTGATCTACAGCAACGGCTACTACCCGGCGCTGCAGCGCGACAACGTCACCCTGGTGACCGACGCCATCGAGGCCGTCACGCCCACCGGCATCCACACCGCCGACGGCCGCGAGCACGCGCTGGACCTGCTCGTCTGCGCCACCGGCTACGACGTCGAGCATGCGCTGTCGCTGCCCGTCACCGGCCGCGGCGGCCGCACGCTGCAGCAGGCCTGGGCCGACGGCGCGCAGGCCTGGCGCGGCATCTCGGTGGCGGGCTTCCCCAACCTGCACCTGATGCTGGGTCCGAACACCGCCACCGGCCACACGTCCACGCTGCTGTACATCGAGCCGGCCGTGGCCTGGGTGCTGCGCGCGATCACCGCGCTGCGCCGGCGCGGCGCGCGCACGATCGAGGTCGACGCCGAGGCCCAGCGCCACTACAACGACGCGCTGCAGGCGCGGCTGGCGCACTCGGCCTGGGCCGGCTGCCGCAGCTGGTACCGCGCCGCCAACGGCCGCAACATCGCCATCTGGCCCGGCTTCACGCGCGAGTACGTGCAGGGGCTGCGGCGCGACGGCGTGGCCCTGCACCGCTTCGGCGGCTGAGGCCGCGGCCGGGGTAAGCTCGCGGCCCCCTGCCCAGCCCCCCCGATGACCCGTCCAGCCCCGCTCCTGGCCGCCGCACGCCGCGTCGCCCGCCGCACATGGCGGGCCGCGCTGCTGGCGCTGCTGCTGGCGCAGGGCCTGGGCGCCTGGCACCGCGTCGAGCATGGCGCGGCGCCGCCCGCCGGGCCGGGCGCGCCGGCGGCGGCGGCCCACGCCGACGCGCACGCGACCGACCACCACGCCTGGGGCCATGCCGCCGGTGACCGCCTGTGCGCGCTGTTCGACCAGCTGCTGCTGGCCGATGCCGCGCCCGAGGCGCCGCGTGGGGCGGACGACCCGGCCCCGGCGGCCCCGGCCGCGAAGCCGCCGGCCGAGCGGCCGCGCAGCGCCGCGCCGGCGGCGGCCTACCGCGCCCGCGCCCCGCCGCGCGCCTGAGCCGCCGCGCCCCCCGGCGCGCCGGACTGCCCCCGCCCCTGCCGAGACGCCCGCCCGGCGCCGCCTTGCGCGCGCCGGGCGCCGCGCGTCCTTCGCCATTCGTCCGTCCATCACGCGGCCGGCGCGCCCCTTGGCCTGCGCCGGCCGGGAGTCCTTCCATGCCTCTGTCCCTGAACACCTTGCGCCGTCACCCGCGGCGCCCCATGGCCCGCGGCGCCCGCTGCGCGGCCGTACCCACCGCGCTGGCCGCCGGCCTGCTGCTGTCCGGCGCCGCGCTCGCCCAGACCGAGACCGTGCGGGTCAGCGCCCACCCGCTGCGCGACGCCGCGCAGCCCAGCACCGTGCTGCAGGCCGACGCGCTGGCGCGCCGCGGTGGCAGCACCGTGGGCGAGTTGCTCGACGGCCTGGCCGGCGTCGCCGCCAGCGCCTTCGGCCCGCAGGCCAGCCGCCCGGTGCTGCGCGGCCTGGACGGCGACCGCGTTCGCCTGCTGCAGGGCGGCAGCGCGGTGCACGACGCGTCGGCGCTGAGCCCCGACCATGCCGTGCCCATCGAGCCGCTGCTGCTGCAGCGCGTGGAGTTGCTGCGCGGCCCCGCGGCGCTGCTGCACGGCGGCAGCGCGCTGGGCGGCGTGGTGCACCTGGTCGACGGCCGCATCCCCGACGCGCCGGCCGCCGGCTTCAGCGGTGCCGCCGAGCTGCGCGCCGGCGGCGCGGCGAACGAGCGCGCCGGCGTGCTGCGCCTGGACGGCGGCGGTGCCGGACTGGCCTGGCATGCCGACGCCTACGGCCGCCACGCGGGCGAGCTGCGCGTGCCGGCCTTCGACCGCCCGCTGGAGGACGCAGGCAGCGAGCGCCGCACCCGGGTCGCCAACTCGGCCGGCCGCGCCGAGGGCGGTGCCGTGGGCGCCACGCTGTTCGCCGCCCAGGGGCAGCTGGGCTTCAGCGCCGACACCCATGCGCAGCGCTACGGCATCGTTGCCGAGGACGACGTGACGATCCGGCTGCGCCGTGAGCGCGTCGCCAGCGCCGGCGAGTGGCGCCCGACCGGTGGCGCGCTGCAGGCGCTGCGCCTGCAGGCCGTGGCCAGCGACTACCGCCACGACGAGCTGGAAGGCAATGGCGCCGTCGGCACCCACTTCGCCAAGCGCGCCAGCGAGCTGCGGCTGGACGCGGTGCAGCGCGAGCGGCCGCTGGCCGGCGGCACGCTGGCCGGCGCCTGGGGCGCGCAGGCCGAGCGCGAGCGCTTCTCGGCCACCGGCGAAGAGGCCTTCGTGCCCTCGACCACCACGCGCCAGGCGGCGCTGTACGGCCTGCAGCGCTGGTCCTGGGGCGCTGCGGGCGCGGCCGGCGCCGGGCAGATCGAGGCCGGGCTGCGCGTGGAACGTGCACGCGTGGCCTCGGCCGGCGACGCAGCCGACGCCGAGGAGCCGCGCTTCGGCAGCCCGCAGGAGCGCCGCTTCACGCCGCGCAGCGCGGCGCTGGCGCTGCGCCTGCACCCGGCCGGCGGCTGGACGGCCAGCCTGCAGGCCGCCACGCACCAGCGCCCCCCCTCGGCCAGCGAGTTGTTCGCCAACGGCGCGCACCTGGCCACCGCCCGCTTCGAGCGCGGCGACCCCACGCTGGCCACCGAGCGCGGCCGCCAGCTGGAGGCCGGGCTGGCCTGGCGCGGCGGGCCCTGGCGGCTGCAGGTGCAGGCCTGGGCGCTGCGCTTCGCCAACCTGGTCTCGCTGCGCGCCACCGGCGAGCCGCCGGTGGTCGACGAGCATGGCCACGAGTTGCCCGTCCATGCCTTCGAGGCGGTGCGCGCCCGCCTGGCCGGCCACGAGCTCGAGCTCGGCTGGCGCGGCCGCGCCGGTGCCTGGACGCTGGACGCGGCGCTGCAGCTCGACGCCGTTCGCGGCGACGACCTCACGCACCAGGAGCCGCTGCCGCGGCTGCCGCCGCAGCGCGCCGCGCTGTCGCTGCAGGCCGAGCGCGGGGCCTGGCAGCTGGGCGCGGTGCTGCGGCGGGCGCAGGCGCAGACCCGCATCCCCGCCGGCGACCGACCCATTCCGGGCTGGAGCCGGCTGGACCTGCAGGCCGGCTGGCGCCAGCGCCTGGGCGCCGGTGCCGCGGCCGGCGAGGCGCTGTGGTTCGCTCGCCTGACCAATGCCACCGACCGGCTGGCCTACAACGCGTCCACCGTGGCCACGGTGCGCGCGCGGGCGCCGCTGCCCGGGCGCGGGCTGACGCTGGGGCTGCGCCTGGGCTTCTGACGGCCCGTGCGGGCGGGGCCGCCGCGCGCCCCGCCCGCTTCACGCGCCGCTCACGCCGGCGCCCCTAGACTGCGCGCCGTGCCGCAGACCAAACCGTCGACGTCCGGGCCGCAGCGCCGCGTGCTGGTGGCCGAGGACCATGCGCCGCTGCGTGCCCAGGTGGTGGGCCTGCTGCAGGCCGACGGCTGGCTGGCCGACGAGGCCAGCGACGGCCGGCTGGCGCTGCAGCTGGCGCTGGAGCACCCGCCCGACCTGCTGGTGCTGGACCTGGGCCTGCCCGGCATGGACGGGCTGCGCGTGTGCCAGGCACTGCGCGAGCAGCTGCACCGCCCGCTGCCGGTGCTGATGCTGACGGCGCGCGACACCCTGGACGACAAGGGCGCCGGGTTCGCCGCCGGCGCCGACGACTACCTGCTCAAGCCCTTCGCCGGCGACGAGCTGCGCTGGCGCTGCCGCGCGCTGCTGCGCCGGGCCGAGGGGGGCGCCGCAGCGGTGCTCACGCTGGGCCCGCTGCGCCTGGACCGCGCCGCGGCCCAGGTGCACTGCGACGGCCGGCCGCTGGACCTGCCGCCGCAGCCCTACCGCCTGCTGCTGGCGCTGGCCGAGGCCTGGCCACGCACGGTGGCGCGCAGCGAGCTGCAGCGCCGGCTGTGGGCCGACGAACCGCCGCAGAGCGACGCGCTGCGCAGCCACCTCTACGCGCTGCGGCGCGCGCTGGGGCCGCAGCAGGCGCTGGTGCGCACGGTGCAGGGCGTGGGGCTGCGCATCGAGCTGCCGGCGCCATGAACCCGGCCGACCCGCCCTACCGGCCGCGGCTGCGCCGCCGGCTGCTGCTGGCCTTCGGCAGCTATGCGCTGTTCGTCAGTGCCACCTTCATCGCGCTGGCCTTCACCCTGGCCTACGTGGTCGAGGACCGCTTCTTCACCCAGCTGCTGGCCGACGAGGCGGCCCACCAGCGCCAGCAGCATGCGGCGACCGGCCGCTGGGCCCCGCCGCGCGCGCCCGGTCTGCGCCTGCATGCGGCCGGCGCCGGACTGCCCGAGGACCTGCGCCGCGCACGCGCGCAGCGCCCCGCCGCCACCGAGCTGGCGGGCGACGACGGCCGCCACTACCACCTGCACGCGCTGCACGCCGACGGCACGCTGCTGGTGGCCGAGGTGGGCGGGCAGCTGGCGGTGCGCCCGCTGCGCGACACCCTGCTGGGCGTGCTGGCCGCGGGCGCCGGCGCCTTGCTGCTGGTGGCGCTGGCCCTGGGTGCGTGGCTGGCCTGGCGCATCGCCGCGCCGCTGCAGCGCCTGGCCGCGCAGCTGGCCGAGGGCCACCCGGCGCGGCTGCCGGTGGCGCTGGCGCAGGGCCTGCGGCACGACGAGATCGGCCGCCTGGCGCGGCACCTGGACGCGCTGCATGCGCGCACCCTGGCCTTCATCGAGCGTGAGCGCGCCTTCAGCCGCGACGCCAGCCACGAGCTGCGCACGCCGCTGGCGGTGCTGGCGCTGGCGCTGGAGCAGCTGCAGGCGCGCGCCGACGCGGCGCAGCGGCCGCCGCTGGACGCGATGCAGGCCGCGGTGGCCCAGCTCCAGCACACGGTGGATCTGCTGCTGGCGCTGGCGCGCGAGGAGACCCCGCAGACCGCCGCGCCGCCGCAGCCGCTGTTGCCGCAGGTCGAAGGCGCGGTGCTGGCCCTTGCACCGCTGCTGGAGCGGCAGGGCATCGCGCTGGACCTGGACGTGCCGCCGGCGCTGACCCGGCCCTGGCCGCCGGCACTGACCCGGCTGCTGCTGGGCAACCTGCTGGCCAACGCGCTGGCGCACCGGCAGTCGGCGCAGATCCGCATCCACGCCGACGCCGCCATGCTGTGCGTGGCCAACGCCAGCGCCCCGCCACCGCCGGCGCTGCTGGTGCCGGGTGCGGCGGGGCAGCAAGCCGGCCTCAAGGGCGAGGCCAGCGCCGGCTTCGGCCTCGGGCTGCACATCGTGCGCCGCCTGGCCGAACGCCATGGGCTGGCGCTGGCGCTGCACCACCGCGACGGCTGGACCGAGGCCTGCCTGCACGACGCCGGCGCCCCGCCGCGCGGCACAGGCTGAGCACCGCGGCGTGCCTTCGCCCTGGCGTCGCGCGCCTTCACGCGCCCTTCACGCGCGGCTCGCTAGCCTGGGGCCCTCTGTCATCCCCGGCACGTGCCGAGGCCCCATGCCATCCCACCGTCGCCCCTTGCGGGTGCTGAAGATCACCATGCTGTCCCTGATCGGCCTGGCCGGCACCCTTGCCGCGCTGTGGTGGGCGCTGTTCGCCCTCAAACCCTATGCGCTGGCGCCCGGCGAGCTGGCCGCCCGCCACGCCGTGCCGCCGGAGGCAGGCGCGTCGGCGGCGGCGCAGCTACGGCTCACGCCGGCAAGCGCCGAGGGCCTGCCCGGCGTGGCCTTCGACCTGCAGGGGCCCAGCTTCGACGGCGCGCCATTGCTGGGCCGCATCGTCTTCCCGCGCGACCCCCGTGATCCGGAGCAGGCCGGCGCGGCGATGCCGCTGCTGCTGGCGCTGCACGGCCTGGGCCGCACCCACCAGCGCTGGTGGCTCGCCGAGCTGCGCGGCCGCCCCACCCTCGAGAACACCCACCGCCTGACCGAGCTGGCGCTGCGCCAGGGCTACGCCGTGCTGGCGCTGGACGCCCGGATGCACGGCCAGCGCAAGGCCGGCTTCGCCGCCTCGGAGCTGCTCGAGGACATGCACTGGTGGGGCCGGCGCGAGCCCTACGAGCGCATGGTGGTGGACAGCGTGCGCGACTACCGCGTGGCGCTGGACTGGGCGCTGGCGCAGCCGCAGATCGACGCCGGCCGCGTCGCCGCCGCCGGCTACAGCATGGGCGCGCAGATGGCGCTGCTGCTGGCCGGCGTGGACACGCGGGTGCAGGCGGTGGCGGCGATGGTGCCGCCGCACCTGGACGACAAGGTGGCCGTCGTCGCGCCGCGCAACGCCATGGCCGGGTTGGCAGGCAAGCGCGTCTGGCTGCTCAGCGCCGACGACGACGACTACGCGCCGCAGGCGGCCAATGCCGCGCTGTTCGACGCCATCCCCGCGGCCGACAAGCGGCACCTGCGCTTCGCGGGGGGGCATGCGCTGCCGGCCGACTACGTCGAGCAGCTGCGCCCCTGGTTCGCGGCGCCGCCGGGGAGCGGGGCCAGCGCGCCGGTGGCACGATAGCCACCCCGCTGCCGCCGCCCCGCACCCTGCCCGCCATGTCCGACACGCTCGCCACCCTGCCCACGCCCTGCCTGGTGCTCGACCGCCCGCGGCTGCTGCGCAACATCGCCCGCATGGCCGAGCGCTGCGAGCAGCTGGGCGTGCCGCTGCGCCCGCACCTGAAGACGCCCAAGTGCGTGGAGGTGGCGCGGCTGCTGCTGGCGCGCCAGGCGCGCGGCGTCACGGTCTCGACGCTGGCCGAGGCCGAGTTCTTCGCCGCCGCCGCGCAGGCCGAGGACGACGGCCTGCGCGACCAGCTCTACGCCGTGCCGCTGGCGGCCGACAAGATCCCGCGCATCGCCGCCTTGATCCGCCGCGGGGTGCGCCTGACCGCGGTGGCCCACGATGCCGACGCGATCGCGGCCTACGCCGAGCGCGCCGCCGCCGAAGCCATCGTGCTGCCGCTGCTGATCGACGTCGACGTCGACCACCACCGCAGCGGCATAGACGCCGCCGACCCCGGCTTCCTGGCGATGGCGCGCGCCATCCACGCCGCGCCCTCGCTGCGGCTGGCCGGGATCATGGTCTACGCCGGTGCCAGCTACGACGCGCCCGACCATGGCGCGATCGCCGCGCTGGCCGAGCGCATCCGCGCCGGCGGTGTCGCGGCCCGCGACCTCCTGCGCCGCGAAGGCCTGCCCTGCGACGTCGTCAGCTACGGCAGCAGCCCGGGCACCCAGTTCGCCCGCTCGCTCGAAGGCATCACCGAGAGCCGTGCCGGCGTCTACCCCTTCCAGGACCTGTTCCAGGCCGGCATAGGCGCGTGCACGGTGGACGACATCGCGCTCACCGTGCTCACCCAGGTCACCGGCCGCCAGCCGGCGCACAACCGCGTCTTCATCGACGCCGGCGGGCTGGCGCTGTCCAAGGACCGCAGCACCGCGGGACACGGCTTCGACGCCGGTTACGGGCTGATCGCCGACCTCGACGGGCGCCTGATCCCCGACCTGTTCGTCCAGTCCGCCAGCCAGGAGATCGCCAGCATCGGCACGCGCAGCGGCGCACCGCTGGACATGGCGCGCCTGGCCGTGGGCATGCGGCTGCGCATCCTGCCCAACCACAGCTGCTTCACCGCGGCGGCGCACGCGCACTACCACGTGGTCGACGGCACGCAGCAGGTGGCTGCGCTGTGGCGGCGCGTCAACGGCTGGTAGCGCGGCGCTCCGGGCCATGGGCGTGGCCGTCGTCGGTGTCGGCCACCTTGACACCTCGGGCGACCGCCCCACGGCGCCCGACCGGCCGCCCCTAGGTGTGCTGGCATCCTGGCCTCTTTCTTGCAGACGACCTGTAACGGCCCGTTCCGGGGCATCGACCACCCAGACCTCAACCTCGATTCGAAAGACCCACTTCCATGCGCAGCATCCTCCGCTCCCTTAGCCTGACCGGTGCCCTGGCGCTGAGCCTGGCCGCCGGCTCGGCCCAGGCCTATGTCGTCGACTTCGAGGTCGGTGCCGGCGGCAGCTGCTACAACGTCAGCTGCACGAACGTGCAGGGCTTCAACTTCAGCTTCCAGGCCGGCGGCTGGGGCGTCAGCGACGACGGCAACGGCTACTTCAACCGCAACGGCCGCGCCTCTGGCGAGGGCCTGGCCGGGGCACATGGCGTCGGCAACAACGCGCCGCCGCTGTGGATCACCATGAGCCAGTTCGGTGGCGGCACCTTCGACATCGGCCAGCTGGACATGGCCAGCGGGCGCGGCGACTTCGTCGGCAGCACCGAGATCGACGTGATCGGCGACCTGTTCGGCGGCGGGCAGGTCACCCAGTCCATCCAGGTCAGCGCCACCTGGGCCAGCTACCAGCTCATCGGCTTCAGCAACCTCACCCAGGTGATGTTCCGCAACCGCGACGCCTACGCGGGCGTGTCGCTGGACAACATCGACAGCCAGGGTGGCGCCACGCGTGTGCCCGAGCCGATGTCGCTGGCCCTGGTGGGCCTGGCCGGCCTGGGCCTGGCGCTGCAGCGACGCACGCGCCGCCGGCAGGCCCGCTGAGCCGACGCCCCGGCGGTGCCGCCGGCGTCTGCATGCCCGTAGGCGCCGCCGGGGTGGATTGCCCAGGCACACTGGGCCCATGCCCCTGCCCGCCTTCCCCTTCGAGCACCGCTACGCCGACGAGCTGCCCGGCCTGTACACGCCCTGGCAGCCGACACCCGCGCCGGCGCCGAGGCTGCTGTTCCTCAACCACGCGCTGGCCGACGAGCTGGGGCTGGACGGCGCGGCGCTGGGCGGCGACGAGGGCGCCGCGCTGTTCGCCGGCAACGCGCTGCCCGAGGGCGCTCGCCCCATCGCCCAGGCCTACGCCGGCCACCAGTTCGGCGGCTTCTCGCCGCGCCTGGGCGATGGCCGCGCCTTGCTGCTCGGGGAGCTGATCGACCGCGGCGGCCGCCGCCGCGACCTCGCCTTCAAGGGCTCGGGCCGCACGCCCTATGCGCGCGGCGGCGACGGCAAGGCCGCCGTGGGCCCGATGCTGCGCGAGGTGCTGCTGGGCGAGGCCATGCACGCGCTGGGCGTGCCCACCACGCGCGCCTTGGCCGTGGCCGCCACCGGCGACGGCGTGCCGCGCGACGCCGGCCTGCTGCCCGGCGCCGTGCTCACCCGCGTGGCCGCCAGCCACCTGCGCGTGGGCAGCTTCGAGTACGCCGCGGCGCAGCGCGACACCGCCCTGCTGCGCCGGCTGCTGGACCACGCCCTGTGGCGCCACGAGCCCGACGCGCCGCCGGCCGATGCCCCCGCCGACGCGCGCGCGCTGGCGCTGCTGCGCGGCGTGGCGGCGCGCCAGGCGCGGCTGATCGCGATGTGGATGAACCTGGGCTTCATCCACGGCGTGATGAACACCGACAACATGACGATCTCGGGCGAGACCATCGACTACGGCCCCTGCGCCTTCGTCGAGGCCTACGACCCGGGCACCGTGTTCAGCAGCATCGACCGCGAGGGCCGCTACGCCTTCGGCCGCCAGCCGGCGATCGCGCAGTGGAACCTGGCGCGGCTGGCCGAGGCCCTGCTGCCGCTGGTGGCCGGCATGCCCGACGACGGCGGCGACCCCGGCGACGACGCCATCCAGCGCGCCGTGGCCCGCGTCACCGAGGTGCTCGACGCCTTCCCCGAGGCCTACCGCGCCGCGCTGCTGCAAGGCCAGCGCGCCAAGCTGGGGCTGCCGGCCGAGGGCGGCGACGACGCTGCCGACCGCCAGCTCGCCGACGGCTGGCTCGCGCTGCTGCAGGCCCAGCGCGCCGACTTCACGCGCAGCTGGCGCGCGCTGGCGGCAGCCGCCGAAGGTGACGAGGCGCCGCTGCGCGCCGAACTCGACGACCCCGCCGCCGCCACGCCCTGGCTGGCCGCCTGGCGCGCGCGCCTGGCGCAGGCCGGCGGTGACGCCACCGCCCGCGCCGCGGCGCTGCGCGCCGCCAACCCTTGGGTGATCCCGCGCAACCACCGCGTCGAGGAGGCCCTGGCCGCCGCCAGCGACGACGGCGACCTGGCGCCGTTCCAGGCACTGCTGTCCGCGCTGCGCCGGCCCTTCGACGACGGGCCCGGGCAGGCGCGCTACGCCGAGCCCGCGCCGCGCGAGCTGACCGCCTGCTACAAGACCTTCTGCGGCACGTGAAGAGCGGCCGCGGCGCGTCGCGTACGGGTTGACGGCAGTCGCGGGCGCGGCGCCCGCCGTCCTACGATCGGCCACCCCTCGCCGAAGCGCCTTCCGCGATGCCCACCCGCCCGCTGACGGCCCTGGAGATGCTGCCGCCCTACAGCGGCACCGATGTCGCCGGCGGCGTGCTGCTGCTGGTGGCGCTGCTGCTCGCGCAGTTCGCTCACCGCGACCGCGAGCCCGGCCTGGGCCCGCTGGCGCTGGCCTTCGCGGCGCTGGGCATCTACTACCTGTTCAACGAGCGCCACCTGCCGGTCGACGAGCGCATCGCCGGCCACGCCTGGCAACTGCTGCCCAGCGTCGGCCTGCCGGCGCTGGCCTGGGGCATGGTGGACCTGCTGCGCGTGGACGCGCGCACGCGGCGCTGGCTGCTGCCGGTGCTGCTGCTGCCGCCGCTGCTGTGCGTGCTGCTGCTGGTCCTCGACTGGGCCGGCCTGGTGGTGGTGGTTCGCCAGTGGCCCGTCCGGCTGCTGGCGGTCGGCGTGGCGGCGCTGGGCGTGCTGGCCATGTCCAGCGCCAGGCGCGAGCCGCACGCCGGCCATGCCTGGATCGGCGCGGCGCTGATCGTCTCGGCACTGCTGCCTGCGCTGGTGTCCTGGTTCGACCCGGGTGTGCTGACGACCCGCTACTGGACCGGCCTGGGCGTGCTGGCGCTGGGCCTGACGGTGATGGGCGTGGTGCTGCTGCGCCGGCGCCGCGCGCTGCAGGCCGAGGTGCTGCGCCGCGCCGACGCCGAGCGCGCGCTGCTGCGCCTCAACGAGCAGCTGGAGGCCGAGGTCGCGGCGCGCACCCACGAGCTGCACGACCTGGTGCTGGCGCTGGAGTCGTTCAACCGCAACGTGTCGCACGACCTGCGCGGTCCGCTGGGCGGCATCGCCGGCGCCGCCGAGCTGGTCTGCGAGGCGCTGCAGCGCGGCGATGCCGAGCGCGCGCAGCGCCTGGCCGCGGCGATCGCGACGCAGGCGCGCGTCTCGACCGAGCTGATCGAGGCCCTGCTGCAGCTGGCGCGGGTGGGCGACGCGCCGATGGCCACGCAGTCCGTCGACCTGCAGGCGCTGGCGCACTCGGTGGTCGAGCAGGCGCGGCTGGCGGCGCGCGCCGCGCCCTTCCCCGAGGTCCGCGTGCAGGCCGACGCCCACGTCCAGGCCGACCCCGGCCTGACCCGCGCGGCGCTGGCCAACCTGCTGGCCAATGCGCTGAAGTTCAGCAGCGGGTCGGCGCCGCCGCAGATCTCGATCGAGGCCCGCCAGGGCGCCGACGGCGTGCGGGTGACGGTGCGCGACAACGGCGTGGGCTTCGACCCGGCGCGCGCCGCCGCGCTGTTCAAGCCCTTCCAGCGCCTGCACGGCCGTCGCTTCGAGGGCCAGGGGCTGGGCCTGAGCATCGTGCGCCGCGCCGTCGAGCGCCAGGGCGGCCGCGTCTGGGCCGAGAGCCGCGAGGGCGAGGGTGCCAGCTTCCACTTCACGCTGCCGGCACCGGCGGCCCGGGCCGAGGCACCCGCCGCGCCGGCGTGATAGGCTCGCGCCCGTGAACGCCCCCCGAGCCCTGCGACGACTGCCCCGACGCCCGCGTCGAGACGTGTCGTAGCGCCCGCGCCGCCCTCGCCAGAACCAGCGGCGGTTCACCCGATGAAGGCCACGAGACGCTCCTCGTGGCCTTCGTCGTTTGGGCGTGCGCATGCGGTCCTCCGGGCCCGTCGCCGCGGCAGACGGCCCGCAAGGCCCATGTGCAGCGCCCCGCGGCCTTCGTGTCCCACCCCCCCGCACGAAGGAAACCATGGACATCGACCTCAGCCCCACCGCGCCCGCCGCCGCGCCCGCGGCATCCCCCGCGGCGCCGCCCGACCTGCGCGCGCTGATGCCCGTAGCCCTCAAGCCCGACGCCGTCTTCACCCGCGGCCACGGCAGCTGGCTGTGGGACAGCGCCGGCCGCCCCTACCTGGACCTGGTGCAGGGCTGGGCGGTGAACACCCTGGGCCATGCGCCACCCGAGATCACCGAGGCGCTGGCGACGCAGTCGCGCCGGCTGCTGCAGGCCGGCCCCGGCTTCCACAACGACCGCGCCGCCGCGCTGGCCGCCCGGCTGGCGGCGCTGTCCGGGCTGGAGCAGGTGTTCTTCACCAGCAGCGGCGCCGAGGCCAACGAAGGCGCGATCAAGCTGGCGCGCAAGTGGGGCCAGCGCCGGCGCGGCGGCGCGCACGAGATCGTCACCTTCGACGGCGGCTTCCACGGCCGCACGCTGGCCACGATGAGCGCCAGCGGCAAGCCGGCCTTCGCCACGCTGTTCGAGCCCAAGGTGCCGGGCTTCCCCAAGGCGCGGCTGAACGACCTGGACAGCGTGCAGGCGCTGGTCGGGCCGCGGACGGCGGCGGTGATGCTCGAGCCCATCCAGGGCGAGGCCGGGGTGATCGTGGCCGAGCCCGGCTTCCTGCGCGCGCTGCGTGCGCTGTGCGACGAGCACGGGCTGCTGCTGATCCTCGACGAGGTACAGACCGGCATGGCGCGCACCGGCACGCTGTTCGCGTTCGAGCAGGCCGGCGTGCGGCCCGACGTCCTGACGCTGGGCAAGGGCCTGGGCGGCGGCGTGCCCATAGGCGCGCTGCTGGCGAGCGCGGCGGCCAGCGTGTTCGAGCCCGGCGACCAGGGCGGCACCTACAACGGCAACCCGCTGATGTGCGCCGTGGCGCTGGCCGTGCTGGACGTGGTGACGGCGCCGGGCTTCCTGGCCACGGTGCAGGCGCGCGGCGAGATGCTGCGCGCCGGGCTGGACCGCATCGCGCGGCGCCTGGGCGTGGCGCCGGCCCAGGGCCGTGGCCTGCTGCTGGCGCTGACGCTGCCGCAGGCCGACGGCGCCGAGCGCGTCGCCCGGGCGTTGATGGCACGCGCCGCACCGTCGCGCCCCGGCGTGCTGGTGAACGCGGCGCGGCCCAACCGGCTGCGGCTGATGCCGGCGCTCAATGCCAGCGCCGAGGACCTGCACCTGGCGCTGACGCTGCTGGAAGGGGCATTGCTCTAGAACGGGGCCGCCGGCGGCGGGCGGCGCTGTCTAAGATGGCCCGACCCCGGCTATCCGCAGCGCGCGCCCACCCATGTCCAACAGCTACGACGTGCTCATCCTCGGCGGCGGCTCGGCCGGCTGCGTGCTGGCCGGCCGCCTCTCAGAGGACCCGAACCTGCAGGTGGCCCTGGTCGAGGCCGGCCCCGAGGACCGCAGCGTGCTCATCCACTGCCCCGCCGGGCTGGCCCTGCTGGCCAAGAACGGGCAGGTCAACTGGGCCTTCCAGACCGAGCCGCAGCCCGGCCTGGGCGGCCGCCGCGGCTACCAGCCGCGCGGCCGCGTGCTCGGCGGCTCGAGCTCGATCAACGCGATGATCTACGTGCGCGGCCACCGCGCCGACTACGACGGCTGGGCCGCCGACGGCAACCCCGGCTGGTCCTACGACGAGCTGCTGCCCTACTTCAAGCGCGCCGAGCACAACGAGCGCGGCGCCGACGCCTGGCATGCCCAGGGCGGCCCGCTCAACGTGATGGACCTGCGTTCGCCCAACCGCTTCGGGCCGGCCTTCGTGCAGGCCGCGCTGCAGGCCGGCTACCCGGCCAACCCCGACTTCAACGGCGCGCAGCAGGAAGGCGTGGGCGCCTACCAGGTGACGCACAGGAACGGCGAGCGCTGCAGCGCCGCCAAGGCCTACCTCGCGCCGCACCGCCAGCGGCCCAACCTGCATGTGCTGACGGGCGCGCGCGTGCTGCGCCTGCTGCTGGACGAGCGCGACGGCCTGCGCGCCGTCGGCGCCGAGGTCGAGCAGGGCGGGCAGCTGCGCCAGCTGCAGGCGCGCCGCGAGGTGATCGTCAGCGCCGGCGCGCTGCAGTCGCCGCAGCTGCTGATGCTGTCGGGCATAGGCCCCGGCGACGCACTGCAGGCCCAGGGCGTGCCGGTGCGCCTGGACCTGCCCGGCGTCGGCGCCAACCTGCACGACCACGTGGACGTGGTGCAGGTCTGGGACGCGCCGCACCTGAAGGACTTGTTCGGGCTGTCGCTGGCCGGCGCCTGGCGCGCCGCCAAGGGCATCCTCGAGTGGCGGCGTTGCCGCAGCGGCATGCTGACCACCAACTTCGCCGAGGCCGGCGGCTTCATCCGCAGCAGCGCCGCCGAGGCCATCCCCGACCTGCAGCTGCACTTCGTCATCGGCAAGCTGGTGGACCACGGCCGCAAGACCGTGTTCGGCCATGGCTACTCCTGCCATGTCTGCCTGCTGCGCCCGAAGAGCCGCGGCAGCGTGACGCTGGCCAGCGCCGACCCGCTGGCCGCACCGCGCATAGACCCCAACTTCCTCGACGATCCCGACGACCTGCAGCGCCTGGTGACCGGCTTCAAGGCCATGCGCCGCGTGCTGCAGCAGCCGGCGCTGGCCCAGTACGGCGGGCGCGAGCTGCAGGCCTCGGTGGGCGCCACCAGCGACGCGGCCATCGCCGACTTCGTGCGCCGCCACGCCGACACCATCTACCACCCGGTGGGCACCTGCCGCATGGGCCCGCGGCCGCAGGACGGCGCGGTGGTCGACGCGCAGCTGCGCGTGCATGGGGTGGCCGGGCTGCGCGTGGTCGACGCGTCGATCATGCCGACCATCGTCGGCGGCAACACCAACGCGCCGGTGATCGCCATCGCCGAGAAGGCCGCCGAGATGATCCGCAGCAGCCTGCAGGCGGGCCAACCGACGGGCCAACAAGCCCAGCACGAGGCGCCGTCGACCGGCGGCCTGCGCGAGCCCACGCCAACGGCGGCCTGAGGGTCCGGCCCAGGAAGAGAGAAAGGGCCGGCCGCGGGTGGCGGCCCGCCCGCCTCGGGCGCTGCGGAATCAGCCGCTCAGAAGGTCTCCCACTGGTCGCTGTCGGCGGCGGCGGTCTGCACCGCGGCCGGCGCCGACGCGACGGGCTTCACCGGCGGCACTGCCGAGGGCTTGGTCGCCGCGCCTGGCGTCGCGCTGCGCGCCGCACCGGCGGCGCGCGTCACCGCCTGGCGCGCCACGCCGGCCGGCGTGGCGGGCGTGGCCGGCCCCGCAGTGGCGCCGATGCGGAACACCGACACCGCCTCGGTCAGGCGCTGGGCCTGGGCCTTCATGCTGTCGGCGGCGGCGGCCGACTGCTCGACCAGCGCCGCGTTCTGCTGCGTCACCTGGTCCAGCTGCGACACCGCCTGGCCCACCTGCTCGATGCCGCGCGCCTGCTCGACGCTGGCCTGCGAGATCTCGCCGACCAGGTCGTTGACGCGGCGCACCTGCTGCACCACGTCGGCCATGGTCTTGCCGGCCTGGTCGACCAGGCGCGAGCCGGCGTCGACCTTCTCGACGCTGGCGGTGATCAGGGTCTTGATCTCGCGCGCCGCCTGGGCGCTGCGCTGGGCCAGCGTGCGCACCTCGCCGGCCACCACGGCGAAACCGCGGCCCTGCTCGCCGGCGCGCGCCGCTTCCACCGCGGCGTTGAGCGCCAGGATGTTGGTCTGGAAGGCGATGCCGTCGATGGTGCCGATGATGTCGGCGATCTTCTGCGAGCGGTGCGCGATCTCCTGCATCGTGGCCACGACCTGGCCGACGACCTCGCCGCCCTGCACCGCCACCTGGGTGGCGCCGCCGGCCAGCTGCGACGCGGCGCGCGCGTTGTCGGCGTTCTGCGTCACGGTGCTGGTCAGTTCTTCCATCGACGCCGCCGTCTGCTGCAGGTTGCTGGCCTGCTCCTCGGTGCGCTGGCTGAGGTCGGCGGCGCCGGTGGCGATCTCGGCGCTGCCGGTGGCCACCGACTCGCTGCCGCTGCGCACGCGCTCGACGATGGCCGCGAGCTTGCCGTTCATCCTGTCCAGCGCGCGCAGCAGCTGCGCCGTCTCGTCGCGGCCCTCGGCCCGGATCTGGTGGCGCAGGTCGCCTTCGGCCACGCGCTCGGCCACCTCGACGGCGCGGGCGATGGGCGCGGAGATCGAGCGCGCGATCAGCCACGACAGGCCGACGCCGGCGGCGATCGCCAGGCCCGACAGCAGCAGCATCAGCAAACGCGCGTTGCGGTACGTGGCCTCGCTGTCGGCGCCCTGCTGTTCCAGCCGCTTCCGCTGGTGGTCGTTGAGCTCGCGCAGCGTGCCGGCGAAGGCATGCAGCGCCTTGTAGGTCTCGCCGAAGGCGAGGCGGTTGGCGGCCGCCTGGTCGCCGCCTTGCAGCGCGGCCGTCACCCGGCCGTAGGACTCGACATAGGCCGTGCGCGCGGTCTCGGCGGCGCCAAGCAGGCGCTTGCCCTCGTCCGACTTGATCAGCGGCTGCAGCGCCGCCAGCGCCTCGGTGAAGGCCTTGGCATTGGCCTGCAGGCGCTCGCCGGCCTGCTGGGCCTGGCTGCTGTCTTCGCTCTGCACCAGCTGGAAGACACGGGCAATGCTGCCGCGGGCGTTGTCCAGCGCCGTCGTCGCATGGCGGGTCTTGACCCACTCGACCTCGACGATGTGGCGTGTGGTGGCATTGAGCTCGGACAGCTCGAAGATGCCCAGCGCCGCCACACCGGCCAGCAGCAGCAGGCCGATGCCGGACGACAGCGCCAGCCGCTGGCCGACGCGCAGGTGGTTCAGGAACTTCATGACGCTTTCCTTCTTGGTGCCGGGCCCGGGCCCGGCGGGACGCTGCGCCACGCGGGGCCGCGACGCCAGGCCCCGTTTATCGGTCCGAATGTCCCCTCATGAAGGACGGAATAGAGCGCGGAAAGAGACTTACATTTTGCTTATTTCAGCAGGAGCGAAGCTGGCGCCAACGGGGTGCACCTGGGGTGGCCCCGGGGCGCCGGCCGGGGTGGGCCGCCGCAGGCGGCCTCAGCGCGGCTCGAACAGTTCCAGCGGCAGCGTCTCGCCGAACTCGGTGACCTCCAGGCCGTCGCGCAGGTCCAGCGAGGACAGGGACCAGCTGCCCTCCTCGGCGGCCTCGGCGCCGCTGCGCCGTGCGGGCGGGGTGGCCGGGACCTGTGCGGCCAGGCGCGAAAGCAGGGTGTTGCGGGACATCGCGGTGCTCCTGTCGGTGTTCGTTCGGGCTGCGAACAGCTGCGGCGCCGGTGGCTGCCGCGGCGCCGTGGCCGGGTGGGTCAGTGCGCGGCGCGGCAGGCCTCGAGCGGGGCAGCCGCATCGGACGGCGGCACCGCTGCCGGCAGCGTGACCGTGAAGCAGCAGCCGCCGCCGGCCAGGTTCTCGGCGCGTATGTGGCCGCCCATCGCCTGCACCAGCGACTGGCTGACGGCCAGGCCCAGGCCGTTGCCGGGCACCGCGGCCGGCTGGACGCCCAGCCGGTCGAAGGGCGTGAACAGGCGGTGCATCAGCTGCGGCGGGATGCCCGGCCCCTGGTCGAGCACGCGCAGGTGCACGCCGCCGCCGTCGGCGCGCGCCTCGACGCGCACCAGCCCGCCCACCGGCCCGAACTTGATCGCATTGCCCAGCAGGTTGAACAGCACCTGGCGCAGGGGTTGCGCCGCGGCCAGCGCATGCAGGCCCGCGGGCACCGCCAGCGCCAGCCGCTGGCCGCGGGCCTCGGCCTGCGGCCGCATCAGCTCCACGCAGCACTGCGCCAGCGGCGCCAGCGCCAGGCTGCCGCGGTCGAGGCTGCGATGCTCCATCTCGCAGTACAGGCCCAGGCTCTCGGCCAGTTCCAGCAGGTGGCGGCCACCGGCATCGACCAGGCCCAGCCAGCGCTGCACATGCGCCGGGACCTGGCCCTCGATCTCGTCGCGCACCAGCTGGCAGAAGGACAGCACCGCGTGCAGCGGCGTGCGCAGCTCGTGGCCCACGCGCGCCAGGAAGTCCAGCTGGTCGCGGTGGCGGCGGTCGTGGGCCTCGGCCTCGCGCGACTGCCGGCGCACCTGCAGGCCCGTGGCGATGTCGCGCGCCACGCCGCGCCAGCCCACGACCTCGCCGCCCCGGCCACGCACCGGCATCGCACGCATCGACAAGGGCCGCGCACCCTCGGGCGTCTGCACCTCGTAGGCGGCATCCAGCGCGGCATCCGCCGCGTCGCCGCCGAGGCCGGCCAGGGCCAGCGCCGGCCCCGGCCGGCCGGGCTGCGGCCGGCCCAGCTCGTCCAGCGGCACGCCGGCCCGCCAGCTGCCGTCGTGCATGGCCTGGGCCAGCGCCCGCTGCGCCGGCGCCACCGGGCCCAGCCAGGTCAGCCGCAGCTCGGCGTCGCACTCCCACATCACAGCGCCGGAGGCCAGCGCGAAGTCGTGCAGCCGCGCCAGCTCCAGCGCCGCCTGGCGTTGCCGCCACTGCGCCGCCAGCAGCGACTCGACCAGCGTGGCCATCGCCGCCAGCAGCGCCGCCTGCTGGGCGTCCCAGTGGCGCGGCGCGCGGTCCAGCACGCACAGCGAGCCGATCGCGTGGCCGTCCACGCGCAGGGCCTGGCCGGCGTAGAAGCGCAGCCGCGGCTCGCCGGTCACCAACGGGTTGTCGGCGAAGCGCGGGTCCAGCCGCGCGTCGGGCACCACCAGCGCATCGGGTTGGGCGATGGCATGCGCACAGAAGGCGTCTTCGCGCGGCGTCTGCGCGGTGTCCAGGCCCTGCCGCGACTTGAACCACTGGCGGTGCTCGTCAACCAGGCTGAGCAGCGCGACCGGGCAGTCCAGGCGCCGGGCCAGCAGCTCGGTGACGGCGTCCAACGCCGGGTCCGGCGGGGTGTCCAGGATCTGCAGGCTGTGCAGGCAGCGCAGGCGCTGGGCCTCGCCGGGCGGAATGGGGGGCGGCATCAGGGGCATGCCGGCAGTCTCGTCAGCGCCGCCGCGGCGCGGCACTGGGCGGCCCCGGGTTCGTCCTCAGGGAATCCCTGAGACCAAGCCCCCAGGCCCTGCGGGGTGGCCTGCACAAGTCGCGCCGGAGGCAGGGCGCGCCTGCCTAGAGTGTCGGGATGCTGGCCCTCCGGATGCCCTCGCCCAGGCATGTGCTGCTGGCCGCCGCACTGGCCGCGGCCAGCCTGCTGCTGGCCGGGCTGATGGGGCTGCGCCTGGTGGCCGCGCTGGAGGAGGCGCAGGCCCGGGTCCAGCGCAGCGTGGACCTGCAGCTTCAGGCCGAGCGGCTGCGCACCGAAATCCGCGGCCTGGGCCGCGCCGCACTGGACGAGCTGATGCAGCGGCCGCGGCTGGCGCCCGAGCTGCTGGCGCCGTGGCGGCTGCGCATCGCCGCCGAGCTCGGCGCGCTGCAGGCGCTGGCGGGCGACGACGCGCAGCGGCAGGCGCTGATCTCGGCGCTGCGCGAAGCACTGGACACCCATCTGGACGCGCTGGGCGCCCTGAAGCGCGGCGACGAGGCGGCGCTGGCGGCGCGCCGGCAGCGCGCCGCCGAGCTCGAGCAGCGCATCGCCGCGCTGCAGGGCGCCGAGGGCCTGGGCCTGCGCCGCAGCCAGGAGGCGCTGACCCAGCGCCTGCGCGCCCAGGCCGGCGTGATGGCGCTGCTGGCTGTGCTGGCGCTGGCGCTGGCGCTGGGCGCCGGCTGGCTGCTGGCGCGGCTGCTCTCGACCCAGCGCCGGGCGGCCTCGGCGCAGCGCCGCGCCGAGGAGCTGCGCGCGGCGCACCAGCGCACCCGCTTCTTCGCCCACCAGCTGCTGCAGGTGGAGGAGAAGGAGCGCCGCGCGTTGGCGCGCGAGCTGCACGACGACTTCGGCCAGCGCCTGGCGGCGCTGAAGCTGCATCTGCGGCTGCAGGCGCGGCAGGCGGGCGACGGCGAGCCGCTGCACCAGGCCCTGCTGCTGGTCGACGAGTGCATCGCCCAGGTGCGCCAGCGCGCGCCGGCGCTGCGCCCGCCGCAGCTGGACACGCTGGGCCTGGCCGCGGCGCTGCGCGACCACGTGGCCACCCAGGCCCGGCTGGCCGGCGTGCAGGCCGAGGTCGAGATCGCGCTGAACGGCCGCCCGGCCGACCCCGACTGGGACGCGCATGTCTTCCGCATCGTGCAGGAGGCGCTGCGCAACGCGCTCACCCATGCCGGGGCCACCCGGGTGCGGCTGTCGCTGCTGGGCAGCGCGGCGGGCTGCGCGCTGCGCCTGCAGGACGACGGCCGCGGCATCGCCGCCGGCGCGCGCCAGGGTCTGGGCTTGCTGCACATGCGCGAGCGCACCGAGATGCTGGGCGGCCGCTTCGACATCGAGACGCCCCCCGGCGGCGGCACCTGCGTCGTCTGCCGCTGGGGGCCGGCGCCGGCCCCTGCCGCCGGGCCGGCCGTGGCGGCCCGCGCCGCGCCGCCCGGCCCGGCGGCCCACACCGCAATCCCGTGGCCGAGGAGCGACAGCCGATGGGCCTGAGCGTGCTGCTGGCCGACGACCATGCGCTGGTGCGCAGTGGCCTGCGCCTGGTGCTGCAGCAGATCGACCCGGCCATCGAGGTCATCGAGGCCGCCGACGGCCGCGCCGCGGTGGAGGCGGCGCGCCGCGCACTGCCGGCGCTGTGCCTGATGGACCTCACCATGCCGGGGCTGAACGGCATCGACGCGATCCCGCAGCTGCTGCGCGCCTCGCCCCTGACTCGCGTGATCGTCGTCAGCATGCACGCCGACCGCCAGTACGTGAACGAGGCGCTGCGCGCCGGCGCCCAGGGCTACCTGCTGAAGGACGCCGCCGTCGACGAGCTGGACGAGGCCCTCCGCGCGGTGCGCGGCGGCCGGCCCTTCATCAGCCGCCAGCTCTCGGACCAGCTGCTCACCGACATGCTGCGCAGCGGTGGCGCGCCGCAGGGCTCGCCGCGCGGCCGCGACGAGGCGCCGCTGCTGACGCCGCGCCAGCGCGAGGTGTTGCAGCGCATTGCCGAAGGCCGCACGACGCGCGAGATCGCCGAGGCGCTGCGCCTCAGCGTGAAGACCGTCGAGACGCACCGCGCCGACGTGATGCGCCGCCTGGGCATCTTCGATGTCGCGGGGCTCACCCGCTACGCGCTGCGCCACGGCCTGGTCAGCCTGGACGAGCCGCGCTGAGACGGGGCCGCACGCGCCGCTGCGTCAAACTGCACAGCCAATACCGGCCAATTCGGCCGCATAAGCACTGGCGCGTGTCCGGACAATCGGGGCATGGACACACGCACGCCCCGATCGCTGCGCGCCCAACTGGCGCTGGCCTTCGGCCTGGCCTCCCTGCTGATGCTGGGCGGGCTGTCCTGGTCGCTGGGCGAGCGCGCGCGCCTGGAGGGCCTGCGCGACCAGTCCGGTGTGCTGTCGAACCTGGCCCATGGCGTGGCCCAGACCATGTCCGACGCGCTGCAGACCGGCCTGGTCGAGGTCGGTCTGCTGGCCACCACGCCGCCGGCCGACGCCGCGGGCTGGGCGCGCGCGCTGCACGGGCTGCAGCAGGGCCGCCAGCACTACACCTGGCTGGGCGTCACCGATGCGCAGGGCCGCGTGCGCCACGCCAGCGCCGGCCTGCTGCTGGGCGCCGACGTCTCGGCACGCCCCTGGTTCATCGGTGCGCTGGCGGGCCCCTTCGTCGGCGACGTGCACACCGCCAAGCTGCTGGCCAAGCTGGTGCCCAGCCGCGGCGACGGCCCGCTGCGCTTCGTCGACTTCGCGATGCCGCTGCCGCCGGGGCCCGATGGCCGCCCGGCCGGCGTCATCGCGGTGCATGCCGACTGGGCCTTCGTGCAGGACGTGATCGACCGGCTGCGCGGCCCGCTGCGCCGTGGCCAGGGCGTGCGCGTGTTCGTGCTCGACCAGCGTGGCGAGGTCATCCACCGCCCACGCGACACCGCCTTGGACGATGCACCGCCCTCGCTGGCGGGCCTGCGCGAGGGCCATGTCGCCGCACTGCGCTGGAACGGCGACGCCGAGTACCTGAGCAGCTGGGTGCGCGTGCCGGCCCGCGTGGCCGCCGCCGACCTGGGCTGGCGCGTGGTCGTGCGCCAGCCGCTGGCCGAGGCCACGCGGGCAGCCCGCGAGCAGCGCCAGATGGTGCTGCTGCTGGGCGGCCTGGCAGCGCTGCTGCTGGCCGGCCTGGGCTACCTGCTGGTCAGCCGGCTGACGGCGCCGCTGCGCGGCATCGTTGCAGCGGCCCGCCGCGTGGAGCGCGGCGAGCTCGACGCCGAGCTGCCCGAGGTGACCACTGCACGCGAGCTGCGCACGCTGTCGCGCAGCCTGCGCGGCATGACCGAGACCCTGCGCGCCCATGGGCGCGAGCTCGAGGCGCGCGTGCAGGCACGCACGCAGGAGCTGGAGCAGGCCCAGGCCGGGCTGCAGCAGCTCAACGAGGAACTGGCGCGCCAGGCCCGGCACGACGCGCTGACCGGGCTGCTCAACCGCCGCGCCGGCGACGAACACCTGGCGCGCGAGGTCGCCCGCCACCGCCGCCATGGCCAGCCGCTGGCGCTGGCGCTGGCCGACATCGACCACTTCAAGCAGGTCAACGACCGCCATGGCCATGCCGCCGGCGACGCCGTGCTGCGCGACGTGGCCGCGGTGCTGCAGCGCCAGTGCCGCAGCTCCGACGTGGTGGTGCGCATGGGCGGCGAGGAGTTCCTGGTGCTGATGCCGCAGACCGACGCCGCCGGCGCCCGCGCCGCCGCCGAGAAGCTGCGCGCCGCGGTGCAGGCCCAAGCCATGCAGGTGCCGGTGACGCTGAGCCTGGGCGTGGCCGTCGACGTGCAGGCCTACGCGCAGGTCGAGGCCGCACTGGATGTCGCCGACCAGGCCCTCTACGCCGCCAAGCGTGGCGGACGCAACCGCGTCGAGCTGGCCACGACGCTGGCCGCCGAGGCCGGCGAGTACGCCGCCGCCGAGGCCTGAGCCCGCGCGGGCGGCGACGCGCTCAGCGCGGCGCGCGCACCCAGTCCATCGCGCCGGCCAGCGCCGCCTCCAGCCCCTGCACCAGCTGGCCCAGGTGCAGGCCATCGACCAGCGCATGGTGCGCCTCGATGGCGAAGGGCATCCACTGGCGCGCACCATCGGCGTCGATGCGGCCGAAGGCCAGGCGCGGCACCGATTCATGCTCGCCGCGCCGCCGCGCGTGCTGGAAGCTGCTGAAGTGCACCCAGGGCAGCGTGGTGCTGAACAGCTGCGTCAGCGGATCGCCCAGCTCGGCCAGGCCGCCGGCGCGGCGCGCCTGCGCCAGCGCCGCCGCAGCGCGCGCGGCGAACGCCGCGAAGTCGGCATCCCAGGCCAGCAGGCAGAAGGCGAAGCGGCCGTCATCGCGCAGCACCGTGGTGCTGCTGTGCAGCTGCGGCACCACCAGCACGCCGCCGTCGGCGGGGTCGCGGTCGGCGGCCAGGCGGTAACGCAGCGGTTCCACGCGCTGTGCCTCGCGCAGCAGCAGGTGCTGCCAGGCCAGCGTGAAGGGCACGCCGGCGCCACGCGCGGCGGTGCGCAGCGCGGCCACGTCCAGCCGCGTGCACAGGCCGAAGTGGGGCTGCTCGGCACGGCGGTAGAAGTCGAAGGCATCGCGACGCGGCCAGGTGGCCAGGTCCAGGCGGGGCAGTTCGGTGGGGCTTGGGGACATGCGGTGCGGGCATCGGGCGCCGCCTCGGCGCGGTACCGCGATGGTAGGCAGGCGGCGCGGCGCGGGGTGCTGCGGTAGCCTCGGCGGTCCCCATGCCTCCCCTCCCCGACACGATGAGCACCCACCCCCAAACTGCCTGGCTGCTGCTGGCCGTGGCCGGCCTGCTGGAGATCGTCTGGGCGGTCAGCATGAAGGCGTCGCACGGCTTCACGCGCTGGCACTACACGGCGATCACGCTGGTCGCGGCCTGGGCCAGCTTTGCGCTGCTGGGCCTGGCGATGAAGCAGCTGCCGGTGGGCACGGCCTACGCGGTGTGGACCGGCATCGGCGCCGTCGGCGCCGCGGTGCTGGGCATCGTGCTGTTCGGCGAAGCCGTCACCGCGCTGCGGCTGCTGTGCATCGCGCTGATCGTCGCCGGCATCCTGGGGCTGAAGTTCGCCGGCGGCGGGTCGGCCTGACCCCCGGCCACCGGGAGGCCGGCTGCGCCACGCCGGGGCGTGGGCGCAGTGCTGGCGGACTACGCGGTCGGCGTGGCCGGCGCGGCCCGCAGAGGGGTGGCGGCGTGGCGTGCGCGGTCGACGAGGCCTGGGGCCCGGCCGAGCGCGGCGCAGGCCACGCGGCGGCCGGCAGGCGCCGGCCGCGGTGGCGCGCTTACAGCGGCTTGATGCGCGAGGCCTGCGGGCCCTTGGGGCCCTCGGTGGTCTCGAACTCGACGCGCTGGTTCTCGGCCAGGGTCTTGAAGCCCGTGCCCTGGATTTCCTTGAAGTGGGCGAACAGGTCCTTGCCACCGTTGTCGGGGGCGATGAAGCCGAAGCCCTTGTCCTGGTTGAACCATTTGACGGTGCCGGTTTCGATGCTCATGTCTTGAATCCTTGGTGGATGGGTGGGTGAAGGGTGTTGCGCCCGCAGGCGCAGGCAAGGTGGTCCGACCGCGGTCGGACCGGGGGATCTGGCGCCGTCGCGCACCCGCGGCAGGGCCTGGCAGGCCTTGGCCGCGGGGCAGCGTGCGGGGCTCAGCGGTGCGTGGGCGGCGGGCCCTTGCGCTCGATGTGGCGGAAGGTGATGCGGCCCTTGCTCAGGTCGTAGGGCGACAGCTCCAGCGACACCTGGTCGCCGGCGAGCACGCGGATGTGGTGCTTCTTCATCTTGCCGCCGGCATAGGCGACGAGTTGGTGGCCGTTGTCCAGCGTCACGCGGAAGCGCGAGTCGGGCAGGACTTCGTTGACCACGCCGCGCATTTCGATGAGTTCTTCCTTGGCCATGGCGGTCTCAGTTGGTGGGTGCGACGAAGCGGTCGCTCGCGGGGCCACGCTCGCCGATCCAGGCGCGGGCCTGGTCGACGGCGAAGCGGGTGGCTTCCTCGCGGCTGCCGAACTGCGGCACGAAGCGCACGACGCGGTCGTGCGTCATGCTGCCGCGGCCGCTGCGGATGGCGACGGCGGCGTCGAAGCGCGCGCCACCCACCGCATGCGGGTCGGCCGAGACGAGGGGGGAGACCAGGTACTTCCCGATCTGTAGAGCTTGCTGAATGGTGTTTCCTTGGGCTGCGGCCGGGGCATGTGAAGCTTGCTGGGGCGCGCAGATGGTCTTGACGGGTGCCGCGCCCGGGGCGCGGCAACGACGGCGGATGAACCCGGTCCGGCGGCTGGCGGGCAGGGTCGTTCGCTGCGCGCCAGGAGCTGCCAGGACATGTGGCTGCGATGCAGGCCGGCCGTCTGGCTTGGAATGGAGATCAACGCGTGATCTCGGCAGCGGGGCCGGACGCTTCACAGCAAGGCCCACGCCGAAGGGCTGCGACTTTACCACGCATCGCCGGCCGCTGCCGGCGCCAGGCGGGGCGCCGGCCTGGTGGCCCTGGCCAAGGCGGCCAGGGTGGTCGGCGACTGACGCGCCATGCCCCGGCACGCCGCACGGCCCCGCGTCAGGCTGACGCATTGGGCCGCGGCGGCGCTACGTGCTTTCCATCTCGGGCGCCGCCCTGCGCCACCGCACACTGGCGGCCCCCGCCACCCGACCCTGCCGCGCCATGCCCCACGCCACCCCGCGCCTCCTGTTGATCGCCGCCGGCCTGCTCGCCGCGCTGGCGGCGCCCATGCCGGCGCTGGCCCAGGCCTGGCCCGCCAAGCAGCCGATCAAGCTGGTGGCGGTGTTCCCGCCCGGCGGATCGGTCGACCAGGTCTCGCGCATCCTGCAGCCGGTGCTGCAGCAGGCCCTGGGCCAGACGGTGATCGTCGAGAACAAGGGCGGCGCCTCGGGCAGCATAGGCGCCGGCCAGGTGGCCGCCGCGGCGCCCGACGGCTACACCTTCGCCGTGGTCTTCGACACCCATGGCGTGAACGCCGCGCTGCAGCCCAGCCTGCCCTACGACCCGCGCAAGGACCTCGCCACCGTGGCCATGCTGGGCACCAGCGCGATGGTGCTGGCCACCCATGCCGACACGCCCTACAAGCGCTTTGCCGACGTGGCCGCCGCGGCCAAGAGCGGCAAGAACGTGAGCTACGGGACCATCGGCAACGGCAGCCTCGGGCACCTGGCGATGACGCTGCTGGGCAAGGGCGCCGGGCTGGACCTCGTGCATGTGCCGTACAAGGGCGGCGGCCCGCTGATGCAGGACGCGATCGCCGGCCATGTACCGCTGTCCATCGGCTCGGTGTTCGTGACCAAGCCGCACCTGGACAGCAAGCGCCTGCGCGCGCTGGCCGTCACCACCGACCAGCGCAGCCCGCAGCTGCCCGAGGTGCCCACGCTGGCCGAGAGCGGCTACCCCGGCTTCAACGCTCCGGCCTGGTGGGCGGTGCTGGCGCCGGCCAGGACGCCGGCCGAGATCGTGGCGCGCATGAATGCCGAGATCAACAAGGCCCTGCAACTGCCCGAGGTGGCGGCCAAGCTGGCGGCGCAGGGCATCGCGGTGAACATCGGCACGCCGGCCACGGCCCAGGCCTTCGTCGAGCGCCAGATGGACACCTGGGCCAAGGTCGTCAAGGAGCATGGCATCAAGGCCGACTGAAGCCCATGCAGCTGCCACGACTGCGGGCCGAGGACCTGCGCCGCCTGCCCGCCCCTGCCGACTCGCCCCCAGGCTGCGCCTGCAGCACGCTGCAGTGCGCCGGCTGGGAGAGCGTGCCCACGCCGCTGGGCGAGCCGCTGCTGCGCCGGCTGGGCACGCTGCGCGATGCCGACGAGGCCGAGCCCACCTTCACCGAGTGGCACCCCGCCGGCACGCGCTACGACTCCGCCGACGCCCCGGTGGCGCCGGCGTGGTTCCCGTACAACCGCTGCGAGGTCTGGGCCTGCGCCGCCTGCGGCCGCGGCTTCCTGCAGTACACCGAGTTCGGCGGCTACTACGTCGACCACCGGCTGCGCGAGCTGGACCCGGCGCGCGTCGCCTGACGCGCGGACCGGCCGCCCCCCGCGCGGCGCGGTCGTTCAGGCCGCCTCGACCAGCGTCGTGGCGATCAGCTCGTCCAGCAGTTCCTGCCCCGGCATCGGGATGATGGGCGCACCGGCCAGGCTGCGCAGGCCGTCGAAGGCCGTGGCCAGGCGTTCGCCGCGCAGCACCGGGCCATGCGCCGAGGCCACCGTGTGCGCGCCCAGCGCCTGCACGGCCGCCACATGGCGCGCATAGGCGGCACCGTCCAGCCAGGCGTGCCAGGGCGACACGGCACTGTTCATCGACGGCATGCCGGCCAGGTCCTGCGGCAGCATCTCGTCGGCGTCCAGCGGCCCCGGCGTCAGGCAGGCGAAGCTGTCGACGATCCACATCGCCGAGGTGCGCGCGTCGAACAGGCCGCGCGTGGTCGGGCCGTCGAAGATCGGCGGGCGGAACAGCTTGAGCACGCGGTCGCCCACGTCCAGCGTGTCGCCCGGCTCCAGCCAGCGCATGCGCTGCAGCGGCAGCGCCGGCTTCTCCAGCGCCAGCCGCTCGACGCTGAAGAAGTTGGTCACCAGCGTGGCCTTGGGGCACATCTGCAGCACGTCCAGCAGCGCGCCGGTGTGGTCGGGGTCGTCGTGCGACAGGAAGATCCAGCGCACGTCCTGCGGCTCGACCACCGAGAAGGCCTTCTCCAGCCACAGCTCGCGGTGCAGCGGCGCGCCGGTGTCGACGATCACCGGCTCGCGGCCGCGGATGATCATCGAGTTGACCGGCAGGTACACGCCGGGGCCGGCCGGGGCCAGGTTGGGGATCAGGAAGGTCTCGGGGGCGATGGCGACGGGGGCGGTGGCCGGCACGGCGGGCGGCACGTGGGCGACGGGGTCGTTGGCGGGGGGGGTCATGCGGGGGCTCCAAGGCGCGTGTGGCGGGCCCGCCTGCGGGCCCAGGGCGACCGCAGGCGGCGGCGCCGGGCGCCGCAGGCGGCGGCGCCCGGCGCCTGGCAGGCAGTGTCGGCAGCCGGGGGGCCGGCCGCATCGGCCAAAAGGAGCCAGCGAGGAGCCATGGCCCCACCGCGAGGCCCGCGCCGGGCCGGGCACGGCGGACTTCGTTATCCTCGGCACCGCCACAGCCCGCATCGCCACCTTGCCCACACCGACCGGTCCCGCCGACTCCGCCGACCTCGCCACGCTGCTGTCCCGCGTGGGTCTCGGTGACCGTTCGGCCTTCGCTTCGCTGTACCGCGCGACCGCGGCGCATCTCTTTGGCGTCGTCCTGCGTATCAACCGCGACCGTGGACAAGCCGAGGATGTCTTGCAAGAGATTTATGTCAGCCTGTGGCGCAGCGCCGGTGGCTTCGACGCCGCACGCGCGCAACCGATGACCTGGCTGACCAGCATCGCGCGCAACGCCGCCATCGACAGCCTGCGCCGCGCCAAGGCGCGCGTGCGCACCGTCAGCAGCCAGCTCGGCTCGGCCGAGACCGGCGACGAGGTCGACCTGGCCGAGCTGACGCCCAGCGACGACCCCAGCCCGCTGGACCTGCTGCAGCTTGCCGCCGACCGGCGCCAGGTCACGCACTGCGTGGGCGAGTTGTCCAACGAGCAGCGCCAGTGCATCGCGCTGGCCTACTACCAGGGCCTGTCGCACAGCGAGGTCTCGGCGCAGCTGGTGCAGCCGCTGGGCACGGTGAAGAGCTGGCTGCGCCGCGCGCTGCTGGCCTTGAAGGACTGCCTGGGCCGCGCCGCCGCGCAGCCGGAGGCGCGCTGATGGACTACGGCCGCCCACAGCTGGCCGACCGCCTGGCCGCCGAGTACGTGCTGGGCACGCTGCGCGGCCCGGCGCGGCGCCGGCTGGAACGCCTGCTGCCGGCGCACCCGGCGCTGCGCGAGGCCGTCGCGCAGTGGCAGCAGCGGCTGCAGCCGCTGGCCGCCGGCGTCGAGCCGGTCGAGCCGCCGCCGCAGGCCTGGCAGCACATCGAGCGCACGCTGTTCGGTGCCGCCGCCGACATGCCGGCCTCCGCCCCCTGGTGGCGCCGGCTCGGCGTCTGGCGCGCCTTCAGCGGCGTGGCCACGGCGGCCGCCGTGGCGCTGGTGGTGGTCGGCCAGCAGGCCCCGCCGCCGCAGGCGCCGATCGTCGTCGTGCTGGGCGCCAACCCCGACGCGGCGCAGGCGCTGCAGGCCCGCTTCGTCGCCAGCCTCAGCGCCGACGGCCGCGCGCTGGTGCTGCGCGCCATCGACGCGCCCCCGCTGACGGCGCAGCAGGCGCTGGAGCTGTGGGCGGTGCCGGCCAGCGGCGCGCCGCGCTCGCTGGGCCTGGTGCGCGCCGACGCCGCCACCACGCTGCTGCGCGCGCAGCTGCTGCAGGACACGGCGGCCTTCGCCGTCAGCGTCGAGCCCGCCGGCGGCTCGCCCACCGGCGCGCCCACCGGGCCCATCGTCTCGGTCGGCAAGCTGCAGCTCTAGTCACCAGCCGGCAACGCTGCATCCATTCCTTCGCCGGGCGCGTACCAGCCCACGATGCCCCGCCCGAGGGCGTCGCCAACGAAGGAGCAGACATGCACAGACCCATCCGCGCCGGCCTGGTGCCGGCCACCGTGGCCATCGCACTCACGGCGCTGGGCGGCATCGCCCTGGCGTCCAGCCACCGCGAGGCCCCGTTCATCACCACGGTGCCCAAAGTCGACGCCACCGACTTCTACATGTTCCGCAGCTACGAGGCCGGCCGCACCGACTACGTGACGCTGATCGCCAACTACCTGCCGCTGCAGGATCCCTACGGCGGGCCCAACTACTTCGCGCTCGACCCCAACGCGCTGTACGAGATCCACGTCGACAACGACGGCGACGCCAAGGAGGACATCAGCTTCCAGTTCCGCTTCAGCAACACCCTGAACGGCGGCGGCATCGCGCTGCCCATCGGCGGCAAGATGGTCAACATCCCGCTGATCCAGGCCGGCCAGGTGGCCAACGTCAACGACGCCGCGCTGCAGGTCCGCCAGACCTACACCGTCAGCGTGATGCGCGGCGACCGCCGCGGCGGCCAGTCCACCCTGGCCACGGCGGCCGGCGGCGGCACCAGCTTCGACAAGCCGGTCGACAACATCGGCGTCAAGACCATCCCCGACTACGCGGCCTACGCGGCGCGCCACGTGCACACCATCAACCTGCCGGGCTGCAACATGCCGGGCAAGGTCTTCGTCGGCCAGCGCCAGGACCCGTTCGCCGTCAACCTGGGCACCATCTTCGACCTGGTCAACGCGCCGGCCTCGGTGCTGCTCAACCCCGACCTGAAGGGCGCCGCGCCCAACACCATCGGCGACAAGAACGTCACCCAGATCGCGCTCGAGATCCACAAGAGCTGCCTGACGCGCGGCAACGAGCCGGTGATCGGCGGCTGGACCAGCGCCAGCCTGCGCCAGGTGCGCCTGCTCGACGGCAACCCGCCCGCCGGCCTGCAGGCCAGCGAGAAGACCGGCGGCGCCTGGGTGCAGGTGTCGCGCCTGGGCATGCCGCTGGTCAACGAGGTCGTCATCGGGCTCAAGGACAAGGACCGCTTCAACGCCTCCAAGCCGGCCGACGACGGCCAGTTCATCGACTACGTGACGAACCCCACGCTGCCGGCCCTGGTGGGCATCGCGCTGGTCGGCAACCCCGCCGCGCTGGCGCCGACCAACCTGCCGCGCAACGACCTCGTCACCACGTTCCTGACCGGCATCGCCGGCGTCAACCGGCCGGCCAACGTCAAGGCCTCCGAGATGCTGCGCCTGAACACCGCCATCAACCCGGTGCCCTTCGCCCAGCAGAACCGGCTGGGCATCGTCGGCAACATCCTGGCCGGGGGCAACGACAACGCCGGCTTCCCCAACGGCCGCCGGCCCAAGGACGACGTCGTCGACATCGCGCTGGTGGCGGTGATGGGCGGCCTGTGCGTGGCCAACGGCAACAACGATGCGCTGGGCTTCGGCAGTGCCTGCCGGCCGTCCGCCGTGCCGCTGGGCGCCGACGTGTTCAAGCTGCACGACGCCGTCGACCAGGCCGTGGTGCCGCTGCTGTCCGCCTTCCCGTACCTGAACACGCCGCTGCCCGGCAGCCGATAAGGAGACCCTCATGAAGCGACTCACCCCCTGGGCCGCCGTGCTCGGCGCCGCCGTGCTCGCAGCCGGCTGTGGCGGCGGCGGCGGCCAGGTCGCCGTCGACACGCCCCCGCCCTTCCCCAGCGTGCCGACCAGTGCCACCGAGTCGGTCGCCGCGCTGCTGCAGTGGGCGGTGGCGCGCCCGGCCGACGACGCTGCCGACCCGCTGCGGCTGGAAGGCGTGGCGCTGCCGGCGTCCGACACCGCCGAGCCCGCGGCGCTGCCGCGTTGACGCCCGCGCAGGGCCGCGTGGCACGCGCCGCCGGCCCTGCCGCCAAGACCGGCTGCTGCCGCACGAGCGGTGGCGGCAGCCGGCCCTGCTGCCGGCCACCTGCGTGTGGTCGGCCCCCTTTCTGGCGGCCGATGTCGATGCAGACACCGGGCCCCTGCCCACGCCCTCGATGCCGCATGGCAGCGGCGCCGCACCGGGCCAGCGGCCGCATCCGATGCCCGGGTACCCGCGTACCAAGCGGCGGGCCGGTCGGCGCAGCGCCCCGGCCCGGCGGCACCGTCGCCGCGCCCCCCCCACCCAAGAGGCTTCCATGACCAAGACCTTGCTGACCCTCTCCACCCTGGGCCTGGCCGCGCTGCTGGGCGCCTGTTCGTCCACGCCGATGGCACCGACCTTCAGCCAGGCCGCCCTGCCCGCGCCGGTGCAGGTGCCGGCCGGCCACCGCGTCGTGCTGGAGACCGTGGGTGTGGGCGAGATCACCTACGAGTGCCGTGCCGCCGCCGGCGCCGCGCCGGCCTGGGCCTTCGTCGGCCCCGAGGCCACGCTGCAAGACCGCAGCGGCAAGGCGCTGGGCCGCTACTGGGGCCCGCCGGCCACCTGGGCCCATGCCGACGGCTCGTCGCTGACCGGCACCCAGCTGGCCGTGGCCCCCGGCGGCGCCGGCAACATCCCGCTGCAGCTGGTCAAGGCCGACCCGGCCAAGGGCATGGGCCTGCTCAACGGCGTCACCCACATCCAGCGCGTCGCCACGCGCGGCGGCACGGCGCCGGCCGGCGCCTGCGATGCCGCCAACCTGGGCCGCCGCGAGGTGGTGCGCTACCAGGCCGACTACATCTTCTGGAAGTCGGCCTGATCGCCCCGGGCCGCGCCCACGCCACGCGGGTAGCCGCGCCGGCGGACGCGGCTTCGGCGCCGTTGGCCTGCCGGACTGCGCGTGCACCGGCCCGGCGCGCGCGAGCCGAGCCCGTCGGGCCGCCGTCAGGGTCCGGCCGGCGCCGGCAGCAGCAGCGGCAGCAGCCGGTGTTGCCCGGCCACGCCGAGCTGCAGCACGCGGCCCTCGGCGCGGCGCAGCCAGTCCTGCTGCAGGAAATGCTGCAGCAGGGCGTCGGCCAGCTGGCCGGCCAGGTGGTCGCGGCGCTCCGACCAGTCCAGGCAGCGGTAGGCGTAGCGGCGCTGGCGCTGCGGCTCGGGCGGCGCCAGGCCGACGGTCTGCTGCAGCCAGCCGCGGCCGGCTTCGGTCAGCGCGAGGCCATCGGCGCCATCGCGCAGGTGACCGCGCGACAGCAGTGTGTCGAACAGCCGCACGCCCAGCGTGCCGGCCAGGTGGCCGTAGCAGCAACGCGCGTGGCGCAGCCGCTGCCGCGCCGGGCTGCCCCAGACGCGGTCGCGCGGGTCGCGCTCGGCGACCAGGGCCAGCGCCTCCAGTGCCTGCGCCACCTCGGGCCCGGCCAGGCGGTGGTAGCGGTGGCGGCCGCGCGCCTCGCAGACCACGAGGCCGCCGTCGCGCAGCCGCGCCAGGTGGCCGCTGGCCGTGGCCGCTGTGACCGAGGCCGCCGCCGCCAGCTCGCCGGCGCTGGCCCAGGCGCCGGACATCAGGTGCGCCAGCATGCGCGAGCGCGCCGGGTCGGCCACCAGCGCCGCCACGCGCGCCAGGCGAGGCTCGTGGCTGGGCGTGCGTGCGCCGGCGCTCATGCCGCAACCGTTCCCGGCGCCGCCCGGCTCAGGGCGAGAGCAGCGCGCGCAGGGCCGGCGCCAGCTCGCGCGCGATCATCGTGTCGATGGCCTTGACCTTGCCCGCGCTGTCGAGCAGGTTCCAGGGGTCGGCCCCGCTGTCGACGCGGTGGGCGGTGATGACCTGCGACGCGGTCACGGTGCGCGTGCCCAGAAGCTTGCCGTCGGCGACGTCGATCAGCGAGACGCGCACGTAGACATGGGGCGCCAGGTAGCCGATCGACTCCTTCGCGCTGTTCACCTGGCGCAAGGGCGTGACGCGGTCGATGTAGAAGCCCAGCCCCTCGACGCGGCCACTGCCGAAGTGCTGCACACCGGTCTGCATGCGCGCCGCGTCGCGGTGCTTGGTGACCAGCAGCAGCTGGGTGGCTTGCTGCGCGCGCAGCGTCTGCAGCAGCGTGTCGGGCAGCTGCGCACGGTCGGCGCCGACCAGGTCGGCCTGGTCGCGGTACAGGCGGCCGTCGTTGATCAGCAGCGGCACGGCGCGGCCGGCCTTGGCCTCGTTGATGGCGCGCAGCGCGGCGCGCAGCACCGAGCGCTCGAGCCCGTCGTCCTGCAGCTCGATCTTCTCGACCGGGTTGCTGTGCACGTTGCTGCCCGTGGTCGACTCGAAGCCGGTCACCGTCAGGTGGTCGGCCACCAGCGAGACGATGCCGATCACGCGCGCGGGCTGCGCCAGCGCGGCCCCGTGCAGGCCGGCGGCGGCCAGCACGGCCACCACCACCACCCCGGTTCGGTACAGGCGTCGGAACATCAGCGCTCTCCCCTTGCTTTGGAATGGCGCGGGTTGTAGCAGACCGACGGGCCCGCCCGCGGATGCAGGCGACGGCCTGCGGCAGGGCGCGACGGGTGGCCCTTGCGCCGGCTTGCGCGGCGCGCGCAGGCCGGGCTCAGCCCAGCGCCGCGCGCGCGTCCTCGGGGGCGCCGGCGCGGTCGTCGGGGCCGTAGCTGCGCAGCACCCGCGCCACATGCAGGCGGTAGTGGGCGAACAGCCCATCGCCCGCCCCGCGGTCGGTGCCACGGCCGGCACGCTGCGCGCCGCGGTGGCCGGCGTGCTGGCGCCAGGCACGCAGCGCCGCCTCGTCGCGCCACCAGCTCAGCGACAGGTAGCGCCCAGGGTCGGCCAGGCTCTGGAAGCGCTCGACCGCGACGAAGCCGTCGACGCCGTCCAGCTCGGCCCTCAGCGCGGTGGCCAGCGCCAGGTAGCGGGCCAGGTCCTCGGGGCTGCGCGGCTGCAGCTCGAAGAGCACCGCGATCACGGTGCCACCTCGCGCGGGCGCTGCAGCGTGCCTTCCACGTCCTCGAGCCAGCAACGCTGCTCGCGCAGGATGAAGCGCTGCGCCTGGGCGAAGGCGAAGTTGGCCGCGCCCTCGGCGTCGGCGCGCAGCGCGCGGCGGTAGCGTTCGTAGCCGGCCAGGTCGTCGAAGCCGATCAGGCCCCAGGCGATGTCGTTGCTGCCCTCGTGGGGCAGGAAGTAGCCCAGCAGCCTGCCGCCGCAGCGCGGGATGATGGCCGCCCAGGCCAACGCGTAGCGGCGGAAGGCATCGCGCTGGAAGGGGTCGATCTGGTAGCGGATGAAGCAGGTGATGGGCATGGTCGTGCGGCGCGCCGCGGTGGCTTGCTGGGGGCGACCAGTGTGTGCCGGCGTGGCGCGGCGATGCTTCGCTGGCCACCGAAGCATGGGCGTGCCGGACGCCCCCTCCGCGCGGCTATCATGCCGGCCGTTGGTGCTCGTCAAGGCGTTCGGCCGAGACAGTTCAACGGGAATCAGGAGGGCCCAGGCCGACCGCGCCGCCGCCCAACCTGAGCTGCCCCCGCAACGGTAAGCGGACGGAGGCCCTCGCGGGCCCCCCGCTCGTGACACGCAGCCACTGGAAACGCAGCGCGCCCGCGCGCTGCCGACCGGGAAGGCGTCACGGGTCGTTCCGCCAGCCCGGATACCGGCCAACGAGGTGGTGCCTGCCCCCGGGTGGGCGCCGTGAGGCGCAAGGCCGCGGGGAGCGGACGCGCGCGTTCGTTCCTGGGTTCTTCATGACGTCCTTCCGCACCTGCCGTGCGCGCCGCAACCTCCTCGGCCGCGCCGCCCTGCCCATCTCCACCCCCGCCGCCGCAGGCCAGCGCTGGCTCGCCGTGCTCGCCGGCGGCATCGCCACCTTGCTGGCCGCGCCCGCCGCGCTGGCCCAGAGCCCGGCCGCCCAGGCCGTGGTCGTCACCGCCAACCGCACGCCACAGCCACTGTCCACGGTCCTGGCCGACCTCTCGGTGGTCGACCGCGACAGCATCGAGCGCAGCGGCGCCGTCGGGGTGGCCGACCTGCTGGCACGCCTGCCCGGCATCGCCATCTCGCGCAGCGGCGGCCCCGGCGCGGCCACCGGCGTGTTCATCCGCGGCGCCGAGGCGCGCCATGCCGCGGTCTACATCGACGGCGTGCGCCTGGACTCGCAGGCCACCGGCGGCGCCGCCTGGGAGCAGATCCCGCTGGAGCAGATCGAGCGCATCGAGGTGCTGCGCGGCCCGGCCGCCGCGGTCTACGGCTCCGACGCGATCGGCGGCGTGGTGCAGCTGTTCACCCGCCGCGGCAGCGGCGCGGCGCGGCCGCACGCGGCGCTGACGGCGGGCTCGCACGGCACCGTGCAGGTGCAGCTGGGGGTCAGCGGCGCGGCCGACGGCGTCGACTATGCGCTGTCGGCCTCGCACGGGCGCAGCCGCGGCTTCGATTCGCGCACCGCCGGCGCGGTGGGCCACACGCCCGACGACGACGGCTGGCGCCGCCAGTCTCTGCAGGCGCGCGTGGGCCTGCGGCTGAACCCCATGCACCGCGTCGACGCCTCGCTGCTGGCCAGCCGGCTGCGCGCGCAGTACGACGGCTTCACACCAGGCCTGGACGACGTGGGCGACAACCGCCTGCACACGGCCTCGCTGGCCTGGCAGGGCCGCTGGAACGACGCCGCCACGACGCGGCTGTTGGTCGGCCAGACCCAGAGCCGCTACGAAACGCAGCCCAGCGTCTACCGCACCGAGACCACGCTGCGCAACGCCAGCCTGCAGCACGAGCAGCGCGTCGGCGGCAACACGTTCACCGGCACGCTGGAGCGCCGCGACGACGAGCTGCTGAACCCGGCCGGGCCCTTCAGCCCCACGCTGCACGGCCGCCGCCACCAGGACGCCGTCGGCCTGGGCTGGCGCGCCGCCTGGGGCGCGCACGGCCTGCAGGCCCACCTGCGCCGCGACGACGACAGCGAGTTCGGCGCCCGCCGCACCGGCAGCCTGGCCTGGGGCTGGGACTTCGCGCCGGCCTGGCGCCTCACCGCGTCGGCCGCCACCGCGTTCCGAGCGCCCACGCTGTACCAGCGCTTCAGCCAATACGGCAACGCCGCGCTGGTGCCCGAGACGGGCCGCAACGCCGAGCTGGGCCTGCGCTGGGCCGCCGCCGGCCAGGGGCTGAGCCTGACGACCTGGCGCAACAAGGTCAGCGACCTGATCGCCTTCGGCCCGCCGGGGCCCTGCGCCGACGCCTTCGGCTGCTACGTCAACGTGGGCCGCGCGACGCTGCAGGGCACGACGCTGGCCGGCCACACGCGGCTGGCCGGCTTCAAGCTGCGCGCCTCGCTGGACTGGCACGACCCGCGCAACGCGCTGACCGACCGCGTGCTGCCACGCCGCGCCCGGCAGATGGCCAGCCTGGCCATCGACACCCAGCTCGCCGGCTGGACCGTCGGCGCCGAGCTGCAAGGGGCCGGCGTGCGCTGGGAGAACGCCGCCAACACCCAGCGCCTGGGCGGCTACGGGCTGCTCAACCTGTTCGCCAGCACCTCGCTGATGCCCGGCCTGACGCTGCAGGCCCGCATCGACAACGTCGGCGACAAGGCCTACGAGCTGGCGCGCTTCTACGCCAGCGGCGGCCGCAACGCGCAGCTGGCGCTGCGCTGGACGCTGCCCTGAAGGCGGTGCCATGAGGCGCGCACCGGCCACGCGCCACGGCCTGCGGCGCGCGCTGTGGGCGCTGGCCCTCTGCGCGCTGGCCCTCTGCGCGCCGGCCCGGCCTGCGTTCGCGGCCGAGGCCATCGCCGTGCGCGACGACCGCGGCACCGAGCACCGGCTGGCCGCACCGCCGCAGCGCATCGTCAGCATGCTGCCCTCGCTGACCGAGCTGGCCTGGGTGCTGGGCGCCGGGCCGCGGCTGGTGGGCGTGGACCGCTACTCGAACTGGCCGGCCGAAGTGGCCCAGCTGCCCCGGCTGGGCGGTCTGGAGGACGCGCAGATCGAGGCCATCGCCGCGCTCAAGCCCGACCTGGTGCTGGCCTCGACGGCGTCGCGCGCGATGGAGCGGCTGGAGGTGCTGGGCTTGCGCGTCGTGCGGCTCAAGTCCGAGAGCCATGCCGACGTGCGGCGCACGCTGGACCTGCTGGCCGCGCTGCTGGGCACGCCCGGCGAGGGCGCACACGCCTGGGAGCGCATCGAGCGCGAGACCGCCGCCGCGGCGGCGCGCGTGCCGCCGGCGCTGCGCGGCCAGCGCGTGTACTTCGAGATCGGCGGCGGGCCCTACGCCGCCGGCGCCGCGTCCTTCGTCGGCGAGACGCTGGCGCGCCTGGGCCTGGCCAACGTGGTGCCGCCCGAGCTGGGGCCCTTCCCCAAGCTCAACCCCGAGTACGTGGTGCGCGCGCGGCCCGACCTCATCATGGGCGTGCAGCGCGAGATGGCCGCGCTGGCGCAGCGCCCGGGCTGGGCGTCGCTGGCCGCGGTGCGCCAGCAGCGGCTGTGCGGCTTCAGCCCCGAGGTCTACGAGATGCTGACCCGGCCCGGCCCGCGCATGGGCGAATCGGCGGCGCGCATCGCCGACTGCCTGGCCCGGCTGGCGCCGGCCGCGCCGCGATGAACGCGAACACGGCGCCGGCAGCGCGGGCCGGGACGGCCGGTGGCGACGCGCGGCACGACCAGCACCGGCGCCGCCGCCTGCTGGCCTGGATGCTGGCGGCGCTGGCGCTGGGTCTGCTGGCCGGCCTGGCCACCGGTGCGGCGGGCTTCGCGCCCGCCGCGCTGTGGGCCGACCTGCAGGGCCCGGACGCGGCGCTCATCGTCGGCCAGATCCGCGCGCCGCGCACGCTGGGCGCGGCGCTGGTGGGCGCGCTGCTGGGGCTGGCCGGCGCCATCGCCCAGGGCCTGTTCCGCAACCCGCTGGCCGACCCCTACCTGCTGGGCAGCGCCACCGGCGCCGGGCTGGGCGTGGTGCTGGTGCTGGCCGCCGCGTCGCTGGGTGGCACGGCGATCGGCCTGGCCACGGTGGTGTGGATCGAGCGCATCGGCCTGGTGCTGGCGGCCTTCGCCGGCTCGGTGCTGGGCGTGTCGCTGACGCTGGCGCTGGCGCGCGGCGCCGTGCACACGCTGCGCCTGCTGCTGGCCGGCATCGTCGTCGGCGTGGTGCTGGGCGCCGCCAGCGACCTGGTCACCGTGGCCTCGCCCGACGCGCTGCGCGGCAAGCAGGCCTTCATGCTGGGCAGCACCAGCTTCCTGGGCTGGAACGCGGTGGCCCTGATGGCGGGCGGGCTGGCGCTGCTGCTGGCGCTGGCCTCGCGCCTGGCGCGCGCACTGGACGCGCTGACGCTGGGCGAGGACAGCGCCGTCAGCCTGGGCCTGGACCTGGGCCGGGTGCGCCTGGCGCTGGTGGCCTTGCTGAGCCTGGGCACGGCCTTGGCGGTGTCGCAGGCCGGCCTGGTGGCCTTCATCGGGCTGGTGGCGCCGCACCTGGTGCGCCGCCATGCGCCGGGGCCGCATGGCTGGCTGTTGCTGGCCAGCGCCGGCATGGGCGCCGCGCTGCTGCTGGCGGCCGACGTGCTGGCGCGCGCCGCGGTCGCACCGCAGGAGCTGCCGGTGGGCGTGGTCACCGCCGTGCTCGGCGGCCTCTACCTGTACGGGCTGCTGCGGCAGCGAACGCCGTCATGACCGCACAGGTGTCGGCCACGCGGCTGGAGGTGCGGCTGGGCGCCCGCGAGGTGCTGCGCGGCATCGATGTCACGATCGGCGGCGGCTGGACGGCGCTGGTGGGCCCCAACGGGGCCGGCAAGTCGACGCTGCTGCGCACCCTGGCCGGGCTGCAGCCGCCGGCCGCCGGGCGCGTGACGCTGGACGGCGCCGACCTGCGCGCCTGCCCGCCGGCGCAGCGCGCGCGCCGGCTCGCCTGGCTGGCCCAGCAGGCCGAGGTCACCGGCGAGCTGACGGTGCGCGAGACCGTCGAGCTGGGCCGCATCGCGCAGCTGGGCCTGCTGGGCACGCCGGGCGCGGCCGACCGCCAGGCGGTGGACCGGGCGATGGCGCTGACCGAGTGCGGCGCCTGGCAGCACCGGCGGCTGCAGGAGCTGTCCGGCGGCGAGCGCCAGCGCGTGCTGCTGGCCCGCGTGCTGGCCACCGAGGCGCCGCTGCTGCTGCTGGACGAGCCCACCACGCACCTGGACGCGCCGCACCAGGTGGCGCTGGCGCGGCTGTTGCGGCGGCTGACGCGCGGCGAGGGCCCGGGCGGGCCGGCGCGCGCCGTGCTCAGCGTGCTGCACGACCTGCCCATCGCGCTGCGCGCCGACCGGCTGCTGCTGCTGGAGCAGGGCCGGCTGTGCGCCGACGGCGCGCCGTCCGACCCCGCGGTGCAGGCGGCGCTGGTGCGCGTGTTCGAGGGCGCGATCCGCATCGAGCCCGACGCCGCCGGCCGGCCGCGCGTGGCCCTGGACCTGGACCCGGGCTGAACCCCGCAGCGCCGGCATGACGGGGAGCCTGGGCCCATGAGGACCGCGGTGGTGGTGTGGGGCACCAGCAGCGGCGCGGGCAAGAGCCTGCTGGCCACCGCACTGTGCCGCTGGGCGGCGCGCCAGGGCCTGGACGTGGCGCCGTTCAAGGCGCAGAACATGAGCAACAACGCGCGCGTGGTGCCGGGTCTGGACGCCGCACCCGGCGATCTGGGCGCGCTGGGCGAGATCGGCTCGGCACAGTATTTCCAGGCGCTGGCCGCGCGCGTGCCGCCGCAGGTGGACATGAACCCGGTGCTGCTCAAGCCCGAGCGCGACACCGCCAGCCAGGTGGTGCTGCACGGCCGGGTGGATGCAGCCCTGTCGCGCCAGCCCTGGCGCGAGCGCAGCGCGGCGCTGGCCGCGGCGGCGCGCGCCAGCTTCGAGCGCCTGGCGGCGCGCCACGACGTGCTGGTGATCGAGGGCGCCGGCTCGCCGGCCGAGATCAACCTGGCGCCGCAGGACTACGTCAACCTGGGCGTGGCGCGCTGGGCGCGCGAGCTTGGTGCCCATGGCGACACGCTGCGCGCGCTGCTGGTGACCGACATCGACCGCGGCGGCGCCTTCGCCCATGTGCACGGCACCTGGGCCCTGCTGCCGCCCGACCTGCGCGGCGCGCTGCGCGGCTACGTGCTGAACAAGTTCCGCGGCGACGCGGCGCTGCTGGCACCCGGCCCCGAGCGCCTGCAGGCGCTGACCGGCTTGCCGCTGCTGGGCGTGCTGCCGATGCGCCGCGACCATGGCCTGCCCGACGAGGACGGCGTGCACGCGCCGGTGCCCGCAGGGCCGTCGCAGGGCCCGCGCATCGCCGTCGTCGCCACGCCGCACATCAGCAACCTCGACGAGTTCCAGCCGCTGGCCGCGGCGGCGCCGCTGCGCTGGGCGCGCAGCGTGGCCGAGCTGGAAGGCGCCGACTGGGTCGTGCTGCCCGGCAGCAAGCAGGTCAGCGGCGACCTCGCCTGGCTGCGCGCGACGGGCCTGGACCGCGCCATCGCCCGGCATGTGCAGCAGGGCCGGCCGCTGCTGGGCATCTGCGGCGGCCTGCAGCTGCTGGGCGAGTGGCTGGACGACCCCGACGGCGCCGACGGCGAGGCCCATGGCCCGCTGCCCGGCCTGGGCTGGCTGCCGCTGGCCACGCGCCACGCCGCGCCCAAGCGCCTGCGCCACGCGCCGGTGCGCTTCGGCGCGCTGGCCGGCGCCTGGCAGCCGCTGTCGGGCCTGCAGCTGCCGGCCTACGAGATCCGCTGCGGCCACACCGCGCCCACCGGCGCCGCCGCGGTGCCGGCCTTGTTCGACGAGCAGGGCCAGGCCATCGGCTGGCAGCTGGCCACGCCGGGCCGGCAGGTGCTGGGCATCGCCGCGCATGGGCTGTTCGAGCACGCGGCGGTGCTGCAGGCCCTGCTGGGCCGCCCGGTGCGCACGCTGGACGCCAGCCTCGACGGGCTGGCCGACCTGGTGAACGAGCACCTGGGCGCGGCGCGGCTGCGTGAGCTGTTCGGGGCCTGAGCGCGCGGCTTGCCGCCGCCGGCGGCCAGGCCCGTGCGGCCTAACGGCGCCCTAACGGCGCCGGGCCTACAACGGCGGCAACCCACACCCTCGGGAGCCCCGCGATGAAGCCCTCACCCCTGCGCCGCCTGCTGCGCGCCCTGCTGCAGCCGCTGCTGATCGGCACCCTGCTGGCCGCCACCGCCGCCAACGCTGCGCTGGTCTCGCGCGGCACCGGCGTGGTCTACGACACGGTCAGCGGCCTGGACTGGGAACAGCGGCCCGGCCATGGCTCGATCAACTACGCCGGCGCCAACGCCTACATCGCGCAGCTGACGCTGGACGGCGGCGGCTGGTCGATGCCGACCATCGCGCAGCTGAGCGACCTGAACGCACAGCTGATCGACCTGTACGGCTGCTACGACTGCAGCGGCGACTGGGGCCCGTTCGCCGACATCCCGCTGGGCGCCTGGACCACGGCCACCTACTTCGCGGGCCAGCCGGGTGCGTACTACGTCAGCTTCTACCGGCCGGCCACGGTGTTCGGCCTGTTCCAGACCAGCCACGCCGGCGTGTGGGCGGTGCGCCAGGGCAGCCCCATCCCCGAGCCGGGCGGCGCGGCGCTGGCGGCCCTGGCCCTGGCCCTGCTGGCGCTGCTGGGGCGCGGCCGCGGGCGCAGCCCTGGCCCCTAGGGCAGCCAGAAGTCGCGGCCATGCAGACGCTGCAGCCGGGTCGCCGGCGCGATGCTCGTCTGCAGGTACTGCTCCCAGGCGTCGAGCTGCTTGTCGGGCCCGATGACCATGAAGCTGCCGTCCGGGTCCAGCCCGCTGGCGGCGTAGCCCGGCAGCAGGCGCGCGTGCACGCGGTCCTTGCGCCGAAAGAGCTGGTCGACGAACTGCGGGTCGTCGCGCAGGGCCAGGATGGCGCTGCGGAAGCGCCGCACCAGCTCGGGCGGCTGGCCGTCGGCCAGGTCGGCGGCGATGCCCTCGGCACGGGCCTCGTAGCTCATGGCCGCGCGCGATTCGGCAAAGGCCTGCGCCAACGCGTACTCGCCGAGCGTGGGGTCGGGCTGCCCGCCGCGGACGATGCCGGCGACGAAGCGCACCGTCTGCGGCAGCTCGGGCGTGCGCTCGGCGTAGTAGCCGATGCTGCCCTGCGACACGCTGCCGCGCAGGCCGTTGCTGTAGGCCAGGCCGGCGCCGACGGTCTTGGAGAACACCCCATGCGAGCCGGCGCCGCCGTACAGGCGCGAGGCCAGGAAGTCGAGCTGCTTGTCCTTGTCGGCCGCGTCGCCGAAGTGCGCCGAAGGCACCGAGGTGATGATCACGCCGCCTTGCTTGTTCGGCGCAAACAGCCCCACGTGTTGCGGCGCGGGGTCGGCGCCGCGCGCGCGCAGCCGCTGGCCGATCAGCGGCTCGGGGCTCAGGGGCTGCGCGACGAAGGGCCTGCGGTCCAGCCGCGCGGCCAGCGCGTTGAGCTGCGGCAGCAGCGCCGTCTTCAGCTCGGGCGGGCTGGCCAGGAACAGGCGCGCGCCGCCGGCGCGCAGCACCTGCTGGCGCGCCGCGTTCAGCCGGGCCAGCGCCTCGGCCGCCGGCAGCAGCAGGTCGTCGCGCAGCGCCAGCGCCAGCTCGGCGAAGTCGGCGCCGATGCTGGCGTCGGGCATCTCGGCCAGGCTCAGGTCCAGGTCGCGCAGCGCCGCGCCGGCCATGCCGCGCTGTGAGGGCGTCAGCGCGTCCCAGCCGGGGGCCTGGGACCCGGCGCCCTGGGAGGCCGTCGCCTGGGATGCGGCCGCCTGGAACAGGGCCAGCAGCGCCTTCAGCCGGGCCCGGTCCAGCCCGCGGCCGCTGTCGGCCAGCCGGGTGAGGAAGGCGGCCAGCGCCTCGCCATCGCCCGGCGCCGGGTCCAGCAGCTGCCAGCGCAGGCGCAGCGCGTTGTAGGCGCGGGTCTGGAACGAGGCCGCGGCCAGCCAGGCCGCGTGGCGCTGCATGCGCCAGGCATTGGCCGGGTCGTTGACCCAGGCCTCCTCGGGCCGCTGCGTGGTGTTGCGCAGCGCGGCCAGCTGCTGGTCGACCACGTCGCGGATGCGCGGCAGGTTGTCGACGCGCCAGTCGGGCGCGAACAGCACGCGCGCCATCCAGTCGACGGCGCGGCGCGACTCCTCGGCGCCTATGCCCGAGCCGCGCAGCACCAGCTCGACGCGGCCGGTGCGCGGGTTGGTCGAGAAGCCGGCGTTCAGCGCCAGGATCTCGCGGCGCAGCCGTTCGCTCATCTGCTCGAAGGGCAGCGGCTGGCCGCCGTCGAGCACGCCCACCGACGTCAGCAGCTCGGGCAGCAGCGACAGGTAGCGCAGCTGCTCGCGCGGCACGCCGTCCAGGCGCAGCGCCAGGCCCGCCAACGCGCCGGTCATGCTGTCGAAGCGCGAGGCCACCAGCGGCACGGCGCCGGCCAGCTGGGTGGTCTCGAAGGACAGGCCGTCGTCCAGCGTCATCGGCGGCGCCTTGACGAAGGGCGTGGGCGGCACCTGGGTGCGCGCGTCGATGCGCGCCAGCAGCGCGTCGGCGTCAGCGGCGTGGCGCGCCAGGGCCACCTGCTCGTCGTCCGTGCCGTAGCGGCGCTTGAGCCGTTCGGTCTCGTCGCGCAGCCGCGCGTCGCGCGCCGCCTGCTCGGTCTCGATCAGCGCGGTGCTGGGCCGCGCGCCGACCACATAGGGTTCGGTGTCGCTGATCTTCCAGCGCGCCAGCGCCTCGCGCCAGACGTTGCGCTCGCTGGCCAGCAGCGTGCGCACGCGCACGAACTCGGGCTTCAGCACCAGCGACTTGCGCGCCCCCGGCGACGACTCCAGCTGCATCAGCAGGTTGACCCAGGCCGAGCTGCCACCACGCGCGCCGAAGCCCGGCGGCGTGCCCAGGAACTTCAGCGCCTGGCGCTCGCGCTCGGCGACGCGGCTGGCCAGGCGCTGATTGAAGGCCTTCAGCTCCGCCGAGCCGTCGGGCCAGGCGGCGATGCGGCGCAGCTCGTCGACGACGACGCGGCGGATCGCCCTCAGGCCCTCGTCGCCCATCGCGTCGGGGCGCACGTTGGACAGGCTGATGCTGACCGGGTGGCCGCCCCAGGGCTGCACCCAGGCGCTGAGCGCGCGCGTGCCGGTGTCCAGCGTGCGCGTGCGGCCGTCCACCAGCAGCGCATACAGGTTGGTGCCGGCGTCGCCGGCGACGTTGTCGAAGAACAGCTCGGCCAGCAGCTGCTCGCCGGCGTCTAGCGTGCGCGTGGCCGGCCACACCAGCGCCACCGGGCTGGGCTGCTGGGCGTTGACGCTGGGGTAGTCGTAGACGCGCAGCGCGCCCTCGGGATCGCCCGCCGGCGGCGGCAGCTTGTCCAGCGAGTCGGCCGGGCGCGGCGCGCCCCGGGGCGCGTCCTGCATCAGCACGCGGTCGAAGCGCTGCAGCAGCGTGGCCAGCGGCGCCGAGCGCGGGAACGCCGCCACCGTGCCCATGTTGGCCAGGTGGTGGGTGGCGGCGTGGAAGCGGCGGATGTCCTCGGGCGTCATGGTGCGAATGCCCGCCGGCTCGCCTCCCTGGTTGTAGGCCAGCGGGTGCTGCGTGCCGTAGACGGCGTGGAAACGCGCGCGCCAGGCCTGCCACGGGCCGTTGGCCATCGACGCGACCATCTCGTTGTAGACCGTGCCCTTCTCCTCCAGCCGCAGCGAGCCGTCGCGGTTCTTCGTGACGCCCAGGTTGCGCACCTCGAGCCGGATCTCGTCGTCGTCGTAGTCGGGGTGCAGCATGGCGCGCTGCTGCTCGGCGAACAGGTCGAAGAAGGTGTCGAGCCCGGCGGCGGTGTTGAAGAAGTAGCTGGTGCGCCAGGTCTCGGTGTAGGCCGACGAGGCCGCCAGCGACATCGCCTTCTTGGTCTGCAGCGTGCGCCCGCGCACGCCGCGCAGCAGCAGCAGGTGCTCCTGCGTGTGCGGCTCGCCCTGGTCGGAGGTGGCGAAGGACTTGACCCAGGTGAAGGCCTGCGGCACCGACTCGATGCGCAGCAGGTCCAGCTGGAAGCCCGTGGGCCGGTGCAGGAAGCGCGCGCCCATGGGCCGGTCGGCGGCGTCGAGGTAGACCGCCGTGGTCTCGAAGCGGTGGTGCCGGTCGCCGGGCTTCAGCGTGGCGTAGTCGGCCGCGGCGGCGGGCAGGGGCAGGGCAAGGACCAGGGCCAGCAGGGCGGGGATGCGGAGCATGGGAAGCGAGTGCACCGGGTGGAGGGGCGCAGTCTAGTGGCGGCGACGGGGGCAGAGCGGCATGGGCGAGGCGGCGCCTGCACGACCGCGCTCTGGGACATGGACCCCGGCGTCGGCCGCGGAAGATTGCCCATGGCAGTGCGCGCGCTGCGGTGCCGAGGCCGGGGTCGTTGCAGACGATCGCCGAGAGGGATGGACGGCCGTCGCCGTCGGTCAGCCTGTTCGCTGCCTGCCACGCGTTTCGGCCAGCAGCCTCCTGTCCGGCATCGTTGGGCGGCTAGGTAGCGGTTGCGGTCTCTCCAGCCGACGCACCGACGGGCCACTCCGTCCGGCACCGCCCGCTCGAGGCCGACCGCTCTGGGCCCGGGCAGTCCAGCCGTCGGGCGCGGCTGCACGGGCCACTGCCCCGATGGCCGGACGCTGCTGCGACGGTGGCCGGCCGCACCCCTGCGGTGACCCATCCGAGCCGTGGCTGCCACAATGCTGCGCATGCGCGGCCCGGCCCGTGCGTGTCCTCCAGCCGCCATGACCTGAAGACGGACCGATGCGCGACAACGCCCCAGGCGCGGCAACGCCGCCGTCCGAGCGCAGGCCAGGCGACCTGCCATGGTGCTTCGCGCCGGTGGCCCGCTACAAGTTGCCCGCCGGCCCGGCCGGGCAGACCGCGTCGAAGCTGTGGTCCCGGCTGAAGAATGTGCTGCGGCCGGTGGACGACGAAGCGGCGCCTGCACGCCAGGAAGACGACCTGCGCGCGCTGCAGGAGGTGCGCCTGGCCCACCTCGTGGGGCCCGTCGACTGGCGCGAAGCCCTCGACCCGCTCGAGGCGGCCCTTGGCGATCCGGACGGTGTGGGGGGACTCGGCGAGGGAGCCGTGCGCTTCGTGATCGGGCCTCCCTATGGTGGCCACGTGGCCGTGCTCGAACACTGGGCCGAGCGCCACGGCGCCCGCCGCATCGCCGGGCCCAGTCCGGCGCAGATCCTGGCCGGTGACGACAGCTGGCTGGAGACGGGTCCCGGCCCCGGCCAGCCATGGATGCTGCCGCGGCTCGAGCATTGCTACCTGCGCCACGCCGGCGGCCTGCAGCTGCTGCGCGGCCTGCTTGAGCGCGTCGACACCGGCCGCGCCGGACGGGGGCTGATCGGCTGTGACAGCTGGGCCTGGGCCTACATCCAGCGCCTGTGGCCGCTGCCCAGGCCCGAGGCGCTGGCGCTGCAGGCCTTCGACGGCGATGCGCTGCGGCACCTGTTCGCGCGCCTGACCGAAGGCAAGGCGCGGCTGCGCTTTCGCCATGCGCGCTCGGGCGCGGACGTGCTGCGCGTGCCGGTCGCCGAGGACAAGGAGCCCAACCCGGAGTTCATCAGGCTGGCTGCGCACTGTCGCGGCAACATCGGCCTGGCCCGGGAGTACTGGCGGCAGAGGCTGCGCGCGGAGCCCGAAACCGAGGAGGCGGCCGCAGGGGACGTCGAGACGGCGAGTGAGTCGGCTCGTGAGGGGCCTGGCGGCGAAGCGGGCGCCGTCGACCAGCCAGAGCCGGTGTCGGCCACCGTCTGGGTCTCGGCGGTGCTCGGCGAACCGACGCTGCCGTCCGAGACGGACGAAGACATCGCCTTCGTGCTCCACGCGCTGCTGCTGCACGGCGGCCTGCAGGCCGAGTTGTTGCCCGGGTTGCTGCCGCTGCCGGCGCACCGCATCACCGCGATCGTGCGCCGACTCGAGGCGTTGCATGTCTTGCAGTTCGCCGATGGCCGCTGGCGCATCGCACCGCTGGCCTACGTCGTCGTGCGCCAGCTGCTGCAGCAGCGCGATTTCCTGACCGACGACTTCTGAGAGGCCTGTGGTGGACACCGACATCGACGCCGCGAAGATCTTCAGGACGATGGACGGCATCGCCTTCTTCGAGATCGGGATGATCTTGGCCGTGGCAACGTTGCTGATCTTCAGCGCGCAGCGCGTGCTGCCATGGTTCGCCAACCGGCTTCACGGCCAGATGCGGCTGACCGTGCTGGCGCTGGTGCCGGTGCTGCGCCTGTTGATCGTGATCGGTGCCTTCTTGCTGGTGGTGCCGCTGGTCATCAACCCCACGGTGCAGAACATGGTGGCCCTGCTCGGCACCGCCGGGCTGGCGCTGGGCTTTGCCCTGAAGGACTACGCCAGCAGCCTGATCGCCGGCGTCGTCGCCGTCGGCGAGAAACCCTACCGCAATGGCGACTGGATCGAGATCGACGGCCACTACGGCGAGGTCCGCCACGTCGGCATGCGCACGGTGCAGATCGTCACGCCCGACGATTCCTTGGTGACGATCCCGCACGCCAAGCTGTGGACGAACGCGATCGTCAACGCCAACGACGGTGGCCCGCGCCTGATGTGCGTCGCCGACTTCTACCTGCACCCGGCGCACGACGCCGCGGCGGTGCGGCAGGTATTGCAGGACGTGGCCCTGACCAGCCCGTACCTGCGCCTGGACTCGCCCTCGTACGTGATCGTGCTCGAGAAGCCCTGGGGGACGCACTACCGGCTGAAGGGTTACCCGCTCGACGCACGCCAGCAGTTCCGCTTCATCAGCGACCTGACCGTGCGCGGAAAGACCGCGCTCGGCGCGCTGGGCGTGCGCTTCGCCGCGGTTCCGACGCAGGCATCCGCTGGCGGCTGAGCAGGCGCCGAAGGGGCGGTGCCCGGCGCGTCGCGCTCTCTGGGGCGGCAAGGCGATCGTGCGCCCGCGGTCATGACGGGCCCGCCGTCGGCCGAAGCCTGGGCCTCCGTGCGCCCCAAGCCATGGCACCGCTGGAAGGCGTGGCGATCTCGGTTGCCAGACCACGGACGCAGATCAGTGCTGGACCTCAGTTCGCCGACGCCGAGGCCAGCAGCAGGTCGATGAGCCGCTGGGCGACCGGCGAGACGAAGCTGTCGGCACGGTAGGTGACCACCAGGGGCCGGCGCTTGCGGTCGAAGGCATGGTCCAGCCAGGCCCGGGGGCTGCAGCGCCCACGGATGGGCGGACAGGCCCTTCCTGCCGACCTTCTTGCGGAAGACCTCGTGTCGTTCGCTGGCCGCCGCGACGATCATGTCCTCGGCCAACAGCTTCGACACGCAGCCCGGTTCGGCCGCGCCCTCGGTGCCGACCATGATGTCGACCCCGCCGGCGCGCAGTTGCGGCCGGAGCGTGTCGATCAGGCCGGCTGATCCCCAGCGCCTCCTGGCGCTTGATCAGTTCGGGGTCCTTGGGTGCGGCGCGCAGCGCGCAGGGGGCTTCGCCCCCCGGGAGAGGGCAGAGGCGCCATGCCAGCAGCTGCCCCCGGTGATGCGCTGGAGCGCCCGCCGCAGGGTGCACTCAGGCACCGCCGACAATGCACCGATGAAGACACCGCCCCGCCTGCAAGTGCTGATCGACGAAGGCCTGATCGACAGCGTGTTGCGGCAACTCAAGGGCGGCAAGGAAGCCGAGGTGTTCGTGGTGCGCTGCGGCGATGAGATCCGTGCCGCCAAGGTCTACAAGGCCGCCACCCAGCGCAGCTTCCGCCAGGCGGTGGACTACACCGAAAACCGCAAGGTGAAGAACAGCCGCCAGGCGCGTGCCATGGCCAAGGGCACCCGGTACGGGCGCGAGCAGCAGGAAGCCGCCTGGCAGAGTGCCGAGGTGGACGCGCTGTTCCGCCTGGCAACGGCCGGCGTGCGCGTGCCCAGGCCCTTCCACTTCTTCGAAGGCGTGTTGCTGATGGAGTTGGTGGCGGACGCCGACGGCCACGCTGCCCCGCGGCTGAACGATGTGCCTTACACGCCCGAGACCGCGCGCGAGCATCACGCGCTGCTGCTGCGCGAGGTGGTGCGCATGCTGTGCGCCGGCGTCGTGCACGGCGACCTGTCGGAGTTCAACATCCTGCTGGCCCAGGATGGCCCCGTCATCATCGACCTGCCGCAGGCGGTGGACGCCGCCGGCAACAACCATGCCCCGCGCATGCTGATGCGCGACGTGGACAACCTGCGCAGCTTCTTCGGCCAGCACGCGACCGAACTTCGCGACACGCGCCATGGCCCGGAGATCTGGGACCTGTACGCCGCGGGCCTCCTGCGCCCGGAAACCCCGTTGACGGGCCGGTACGAACCCAGGCCCGGCGCTGTGGACCTCAGCGCAGTGCTGCGCGAGATCGAGGCCGCCCGGCTGGAAGCCGCCGAGCGCGACCTGCGCAGGGGTGCAGCGTCCTGAAGACCAGGCCGACCGCGGCCGACCCCGGCCGAGACGCCGGACGAAGCGACGGCAACGGTCGAACCTGAACGCCGCACCCCCCCGGCCCGAAGAAGCTGCTGCTGAGCCATTGGACGGCGCTGCGGCCCCTGAGCCGCGCGGAACACTTCGTCGTGGCGCGGGTGATCAAGCCCCAGCCACCCGCTGTGCGCATCGAGCAGGTCGAGCCTGGAGCCCTGCAAGCCGGGCGCGTGCTGCCCCTGCACGGGCGCGACCAGTCCGACCCCCGCGTGCGGCGCCAGCGCCGGGCTTGAAGCGCCCGCCGCGCGCGCTGCGGACGGCCTGTCCCGGGGCAGGGAGAGCGCTGCAGTGCGGTCAGCATCGATGCGATCGATGCTGCCCCGACGCTGGTCGCGGACGGCCAGTCCTGCTTGGCACGGCAGGCTCTTCGCGACTCCTCGGCGAGACACGCGCCGCCGACTGCGGCACCCAGCAACGGTCGGTCGTCACCGTGAACCGGGCAACCAAGCCCGTTCCCAGAGTCGACCATCGTTTACCTTCAGTTCGCCGTGGAGCGTCTCTTACACTCCGTCGACGGGCCCATAGAGCGGGCACCGGAAACCTCGCAGACCCGTTGCAGACAAGCCCACAGGGGCTGGCCGAACGGGAGCAGCCCCCGGAGGCTTTGCAGGCATGCAAGACCCGCCCAAGGCCGGCGATCTGTCTCTCGTCCTGAGCATCGTCGTCATCCAGTTGATCGACATCGCGATTCACGTTGCGACGGGCCAAGTGGAGCTGATCCGCATCCTGTCGAACCTGACCGTCGGTGGCTGGGCCCTGTGGTCGCTGCGGGCAGGTGCCCGCATCCGTGCGGCCGGGCCCGAGGCGCTTGTGGTCTACGTGGGCCTGACCCTGGCGTTCCTCACGATGAGCGGGCTGACCAACCCCGACAAGGGCGGCGCGCCACGCCTACCGCTGTTCGTCCTGGTCGGGCTGACGACAGTCCTCGTGCTGCGGGCTGTGTCGCGGCGGCGCGGCGGGTTCGGCGGCTTGAAGCACCACGGAACGCGGCGACCCATGGCCCGCGGCGGGCGTCCGCTCCGGCGTCGCAGCCGGCGCGCGCAGCCCCTGGCCTGTGCGCCCGCATGGGCCGTCGGCCTGCCGGCGGCCGGGCCGACGTAGCCGGGGGGGGCCATGGACTCGGTCTCGCAGTTCGCGCTGGGCGCCGCGGTCGGCTTGGCGGTGATGGGCAGGCGCACGGCGCCGTGGAAGGCGGCCCTCGTCGGCGGCATCGTCGGCACGCTGCCCGACCTGGACGCCCTGATCGACCACGGCGACGCGGTCCGCAACATGACCATGCATCGCGGCGAGACCCACGCGATCTTCTGGCAGAGCGTGGCCTCGCCGTTCATCGCCGCCGCGGTCGCCGCCCTGGATCGCACGGGGCACCGGTTCGCCGGGCGTTTCGGACACTGGTGGATCGCGGTCTGGCTGGTGCTGGTCACGCATGCGCTGCTCGATGCGGCCACGGTCTACGGCACCCGGCTCGCGCTGCCGTTCAGCCCTTACCCGTTCGGCCTGGGCAGCATCTTCATCATCGATCCGCTGTACACCTTGCCGCTGCTGGCGGGGCTGGCCGCGGCGCTGCTTGCGCGCAACCCGAACCGATGGCGCTGGAACGGGATCGGCCTCGCGCTCTCGACCGCGTACCTGGGCTGGGGGGTGCTCGCGCAGGCCCATGTCAGCGGCCTCGTGCGCGAGCAGCTGGCAGGGCGCGGCCTGCAGCCGGCGCAGGTGCTGGTCACGCCAACGCCGTTCAACACGGTGCTGTGGCGGATCGTGGCCCTGTACCCGGACGGCTACGACGAGGGCTTCTACTCGCTGCTGGACCGCGGCCGCGACATCCGTTTCGACCGCTTCCCTCACGACGCCGAGCTGCAGGCGCAAGCCGCCGCGATCCCTGCCGTGGCCCGCGTCGCCGAGATCACGCGAGGCTTCTTCCGCATGCGCGAGCATGAGGGTCGGGTCACGATCACCGACCTGCGCATGGGCCAGGAGCCGTTCTACGTCTTCTCGTTCGAGGTCGCTCGTCGCGCCAGCCCGCTGGCCGAGGTGCCGCCGATCCCGGTCAACAGCCGCGATGGCCAGGAGGCCGGGGGCCGGTTCGACTGGTTGGGTCGGGCCGGGGCCTCGCTCGACTGGTTCGGCCGGCGCCTGCTCGGCGCGGACCTGCCGCCGCCGCGCGAGCCGTAGGCGCCTCTTCGCCACCGGCCTTGACACGGCCGGGTGAGTCCGGGGCCCGAGGCCTCGTTCAGCCTGTCCCGGCGCGGCATGGCGCATGAGAGCCACGCACGAACCGCCGGCTGCAGCGCGTTGACGGTTCAGCCGCTGGGCGTCCCCGCCTCGACGAACGCCTGACCCCGCAGCCTCGGTCCGACAGTCCAGCAAGCCGTCGGTGGTGAGCATCTGTCCGTGGCCCTCGGCGGACTCGCCCCGAACCCGCCTCGCCAGGCGCCCAGGCCCATGAACAAGGCCCGGACGAGCCGGGCCTTGTGGCACTCGGCGCGCCAGCTTGGCGCGCCCTTGCGCCGGTCTCAGTCCGCCTGCTTGCGCAGGAAGGCCGGGATCTCGATCTCGTCCATGCCATGCCGCGCCAGGTCGTCGGCCTTCACCGAGGCGTTCGGGCGGACGCTGCGCCACACGCCGGGGAAGAGGATGATCTCGCCTCCTTGCAGGCGATCGCCGCCCACGGCGTTCCTCAGCACGCCGTGGCACGTGCGAAGGCCTCTTCCTGGGTCACGGCGTTGCCCATCACCTCGCGCAGCTTCCCGTTGAGCACCCCGACCAGAGCGCAGCGATGAACTGAAGGGCGGCCGATGGCCGTCCGTTCCTGCGGTGCGGCGTGGGCAACTGGCCAGTCTTCCCGCATGCGCCGTTCCACCCGGTGGCGTCATTCGCCACCTGGATGTCGTCAGCGCAGAGAGGGTGCCCGGTGCGTCCCCGCGGCCGCACCGTCTGCATCTGGCAGGCTGAGCGGTCTGGCGATCAAGGCGCGCGGTCGGGCAGCGCGCGCGGCAACCGTGCGCACAGGATGCCCAGCGTTTGCGAACCAGGCGGCCGCCAGCGCCGCCTGGCCGCCGCCAGCGCGGCCAGCGATGTCAACCCGAGAACCAGCGATCCGGGCACGGGCACCCCGCTTGGGGGTGGTGGTGGCGGTGCAGCACTGTGCTCGTAGGCCAGCCCACTGGCGATGTAGCCGCTGGCGATGTTGATGCCGGAAAACGCGCCCCCCAGGCCACTCGGTGGCGAGTTGATCAGGTCGTCGAAGGTGTCGAACGAAGCGATGTACACGTCCTGGCCGACGCCGGCATCGGCGCGCGACGACAGCAGCAACCGGTACTTCCCGTCGTAGGTCAGCCCGTTGGCGATATAGCCACTGGCGATGTTGATGCCGGAGAACGCCCCCCCCAGGCCGCTCGGCGGCGAGTTGATCAGGTCGTCGAAGGTGTCGAACGTGGCGATGAACACGTCCTGGCCGACGCCGGCGTCGGCGCGCGACGACAGCAGCAGCCGGTACTTGCCGTCATAGGTCAGCCCGCTGGCGATGTAGCCACCGGCGATGTTGATACCGGAGAACGCCCCCCCCAGGCCGCTCGGCGGCGAGTTGATCAAGTCGTCGAAGGTGTTGAACGTGGCGATGAAGACATCCAGGCCGGCGCCGGCATCGGCGCGTGATGACAGCAGCAGCCGGTACTTGCCGTCGTAGGCCAGCCCGTTGGCGATGTAGGTGTTCGCGACGTTGATGCCGGAGAACGCGCCCCCCAGGCCGCTCGGTGGCGAGTTGATCAGGTCCTCGAAGGAGGGAAACGATGCGATGTACACATCCTGCCCGACGCCTGCGTCGGCACGTGACGACAGCAGCAACCGGTAGGTGCCGGCCTGGGCCAGGCTGGTCAGCGCGGCAAGCAACAGCAAGGCGGCTAGACGCCAAGGTCTGCAGATTGGCATGGGGTGCCTCCGATACGCCAGGCGAGAGTCGGACTTGAGCACGTCGGGACCGCCGCGGGCATCCCTCGACTCGGTGTGCTGCCCGGGCGGCAGCCCGGCCCCGGGCACCCGCCCCCGAGACGGGCAAGGCGGGCACACCGCGGCCGCTGCAGCCCCGGCCATCACCCTTCGTGCGCAGCCGACCCCCCTGGCGCGCGCGAAGTCTCGACCCATCGTGGCCAGGTGCCGCGACAGGCCGCAGCGCACCAATGCCTGAGCGCCAGCAATGGCGGCTTGAAGCCGGCGCCCCACGCGCGCAGCGGCGCCTGGCGGCGGTCGGCTGGAACTGCCGCGCGGTTTCATCACCGGGCCGGCAGCGCCGGGTCAGCGGCTGCCACTCAAGGCCGCTGTTCAAGGAGCGCCGACGCTCAGGGCACGGTCACGCCCAGACGCGCCCCACCCGGGCCAGATCCCGCCGATGACCATGCAGCGGCGGGCGGCACTGGTGCGGCGGCAGCTGGACACAGGTGCATGACCGGATCGCTGACGCTCGCCGACGGCTCCGGCAGCTTCACGTCGAGCAGCACGATCAGAGCGGAGCGATGAGCTGAACGGCGGCCGAGGCCGTCCGCTCCGGCGGAGCGGTGCGGTGCCGGGCCTTGTTTCGCCGGCAGCTTTCGACCCGTTGCAGCCGGTCGTCCCGCGGGACTCGACGGGAGCCTGGCGCGAACTCCGGTCACCAGTGCTGCAACGCTCTCGAAACGTGGCCGGCCCGGCAGGGTCGATCCATGCCGCAGCGCGGCCAGCGGCGCGCACGGCGGCCATTGCGGGTGGGTCCGCTCAGGTCACGGGCACGGTCGCGATGCCGGTCTGACGGCGACGCCAGGCCGCCGGTGGCATGCCGTACTCGCGGCGGAACGCGCGGCTGAATGCGGTATCGGTCTGGTAACCCACCTCCTCGGCGATGCGTGCCAGCGGCGCACTGCTGCGCGCCAGCAGATTCGACGCGAGCAGCATGCGCCACTGTGCCAGGTACTGCATGGGCGCGTGGCCGACAATCTGCGGGAAGCGCTCGGCGAGCACGGACCGGGATGTGCCGGCCACACGCGCCAGTTCCTCCAGCGTCCAGGGCCGTGCCGGTTCGGCATGCAGCGCACGCAGTGCGGCCCCCACGATGCGGTCGTTGACGCCCGCCAGCCAACCGGTGCGGCCATTGCCCTGCTCGTTCATGTGGATGCGCAAGACCTCGATGAACAGCACCTCGGCCAGCTTGGCGAGCACGCCGTGGCCGCCCGGGCGCGGCGACCGGGCCTCGGCCAGCGCGTAGCGCAGCGAGGCCTCGAGCCACACGCCGGCGTTCGAACCGCGCACGTTGACCTTGACGATCGGCGCCAGGCCCGCCAACAACATGCGTGCCAGTCTCGCGTCACAGGCCAGGTAGCCGCAGACCAGCTTGGTGGTGGCGCCGCCACCGCCATAGGCCAGCAGCCGCGGCCGGCGCGCCAGCACCTCGTGCAGGCGCGCGCCGGAGGCGGGCTGCAGCCCGGGCTGCGAGCCCATGCGGTGGGCATCGCCTTGCGGAAAGATCACCGCGTCGCCGGCGATCAGGCGCACCGGCGGCAGGTCCTCCATCTCAACCCAGCATTCGCCTTCGGTGATGAGGTGGAAGATCACGACCCGCTCGGCCGTCGGCTCCAGGACCGGAGCCGCCGAGTCGGCGTGGGGCGACTGGTAGCACCAGGGGGCGGTGAATCGGCCGTGCAGGAAGATCGCGCCGATCAGGCGAACCACCCGAAGGGTTTGCGACAGCGCGTCCATCAGCACGCCACGTCGACGTGCACGGCCACCGGCAGCGGCCGCTTCATCGCGTCCGTCACCGGCGAGCATCGCTCGGTCGACGCCACGAGAGCGCGCAATCGCTCGCCGGGCACACCCGCTGCGCCGATGCGCACATGCAGCGCCATCGCCAGTGGTCCGGCCGGCACCGCGCTGCCATCCAGCTCGGGGATGTCGAGCAAGCCGCGCGCGTCGGACCGGCTCGTCGCCCGCACCTCCAGCGTCTGCAGCGTGATGCCCTGGGCGGCGGCGGCCATCGCGATGCGTGTGGCCGAGCACGACGCCAGGCCGGCGCGCAGCAGCCAGCCCGGGGTCACCGCACGGGCCTCACCGCCCACCTCCGCCGGCATGTCGGTGGCCACCGAGAAGACGGTGTCGCTGCTGTCGCCGGCGCGCACGCTGGTGCGCAAGCCGCCATCCCAGCGCGCGGTCGCCGCCGAGTCGTCGGCCACCCCGGCCTGCGGCTTGCGGCGCAAGACCGATGCCACCCGCTCCAACGACGCTGCGATCCGTTCCACGTCCATGTCATGAGGCTCCCGATGCCGGGCCCGATTCTGGAAGCGCACCGGCTCGTGCGCCAGCGGTCCCGGCCCGAATCCGCGCCCGGCGGACGCACGGACAGTCGTCGCGGACGCGCGGTCAGCCCGCGTGGGCCTGGCGGACGATCGGCCAGCCGGCAGCGACGTGCAGGCAGGACGGCAGGACGCTGCCGCACGACATTGAGCCGCCGCACCGCTGCGCCACCCACCACCGGAGAACCGAATGAACGCACCTGTCGACTTCGCTGCCTTGAAGACCCGCCAGCAGGCCGCCTGGGGTACGGGCGACTACGCCGTGATCGGCACCACGCTGCAGATCGTCGGCGAGACGCTGGCCGAGGCCTGCGACCTGAAGACCGACGAGCGCGTGCTGGATGTCGCGGCCGGCAACGGCAACGCGACGCTGGCCGCGGCACGGCGAGGCTGCCGGGTGACATCCACCGACTACGTCGGCAACCTGCTCGAGCGCGGTGCCGAGCGCGCGCGAGCCGAGCGGCTGGAGGTCACGTTCCAGACCGCCGATGCCGAGGCGCTGCCGTTTGCCGACGCCAGCTTCGACGCCGCCGTCTCCACCTTCGGCGTGATGTTCGCTCCGGACCACGCCAAGGCGGCCGCCGAGATGGCCCGCGTGGTGCGCCCCGGCGGCCGCATCGGCCTGGCGAACTGGACGCCCGACAGCCTGGTCGGCCGCATGTTCAAGGCGCTGGGGCGCTACGTGCCGCAGCCGGCGGGCGTGCAACCGCCGTCGCTGTGGGGCACCGAGGACCACCTGCGCGCGCTGTTCGGCGACGCCGCCGCGGCAGTGCAAGCCACGCCGCGCGACTTCGCCTTTCGCTACCGTTCGGCGGCGCACTTCATCGACGTCTTTCGCACCTGGTACGGACCCGTCAACAAGGCCTTTGCGGCGCAACCCCCCGAGAAGGCCGAGGCGCTCGCCGCCGAATTGACCGAACTGCTGGACAGCCTGAACCGCGCCGGGCCGGCATCGCTGGTGGTGCCGAGCGGCTATCTCGAAGTCGTCGTCACCCTGCGCTGAGCACGGCGTGGACGCCCGACTGCAGCGCCGTGTCCAGCGTTACGGCTGGGACCTGGCCGCCGACGACTACGAGCCGCTGTGGCGGGCGTCGCTGGCGCCAGCGCACGCGGCGCTGCTCGACTGCGCCGCCTTGGCGCCTGGCGAGCGGGTGCTCGACCTGGCCTGCGGCACCGGCCTCGTCAGCCTGCCGGCGGCGCGTGCGGTCGGCGTGGGCGGGCAGGTGATGGGCATCGACATCGCCGATCGCATGGTGGCGGCACTGCGCCAGCGTGCCGCCGCAGCCGGTCTGGCCCAGCTGAGCGCGGCGCGCATGGACGCCGAGCGGCTGGCGCTGCCGGACGCCAGCATCGATGTCGCGCTCTGTGCGCTGGGGTTGATGTACCTGCCCGACCCCGCGCAGGCCCTGCGCGAGATCCGGCGCGTGTTGCGCCCCGCGGGCCGTGCCGTCATGGTGGTTTGGGGCGAACGCGCCCGCTGCGGCTGGGCCCCGCTGTTCGACATCGTCGATGCCGAGGTCCGCAGCGAAGTCTGTCCGCTGTTCTTCGGCCTCGGGCAAGGCGACGCGTTGTCGCGCCTGTGCCGCAGCGTCGGCCTGACGGTCTGCACCGAACGGCGGCTGGCGGGCACGCTCGACCACGCCGACGGCCAGCAGGCCTGCGACGCCGCCTTCGCAGGCGGACCCGTGGCGCTGGCCTGGCAGCGCTTCGACGAGACCACACGCAGGCGCGCGCGCTCGCGCTACCTGGATGCCATCGCCCCCTGGCGCCACGGCGAGGGCTACCGGATCCCCGCCGAGTTCGTCGTCGTCTCGGCGATGGCAGCATGCGCGCACGGCGCGCCGACATCAGCGCCCACCTCCGCATGACAGCCTCGGCTCCCTTCTTCCGCGAAGTCGGCAACGGCCCGGGTGTCGTCTGCCTGCACGCCAACGCCAGCAGCTCGGGCCAGTGGCGGGCGCTGATGGACGACCTCGCGCCAACGCACCGGGTGCTCGTCCCCGATCTCTACGGTGCCGGCAAGAGCCCCGACTGGCACTCGGACCGCGTCATCACGCTGGCGGACGAGGCCGCGCTGATCGAGCCGGTGCTGCAGCGGGCCGGCTCGCCCTTCGCCCTGGTCGGCCATTCGCACGGCGCCGCCGTCGCACTGCGCATTGCGGTGGACAACCCCGGGCGCGTGCGCGCGCTCGCCTTGTATGAGCCGACGCTGTTCTCGCTGATCGATGCCGACGGACCGGCCCCCAACGACGCCGACGGCATCCGCGACGCAGTCGCCGCCGCGGCGGACGCCCTCGATGCCGGCGACGCCGACGCCGCCGCGGAACACTTCATCGACTACTGGACGGGGACGGGCAGCTGGTCCGCCACGCCCGAGGCGCGCCGCCCGGCGATCGCCGCGTCGGTGCGCAGCGTTCGCCGCTGGGCCCACGCGCTGATGACCGAGCCCACGCCGCTCTCGGCCTTTGCAGCGCTGCGCCTGCCTGTGCTCCTCATGACGGGCGACCGCTCGACAGCAGCGGCACATGGCGTTGCACGCCGCCTGAACCAGGTCATTCCCAACGTCAAGCGCATCGACTTTCAAGGGCTGGGCCACATGGGACCGATCACCGACCCGGAACCGGTCAATGCGGAGATCACGCGCTTCCTTCTGCCCGCGACCCAAGGCGCGTCACTGTCCGGCCCGCAGGGGCTCGCCTGACCCTCGCATCAGGCGCTTGCAACGGCCCGGTTCATGCAGCGTCAGACCGTCGCAGGGGTTGTCGGCAAACCGCCGGCAACCGGACTGTCGTCCCTTGGCCGACAGCGACCGGCCCTGGCCGACAGCGGACTCGCCCCGAACCCGCCTCGCCAGGCGCCCAGGCCCATGAACAAGGCCCGGACGAGCCGGGCCTTGTGGCACTCGGCGCGCCAGCTTGGCGCGCCCTTGCGCCGGTCTCAGTCCGCCTGCTTGCGCAGGAAGGCCGGGATCTCGATCTCGTCCATGCCATGCCGCGCCAGGTCGTCGGCCTTCACCGACGCGTGCGGGCGGCCGCTGCGCCACACGCTGGGGGTGTTGAGCCCCGCGTAGTCGTGCTGCGGCGGCGCCGTCACCGTGGCCTGGCCCGGCTGGCCGTGCTGGGCCGTGGCCTGCGTGCCGATGCCGCCCAGGCTCACCGGCGTGTTCAGCACCGGCAGGTTGTCGGTGCCGGTGCGTTGCTGCGGCTGGACCACGCTCAGCGGCGGCTGCGCCGTGCGCGCCGCGCGCTGGCTGCTCAGGCCGGTGGCGATCACCGTCACGCGCAGCTGGTCGCCCAGGCTCTCGTCGTAGGCGGTGCCGTAGATCACGTGCGCGTCGTCGGCGGCGTAGCGGCGGATGGTGTTCATCGCGTTGCGGCTCTCGCTCAGCTTGAAGCTGCTCTTGCTCGCCGCGATCAGCACCAGCACCCCGCGCGCGCCGGACAGATCAATGCCCTCCAGCAGCGGGCAGGCCACGGCGGCCTCGGCGGCCTTGGTCGCGCGGTCCGGGCCGCCGGCCACCGCCGTGCCCATCATCGCCTTGCCCGGCTCGCTCATCACCGTCTTCACGTCCTCGAAGTCGACGTTGACCAGGCCGGGGATGTGGATGATGTCGCTGATGCCGCCCACGGCGTTCTTCAGCACGTCGTTGGCATGCGCGAAGGCCTCCTCCTGGGTGACGTCGTCGCCCATCACCTCCAGCAGCTTCTCGTTGAGCACCACGATCAGGCTGTCGACGTTGGCCTCCAGCTCGCTGACGCCGTCGTCGGCCTGCTTGCTGCGGCGCTTGCCCTCGAACTCGAAGGGCTTGGTCACCACGCCCACGGTGAGGATGCCCATCTCCTTGGCCACGCGGGCGATCACCGGCGCGGCGCCGGTGCCGGTGCCGCCGCCCATGCCGGCGGTGATGAACAGCATGTGCGCGCCGCTGATCGCGCTCTTGATGTGCTCGATGGCCTCCTCGCCGGCGGCGCGGCCCATCTCGGGCTTGCTGCCCGCACCCAGGCCGCTGCTGCCCAGCTGCACCAGGGTGCCGGCGGCGCTGCGGTTCAGCGCCTGCGCGTCGGTGTTGGCGCAGATGAACTCCACGCCCTGCACGCCCTGGCTGATCATGTGCTCGACGGCGTTCCCCCCGCCGCCGCCCACGCCGATCACCTTGATGCAGGTGCCCTGGTCGAAGTTCTCGATCATTTCGATGGCCATTGGAGCCTCCTTGTTCACAGTTGCAGTTGCCGTTGGTTGGATTGCGGGTCTCGTCGGTCTCGCGCCCTCGGCCCGTCTTGGTGGATCAGAAATTCCCTAGGAACCAGTCGCGTGCGCGGCCCAGCACGGTCTTCACCGAGCCGGCCTGCGCCGCCGCCTTGTGCCCGCGGGCGCGCGCCAGCCGCGCCTCCTCCAGCAGGCCCATCACCGTGGCCGCGCGCGGGCCGGCCACCATGTCGGCCAGCGGGCCGCCGTAGGTAGGCACGCCCTTGCGCACCGGCTTGAGAAAGATGTCCTCGCCCAGCTCCACCATGCCGGGCATCACCGCGCTGCCGCCGGTGATGACGATGCCGCTGGACAGCAGCTCCTCGTAGCCGCTCTCGCGGATCACCTGGTGCACCAGCGAGAAGATCTCCTCGACACGCGGCTCGATCACGCCGGCCAGCGCCTGGCGCGACAGCATGCGCGGCTCGCGGTCGCCCAGGCCCGGCACCTCGATCTGGTCGGCGGGGTCGGCCAGCAGCTGCTTGGCCACGCCATGCTCGACCTTGATCTCCTCGGCGTCCTTGGTCGGCGTGCGCAGCGCCATCGCGATGTCGCTGGTGATCAGGTCGCCGGCGATCGGGATCACCGCCGTGTGGCGCACGCTGCCGTCGGTGTAGATCTGCACGTCGGTGGTGCCGGCGCCGATGTCCACCACCGCCACGCCCAGGTCGCGCTCGTCGTCGGTCAGCACCGCGGCGGCGCTGGCGCTGGGGTTCAGCACCAGGCGCTCCACCTCCAGCCCGCAGCGGCGCACGCACTTCAGGATGTTCTCGGCGGCGCTGCCGGCGCCGGTGACGATGTGCACCTTCACCTCCAGCCGGCTGCCGCTCATGCCCACCGGCTCCTTCACCTCGTGGCCGTCGATGATGAAGTCCTGCGGCTCCACCAGCAGCAGGCGCTGGTCGTTGGGGATGTTGATGGCCTTGGCCGTCTCGACCACGCGCGTCACGTCCAGCGGCGTCACCTCGCGGTTGTCGCGCACGATCACCATGCCGGTGCTGTTCTGGCCGCGGATGTGGCTGCCGGTGATGCCGGTGTAGACGCTGCTGATCTTGCAGGCGGCCATCATCTCGGCCTCCTTCAGCGCCTGCTGGATGCTGGCCACGGTGGCGTCGATGTTGACGACCACGCCGCGCTTCAGCCCGGCGGTGTTGGCCACGCCCAGCCCGGCCACGCGCAGCGCGCCGCCGGGCAGCACCTCGGCGGCCACCACCATCACCTTCTGCGTGCCGATGTCCAGCCCGAAGACCAGGTCCTTGTATTCCTTGGGCATGGGTCCCTCTCTCTCAGTTCGTCCGCGCGCCGCTGGCGGGCGCTGCCGTGGTGGTGACGCCGCGCAGGCGCAGCGCATAGCCGTCGCGGTGGCGCAGGTCGGCGTGTTCCAGCGGCTGCAACCAGCGGCCGGTGAGCTGCGGCAGCGTGCGCGCGAAGCGCGCCGTGCGCGCCAGCACCTCGTCGTGCGTGCCGCGGCCCATCTCCAGCGTGGCGCCGCTGTCCAGCTCGGCACGCCAGCTGCCGCGCGCGCTAAGGCTCAGGCGGTCTATGCGCAGCTGCGCCGCGGCCAGCAGCGGCGCCACCGCGCGGTGCATGGCCAGCAGCGCCGCGGCGCTGCCTTCGGGGCCAGCCAGGCGCGGCAGGCCCTCGTCCTCGACGTCGCCGATGTTGGCCACGAAGACCTCGCCGAAGCTGTTCACCAGCCGCTCGGCGCCGGCCAGGTCGCCGTCGCGGCCCTCCCACAGCGCGGCCGGGCGGTGCTCTTCCAGCACCACCGCCAGGCGGTCGGGCCAGACGCGGCGCACCACGGCGCGGCGCACCCAGGGCACGGCCTCGAAGGCCTCGCGCGCCGCCTGCAGGTCGGCGCTGAAGAAGTTGCCGGCCAGCCGCGGCGCGGCATTGGCGCGGATGGTCGGCACGCTGTTGCGCGTGAGCTCGCCACCGAGCTCGATGGCGCGGATCGGGAACAGCGGGCTGCGCATCAGCCACCACAGCCCGGCGGCCAGCGCACCGGCGCCGAACGCGGCCAGCAGCACGCCGGCGGCGGCGTTCATCACGCGCACGTCGGTGGGCAGCGGCATCGCGGTGGCGGCGGTGCGGGCCATGGTGCTCAGGCGCTCCCTTCGCCGCCGGGCGCGGGCCGCGTGCTGTCCAGCTGCGCGTCGCGCAGCAGCGCCAGGCACAGGGCGGGATAGTCGATGCCGGCGGCGCGCGCCGACATCGGCACCAGCGAGTGGCTGGTCATGCCCGGGCTGGTGTTCATCTCCAGCAGGAACAGCGCACCGTCGCGGGCGCGGCGCATCAGGTCGGCGCGGCCCCAGCCGCGGCAGCCCAGGGCGCGGTACGCGGCCAGGGTCAGGCGCTGCACCTCGGCCTCGTCGGCGGCGCTCAGGCCGCTGGGCACGTGGTACTGCACGACGTCGGTGTAGTACTTGTTCTGGAAGTCGTAGTTGCCGTCGGGGGCCTCGATGCGCACCACCGGCAGCGCGCGCGCCGCCGCGCCGCTGCCCAGCACCGGGCAGGTCAGCTCCTGGCCCTCGATGAAGGCCTCGCACAGCACGTCGGCGTCGTAGCCGCCGGCCAGCCGCACGGCCTCCTGCATCTCGCTGTAGCCGCGCACCTTGCTGATGCCGATGCTGCTGCCCTCGCGCGGGGGCTTCACGATCAGCGGCAGCCCCAGCTCGTCGGGCACGCTGCGCAGCCGCTCGCGCTGCAGCTCGTCGGGGCCCAGGCGCAGCCAGCGCGGCGTGGGCAGGCCCTCGGCCAGCCAGACGCGCTTGCTCATCACCTTGTCCAGCGCGATGGCGCTGGCCATCACGCCGCTGCCGGTGTAGGGGATGCCCAGCAGCTCCAGCGCGCCCTGCACCGTGCCGTCCTCGCCGTGCCGCCCGTGCAGCGCGATGAAGGCACGCGCAAAGCCCTCGGCCTTCAGCTCGTGCAGGCCACGCTGCGCCGGGTCGAAGGCATGGGCGTCCACGCCCTGCCCCTGCAGCGCCGCCAGCACGCCTTGGCCCGACATCAGCGACACCGCGCGCTCGGCGCTGTCGCCGCCCATCAGCACCGCCACCTTGCCCAGGTCCTTCATGCCCCTGCTCCATCGGGAAACTGTGTGCGCAGCGCGGCCGGCAACGCGCCGATGCTGCCGGCGCCGGCGGTGATCAGGAGGTCGCCGTCGCGCACCTGCTCGGTGTTCGTGGCCAGCACCTCGGCCAGCGCGTCCACGCCATCGAGCAGCGTCACGGCCACGCCGGCGCCGCGCAGCGCGGCGGCCAGCGCGGCGCTGTCGGCGCCGGCGATCGGTGCCTCGCCGGCGGCGTACACCGGCGCCAGCAGCAGCGCATCGGCAGCGGCCAGCACGCGCACGAACTCGGCCAGGCAGTCGCGCGTGCGGCTGTAGCGGTGCGGCTGGAAGGCCAGCACGATGCGCCGCCCCGGCCAGGCGCCGCGCGCCGCCGCCAGCAGCGCCGCCAGCTCCACCGGGTGGTGGCCGTAGTCGTCGACCAGCTGCACGCGGCGCGCGCCCGGCAGCGCCAGCCACCCGTGGTGCTCGAAGCGCCGGCCCACGCCGGCGAAGCCGGCCAGCGCGCGCTGCGCCGGCGCGGGCCCATGGCCCAGCAGCAGCGCCACGGCCAGCGCCGCCAGCGCGTTGCGCACGTTGTGGCGGCCGTTCAGCGCGACCTGCAGGTCCATGTCGGGCCCGGCCAGCGCGCCGCGGCGCTGCACGGTGCAGCGCATGCCGCCGCCGGCGACGGCCACCACGTCGACGCCGCGCAGGTCCAGGTCCCCGTCCGGGCCGCCGTCGGCCCCGTCGGCGCCCAGCCCGTAGCGGACCAGCGGTCGCTGCAGCGCCGGCACGATGGCCCGCACGCCGGGATCGTCGGCGCAGACGATGGCCCGGCCGTAGAAGGGCAGCCGGTGGACGAAGTCGACGAAGGCCTGCTGCAGCCGCTGCAGGCTGTGGCCGTAGGTGGCCATGTGGTCGGCGTCGATGTTGGTGACGATGGCGATCTGCGGCGCCAGGTGCAGGAACGAAGCGTCGCTCTCGTCGGCCTCGACGACCATCGCCGCGCCATGGCCGGCGCGGGCGTTGCTGCCGGCGCTGGCCAGGCGGCCGCCGATGACGAAGCCGGGCTCGGCGCCCGCGGCGGCCAGCACCTCGGCCACCAGCGAGGTCGTCGTGGTCTTGCCATGCGTGCCGGCCACGGCGATGCCCAGGCGCCCGCGCAGCAGCTCGGCCAGCACCTGGGCGCGCGCCACCACCGGCACGCCGCGCGCACGCGCCTCGGCCAGCTCGGGGTTGTCGGGCGCGATGGCGGTCGACGCGACCACGGCCTGCGCATCGCCGATGCGGCCCTCGCCATGGCCGATGCGCACCGGGATGCCCATCGCCGCCAGGTGGCGCGTCATCGCGCCGTCGGCGGCGTCGCTGCCGCTCACCGCGTAGCCCTGCTGGTGCAGCACCTCGGCGATGGCGCCCATGCCGGCGCCGCCGATGCCGACGAAGTGCAGGCGCTGCACGAAGGGCTTCATCGGGGCCACGCCGCTCACAGCAGCGCCTCCAGCTCGCTGGCCACGCGCGCCGCGGCCTGGGGCTTGGCCAGCGCGCGCGCCTTCTCGGCCATGGCCAGCAGCGTGGCCCGGTCCAGCGCGGCGAGTGCGTCGGCCAGGCGCTGCGGTGTCAGTTCGGCCTGCGGCAGGTGGATGGCCGCGCCCTGGGCCGCCATCCAGGCGGCGTTGTCGCGCTGGTGCGCCGTGGTGCCCAGCACCAGCGGCACCAGCAGCGCCGGCACGCCGGCGGCACATTGCTCGGCCACGGTGATGGCACCGGCGCGGCTGAGCATCAGGTCGCAGCGCGCCAGCTCGGCGGCCATGTCGTCGATGAAGGGGCGCAGCTCGATGGCCTGGCCGTCGACCACCAGCCCGGCGGCGTCGTAGGCCGCGGCCACCGCCGCGTGGTGGGCGTTGCCGGTCTGGTGCAGCACCTGCGGGCGGCGCTCGGCCGGCAGCAGCGCCAGCGCCTGCGGCAGGGCCTGGTTGATCGCCTGCGCGCCCAGGCTGCCGCCGACCACCAGCAGGCGCAGCGCTCCGCTGCGGCCGGCGTAGCGCTGCGCCGGCGCGGGCAGCGCCTCGATCTCGGTGCGCACCGGGTTGCCGGTGACCACGCCGTTCCTGGTGCGGCGCGCCGCTTCGCCGTCGAAGCCGAAGGCCACGCGGTCGGCCACCGGCAGCAGCGCGCGGTTGCTCAGCAGCAGCCCGGCGTCGGCGTTGACCAGCAGCAGCGGCTTGCCCAGCAGCGCCGCCATCATCCCGCCGGGGAAGCAGACATAGCCGCCCAGCCCGAGCACGGCATCGGCACGGCGGCGGCGCAGGATGGCCAGGCAGTCCCAGAAGGCCTTGAGCAGGCGCACGCCGCCGGTGAGCGCGCCCCAGGCGCCCTTGCCACGCACGCCGGCGAAGCCGATGGTGTCCAGCGGAATGCGCGGCTCGGCCGGCAGCAGCCGGTTCTCGATGCCATGCCGCGTGCCCAGCCAGCTGACGCTCCAGCCGCGCGCAAGCAGCTCGCGCGCCACCGCCAGCCCCGGGATCACGTGGCCGCCGGTGCCGGCGGCCATGACGACGCAGTGCGGCATCAGGGCCTGCCCCCCCGCATCAGCGCGCGATTCTCGATATCAACCCGGAACACGATCGCCAGCGCGACGAGGTTCATCAGGATCGCGCTGCCGCCGTAGCTCATCAGCGGCAGCGTCAGGCCCTTGGTCGGCAGCGCACCCAGGTTGACGCCCATGTTGATGAAGGCCTGGCCACCGAACCACAGACCTATGCCCTGGCAGGTGAGGCCGGCGAACACGCGGTCCAGCGCGATGGCCTGGCGGCCGATGTGGAACAGCCGCCGCGTGAGCCAGAAGAAGGCGACGATCACCGACGCGACGCCGAGCAGCCCGAGCTCCTCGCCGATCACCGCCAGCAGGAAGTCGGTGTGCGCCTCGGGCAGGTAGTGCAGCTTCTCGACGCTGGCGCCCAGGCCCTCGCCGAACCACGAGCCGCGGCCCAGCGCGATCAGCGAATGCGTCAGCTGGTAGCCCTTGCCCTGCGCGTAGAGCGGGTTCCAGGGGTCCAGGTAGGCCAGGATGCGCTCGCGGCGCAGGTCGTCGAAGGCGATGATGGTCGCGAAGCTGGCCACCACCACCGCCGCCACCAGGAAGGACATGCGCGCGTTGACGCCGCCCAGGAACAGGATGCCCATCGCGATGAAGGCGATGACGATGAAGGCGCCCATGTCGGGCTGGCGCAGCAGCAGCAGGCCCACCACCGCCACCGCCACCACCATCGGCAGCACCTGGCGCCAGAAGTTCTCCTGCGAGTCCATGCGCCGCACCATGTAGCCGGCGGCGTACATCGCGATGGCCAGCTTGGCCAGCTCGCTGGGCTGGAAGTTCATCACCCCCAGCGGGATCCAGCGCCGCGCGTTGTTGACCACCTTGCCGACGAAGGGCAGCAGCACCAGCACCAGCAGCACCAGGGTCAGCACGAACACCCAGGGCGCCAGCTTCTCCCAGACGGCGAGCGGGATCTTCACCGCCACCGCCGCCGCCAGCGCGCCGATGCACAGCGCGAACAGGTGGCGCTGCACGAACCAGGTCTGCGAGTAGGCGCTGAACTTGGGGTTGTCGGGCAGCGCGATCGACGCCGAATACACCATCACCGTGCCCAGCACCAGCAGCGCCAGCACCACCGCCAGCAGCGGCTGGTCGAAGGCGCTGAGGCGCACCGGCCGCGCACCGCCCACGGCGACGCCGTCGCGCACCGGCAGCGCGCCGGCGCCGTCATCGCGGCGGGGCCACAGGCGGCGGAGGGTGGTGGACAGCGGCATCAGAGCTGCCCTCGGTCGGCCGCCAGCGCAGAGATGGCCTCGGCAAAGCGCTGGCCGCGCTGCGCATAGCCGCTGAACATGTCCAGGCTGCTGCAGGCCGGGCTGAGCAGCACCGCGTCACCGGGCTGGGCCTGCGCGAAGCACCAGGCCACGGCGTCCTCCAGCGTGGCGTGGCGCTGGCGCGGCAGCGCGGGCAGCGCCTGCTGCAGCAACTCGTCGAGGATGGGCGCGTCGCGGCCGATCAGCGCCACGGCGCGCGCATGCTGGCGCAGCGGCTCCACCAGCGGCGCGAAGTCCTGGCCCTTGCCGTCGCCACCCAGGATCAGCACCTGGCGCGCCGGCGCGATGTCGGCCCCCAGCCCCGCCAGCGCGGCCACGGTGGCGCCCACGTTGGTGCCCTTGCTGTCGTCGTAGGCGGCGACGCCGGCGAGGTCGGCCAGCCACTGCAGGCGGTGCGGCTCGCCGCTGTACTCGCGCAGGCCGTGCAGCATGGGCGCCAGCGGGCAGCCGATGGCGCTGGCCAGCGCCAGCGCGGCCATCGCGTTGGCGGCGTTGTGGCGGCCGCGCAGGCGCATCGCGTCGGCGGGCATCAGGCGCTGCAGGTGGAAGAGCTGCGGCGGCGGCGCGGCGCCGCGACGGGGCCTGGCCGGCGGCTCGTCGTCGTCGGGCATGGCGCGCACCAGCCAGGCGATGCCGTTCTCCTCGACCAGGCCGAAGTCGCCGGCGGCGCGCGGCGCGGTCAGGCCGAAGCGCAGCACGGCACGGGCCGGGGCCGCGGGCTCGGCCTTCGTGGCCTTGCCCTTCTTCACCGCCGCGCTGGTCGCGGGGGCTTGGGGCTCGGCCGCCGGCAGCAGCGCCTCGACGACGGCGTCGTCGCGGTTGATCACGGCCAGGGTGCGCGCGCCGAACACCCGGCCCTTGGCGGCGGCGTAGTCGGCGAAGCAACCATGCCAGTCCAGGTGGTCCTGGGTGATGTTGAGCACCACGGCGGCGTCGGGCTCGAAGCTGCTCACGCCGAAGCCACCGCCCTCGAGCTGGAAGCTGGACAGCTCCAGCACCCAGACCTCGGGGCGTTCGTCCAGCGGCAACACCAGCGTCGCGGCCAGCGTGTCCAGCAGCGTGGGGCCGATGTTGCCGGCAGCCTGTGCACGGCGGCCGGCGCGCTGCACCAGCAGCGTGGTCAGCGCGGTGGTGGTGGTCTTGCCGTTGGTGCCGGTGATGGCCAGCAGCTGCGGCGCGTAGCCGTCGGCGGCGCGCTGGTCGGCCAGCGCGCGGGCGAACAGGTCCAGTTCGCCCCACACCGGCAGCGCGGCGGCGCGCGCCGCGGCCAGCAGCGGCGCGATGCGCGTGTCGTGCGGGCTCAGGCCGGGGCTCTTGAGCAGCATGTGCAGGCCCTCGGGCGGCGTGTCGCCCAAGGCCTCGCCGAGACGCAGGCTGACCTGCGGCAGCTCGGCGCGCAGCGCCGCGGCCTGTGGCGGCTGTTCGCGCGAATCCCACACGGTGACCTCGGCGCCCAGGCCCACGCACCAGCGCGCCATCGCCAGCCCCGAGTCGCCCAGGCCCAGCACCAGCACGCGGCGGCCGTCCAGCCAGCGCGGCGTGGCCGCGCTGGCGGCATGGGCCCCCGGCGCAATCGCCTCGTCCGGCAGGGTCTGGGCTGGCTGCTGCTGGTTCATGGACTTGTTCAGCGCAGCTTCAGGCTGGCCAGCCCGATCAGGCACAGCAGCATGGTGATGATCCAGAAGCGCACCACCACCTGGGTCTCGGTCCAGCCCTTCTTCTCGAAGTGGTGGTGCAGCGGCGCCATCAGGAAGATGCGCCGCCCCTCGCCGTACTTGCGCTTGGTGTACTTGAACCAGCCCACCTGGATCATCACGCTCAGTGCCTCGGCGACGAAGATGCCGCCCATGATCCCGAGCACGATCTCCTGGCGCGTGATGACGGCGATGGTGCCCAGCGCACCGCCCAGCGCCAGCGCGCCCACGTCGCCCATGAACACCTGCGCCGGGTTGGCGTTGAACCACAGGAAGGCCAGCCCGGCGCCGGCCAGCGCGGCGCAGAACACCAGCAGCTCGCCGGCGCCGGGGATGTGCGGGAACAGCAGGTAGCGCGAGTAGTCGGCGCGCCCCACCACGTAGGCAAACACGCCCAGCGCCGAGCCCACCATCACCACCGGCATGATCGCCAGGCCGTCGAGGCCGTCGGTGAAGTTGACGGCGTTGCTGGCCCCGACGATGACGAACCAGCTCAGCGCGATGAAGCCGAACACGCCCAGCGGGTAACTCACCGTCTTGAAGAAGGGCACCATCAGGTCGGCGCGCGGCGGCAGGTCGTTGCTGAAGCCGCTGGCCACCCAGCGCAGGAACAGCTCCAGCACGCGCAGGTTGCTGGTCTCGGCCACGCTGAAGGCCAGGTACAGCGCGGCGACCAGGCCGATCACCGACTGCCAGAAGAACTTCTCGCGGCTGCGCATGCCCTCGGGGTCCTTGTGCACCACCTTGCGCCAGTCGTCGACCCAGCCGATGGCGCCGTAGCCGAAGGTCACCAGCATCACCACCCAGACGAAGCGGTTGGTCCAGTCGAACCACAGCAGCGTGCTGACACCGATGCCGATCAGCACCAGCACGCCACCCATGGTGGGCGTGCCGCGCTTGCCCAGGTGGGCCTGCACCCCGTACTCGCGGATCGGCTGGCCGATCTTCATCTCGGTCAGGCGGCGGATCACCCAGGGCCCGAAGGCCAGGCCGATGAGCAGCGCCGTCATCGCCGCCAGCACGGCGCGGAAGGTCAGGAACTGGAAGACGCGCAGGAACCCGAGCTGCTCGGGGTACAGCGACATCAACCATTGCGAAAGGCTCAGCAGCATCGGCTCGGTTCTTTCATCCCGGCTGGCCGGCTGCGCGATCGCGCAGCGCCTGCACCACCCGTTCCATGCGCATGAAGCGCGATCCCTTGACCAGCAGCGAGGCCGCCGCCGGCCCCTGCGGCAAGGCGGCGAGCAGCGCGTCCATGCTGTCGAAGTGCCGGCCGGCGCCGGCATGGCGCATCAGCTCGCCCACGCCCCAGAAGGCCTCGATGCCGGCGGCACGCGCCGCCGCGCCCACCTCGGCGTGGAAGGCCGGGCCCAGCGCGCCGACCTCGCCCATGTCGCCCAGCAGCAGCCAGCGCGGGCCGGGCAGCGCCGCCAGCACGGCGATGGCGGCCAGCACCGAGTCGGGGTTGGCGTTGTAGCTGTCGTCGACCAGCGTGGCATCGGAACCCTGCCAGCGCAGCGGCTCGGCGGCCATGCGCCCGGTCACCGGGCGGAAGTCGGCCAGGCCGCGGGCCACCGCTTCCAGCGGCTCGCCGGCGGCCAGCGCCGCGGCGGCGGCCGCTGCCGCGTTGCGCAGGCTGTGGCGGCCGGGCTGCTGCAGCGTGGTGGCGACGTCGCCCTGCGGCGTGCGCAGCACGAGCCGCCAACGGGCCGCGGCGGCGTCCCAGTCGCCGGCGCCGGCGACATCGGGCGCGGCGGCGGGCGACTCGCCGTCCAGGCCGAAGCTGAGCACCCGGCGCGCACCCGCCCGTGCACGCCAGGCGGCGGCGAAGGCGTCGGCCGCGGGCAGCACCGCGACGCCGGCCACCGGCAGCGCGTCGAGCACGGCGCCGTTCTCCTGCGCCACGGCCGCCACGCCGGCCAGGAACTCCTGGTGCTCGCGCTGGGCGTTGGTGACCACCGCCACCGTCGGCGCAGCCAGCGCGGCCAGCAGCGCGATCTCGCCGGGGTGGTTCATGCCCAGCTCCAGCACCGCGCTGCGGTGCCAGGTGTTGTCGTCCTGGCGCAGGCGCAGCAGCGTGAGCGGCACGCCGATGTGGTTGTTGAGGTTGCCGGCGGTGGCCAGTGCGGCGTCGCCATGCGCGGCGCGCAGGATGGCGGCCAGCATCTGCGTCACCGTGGTCTTGCCGTTGCTGCCCACCACCGCCACCAGGGGCAGGCGCAGGCGCGCGCGCCAGGCCGCGGCCAGCTGCTGCAGCGCGGCCAGCGTGTCGGGCACCACCAGGGCGGGCAGGCCGGCCGGCAGCGCGGTGGCGCCCGCCTCGTCGACCAGCGCCGCGGCGGCGCCGGCGGCCAGGGCCTGCGGCAGGAAGCCGTGGCCATCGAAGCGCTCGCCACGCAGCGCGACGAACAGGTCGCCGGCGCGCAGCGTGCGCGTGTCGCTGTGCACGCGCGCAAAGGGCGTGCCCGCCTCGCCCAGCACGCGGGCGGCCATGCCGGCGCCGGCCAGCAGTGCCTGCGCCTGGGCCAGGGTCAGCATGGCCTTGTCCAGGGTCGGGCTCAATGCAGGCCTCCGTCGCGCAGGCGCAGCGCCGCCGTGGCCTCGGCCAGGTCGCTGAAGGGCAGGCGCTGGCCGGCCACCTCCTGGTAGTCCTCATGGCCCTTGCCGGCCAGCAGCACCAGGTCGCCGGGCGCGGCGCGGCGCACGGCGTCGCGGATAGCCTCGCGCCGGTCGGGGAACACGTCGACCTCGTCGTGCCCGCTGACGCCGGCCAGGATCTGGGCCAGGATCTGCCCCGGCGGCTCGCGCCGCGGGTTGTCGCTGGTCAGCACCACGTGGTCGGCGCCCTGGGCGGCCACCGCGCCCATCAGCGGGCGCTTGCTGGCGTCGCGGTCACCGCCGCAGCCGAACACGCACCACAGCCGGCCGCCGCGCGCCGCGGCCAGCGGGCGCAGCGCCAGCAGCGCCTTCTCCAGCGCGTCGGGCGTGTGCGCGTAGTCGACGACCACATCGACCTCGCGCCCGGCCACGCGCTGCAGCCGCCCTGGCACCGCGGTGACGGCACACAGCGCACGCGCCACCGCCGGCAGCGCCAGGCCCTGCGCGCGCAGCGCGCCGGCCACGCCGAGCAGGTTGTCGACGTTGTGGTCGCCCACCAGCGTGGTGTGCACGGTGGCGTGCTCGTCGCCTTCGGCCAGGCGGAAGGCCAGGCCGTCCTCGGCGTAGCGCAGGCCCAGGGCCTGCAGGCGCGCGGCGCGGCGGCGCGAGACCGTCCACAGCTGCGGCCCGCCGACCTGGCCGGCGAGTTCGTCGGCCAGTGCGGCGCCGCGCGGGTCGTCGACGTTGAGCACCGCGGCGTGCAGGCCCGGCCAGGCGAACAGCGCGCGCTTGGCCGCCCAGTAGGCGTCCATGCTGCCGTGGTAGTCGAGGTGGTCGCGGGTGAAGTTGGTGAACAGCGCGGTGTGGATGTGCAGCGCGGCCAGCCGGTGCTCGGCGATGCCGATCGAGCTGGCCTCGATGGCGCAGGCGGCGAAGCCGGCCTTGCGCAGACCGGACAGCGCCGCCTGCAGCGCCACCGGGTCGGGCGTGGTCAGGCCGGTGGGCACGATGGGCAGCGCGTCGGCGGGCCTGGCCACGCCGACATGCGGCGGCTCGTCCCCCGCCGCGATGCGCGGCGGTTCCCCAATCCCCAGCGTGCCCACCACCGCGCAGCGCCGGCCCAGCGCCGTCATCGCCTGCGCCATCCACCAGGCGCAGCTGGTCTTGCCGTTGGTGCCGGTGACGGCCAGCACCGGCAGTGCGCGCGAGGGATGGCCGAAGAAGGCCGCGGCCACGGCACCGGCGTCGCGGCGCAGCAGCGGCAGCGCGGCCACGCGCGGGTCGGCCAGCCACGGCGCGCCGGCAAACCCGTCCAGGCCCTCGGCCTGCACCAGCACCGCGGCGGCGCCGGCCTGCAGCGCGGCGGCCACGTGGCTGCGCGCGTCGTTGGCGGCGCCGGGCCAGGCCAGGAAGGCGTCGCCGCGCTCGATGCGGCGGCTGTCGCTGGCCAGCGTGCCACCTTCGGCCACGCACGCGCGCAGCCAGCGCGCGGCAGCATCGGGGTCGGCCAGCAGCGGGGGCAGGGCTTGCACCATCAGTAGCTCTCCACCTCGGCCACCGGCGGCACGCTGAACTGCGCCTTCACGTCCAGATCGGGCGCGACGCCCAGCGTGCGCAGCGTCTGCTGCACCACCTGGCTGAACACCGGCGCGGCCACGTCGCCGCCGTAGTACTGGCCCTTGCTGGGCTCGTCGACCATCACCGCGACGACGATGCGCGGATCGGACACCGGCGCCAGCCCGACGAACCAGCTGCGGTACTTGTTGGTGTACTGGCGGCCGACCTGCTTGCGCGCAGTGCCGGTCTTGCCGCCCACCGAGTAGCCCACCGCCATCGCCTTCGGGGCCGTGCCGCCGGGGCCGGCGGCGGCGCGCAGCATCTCGCGCACCTGCTGCGCCGTCTGCGCCGAGAACACGCGCTGGCCGCTGGCCGGCTCGTCGCGGCGCAGGATGGTCGCCGGGATCAGCTCGCCGTCGCGGGCGAACACCGTGTAGGCGCGCGCCAGCTGGAACAGGCTGGCCGACAGGCCGTAGCCGTAGCTCATCGTGGCCTTCTCGATCGGGCGCCAGCTCTTGTGCGGGCGCAGCCGGCCGGTGACGGCACCGGGGAAGTCGATCTGCGGCTTCTGGCCCAGGCCGATGGCGGTGTACATCTCCCACAGCTCGCGCTCGGGGATGGGCATGGCCAGCTTGACGGTGGCGACGTTGCTGCTCTTCTGGATCGCGGTGGCCACGTCGATCACGCCCAGCGGGTGGTGGTCGCTGATCGTCGAGCCGGTGATGCTGATGCGCCCCGGTGCGGTGTCGATCAGCGTGGCCGGGGTCACGCGGCGCTGCTCCAGCGCCAGCGCGGCGATGAACGGCTTCATCGTCGAGCCGGGCTCGAAGATGTCGGTCAGCGCGCGGTTGCGCAGCTGCTCGCCGCTGAGCTTCTCGCGCCGCGCCGGGTCGAAGCTGGGGTAGTTGGCCAGCGCCAGCACCTCGCCGCTGCGCGCGTCCAGCACCACCACGCTGCCGGCGCGCGCACCATGCTCGCGCACCGCGTCGCGCACGCGCTGGTAGGCGAAGAACTGCACCTTGGCGTCGACGGCCAGCATCACGTCGCGACCATGGCGCGGCTCGGCGGCGTCGCCGATCTCGTCGACGACGCGGCCCAGGCGGTCGCGCACCACGCTGCGCTGGCCACGCCGGCCCTGCAGCTGTGCCTGGAAGGCCAGCTCTATGCCCTCCTGGCCCTTGTCCTCGATGTCGGTGAAGCCGACCACATGCGCCGCGCTCTCGGCCTCGGCGTAGCGGCGGGCGAACTCGCGCACCTCGTGCAGGCCCCTGATCTTCAGCGCCTGCAGTTCGCGCCAGACGGCCTCGTCGAGGTGGCGGCGCAGCACCACGGTGCCGGTGGCGCCCTGCAGGCGCTCGTCCAGCTCGGCGGGCTTGAGGCCCAGCAGGCGCGCCATCTCGCGGCGCTGCTCGGGCGTGGCGGCGAACTGGCGCATGTCCACCTGCACCGAGGGCAGCGCCACGCTGGCCGCCAGCACCAGGCCGTTGCGGTCGACGATGCGACCGCGGCTGGCCGGCAGCGACTCCTTGTGCACGAAGCGCTTGTCGCCCTGGGCGCGGTAGAAGTCGGCGTGCAGCACCTGCACCCAGACGGCGCGCCCCAGCAGCACGGCGAAGCCCAGGGCCACGCAGGCCAGCAGCAGGCGCCCGCGCCAGGGCGGCGTCTTGCTCGCCAGCAGCGGGCTGCTGGCGAAGTTCAGCGCCCGCACCGGGCTGCTGCCGGCACGGCTCATGCGGGCACCTCCGCGCGGCGCGCGGCGCTCATCGCGGCGCCCCCGGCATGGCCACCGCCGACGCCGCGGCGTCGACCACATAGACGGTGAGTGCCGGCGTGGCCGGACGCATCTGCAGCCGTTCGCGCGCGGTCTTCTCGACCAGCAGGTTGGTCGACTGCGCGCGGCGCTCGGCGTCCAGGCGCTTGAACTCGGCCTCCAGCTGCTGTTCGCGCTCGCGCTCGCGGTCCAGCCCGGCATAGGCGCGGCGCCACTCGTAGCTGGTCTTGACCAGCGCCAGCGCGCTGGCCACCAGGGCCAGTGCCAGCAGCAGGTTGATGCGCGTCATGCACGCGCCCCCGGCTCGGCGTCGGCCCAGGCCACGGCCGTGCGCTGCGCCACGCGCAGCACCGCCGAGCGCGCGCGCGGGTTGGCGGCCACCTCGGTGGCCGAGGGCTTGATGCGGTCCAGCGCCTGCAGCCGCAGCGGCCGCGGCGGCGCCATGGGCGCGCGGCGGTCGACCACGTCGCGGCTCTCGCGGGCGATGAACTGCTTGACGATGCGGTCTTCCAGCGAGTGGAAGGCGATCACGGCCAGGCGTCCGTCGGTGGCCAGCAGGCGCAGCGCCGCGCTCAGCCCCTGAGCGAGGGCCTCGAGCTCGGCATTGACGTGAATCCGAAGAGCCTGAAACGTGCGCGTTGCAGGGTCCTGGCCCGCTTCGCGGGTGCGCACGACACCAGCCACGAGCGCGGCCAGCTCGCCGGTGCGGACAACGGGGTGCCCGCCCTCGCGGCGAGCCACAAGCGCCTTTGCAATCGGTACAGCAAACCGTTCTTCGCCGTAGTCACGTATCACCTCCGCGATCTGCCGCACGTCGGCACGGGCCAGGAAGTCGGCCGCCGTCTCGCCGCGCGTGGTGTCCATGCGCATGTCCAGCGGGGCATCGTGGCGGAAGCTGAAGCCGCGCGACGGGTCGTCGATCTGCGGCGAGCTCACGCCCAGGTCCAGCAGCACGCCCTGCACCTGCGCCACGCCGCGCGCGGCCAGCTCGTCGTGCATCCCGGCAAAGCTGGCGTGGATGGCGGTGAAGCGCGGGTCGGCGATGGTCGCCGCCTCGGCCAGCGCCTGCGGGTCGCGGTCGAAGGCGAACAGGCGGCCTGCCGGCGACAGCCGCGCCAGGACCGCGCGCGAGTGCCCGCCACGGCCGAAGGTGCCGTCGACGTAGGTGCCATCCGGGTCGGTCACCAGGGCCGCGACGGCCTCGGCGAGCAGGACGGGCACATGGGACCATGCCGCCGCGCCGTTCACCGGATGACCAGGTTGCGCAGCGCTTCGGGGCGGCCCGCGGCGAGGGCCTCGGCCTCGCGCTGCTCGTAGCGGGCGATGTCCCACAATTCGAAGTTCGGGCCCACACCCATGAACTTCACCTTGTCCTCCAGCCCCGCCCAGGCGCGCAGCTCGGGCGGAATGAGCACGCGCGCCGCGCTGTCGATCTCCAGGTCGGTGGCGCTGCCGATCAGGAAGCGGCGCCAGGCGTCGTGTTCGCTGGGCAGCGCCAAGGCACTGGCCTCGACCTGCTCCCACACCGGCATCGGGTACAGCGACAGGCAGCCGTCGGGGTTCTTGGCCACCATCAGCTGGCCGGCGCAGAGTTCGCCGAGCATGTCGCGCCAACGGGCGGGCACGGTGATGCGCCCCTTCCCGTCCAGCGACAGCACCGGACCCCCACGAAAGACCATCAGAGACACCCAAACCCACTAATCCACACGATTCCCCACTTTAAGCGCGAAGCCGTTGCCGGTCAACGTCCGCGTGCAGAAAAATTCAATCAAATCAAGCACTTACACGCCGCTCTGAAGGTCGCATCGCGGACGGAAAAGTCGTTCAAAAAGAACCACTTGCCGGCGTCACTGAAAGTGCTTTGTTAGCTGCCACCCACGCCGCCGAACCCCTTGATCAACGACAACGACCCGCTGTGGAAGCTGCGCCATGCGCTGGCCGGGCTGGCGCTGGCGCTGGCGCTCTCGGTGCCGCTGGCGGCCTGGCTGGGTGCCACGCTGGCCGATCTGTGGGGCGACAGCTACGGCCGCCGGGTGGCGGTGTACGCGCTGCTGCTGGCCCATGTGGTGGCCGGCACGGTGCTGCTGTTCGTGAAGGTGGCGCGCCACGAGACGCGGCCGCTCACAGGCGGCCGCCTGCTGCTGTGGCTGGCCAGCCTGTGGCTGTGGCCGCTGCTGCTGCTGGCGCGGCGCCGCGGCGGGGCGGCGGCCGCGGGAACGCCCCCGCCCGCGCCTCCCGGCGACGGCGGCTAGGCCGACACGCGCCTCAGTTGGACTGCAGGATGCGGCGCCCGCCCGCGGCCTGCAGCGGCCGCGCGTTCATCGGGTAGATGCGCGCGAACAGCTCGATCTGGTCGGCCGCCACCGGCACCGGGTGGCGCATCACCACCCACTGCACGCCCTCGCTGCACGGCGGCGTGGTCAACGAACCCATGTAGTGGTAGTAGCCGCGGTCGGCGGGCAGCAGGCTTTCCAGGTCGATGGCCTGGTAGGCCGCGCGCTCCTGGTGCTTCTCCAGCGGCAGGCTGTTCCACACCATCTGCACCGCCGGGTGCGCCGGGCCGCGCTCCAGCAGCAGCGCCACCACGGCGAGCCTGCCCTCGGCGTCCTTGTGCACCAGGTGCAGCGACATCTCGAACTGGCGGCCGTCGATGCGCTCCTCGCTGGGGCGGTGGAAGTGCAGCTGCTGCAGCTCGTAGCGCCGGCCGTCGAGCTCGACGAAGTTGCCCGCGGCGATGCGCGCCTGCACGGTGTGGCCGTTGTCGACCACCCAGAACGGGCTCACGCGGTAGGCGAAGCGCACCGGCGCCAGGTCCACCGAGAAGCCGCCGCGGATGTCGATGGGGCTTTGCCGCTGGCCCTTGCCGCACAGCGCGAAGTCGGCCCTGAGGCCGCCCCACTCGTGGGGGCCGCCGACGCCGGCGTACGCCCAGTCGTGGGCGGCAGCGGCCGGCTTCTTCGCCGGCGCCGCGGCGGCCGGGCGCACGGCCGCCTTGGCCGGCGGGGCGGACTCGGCCTTGCCGGTGACCTGCAGGTCGTGCGCGCCGGGCTTGGCCAGCGCGCGTGGCGAGCTCAGGCGCTCGGCCAGGCGCTGGCGCAGCGCCTCCATGCTGTCGTCGCCGAAGTCGGCCGGCGCCGCCGGCGGCTCGGCGGTGCTGGACTTGGCCGCCACCGGCTTGGCCTTGCTGGTCACGGCGCTCTTGCCCTGCGGCTCGCCGGCGCTCAGCGGGCCCGCGGCAAGGGCCAGCAGCAAGGCAAGGCACCAGCCCTGCGGCTGCAGTGCGGCGGACACGCGGGACGGGGCTTGGCGGCTCATGGTGACGGCTCCTCGCCGTCTCTTCGGCCGCCGCGGCCGCCAACTTGAGCCCGGGGCGGTGGGCACCGGCTCAGCCGGCGCCGCCTTCGGCGGGCAGCTCCAGCCGCGGCCGCACCCAGGCCCAGGCCAGGCCACCCACCGCCATCAGCAGCAGCGAGGTGAGGGCCAGCGCCAGCGTGGAGTGCATCACCAGCGGCACCAGCGCGCCGGCCACCAGCGCGTTGGCGCCGCTGCCCAGGCTGGCCTGCACCGACGAGGCCATGCCCCGCCGCTGCGGGAACTGGTCCAGCGCCAGCAGCGTCACCACCGGCACCTGCAGCGACCAGCCGAAGGCGAACACCGCCACCGGCAGGATGGCCCAGGCCGGGTGCGGCGGCAGCAGCGCGTTGAGCGCGACGTTGACCACCGCCACCACCGCCATCACCGCCATGCCCCAGCGGATCTGCTGCTGCGGCGCGACGCGCCCGGCCAGCCGCCCCGACAGCCAGGCGCCGCCCATGATGCCGGCGATGGTCAGCACGAAGAACCAGAAGAACTGCTGCGGCGCCAGCTGCAGGTGGCGGCCCAGGAACACCGGCGCCGCCAGCACGTACAGGAACATGCCGTTGAAGGGGATGCCGCTGGCCAGCACCAGGGCCATGAAGCGCCGGTTGCGCACCAGCTGGCCGTAGGCGCGCAGCAGCGGCACCGGGTGGAAGGCGTGGCGCTGGCTCGCGTGCAGCGACTCGGGCAGCCAGCGCCAGTTGGCCAGCGTCAGCGCCAGGCCCAGCGCCGCCAGCAGCCAGAAGATGGCGTGCCAGTCGGCATGCACGTAGAGGTAGCCGCCGAACAGCGGCGCCACTGCCGGCGCCACGCCGAAGTAGATCGTCACCTGCGACATCACCCGCTGCGCCTCGGACGGCGGGAACAGGTCGCGGATGATGGCGCGCGAGATCACGATGCCGGCGCCGGCCGACACGCCCTGCAGCGCGCGGAAGGCCACCAGCTGGCCGATGGTCTGCGCCAGCGCGCAGCCCACCGAGGCCAGCGTGAACAGCGCCAGCCCGGCCAGCACCACCGGGCGCCGGCCCAGGCTGTCGGAGATCGCGCCGTGGAACAGGTTGGCCAGCGCAAAGCCCAGCAGGTAGGCCGACAGCGTCTGCTGCATCTGCACCGGCGTGGCCGCCAGCGTGCGCGCGATGCCGTCGAAGGCCGGCAGGTAGGTGTCGACGGCGAAGGGGCCGATCATGCCCAGGCCGGCGAGCAGCAGCGCCAGCGTCCAGCGCGGGCCGCGCCAGAGCGTGGCGGCTTCGGGATGCATCGTGGGGAGCAGGGAAGGCAAGGGCCCGGGACGGGCGGGGCGCCGGGCGAGGTCTTGTCGGGGTTCTCGGCGCGCAGGGTGACCCCAAGTGTAGGAGGGTCGTTGCCGCCGGTGCTTGAATGGGACGATGAACCCGCGTCGCCGCGTCGTCGCCACCGCGCTGCTGGCCACTCCCTCGGCCTGGCTGGCGGCCCCGGCGCTGGCCTCGTCGCGCCGCGCGCTGGCCGGCATGACCGACGGCCCCTTCTACCCGCCGCGCGCCTGGCGCGACGCACTGCGTGCCGACTGGGACGCCGATCTCACCGAGACCCGGCAACCCGACGGCCGCACGCTGCGCGCCCAGGGCGAGCACCTGGACCTGGCTCTGGCGGTGGTGGACGTGAACGGGCGCATCGTCGACGCCGCCGACGTCGAGATCTGGCAATGCGACGCGCTGCGCCACTACCACCACCCGGACACGACGGCGCGGCCCGGCGCGCACGACCCCGGCTTCCAGGGCTTCGGCGCGCTGCGCGCCGACGCGCGCGGCCGGGCGCGCCTGCGCACCATCCGCCCCGTGCCCTACCCGGGGCGCACGCCGCACATCCACGTCAAGGTCCGCCACCCGGCCTTCGGCGAGTGGACCGGCCAGCTGTTCGTCGCCGGTGACCCCGGCAACGAACGCGACTTCCTGTGGCGCCACCTGGCCCCGGCCGACCGCGAGCCGCTGGCCATGCGCCTGCTGCCGCTGCAGCCCGAGCGCGAAGCCGGCTTGCGCTGGCGGTCCGAGCATCGGCTGGTGATGCCGGCCTGACCGGGCACGCTGCGCCCCCCGCGAGCGGCGGGCGCTGGAGAAGTGTGAAGCAGGCCGATAGGCCGGATTCTGTGCACCGCCCGCCTCTCGGCGAACGGTGTGACCGCCATTCGTCTGGGCCGGGGGTCGCCCACCCGGCTCGGTGCCACCTACCCGCCGGCTCCGCGAGCCACGTCAACGCCGGCCTACTGGGTGTTGCTGCGCGTAGAGATTGCCCGTTTCACCCGTTGCAGGGCTTGGCCCTGCAACGGGTGGCTGCTCGGTCGCGGCTGACGCCGCGGCCGGTCGGCTTGCGCCTCCCGGCTGCCGGCTTTCGCCGGCACCTCGCAGAACACCCGCGCAGGACCCCGCAACGACTCGTCTCTGTTGCTCTGATCCTCACCTCGCGGTGGACAGCCGTTGGCTGCTACGCTGCTCTGTGCAGTCCGGACCTTCCTCCAGTGCCGTCTTTCGACGCCCGCACCAGCGGCGGTCTGGCCTGCTTCACGGGGCCGATTATCGGCCCACGCCTGATCCTTGCGGCTGACGCGGGCCATGGCCCGTCGCGGCCAGCATGCTGGCTCCATCGGGCGATTCGCCGCGCCGCCTCGCCGCCCACACTGGCGACCAGCCTGGTCCCCGCCGTGCGCCCGCCCGGCGCCGTCGTGGGGCCCCGGGGCTCAACCGCCATCGCATCCCTCTCGAACCCCCATCGCCAGCGAGGATCCCCATGACCCCCCGTTCGCTACGCGCCGCGGCTGCCGCCACGGCCCTCGCCGCCGTCCTGTGCGCGCCCTTCGCCGCCCAGGCCGCCACCACCACCGTGCACTTCAGCCTGACCAGCACCTACGGCTCCACCGACTTCTACACACCGGGCACGGTGGGCAGCGGCTGGTTCACCTTCGACGACGCGCTCAAGCCCGCCAGCGGCACCGGCCAGGTCGGCAACCCGGTCAGCGGCCTGCCCACGCTGGACCTGCACTTCAGCTGGTTCGGCAGCACCTTCAGCGTGGCCAACGCCAGCATCGCCACGCTGCGCTTCGTCGACGGCCAGCTCAGCGACTGGTCGCTGGGCGGCAGCTACACGCCGCCGGTCTGCGGCTTCCAGCGCTACAGCTGCGTGCACAGCGCCGGGGCGCAGGCCGACTTCATCCTCAGCACCGCCGGCGGCTCGATGAACGACGGCGTGCACGCCGGCATCGGCTCGGGCCATGGCAACCTGCAGTGGGCGGTGGCGGCGCCGGTGCCCGAGCCGGCCTCGGCGGCGCTGCTGGGCCTGGGCCTGCTGGGCCTGGGCTGGAAGCGCCGCGCCGCGGCGCGCGCGCAGACGGCGCTGCGCCTGGCCGGGCGTTGAGCCCAGCCGCGGGCGGCGCTCAGATGGCCATGCGCGCGCGCACGCCGTCGGCGATCATCCGCCGCCCCTCGCCCTGCATCACCACCTCGCCACGCTCCATCACCAGGTAGCGGTCGGCCAGCTCGGCGGCGAAGTCCACGTACTGCTCGACGAGCAGGATGGCCATCTCGCCGCGCTGCGCCAGCAGCCGGATCACGCGGCCTATGTCCTTGATGATGCTGGGCTGGATGCCCTCGGTGGGCTCGTCCAGCACCAGCAGCTTCGGGCCGGCGGCCAGCGCACGGGCGATGGCCAGCTGCTGCTGCTGGCCGCCCGAGAGGTCACCGCCGCGGCGCTGGCGCATCTGCGCCAGCACCGGGAACAGCTCGAACAGCTCGGCCGGGATGCGGCTGCCCCCGCGCAGCGGCGCCAGGCCCATGCGCAGGTTGTCCTCGACCGTGAGGCGGTTGAAGATCTCGCGCCCCTGCGGCACGTAGCCGATGCCGCGGCGCACGCGCTGCTGCGTGGCCTCGCGCGTGATGTCGGCGCCGGCCAGCACGATGCGCCCGCTGCGCGCCGGCACCACGCCCATCAGCGTGCGCAGCAGCGTGGTCTTGCCCACGCCGTTGCGGCCCAGGATCACCGTCACCTCGCCGCGCCGCGCCTGCAGCGACACGCCGCGCAGGATGTGGCTGCCGCCGTAGGCCTGGTGCAGGTCGTCGACCTGCAGCAACGCCGTGTCGGCTGCGGCGGGCCCGGGGCCGGGCGTGGGCGCGGTGGCGGCAAAGGCGGTGGAACTCATGGCCGACCTCTTGCTGCTGCGTTGACGAGATCGACGCGGCGCCCGCACGGCACGGCATCAGCCGAGCGACCACCGTGGAACCGGCTCTGCCGGGCCACTGGCGGTGCCCCCTGGGGGGAGGCTCCGAAGGCGCTTCGGGGGGGGCTCATCTTCCGAGGTAGACCTCGATCACGCGCTCGTCGGCCTGCACCGTCGCGAGCGGGCCCTCGGCCAGCACGCTGCCCTCGTGCAGCACCGTCACCTTCTTCCGCCCCTGGGTGAGCTGGGCGACGAAGTGCATGTCGTGCTCGACCACCACCAGCGAGTGCCGGCCCTCCAGCGACAGGAACAACTCGGCGGTGCGCTCGGTCTCCTCGTCGGTCATGCCGGCCACCGGCTCGTCCAGCAGCAGCAGCTGGGGGTCCTGCGCCAGCAGCATGCCGATCTCCAGCCACTGCTTCTGGCCGTGGCTGAGCAGGCCGGCCTCGCGCTGCGCCTCGCCGCGCAGCTGGATCAGCGTGAGCAGCTCGTCCAGCCGCGCCAGCTGCGCGCCGTTCAGCCGCGCCGTCAGCGCGGCGCGGGCGCGGCGGTCGGCGCGCAGCGCCAGCTCCAGGTTGTGCAGCACCGACAGCGGCTCGTACACCGTGGGCTTCTGGAACTTGCGGCCGATGCCGGCCTGGGCGATCTGCGGCTCGCTCAGGCGCAGCAGGTCGATGGTGCTGCCGAAGTGGCAGCGCCCGCTGTCGGGCCGGGTCTTGCCGGTGATGACGTCCATCATCGTCGTCTTGCCGGCGCCGTTGGGGCCGATGATGCAGCGCAGCTCGCCCACGTCGATGGCCAGCGACAGCTGGTTCAAGGCCTTGAAGCCGTCGAAGGAGACGCTGACCTCGTCCAGGTACAGCGCCACGCCATGCGTGAAGTCGGGCTCGGCGGCGCGGTGCGGCCGGCCCCAGCCGGCGGCGCGGCCGCCCGAGCCCCCGGCGGCCTGCGCCGCCCGGCGTGCCTCGTAGGCGGCGCGGCGGCGCGCGCCCTCTTCGAGCAGCTCGGGGGTCATGCGCCGCCCTTTGCCTTGCCGCGGCGCAGCTTCAGGAGCAGCCCGGCCAAGCCCCCCGGGCTGCGCAGCAGCCCGGCCAAGCCATTCGGCAGGAACAGCGTCACCGCGATGAACAGCGCGCCCAGGAAGTACAGCCAGAACTCGGGGAAGGCCTGGGTGAACCAGCTCTTGGCGCCGTTGACGAAGAAGGCGCCGAGGATGGGCCCCCACAGCGTGCCGCGCCCGCCCACCGCGGCCCAGATCGCGATCTCGATGCTGGCCGCCGGGCTCATCTCGCCGGGGTTGATGATGCCCACCTGCGGCACGTACAGCGCGCCGGCGATGCCGCACATCACCGCGCTCAGCGTCCAGATCGCCAGCTTGTAGGCCACCGGGTCGTAGCCGGTGAACATGACCCGGCTCTCGGCGTCGCGGATGGCCTGCAGCACGCGCCCGAAGCGGCTGTTGACCAGGGCCCGCGCCAGCAGGAAGAAGGCGATCAGCGTCGCCGCCGAGGCCATGCACAGCGCCACGCGCATGCCCGGCGTGGCCAGCGGCAGGCCCAGCAGGCGCTTGAAGTCGGTGAAGCCGTTGTTGCCGCCGAAGCCCGTCTCGTTGCGGAAGAACAGCAGCATCGCGGCGAAGGTCAGCGCCTGCGTGATGATCGAGAAGTACACGCCCTTGATGCGGCTGCGGAAGGCGAAGTAGCCGAACACGAAGGCCAGCACGCCGGGCACCGCCACCACCATCAGCGCCTGGAACAGGAAGCTGTCGCTGCCGGCCCAGTGCCAGGGGAAGGTCTTCCAGTCCAGGAAGACCATGAAGTCGGGCATGTCCATGCGGTACTGCCCGTCGCGGCCGATCTGGCGCATCAGGTACATGCCCATCATGTAGCCGCCCAGCGCGAAGAACAGGCCGTGGCCCAGCGACAGGATGCCGCAGTAGCCCCAGATCAGGTCCATCGCCAGCGCGCAGATGGCGTAGCACAGGATCTTGCCCAGCAGGCTGACGTGGAACTCGCTCAGGTGCAGCGGGTGCCCGGCCGGCAGCGCCAGGTGCGCCAGCGGCACGCCGACCAGCGCCACGCCGGCCAGCGCCAGCAGCAGCGCCCAGCCGCGTGTGCCCAGCAGCACGCCGCGCGAGAGCTGCAACGCCTGCAACGCAGACGCGTCGAGCGGCCGCCGCGGATCCGGCTTCGCCGGTCCGCTGGCGGCGCCCCCCTCGGGGGGGAGCGCCGGAGGCGCAACGGGGGGGGTCATGCTTCCGCCGAGCGGCCCTTCAGCGCGAACAGCCCCTGCGGCCGCTTCTGGATGAAGACCACGATGAACACCAGCACCGCGATCTTGGCCAGCACCGCGCCCGACCAGCCCTCGATCAGCTTGGTCAGCACGCCCAGGCCCAGCGCCGCGTAGACGGTGCCGGCCAGCTGGCCCACGCCGCCCAGCACCACCACCATGAAGGCGTCGACGATGTAGCCCTGACCCAGGTCGGGGCCCACGTTGCCCACCTGGCTGAGCGCGCAGCCGGCCAGGCCGGCCACGCCGGCGCCCAGCGCGAAGGCGCCGGTGTCCACGCGCGCCGTGTCCACGCCCACGCAGGCGGCCATGCGGCGGTTCTGCGTCACGCCGCGCACGAACAGCCCCAGCCGCGTGCGCGCGATCAGCAGCGCCATGCCCACCAGCACCGCGGCGGCAAAGGCCAGGATCGCCAGCCGGTTGTAGGGCAGCACCAGGTTCGGCAGCACCTGCAGGCCGCCCGACAACCAGGCCGGGTTCTCGACGGCCACGTTCTGCGCGCCGAACAGCGTGCGCACCGCCTGCATCAGGATCAGGCTGATGCCCCAGGTGGCCAGCAGCGTCTCCAGCGGCCGGCCGTAGAGCCAGCGGATCACGCCGCGCTCCAGCACCGCGCCCACCGCGGCGGCCACGATGAAGCTGGCCGGCACCGCCGCCAGCAGGTACCCGTCGAAGGCCTCCGGCCAGTGGCTGCGGAACAGGTTCTGCACCACGTAGGTGGCGTAGGCGCCGATCATCATCAGCTCGCCATGGGCCATGTTGATCACGCCCATCAGCCCGTAGGTGATGGCCAGCCCCAGCGCCACCAGCAGCAGGATGGAGCCCAGGCTGATGCCGCCGAACAGCGTGCCCAGGCGCTCGCCCCAGGCCAGCCGCGCCTGCACGCGGTCCAGCGCGTAGGTCAGCGCGCCGCGCACCTCGGCATCGGTCTCGGCCTCCAGGCGCTTGAGCAGCAGCGCACGGGTCGAGGGCTGCTCGCCGTCGGCCAGCAGCCGGGCCGCGGCCAGGCGCCGCGCGCGGTCGGGGCTGGCCACGCCGATGGTGGCGCGCATCAGCGCCAGCTGGCGCTTCAGCGCGGGGTCGGTCTCGGCGGCATGGGCGCGGTCCACCAACCCGCGCAGGCTGTCGTCGACCTGGTCGCGCAGCTCGGCGATGGCGGCGGCGCGGGTGGCGCGTTCGGGCGAGACCAGGCGCAGCGCCGCCAGCGCGCCTTCCAGTGCGCGGCGCACGCGGTTGTTGTTGATCACCTCCTCGGCGCCGGCGGGCAGCGCTGCCGGCGCGCCGCTGGCGGCATCGAACGCCGCCTCGCCGTCGACGATGAACACCCGGCTGCCGGCCACGCGCACCTGGTCGTCCAACAAGGCCTTCAGGACGGTCGGCAGGCGCGGGTCGTCGGCCTCCAGCGCCGTGGCCAGCGCGGCGATGCGTTCGTCGCTGTCGCCCTGGGCCAGGCGCAGCGCCAGCTCGGGCGTCAGCGCGCGGGCCGGCGGCGCGGCCAGCAGCGCCAGCAGCAGCGCCAGGCACAGGGCCAGAGCGCGCCAGGGCGCCGGGGCGGCGGGCGGCAGGGTGCGGGAGTCGGTCATGCGGGAGACAGGCGGAAACCAGGGGACAGGCACGCAGGCGCGCCGCGCCACCCTCCCGCGGGGGTGGTCGCGGCGCGCGCAGGCGTCACTTCATCGCGACGACGGGCTCGTCCTTCTTGCCCTTGTTCTCGGGGATGAAGGGGCTCCAGGGCTGGGCCTTGACCGGGCCCGGCGTCTTCCACACCACGTTGAACTGGCCGTCGGCCTTGATCTCGCCGATGAACACGCTCTTGTGCAGGTGGTGGTTCTTCTCGTCCATCTTGGACGTGATGCCCGAGGGCGCGGTGAAGGTCTGGCCGGCCATCGCCGCGATCACCTTGTCGGTGTCGGTGCTCTTGGCCTTGGTCACCGCCTGCGCCCACATGTGGAAGCCGATGTAGGTGGCCTCCATCGGGTCATTCGTGAGCGGCTTGTCCTTGTGGCCGGGGATGCCCTTGGCCTTGGCGTAGGCCGCCCACTTCTTGGTGAAGGCCTCGTTGGCCGGGCTCTTGATCGACATGAAGTAGTTCCAGGCCGCCAGGTGGCCCACCAGCGGCTTGGTGTCGACGCCGCGCAGCTCCTCCTCGCCCACCGAGAAGGCCACCACCGGCACGTCGGTGGCCTTCAGGCCCTGGTTGCCCAGCTCCTTGTAGAAGGGCACGTTGCTGTCGCCGTTGATGGTGCTGACCACCGCCGTCTTCTTGCCCTCGGCGGCGAACTTCTTGATCTTGGCGATGATGGTCTGGTAGTCGGCGTGGCCGAAGGGGGTGTACTCCTCCATGATGTCGGCGTCGGCCACGCCCTTGCTCTTGAGGAAGGCGCGCAGGATCTTGTTGGTGGTGCGCGGGTAGACGTAGTCGGTGCCCAGCAGCACCCAGCGCTTGGCCGCGCCGCCGTCCTTGCTCATCAGGTACTCCACCGCGGGAATGGCCTGCTGGTTGGGCGCCGCACCGGTGTAGAAGACGTTCTTGGAGAGCTCCTCGCCCTCGTACTGCACGGGGTAGAACAGCAGCGAGTTGGTCTGCTCGAACACCGGCAGCACGCTCTTGCGCGAGACGCTGGTCCAGCAGCCGAACACCGCGGCCACCTTGTCCTGGGTGATCAGCTGCTTGGCCTTCTCGGCGAACAGCGGCCAGTTCGACGCCGGGTCGACGACCACCGGCTCGAGCTTCTTCCCGAGCAGGCCGCCCTTGGCGTTGATCTCGTCGATGGCCATCAGCACGGTGTCCTTGAGCACCGTCTCCGAGATCGCCATCGTGCCCGACAGCGAGTGCAGCACGCCGACCTTGATGGTGCCCTGGGCCAGCGCCAGCGGCGTGGCGGCGAGCGCGGCGGCGGCCAGCGCGACGGTGCCGAGTTGGCGGCGGGTGGGGTTTTGCAGCTTCATGACGGACTTCACTCCTGTTCGTTCGCGAGGTGGCGGGAGGCGCTTGCGACCCCGGGCCGGCGGCGCGCCGGCGGCTTCCGTGCCGGTGCACCGGCCAACCCAGGGCCATGCGGGCCAGCTTAGGGACGGCGCCCCGTCGGCCCAATACGCCACCTGGCGTAGCCGGGCGCCGGCGGCGCCTCGGGATCGCCCCCCTGGCACGCGCGCCCCTCCTCGGTGCACACTCGCGCCCAGGCGGCTGGTCGCCGGAGGTGTGAATGCCCAGGGAGCGTGTACCGCTGTCGGAGCTCCAGGGGGTGATTCAGGTCGGAGCGCCCCTGAGCTTCAGCGTCTTCGACGCGTTGGGCCGTCTGCTGCTGGCCAACGGCCAGACGATCGCCAACGAATCCCAGCTGGCCACGCTGCGTGAACGCGGCGCCTGGATCGAGCCGGCGGCGGCCGATCAGGCACGCGCGGCGGCCGAGGCGGCCGCCCGCGGCGGACCGACCTACACCACGGCCAAGCGGCAGCCGACGCTGTTCGACGAGTGGGAGCAGCAGGTCTGGCTGCTCGAGGCGCAGCTGCGAGCGCTGCGCCAGGGCAAGGCCAGTGCCGAGGGGCTGGCCATGCTGGCCGATTGTTTCGGCCAGCTGGTCGACCGCGACGCCGACGTCGCGCTGTTCATGGCCCTGCGCCCCAGCGACGCCCGGCGCGCGCTGTACCCGCTGCTGCACGCCGTGCACAGCGCGATGCTGGTGCAGCTGGCGGCGCGCGCGCTGGGCTGGGCCGACGACGCCCGCCAGGCCAGCGTGGCTGCGGCGCTGACCATGAACGTCGCGATCACCGAGCTGCAGGCACAGATGGCCGAGCAGACGGAGCCGCCCACCAGCAAGCAGATGGCGCAGATCCGCGCCCACCCGCATGCCGCCGAGTCGCTGCTGCGCGCCGCCGGCGTGGCCGACGAGCTGTGGCTGCAGGCGGTGCGCCAGCACCACGAGCGCGATGGCGGAGACGGCTACCCCGAGGGCCTGGCGGCGCCTTCGGCAGAGGCCAGGCTGCTGCGCATCGCCGACGTGTACATGTCCAAGCTCAGCCAGCGCGCCTTCCGCGCCGCGCTCAGCCCGCAGGCGGCAGCGCGCCAGCTGCTGGAGCAGGAGCGCGACCGCAAGCTGTCGCTGCCCATCCTGAAGCTGCTGGGCGTGCACCCGCCGGGCTGCTGGGTGCGCCTGGCCAGTGGCGAGATCGGCGTGGTGGCGCGGCGCGCGGTGCCTGGCGGCCATGGCCTGATCGTCGCGACCATGACCGACGCCCAGGGCCGTCCGACGGCGGCCACGCAGCGGCGCGACACCATGGTCGATCCGGCCCACGCGGTCGCCGGCCTGCTCAGCGACAAGCCGCCGCTGGCACGGGTGATGCCCGAACGCGTCTACGGCCTGCTGTAGCGCACGGCCCAGGGGCGCCGCAGGTGCGGGCCAGCCGCCTGCCGGCTAGGGCCTGTTAACGCTATGCGAGGGCTCGCGCCGCACCCTGGCGGGCCGCAGGGCTAGGCGCGAGCGAGGCGGTGTGCCTTCGGCACACAACGAGTGAGCAACAACGCCCTGCGGCCCGCCAGGGTGCGGCCCGAAGGGTGATCTCAGCAAACAGCGGCCAGCGGTGTTGCGCGGCTTGCGCAGGCGTCCAGCCTGCGCAGCGCCGCACGCCTTGCTGGCCGCTGTTTGCTGAGTCACGCGAGTCCACGCATAGCGTTAACAGGCCCTAGCCCGGGTTCAGCTCGCGCACCCGCTGCGTCGCCACGCCGGCGGCGGCGGTGCGCGTCTCCACGCCCAGCTTCTCGTAGACGCGCTCCAGGTGCTTCTTCACCGTGGCCGGGCTGGCGCCCAGGATGTCGCCGATGTCGCGGTTGGTCTTGCCCTGCACCACCCAGTACAGCACCTCGCTCTCGCGCTGCGTCAGGCCCAGCGTGCGCACCATCGCGTCGATGGTGGCGGCGTCGTCGACCTCGCGCAGCACCACCAGCCAGTCGTCGTCGGGCGTGCGGCCCTGCAGCGTGCACACCAGCTGGGTGTCGCCGCCACCGGGCGCGGCGCGCTCGCGCACCAGCGGCCGCAGCTCGGCGCCCTGCGCGGCCCCTGCCTGCGCGACCGGCGCCAGCCACTGCAGCAAGGCCCCGGGCACGGCGTCGGGCACGGCATCGGGCTCGCCGCCGAAGTAGCGCGGCAACCAGCGCCGCGCCAGCGCCGTCTGCCACACCAGCCGCGGCGCAGGCGCCAGGCGCAGCGCGATGGTGGCGTGGCCGTAGGCGTCCAGCGCGTTGCGCGCCGCACGCGCCTGGCGCGCCGCGGCGCGGTGCGCGGCGATGCGCGCCAGCACCTCGGGCGGGCGCAGCGGCTTGGTCACGTAGTCGGTGCCGCCGGCGTCGAAGGCCGCCAGCACATGCTCGGTGTCGGTCAGGCCGGTCATGAAGACGATGGGGATGTGCGCCGTCTCGGGCCCGGCGCGCAGGCGGCGCGCCACCTCGAAGCCGTCCAGCCCGGGCATCACCGCGTCGAGCAGCACCACATCGGGGTCGGCCTGCGCCGCGCGCCTGAGCGCCGCCATGCCGTCGGTGGCCACCAGCACGGTGTAGCCGGCGGCGTCCAGCGCGTCGTGCAGCATGGCCAGGTTGTCGGGCTGGTCGTCGACGATCAGCACGACGCCGGCGCTGTCGGCTTCGCGCAGCGCAGTGGCCGGGTGCGGGTGTACGCGCCCGGTCATGGCGCCGCCTCGCCGGGGGCAGCGGCGGCGTGCAGCGCCGCGTCCACGCGCGCCAGGGCGCGGTCGAACTGGAAGGCCGCGGCCTGGCTGCGCAGCGGCGCAAGCCAGGCCGCGGCCTGCGGGTGCGCGGCGGCCAGCGCGTCCAGCTCGCGCTGCACGCCCCGCGGCCAGCCCAGCTGCAGCGCGTCGCGCAGGGCACGCAGCGCCGGCGCCGGGGGGGCCACCAGGTCCGCGGGGGCGGGCGGCGGCTCGGGCGGCGCCAGCGGCGGCGCCGTCCAGCTCAGGGCCAGGCGCCGGCCCAGCCAGTCCAGCAGCTCGTCGAAGCGCAGCGGCTTGGTGATGAAGTCGGCCGGCGTGATGCCCACGTCGTTGTCCAGCCCCTTGTCGAAGGCGTTGGCCGAGACCACCGCCACCGGCGCGTCGCTCAGGCCCTGGCGGCGGATCTGGCGGATCGTCTCCCAGCCGTCGATGCCGGGCATGGCCAGGTCCATCAGCACCGCGTCCACCGGCATCTCGTGCAGCAGCGCCAGTGCCGCATGGCCCGACGCAGCGGTGCAGACCTCGAAGCCGCAGCCCTCCAGCCGGCGCGCCAGCAGCTGGCGGTCGACCTCCTCGTTGTCCACCACCAGCACGCGGCGGCGCGGGCCGGCATAGCCGCCGCGGGCCCCGCGCGGCGCCTCGGCCGGCTCGCCGGCCAGCACCGGCAGGAACAGGCGGATGCGGAAGCTGGTGCCGCGCGACGCCGGCTCGCCGGCGGCCTGCGCCTGCGCCGCGGTGCGCGAGCTCACGCTCATCTCGCCGCCCATCAGCTGCGTCAGCATGCGTGCGATGGTCAGGCCCAGGCCGCTGCCGCCGCCACCCCCTTCGCCACGCGCGAAGGGCTCGAACACGCGCTCCAGCTCGTCGGGGGCGATGCCGGGCCCGGTGTCGTTGATCTCGAAGCTGGCCATCTCGCGGCGGTGGCGCACGCGCAGCGTCACGCCGCCCTCGGCGGTGAACTTCACCGCGTTGCCCAGCAGGTTGATCAGGATCTGCGCCAGCCGCCGCTCGTCGGCGCGCACCAGCGCCGGCAGCGGGCCGATGTCGGCCTCGAAGCGCAGGCCCTTGTGCGCCGCCTGCAGCTCGAACATCTGCGCCACCTGCGTCAGCAGCTGCGGCAGCGCCACGGCGCGCGGCTCCAGCGCCAGCTTGCCGGCCTCGATGCGCGCCAGGTCCAGCGTGCCCTCGACCAGGCTCAGCAGGTGCTCGCCGCCGCGGCGGATCACGCCCACCGCCTGGCGGCGCTGCGGCGGCAGCGTGGGGTCCTCGTCGAGCAGCTGCGCGTAGCCCAGGATGCTGTTGAGCGGCGTGCGCAGCTCGTGGCTGACGGCCGAGATGTAGCGCGACTTGGCCTGGTTGGCCGCCTCGGCGGCGGCGCGCGCGGCGTCGGCCAGCTCGCGCGCCGCGTCGGCGGCCTGGCGCGCGCGCTGCAGCTGCTCGTCGGTGCGGCGGTGGTTGTGGATCTCGCGCACCAGGGCCTCGGTCTGGCGGTTGCTCTCCTCCTGCGCCACGCGGCGGCTGACCTGGGCCAGCACCCCCCACCAGCCGAACACCGCCAGCAGCACCAGCAGCGCGAAGAAGGTCTTCAGGTAGGCGCCGCGCAGCGCCGCGGCGGTGGCGGCGCCGGCCGCCGGCGAGGTGGCGGCGTCGTGCGCGTCGGCCAGGTACAGCCCGCCCAGCAGCGCCGCCAGCGCCGGCACCAGCACCGCCATCAGCCCCAGGTACTGGGCCAGGCCGGTGTCCAGCCGCGGCCCCCAGCGCCGCGGCAGCAGCGCGCGCAGCGCGCCGCGCAGCTGCTCGGCGGCGCGCGCCGTGGGCGGCTTGCACAGGTCGTGGCAGCGTGCGTCCAGGCTGCAGCACAGGCTGCAGATGGTGTCGCCGTAGGCCGGGCAATGCACCACGTCGGGCGCCTCGTAGTCGCGCTCGCAGATCGTGCAGCGCTGCGTGGCCTGGCGCAGCCGCGTGGCCAGCGGCGCGCCTTCGTCGGCCCTGTCGGGTGCGTGCCCGGCCGCCTGTCCAGCGGCGATCTGCGCCAGCGCCGGCAGCCGCCGCTTGCGCAGCGCCAAGGCGATGGCCGGCGCGGCGACGAAGGCCAGCCCCATCGCCAGCAGCGCCGACCAGGCCTGCGCCACCGGCCCGAAGGCGCCCAGGTGCGCCGCCACGCCCAGCGTCGAGGCCAGCGCCGTGGCGCCCAGGCCCACCGCGTCCAGGTCGGGCAGGCGCGCGCGGCGGAACTCCACGCCGCGCGGGCTCCAGCCCAGCGGCTTGTTGACCACCAGGTCGGCCACCACCGCGGCGAGCCAGCTGATGGCGACGTTGGCGTACAGCGCCAGCACGCCGCCGATCACGCCGAACACCTCCAGCTCCATCAGCAGCAGCGCGATGGCGATGTTGAACACCATCCACACCACGCGGCCCGGGTGGCTGTGCGTCAGCCGCGCGAAGAAGTTGCTCCAGGCCAGGCTGCCGGCGTAGGCGTTGGTGACGTTGATCTTGAGCTGCGAGACGATGACGAACAGCGCCGTGGCCGCCACCGCCCAGCCGCCGGCGGGCAGCAGCAGCTCGTAGGCGGCCAGGTACATGCGGTTGGGGTCGACGGCGCGCTCGGGCGCCACCCCCGCCTGCAGCACCCCCACCGCCAGCAGCATGCCGCCGAGCATCTTGGCCATGCCCGGCAGCACCCAGCCCGGGCCGCCCAGCAGCACCGCGCCCCACCAGCGCCAGCGGTTGGCGGCGCGCCGCGGCGGCATGAAGCGCAGGTAGTCGGCCTGCTCGCCCATCTGCGTGACCAATGCCAGCGCCACCGTCAGCGCGGCGCCGAAGCGCAGCGGGTCGAAGCCGCCGCCGCCGCCGTCCAGCCCGGCATGCACGCGCAGCGCCTGCACCAGGCCGGGGTCGTGGTGGAACACCGCCGCATAGGGCAGCAGCAGCAGCAGCAGCCACAGCGGCTGCGTCCACGCCTGCATGCGCGCGATGGCGGTGATGCCGTGGGTGGCCAGCGGCACCACCACCGCGGCGCAGATCAGGTAGCCCCAGGCCGGCGGGATGCCGAAGGCCAGCTCCAGCGCATAGGCCATCACCGCCGCCTCGAGGGCGAAGAAGATGAAGGTGAAGCTGGCGTAGATCAGCGAGGTGAAGGTGCTGCCCAGGTAGCCGAAGCCGGCGCCGCGGGTCAGCAGGTCCATGTCCAGCCCATGCCGCGCCGCATGCACGCTGATCGGCAGGCCGATGGCGAAGATGATGGCGCCGGCGGCCAGCACCGCCAGGAAGGCGTTGACGAAGCCCACCTGCAGCAGCAGCGTGGCGCCCACCGCCTCCAGCACCAGGAACGAGGCGGCGCCGCCGAAGGCCGTGTGCGCCACGCGCCACTCGCCAAAGCGGCGGAAGCCATGCGGCGTGAAGCGCAGCGCGTAGTCCTCCAGCGTCTCGCTGGCCACCCAGGCGTTGTAGTCGCGGCGCAGCTTGACCACGCGCTGCTGCAGCGCCGGTGCGGCGGCGGGCAGGTCGGCGGCAGCGGTGGCGGATGGCGGGGCCATGCCCGGTGCCATGCAGCAAACGCGCCACCCCGGTGCATCCCGGGTTGGGTGGTGGCCGCACGCGGGCTAGCATGCTGGCACCCCGCTTGCACAAGAAGGCCGCATGGACCTGATGCCGAGAGCTCGGCCGGCCTTTGCGGCCGCACGCGCTAACTTTGGAGCGAAGCGACTTTGGACCTGACTCCGCGTGAAAAGGACAAGCTGCTGCTGTTCACCGCAGCGCTGCTGGCCGAGCGCCGCCGCGCCCGCGGGCTCAAGCTCAACCACCCCGAGGCGGTGGCGCTGATCAGCGCCGCCATCCTGGAGGGCGCGCGCGACGGCAAGACCGTGGCCCAGCTGATGAGCGAGGGCAAGCAGGTGCTGGGGCGCGACGACGTGATGGAGGGCGTGCCCGAGATGATCCCCGACATCCAGGTCGAGGCCACCTTCCCCGACGGCACCAAGCTGGTGACCGTGCACCAACCCATCGCCTGACCCCCCGCGAGCGCACCACGATGAAGCAGACCCTCGTTACCCTCCTGCTGGCCGCCGTGGCGCAGGCAGCGCTGGCCCATGGCGGCCATGGCGGCGCCGACGCCGGCCACTGGCACGCCAGCGACCTGTGGGGCCTGGCGGTGGCGGCGCTGGCCGCCGCCGCGCTGTGGGCCGCGCGGCGCAAGTGATGGCCAGCCAGGAGCGCCGCCCATGATCCCCGGCGAGATCCTCACCGACGGCCCCGACCACGAGTTGAACCCCGGCCGCCCGGTGTTGCGCCTGGTGGTGGCCAACAGCGGCGACCGGCCCATCCAGGTGGGCTCGCACTACCACTTCGCCGAGACCAACGCGGCGCTGCTGTTCGACCGCGTGGCCGCGCGCGGCCACCGGCTGCACATCGCCAGCGGCACCGCGGTGCGCTTCGAGCCCGGGCAGGAACGCACGGTGGAACTGGTGCCAATGGCCGGCAAGCGCCAGGCCTGGGGCTTCCGCGGCCTGATCAACGGCCCGCTCTGAGCGCGCCGGGCACAACAGGAACAACAGGACACCCGAACCGATGGCCACCCTGCCCCGCCGCGCCTACGCCGAGATGTACGGCCCCACCGTGGGCGACCGCGTGCGCCTGGCCGACACCGGCCTGTTCATCGAGGTGGAAGAAGACCGCACGCTGCGCGGCCGCCTGGGCTACGGCGAGGAGGTGAAGTTCGGCGGCGGCAAGACCATCCGCGACGGCATGGGCCAGGGCCAGGCCGTCAACGGCCCCGGCAAGCACGAGGCGCATGACCTGGTCATCACCAACGCGCTGATCCTGGACCACTGGGGCATCGTCAAGGCCGACATCGGCATCAAGGGCTGCCGCATCGCCGCCATCGGCAAGGCCGGCAACCCGGACACGCAGGACGGCGTCGACATCGTCATCGGCCCGGGCACCGAGATCCTGGCCGGCGAAGGGATGATCGTCACCGCCGGCGGCATCGACAGCCACATCCACTTCATCTGCCCGCAGCAGATCGACGAGGCGCTGGCCAGCGGCATCACCACCATGCTGGGCGGCGGCACCGGGCCGGCCACCGGCACCTTTGCCACCACCTGCACGCCGGGGCCGGAGAACCTGCACCGCATGCTGATGGCGGCCGAGGCCTTCCCGATGAACCTCGGGTTCCTGGGCAAGGGCAACGCCAGCCGGCCCGAGGCGCTGAGCCAGCAAATTGCCGCCGGCGCCATCGGCCTGAAGCTGCACGAGGACTGGGGCAGCACGCCGTCGGCCATCGACAACTGCCTGACCGTGGCCGAGGTGACCGACACCCAGGTCAGCCTGCACAGCGACACGCTGAACGAGAGCGGCTTCGTCGAGGACACCATCGCCGCCACCGCCGGGCGCACGCTGTGCGCCTTCCACACCGAGGGCGCCGGCGGCGGCCATGCACCCGACATCCTGCGCGTGGTGGGCGAGGCCAACTTTCTGCCCAGCAGCACCAACCCCACCATGCCCTACACCGCCAACACGGTGGACGAGCACCTGGACATGCTGATGGTCTGCCACCACCTGGACGCGGGCATCGCCGAGGACCTGGCCTTTGCCGAGAGCCGCATCCGCCGCGAGACCATCGCCGCCGAGGACGTGCTGCACGACCTGGGCGCCATCAGCATGATGAGCAGCGACAGCCAGGCCATGGGCCGCGTGGGCGAGGTCATCCTGCGCACCTGGCAGACGGCGCACAAGATGAAGGGCCAGCGCGGCTGGCTGGCGCCGCCCGGGGGCACGCCCAAGGACGCCGTGCAGGGCCTGGCGCGCAACGACAACTTCCGCGCCAGGCGCTACGTGGCCAAGTACACCATCAACCCGGCCATCGCCAACGGGCTGGCGCACGAGGTGGGCAGCATCGAGGTGGGCAAGTGGGCCGACCTGGTGCTGTGGCGGCCGGCCTTCTTCGGCGTCAAGCCCAGCGTGGTGGTGAAGGGCGGCTTCATCGCCAGCGCGCTGATGGGCGACGCCAACGCCAGCATCCCCACGCCGCAGCCGGTGCACCACCGGCCGATGTTCGGCAGCTACGGCGGCGCGCTGGCCGCGGGTTGCCTCACCTTCGTCAGCCACACGGCGCAGCAGGCCGGCATCGCGCGCCAGCTGGGGCTGCGCAAGCGCGTGGCCGCGGTGCAGGGCTGCCGCGGCGTGAAGAAGGCCGACATGGTGCTGAACGGCTGGACGCCGAAGATGGAGATCGACGCCCAGACCTACCAGGTGCGCGCCAACGGCGAGCTGCTGGTCTGCGACCCGGCCACGGTGCTGCCGATGGCGCAGCGGTACTTTCTGTTCTGAGCGACGTTGCCCGCGGTGTGCGGGCAACTGTCAGGCTTGGGTGCGGGTGGCGCACAGCGGCCTGAACGCGAAAGCCGCCCTTTGCTGCGTTTCATTTGCAGGTCACGTCCCCCCCGCGTATACGCGACGCCCAGCTCCGCGCGAGTGGCGTCAGCTGTGCGTCTTCGTGGCCATGACGCTCGAAGTCGCATCTGCTCGCAATAATCTCGCCACCCGGCGAAACCCGCAGGAATCTTCTTGGCGGCAGCTTCACCGGCATCGGGGCGCTGCGTCATGTCGGATGCGGTGGCGTTCCCCTCGCGGAAGATCGCGCTCAGTTCGTGCCCTGGCCTGCTGAGCGGTTCTGCAATAGCCGGGATACTGGCTTGGGGCGGGTATGCGAGGGACAGGAGGAGCTGACGATGTTGCAGCGTGTGATTTCGATTAAGAATGTCGGGCGCTTCCGGGATTGCAACGCCAGCGGCGATGTCACGTTCCGGCGCTACACGCTGGTCTTTGCTGAGAACGCGCGCGGCAAGTCGACGCTTTGCGACATCCTGCGCTCCCTGTCCCGTAATGCACCGGACATCGTCATCGGTCGTGCCACGATCGGCGCGGCTCAGCCGCCTGCCATTCAGCTCCTGACCGCCAACGGCAACCTCGGTTTCCGCAACGGCGCGTGGAGCGCCACATTCCCCAAGATCCTCATCTTTGACGGCACCTACGTCAGAGAGAACATCTTTGCCGGCGATGTGGTCGGTACCGAGCACCGCCGCAACCTCTACCGCGTCATTATCGGCGCGCAAGGCGTCGCCCTCGCCACAGCGCTCGATGCTCTCGACGCACAGATCAGAGACAAGACGAGCGCGATTCGCAGCAACCGCGCTCAACTCCAGCGCTTCGTGCCGCAGGCCATGACGCCCGACGACTTCATCGCCCTTGCTCAAGACCCTGACGTTGAGCCCAAGATTGCGGCGAAGGAACGGGAGTTGCAGGCGGCGCGTCAGGCCGCGCAGCTGCAGCAAAAGGCGGGGCTTGCAGCTCTGACGATCCCCGTGTTCCCCGCCGCCTTTGCGGCGCTGCTTGCAAAGTCCTTTGCCAACGTCGCGGCTGACGCCGAGCGCCATGTCGGCGCACACATTGAGCGGCATCAGATGCATGCGCGCGGCGAGCCGTGGCTCACGGAAGGACTGGGCTTCATCGTTGACGACTCCTGCCCGTTCTGCGCGCAGCGAATCGACGCGGTTTCGCTCATTCAAGACTACAAAGCCTTCTTCAGCCGGGAGTACCACGCGCTGCGCGATGAAGTCACCGGCTTGAAGCGTCAGGTGGACACGGCCATCGGCGAGCGGACAGCAGCGGCACTCGAGCAGACCGCCACTCGGAATCTGGCTGCCGTTGAGTCATGGCGTCAGTTCTGCGAACTGGACGCGCCCGCCCTTCCCGAAGGCCAATCTGTCAATGACGCCCTTCGAGCGCTGCGCGACGCAGCGCAGGCCCTCCTAGAGCGAAAGGCCGGGACACCACTTGAGGCCGTTTCGCCTGACGATCAGTTCACAGCGGCGCTGGGTGCCTTCGAGGCCCTGCGCACGGCGCTCGAAGCCTACAACGTGGCCGTCGCCACGGCGAACGCAGTCATCGACGCGCGAAAGCGGCAGGCTCAGGCCGCGAATGTGCAAGATGTCGAGACTGCGCTCGCCGTTCTCAAAGCCGCGAAGGCGCGGTACACACAAGACGCCCAGGCTCTTTGCGAAACCGACAGGCGGCTTCAAGCGGAGAAGACTTCGCTCGAAGGCCGGAAGGCGGCAGCCAGGCAGCAACTTGATGTGCATACCCAGCAGGTCGTCACGCAGTACGGTCAGCGAATCAACTGGTACTTGGAACGCATCAATGCGAGCTTCCGAATCAGTACGCCCACGCACACCTATCGCGGCGGCACTCCCAGCACAACCTATCAGATCATCATCAACAACAGCCCGGTCGATCTTGGCGACCCCGATACGCCGCCCAACCGGCCGAGCTTTCGCAACACGTTAAGCGCGGGCGACCGGACGACGCTCGCGCTGGCCTTCTTCTTCGCTCAATTGGAGCAAGACCCCGCCCGCGCGCAGATGACGGTGGTCTTCGACGACCCGTTTGCCAGCATGGACGGATTTCGGCGGAGCCACACGGTCAGCCAAATCTTCCGGTGCGGCCAAAACTGTCAGCAGGTAGTTGTCTTCTCTCACGACCCTGGCTTTCTGCATCTTCTCTGGGAGAGGATTCCCCCGGCAGATCGCAAGTCCCTGACGTTGGCGCGCATCGGCGAGGAGAACACGACGATTGCCGAGTGGGACATTGAGCGCGCGATTCAGGCGCGATATCGAACAGATTGCGACACGCTCCAACGCTTCTTCGCCGACGGTGAGGGGGCGCCCCGAGATGTTGTTCAAAAGATCAGACCCGTGCTCGAAGCCTATTGCCGCAATCTCTATCCCGCTCAGTTCGACGATCAGGTGATGATGGGAGGCATCGTCACCGCCATCCGGAACGCGGGCGCGGCACACCCGCTGGCCAGTGTTGTAGATGACTTCGACGAGATCAACATTTACTGCCGTCGCTACCACCACGGCGACGATCCGAACGCAGCCATCGAGTATCTCGACGAAGCAGAACTAAAGGGCTACACGCAGCGCACGTTAAGGCTGGTGGGCTATCTGACCTAGCTGCGCTCCGTTGCCCAAGGCCTTTACGGGCTCGCATGTTGGCCTGCCGAACCGATCTTCCGACCGATGGCGGTCCTGACCCGGCGGGCAGCCCGGCCAGGCTTGGCCCGCCACGGGCACCGCTGCCCCAGCACCGGCCGCAGACGGCCGCCCATCCGGTGATCTGCAGTCACCCGCCGGACCGCAGCGCGCTGGCCGCGGCCAGGCAACGCGCTGCGCGGCGCCGGCTCAGGGCCTAAGGCCCTCAGCGCCGCTCCCGCGCCGTGACCCGGCTCTCCAGCGGCTGCACCTTGTAGTCGGGCACGATGCGGCAGCCCGCGCCCCACTTCTCCTGCAGCGCCTCGCAGCGCGCCGCCACCGTCTGCGGCGTGGGCTTGCTGGCGCCGTCGGCCCAGCGCAGCAAGGTGTCCAGCAGCGCCGGGTACAGCGGGTCGCTCAGGTAGCTGTGCTCGCGGTCGCTGGTGAAGACCTGCACCAGCGCGTCGGCGCGGCCGGCGGCGGCCATGGTGCGCTGGAACTCGTGCTGCATCTCGACGAAGGCCGTGGGGTCGCCCGTGCCATGCACGCTGATCACCGGCACCGGGATGCGGCCCGTGGGGTCGGTGTCGGCGGCGAACTTCGCCAGCGCCGCCGGGTCGGCGGCGTAGCGCGCCACCGCGGCGTTCAGCGCCGTGTCGTCGCTGCTTCCGCGGTACATCGCGCCGATGTTGCCGAACACCGGCTTGCCGCCCGTGCGCTGGTGGGCGATGTCGGCGAAGTGGAAGGTGGCCCAGTTCAGATGGCCCTGCACCGAGGTCTCGGGGATCTTCAGCACCGTCGTCAGGTCCTTCAGCTTGCGCGCCTGCTCGGGGCTGCGCTGCGCCGCGGGCATGCCCAGGCCCAGGCATTCGCGGGTGCGCTGGCGCAGGTCGTCGGCCGTCAGCTTGGCGTCCTTGGGCAGGCCCATCCACAGCGGATAGGCGGGCTCGTCGGGGCGCGGGTGGTTGCCGCACAGCACCTGGTAGATGACGCGCAGGTCCAGCCGGAAGTCGTAGCTCTTGCTGCCACCGGCCAGCACGCCGCTGCTCAGCAGCACGGCGTCGTAGGGCGGGCGGCCGGCGGCGTCGCGCTGGGTGTACATCTCGGCGCCCTTGGCGGCCACGCCGGCGCCCCAGCTCTGGCCGTGCAGCACGGTGCGCTGCGGCTTGGCGATGTGCTGCAGCACGATGCGGCGCAGGCGTTCGGTGTCCTCGGCGGCGGCACGCACCTCCACGCCGCCCTGGCGGAAGGTACTGGCGGCGAACAGGTGGCCGGCGCGCACCCAGATGTTCCAGCGCTTCAGGTCCTCCAGTGCGCGCTCGGCCTTCACCGGGCCCAGCGTGGGGCCGCCATGGGCATGCAGCACCAGCGTGCCGCTCCACTGGGCCGGCATCGCGATCAGGTAGTGCGCGCCGGCGCTGTCCTGGCCGAACCAGCAGCGCGTGCCGGCGGGCACCGAATCCGGGCAGGGCTGTGCCGTGGGCGCGGCCTCGGTGCTGAGCGGCGGCGGCGCGCTGGCGCAGCCGGCCAGCAGGGCCGCGGCCAGCAGCGGTGTGGCCAGGGTGAACAGGGTACGCGGCATGGTCTTGTCTCCAGTGGGGGCCTCGCAAGCGCGCGGGCGGGCGCAGGCCGGGCCTGCGGCAAGATACGGAACCGGCAGGAGCCGGTCAAATAGCCCGCAGCGGCGATCTGCATACGTTTCGCATATGCAGCCGCCGCCCCCACCCGCACCCGGCACCGCCGCGCCCCATGGACCTGAGACAGCTGCGCTACTTCGTCGCCGTCGCCGAGGCCGGCCACATCACGCGCGCCGCCGAAGGCCTGGGCCTGCGGCAGCCGCCGCTGAGCCAGCAGATCCGCGTGCTCGAGGGCGAGATCGGCGCGGCGCTGTTCACCCGCCACCCCAAGGGCGTGACGCTGACCGCCGCCGGCCGCGAGCTGCTGCCGCTGGCGCGGCGCCAGCTGCAGGGCCTGGCCGCGCTGCAGGCGCACATGCACCAGGTGGCGCGCGGCCAGCGCGGGGCGCTGTCGCTGGGCTTCACCAGCTCGGCGGCGGCACATGCGTTCACGCCGGCGCTGCTGCGCGAGTGCCGGCGCCTGCAGCCGCGCATCGAGCTGCGCCTGAGCGAGGCCAACGCCGCCGAGCTGACCGAGGGCGTGGCCGCGGGCACGCTGGACGTGGCGCTGCTGCGCGCGCCGGTGGCGCGGCCCCAGGGCCTGCTGTTCGAGACCCTGCTCGTCGAGCCGGCGCTGCTGGCGCTGCCCGTCGACCACCCCATCCTGCGCCGCCACGGCCCGCGCAGCGCGGTGCCGCTGGCGGCGCTGCAGGGCCAGCGGCTGATCCTGGTGCGCCGCCCCGGCGCGCCGGGCCTGTACGCCAACCTGCTGGAGCGGCTGCAGCAGCGCGGCGTGCAGGTCGAGGTGGTGCGCGAGGTCGAGCGCATGCTGACCAACCTGAACCTGGTGGCCGCCGGCGTGGGCGTGTCCATCGTGCCCGCGTCGATGCAGGGCCTGCACCACGAGGCCGTGGCCTTCCGCCGGCTGGCCGCCGACGACGCCATCGAGGCCCCTCTCAACCTGGTGCTGCGCGAGGGCGAGCAGGACGGCGTGGTGGGCAGCTTCTGCACGCTGGCGCGGCGCGTCGCGGCCAGGCACCGGCACAAGCGGCCGGTGCTGCGGCAGCGATGAACGGCCACCTGGCGCGGCCAGGCCGGCGGCAGCTGCTGAAGGCCACTGCCGCGGCGGCGCTGGCGCTGCCGCGCCTGGGCCATGCCTCGGCTGCCGGCGGCAACGTGCGCATCACGCTGGCCTACCCGCCCGGCGGCGTCAGCGACACCGTGCTGCGCGAGCTGGCCACGCTGCTGGCGCCGCGGCTGGACGCGGTGGTCACCGTCGACCACCAGCCCGGCGCTGGCGGCGCGCTGGCGCTGCGGGCGCTGTCCCGTGCCCGGCCCGATGGCCGCAGCCTGTGCTTCTGCGCGATCACCCCGCTGACGGTGCAGCCGCACCTGGGCCCGGCGCAGGCCGACCTGACGCAGCGGGTGGAGCCGGTGGTGGCGGTGATGGACACGCCGGTGCTGCTGCTGGGCACGCCGGCGCTGCCCGGCGCCGACTTCGCCGCGGTGCTGGCGCGTGCGCGCGACGCCGCCACCTCGGTGCGCTGGGCCAGCTCGGGCGTGGCCACCACCGGCCACCTGGTGCTGGAGCATGTGCGGCGCAACAGCGGCGGGCACTTCGTGCACGTGCCCTACAGCGGCGGCGGGGCGCAGATCACCGCCGCGCTGGCCGGCGAGTTCGAGGTCCTGTCCAGCAACGTCGCGGCGCTGCAGCTGGAGCTGGTGCGCCAGGGCCGGCTGAAGGCGCTGGCCGTGGGCGCGCGTGCGCCGCTGCCGCAGCTGCCCGATGTGCCCACGCTGGCGATGCTCGGCCATGAGGCGGCCAACCTGGGCTCGGTGTTCGGCCTGTTCGCGCCGCTGGGCACGCCGGCGGCGGCCATGGACCGCGTGCAGGCGGCGGTGGCCGACGCGCTGGCCGAGCCGGCGCTGCGCCGCCGCCTGGTCGAGGCCGGCAGCGTGCCGCGCGGCGAGCCGCGCGCGCTGTTCGCGTTGGCCATCCGCGCCGAGTCGCAGCGCCACGCGCCGCTGATCCGCGCCAAGCGCGAGCGCTTCGGCTGAACCCGGCCGGGCTGCAGCCCCGCCCGCAGGCCGTCCGCAGGGCAGCACGACGCCGTTGCCGAGGACGGGTGGCAGCTTGCGCGGGTTGTGGAGGCGCGCCCTCGAAGACCTGCCTGGAGCCTCCCTCGCGGAGGGAGGCTGGAGGGTGTGGTCGAACGCGCTGGAGCTCCCTCTCGGAGGGGGCTCGGGCGAGCCGTGCGCAAAGCCGAAGGCTAGGCGCCCGCGCGGCTCCTGCCGCGCGGGCGCCTAGCCCGTGATGCGCAGCCCCAGCTCGCCCACCGGCCCGCGCCACCGGCGCCGCTCGGCGGCGATGCGCGCCGCCAGCGCCGCCGGCTCCACGGCCTCGGGCGCCTGCATCGCCAGCTCGTGCAGCGTCGCGGCCAGCCCCGGCTCGGCGGCGGCGCGGCGCAGCAGCGCGGCCAGCGCCGCCGCCCGTGGCGCCGGCACGGCGCCTGGGGCGAAGAAGGCGAACCACTCGCGGCCGGCAACCCCCGCATAGCCGGCCTCGGCCACCGTGGGCAGCGTCGGCAGGTAGGGGCTGCGCTGCTCGCCGAAGCTGGCCAGCAGGCGCATCGCCCCGCCGGCCGCATGCGGGCGCAGCAGGCCGTCGGGCAGCACCAGCGCCGGCAGGCGCCCGCCGAGCAGGTCGTGGATGGCCGGCGGCCCGCCCTGGTAGGCCACCGCCTGGGCGCGCACCCCGGCCTGCCGGCACAGCAGCGCGCCCAGCACGTGGACCAGCGTGCCCGGCCCGGGCGTGCCGAAGGCCAGGCCCTCGGGCAAGGTGGCGGCCCAGGCCATCAGCCCGCGCAGGCTGTTGACGGCGGCCGGCACGGCCGGGCCGACGGCCAGCACGAAGCCGGTCTCGGCGGCCATCGCCAGCGGCTGCAGGTCGGCCTCGGGGTCGTAGGGCAGGCGGGCGTAGAGGTGCGGGGCCAGCGTCAGCAGCCCGCCATGGGCCAGCAGCAGGGTCTGGCCGTCGCCGGGACCCTGGCGCAGCGCGGCCACCGCCACCTGGCCGCCGCCGCCGGGCCGGTTCTCGACGAGCACGCCGGCGGGCGAGGCCGCGGCCAGCGCCAGGGCCCAGGCGCGCGCCAGCACGTCGGGCGCACCGCCTGGCGGCGAGGCGCACAGCAGCCGCAGGCGCTGCGGCGGCTGCGCCGCGTCAGCGGCCTGCGCGCGCGCCGGCCGCAGCGGGGCCGCCGCGGCCAGGGCCGTGGCGGCCGCACCGGCCGCCACGCGGCGCAGCCAGCGGCGGCGACCCGGCCAGGGGGAAACGCTGTGCATGCCTGTCTCCTCGGGTGAGCCGCGGCAGGGCCGGCCGGTGCGCCGGTCAGGCCGCGGGGTCGATCAGCCTGCCCGACAAGGCCAGGGCCTGTTGCGCCTCGCCGGCCCGGCCGGCAGCGGCCAGCTGGCTGGCGGCCGCGGCGAGCGCGGCGCCCAAGCGGCGCTGCAGCGCCGCGCGGCGGGCGCCGACCGCCGGGTTGTCGTCGCTGGCCAGCCAGGGCCCGCGGCACAGCGCCAGCAGCGGCTGCAGCGCCGCTGCCACGGCCGCCGCATCGCCGCCACCCGCCGCGGGCACCAGTGCCCGCTCCAGGGCCGGCAATGCGGCGACACAGGCGGCCGCATCCGTCCAGCAGCGCTGGGGGTTGAGCAGCAGCGCACCCTGGCGCAGCAGCACGCGGTCGTCGCCGCCCAGCAGCTTGCGCAGCCGGTGCAGCGCGTTGTCCAGCGCGTTGCGCGCGGCGTCGCCCTCGGCCTCGGGCCACAGCGCGTCGGCGGCGGCCTCCAGCGCCAACGGCGCGCCGGCCTGCGCCACCAGCAGGCGCAGCAGCTCGTGCAGGCGCCGACTGGCCTTGCGCGGCGGTGGCGGCGGCTCACCGTCGATCTCGATCTCGAAGGCGCCGAAGCTGCGGATGCGCACCGCCCAGGGCCAGGTCTCGCCCGCGCCGTCGGGCGCCTCGAGCCGGTGCCGCTGCACCAGCTCGCGCGCCAGCGCCGGCTCGATGCCACGCCGCAGGGCCAGCGCCACCAGGGCCGGCATCAGCCCGCGCCAGGCCAGCAGCATCGGGCCACCGCGGTAGCCGCAGGTGCGGGCAAGGGCGAAGGCGGCGCGCAGCTCGCGCTCGGCGGCGTCGGCATCACCGCGGCGCCAGGCGGCGTAGGCCGCCACGCAGCCGGCGATCCAGTGGTGCCAGGTGCACACCGCGTACAGCGGGTGCGCGCGCACCGCCTGCAGCAGTTCGGCGGCAGGCCCGTGTTCGTCGCAGCAGGCAGCGGCCAGCGCATGGCCGATCAGCGCGATGTGCTCGCGCACCACGAAGCCGCTGGCGCGGCCGCTGGCCACCGCCGCCGGCATCAGGCGCAGCGCCGTGGCCGCGTCGTCCTCCAGCAGCGCCAGCATCGCCTGCTCGTGCTCGCAGAAGCTGCGGTCTATGGCGCGGTCGGGGTGCAGCGCCGCGGCGCCGCGCGCCAGGTGCAGGCGCACCGCGGCCACGTCGCGCGCGGCGATGGCCACCAGCACCGCCAGCAGCTCGGCATTGGCGCGCTGGCCGGCCAGCACCGGCTCGGCCTCGACCAGGTCCAGCATGCGCTGCGCGTCGGCGCGCGCCGCGGCGAGCTGGCCGACGAAGGACTTGACCATCACGCCCAGGCTCCACCAGCGCACCAGGGTCAGCGGGGCGTCCAGCTCGGGGTCGGCCAGGGCATCGACGCGCGCGACGATGCGCGCCAGCCGCTCGGGCTGGCCGCGCCACAGGAAGTGGAAGGCCAGCGCCCCCAGCAGCAGACGCTGGGCTGCCGCCGAGGGCGCGTGCAGCAGCCGCTCGGCACGCTCGGCCAGCGGCTCCACCAGCGGGTGCCAGGGGCGGTGGTGCACCAGGGCCGAGAACAGCGGCGGCACCAGGCGCATCTCGCGCGACGCCTCCAGCGGCGCCGGCGCCAGCAGCGCCTGGTGCGCGTCCAGCACCGCCAGCCAGGGCGCCAGCTCGGCCAGCCGGCCCAGCGACAGCAGCGCGGCGGCGGCGCCGGCGGCAGCCTCCAGCTGCAGCCAGCCGTCGCCCGCGGCCTGCGCCTGCGCCTGCGCCTGCACCAGGTCGGCCACCGCGGCCGCGGGGTCGGTCTCGAGCCGGCACAGGCCGCGCCACAGCACCCAGGGCGCGACGGCGTCGGCCGGCAGCGCCTCCAGGTGGCGCAGCAGCGCCAGCGCGCGGCCTCCGTCGATGTAGCGCGCGGCCCAGGCGGCGATGCCGGCGCCGGCCCGGTCCCAGGCGCGGGCCTCAATCAGGCACTGCAGGCCGGCGTCGGCATCGCCGGCCTGCAGCAGCAGCTCGCCGCAGCGTTGGCGCAGCGCGCGCACGGCGTCCGGCGCCTGCGTGCGCTCGTGACGGCGGCGCAGGAACTCGCGGAACAGCTCGTGCAGCACCCAGGCCTGGGCCGGCTCGCCGCGGCGGTCGATGAACAGGCCGGCGGCGGCCAGGCGCTCGAGCAGCCGCTGCGCCTGCTCGCCACCGCACAGCGCCTGCGCCAAGGCCGGCGTGACGCTGGGCAGGAAGGCCAGCTGCGCCAGCAATGCCTGGTCGGCGGCAGGCATCTGCGCCATCACCTCGTCGGCGAAGTAGTCGAACAGCCGCTCGCGCAGCAGCTGCGCCGGCAGCGGCGCACCCGGGGGCTGGCTCAGCGCCATCAGCGTGATGCCCGCGGCCCAGCCGCGCGCCACCGCCACCGGCGCCAGCATCGCGTCGCCATGGCCGTGCAGGCGCAGCAGCGCCAGCGACTCGTCCTCGTCCAGGCGCAGCGCCTCGGCCTCCAGCAGCAGCAGCTGGCGGTGGGCCAGTGGCCGCGCGAAGGGCGGCGGCGGCTCGCGGCTGGCGAACAGCCACTGCACGCCCAGCGGCAGCTCGGCCAGCGCGGCGGCCAGCGCCGCGTGCAGCGGCGAGGCCGCCGGCAGCGCGTGCACGTTGTCCAGCGCCAGCGTCCAGCGCGGCGGCAGCCGCGGCAGCTGGCGGCGCAGCCGGCGGCGCATCCAGCCCGGCAGGTCGGCCAGGTCCTCGCCGCGGAAGGGCGGCAGCGCCGCGGCCGGCTCGGCCAGGCGCGCACACAGTGCGTCGAGCGAGCGCACGAAGGTGGCGGGGTCGGCGTCGTCGGCGTCGAGCTGCAACCACAGCGCGGGCTCGGTGCGCCGCGCCAGCCAACCGGCGGCCAGCGTGGTCTTGCCTGCGCCGGGTGGCGCGCAGATCCACAGCCCGGGCGCATGCGCCGCGGCGTCGAGCAGGCCGAACAGCCGCGGCCGGTGGATGCTGCGCCCCAGGCGCGGCGCCGAGAGCTTGGCTGGCGCGGCGTCTTCGACGGGGCGCGATCGCATCCGGGCAGCATAACGGCGCCGGGCGCTGCGCGGCGCGGCCTGCGCGCGCGCCGCCGCCCGTCAGAAGACGCGCGTCCCGGCGTCGGTGATGCAGAGCGTCGCCACCAGCGTGCCCGCGGTGTCGCGCACCTCGTTGCGCGTGGTGCCGCTGTAGCTGTTGCCGTCGGCGCCCAGCGTGCGGGTGCTGCTGACCAGGTTGGAGCCGGCCGGCGAGCCGTCGGCGTTGAAGCGGTAGAAGCGGAACTTGACGGCGTAGGTGGCGTCGGCGTTGCGCGACCACTGGCCGAAGCCGGGGCTGCGCGCGCCCGGGTTGGCACCCTGGGTGTCGGTCAGCGATCCGCCGCGGTGCAGCACCTGCATGCCGCGGAAGGTGGCGATGGCGGCGTTGCTGGTGCAGTCGCGCTGCGTCACCACCGCCTCCCAGACACCCTCGATGGCGTCGCGCTCGGCCTGCGCCACGGCGTCGCTGCTGCCGCCGCAGGCCTGGACGAACAGCATCGTGGCCACCGAGGGCAGCAGCGCGGCGGTGGAGATCTTGAACGAGCTTGCATTCATGACGTGAGAACCCCTCAGGCGGGCCGGTAGGCGGGCCCTGTCGCCCCAGGAGGCGGGCTGCCTCCAGCGGTGACGACAGGCTGCGCCGTGGCGTCCTAGCGATGGGGTAGCGATTCGGCGCCGGCCAGCCGGCGCGCGTCATGGCGCCGAGGCGAGGCCGGGTGCGCATCGGCACCGGCCGGGCGGCGTCACTCCGATGCGCCGGCCACCGGGAAGCCCATCGCCCGCCAGCGCAGCATGCCGCCGGCCAGGTTGGCCACGTCGGTGAAGCCGGCGCGGTTGAGCAGCAGCGTGGCCTGCGCCGAGCGCGTGCCGCTGCGGCAGATGGTGACGACGGGCCGCTCGCGGTCGAGCTCGTCGAGCCGCCGCGGCAACTCGCCCAGCGGCAGCAGCCGCGCGCCGGCGATGTGGCCCAGCGGCCCGCTGAACTCGTCGGGCTCGCGCACGTCGAGCAGCTGCAGGCCACGCGCGCGCTCCTCCAGCGCATGCGGCTGGATCTCCCACAGCCCGGCGAAGGTCCAGGTCAGCGGCGCCCAGGCGGGCTCGTCGGCCAGCGCGGCGTCGCTGCGGCCGCAGCGTTGGTTGGCCGGCACGGCGATGTCCATCTGCTTGGGGTGCGGCAGACCCAGGTGGTCCATGTAGCCGACGAAGTCGGCCTCGCTGCTGGTGCCGCCCAGGCGCGGGTTGTGCGCGCGCTCCTCGGCCACGCTGGTGGCCATGTGGCCGCGGTAGTCGTGCGCCGGGTACAGCAGGCAGTGAGGCGGCAGCGTGAACAGCTGCGCGTGCACCGAGCGGTACAGCCGCGCCGCGTCGCCCTGCTGGAAGTCGGTGCGGCCGCTGCCGCGGATCAGCAGGCAGTCGCCGGTGAAGGCCAGGCTGTGGTCGTCCAGCACGTAGCTGAGGCAGCCGCTGGTGTGGCCCGGCGTGGCGCGCACCTGCAGGTGGCGGCGGCCGAAGGCGACGCGGTCACCGTCGGCCAGCGCCAGGTCGTGCCCCTGGGTGCCGGCCGCCGCGGCCACGGCGATGCGGCTGCCATGGCGCTGCTGGTGCAGCCACGCCCCGGTGACATGGTCGGCGTGCACATGCGTCTCCAGCGTGGCGATCAGCTTCAGCCCCAGCTCGCGCAGCAGCGCGCTGTCGCGCCGGGCCTGCTCGAACACCGGGTCGATGAGCAGGGCCTCGCCGCTGTCGCCGCAGCCCAGCAGGTAGGAGTAGGTGGACGAGGTCGGGTCGAAGAGCTGGCGGAAGATCAGCATGGCGGTACCCCCGGGGGTGATGCCGCGATGATGCCAGGGCGCCGCGCCGGGCCTGCGCGCCCCGGCGACAATGCGGCCCATGCTGAGCACCACCAAACGCATCCCCGGCGGCCGCGGCCTGGCCGCGGCGCTCGTGAAGCGCGCCGCCACCGTCACGCTGGACTGGGACCAGCGCTGCAAGAGCCGCTTCGACGCCACCGACAGCGCCGGCCGCCGGCTGGCCGTGGTGCTGCCGCGCGGCGGTGTGCTGCGCGGCGGCGATGTGCTGGTGGCCGACGACGGCTCGCTGGTGTCGGTGCTGGCCGCGCCGCAGCCGGTGTGCGTGGTGCGCCCCTGCCCCGAGCATGGCCAGCCGCTGGACCTGCTGCGCGCCGCCTACCACCTGGGCAACCGCCATGTGCCGGTGGAGCTGCACGCCGACCGGCTGTTGTTCGAGCCCGACCCGGTGCTGGCCGAGATGCTGCGCCGCATGCACCTGCGCGTGAGCGACGAGAGCCTGCCCTTCGAGCCCGAGGCCGGGGCCTACGCCGAAGGGCATGCGCATGCAGGTCACGGTCACGACCAAGGCCACGACCAGAGCCACGACCACGGCCACGGCCACGGCGGCCACGTCCATGGACCCGGCTGCGGCCACGGGCACTGAGCCCGCCGGCGCGGCCGCGCTGCCCGACGCCGCGCTGCTGCGGCTGATGTGGCTGGCCTCGCCGGCGCTGCCGGTGGGGGGCTTCAGCTATTCGGAAGGGCTGGAGGCGGCGGTCGAGGCCGGCCTGGTGCACGACGAGGCCAGCGCCGCCGCCTGGCTGCTGGACCAGCTGCTGCTGCAGCAGGCCCGCGCCGACCTGGCGGCGCTGGCCGAGGCCGCCGCTTGCTGGGCGCAGGCCGCGTGCGGCGACGCGGCGGCTGCCGCCTCGGCCCACGCGCGCTGCGCCGCGCTCGACGCCTGGCTGGCGGCCACGCGCGAGGCCGCCGAGTTGGCCGCGCAGAGCCGGCAGATGGGCCGATCGCTGGGGGACTGGCTGCGCCACGACCAGGCGGCCGCCGAGGCCGACGCCGACGCACCCGCCGCGCCCGACCCACGCCTGGACGCGCTGGCCGGCCTGGGCCCCGCCGACGATCCCGGCCCGCAATGGGCCAGCGCCTTCGCGCTGGCCGCGGCGCGTGCCGGCGCCACGCCGCGCCAGGCGGCGCTCGCCTTCGCCTGGGGCTGGGCCGAGAACCAGGCGCAGGCGGCGATCAAGGCCGTGCCGCTGGGCCAGGCCGCGGCGCAGCGCCTGCTGCGCCGGCTCGCCGCCGCGCTGCCCGGCGCCGTCGACGAGGCGCTGCAGCGCGCCGACGACGAGACCCGCCAGGCCTACACCCCCGGGCTGGCCATCCTGTCGGCGCGGCACGAGACGCAGTACTCGCGGCTGTTCAGGTCCTGAGGGCGCGCAGGCCGACGGCGCCGGCTTCGGCGGCGGCTGCGCGAACGCTGGCACGCATCTGGCATGCTGCGTGGCCATGAACGCCAGCCCCCACGCCCTGCATCACATCCCCGGCCGCAGCAAGCGCCTGCCCCCGCTGCGCGTGGGCATCGGCGGCCCGGTCGGCTCGGGCAAGACCACCCTGCTCGAGCACCTGTGCAAGACCATGCGCGCGCGCTGGGACATCGTCGTCGTGACCAACGACATCTACACCAAGGAAGACCAGCGCCTGCTCACGGTGGCCGGGGCGCTGGCGCCCGAGCGCATCGTCGGCGTCGAGACCGGCGGCTGCCCGCACACGGCGATCCGCGAGGACGCGTCGATCAACCTCGAGGCCGTGGACCGGCTGCTGCGCCAGTTCCCCGACGCCGACATCGTCTTCGTCGAGAGCGGCGGCGACAACCTGGCGGCGACCTTCAGCCCCGAGCTCAGCGACCTGACGATCTACGTCATCGACGTGGCCGGCGGCGAGAAGATCCCGCGCAAGGGCGGCCCCGGCATCACCAAGAGCGACCTGTTCGTGATCAACAAGACCGACCTCGCCCCCTACGTCGGTGCCAGCCTCGAGGTGATGGCCGCCGACACCCGGCGCATGCGCCCCGACGCGGCTCGCCGGCCCTTCGTGATGAGCAACCTGCGCAGCGGCGAGGGCCTGGCCCAGGTGGTGCGCTTCATCGAGACCCGCGGGCTGCTGGTGGACACCCCAGCCTGAGCGCGGCGGCGGCGCGGCGACAATCGCCGCCCACCCCACAACCCCCTCGCGCACCGTCAGCCCCGCGGCCATGAGCAAGCTCTACTTCCGCTACGCCGCGATGAACGCCGGCAAGTCCACCGCGCTGCTGCAGGCGGCCTACAACTACGAGGAGCGCGGCATGCGCATCCGCCTGTTCACCGCGGCGCACGACGACCGCAGCGGGGTGGGCGTGATCGGCTCGCGGCTGGGGCTGCAGCGCCAGGTCGAGACCTTTGGTGCCGACACCGTGTTCGACAGCGCCGGGGTCGGCGAAGGCATCGCCTGCCTGCTCATCGACGAGGCGCAGTTCCTCACCCCGGCCCAGGTGCGCCAGCTGCACCGGCTGGCCCACACCCACCCGGTGCCGGTGCTGTGCTACGGGCTGCGCAGCGACTTCCGCGCCGAGGCCTTCCCCGGCGCCGCGGCGCTGCTGACCCTGGCCGACGAGCTGGAGGAGATGAAGACCATCTGCGCCTGCGGCCGCAAGGCCAGCTTCAACCTGCGCATCGACGAGCACGGCCGCCGCGTGCGCCAGGGCGAGCAGGTGCTGATCGGCGGCAACGACCGCTACCGCGCCATCTGCCCGCGCTGCTTCTACGCCGACGACGACGGCGACCCGCGCCGCGCGCCCGGGCTGTTCGGCTGATCCACCCCCGCCTGTTGCCGCATGTCCCTGACCGACCCCGGCCCCATCGACACGCCGCGCCTGCGCCTGCGCCGCGTGCAGAGCGGAGACCTGGCCGCGCTGCACGCCGTCAACGGCGACCCCGAGGTCACGCGCCACCTGCCCTATGCCACCTGGACCGAGGCCGTGCACGCGACCACCTGGTACGCGCGCATGCAGGCGCTGATGCAGGCCGGCACGGCGCTGCAGTTCGTGGTCTGCGAGCGCGACGGCGACGCGGAAGGGCCGGCCATCGCCACCGTGCTGCTGTTCCGCCACGAGCCGGCGGCACAGCGCGCCGAGATCGGCTACGTGCTGGGGCGTGCGCACTGGGGCCGCGGCGTGATGCGCGAGGCGCTGCAGGGCTTGGTCGCCACGGCCTTCGGCCCCATGGGCCTGCGCCGGCTGGAGGCCGAGGTCAACCCGGCCAACACCGCGTCCACCGCGCTGCTGCGGCGGCTCGGGTTCCAGCGCGAAGGCCTGCTGCGCCAGCGCTGGGTCGGCCGCGATGGCCGGCCCTACGACGTCGAGCACTGGGGCCTGCTGCGCGGCGAGCAGGCCTGAGCCCGGGCCCGGCGGCCACGGCACAGCCGCCCGCGTTGCGCCACCCCCGGTGCGCGGGGGCCTGGCATCCCAAGTCCATGGGGCTCGCAGGCCCGGCGCATCGACAGGCGGGCCGCACACTCGGCCAAGCCCCTTGCGAGTTCCTGCAAGCGCCCCTGGAGATCGCCCATGCTGCCCCTGGTCCACCGCCTCCTGCGCCTGCGCGGCGCCGCCCTGATCACGCTGGCCGCCGCGCTGCCCCCGGCCTGGGCCCAGGTCGAAATCCTGCCCACGCTGAACCTGTCGTTCACCAGCGCAACGGCCACGGTGGCGCCCACCGACAGCGTGCCCATCTGGGTCACGCTCAGCGTCAGCGATGCGCCGCTGAGCTTCGACACCTCGTCCGGCACCGCGCCCTTCGGCCTGCCCGCATCCTGGCTGCCCGCCGCCGGCCACAACTACACGCTGGGGCTGTACGACCAGCTCTTCGGCAGCTACAGCCACATCACGCTGTACACCTTCCGCTACTGCAACGACGAGGTCAGCAGCGGCTGCAACCCGCTGATCTACAGCTTCGGCGGCAGCGGCGGCCCGTCCAGCTGGTTCTCCGTCGAGCAGCCGTTCACGCTGAACGACGGCGACTCGCGCGACTTCCTCATCCACACGCTGCTGCCCGTGGGCGGCGCGGCGCCGGCTGGCAGCTACCGCATCTTCAACCTCGGCCTGGGCCTCACCGTGCACGGCCTGGCCGAAGACGGCGTCACCGAGCTCGAGGCCTCGGTGTTCGAGACCACCACCTGCTGGCAGGGCGGCGGCTGCGCCTTCACCGTCAGCGTGGTGCCCGAACCCGGTGCCGGCTGGCTGATGCTGGCCGGCCTGCTGCCGCTGGCGCGGCGGCTGCGCGGCCGGCGCTGAGCGCGAGCGCGGCTAGCGCCGAGCGCCGGCGCGGCTAGCGCCGAGCGCCGGCGCGGCTAGCGCCGCGTGGCCAGCCAGATGCTGGGCAGGATCATCGCCGCGCCCACCGCGTGGTACCAGCCCGGCACCTCGCCCAGCAGCAGCCAGGCCAGCGCCGCGCCGTACAGCGGCGCCAGGTACAGCATCATCGCCGTGCGCGAGGCGCCCAGTTCGCGCTGCAGCAGCGAGTAGGCACCGTAGCTCAGCACCCCGGGCACCAGCGCCGCCACCGCCACCAGCGCCAGCGCCGCGCGGCTGAACGGCGGCGTGGGCGTGAGCCAGGCCTCGAGCAGCGCGCCCGGCAGCAGCAGCACCAGCCCGCCGGCCATGATCGCCACCAGCCGCACCAGCGGCGGCAGCGCCGAGGGCCAGCGCTTGAGCAGCACCGAGTACACGGTCCAGCTGATCGCGCAGGCGGTGATCCACAGGTCGCCGGCGACGAAGCGCACCGCCAGCAGCCGCGCCGGGTCGCCCTTGGCGATGACGAACAGCAGGCCGGCCAGCGCCAGCCCCACGCCCAGCCAGCGCGACGCCGTCATGCGTTCTCCCAGCAGCCAGGCGCTGGCCGCGGCGATGCTCATCGGCGTCACCGCGTAGATCAGCGCGATGTTGGTGCTGGTGGTGGAGCGGCCGGCGATGTAGACCCAGGCACCGCAGATGTACATGCCCAGCACGCCCAGCACCAGCAGGTGTTGCCACTCGCGGCGGATGTCGGCGCCATGCCGGCGCAGCGCCGGCGCCACCACCGGCAGCAGCAGCAGCGCCGCCAGCAGCCAGCGGCCGGCGGCCAGCGCATGCGGCGCGATCAGGCCGTCGGCGGCGCGGGCGATGACGTAGTTGCTGCTCCACAGCAGCGGCACCCCCCACAGCAGCAGCAAGACCCAGCCACGGGCCCGGGTGCTGGGGGCGAGGGTCATGCCGACGCCACGGCGGGCTCGGCCATCGCCGCGCCCATGCGGATGCCGTCGCCGGTGAGCCAGGCGCCGTCGAACCGCCAGCCCAGCGGCGGCAGCAGCAGCACCACGGTGGAGCCCAGCAGGAAGCGGCCCATCTCCTCGCCGCGCGCCAGGCGCGGGGCGGTGTCACCGCTGTAGTCCCAGCAGCGCAGGCTGCCAGGGCGCGGCGGGTTGACCACGCCGTGCCAGCGGGTGGCCATGCTGCCGACGATGGTCGCGCCCACCAGCACCATCACGAAGGGCTTGCCCGCCAGCAGGCCGCCGCAGCCGTCGTCGGCCAGCCCCTCGAACACGCAGACCACGCGCTCGTTGCGCGCAAACAGCCCGGGCACGCCGCGCGCCGTGCTCGGGTTGACCGAGAACAGTTCACCGGGCACATGGACCATCTGCCGCAGCACGCCGGCGGCGGGCATGTGGATGCGGTGGTAGTCGCGCGGGCTGAGGTACAGCGTGGCGAAGGCGCCGCCCTCGAAGCGCGCGGCCAGCGCCGCGTCGCCGCCCAGCAGCGCCTGCGCGGTGTAGCCATGGCCCTTGGCCTGCACGATGGCGCCACCCTCGATGGCGCCGATCTGGCTGATCGCGCCGTCCACCGGGCACAGCAGCCCGCGCGGCGCCAGCGGCCGCGCGCCATCGCGCAGCGCGCGGGTGAAGAACTGGTTGAAAGTCGGATACGCCGCCGGGTCGGGCTCGGCCGCCTCGGCCATGTTCACGCCGTAGCGCTGGATGAACCAGCGGATCACCGCGGTGGTGGCGGCGCCGGCCTGCGCGCCGGCCAGGCGGCCCATCAGCCGGGTCAGCGCCAGTTTGGGCAGCAGGTACTGCGGCCACACGGCCACCCGGTCCGCCAGCGGGATGGCCACGCCCGGCGGCGTGGCGATGCGGTCGCCGGCCATCAGCGCAGCGGGGCCAGTTCGCGCAGCGTGCGCACCGCACCGGCGCCGATGCTGGCGCCGAAGCGTTTGGCCAGCCTCTCGGCCACGTTCTCGCGCGGCGTGTAGTCGACCACCTCCTCGGCCTTGACCACCTCGCGCGCGATGCGGTCCAGGTTGCCTAGCTGGTCGGCCAGGCCCATGGCCACCGCCTGCTCGCCGTTCCAGAACAGGCCGCTGAACACCGTGCCGTCGTCCTTCAGCCGCTCGCCGCGGCCCTGCCGCACCACGGCGATGAACTGCTGGTGGATCTGGTCGATCATCTGCTGCGCCAGCGCGCGCTGGCGCGGGTTCAGCGGGCTGAACGGGTCCAGCATGGCCTTGTTGTCGCCGGCGGTGATCAGGCGCCGCTCGACGCCCAGCTTGTCCATCAGCCCGGTGAAGCCGAAGCCGTCCATGGCCACGCCGATGCTGCCCACGATGCTGGCCTTGTCGACGTAGATCGCGTCGGCGGCCACCGCCATGTAGTAGGCGCCGCTGGCGCAGACCTCCTCGCACACGGCATAGACCTTCTTGCCGTGCAAGGCCTTCAGGCGAAGGATCTCGTCGTGCACGATGCCCGCCTGCACCGGGCTGCCGCCGGGCGAGTTGAAGCGCAGCACCAGCGCCATCGCGCCCTTGTCGTCGAAGGCCTGGCGCAGCGCCACCACCAGCGCCTCGGCGCCGGCCGGCGTGTCGGCGGCGATCTCGCCGCGCACCTCGATCAGCGCCGTGTGCGGCGTGCTGGGCGCGCTGCCGCCGAGGCCGTTGCCGAACAGCGCCACCACCACGAACAGCGCCAGGCCCAGCCAGCCGAGGCGGAAGAACACGCGCCAGCGGCGCTCGCTGCGGCGCTGGCGCAGCAACTCGTCGAGCAGGCGCTCCAGCGTCGGACGCGACGGCAGCGCGGCGGCGTCGGCCTGCGCCGCCAGCTCCGGCGGCGGCTGCGACAGGAAGGGCACGCCCTCGGGCCCGGGGGCGGCGGATGCCGGGGGCGGCGCGGGCGCCGACGGGGCGCCGGGGGACGGCGCCTCGTCGGGGCGCGGCGCGTCGGGCGGGGTGTTCATGCTGGGGCGGGCCGCACGGGGCGGCCGGTCAGGAACCGGTCAGGGGCCGATCAGGCACCGGGGCCTCGTCGAAGGGCACCGGCCGGATGTCGCGGGAAGGATACCAATACACCTGCCCCGCCTCCTCGGCCACGCGCACCGGCGTCAGGCGGCCGCGGCCGCAGGGCCCGCCCACGCAGCGGCCGTCCTCAGGCTCGTAGGCGGCGCCGTGGATGGAGCACAGGATCCAGCGCTTGTCCATGTCGAGGAACTCGCCCTCCTGCCAGTCCATCTCGGTGGGCACGTGCACGCAGCGGTTGAGGTAGCCGCGCAGCGCGCCGTCGAAGCGCAGCACGAAGGCGCGCGCCGGCCGGCCGTACTCCAGCACGTCCCAGACGAAGGCGCGGCCGCGCTCGGCGATGTCGTCGGAGGCGCAAAGCGGCTCGGGCGGCAGCGGGGTCTCGGTGGCAACGGGGTTCATGCGGGGTTCAGGCGTTGGCCAGCAGCCAGTCGTGCAGCTCGCGCGTGCTGTGCGCCACATGCAGCGGGCCGAAATCGCCGAAGCGCTCGGGCTCGTGCGCGCCGAAGGCCACGGCCACCCGCGCGCAGCCGGCGTTGATGGCCAGCTGCAGGTCGTGCGTGGTGTCGCCCACCATCAGCGTGCGCCCGGGCGCCGCGTCCAGCTCGTCCATCAGCTCCAGCAGCATCTGCGGGTGCGGCTTGCCGGCGGTCTGGTCGGCGGTGCGGGTGGCGTCGAACATGCCCTGCAGCTGGGCATGGGCCAGCGCCTCGTCCAGCCCGCGCCGGCCCTTGCCGGTGGCCACGGCCAGGCCATGGCCGCGCGCCTTCAGCCCCTGCAGCATCTCCAGCGTGCCGGGGAACAGCACCAGCTCGTCCTGGCGCGCGAAGTAGTGGTGGCGGTAGCGCGCGCCCAGCTCGGGGTAGCGATCCACCGGCAGCCCGGGCACCGCATGCTTGAGCGCGTCGTGCAGGCCCAGGCCGATGACATAGGCGGCGTCGCGTTCGCTGGGCACCGGCAGGCCCAGGTCGGCGCAGGCCGACTGGATGCAGCCGACGATCAGCATCGTGCTGTCGAACAGCGTGCCGTCCCAGTCGAAGACGATCAGGTCGAAGCGGCGGGCGGGGGCAGGCATGCGGGCAGGGTCAGGCGTCGGGGGCGGCGGCATCCAGCCGCGCCAGCAGTGTGGCGCAATCGCCGGGCAGCGGCGCGCGCAGGGTTGTGTGCTCGCCGCTGGCCGGGTGCGCGAAGCCCAGCTCGGCGGCGTGCAGGAACATGCGCTCGAAGCGGGCCGCCTTGGCGAAGGCCTTGTTGCGCGCGAAGTCGCCGTACTTGGCGTCGCCGACGATGGGATGGCCGGCATGGGCCAGGTGCACGCGGATCTGGTGCGTGCGGCCGGTCTTGATGCCCACGTCCAGCAGCGTCGCCTCGGCGAAGCGCTGGCGCACCCGCACCAGCGTGATCGATCGCCGCGCATCGGCATGGTCGTCGGCGACCACGCGCACATGGCGCTCGCCGGCGGCGTTCGTCGTCTTGTGCAGCGGCTCGTCGATGACCTTGAGCTTCTCGGGCCAGGCGCCGAAGACCAGCGCCGCGTAGAGCTTGTGCGTCTGGCGGGCGCGGAACTGCTGCTGCAGCGCCGCCAGCGCGCTGCGCTTCTTGGCCAGCAGCAGCACGCCGCTGGTCTCCTTGTCCAGCCGGTGCACCAGCTCCAGGTAGCGCGCCGCGGGCCGGGCGGCGCGCAGCTGCTCGATCACGCCCGAGCTGACGCCGCTGCCGCCATGCACGGCCACGCCGGCGGGCTTGGCCACGGCCAGCAGCCACTCGTCTTCCAGCAGCACCGGGAACTCACGAGGCGGCGCCGCTGGCGCCGCGTCCGCGCGCGCAGCCACGCGAACCGGCGGCACGCGCACCACATCGCCCTCGGCCAGGCGGGTGTCGGCGCTGGCGCGGCCCTTGTTGACGCGCACCTCGCCGCTGCGGATCACCCGGTAGACATGCGTCTTGGGCACGCCCTTGAGCTCGCGCAGCAGGTAGTTGTCCAGGCGCTGGCCGGCCGATTCGGCGTCGACCTGCAGCTGGCGCACCGCGGGCACGGCGGCTTGGGCTTTGGCCCCTATAATCCGCGTCTCCACGTTGGTGCGGTAAGTGCTTGATTTACCGGAGTTTAGCGCCCAGCACCCCCGTACCCGTGGCGTCGCCCGGCTGTTTGGCCGGCGGCAACCAGGTGATGCACCACCCGTGAGCCCCGCAGTGCCGCAGCGCCCGTCGCGCGCGGCAGGCCCGGTGAAGCAGGTGGCAGAGAGGCACAGAAGAACCCCCCGCTCCGGCCCTTGCCGGGGCACCGAAACATCCGCCGCCAGGCCCGGTTCGACCGACCTGGCGGCCGCGTCCGGCAAGCCGCCCACGCCCATGTCGCTCCCGTTCCCCGCCATGCCCGAACCAGGCCACCACGAACCCCGGCACACCGCCGGCGTGGCCTGCCGGGCCGCATCGCCGCGTGATCCGCGGCGTGCCGGGCCGGCAGCCACAGCGGGCCGTGGCCCGGCCCGCCGCCACGCACGCGCCAACGCCTAGCCGCCCAGAGCCCCCGTGGCGCCCCGGCGCCGCCAAGCTCCCGGCCAGGTCCAGGGCATTTCGCGCCAGGGTTTCCTCCGCGCCGCTCGCGCGTCGTTCGTGAGAACGCGTGCACGTCCACCCGCCACAGGGGGCCGTGCCGCCGCAGCGGAGCTTCCATGAAACGCATGCTGATCAACGCCACGCAGCCCGAAGAGCGGCGCCTGGCGATCGTCGACGGCCAGAAACTGCTCGACTTCGAGACCGAGATCGAGGGCCGCGAACAGCGCAAGGGCAACATCTACAAGGCGGTCATCACCCGCGTCGAGCCCAGCCTCGAGGCCTGCTTCGTCGACTACGGCGAGGACCGCCACGGCTTCCTGCCCTTCAAGGAGATCTCCAAGATCTACTTCCGCGACGGCGTCGATGCGCGCAGCGCGAAGATCTCCGATGCCGTGCGCGAGGGCGACAACCTGCTGGTGCAGGTCGAGAAGGAGGAGCGCGGCAACAAGGGCGCGGCGCTGACCACCTTCGTCAGCCTGGCCGGCCGCTATCTCGTGCTGATGCCCAACAACCCGCGCGGCGGCGGCGTCAGCCGGCGCATCGAGGGCGAGGACCGCGAGGAACTCAAGGACGCGATGGATCAGCTCGAGTACCCCAAGGGGATGAGCCTGATCGCGCGCACCGCCGGCATCGGCCGCAGCGCCGCCGAGCTGCAGTGGGACCTGAACTACATGCTCAAGCTGTGGGACGCCATCGACGGCGCCGCCAAGGCCGGCAAGGGCGCGTTCCTGATCTACCAGGAGTCGAGCCTGGTCATCCGCGCGATCCGCGACTACTTCACCGCCGACATCGGCGAGATCCTGATCGACACCGACGACATCTTCGATCAGGCGGCGCAGTTCATGAACCACGTGATGCCGGAGACGGCCAATCGCGTGAAGCGCTACAAGGACGACGCGCCGCTGTTCAGCCGCTTCCAGATCGAGCACCAGATCGAGACGGCCTTCTCGCGCACGGTCAACCTGCCCAGCGGCGGCGCCATCGTCATCGACCACACCGAGGCCCTGGTCTCGGTCGACGTCAACAGCGCCCGCGCCACGCGCGGCACCGACATCGAGGAAACCGCCACCCGCACCAACCTGGAGGCTGCGGATGAAGTGGCGCGCCAGATGCGGCTGCGCGACCTGGGCGGGCTGATCGTCGTCGACTTCATCGACATGGACGAGAGCAAGAACCGGCGCGAGGTGGAGCAGCGCCTGCGCGACGCGCTGCGCAACGACCGCGCGCGCGTGCAGTTCAGCTCGATCAGCAAGTTCGGCCTGCTCGAGATGAGCCGCCAGCGCCTGCGCCCGGCGCTCTCCGAAGGCAGCCACATCACCTGCCCGCGCTGCAACGGCACCGGCCACATCCGCGACACCGAGAGCAGCGCGCTGCAGATCCTGCGCATGGTCCAGGAAGAGGCGATGAAGGACAACACCGCCGCCGTGCACGTGCAGGTGCCGGTCGAGGTCACCTCCTTCCTGCTCAACGAGAAGCGCACCGAGATCACCAAGATCGAGCTCAAGCAGCGCGTCACCGTGCTGCTGGTGCCCAACAAGCACCTCGAGACGCCGAACTACAAGCTGGAGCGCCTGCGCCACGACGACCCGCGCCTGGAGAACCTGCAGGCCAGCTACACGATGATCGAGGAGCCGGAGGACGAGGTGGGCATCACCCGCCGCCGCGACGCCAGCGACAAGAAGAACAAGCAGGAGCCGGTGATCAAGGGCGTGCTGCCCGACCAGCCGGCGCCGCCGCCGCCCTCGCCGGCACCGGCCCCTGCGCCGCGCGCCGCCGCGGCGCCCAAGCCTGCGCCGGCGCCGGTCGCCGCCGCGCCGGCGCCCGCGCCGGCCGATGCCGGCAGCGGCTTCTTCGGCTGGGTGAAGAAGCTGTTCGGCAGCGCGCCCGCCGCCGAGCCCGTCGCCGCCGCCGTGGCGCCCGCCAAGTCCGCCGATGCCCCGGCCCAGCCGGCGGCCAAGCGCGAGTCGCGCCGCGGCGAGCGCGGCGGCGAGCGTGGGGATCGTGGCGAGCGCAGCGAACGCGGCGAGCGTGGTGAACGCGGGGGCCGCGGCCGCCGCGGTGGCCGCAACGGCGAGCGTGGCGAGCGCAGCGCCGAGGGCCGTGACAGCCGCGAGGGCCGCGAAGGCCGCGACACGCGCCCCCCCCGTGACGAGGCCGTCGACGATGCGCCGCGAGCCGAGCAGCCCGGTGAACGCGGTGAGCGCGGTGAGCGCGGCGGACGCCGCCGCCGCGAGGCACCGGCCGACGTCGCCGCCGACGCGAACCTGAACGTGCAGGCGCTGGCCCCCGAGGCCGCCGACGCCGGCGAGGGCGACGCCAGCGGCGAAGCCCGCCGCCGCCGCCGCCGCCGTGGTGGCCGTAACCGGGGCGAAGGCCAGGTCGACGACAACGGCCAGCCGCGTGAAGGCGCCGACGGCAGCGCCGACGACGAAGCCGCCGCGCCGCGCGCCGAGGCCACCACCCCCACCGACAGGGCAGCCGACGCCATGGCCGACGCCACCCCGGCGCGGACCGGCGACGAGGGCGAGGGCGCCGAGGGCTCGGACGAGGCCGGCGGCCGCCGCCGCCGTCGCCGCCGTGGCGGCCGCGGCCGCGGTGCCGACGGCGCCGAAGGCAGCGACGGGGCCGAGGCCGGCGATGGCGGTGAGGCCGCCGAGGCCGCCGAGGCCGACGCTGCCGCGCCCGTGCAAGCCCTGGCACCCGCCCAGGCGCTGCGCGCCGAGCCGGCGCCGGCGCCCAGCCTGCCGGTGGAGCCTGCGGCCCTGGCCGCCGAGCCCGTCGGCGCGCAGCTTGCCGCGCACGGCGAGCCGGCCCTTGCCGCGTCCGCCGAGATCGCCGCGCCCGCCGCGGACCCGGTGGCAGCGCCGGCCCCGGCCGCGCCGGTGCGCATCGAGCGCTTCGACCTGCCGGTGGCCTCGCTGGGCGCGCTGGCGGCCGACGCCGGCCTGGAATGGGTGCAGTCCGACGCCGAGCGCGTGGCCGCCGCGCAGGCGGCCATGGCCGCCGAGGTGAAACCGCCGCGCGTGCCGCGCGAGCCCAAGCCCACGGTGGCGCTCGACGAAGGCCCGCTGGTGCTGGTCGAGACGCGCAAGGACTTGTCGCAGATGAAGCTGCCCTTCGAGGCCGGCGGCGCGCCGTCGCAGCCCCCGGCGGCCTGACGGGCCGGGCTTCGCGGCGGGCACGCGCGCAATGATCGACAAGCGCGTGCCCGACCTGGCCGCGGCGCTGGCCGGCATTGCCGACGGCGCCACGTTGATGATCGGTGGCTTCGGCACGGCCGGGCTGCCGGTGCAGCTGGTCGAAGGCCTGCTGGACCTGCCGGCACGCGGGCTCACCGTCATCAGCAACAACGCCGGCAACGGCGACACCGGCCTGGCGGCGCTGATCGCCGCCGGCCGCGTGCGCAAGATGGTGTGCTCGTTCCCGCGCCAGCCGGATTCACACCACTTCGACGCGATGTACCGCGCCGGCCGCATCGAGCTGGAGCTGGTGCCGCAAGGCAACCTGGCCTGCCGCATCGAGGCCGCCGGCGCCGGCCTGGGCGCCGTCTTCACGCCCACCGGCCACGGCACGCCGCTGGCCGAGGGCAAGGAGACCCGCGTCATCGACGGCAAGCCCTACGTGCTGGAGTACCCGCTGCACGCCGACTTCGCGCTGATCAAGGCCGAGCGGGCCGACCGCTGGGGCAATCTGACGTACCGCATGACGGCGCGCAACTTCGGTCCCATCATGGCGCGTGCCGCCGCGGTGACGGTGGCGCAGGTGCAGCAGCTGGTCGGGCTGGGCGAGATTCACCCCGAGACCGTGGTCACGCCGGGCATCTTCGTGCAACGCGTGCTGCAGGTGGACGACGGCAATCCGCGGCGGAGGTGTGCAGCGTGAGCAGCCCCTGGACCCCCTGGACGCGCGAGCAGATGGCCGCGCGCGTGGCGCAGGACATCCCCGACGGCGCCGTCGTCAACCTGGGCATCGGCCTGCCCACCCGCGTGGCGCAGCACCTGCCCGCGGGCCGCGAGATCGTGCTGCACACCGAGAACGGCCTGCTCGGCATGGGCCCGGCGCCGGCCGCCGGGCACGAGGACATCGACCTCGTCAACGCCGGCAAGCAGCCGGTGACCGCACTGCCCGGCGCCAGCTACTTCCACCATGGCGACTCGTTCGCGATGATGCGCGGCGGCCACCTGGACATCTGCGTGCTCGGCGCCTTCCAGGTCTCGGTGCAGGGCGACCTGGCCAACTGGCACACCGGCGAGCCCGGCGCGATCCCCGCCGTGGGCGGCGCGATGGACCTGGCCGTGGGCGCGAAGCAGGTCTTCGTGATGATGGAGCACCGCACGCGCGAAGGCGCCAGCAAGCTGGTGGCCGCCTGCAGCTACCCGCTGACGGCGCCGCGCTGCGTGGCGCGCATCTACACCGACCTGGCGGTGCTCGACGTGACGCCGCAGGGGCTGCGGCTGCGCGACCGTGTGGCCGGCCTGACGCTGGACGCGCTGGTGGCGATCTCGGGCGTGCTCGTCACCGAGATCTGATACCGCCGTCAAGCGCTTTCCTCGCTACCCTGGCGGTCCTCGGTTGCATACGGCGCCGAACACGTGCGCCAGCTGCATGTCGCGTTCGCTGGCACCAGCACTCTGATCCCTCGCCTGCGGCTCGGGCACGGCGCTGCTCGCACTGCCGACATGCTCGCACCTCAAAGTACGCTCCTCTAGGGACGCTACCTGATAGTTCCTACAGGTGACGAAGCTCACGGGCACACTATCCTGCAACTTGCGCGCTTCGTTCTAGCCTTAGTAGCCGCCCCTCATTTGCAGGATCAATGGACTGTCGCAGGATTCGCGCGTCGCGCGTACTGAAGGATCGACCATGAACGTACGACGAACCCTATTGGTACTTCTCGCGCTGTCGCTCGTAGGTGCAGCCGCAATCGCTCTCAGAATTTGGGATCAACGGGCTGCGATTGCTCCGGCCAGCGCGAATTCCGCTAGTACTGGCGATTCGACACGTCAGGCCTATAGCAACTACGGTCAAGCACCATCCGGAGGCAGCGCAGGAGTCAGCCGACCAGTTGCGAGTTCGCCCCCTGGTGCACCACAGCAAGACCTAAGAAGTCAGGTTCAGCAATTAGCGTCCTCCAAGAATCCATCTGACAAGTTTCGAGCGTACGACATCGTCGCCACTTGTCACTGGACGCGCGAAGCAATTAGAGAACAGCGACTCAGGAGACCTGGCGATCCGACTGGGCCCAGTGGGAAGGTTTTTAGCCCGGAGCAAGCCGAATCTGATATCTCAAAGTTTTGCGCAAACCTGAATCCAGATCAAATGCAAACCGCGTTTCGCGTGACCCTCCTAGATGAAGCGGCGCGCGCTGGAGTACCGCTTGCAGCAATACGCTTTATTGAAGAAGGGCCATTTGGCGATCCAACCGCTCTCACCCACAGGTGGAGCGACCCACTCGTTCAAGAGTGGCGACACCGCGCTATCGACTATCTTCTATTGGCCGCGAAAGGCGGAGACAAGGCGGCGATGCTGAGCCTTATTAATCAGTTTGGCAGCGGCGGTGGGCTAGTAGGAAAGATAGACATTGAGAGCGCACTTACATACGCCTACGCACTTGAATACACCTACCGATCGGAAGGTAGCGGACAAGTTCAAGCAGCCGAAAGGCAGACGAAGAGAATCGCCGCCAAAGCTACGGAGGCCGCGATAGAACGCGCCCAGGAGAACGGGAAGGCAATTGCGCGAAACATCCAGATGCTAGGGAGTAAGAAGTGAAAGCAAGACGCTTGGCTGTTTCTTTGCTCGCAATATCTCAATGTTTTGTTCTAGCTGCAAACGCTCGTGTCCCAGAGTGGCTCGATCGACTGCTATCAAGGCCAGCGGTCGACTACGGCTACTGGCTTTGCTCCAACTGCAGCCTTCCCGCGCCGTACGAACCAGCGAATACGACTAGCGCCCCCGCTGACATCAACATGTTTGTGTCAGACAACAATCCTGATATTCATGACTCGAAGAACGAGAAGATTCATCGATGGACGCCGGGATCTTCTATTACCGTCTGCAACAGTCAGAATGTGTGCATGACCGTCTACTATCAGTCAGGCACTAAACTTTGGATGCCACGACTGCCCACTTATCCAAAGCCACCAAACGTTCAGCCAAAGGTTCCGAAGAATCCGGAGGTATCCAATCTGCAGCAGAACTGGATTGGCGTTGACAGCGTTGACTCGTTTCCAGATCCTTTCGGCGGCAGCTGGATGATCGAGATACCTTATCTTCCCCCGAAACAAGGTTCAGTAACGGTCATTCAGCAACAGAATTCAACCATGTACATTGGCCCTTCTTACGAGATGGACTTCATCATCAATGACATCGGCTCTACCCTGAATTGGAACGACGACGCAGCAGGACTTGCCGGTCCAGGAACAGGAGGCTGTGGCGCCCCGGGAGATCCGTACTGCGTACCCGCTGGAACGACACCGCAGACGGAGTAGAGGACAACGCCTCGGCGTCTTTCGATGTCCTGCTCATCGACTACGCTTGAAACTCAGTCCGCGACGATCTTGCGCTCGCGGATCACCTTGCCGAACTTGTCGTAGTCCTGCGCCATGCGCGCCGAGAACGCGGCGCGCGTCATCGGCGCCGCCTCGCCGCCCAGCGCGATGGCGCGCTCGCGCACCGGCGCCGTGGCCAGGATGCGGTTGACCTCGGCGTGCAGCCGCTCGACCACCGCCGCCGGCGTGCCCGCGGGCGCGTACAGCCCGAAGAAGGTGTCGGCGTCGAAGCCGGGCAGGCCGGCCTCGGCCAGCGTGGGCACGTCGGGGAACAGCGGGCTGCGCCTGGGGCTGCCCACGGCCAGCAGGCGCAGGCGGCCGGCGCGCACATGCGGCAGCGCGATGCCGGGGTCGAAGGCGAAGTCGATCTGGCCGCCCAGCAGGTCGTTCAAGGCCAGCGCGGCGCCGCGGTAGGGCACGTGGACGGCGAAGGTGCCGCTCTGTGCCTTCATCATCTCGCCGGCCAGGTGCGGGCTGCTGCCGCTGCCGGCCGAGCCGTAGCTCAGGCGGCCCGGCTGGCTCTTCAGCAGCGCGATGAACTCGCTGACCGTCCTGGCCGGGAGTTCGGGCTTGACCACCAGGTACACGGCCACGCGCGCCACCACCGCCACCGGCACCAGGTCCTTGGCCGGGTCGTAGGGCAGCCTGGGGTACAGGTGCGGGTTGACCGAGATGGTGCCGCCGCTGCTCATCAGCAGCGTGTAGCCGTCGGCGGCCGACTTGGCCACCGCGTCGGCGCCCAGGTTGCCGCCCGAGCCGCCGCGGTTCTCGACCACCACCGGCTGGCCCAGCGCCTCCTGCAAGCCAGGCGCGAGCAGCCGCGCCAGCGTGTCGGCCACGCCGCCGGGCGGGAAGTTGACGACGATCTTCACCGGCTTGCCCGGCCAGCCGGCCTGGGCCCGGGCGGCCCAGGGCGTCGCACCCGCCGCGAGCGCGGCGGCGGCTTGCAGCAGCGCGCGGCGGCGCGGCGAGGTCATCGGCTTCTGCATGCGCGTCTCCAGTCTTGGTCTTGTCGACAAGGGCCGTCGATCAGGCGACGACGATCTCCAGCAGCTGCGGCCCCGGCGCGGCCAGCGCGCGCTGCATCGCGCTGCGCAGCTGCGCCGGGTCGGCCACGCGCTCGCCGGCGCAGCCCTGGGCGCGGGCCAGGCCGACGAAGTCGATCGCCGGCAGCTGCGTGCCCGGCAGCACGGCGCCGTGGGCGAAGCCGAAGGTGGGCGCGAACTCGTTCAGCGCCGCGTAGGCGCCGTTGTTCAGGATCAGGAAGGTGATGGGCAGCTGCAGCTGCGCCGCGCTCCACAGCGCCTGGATGGAATACATCGCCGAGCCGTCGCCGATCAGCGCGATGACCTTGGCCTGCGGCCGCGCCAGCGCCACGCCCACCGCCGCCGGCAGGCCATGGCCCAGGCCGCCGCTGCACATGGTGTAGAAGGTCTCGGGCCGCGTGAACGGCAGGTGGCGCTGCATCACCGGGCGCGCGGTGGGCGCCTCCTCGTAGACCACCGATTCGGGGTCGCGCAGCTCGGCCAGGGTCTGCAGCACGTAGGCGGTGCTCATCGGGCTGCCCGGCTCGGCACGCGGCGCTGGCACGCGCGGTGGCGGCAGGCTGCGCTGCGGTGGCAACGGGAAGCCCAGCAGCTCCTGCACGCCGGCGGCGATGCTGCCGAAGGCCGACGCGCCCACCGGCGTCCAGGCGGCGGTGTCGGGGTCGTCGATGAGCTGGATCAGCTCGGCGCCTGCGGGCAGGTGCGGGCCCTGGCCCTCGACGTGGTAGGTGAAGGCCGGCGCGCCGATGGCGAACACCAGGTCGTGCCCGGCCAGCAGCTGCACGATGCGCTCGCGCATCGCCGGCAGGAAGCCGGCGAACAGCCGGTGGTCCTGCGGGAAGCCGGCGCGGCCGGCCATCGGCGCGCTGAACACCGCCGCCGCGTGGCGCTCGGCCAGCGCCACCACGGCGTCCCAGGCGCCGGCATCGCGGTCCACCGCGGCGCCGACGACGAAGGCCGGCCGCCGGGCCGCCTGCAACTTGGCGGCGAACAGCTGCAGCAGCGCCGGGTCGGGCCGCAGCACGCGGCCCACCGGGCGCGCGGCCACCGGCTCGCAGGCCTGCTGCCAGTCGTCGGCCGGCACCGACACCAGCACCGGCCCGCGCGGCGGCGTCATCGCCACGTAGTAGGCGCGGGCGATGGCCTGCGGCACGTCCTGCGCACGCGCCGGCTCCACCGCCCACTTCACGTAGGGCTTGGGCAGCTCGGTGGCCTGGCCCGAGTACAGGAAGGGCTCGTAGGGCAGGATGGCGCGCGCCTGCTGGCCGGCGGTGACGATCATCGGCGTGCGGTTCTTGTACGCGGTGAACAGGTTGCCCATCGCGTGGCCCACGCCGGCGGCCGAGTGCAGGTTGACGAAGCTGGCGTTGCGCGTGGCCTGGGCAAAGCCGTCGGCCATGCCCAGCACCAGCGACTCCTGCAGCCCCAGCACGTAGCGGAAGTCGTCGGGGAAGTCGAGGAACAGCGGCAGCTCGGTCGAGCCGGGATTGCCGAAGATGGTGGTGATGCCGACCTCGCGCAGCAGCTGCAGCACGGCGCTGCGCACGGTCACCGGGGGGCTGGAGGTCGTCACGGGTGGGCCTGGTGGGGCGGCAGGGCCGGTCAGAAAGGATAGTGCGGCGGCGTGGTCTGCAGCGTCAGCCAGCGCAGCTCGGTGAACTCGGCCACCGCGGCCCTGCCGCCGAAGCGGCCGTAGCCGCTGGCCTTGACGCCGCCGAAGGGCATCTGCGCCTCGTCGGCCACGGTGGCCGAGTTGACATGGCAGATGCCCGACTCGATGCGCCGGGCCACCGCCAGCGCGCGGTTGATGTCGCGCCCGAACACCGCCGCCGACAGGCCGTACTCGGTGTCGTTGGCCGCGGCCACCGCCTCGTCCACGCCCTTCACGCGCAGCACCACGGCCACCGGGCCGAAGGACTCGTCGGCGTACAGGCGCATGGACTTGTTCACCCGGTCCACCAGCGCCGGCTGCATCACCGGGCCGTCGACCTCGCCGCCGCAGGCCAGCGTGGCGCCGTGGCTCAGCGCGTCGTCGATCAGCGCCGCCACGCGCGCCGCGGCGTCGGCACCCACCATTGCGCCGAGCACGCAGCCCGGCTCGCCGGGCCGGCCGGCGCGCAGCATGCGCGCCTTGGCCGCGAGCTTGGCGACGAAGGCATCGGCCACCGCCTCGTCGACGACGATGCGCTCGGTGCTCATGCAGATCTGGCCCTGGTTCATGTAGGCGCCGAAGGCCGCGGCGTCGACCGCGGCGTCGAGGTCGGCGTCGTCCAGCACCACCAGCGGCGCCTTGCCCCCGAGCTCCAGCAGCGCCGGCTTGAGTTGCCGCGCGCAAGCCTCGGCGATCAGCCGGCCCACCGTCGTCGAGCCGGTGAAGTTGACGCGGCGCACGGCGCGGTGCTCGATCATCGCGCCCACCACCGCGGCGGCGTCGGCCGGCGCGTTGCTGAGCACGTTGACCACGCCGGCGGGCAGGCCGGCGTCGCGCAGCACCTGGCCGATGAGCCGGTGCGTGGCCGGGCACAGCTCGCTGCTCTTCAGCACCACGGTGTTGCCGCAGGCCAGCGGCATGGCCAGGGCGCGCACGCCCAGGATCACCGGGGCGTTCCAGGGCGCGATGCCCAGCACCACGCCGGCCGGCTGGCGCACGGCCATCGCCAGCAGCCCGGGCTTGTCGGACGGGATCACCTCGCCGGCGATCTGCGTCGTCATCGCCGCGGCCTCGCGCAGCATGCCGCTGGCCAGCTTGCAGTTGAAGCCGGCCCACATCGCGGTGGCGCCGCACTCGGCGGCCATGGCCTCGACGAACTCGGGCGTGCGCTCGAGCAGCAAGTCGGCGGCGCGGCTCAACAGCGCGCGGCGCTCGCCGGGCGGGGTCCGCGACCAGGCCGGGAAGGACGCGGCCGCAGCGTCGCAGGCGGCGCGTGCGTCCGCGGGCGTGGCGGCGGCCGCGCGCGTGGCCACGCCGCCGGCGATGGGGTCGACGCGGTCGAAGGTGGCGCCACCGGAGGCGGCGGCGGCGCGGTCGTGGATCAGCAGCGGGGCTTCGAACATGGTGGCTTGCGCGTCGGCGGGACCGATGGGCCGGAGTCTGGGCGTCGGGGCTTGGCGTGGACATGCTCCAATCCGGAGAGACCTGGGCCCGATTCGGAGTGCAGATGCGGGGTTTTCACCAGCCGGCCAGGCGCCGCGACGGCGCCAGCGACAGGCCCGCGGGCCTGCCGGGCGCGCCACCCGAGTGCCAGGTGCAGGACCTGCCGGTGGCGCTGCAGGCGCGGCGCTGGTCGCTGGCCCCGCCGCGCGGCGCGGCCGTGCACAACCTGCTGTGGCTGGCCAGCGGCCAGGGGCGGCTGGCGCTGCGCGACCCGGCCGAGGCGGGCGGCGATGCCGATCTGCCGCTGCGTGCGCCGCTGCTGGCCTGGGCACCGGCCGGCCAGGGCCGCTGGCTGCGCCTGGAGGCCGGCGGCCACGGCCTGCTGCTGCAGCCGGCCGAACCGCTGCTGGCGGCGGCCATCGGCGTGCATGCCGACGCCGCCGCGCTGCGCCAGCTGCTGCAGCGGCCCTGGATCATGCCGGTGCTGGACGCCGACGCCGGCGAGGACATGGCGCGGGCGATGCGGGCCTTGCTGCGCGAGAGCCGGCGCCCGGGCGCCGGTGCCCGCCACCTGGCAGCCGCCCACCTGGCCGTGTTGCTGGTCGGTGCCTGGCGCCTGGCCGGCGACGCCCCGCTGCCGCCGGCGGCGGCGCGCAGCGACGCGCGGCTGCAGCAGTTCCGCCGCCTGGTCGAGGCGCACTTCCGCCAGCGCTGGCCGGTGGCGCGTTACGCGCAGGCGCTGGGCATCACGCCCGACGGGCTGCACGACCTATGCCTGCGCAAGCTGGGCCGCGGCCCCCGTGCCCTGCTGCAGCAGCGTCAGCAGCGCGAGGCCTGCGCCCTGCTGCTGGACTCGGCGCGGCCGCTGCAGCAGATCGCCGCCGAGCTGGGCTTCCGCGGCGGCGCCGAGTTCGGCCGCTTCTTCCGCCGCGGCAGCGGCGCCAGCCCCTCGGCCTGGCGCGACGCGCAGCGCCGCCGCGCCGCCAGTGGCGCGGCGCCGCAGCCGGCAGGCTACGCCGACTGGCCCTGAGCCCGCGCCACGCGCAGCGGCAGCCGGCCGGCCCGGCGCGCGCGGGCGCCCTGCACCCGGGACACCGGGACGGCGGCCTTGCACGCGACGCCGCTCATCAGCGGCCGACGCCCCTCGGCCGTGTGGCCGAGCAGGTTCACGGCGGCAGGCGTTCCAGGGCCTGCAGGTAGACCGGCTCCAGCATCAGCTCGTCCCAGGGCAGGGGCTCGGTCTGCGGCAGCAGCGCAACGCGGCGGCGCTCGCTGTCGGGAGAAGGCGCCCAGCGGCCGGCGGCGGCGGCGGCGCAGAGGCCATCGAGCAGCTCGTCGACCGGCTCGCCGCCGCCCTCCAGCGTCTGGTTGCACAACAGCACCAGGTCGCAGCCGGCGCCCAGCGCGGCCAGCGCGGCCTCGGTGTAGCTGAGCGCGCGGCCGTCGAGCACGCGCGCGCCGGCCATGCTGAGGTCGTCGCTGAACACCGCGCCGGTGAAGCCGATGCGGCCGCGCAGCTCGTCCTGCAGCCAGCGCGACGAGAAGCCCGCCGGGCGGCTGTCCACGCGCGGGAAGATCACATGCGCCGGCATCACCGCGGTGAGCGTGCTGGACAGCCAGGCGTACGGGGCGGCGTCGTCCTCACGGATCGCCTTCAGCGATCGGCGGTCGACCGGCACGGCTACATGGCTGTCGGCCTTGACGTGGCCATGGCCGGGGAAGTGCTTGGCGCAGTGCGCCATGCCGGCGCGCAGCATGCCGTGGGCCACGCTCTTGGCCAGCAGCGCGGCGACGCGGGCGTCGCGGTGGAAGGCGCGGTCGCCGATGACGCTGCTGCCGCCATGGTCCAGGTCCAGCACCGGCGCCAGGCTCAGGTCCAGGCCGCAGGCGCGCAGCTCGGCGGCGAGCACGTAGCCCAGCGCCGTGGCGGCGTCGGTGGCGGCCAGCGCGTCGCGCATCCACAGCTCGCCCAGCGCACGCATGGGCGGCAGCGGGGTGAAGCCGTCGCTGCGGAAGCGCTGCACGCGGCCGCCCTCGTGGTCGACGCAGATCAGCAGCTCGGGGCGCAGCGACTTGATCTCGGCGCACAGCGCGGTGAGCTGGCGCCGGCTCTCGAAGTGGCGGGCGAACAGGATCAGGCCGCCGGTGAGCGGGTGGCGCAGGCGGCGGCGGTCGTCGGCCGTCAACGCCGGCCCGGCGATGTCGAGCACCACCGGGCGCTGGGACGATGGGGACATGGGCATGGTGGGGTTGTCGGTTCTGCTGGCGAGATCAGCCACCGTCGCCCGCTGCGGGTGTGCCGAGCTGCTGCACGATGACGAAGCTGGTGGCGTAGTCGGTCTCGTCGCTGACGCTGACCAACGCCGCCCATTGGCGCGCAGCGAACCAGTCGGCCAGTTCGCCCGACAGGCGGATCACGGGCTTGCCGCTGGGCTCGTTGAGGATCTCGCAATGGCGCCAGGCCATGGGCCAGTGCAGGCCCAGGCCGATGGCCTTGGAGAAGGCCTCCTTGGCCGAGAAGCGCGTGGCCAGGTAGCGCAGGCCGCGGGCCTCGGCACGCGCGCGGCGCGCGTGGAACACCTGCAGCTCGGCCGGGCCCAGCACGCGCTGCGCAAAGCGGTCGCCTCGGCGCTGCAGCGTGGCCGCGATGCGGCGCACGTCGCAGATGTCGGTGCCGATGCCGACGATGCTCACCGGTCTGCAGCCTGGCCGCTCATGCCGGCGCGCCCTGCGCGGCCGCCGCGATGACGTGCTGGTAGGCGCGCACCGTCTCGGGCAGGCCCAGCTCGAGGGCATCGGCCACCAGCGCATGGCCGATCGACACCTCGAGCACCCCGGGCACGGCGCGCAGGAAGGCCGGCAGGTTGTCGCGGTTGAGGTCGTGGCCGGCGTTGACGCCCAGGCCGGCGGCCTGCGCGGCGCGGGCGGCGGCGGCGAAGCGCTGCAGCTGCTCGTGCAGCGCCGCGCCATCACCGCTGGCATGCGCGGCGGCATAGGGCTCGGTGTAGAGCTCGACGCGGTCGGCGCCCAGCGCACGCGCCGCGGCCATCGCGTCGGGCGCCGGGTCCATGAACAGCGAGACGCGCACGCCCAGCGCGCGGCACTCGGCGATCATGGGCCGGACGCGCTCGCCGTCGCGCGCCAGGTCCCAGCCATGGTCGCTGGTGAACTGGCCCTCGCTGTCGGGCACGAAGGTGGCCTGCTGCGGCCGCACGGCGCGCACGAAGTCCATCAGGTTGTGCAGCGGGTTGCCCTCGATGTTGTAGTCGGCCTGCGGCCACGCGCGCAGCAGCGCGGCCAGCTCGTGCACGTCGGCGGCGCGGATGTGGCGCGCGTCGGGCCGCGGGTGCACGGTGATGCCGGCGGCGCCGGCCTGCAGGCACAGCCGCGCCGCATGCACGACGCTGGGAATGCCGATGTGCCGCGTGTTGCGCAGCAGCGCCACCTTGTTGACGTTGACCGACAGGGCGGTGGCGGGCTGGGCGTCGGCGACGAGCGGGTTCATCGGGTGCGGGCGGGGGCCAGTTGCTGCAGGCCATCGCGCACGAGGCGCGTGCGCAGCGGCGATGGGCCCAGATGATAGTGAAGCAGGTCGCGCAGTTGCGGGCGCAGCGCAGCGCCCCCGGCGCCGGCGGCCTGGCGCAGCGCCGTCGCGCTGCCATGCTGCAGCGCCGCCTCCAGCGCCACCCAGGCGCTGCCCGGTGGGCCGGCATCGGCCTCGACCAGGCCCTCGGGCCGCAGCGCGTAGCGCGTGGTCTCGTGCAGCGCCGCGCCGGCCAGCGTGGGACCGGCCAGTTCGGGCAGCAGGCCGCACTCGCGCAGCAGGCGCAGCTCGAAGGCGCGCAGCGCCGGCGCCTCGTCGGCGGCCTCGGCGGCAAGCGCCAGGTCCTGCAGCAGCGCCGCATAGGCGTCGTAGAGCCGCGGGTGCGGGTCCTGCCGCGCCAGCAGCCGCAGCAGCAGCTCGTTGGCGTAGTAGGCCGAGAGCATCTGCGCCGCCGGCAGCAGCGCCGTGCCACCCACCCACTCGGCGCCGCGCAGCGTGTGCAGCTCGGCCTGATCGTCGCCGCCCGGGCGGGTGAAGCTCACCAGCAGCGGGTGGAAGGGCAGCAGCACCGGGCGCAGGTTGGAGGTGGGGCGCCGCGCGCCCTTGGCGACCACGGCCACGCGCCCCAGGTCGCGCGTGAACAGCTCGACGACGACGCTGGTCTCGCTCCAGTCGTGCCGGTGCAGCACGTAGGCTGCCAGCGGCGCGCGCGGCGCGGCACGGCGCGACGACGCCCCGCTCGGCGCCAGGCTCATTCGTAGCCGTAGCTGCGCAGGTGCTGCTCGTCGTCGGCCCAGCCCGAGCGCACGCGCACCCACAGCTCGAGGTGGACCTTGGCCTGCAGCAGGCGCTCGAGCTCGGCGCGGGCGTCGCTGCCGATGCGCTTGAGCCGCTCGCCGCCCTCGCCGATGACCATGCCCTTGTGCGCGTCGCGCTCGACGACGATGCTGGCGGCGATCGACACTCGACGCGGCGCGCCGGGCGCGGCGGCGTCCTCGTCGCCCTCCTCGTAGCGGTCGACGACCACGGTGGAGGTGTAGGGCAGCTCGTCGCCCATCAGGCGGAACAGCTTCTCGCGCACGATCTCGGCGGCCAGGAAGCGGTCGCTGCGGTCGGTGAGCGCGTCGGCCTCGTACAGCCAGGGCTGCTGCGGCAGGTAGGGCTCGACGATGGCCATCAGCCGCTCCACGTCACCATGGCGGCGCGCCGACATCGGCACGAACTCGGCGAACGGGTGGCGGTCCTGCATGCTCTTCAGCCAGGGCAGCACCTCCTGCCGGCGCGCCAGCGCGTCGAGCTTGTTGGCCACCAGCAGCACCGGCTTGTCCTGCGGCAGCAGCGCCAGCACCTGGGCGTCGGGCAGGCCGAAGCGGCCTGCCTCGCAGACGAACAGCACCACGTCTACATCGGACAGTGCCGAGCGCACGGTGCGGTTGAGCGTGCGGTTGAGCGCGCTGCCATGGCGGGTCTGGAAGCCGGGGGTGTCGACGAACACGAACTGGGTGTCGCCCAGCGTGCGCACGCCGACGATGCGGTGGCGCGTGGTCTGCGCCTTGCGCGAGGTGATGCTGATCTTCTGCCCCACCAGCGCGTTCATCAGCGTGCTCTTGCCGACGTTGGGGCGGCCGACGATGGCCACCAGGCCGCAGCGTTGGCCGGACGCCGGCGAGGCTTCGGGCGCGGGCGCCGTTGCGGGCGGCAGGTTCATTCGTTCAGCGCCTTGCCGCCACCGGCCTGCAGCTGGGCCAGCAGCCGGCTGGCGGCCTGCTGCTCGGCGGCGCGGCGAGAACGCCCGCTGCCGCACTGCGCCAGCGACAGCGTGGGCACGGCGCATTCGACGTCGAAGGTCTGTGCATGGGCCTGGCCCCGCGTGGCGACGATGCGGTAGACCGGCACCGGGATGTGGCGCGCCTGCAGCCACTCCTGCAGCGCGGTCTTGGGATCCTTGCCGAAGTCGGCGGCATCGGTCTCGGTGATGGTCTCGCCGAACAGCCGCTGCACCAGCGCTGCCGCGCTCGCGTAGCCGCCGTCCAGGAACACCGCGCCGATGACCGCCTCCATCGCGTCGGCCAGCATCGACGGGCGCTGTGCGCCGCCGCCGCGGGCCTCGCCCTCGGACAGGCGCAGCAGCTCGGGCAGGCCGATGCCCAGCGCGGCGCGGTGCAGGCTGTCCTCGCGCACCAGGTGCGCGCGCACGCGCGTCAGGTCGCCCTCGGCCGAGTCGGCCAGGCGCTCGTAGAGCAGCTGCGACACCGCCAGCGCCAGCACCGCATCGCCCAGGAACTCGAGCCGCTCGTTGTGCTCGGCGCCGAAGCTGCGGTGCGTCAGCGCGCGCTGCAGCAGGGCCGGCCGCGCGAAGCGGTGGCCGATGCGCTGCTGCAGGGTGTCCAGGGCCGGGCTCATGCCGCTACTTCGATCGCCCCTCGTACTTGATCAACAGGAACACCGGGCCGTAGATCGGCACCAGCTTGTCGTAGGCGTAGGCGATCACGACGCGGTCGTTCTCCTTGGTGACCGTCAGATCCTTTCCGGAGATCGAGGCGATCGAGTACTCGACCTCCTTCTGCTTGTCGAAGGCGCTGCGCGCCTCGGCCACGGTGCCGGGCTGCGCCTTGGCGATCTGTTCGATGGTGCGCTGGATGGTCAGGTACTCGTTCACCGTGGGCAGCGTTCGCACCAGCAGGTAGGCGACGAAGCCGATCAGGCAGGCCCAGAACAGCAGCCCGAACAAGGTGATGCCGCGCTGCTGGCGCGGCGGCGTGGCCTGGCGCTGGTGAATGCCCATCGAGTGCCGTCTCCTGCTGTGCGTCGCCGAACCGTGCTCAGTGGAACGAGCCGATGCGGCCGAAGTTGCCGAAGTTCATCCAGACGAAGAACGCGCGCCCGACGATGTTGGCGTCGGGCACGAAGCCCCAGAAGCGCGAGTCCTGCGAGTTGTCGCGGTTGTCGCCCATCGCGAAGTAGTGTCCAGGCGGCACCTTGCACACCACGCCCTCGGGCTGGTAGCGGCAATTCTCGGCGAAGGGGAAGCGCTTGTTGCCTTCGGCGCCGTAGTAGGCCTGGCGGCGCGGCTCGACGCGGATGCGGTGCTCGCGGCCGTCCAGCGTCTCGGCGAACATCGGCGAGTAGCTCAGCGTGTCCTCGTCGTAGTGCTCGCCCAGCGCCTTCAGCGGCACCGGCTTGCCGTTGATCGACAGCTGCTGGTTCAGGTAGGCGACCTCGTCACCGGGCAGGCCCACCACGCGCTTGATGTAGTCCAGCCGCGGGTCGACGGGGTAGCGGAACACGACCACATCGCCCCGCCTCACCGGCTGGCCCTCGGTGATCTTCTTGTTCAGCACCGGCAGGCGCAGCCCGTAGTGGTACTTGTTGACGGCGATCAGGTCGCCGACCACCAGCGTGGGCACCATCGAGCCCGAGGGGATCTTGAACGGCTCGACGACGAAGCTGCGCAGCAGGAACACCACCAGGATCACCGGGAACAGCCCCGCCGTCCAGTCCAGCCACCAGGGCTGGGCCAGCAGGCGCGCCTTGGCCTCGGTGACGTCGCCGTCGACCTTGTTGATGCCCTGCGCGGCCAGCTTCTGGCGCCGTGCCTGGTCCTGCGCGTCCAGGGCGGCGGCGGCGGCCTCGCGCGCCGGCTTGAAGCGGAAGCGCTCGGCCAGCCAGTAGACGAAGGTGACGACCGTCAGCATGAACAGCAGCAGCGCGAAGTTGCCGGTCCATTGGCCGACGAACCAGCCACCCAGGTAGATCAGCAGCAGGCCGTACAGCGCGGCGGTGAGGGTGCTCATTCAGTCTTCCACTTGGAGGATGGCCAGGAAGGCCTCCTGCGGCACCTCGACGGAGCCGATCTGCTTCATGCGCTTCTTGCCGGCCTTCTGCTTCTCGAGCAGCTTCTTCTTGCGGGTGATGTCGCCGCCGTAGCATTTTGCCAGCACGTTCTTGCGCAGCGCCTTGACGTTCTCGCGGGCGATGATGTTGGCGCCGATGGCGGCCTGGATGGCCACGTCGTACATCTGGCGCGGGATCTGCTCGCGCATCTTGGCCGCCACCGCGCGGCCGCGGTACTGGCTCTGGCTGCGGTGCACGATCATCGCCAGCGGGTCGACGCGCTCGCCGTTGATCAGGATGTCGACCTTGACCACGTCGGCGGCGCGGTACTCCTTGAACTCGTAGTCCATGCTGGCGTAGCCGCGGCTCACGCTCTTCAGCTTGTCGAAGAAGTCGAGCACGATCTCGGCCAGCGGCAGCTCGTAGCTCAGGTGCACCTGCTTGCCGTGGTAGGCCATGTTCAACTGCACGCCGCGCTTCTGGTTGCACAGCGTCATCACCGGGCCCACGGCATCCTGCGGCATGTACAGCTGCACGGTGACGATGGGCTCGCGGATCTCGCGGATGCGGCCCTGGTCGGGCATGCGGCTGGGGTTCTCGACCATCTCCACCGTGCCGTCGCCCAGTTCGACCTCGTAGACCACGCTGGGGGCGGTGGTCACCAGGTCCTGGTCGAACTCGCGCTCCAGCCGCTCCTGCACGATCTCCATGTGCAGCAGGCCGAGGAAGCCGCAGCGGAAGCCGAAGCCCAGCGCCTGGCTCACCTCGGGCTCGTAGCGCAGCGAGCTGTCGTTGAGCTTGAGCTTCTCCAGCGCGTCGCGCAGCTGGTCGTACTCGCTGGCCTCGGTGGGGTACAGGCCGGCGAAGACCTGCGGCTGGATCTCCTTGAAGCCAGGCAGCGGCTCGCTGGCCGGCCCGGCGTTGTTCGGCAGCTTCTTCTCCAGCGTCACCGTGTCGCCGACCTTGGCCGTGGCGAGTTCCTTGATGCCGGCGATCAGGAAGCCCACCTCGCCGGCCTTGAGCCCGTCGCGCGGCTCGCTCTTGGGCGTGAACACGCCCAGCTGCTCCAGCGGGTAGACGGTGTTGGTCGCCATCAGCCGGATGCGGTCACCCTTCTTCAGCTCGCCGTCGACCATGCGCACCAGCATCACCACGCCGACGTAGTTGTCGAACCAGGCATCGATGATCATGGCCCGCGGCGGCCCGTCGGGGTTGCCGCGCGGCGCCGGCATGCGCGCCACCACGGCTTCCAGGATCTCGTCGATGCCCATCCCGGTCTTGGCGCTGCAGGGGATGGCGTCGGCGGCGTCGATGCCGATCACGTCCTCGATCTCGGCCTGCGCCGCCAGCGGGTCGGCCTGCGGCAGGTCCATCTTGTTCAACACCGGCACCACCTCGACGCCGAGGTCCAGCGCCGTGTAGCAGTTGGCCACCGTCTGCGCCTCGACGCCCTGGCTGGCGTCGACCACCAGCAGCGCGCCCTCGCAGGCCGACAGGCTGCGGCTGACCTCGTACGAGAAGTCCACGTGCCCCGGCGTGTCGATCAGGTTCAGCTGGTAGACCTGGCCGTCGCGCGCCGTGTAGTGCAGCGCCGCGGTCTGCGCCTTGATGGTGATGCCGCGCTCGCGCTCGATGTCCATCGAGTCGAGCACCTGCGCCTCCATCTCGCGGTCGCTCAAGCCCCCGCAGCGCTGGATCAGGCGGTCGGCCAGCGTGCTCTTGCCGTGGTCGATGTGGGCAATGATGGAGAAGTTGCGGATGTGCTTCATCGGGCGTGATTGCAGCGCGGGCGCGCGTGATGCGGCGCGGCGTTGCGGCGAATGGGGCTTGGCGTTGCCTCGTTGGCGCCGGCGCTGCGCGAGGGTGCGCGCGGGCTAAAAAAAAGGCGCGCCCAAGTGGGTGACGCGCCTTCCAACAGAACGTTTGGCAACTGCTTGTTGGGCGTTCATTGTAGCCAAAAGCATCGCCCGGGAAGCCGCGCCAATGCTTGTTTTTCGCCGTTGCAGGTCACCAACAGGCAGATTTTGTCAACAGCTTATCAACAGGTTCTGCGTCGCCTGGGGATAGCCCGCATGGCACGCCGATAGACGCGGCCAGTCCACACAAGCGGACGGCCGAGGCCCGCATTTTATCCGCCAGCGCCGCTAATCGCGTTCATTACCGGGGCAGTGTGAAGCACCACTCACTTTGCCGGTAGAGACCGCATGTAAGTGAACGCCCACAGCAAGGTCGCGCCCCGTTCTCGAATCTCAGGATGCGGAAAGCCCCGCCGCCGCGCTCAACTTGTGGACAAGTCGCGCCGGCCCGCGGGGCCCGTGCAAGTGCCTGGCCGGACCCTGCCCGGCCCCGGCTCAGCGTTGCTGCGGCCTGACGATCAGGTAGGCCACGGCGTCGTCGCGGCGCACCAGCAGCGCGATGTTCTTGCTCTTGTCGGCCCGGGCCACGGCGGCGGCAAACTGCTTCGCGTCCTGCACCTCGACCTGGTCGACAGCGACGATGATGTCGCCCTCGCGCACGCCGGCACGGGCGGCAGCGCCTTCGGCCGCCTCAACGCGCACACCCCCCTTCAGCCGCAGCTCGCGCTTCTGCGCGTCGCTCAGGTCGGAGACCGTCAGGCCCAGGGGGCCCTTGGCCACTTCGCCGCCGCGGTTGTCACCGGCCCGGCGCTGCGGGCGCTCGTCCTCGAACTCGCCGACGGTGAGCGTCAGCTCCTTCAGGCTGCCACGGCGGTAGACCTGCAGCGTGGTGCGGCTGCCCGGCTTGGTCATGCCGATGAAGCGCGGCAGGTCGGCCATCTTCTCGACCACCCGGCCGTCGACCTTGGTGATGATGTCGCCGGGCTCGAGACCGGCCTTGTCGGCCGGGCCATCGCGCTCAACCGTCTGCACCATCGCACCACGCGCAGCGCCCAGCCCCAGCGCGTCGGCAACCTCCTTGGTCACGCCCGAGATCTGCACGCCGATGCGGCCTCGCTGCACACGGCCGCTGGCGCGCAGCTGGTCGGCGATGCGGTTGGCCTCGTCGATGGGGATCGCGAAGCTGATGCCCATGAACCCCCCGGAGCGGCTGTAGATCTGCGAGTTGATGCCCACCACCTCGCCACGCATGTTGAGCAGCGGGCCGCCGGAGTTGCCGGGGTTGATGGCCACGTCGGTCTGGATGAAGGGCAGGTACTCGCCGGTCTCGCGCTGCTTGGCACTGACGATGCCCGCGGTGACGGTGTTGTCCAGCCCAAAGGGTGAGCCGATGGCCACCACCCACTCGCCGACGCGCAGCTTGCCCACGTCGCCCAGCTTCACCGCCGGCAGACCGCTGGCGTCGACCTTGACCACGGCCACATCGGTGCGGCGGTCGGCGCCCACGATCTTGGCCTTCAGTTCACGCTTGTCGGTGAGGGTGACGATCACCTCGTCGGCACCGTCAACGACATGCGCATTGGTCATGATGTAGCCATCGGCGCTGAGGATGAAGCCCGAGCCGATGCCACGCTGGCGCGGCTCGTCGTCGCCGCCGCGCGGCCCGCCGCGCCGCGGGTCGGGCTGGCCCGGCAGCGGAATGCCGAAGCGGCGGAAGAACTCCTCGATCGACGGATCGACACCGCCGCGCGGAACGGCGCCGGCGCCAGCGCGGCGCTCCAGCGTGCGGATGTTGACCACCGACGGGCCCACCCGCTCGGCCAGGTCGGCGAAGTCCGGCAGCTGGGCCGTGCTGCTCTGCGCCAGCACGGCGCGCGGCCACCAGGCCGCCAGCGCCACCATCAGCACCGCCAGCAGCAACCACAGGCGGGCGTGCGGCGGTGTCGGCAGGGAACGGGTCGTGTCTCGCATGGATGTGGGTGTTGGTTGAGGTTGAACTTGTTGCGCCGCCCCGGGCGGGCGCCAGCCCGTCGGACGCGGCCTGAGGCGCAAGGTTCCGCGCCCTGCGTCGAGTCCGGCGCCGCGAGCCGCGCGGGCGCGCTAGCGCTGCGGCTCGACGCTGTCGGCGATCCGTTGCAGCGTGGCCGGCGGGACGTCGCCCACGACGGTGAGCCAATGCTCGCCGCGGCGCTGCATCAGCGTCGCCGTGGCCCCCATCTTGGCGCGCACCTCTTCGCGGTGGCGCTCGGGCTGGAAGCGCTCGATGAACAGCGAGACATGCGTCAGCCCGTCGGCAAACACGGCCTGCACCACCGGCTCGCCCTCGGGCTGCAGGCCGCGCCGCACACAGCCCGCGAGCCGGAAGCCTGGCACCGGCCGCGCCAGGTGCCAGCCCTCCGCGGGCAACGTGGTGGCGCGCTGCTGCGGCCGCACCACGCGCCAGCCCTGCGTCTCGCGCATGGCCTGCAGCAGGGCATCGGGCTGCGGCGGCACGCCGATGTCGATCTGCGAAAACGCGGTGGACTCGATCACCCCGCGGCCTTCGCCGCCCGGTGCCAGCACGTCGGCGCGCAGCATCAGGCCGCTGGCCGTGTCGGCCCACAGGCGCTGTGCGTAGCGCAGCGCGTCGCGCGGCTCGAGCACGAAGACTTCGGTGTCGCGGCCGGCCACCCGCGAACGGCCCTCGCGGCGCAGCGTGTACTGCGACAAGGCCTGCGGGTCCACGGTCTGCGGCGTGGTGGACCAGGCGGCCATGGTCTCGCGCTGCTCGATCACCAGCAGGCGCGTCTGCGGCCACTGCGTGTGCACCGCGGTGTTGTGGCGCAGGATGCGCTGCTGACGACCATCAAGCGCCTCCAGCTGTTCGAAGGTGTCCCTGCCGACGCGGAAGTGCTGGACCCGTGAGCTGGACAGGGCCCCGTTGCCGCTGTAGACCAGGGTGCCCTCGTAGCTGGCGACTTGCGCCGCGGCGCGGATGCGTGCCAGCCAGGCGCGTGCGTCGTCGCCGGCCCAGGCCGGCAACGCCAGCGGCAAAGCCAGTGCCAGCCCGCAGGCCCCCAGCCAGCCCGTGCGCCGCGCAGTGCCCGCATGCCGGGTCACGCCCGGAGCGGGGCGCCGCCGCAGCAGCCGGACAAGCCGCGGCAGGGCTGTCATCGCTGTGGCTCGGGCGGAAGGATCGCGTCGACCCGGCGCAGCGCGCCGCCGGGCGCGGCGGTGGCCACGCCCTCGCGCGCCGCCTGGTGGGCACGCAGGTACTCGTCGAGGCGGCCATCGCGGATGACCGGCGTGTCGGGCGACAAGACCACTGGTTCGACCGCGCGGCCACCCTGGCCGGCCAGGCGCAGGCCGGCCGCCGACGCACCGGTCGGCTGCGGCACCGCCGCCGCCGCGAGCCGCGCGGCCGGCGTCGCCGCGGGCGGCTGGGGCGCAGGTGTCATCGGCGGCGGCACGGCCGCCGCCACGGGTGGGGCGGCCACCGGCAGCGTGGCCAGCTGCGGCGCGCCGGCATCGCCCGGGCCCAGGGGCCCGCCCGGCATCATCACCAGAACACCGAGCACCAGCGCAACGCCCGCAGCCACCGCCGCCGGCGGGGCCCATTGCGGCAGGCGTCGGCCGGACGGGCGCGGCAGCGACTTCGGCGCCAGCACCACCGGCTCGACGGCCAGCCGTTCGCGCAGGCGGGCGAGGAAGGCGGCGTCGGCAGCGGGCGCGCGGGCCAGTTCTTCACTGCGCAGCACGTCACCGATCAGCTGGTACATGTGCCAGGTGCGGCGGGCTTCGGCACTGTCGCGCCAGGCAAGGCAGGCGGCCTCGGCGGCATCGGCGCGGCCATCGGCCAGCGCCGACAGGTGCTCGGCGGCCGCGGCCTCGGGCCCGTCCTCGGGCCGCTGATGGGGGGGGGTCTGGGGTTTCATAGCAGCTGACGCAGCCTTGTGATCCGGTTCGTTCACCAACGTTCCCCTTCTCGCGTGTCCAGCAGCGGGCGCAACCGCGCGGCGATCGCCTCGCGGGCGCGGAAGATGCGCGAACGCACCGTGCCGATGGGGCAGCTCATCGCCTCGGCGATCTCCTCGTAGCTCAGGCCTTCGATCTCGCGCAGCGTGATCGCCTGGCGCAGGTCTTCCGAGAGATCACCAATGGCGGCGTTGACGGCCTCGGCGATCTCGCGGCTGGCCAGCACCGCATCAGGCGTCTCGCCGTCGCTGAGTTCGTTCTCGACCCGCGAAGGTTCCTCGCCGTCGTCGCCGGCCCCGGCCAGCGAGGACTCCAGCACCAGCGGGTCGCGCTTGAGCTCCAGCAAGGCCTTCTTCGCGGTGTTGACGGCGATGCGGTAGAGCCAGGTGTAGAAGGCGCTGTCGCCGCGGAACTTGGCCAGCGCGCGGTACGCGCGGATGAAGGTCTCCTGCGCGATGTCGGGCACCAGGTCGGTGTCGCGCACCATGCGCCCGATCAGGCGCTCGATGCGGCGCTGGTACTTGACGACCAGCATCTCGAAGGCGCGCTGGTCACCTTGTTGCGCGCGCTGCACCAGCAGGGCGTCGGCGTCGGCGGCGTTCACCGGGGCGACTCCTCGGGCCTGCCGCCATGCGCATGCAGGGCGACGCACAGCGGGTGCCAGGCTGCTCCGGCCGGGCGCGCGGCCACCGCCACCCACCGCACGGCGGCGCCGGCCTGGTGGACACGCAGCCAGCGCTCGCCGGGCCACGCGATGGCCACCGCGGGGGCCACGGGGGTGCCGTCCAGCGTCCACCGCGAGCCATCCCAGCTGAGCATGGGCCGGGCCGGCACGCGGCGCCACAGCAGCCAGGCCATGGCGACGGCCAGCGCAGAGGCAGCAGCGGCCGCTGCCGGCAGGGCAAGCCCGGCCCAGGGCAGCAGCCACAGCAGGAGATTGGCCATGGCCAGCGCAGGCAGACCGGCGCCAAGGGCCCGCCAGCCCGGGCCGGCGGTGCAGCGCAGGCTGACGGCCGGCGCCTGGCGCATGCTCAGGCGCGCCGGAAAACCAGCGTGCCGTTGGTGCCGCCGAAACCGAAGTTGTTCTTGACGGCGAACTCGATCTCCATCTGCCGCGCCTCGTTGGCGCAGTAGTCGAGGTCGCACTCCGGGTCGGGGTTTCGCAGGTTGATGGTCGGGGGCACGGTCTGGTGGTGCAGCGCCAGCACGGTGAACACCGACTCGATGCCGCCGGCGCCGCCCAGCAGGTGGCCGGTCATCGACTTCGTCGAGCTGACGACCATCCTGCGCGCATGCTCGCCGAAAGCCAGCTTGATCGCGTTGGTCTCGTTGACGTCGCCCAGCGGCGTGCTGGTGCCATGCGCGTTCAGGTACTGCACCCGATCGGCGCCGATGCCGGCGTTGCGCAGCGCCGCCAGCATGCTGCGCTTGGGGCCGTCGACGTTGGGCGCCGTCATGTGGAAGGCGTCGGCGCCCATGCCGAAGCCAGCCAGCTCGGCGTAGACCTTGGCGCCGCGCCGCTTGGCGTGCTCGTACTCCTCGAGCACCAGGATGCCGGCACCTTCGCCCAGCACGAAGCCGTCACGTTCCTTGTCCCAGGGGCGCGAGGCCGTGGCCGGGTCGTCGTTGCGCGTGGACAGCGCACGCGCGGCGGCGAAACCGCCCACGCCCAGCGGCGAGATCGTCGACTCGGAGCCACCGGCGATCATCACGTCGGCGTCGCCGTACTCGATCAGCCGGCCGGCCTCACCGATGGCGTGCAGCCCGGTGGTGCACGCCGTGGCCACCGCCAGGTTGGGGCCGGTGAAGCCGTAGCGGATCGAGACATGGCCGGCGATCATGTTGACGATCGAGGCCGGGACGAAGAAGGGCGAGATGCGCCGCGGGCCACGGTTGCTCAGCTCGGCATGCGTCTCCTCGATCATCGGCAAGCCGCCGATGCCCGAGCCGATGACGCAGCCGATGCGCTCGGCCGCCGCTTCGTCCAGCTGCTCGCCATGCGGCAAGCCGGCATCCTGCACGGCCTGCACGGCCGCCGCCACGCCGTAGTGGATGAAGGTGTCCATGTGGCGGGCTTCCTTGGCCGGGATGTAGTCCTCGACCTGGAATCCCTTGACCTCGCCGGCGAAGCGGCAGGCCAGCGCCGAGGCGTCGAAGCGCGTGATCGGCGCGATGCCGCTGCGCCCGGCCACCAGGTTCGCCCAGCCCTCGGCGACGCTGTTGCCGACCGGGCACACCAGCCCCAGGCCGGTGACGACGACGCGGCGGCGGGTCATGCGCCGCGGCCGGCGGCGAGCCGGCGCTCGTGCAACACGCCAGGCACCGGATCAGCCCTTCTGGTGCGCCACCGCGTAGTCGATGGCCAGCTGAACGGTGGTGATCTTCTCGGCTTCCTCGTCGGGAATCTCGATGCCGAACTCGTCTTCGAGGGCCATCACCAGTTCCACCGTGTCCAGCGAGTCGGCGCCGAGGTCGGCCACGAACGCCTTCTCGTTCGTGACGTCGGACTCGGGCACCCCGAGCTGCTCGGCAATGATCTTCTTGACTCGCGCTTCGATATCGCTCATGACTCCTCCAGGAGTGTCGTGCAGGAAAACAGCCCTCGATTCTACCGGGGGGCCGGTGCCGGTCGCACAGCCGCCGGCACCAGGCCGGCCTGGCGGCGATCAAACCATGTACATGCCGCCGTTGACGTGCAGCTCGGCGCCGGTGATGTAGCCGGCCAGCGGCGACGCGAGGAAGGCCACCGCGTGCGCCACCTCGTCGGCCGTGCCCAACCGGCCCAGCGGGATCTGGCCCAGCAGCGCCGTGCGCTGCGCCTCGGGCAGCGCATCGGTCATGTCGGTGGCGATGAAGCCCGGGGCGACGCAGTTCACCGTGATGCCGCGGCTGCCCAGTTCGCGCGCCAGCGCGCGCGTCATGCCGGCCACGCCGGCCTTGGCCGCGGCGTAGTTGGCCTGGCCCGGGTTGCCGCTGGCGCCGACCACCGAGGTGATGTTGACGATGCGGCCATGGCGCTGCTTCATCATCGGGCGGATCGCGGCGCGGCAGGCGCGGAACACCGCCTTCAGGTTGGTGTCCAGCACCGCGTCCCAGTCCTCGTCCTTCAGCCGCATGGCCAGCATGTCGCGGGTGATGCCGGCGTTGTTCACCAACACCTGCAGACCGCCCTCGGCCTTGACGAGGGCATCGAAGGCCGCGTCCAGCGCCGTGGCATCGGTCACGTCGAGCACGATGCCGCGGCAGCCCGGGTGGCTGGCCAAGGCCTGGGTGATGCCCTCGGCGCCGGCGGCGCTGGTGGCGGTGCCGATGACGCGGTGGCCGGCAGCGGCCAGCGCCAGTGCGATGGCGCGGCCGATGCCACGCGAGGCACCGGTGACGAGGGCGACCGAGCTGTCAGCCATGCGAGAAGTCTCCTGGGATCTTGTACCGGGCGCGGCGCTGCGCTGGCTCAGGCCAGCTGGCTGCGCAGCTGGGCCAGGCTGGCCGGATCGAGCAGCGTGCCGGTCTCGAGCTCGGCGTCGACGCGTTTGACCAGGCCGGCCAGCACCTTGCCCGGGCCGCATTCGACCACATGGCGCAGGCCGCGCGCCTTCAGCGCCATCACCACCTCGACCCAGCGCACCGGACCATAGGCCTGGCGGTAGAGCGCGTCGCGGATGCGCGCGGGGTCGGTCTCGACGGCGACGTCGATGTTGTTCACCACCGGGAAACGCGGCGCCTGCAGCGCCACGCCGGCCAGGTGCTCGCGCAGGCGCTCGGCGGCCGGCTTCATCAGCGCCGAATGGAAGGGCGCCGACACCGCCAGCGGCAGCGCGCGCTTGGCGCCGGCGGCCTTCAGCAGCTCGCAGGCGCGGTCGACCGCGGCCTTGGTGCCGGCGATCACCGTCTGCTTGGGGTCGTTGAAATTGGCCGGCGCCACCGCCTCGCCGGTGGCGGCCGCGGCCTGCTCGCAGCCGGCGCGCACGGCCTCGGCGTCCAGCCCGAGGATGGCGGCCATGGCGCCGGCGCCCACGGGCACCGCCTCCTGCATGGCCTGCGCACGAAGGCGCACCAGCGGCAGCGCCTGCTCCAGCGTCAGCACGCCGGCCACCACCAGCGCGCTGTACTCGCCCAGCGAATGGCCGGCCACGGCAGCCGGCTCGGCGCCGCCCTCGGCGCGCCAGGCCTCGTAGTTGGCCACGGCGGCGGTCAGCATCAGCGGCTGGGTGTTCGTGGTCAGGTCCAGCTGCTCCTTGGGGCCCTCGTGGATGAGCCGGGCGACATCGTAGCCCAGCGCCGCGCTGGCGCGGTGCAGCGTGGCGGCCACGGCCGGGTGATCACCCCAGGCATCGAGCATGCCGACGGACTGCGAGCCCTGGCCGGGGAAGACGAAGGCGAAGGGAGGGGTCATCGGTCTGGGTCCTCTTGTCCTTGTTGGTGCAGCTGAGCCACGAGGCAGTGGGCGCGGCCCAGCTCAGAAGTCGAGCAGCACCGCGCCCCAGGTGAAGCCACCACCCACGCCTTCCAGCAGCAGCGTGTCGCCGCGGCGGATCTGGCCGCCGCGCACCGCGTGGTCCAGCGCCAACGGCACCGAGGCGGCCGAGGTGTTGCCATGCTCGCCGACCGTGACGACGAGCTTGTCCACCGGCAGCCGCAGCTTCTTGGCCGTGGCCTGCATGATGCGGATGTTGGCCTGGTGCGGGATCAACCAGTCGATGTCGGCCTCGCTGCGGCCGGCCTTGTCGAGCACGGCGCGCGCGGCGCCCTCGAGCACACCGACAGCCAGCTTGAACACCGCCTGGCCGTCCATCTTCAGCACCGGGTCGCCGATCACTGCGCCACCCGACACCGTGCCCGGCGTGCACAGGATGCCGACATGGCGGCCGTCGGCGTGCAGGTCGCTGGCCAGGATGCCCGGCGTGTCGCTGGCCTCGAGCACGACGGCGCCGGCGCCGTCGCCGAACAGCACACAGGTGGTGCGGTCGTTGAAGTCGAGGATGCGCGAAAAGACCTCGGCGCCGACGACCAGCGCGCAGCGTGCACCACCGCCGCGCACCATCGCGTCGGCGACGCTCAGCGCGTAGACGAAGCCCGAGCACACCGCCTGCAGGTCAAAGGCCGGGCAGCCATGCACGCCCAGCTTGTCCTGCAGGATGCAGGCGGTGGACGGGAACACCATGTCCGGCGTGGACGTGGCGACGATGATCAGGTCCACGTCCTGCGCCCTGCGGCCGGCGGCCTGCAGTGCCGCCAGCGACGCCTGCAGCGCCAGGTCGCTGGCGTTGACGCCGGCGTCGGCGAAGTGGCGCGCGCGGATGCCGGTGCGCTCGACGATCCACTCGTCGCTGGTCTCGACGCCGCGCTCGGCCAGTTGCTGCGCGAGCTCGGCGTTGCTCAGGCGCCGCGGCGGCAGGAAGCTGCCGGTGCCGGTGATGCGGGTGTGGCGCGGGGTGCTCATGCGCGTGGCGGGATGGCGGTGGGCGTTCAGGCCGCGGGCGCGGTCAGGTGGGCAGGTGCGGCGGCGAGCTCGGGCAAGGCCTGCAGGGTGCGCTCGATGCGGCCCTGCACGCGGTCCAGCAGCCGGTTGCGCGCGGCATCGTGCGCGCGCACCAGCGCCTGCTCGAAGGCGTAGGCATCGGCCGAGCCGTGGCTCTTGAAGACCAGGCCGCGCAAGCCCAGCAGCGCAGCGCCGTTGTAGCGGCGCGGGTCCACGCGCTGCTTGAAGCGCTTGAGCACCGGCAGCGCCGCCAGAGCAGCCAGCTTGGTCAGCGGGTTGCGCGTGAATTCCTGCTTGATGAAGTCGGTGAGCATCGAAGCCAGGCCTTCGCTGGTCTTGAGCAGCACGTTGCCGACGAAGCCGTCGCAGACCACCACGTCGGCGGTGCCGGCGAAGATGTCGTTGCCCTCGACGTTGCCGTGGAAGCGGATCAGGCCGCGTTCGCCAGCGGCGCGCAGCAGCTCGGCGGCACGCTTGATCGTCTCGCTGCCCTTGATCGCCTCTTCGCCGATGTTGAGCAGGCCGACCAGCGGATCGCGACGGCCCTCGACGGCAGCCACCAGCGCGCTGCCCATCAGCGCGAACTGCAGCAGGTGCTCGGGCGTGCAGTCGACGTTGGCGCCCAGGTCCAGCACCGTGGTGTGGCCGTCGCGCCGGTTGGGCATCACGGTGGCGATGGCCGGGCGGTCGATGCCGTCCAGGGTCTTGAGCACGTAGCGCGCCACGGCCATCAGCGCGCCGGTGTTTCCGGCCGAGACGCAGGCGTCGGCGGCGGGTGGCCCACCCTCGACGGGCTTGAGCTGGGCGATGGCGACGCGCAGCGACGAGTCGCGCTTCTTGCGCAAGGCCACTTCGACGGGATCGTCCATGGTGACGACCTCGCTCGCCTCGACGAGGCGGCAGCGCTCCCAGGCGCGCGCGCCCGCCAGCGCATCGGCGCGGCCGACGAGCAGCAGTTCGGCCTGGGGGTGGCTGGCCAGGAAGGCGCGGCAGGCCGGCAGCGTGACGGCGGGACCATGGTCGCCACCCATGCAATCGACCGCCAGCCGCACCGGGTTCAGCGGCGCGAAGGCGGTGGGCTGGGCCGTGTCAGCGGACATGCACGGACGGCAGTGGCGCGGGCAGCCCGTGGCGGCCGGCACGATGCGGCACGCCGGGGCCAGGCCGCCCTGCGGCGAAGGCGGCCGCGGCGCGGCCGCCGGCCGGCATCAGGCGTCGGCCTTGCTCTTCAGGACCTTGCGGCCGCGGTAGAAGCCGTTGGGGCTGATGTGGTGACGCAGGTGCGCCTCGCCGGTGGTCGGCTCGACGGCGACGTTCGCCGGCGTCAGGGCATTGTGCGAACGGTGCATGCCGCGCTTGGACGGCGACTTCTTGTTCTGTTGAACGGCCATGATGATCTCCTGGGATGCGTCCGCGGCGTCCGGCTCCCGGCCCGCGGGGCCCGCACGCGCGCGGGCACGGTACAGCGCGGCGGCGTGCCGCACGGCCGGCGGATTGGCCGGCCAGCAGCGCTGCACCCACCGTTGTCACACCGGCTCGGGCGGCGGCCTCAAAGGCATCCCACCCGGCTGCAAAGCCCGACAGTGTAGCACGGCCATCCCAATCTCATGGCCCTTGCGGCGGCGGGTCACGCGGCGTCATCGTCGCGCCGGCCGCGCAGCCCGGCCAGCGACGCAAAGGGATTGGGCCGGCCACCTCGGTCCGCATCGGCGGCGCCGCTGGCGGTGTCCGGCGGCGGCGCAACGGCCGCCAGCGGCTGCGGGCAGGAGCCGTGCATCGGAACCAGCGGCAGCGCCAGGATCAGCTCGTCCTCGGCCAGTTCGAGCAGGTCCAGCCGGCCAGGCAAGGCCAGCACATCGTCGTCCAACTCCTCGTCCAGGCGCGCCGCCTCGTCCTCGCCGCGCACGAAGCGCAGTGAGCGGTCCACCGCCACCGCCTGCGGCATCGGCTGCAGGCAGCGCTGGCACTGCAGCACCACGTCCGCCTGCAACCGCAGGTGCAGCCACAACTCGGGCTCGCCGCCCGCCACGGCACGCTGCCGGCCCTGCACCGCCCAGGTCACGGCGGCACCATCCGCCGGCCAGGCGGCGATGCTGTCGCGCAGGCGCACGAAACCACCGGCCGGCCAGTGGCCTTCGAGATAGGCGCCTTCGGCACACAGCGCGCGCAGGTCGAGCGCGCGGGGGTCCTGGGGGCGGGGCTTGCGGCTCATGATGAAACCGAGTGTAGCGACGGGGCGTGCCCGGTCGCCGTGGCCCTGCCGAGGCGCAGCGCCGACAATCGGCGCATGCCCCCGCTGATCCTGGCCTCGACCTCGCGCTACCGGCGCGAGCTGCTGCAACGCCTGCACCTGCCCTTCGAGGTGGCCGCGCCCGACACCGACGAGACCCCGCTGCCGGGCGAGGCTCCTGCGGCACTGGCACAACGCCTGGCGCTGGCCAAGGCGCACACGATTGCGCGACGCCGGCCCGACGCGGTGGTCATCGGCTCGGACCAGGTCTGCGACCTGGACGGCCGGCCCATCGGCAAGCCCGGCACGCACGAGCGCGCCGTGGCGCAGCTGCGCGCGCTGGCCGGGCGCGAGGCGGTGTTCCAGACCGCGGTGGCGGTGGTGCATGCGGCGGCCGGCTTCGAGCGCATCGCGCTGGCGCCCGTGTCGGTGGGCTTCCTGCCGCTGAGCGACGCGCAGATCGAGCACTACCTGCGCACCGAGCAACCCTATGACTGCGCCGGCAGTGCCAAGTGCGAGACCGCCGGGATCGCGCTGCTGCGCCACATTCACAGCGATGACCCTACGGCCCTGGTCGGTCTGCCGCTGATCCGCACCTGCGCGCTGCTGCGCGCCGCGGGCATCGAGCCGCTGCAGCCGCGATGAACCCGGGCAGGCTGCTGCTGGTGCCCAATGCGCTGGATCTGGGCGCCGAGGCGGTGCCGCTGGCCCAGGTGCTGCCGCTGGGCGTGATGCAGCGCGCCGCGGCGCTGTGCCACTGGGTGGTGGAGGACGCGCGCAGCGCGCGCGCGCTGCTCAAGCGCGTGGCCGAGCATGCGCCGCTGGCGCTGCCGCTGCAGCAGATCGCCATCACCGAGCTGCCGCGCCCGGCCAAGGGCGGCGCGGCGAAGCCGGCCCGCGGCGGCGGCGCGCACCACGACGATCCCTGGCCCGCGCTGCTGCGCCCGGCGCTGGACGGCCAGGACCTGGGCCTGCTCAGCGAGGCCGGCCTGCCCGGTGTGGCCGACCCCGGCGCCGCGCTGGTGGCGGCCGCGCATGCGGCCGGCGTGCCGGTGCTGCCGCTGGCCGGGCCCAGCTCGATCACGCTGGCGCTGGCCGCCAGCGGGCTGCAGGGCCAGAGCTTCGCCTTCGTCGGCTACCTGCCGCAGGACGCGGCGCAGCGCACGGCGCGCATCCGCGAGCTGGAGGCGGCGTCGCGCCGGCTGTTGCAGACGCAGATCGCCATCGAGACGCCCTACCGCAACGCGGCGCTGATGGCGGCGCTGTGCGAGGCGCTGGCACCGCAAACCCGGCTGGCCGTGTCCTGCGGCCTCACGCTGCCGGGCGGCTGGAGCCTGACGAAGCGCGTGGCACAGTGGCGCGCGGCGCCGCCGAACTGGCCCGAGCGCCATCCGGCGGTGTTCAGCTGGCTGGCGGACTGAAGGCCGCCCAGAGGTGCCGCAGGCCCGCGGCGCGCCGGCTCAGGAGGGCTTGGTGCCGCTGCCGCCCAGCAGCGTGGCCACGCGGCGCTTGCCACGGATGCTGGGTGTCTTGCCCGCGGGCGCGGCGGCCTTGGCCTTGACCTCCCACTCGGGCGCCTCCTCCCGCTTGGGGGGCTCGTAGGGCTTGTCGAACAGCGGGTCGGTGTCGCTGGACACCATGCGGCCTGGCTTCAGCGGCGTGTTGCCCTTGGCCAGGCGCACGAAGTCGTCGTCGCGCGGGCGCCGCGCGCCGCGCCGCTCGCCGCGCTCGACGCGGTCGCTGGGCTCGTCGCGGCGCCGCGGCGGCGCATCCTCGAGGTCGAAGGGCTCGAGCTCGATCTTCTTCTTGATCAGCTGCTCGATGTCGGCGATGTTGCGCGTGTCGTTGCGCGTCACCAGCGTCACCGCCAGGCCCGAGGCGCCGGCGCGGCCGGTGCGGCCGATGCGGTGCACGTAGTCCTCGGCGTTGAAGGGCACGTCGAAGTTGAACACCGCCGGCAGGTCGGCGATGTCCAGGCCGCGCGCGGCCACGTCGGTGGCCACCAGCAAGTCGACCTCGCCGGCCTTGAAGGCGGCCAGCGCCTTCAGGCGCTCGTCCTGGCTCTTGTCGCCGTGCAGCGCCTGGGTCTTCAGGCCATCGCGCTCGAAGGCCCGGGCCAGGCGCGCCGCGCCCAGCTTGCTGTTGACGAACACGATGGCCTGGGCCAGCTCGCGCTGGCGCAGCAGCTGGCGGATGAGCTGCCGCTTGTCGTCGTCGGCCACGCTGTAGAAGTGCTGCTCGACGGTGGACGCCGTGGCGTTGGGCCGCGCCACCTCGACCGTGACCGGGTCCTGCAGGTAGCTGGCCGCCAGGCGCTTGATCTCGGGCGAGAAGGTGGCCGAGAACAGCAGCGTCTGGCGCTGCTTGGGCAGGTAGGACAGGATGCGCTGCAGGTCGGGCAGGAAGCCGATGTCCAGCATGCGGTCGGCCTCGTCGAGCACCACGTACTCGACCTGGTTGAGCACCGCGCTCTTGCCCTCGATGTGGTCGAGCAGGCGGCCCGGCGTGGCGATGAGCACCTCGACGCCCTTGCGCAGCTCGGCCGTCTGCGGCTTGATGTCGACGCCGCCGAACACCACCAGCGAGCGCAGCAGCGAGTGCTTGGCGTACTTGGCCACGTTGTCGGCCACCTGGTCGGCCAGCTCGCGGGTGGGCGCCAGCACCAGCGCGCGCACCGGGTGGCGCGCCGGGCTCATGCTGGCGGTCTCGTGGCGCATCATCTTCTGCAGCAGCGGCAGCGTGAAGGCGGCGGTCTTGCCGGTGCCGGTCTGGGCGGCGCCCATCACGTCGCGGCCGGCCAGCACCACCGGGATGGCCTTGGCCTGGATGGGCGTCATCGCCGTGTAGCCGGAGTCGGCCACGGCGCGCAGCAGCTTGGGGTCGAGCGGGAGCGTGTCGAAGCGGGGTGCCGGCGCGTCCGGCGTATCAATGTCGGTCATGTGTGCCGATTATCGCCGCCGGCCGCCAGACGGCCCCGGCGGTGGCGCAGCGGCAGCCGCAGCCAGCGTGGCGAGCGGAAGCGCACGATGCGCCAGTACAGCGCCGTGTAGCTCAGCGCAAACAGCCCCAGCGCCCCGGTCAGCAGCGCCGTGCTGTCCCAGAACAGCACCGCCGGCAGCACCGCGCCCATGCACAGCAGCCACAGGTAGGGCGAGGTCATCGAGTTGCGCCGCGCCAGCGAGCGCGCACCGCGCCGGCCCACGGCCCAGCGCAGCACGCGGCGGTAGATCAGCGAGTGCAGATGGATGCCGTCGGGCATGCTGGGCGGCACCTGGCGCAGGAAGCGCCGGCGGTAGATCGAGAACAGCGTCTCGAACACCGGGTAGATGCAGACCAGCAGCGGAAAGATCGGCGACACCGCCGGGTTGCGCACCAGCAGCAGGATCGCCACCTCGGCGACATAGAAACCGAGGAAGTAGGCGCCGCCGTCACCGAGGAAGATCAGGCCACCGGGGAAGTTCCAGACGAAGAAGCCCAGCACCGCGCCGATGCCGGCCAGCGCCAGGCTGGCCACCAGCGTGTCGCCCACCTGGAAGGCCACGTAGGCCAGCGCCGCCAGCATCAGCACCACGCACATCGACGCCAGGCCGTTGAAGCCGTCGATGATGTTCACCGAGTTGGCGATGCCGGCCACGGCGAACACCGTCACCAGCAGCGCGCCGACCGGCAGCGCGACCAAGGCGTCCAGCCCCGGGATGTCGGTGCGCGTGATCTGCGCCTCCAGCGCGAAGAAGGCGATGGCTGCCGACAGCGCGGTGGCCAGCAGGCGCCAGCCGGCCGAGACCGACTTGGTCAGGTCCTCGGTGAGCCCGGCGACGAAGGCCGGCAGCGCGCAGGCCATCAGTGCCAGCCCCAGCAGGCCGTCGCGGTCGCCACCGCGCTGCCAGGCCAGCAACGCCAGCCCCAGCAACACGCCGACGACGATGCCCACGCCGCCGATGCGCGGCACCGGCACGGCATGCATCTTCTGCGGTCCGCTCAGATCGTCGTCGGCGGCGAAGCGCCAATGCCTGCCGGCCCCGCGCACCAGCAGCAAGGTCAGCATGGTCGACAGAAGCAGGGCGCTGAGGAACACGAGCACTCCGGGATTCTACCCAGCCACTTGCGCATCGCAGGACGCCCTGGGGCGCGAGGCTAGAATCCGCCGCCTGTCGCGCGTCCCGCGACCGATGGACACGCGACGCGAACGCGCCCGAGCCGACACCGATCACGATGCACCCAGACCGCCGACACCGTGCCAGCGCCCGTCGCGCCCGCGCATTTCTGCTCGTTGCTGCGTCGGCCCTGCTGGTCCTCGGCCCTCCCGGGTTGCAGGCCCAGACCAACGCCACGGCACCAGACGCGGGGGCCGTGCCCGGTGGGCCGATCCGCCTGCGCCAACCCCAGCTGCCGGCTCAGGACAGCGCCGAGCGCGGTCGCGATCGCGAACAGGACCGGGACCGCGCGCGCCGGGCTGCCGATCCGGATGAGCGGCCAGACGACACCTTGCGCCCCGCCTACCGCCCGGGCGAGTTCGAACGCTACGTGCAGCAGCTTGCCGATGACCGCAGCATCCGCCGCTTCGGCGCCGACCTGGTGCTCGACCCGGCCGCCGGCAAGGGCGTGCAGGAGGTGCCGCCGGAGATTCCGCCCGACTACCGCATCGCGCCCGGCGACGAACTGGTGGTGACGATCTGGGGCTCGGTCGACGCCGACCTGCGCCTGCTCGTCGATCGAAGCGGCCGCGTCAACATCCCGCGTGTCGGCGCGGTGCCGCTGGCCGGCGTCACGCTGGCTGAGGCGCCGGCGGCCATCACGCGCCAGGCCCAGCGCGTGTTCAAGAACTTCGACGTCGCGGTGGCGCTGGGCCAGCTGCGCGCGATGCGCGTCTATGTCACCGGCTTCGCGGTGAAACCCGGCGCGCACAACGTCAGCGCGCTGAGCACCTTGTCGTCGGTGGTCTTCAACCAGGCCGGCGGGCCCTCGCCCTCGGGCAGCTTCCGGGACGTCGAGCTGCGCCGCGCAGGCCGCACCGTCGCGCGGCTGGACCTGTACGACCTGATGCTGTTCGGCAAGCGCGACGCCGACCAGATGCTGCTGCCCGGCGATGTGGTGCACATCGGGCCGGTGAGCGGCCAGGTGGCGCTGATCGGCAGCGTCAACAAGCGCGCCATCTTCGAGCTCAAGCCCGGCGAGACGGTCAATGAGCTGCTGCGCATGGCGGGCGGCTTCAGCGCCGTCGCCGACCGGTCGCGGCTGGCCGTCGAGAGACTGAGCGAGCGCAGCGCCGAGCGTGTGCGCGAGCTGCTGCTGCCGCGCGACGCCGCCAGCACCCTGCAGGCCGGCGACGTGGTGCGCGCCTTCAGCGCCGTCGAGGCGGCGCTGCCGCAGGAGCGCCAGAACAAGCGCGTGCGCATCGAGGGCGAGGTGCGCCGCCCTGGTGACTACATCCTGCCGCCCAACAGCAGCGTCGCGTCGATGATCGAGGCTGCCGGCGGATTGACCAGCAACGCCTACCTGTTCGGCACCGAGTTCTCGCGCGAGAGCGTGCGCGCGACGCAGCAGGCCAACTACGAGCGTGCGCTGCGCGACCTGGAACTGCAGATCAGCAAGAAGACCACCGGCATGTCCGCGCGCAGCGCCGAGGACAGCGCCGTGCAGCAGCAGCAGCAGCTGGCCACCGAGCGGCTGCTGCTGCGCCTGCGCGAGGCGCGCCCCAGCGGCCGCATCGTGCTGCAGCTCACCCCCGACGCGCGCACGCTGCCCGACCTGGCGCTGGAGGACGGCGACCGCCTGTACATCCCGGCCAGGCCGACCTCGGTCGGCGTGTTCGGCAGTGTGTTCAACGCCGGCAGCTACCTGTTCCTGGACCAGCGCACCGTCGACGACTACCTGCGCCTGGCCGGCAACCCGACGCGCACGGCCGACACCAAGAGCGTGTTCGTCGTGCGCGCCAACGGCAGCGTGGTCAGCGCGCTGCAGACCAACACCGGCGGCTGGTGGTTTGGCAGCGACAAGTTCGCCGCGCTGCCCGTGTACCCCGGTGACACCGTCTTCGTGCCCGAGGAGCTGGACCGCCAGACCTTCCTGCAGATCGCCAAGGACTGGACGCAGATCCTGTACCAGTTCGGCCTGGGTGCAGCGGGCATCAAGGCGATCGCGCGATGAGCACGGCACACCTGACCGCCGCGGCAGGCGGCGCCGCCGCCGCGGGTACGCCACTGGACCTGCTGCGCTACCTCATCAGCCGGCTCAAGCTGCTCGTGCTGGCGCCCTTGGCGCTGGGCCTGGTTGCACTCGGCGTTTCCTACCTGATCACGCCGACCTTCACGGCGCGCACCGTCTTCCTGCCACCTCAGCAGCAGCCCCCAGGGGCCGCCGGTGCATTGGCATCGCTGGGTGCCTTGTCCAGCCTGGCGGGGCCGGGGCTCAACCTGCGCAGCCCGATCGACCAGTATGTCTCGCTGCTGCAAAGCCGCAGCGTGGCCGACAAGCTCGTCGATCGCTTCGACCTGGTCCGGCTGTACGAGTCGGACTACCGGTTCGAGGCGCGCGAGGACCTGGCGCGCAACACCCGCATCGCTGCCGGTCGCAAGGACGGCCTGATCACGGTGGAGGTCGACGACCGCGACCCCAAACGCGCCGCGGAGATGGCCAACCGCTACGTCGAGGAGTTGCGCGAGCTGGTGGCCGGCCTGGCACTGACCGAGGCGCAGCAACGGCGCAAGCTCTTCGAGGCCGAACTGAAGCGCACACGCGACCAGCTGGCACAGGCACAGGCTGCGCTGCAGTCCAGTGGCTACACGGCCAGCGCGCTGAAGGCCGAACCCAAGGCCGCTGCCGAAGCCTACGCCCGCGCCAGGGCCGAGTTCACCGCGGCGCAGGTGCTGCTGCAGTCGCTGCGCCAGAACCTCACCGAGGCGGCGCCCGAGGTCCAGCAGCAGCAGGCCCGGCTGGCCGCACTGCGCGCCACGCTGGCGCAGAGCGAGGCCAACGCGGCTGGCGGCGCCGAACCCAACTACCTGGGGCGTTTCCGCGAGTTCAAGTACCAGGAGGCCCTGTTCGAGCTGTTCGCGCGCCAGTACGAGATGGCACGCCTGGACGAGAGTCGCGAGGGCGCGCTGATCCAGGTGGTCGACGTCGCCAGCCCGCCCGAGCGCAAGAGCCGGCCCAAGCGGGCGCTGATCGCGGCGACGACCTCGGTGATCAGCTTCGTGCTGCTGGTGGCCTACCTGCTGGCCACGCGCTTCTGGTCCGGCCCGGTGGCGGCACGTCCAGGCGAGCCCGATCGAGCCTGAGGCGGGGCAGGGGCAGCGACCAGCACGGCGCCCGGCCCTGGCGACGTCATGCATGCGCTGTTCCTGATCACCTTCCCCGGCTACTTCGTCTACCACTACCTGGTGTCGATGGCCGGCATGCCGCAGGTGCTGGCAGGCTACTCGACGCCGATCTGCCTGGTCTCGCTGCCGCTGCTGATCGCGCTGCACCTGCGGCGGCGCGCCGGCGGGCCGACCACGGTGCAGCCTGTCGAACTGCTGCTCTGGGTGTTCCTCTTCTACTACGCTGCGGTGACGGCCTGGGCCTGGTCGACGCGCAACCTGCTCAGCAGCGCCGAGGCGCATCCGACCGTGATCGCCCAGTTCGTCGCGCTGTACCTGCTCGGGCACCACGCACCCGCCGAGCCCAGGCAACGGCCCTGGCTGATCGGGGCGCTGCTGGTGATGACCCTGATGGTGCTGCACAACTCGCTCTCCGGTGGGCTGATCGCCGCCGCACTGGACAGCGCCGGGCTCGGCATCGGCCTGATCAACTACCAGGGCTACGCGTTCGCCTACTTCGTCACCCTGACCTGGGCGGTGGCGCTGCTGCGCGACCGCACCGGGCTGCGTCTGGCCGTCTACGCGATGGCCTTCGTCGCGCTGTTCCTCAACGGCGCGCGCTCGGAGTTCGCGGCGGCGCTGGTCGCGCTGCTGGCGCTGGAGTTCCTGCTCGCCGGGTCCAAGGTCGCGGTGCTGGCCGGCGTCGTCGTGGTCGTGCTGCTGCTGGTGGCCGGCTACTTCGCGTTCGAGGAGGACCTGCAGGACTACCGCGTGATCACGCTCTTCACCGACTACTCGGAAGACCTCTCGGTGCTGGACCGCCAGAAGATGTATGCCGACGGCCTGGCCACCATCCTGGCCAACCCGCTGGGCGGGCGCATGGGCAGCTACGTGGGCGGCGAATACATCCACAGCTACCTCTCGGCATGGGTCGACCTCGGCGCTGCCGGCTTCGCGCTGTTCGCTGCGCTGTCGATCGCGCCGGCGGTCTACCTGTGGACGCAGCGGGCGCGGATGGCGTCCGACCGCGGCCTGCAGCTGCTGTTCATGCTGACCACCTCGACCTTGTTGCTGTCGCTCGCGGCCAAGCCCTTCACGCAGTACTTGCTGCCGCTGACGCTGGGTGTCTGCGTCGGGCATGCGCGCGGCCTGGGCGCCTGGCGCATGGCCGCGCCGGCGGCGACGGTGGCCGTCCGCCCTTGAGCACCGCCGGCTTCTGGTCCGACGTGCGCTGGCAGGCGCTGGGCAATGCCTCGGCGCAGGTCATCGGCGTGCTGGGCATGCCCCTGCTCACGCGCCTGTACCAGCCGCAGGACTTCGCCGCGCTCAGCGTGTTCGCGCAGTTCGCGATGTTCTTCGCCGGCGTGATGACGCTGCGCTACGAGTACTTCGTGCAACTGCCGCGCGAAGACCGCGAGGCAGGCCACCTGATCCGCCTGGTGGCACTGCTGTGCATCGCCGGCACGCTGCTGCTGACGCCGCTGGTGTGGCTGGCCGCGCAAGGCGCGGCGGCGAGCCTGGCCCAGCCCGAGCTGCTGCGCTGGCTGTGGCTGTCGCCGCTGACCGCTGCGCTCATCTCCCTGTCGCTGGCGTACCAGCACCGGGCGCAGCGCTACGGGCTGTTCAAGCTGTCGGGGGCCGGCGAGGTGGCTGCCAAGTCGAGCTATGTCGCGGGCGGCGCGCTGGCCGCCATGGCCGGGCTGGGCACGCTGGGCCTGGTGCTGACCACCGCCTGGGGGTGCCTGGCCAAGCTGTTGCTGCACCTGGGCGCCGGCTTCGGCCGCGCCGCGCCGGCGCGGGCCGGCGGCGGCGTGGCCGCCCTGCGCGCCGTCGCGACGCGCTACCGCGGACCCGCGGCGTCCATGCTGGTCGCGCACCTGATGGGCACGATCACCGGGCTCGCCCCCATTCTGTTCGTCGGTGCCGCCTACGGCAGCGAGCTGCTTGGCCAGTTCAGCCTGGTCACGATGACGATCTTCCTGCCCGCCAGCCTGATCGGCAGCGCGATCGGCAGCGTCTTCTACCAGCGCGCGGCGCACAGCTGGTCGCATGGCGAGCCGTTCGCCGAACTGTGGCGGCAGACGCTGCTGAAGCTGGCGCTGATCGGCGTCCCCGTGTACGGGCTGGTGGCGCTGCTGTCGCCCTGGCTGTACCCGGCGCTGTTCGGCGCCAACTGGGAGGCCGCCGGCCGCTTCGCCCCCTGGATGTCGCTGGCGGCCCTGTGTGCCTTCGTCAGCACCCCGCTGGAGCGGGCCTGCCTGATCACGGGCCAGCTGCGCTACCAGGCGCTGTGGCACGCGGCGCGCGCCGTGACGACGGTGCTGGTCGTCGCCGCGGCGCTGGCCCTGGACTGGCGGTTCGAGACCTTCCTCGCCGCGCTGGTGCTGCAGATGTCGGCGCTGTACGTGTTCGACGCGGTGATGGAGGGCCGCTTCGCGCGCCTGCGCCCGCCCGCCGGCCAGCGCCCGGCCTGAGCCCGCCCACCATGGTTCCAGCCAGGCCACCCGAGGCGCATGCGCCGGCCACCCAGCCGCCGCTGCCTCACCGCACGCGCGTTGCGGTGCTCATCAACTTCCTCACCCACTACCGGCAGGACTTCTACCGCCGCCTGCTGGCCTGCCCCGACATCGACCTGACGATCTACTGCCACCAGCCACCGCCGCACAGCCACCTGAAGTCGATCCACGAGCAGTTCGCACCCCATGTGCGCCTGCTCGAGGGGCGCTTCCTGGGCGACGAGTCGCTGGTCTGGAGCCGGCTGCCCTGGCGCGAGCTGTGGCGCGGGCACGACGCCGTGTTCATCGAGGGCAATCCCCGTTACCTCAGCTTCGCGCTGCTGGCCACGGCCATGCATTGGGCGCGACGACCGGTGGTGCTGTGGACCATGGTCCACTCGTTCCGCAACGTGCGGTCGCGCCAGTCGCTGCGCCTGGCCTGGACGCGCCGGTTCCGCAGGCTGCTGGTCTACTCCGATGCCGAGGTCGAGATGCTGCGCCGGCTGGGCGCGCGGCAGGCGCTCGTGGTCGGCATCAACAACGGGCTCAACCAGGACGCGATCGACGCCGCCGTCGCCGCCTGGCCGGCGCAGCGGCTGGACCAGTGGCGCGCCGAGCAAGGCCTGCAGGGGCGCCGTGTGCTGCTGTCCTGCGCCCGCCTGGAGAGCAAGAACAAGTTCGAGCAGGTGCTGGCGGTGCTGCCGGGCCTGCTGCAGCGGCACCCGGACCTGGTCTGGTGCGTCGTCGGCGACGGCGCCCAGCGCGAGGCGCTGCGCCACCAGGCCGCGGCCCTGGGCGTCGCCGCGCAGCTCAGGCTGGTCGGCGCACTGCACGACGAGCCGGCGCTGGCGCCCTGGTTCCTGGCTGCCGAAGCCCTGGTCCACCCCGGCGCGATCGGCCTAACCCTGCTGCACGCCTTCGGCTACGGCTTGCCCGTGGTCACCCACGGCAACGCGCTGACGCATGGGCCGGAATTCGCGGCGTTCGCCCACGGCGCCACCGGTCTGGCCTACCGCGAGGACTCGCCCGAGGGCCTGGCCGCGGCGCTGGCACAGGTGCTTGGCGACGACGGGGCGCGCGCCGCGATGGCCGGCACCGCGCTGCACACCGCGCGCACCGCCTACAACACGCGGGTGATGGTCGAGCGCTTCCGCAGCTGCGTGCCGTCCCTGACCCCCACCGGCGCCGCGGCCGCGTCGGCGGCGTCGCCAACCCGCTGAAGCCCCGATGCGCATCCTGTTCATCGCCCCGCTGCCCGACCCGGTCACCGGCCAGTCACTGGCCTGCCAGGTCTTCCTCGACGACCTGGTGCAGCGCCACGAGGTCGACGTGATCAACATCAACAAGGCCAGCCTGAAGAGCGGCGGCGGCTCGCTGGCGCGGTCCATCCAGGTACTGGGCCACGCGCTGCGCGCCGCCTGGCGCTCGCGCCGCGCCGACGTCATCTACTTCACGGTCTCGGAATCGCTGGCCGGCAACCTGAAGGACATGCTGGTCTACCTGGCCTGCCTGGGACGCCTCGATCGCATGGTCATCCACCTGCACGGCGGTGCCGGCATGCGCGTGCTGATGCACGAGAGGCCGCTGGTGGCCGCGCTCAACCGCTGGTTCCTGTCGCGCCTGGGCGCCATCGTGCTGCTGGGCCAGCGCCACCTGGACATCCTGCGCGACCTGCCGGACCGCCGCCATGTGCACCTGGTGCCCAACTTTGCCCAGGACCAGCTGTTCCTGCCGCTGGCCGAGATCGAGGCGAAGTTCGACGGCACGGCGCCGCTGCGCGTGCTCTACCTGAGCAACCTGATCCCGGGCAAGGGTTACCTGGAGCTGCTGCAGGCCTACGAGTCGCTGACTGCGGAGGAGCGCGAACGCGTGGAAGTGCGCTTCGCCGGTGCCTTCGAGAGCGACAGCGACCGCGAGGCCTTCCTGGGCCGCATTGCGCGCCACCCCGCCTTGCACTACCACGGCGTGGTCGGTGGCGAGGCCAAGACGCGGCTGCTGGCCCAGGCCCAGCTGTTCTGCCTGCCCACCTACTACCCCTACGAGGGCCAGCCGATCAGCATCCTCGAAGCCTATGCCTCGGGCTGCGCGGTGATGACCACCGACCACAGCGGCATCTTCGATGTCTTCGACCCTGCGGCCTGCGGCATCGCGGTGCAGCCGCGCTCGCCGGCGAGCCTGGCGGAGGGCCTGCGCCGGGCGTTGGCGGCGCCGCAGCTGCTGCGCCAGGCGGCCCTGCACAATCGCGCCCTGGCCGACCGGTGCTTCCGGGTCAGTTCGTACAATCGCGCGCTTGGCCGGCTGGTCGAAGGCCTGCAGACGCCGGCCCGCACCCGCTGAGCCCGGCCCACCGTCGCCCCAGCCTGCCCAACTCAGTGTCCGCCTCCCCCTCCGGCAGATCGCCCATGCCCCCGCGCCCGTACCAGATCTGCACGCACTGCATCATGGACACGACGGATCCGAACATCCGCTTCGACGACCGTGGCTGGTGCGACTACTGCAACAACTTCGAGTCCACGATCCGGCCCAACTGGCACACCGACGCGCGCGGCGCGGCTGCGCTGCAGGCGCTGGCCGAGCGCATCCGCGCCGCCGGCAAGGGGCGCGACTTCGACTGCATCATCGGCCTCAGCGGCGGCCTGGACAGCTCCTACGCCGCCTACGTGGCCAAGGAGAAGATGGGCCTGCGCCCGCTGCTGTTCCATGTCGACGCCGGCTGGAACACCGACCAGGCGGTGGGCAACATCGAGAAGCTCGTCGACGGCCTCGGGCTGGACCTCTACACCGAGGTCGTCAACTGGGACGAGATGAAGCGGCTGCAGGTGGCCTTCCTGCGCTCGGGCATCCCCGACCAGGACCTGGTCCAGGATGCCGCCTTCTTCTCGGGCCTGTACAAGTTCGCGCGCCAGCACGGCATCAAGCACATCCTGACCGGCTCGAACTTCTCCACCGAATGCTGCCGCGAGCCCGAGGAGTGGGGTGGCTACCTGGGCATCGACAAGACCCTGTTCAACGACATCTGGCGCCGCTTCGGCGACGGCGAGCTGGACTCGTTCCCGCTCACCGACATCCTCGTCTACAAGCTGCTGTACCAGAAGATCCTGGGCATGCAGGTGCACTACCCGCTGAACCTGGTGCCCTACGTGAAGAAGGACGCCGAGGACGAGCTCGGCCGCCGCTTCGGCTGGCAGCGCTTCAAGCACAAGCACCACGAGTCGCGCTTCACCCGCTTCTACGAGGACTACTGGCTGCCGCGCCGCTTCGGCTACGAGAAGCGCCGCGCCCACTTCTCCAGCCTCATCATGACCGGGCAGATGACGCGCGACGAGGCGCTGGCGCGCATCGCCAGGCCCGAGATGGACGAGCACTTCCTGGCCCAGGAGTTCGAGTTCGTGGCGCACAAGCTCGACCTCAGCGTGGCCGAGCTGCGCGCGCTGTTCGAGCTGCCGCGCAAGACCTACCGCGACTACCGCAACAAGCGCTGGATGATCGGCTTCGGCGCCAACGCCATGCGCTGGCTGGGCCTCGAGAAGCGCTACTTCCGATGATCCGCATCGTCGACTACGGCCTGGGCAACATCCAGGCCTTCCTCAACATGTACAAGCGGCTGGGCGTGGCCGCCGAGCGCGCGCGCACGCCCGCCGACCTGGCCGACGCCGAGCGCCTGATCCTGCCCGGCGTCGGCGCCTTCGACCATGCGATGCAGCTGCTCAACGCCTCCGGCCTGCGCGCGGCGCTCGAGGCCCGCGTGCTCGGCGACAAGGTGCCGGTGCTGGGCATCTGCGTCGGCATGCAGATGCTGGCCGGCGGCAGCGAAGAGGGCCGCGAGAGCGGCCTGAACTGGATTCCCGGGTGCGTGCGCAGCTTCGCCGCCCACACCGAGGCGGCGCGGCTGCCGATGCCGCACATGGGCTGGAACAACGTCGTCCCGCGCCCGGGCCACCCGCTGTTCGCCGGCTTCGAGCCCGATGCACGCTTCTACTTCCTGCACTCGTACTACTTCGACAACGAGCGGCCCGAGCACCGCGCGGCAACGGCGCGCTACGGGCTGGACTTCAGCTGCGTCGTCTCCAGCGGCCATGTGCACGGCGTGCAGTGCCACCCCGAGAAGAGCCACCACTTCGGCGCCCTGCTGCTGAAGAACTTCGCCCGGCTGCAGCGCGACGCCGGCGCCGCGCCGGCGGCGGCCGCCGACGACGTGCTCAGCACCTCCGGGTCGGTGGGAGCCTAGGCCCGGCCATGCTGCGTCCACGCGTCATCCCCTGCCTGCTGGTGCACCGCGGCGGCCTGGTCAAGACCCAGGGCTTCAAGGACCCGAAATACGTCGGTGACCCGATCAACGCGGTCAAGATCTTCAACGAGAAGGAAGCCGACGAGCTGATGGTGCTCGACATCGACGCCTCCGCCACCGGCGCCGAACCCAACTACGGCCTGATCGCCAAGCTGGCCGTCGAGTGCCGCATGCCGCTGTGCTACGGCGGCGGCATCACCACGGCCGCCCAGGCCAAGCACATCACCAGCCTGGGCGTCGAGAAGGTGGCGCTGAGCGCCGCCGCGGTGGCCGACCCGACCCTGGTGACGCGCATCGCCGAAGAGATCGGGCGCCAGAGCGTGGTCGTCGTGCTCGACGTCAAGAAGCGCCTGCTGGCGCGCGAGCCCGAGGTCTGGACGCACAACGCCCAGCGCAACACGAAGCGCAGCGTGTTCGAGGTCGCGCAACAGATGCAGGACCACGGTGCCGGCGAGGTCGTCGTCAATTCGATCGACGAGGACGGCCGCATGGCAGGCTACGACCTGGCGCTGGCGCGCCGGCTGCGCGCGTCGCTGCGCGTGCCGCTGACGGTGCTGGGCGGCGCCGGCTCGCTGGAGCACATCGCCCAGCTCATCGACACCTGCGGCGGACTGGTCGGCGCCGCCGCCGGCAGCCTGTTCGTGTTCAAGGGCAAGCTGCGCGCCGTGCTCATCAACTACCCCAGTACGGCGCAGCGCGACGCGCTGCCCCGGCTGGGCGGCTGACGCCGGCCGCGCCACAGGAGCCCGTCGCGATGCGCATCGTCATCACCGGCGCCGCCGGCTTCATCGGCCGCCACCTGCAGCGCCGCCTGCAAGCGGACGGCCATGTGGACCTGTGCGCGGTGACGCGCGCCACCGCGGCGGCCGACTTCGAGTCGGCGCTGGACGGCGCCGATTTCGTCTACCACCTGGCCGGCGTCAACCGGCCCCAAGATGCCGCCGAGTTCCAGCGCGGCAATGCCGACCTCACGCAGTGGCTGCTGCAGCGCCTGCTGCAGGCCCGGCGCGGCGCGCGGGTGGCGCTCAGTTCGTCGACCCAGGCGGTGGCGGACAACCCCTACGGCCGCAGCAAGCGCCACGCCGAGCAGCTGCTGCGCCAGTATGCACAGGACAGCGGTGCCACCGTCTACCTGGCACGGCTGACCAACGTCTTCGGTCCGGGTGCGCGGCCGTTCTACAACTCGGCCGTCGCCACCTTCTGCCACCAGGCGGCCCACGGCCAGCCCGCGTCGATCAACGATCCTTCGGCGCCGCTGCGCCTGGTCTACGTCGACGACGTCGTCGACCGCCTTGTCTCGTTGCTCGACGACCGCGGCGCCGGCGTCCAGGAGGTCGACGTGCAGCCGGTTCACCAGACCACCGTCGGCGAGGTCGCCCAGCTGGCGCAGGATCTCGCCCGCGCGCACCGCAGCGGCCAGGTGGAACCGGCCGCCCCGGGGCTGCCGCGTGCGCTGCAGTGCACGCTGCTGGCCCATCTGCAGGCCGCCGACGCCGCCCCGCCTGCGCGCTGAGCGCGGCCTCCCGCCCGACTCGCCCTGCCCTGCCCGATGCGCGTGCTCGTGCTCAGCCAGTACTTCTGGCCGGAGAACTTCCGCGTCAACGATCTCAGCGCCGAGCTGGTGGCGCGCGGCCACCAGGTGACGGTGCTGACCGGCTGGCCCAACTACCCCGACGGCCGCGTGTTCCCCGAGTACCGCGCCGATCCGTCGGCCTTCGCCGACTTCCACGGCGCCGAGGTGCTGCGCGTGCCGGTGCTGCCGCGCGGCAGCGGCAAGCTGCAGCTGGTGCTGAACTACCTCAGCTTCGTGCTCAGCGGCCTGCTGTGGGCACCCTGGCTGCTGCGCGGCCGGCGCTTCGATGCCATCTTCGTCTTCCAGACCTCGCCGATCACCTCGGTGATCCCGGCGCTGCTGCTGCGCCGCCTGAAGCGCGCGCCGCTGCTGCTGTGGGTGCTGGACCTGTGGCCGGACACGCTGTCTGCCGTCGGCGTGCTGCGCTCGCCGCGCGGGCTGGCCCTGGTCGGGCGCCTGGTGCGCTTCATCTACCGCCGCTGCGACCGCGTGCTGGTGCAGTCGCGCGCCTTCATGGGCAATGTCGAACGCCATGGCGGGCCGCGCGCGCGCCAGCGCTACTTCCCGAACTGGGCGGAGCCGATCTTCCAGGGCTCGCTGCGAGAGGTGTTGCCGGCGCCCGAAGTGCAGCCCTACGCCGACGGGTTCAACGTCATGTTCGCCGGCAACATCGGCGAGGCGCAGGACTTCCCGGCGGTGCTGGACGCCGCCGACCGGTTGCGCGACGAGCCCCGCCTGCGCTGGCTCATCGTCGGCGACGGCCGCGCGGCGCCGGCGTTGCGGGCGGAGATCGCCCGCCGCGGCCTGGCGGATCGTGTCGTGCTGCTCGGCCGGCATCCCATGGACCGCATGCCCAGCTTCTTCGTGGCGGCCTCGGCGATGCTGGTCAGCCTGCGCGCCGACCCGGTGTTCGACCTGACCATCCCGGGCAAGGTGCAGAGCTACCTGTCGGCGGGCGTGCCGGTGCTGGCCATGCTCGACGGCGAGGGTGCGCGGGTGATCGAGGAGGCCGGCGCCGGCCTGACGGCGCGAGCCGGCGATGGGGCCGCGCTGGCCGAGGCCGTTCGCCGGCTGATGGCGATGGCGCCGGAGCAGCGTGCCGCGATGGGCGCGCGCGGCCGGGCATACTGCGAGCGCGAGTTCGACCGCGCCACCCTGATGTCCGCGCTGGAAGGCTGGATGCGCGAGCTCGGCGGTCAGCCGCTGGCCGACGGCGACGCCGGCTGAGACGCCGGACCGCACGATGCAGCGCGGGCCGTTGACGCGCGGCCAGCGCCGCGGCCCACTCCCGAGCCCAGCAGCCCCGTGAGCCTCCAACCCCTGGCAGCGCCGACCGGCCGGCGCGTCACCCGCGACACGCTGCTCAACCTGGTCGGCATGGGCCTGCCCCTGCTCGCCGCGCTGGCCTGCATCCCGGCGCTGATCCAGGCACTGGGCCTGGCGCGCTTCGGCGTGCTGGCGCTGGTCTGGGCCGTCAGCAGCTACTTCGGCCTGTTCGACCTCGGCCTGGGGCGCCTGCTGGCCCAGCAGGTGGCGCGTGCCTGGCAGCTGGGGCAGTACCGGCGCTGCGGCGCGCTGGCCGGCAGCGGCCTGGCCATGCTCGCCGTGCTCGGGCTGCTGGCGGCGCTGCTGATGGCCGCTGCCGCGCCGGTACTGGCGCCGGTGCTGGGTGGCGAGTTGCCCGCCGGGGAGGTGCACCAGGCCATCGTCGCGATGGCCGTAGCCACGCCGGCGGCCTTGCTGGGCGCCGGGCTGCGCGGCGTGCTCGAGGCCAGGGGCGCCTTCGTCGCCGTCAACCTGCTGCGGCTGCCGCTGGGGCTGTTCAACTTCGTCGGTCCGCTGGCGCTGGTGCAGCTGGGCCACACCGGTGTCGACCAGCTGGCCTGGCTGCTGTGCGCCGGCCGCTGGCTGGCCGCCGCCGCGCACGCCTGGGTCGCGGTGCAGCGACTGGCGTCGCGCGCCGGGCCCTGGTGGCCGCGGCGCCGGCTGGCGCGGCGACTGGCCGGCCTGACCGGCTGGATGACGCTGAGCAACCTGGCCAGCCCGCTGATGGGCTACGCCGACCGCTTCGTGCTCGGCGCCGTGGGCTCGGCCGCGGCGGTGGCCTACTACGTCACCCCGCTCGAGGTGGTGGGCCGGCTGGCGATCCTGCCGGCGGCGCTCACCGCGGTGCTGCTGCCGGCCTTCGCGGCAGGGCTGGCCGCGCAGCCCGGCGGCATGGCACGGGGCCTGCACGACCGCTCGCTGCTGGCGCTGTTCTGCGCGCTGTGGCCGTTGTGCTGCGGCATCGCGCTGTTCGCCGAGGAACTGCTGACGCTGTGGCTGGGTGCGGACTTCGCACGCCACAGCGCGCCGCTGCTGCAGCTGTTCGCGGCCGGCATGCTGCTCAACGGGCTGGCCTACGTGCCCAACACCCTGCTGATGGCCGCCGCGCGCGTGCGCCGGCTCGCGCTGATCCACCTGGCCGAACTGCTGCCCTTCCTGGCGCTGCTGGTCGTGCTCAGCGCGGCGCATGGGGCCTGGGGCGCTGCGCTGGCCTGGCTGCTGCGCATCGCGCTGGACACGGCGCTTCACTTCGCCGCGGCGGCACCGCTGCTGCGCGACGGCCGCGCCTTTGCCGCGCGCGGGCTGGGCCTGCTGGCGCTGGCCGCGCTGGGCTTTGCCGGCATCGCGCTGGCGGCGCCGGCGGCGCGCGCTGCCTGGTGGCTGCTCGTGCTGCTGGCCGCCGGGCTGCTGTACCGGCGCGCTGCAAGCGGCGCGCCGGCCGAGGTGCGGGCATGAGCGCCGCGCCGCGCGTGGCGCTGGTGGTGCCGGCCTACAACCAGGCCGAGTACCTCGCCGCCGCCGTCGACAGCGTGCTGGCCCAGACCTACCCGCACCTGGAACTGCTGGTCGTCGACGACGGCAGCAGGGACGCCACCGCGGACGTGCTGCGCGCGATGGGCAGCCGCGTGCGCTGGCGCCGACAGGAGAACCGCGGCCAGGCGCGAACGCTCAACGAGGCCTGGGCCGAGTGCCCGGGCGAGATCCTCGGCTACCTCAGCTCCGACGACCTGCTCAAACCCGAGGCCGTGGCGCTGGCCGTGCAGGCCCTGCAGGCCCACCCCGAGGCGGTGGCCTGCTATGGCGACTTCGACCTGATCGACAGCGCCGGGCGGCGCATCCGCCGCGTCGGCACCGAGGCCTTCGACGAGCGGCGGCTGGTCGAGGACCTGGTCTGTCTGCCCGGCCCCGGGGCCTTCTTCCGCCGCAGCGCCTTCGAGCGCAGCGGCGGCTGGAACCCGGCGTTGCGGCAGATCCCCGATTTCGACTTCTGGCTGCGGCTGTCGCGCTGCGGGCCCTTCGTGCGCGTCGATGCCAACCTGGCCGACTACCGCATCCATCCCGAGTCGGCCTCGTTCCGCGTCGCCACGCCCGAGCGCGCCGACGAGATCCTGCGCTCGGCCCAGGGCTACTGGGCCGGCGTGGATCCGGCCGGCTCGCGCCGCGCCGCGCGCTCGCTGGCGATGGCCCATCTGATCTCGGCGCGCAGCCACTTCAACGCCGGCCGCCACCGCCAGGCGCTGCGCCGCGTCGCGCAGGCGGCGCGGCTGGCGCCGGCGCGGCTGGCGCAGCCGGTGGTCTGGCGCATGCTCGCCGGCGGGCTGTTCCGCCGCGCCTACTACCTGCTGCGCGTTCGCTGGTCGCGGGCCCCGCGATGAACGAAGCCGTCCACGCCGCCGCCACGCCGCCGCCCGCGGGCGGTGCCCGGCTGTGCGTGCTGATCCCGATGCGCGACACCCGGATCGACGCCCTGCTGCAAGCGCTGGCCGGCGAGGCGCTGGCGGCCGCCCTGCCGATCAGCGTGACGGTGTTCGACGACGCATCCTGCGGCGTCGCGCGCGCCCAGGCCGAGGTGGCGGTGGCACGGGCGCAGCAGGCGGGGCTTGCCGCGCAGCTGCTGCGCAGCGATCACAACGTCGGCCGCGCCGCCGCGCGCAACGCCCTGGTGCAGGCCAGCCGCGGCCCCTGGCTGCTGTTCCTGGACGCCGACGTGCTGCCCGACGAGCCCGACTTCCTGCGCCGCTACCTGGCCTGGACGGAACGGGCCGCCGGCGCCGGGGCCGCCTGCGGCGGCATCAGCTACCGCCAGTGCGGCACCGTCGCCGCCGGCCATCGCTTCTACTGGCGCTACTCGCGGTCGGCCAGCGTGGCCCCGGCAGAGCGGCGCCAGCAGCGGCCCTGGGCCTGGTTGTTCACCGCCAACGTGCTGGTGGCGCGCCACACCGTCGAGCGGTTTCCCTTCGACCCGGGCTTCAGCGGCTACGGCTACGAGGACCTGGAGTGGGGCCTGCGCCTCGACGCCGCCACCCTGCTGACGCACCTGGACAACCCCGTCAGTCACCTGGGCCTGCTGACCAAGGCGGCGCTGGCGCGCAAGACCGCCGAGGCGGCGGCCAACCTCGTGCACCTGGCGCGCCTGCATCCGCAGGCGACGCAGGCGCTGGGCCTGCTGCGCGCCGCGCGCCGGCTGGCGTTGCTGCCCGCGCCCCTGCTGCGCGTCGCCGCGGCTCTGGCCGGGTGGGTGTTCCTGGCCGCGCCGGGCCCCTACCGGCTGGAGTGGGCCGCCTACCAGGCCGAGAAGCTGTGCCGCAGCGCGCTGGCCTGCCGCGCCGCCGCGGCGCGCGGGATGCACCGGTGAGGATCCTCGTCTTCAGCCAGCACTTCTGGCCCGAGTCGTTCCGCATCAACGACGTCGCCCGGGACCTGGCGGCCGCCGGCCACGAGGTGCAGGTGCTGACCGGCCAGCCCAACTACCCCGAGGGCCGGGTGCAGCCCGGCTACCGCGCCTGGGCCACGGGCGTCGAGCAGGCGGGCGGGCTGCGCATCCACCGCGTTCCGCTGCTGCCGCGCGGCCGTGGCGGTGCGCTGCGGCTGGCCGCCAACTACCTGTCCTTCATCGCCAGCGCCGCGCTGTTCGGCCTGTGGCGGCTGCGCCGCGAGTCCTTCGACGTCGTGCTCGTCTACGCCACGTCACCGCTGCTGCAGGCCATCGGCGCGGTGCTGCTGGCGCGCCGCAAGCGCGCCGCGCTGGTGACCTGGGTCCAGGACCTGTGGCCGGACAGCCTGCGCGCCACCGGCTACGTCACCAGCCCCCGCCTGCTGCGTGCCGTCGCCAGCGTGGTGCGCTGGATCTATGCCAGGCAGGACCTGATCCTGGTCCAGTCCGAAGGCTTCGTCGCCCCCGTGCGGGCGCTGGCGCCCGCCGATGCCGACATCCGCGTGCATCCCAACCCGGCCGAGGCCGCAGCGGACGCGCCGCAACCGGCGCCCCTGCGCCTGCCCCCGGGATTCAACGTGGTGTTCGCCGGCAACCTCGGCACGACGCAGTCCCTGGACAGCGTGCTCGACGCCGCCGAGCAGCTGCGCGACCTGCCCGACCTGCGCCTGGTGTTCATCGGCAGCGGCCAGCGCGCCGCCTGGCTCGCCGACCAGGTGCGGCGGCGCGCCCTGGGCAACGTGCTGCTGGCCGGCCGCCATGCGCCCAGCGCCATGCCGGCGCTGCTGGCGCAGGCCCAGGCACTGCTGGTCAGCCTGGCCGACGACCCGGCGCTGCAGCTCACCGTGCCGAGCAAGCTCCAGACCTACCTGGCGGCGGGCCGCCCCATCGTCGCGGCACTGCGCGGCGAGGGCGCGCGCCTGGTCGAGGCCTCGGGTGCCGGGCTCAGCTGTGCGCCTGGCGACGCCGGGGCCCTGGCGGCCGCGCTGCGCAGCCTGCACGCGCTGGACCGGCCCGCGCGCGCCGCGCTCGGCGCCGCCGGCCGCGCCTACCACGAGCGCCACTTCTCGCCGGCCCGGCTCACACCGCGGCTGCTGCAGCACCTGGGCGATGCGGTCCAACTCGCCAGCGAGCGGCGGCAGCGGCGTCGGAGACAATAGCGGGCTGACTCCGGCCCCGCCATGACCGTCTCCCCGTCCAACCGCGTCCTGATCCTCGGCGTCACCGGCCTGCTGGGCAATGCCGTGCTGCGCCTGCTCGCCGGCAGCGCCGGGCACGAGGTCCATGGCGCCGCCCGCTCGGCGGCCGTGGCCCAGCACCTGCCCGACACACTGCGCGCCCGCGTGCAGACCGGCATCGACGTCGTCGACGCCGATGCCCTGACCCAGCTGCTGCAGCGCGTGCGGCCCACGGTGGTCATCAACTGCGTCGGCATGGTCAAGCAGCTGGCCGAGTCGAACGACCCGCTGGCGGTGCTGCCCGTCAACGCCATGCTGCCGCACCGGTTGTCGCGCTTGTGTGCGCTGATCGGCGCGCGCCTGGTCCACATCAGCACCGACTGCGTGTTCGCCGGCACCCGGGGCGGCTACGGTGAACAGGACACGCCGGACGCCATCGACCTGTACGGCCGCAGCAAGCAGATCGGCGAGGTGGTCGACCAGCAGCATGTGCTCACGCTGCGCACCTCGTTCATCGGCCACGAGCTGGACAGCCGGCGCGGGCTGGTCGAGTGGTTCCTGTCGCAGCATGGCGTGGTGCGCGGCTACTCGCGGGCGCTGTTCTCCGGGCTGCCGACCGTCGAGCTGGCCACCGTGATCCGCGACCACGTGCTGCCGCGCCCGCAGCTCAGCGGCCTGTACCAGGTGTCGGCACCGCCGATCGACAAGCTCTCGCTGCTGCGCCTGGTCGCGCAGCAGTACGGCCACCCGGTGCAGATCGTGCCCGACGACGAGCTGGTGATCGACCGCAGCCTCGACTCGACGCGCTTCCGCCGCGACGCCGGCTACGAGCCGCCCGCCTGGCCCGAGCTGGTGCGCCGCATGCACGCCTTCCGCTGAGCCCGGGACGCCCGAATCCCGCATCCGCCCATGTTCAACGACAAGACCCTGCTCATCACCGGGGGCACCGGCTCGTTCGGCAACGCCGTGCTGGGCCGCTTCCTGCACAGCGACTTCGCCGAGATCCGCATCTTCAGCCGCGACGAGAAGAAGCAGGAGGACATGCGCATCGCGCTGAAGAGCGACAAGCTGAAGTTCTTCATCGGCGACGTGCGCGACCCCGACAGCGTGCACGACGCGATGCGCGGCGTCGACTACGTGTTCCACGCCGCGGCGCTCAAGCAGGTGCCGTCCTGCGAGTTCTACCCGATGGAGGCGGTGCGCACCAACGTCATCGGCGCCGAGAACGTGCTGCGCGCGGCGGTCGAGCATGGCGTCTCGCGCTGCGTCGTGCTGTCCACCGACAAGGCCGTCTACCCGATCAACGCCATGGGCCTGTCCAAGGCCATGATGGAGAAGGTGATGGTGGCCAAGAGCCGGCTGTGCGACCCGGCGCGCACCGTGCTGTGCGCCACCCGCTACGGCAACGTGATGGCCTCGCGCGGCTCGGTGATCCCGCTGTTCCTGCAGCAGCTGGCCGAGGGCCGCGAGCTCACCGTCACCGACCCGACGATGACGCGCTTCCTGATGACGCTGGAGGAAAGCGTGGACCTGGTGCTCTACGCCTTCCAGCACGCGCGCCCGGGCGACATCTTCGTGCAGAAGGCGCCGGCCTCCACCGTGGGCGACCTGGCCGAGGCGCTGCGCCAGCTCACCGGCAAGTCCAACCCGGTCAAGGTGATCGGCACCCGGCATGGCGAGAAGCTCTACGAGTCGCTGGTCTCGCGCGAGGAGATGGCCCGCGCCGAGGACCTGGGCGGCTACTACCGCATCCCCGCCGACTCGCGCGACCTGAACTACGACAAGTACTTCGTGCAGGGCGAGCAGGAGATCAGCGCCGCCGAGGACTACACCTCGCACAACACCACCCGGCTGGACATCGAGGGCGTGAAGCGCACGCTGCTGAAGCTGGACATCGTGCGCGAGGTGGCCCGTGTCTGAGGCCGCCGCCACCACCACAGCGGTGCCCGCCGTCCCCGGCCTGAAGGTGATGACGGTGGTCGGCACCCGGCCCGAGATCATCCGCCTGTCGCGCGTGATGGCCCGGCTCGACGAGCACTGCCGCCATGTGCTGGTGCACACCGGCCAGAACTACGACTACGAGCTGAACCAGGTCTTCTTCGACGACCTGGGCATCCGCAAGCCCGACCAGTTCCTCGAGGCCGCCGGCGCCAACGCCGCCGAGACCATCGGCCAGGTGATCATCGCCGCCGACCGCGCCATCGAGTTGCACCGCCCCGAGGCCGTGCTGATCCTGGGCGACACCAACAGCTGTCTGGCGGCCATCGCCGCCAAGCGGCGCAAGGTCCCCGTCTTCCACATGGAGGCCGGCAACCGCTGCTTCGACTTCCGCGTGCCCGAGGAGGTCAACCGCCGCATCGTCGACCACACCGCCGACATCAACCTGACCTACAGCCAGATCGCGCGCCAGTACCTGCTGCGCGAGGGCCTGCCGCCCGACCAGGTGATCTGCACCGGCAGCCCGATGCGCGAGGTGATCGAGCATTACCGCGCCGGCATCGAGGCTTCGGACGTGCTGCAGCGCCTGCAGCTGCAGCCCGGCGGCTACTTCGTCGTCAGCGCGCACCGCGAGGAGAACGTCGACGAGCCGGCGCGGCTGCGCCGGCTGCTGGACATCCTGGCCGGCCTGGCCGACCGCTACCGGCTGCCGGTGATCGTCTCGACCCACCCGCGCACGCGCAAGCGCATCGACGCGCTGGGCGCGGCGCTGCCCGCGGCGGTGTTGTTTCACAAGCCCTTCGGCTTCCTCGACTACGTGCGGCTGCAGATGCAGGCGCGCTGCGTGCTGTCCGACAGCGGCACCATCACCGAGGAATCGTCCATCCTCAACTTCCCGGCGCTGAACCTGCGCGAGGTGCACGAGCGCCCCGAAGGCTTCGAGGAGGCGGCGGTGATGTTCACCGGCCTGGACCTGCAGCGCGTGCTGCAGGCCCTGCCCATCGTCGAGGCACAGCCGCGTGGCGGCGAGCGCCTGCTGCACCTGGTGCGCGACTACGCGCCGGACAACGTCTCCGACAAGGTGCTGCGCATCCTGATGAGCTACACCGACTTCGTGCGGCGCCGCGTCTGGCAACAGGCCGACGCCGCCGCGGCGCCATGACGCCCCGGCTGCCGGCGCTGGCGCTGCTGCTGACCCTGCTGCCGGGCACCGCGCTGGCCTACATCGACCCCAACGCCGGCGGGCTGCTGTTCCAGCTGCTGGCGCCGCTGTTCGCGGCGGTCGTGGGCGGCTGGCTGTTCCTGCGCCGCTGGATCGCCGAGCAGCTGCGGCGGCTGTGGCGGCTGCTGACAGGGCGTCCCCGCTCATGACCCGGCCTGCGGCAGACCCGGCATCGGCGCTGCCGCGTGCCGGCCTGCTGGCCTTGTGGTCGGCGACCGCCACGGCCACCGTGCTGCTGTGGTTTCCCGCGGCCCTGCTGCCCATCGTCGACGGGCTGCTGTTCACCACGGCCTGGCCCCTGCTGCTGCGTGACTTCGCGCTGCTGGCCTGGCTGGGGGCCCTGGCCAGCCTGCTGTGGTCGGCCTGCGCCTGGCTAGTGGCCGCGGCGCTGCGCCGCGCCCCGCGCACGCGCGGCCAGGCCGACCTGGTCGCCTGGTGCATCGCGCTGCTGCCGCTGGCCTGGGCGGTGGGCTGGCACGCGGCGCGCGTCGCGCTGCAATGGCTGCGCAGCGTCGCGCAGCTGGAGCTGCCGGTGTCGCAGGGCGGCCGGCTGGCGGCGGTGGCCCTGCTGGCGGCGCTGCTGCTGGCGCTGCTGTGGCGCCTCGGGGCCAGGCGTCTGCTGGCGCGTGCGGCCGGCGCGCTGCTGGCCGCCCGCGGGCCGGCGCTGGCGCTGCTGCTGGCCGGCGCGGTGCTGCTGCTGTGGCGGCCGCCCGCGCTGTACCTGGGTGGCGGCAAGCCGGCGGCAACGCCCCCGCCGGGGCCCGACATCGTGCTGATCTCGCTCGACACCGTCGCCGCTGCCGACGCCGCCGCCTGCGCGGTCGACAGCGCCTTCATGCCGCGGCTGGCGGCGTTCGCCGCCGGGGCGACCTGCTTCGAGCGCTTCTACGCCAGCGCCAACTTCACCACGCCGACGGTGTCGACGATGGAGAGCGGTCTGCTGCCCTGGACCCACTTCGCCGCCCAGCCCGACACGCCCATGGCCCCGCCGACGCGCGGCCACACGCTGGCCGCGGCGCTGCGGCAGGCCGGCTGGCACACGGCAACGGTGACCGACAACTTCCTGGCCAGCCCGCGCCACCGCGGCACCCAGGACGCCTACCACGCCGCGGCGCTGGCCGCGACCGCGCTGCCCGGCGACGCCGTGCGCGCGGCGCTCAGCCTGTTCGTCGACAGCAGCGTGCCGCGCCTGGCGGTCACCGCCGTGTCCTTCATCGGCGCCTTCGACAAGCTGCGCCTGGCCGGCGAGAACCCCTACCGCGCCGAACGTGTCTACGCGCAGGCCGCCACCCTGTGGGCGCAGCGACCGGCCGGCACGCGCACGCTGCTGTGGGCCCACACCCTGCCACCGCACTCGCCCTTCCTGCCGCCGCTCTCGCACAAGTACAAGCTGCTGCCGCCGGGCCAGCTCGACACCTGGTCGCAGATGCTGCCCGACAACATCGCCTACGCGCCGCCGCTGCAGCCGCTGGTCGACCAGCACCGGCTGCGCTACCGCGAGCTGATGATGGCCGCCGACCAGGCCCTGGGCGAGTTCCTCGAGCGCCTGCAGCGCGAGGGCGTGCTCGACCGCGCCATCGTCGTGATCACCTCCGACCATGGCGAGAGCTTCGAGCAGGGCTGGTACGGCCATGCCGGCGCGCCCACCCACGATCCGCTGACGCGCATCCCGCTCGTCATCCGCCTGCCCGGGCAGCGTGAGGGCCGCGTCGTGCCACAGGCCGTGTCCCAGGCCGACCTGGCGCCCACGCTGCTGGACCTGGCGGGCGCGCCGGCCCTGCCGCAGGCCGAGGGGCGCTCGCTGCGCCCGCTGCTCGAAGGCGGCAGCCTGCCCGAGGCGCCCGTGTTCACGATGTCCATGGAACGCCAGAGCCGGCTGCGGCCCATCCAGCAGGGCCGCTACAGCGTGATCGCCGGCCCACACAAGGCAACGCTGGTGCTGGACCCCGACGGCCGCGGCGGCATGCAGGAGACGCTGCTGCTGCACGACGTGCTCGCCGACCCCGGCGAGCAGCGCGACCTCGCCGCCGGCATGCCCCAGCGTGCCGCCGAACTGGGCGCGCTGCTGCGCAGCCGGATCGCCGACGCCGAGCGTCGGCGTGCGGCGGCGCAGCAGGCCGGCGCGGCGCGGTGAGCGCACGCCGGCCCAGCCTGGGCCTGACGCGCCCGCTGCTGCGCTGGCTGCAGGCGTCGCCGCAGTGGCGCTCGCAGCCCCTTTCGCAACGCCTGCAGCTGCGCTGGCTGGCGGCGCTGGGCTCCTTCAACGCCGGGCTGTCCGCGCGGGCCGCCGCCGACCACACGCCGCGGGCGGCGCCGGTGCTGATCGCCGGCCCCTGGCGCAGCGGCACCACGGTGATGCACGAGCTGCTCGCCGCCGCCACCGGCCTGCCCACGCCGCGCACCTGGCAGTGCATGAACGCCAGCGCCTTCGCGCTGGGCACGGCACCACGCGGCAGCGCCGTGACGGCACGGCCCATGGACGGCCTGCTCGTCGACGCGCTGGCGCCGCAGGAGGACGAGTTCGCACTGCTGACGCTGGGTGCCCCGTCGGCCTACCGCGCCTTCTGGCAGCCCGAGCGCCTGCCCGAGCTGCACCACACCGTGTCGCCGCGCTGGTGGCTGCAGCAGACGCAGTGGTGGCAGCCCTGGCTGGCCTTCCTGGGCGGCGTGCTGCGTGCCGAGGCGGCAAGCCCCGCCACGCCGCTGCTGCTCAAGTCGCCCAACCACAGCTGGCGCCTGCCGGCCATCGCGCAGCGCTTCCCGGCTTGCCGCGTGGTGTGGATGGCGCGCCCGGCCGCGCAGCTGGTGCACAGCAACCGCAAGCTGTGGCAGGCGATGGCGGCGCAGCATGCGCTGGGCGATGCCCGCTTCGACCACGCCGCGCTGGACGGCTTTCTGGCCGCGGCGCTGAGCGGCGCCGCCGAGGTGCTGACGGGCTGGGCCCTGCAGCAGGACGCGGCGCGCTTGGTGGTCGTGCCGCATGCGGCCCTGCAGGTGCAGCCCGCCGACCTGGCCCGGCGCGTCGCGGCGCGGCTGCAGCTGCCGTTGGCCGGCGAGGCCGACGACGCGTTGCGCGAAGCGGCGGCCCGCATCGCCCAGGGCCGCATCGAGCAGTACGCCGACGCCGACTGGGCGGCGGACCTGCAGCGCGCCGTCGCCGGCTTCGACGAAGCCCAGGGCCTGGCGCTGCAGCGCCTGGGCCTGTAGCCGCCGCGCGGCCTTCAGCGGCGCAGGCTGCGCCCCAGCCGCATGAAGGGGCGCTCGACGACACGGTGGGCCGCTGCCGCCAGCAGCAGGGCCAGCACCAGCCCCAGCCAGCCCGCCAGCAAGGGCTGCCCGGGCAGCAGGCGTTTGGCCAGCGCCAGGCCGGGCAGGTGCAGCAGGTAGATGCCGAAGCACCAGTGCCCGCAGGCACGCAGCAATCGGCTGCGCAGCGCGCGCCGCCACAGCGGCAGGTGCCCGCGCAGCAGGGCCCACAGCAGCAGGCCCAGCGCGACGCCCCAGCCCAGGTAGACGCGGTGCAGCACGTCCAGCTCGGTCTGCGGCCGCCACCAGCCGATCACCGCCGGCACCGTGGCCAGCAGCGCGACCAGGGCCAGCGCGTCCCAGGGGCTGGCCCGGCGCGGGCCGGTCGTCGCCACCGCGTCGGCCGCGTCAGGCCGGCGCGCCCGCTGGTGGCAGTGCCACCAGGCCACGCCCGAGCCGGCCAGGAAGATCGGCAGGTAGTAGCCCAGCGTGATGCTGTTGAGCGGTGCCTGGCTGCCCGGCCAGCGCCACAGGGCCAGCGCCGTCAGGCCGGCCAGCGCGCCCAGGGCCCAGGCCGCGGGCAGCGACACCAGCAGCAGCGCCAGCGGCGGGATCACCAGGTAGTAGGCGAACTCCACCGGGATGCTCCAGTAGATGTCGTGCCCGGCCTGCAGGGCCAGGTGCGGCAGCAGGTCGGCATCGGTGATGGGCACGCCCAGCCCGCGCGGCGGCAGCAGCCAGGCCGCCAGCAGCACCAGCGTGTACAGCGGGTAGATGCGCAGCACGCGGCGCAGCGCGTAGGCCCCCCAGTGGCGTGGGTCGCGGCGCTGCACCGGGGCCGCCTCCAGCCACTGCAGTGTCAGCAGGAAGGCACTGAGCACGAAGAACAGGTACACGCCGTACTTGCCGGCGCCGGCGAAGGACAGGCCGGGCACCAGGGCCAGCCCCATGCCGCCGGCATGGCTGAACACGACGATCAGCGCGGCCAGCCCGCGCAGCCCGTCCAGCGCCTCGCTGTCGGCATGGCTCAAGGCCCCGGCCATCTCAGAAGGCGACGGTGTTCAGGCTGGTGATGGCCAGCATCACCGCGACCATGATGAAGCCGATCACCGCGCCGATGACCAGGATGGCCACGGGCTCGATCAGCGCCAGCGCGCGCTTCTGCAGCACGCGCGCCGCCTCGGTCTCGATGGCCCCCAGCGTGGCCAGCATGCGCGGCAGCTCGCCCGAGCGCTCGCCCACGCGCACCAGGTTCAGCCGCGCCGGCGGGAACCAGTCCAGCGCCGCCAGCAGCTCGGACAGCGGACGCCCGGCCTGCAGCGCCTGTGGCGCCGCGGCCAGGTCCTGGCGCAGGCGCGGCAGGCGCAGCGCGCCATCGGCCAGGCGCAAGGCATCGATGATGGGCACGCGGTTGGCCAGCAGCTGGCCGAACAGCGTGGCCCAGCGGCCGATCTCCACGCGCACCAGCCAGGGCCCCACCACCGGCAGCCGCGACAGGCCGTCGTACAGGCGCGCACGCGACTGCGGGCGCGACCACCAGGCCGCGGCCAGCAGTGCCAGCACCGCCGCCGCCAGCCCGATGCGGCCCAGGTGGGTCTGCACGAACAGGCCCGACTCGATGACCCAGCGCGAGATCTCGGGCAGCTCGGCGCGCGCGCTGCGCAGCAGGCCCGCGAAGCGCGGCACGACGCCGACGAAGATCACGCCGACGGCGCCCACGCCTGCCAGCACCAGCAGCGAGGGGTACAGCAGCGCGCTGCGCAGGTCCTCGGCAATGCGCCGCTCATGGTCCATCTGCAGCGCGGCGTCGCGCAGCGCGCCGGCCAGGTCGCCGCTGGCCTCGCCGGCCTGGGCCAGGGCCAGCGCGTAGGCGGGCAGGCCCAGCGAGCTGTCGGCCAGGGCCGCCGACAGGCTGCTGCCGCTGCGCAGCGCCCGGTCCAGCCGGGCCAGCACCGGCCCGGTGGCCAGCGCCGCGTGGCTCTCCGCCAGCGTGGGCAGGGCCTCGGCCAGCGAGACCCCGGCGCCCAGCAGCGTGGCCAGCTCCTGCAGCAGCCCCAGGCGGTCGGCCGGCGTGATGCGGCGCGGCCGCGCCGTGGCCCCGTCGCCGGCGGCCACGGCATCGCGCACCGCCGTCACCACCAGGCCCTGGCGCTGCAGCTCGCGCACGGCGGCGCCCTCGTCGTCGGCGACGACGCGGCCGCGGCGCTCATGGCCGCGCGCATCGACGGCCTCGTACTGGTACTGCGGCATCGCCCCGGCGCAGGCTCAGGCGTCGACCGTGCCGCTGGCGGAGCGCAGGACTTCGGCCAGCGTGGTCTCGCCCATCGCCACCTGCAGCAGGCCGTCGTCGGACAGGCTGCGGCGGCCAGCGGCGTCGGCCAGGCGCTGCAGCTCGGACGCCGGCGCCGCCGACGCGACGGCATGCTGCATCTCGGCATCGAGCGCGACCAGCTCGTAGATGCCGCGGCGGCCGCGGAAGCCGGTGCCGGCACAGTGTGCGCAGCCCACCGCTGCCTGCCAGCGCGGCGTGCCGGCTGCCGCCGCGACGGCCGGCATCCGCTGCGCCAGGCGCTGCCAGCGCTGCAGCAGCGCCGGCTCGGCCGGCTGCGCCTGCGTGCAGTGCGCGCACAGGCGGCGCACCAGGCGCTGGGCCATCGTCGCGCGCAGCGCCGCCGCCACCAGGTAGGGCTCGACGCCCATGTCGACCAGCCGCGTCACCGCCGACAGCGCGTCGTTGGTGTGCAGCGTGGCCAGCACCAGGTGGCCGGTGAGCGCCGCCTGGATCGCGATCTCGGCGGTCTCGCGGTCGCGGATCTCGCCGACCATCACGATGTCGGGGTCGTGGCGCAGGATGGCACGCAGCGCGCGGGCAAAGGTGTAGCCGATCTCGGCCTGGGTCTGGATCTGCACCACGCCGGGCAGCCGGTACTCGACCGGGTCCTCGACGGTGACGATCTTGCGCTGCTGCCCGTCCAGCGCCGCCAGCGCCGCGTACAGCGTGGTGCTCTTGCCCGAGCCGGTCGGGCCGGTGACCAGCACCAGGCCGTTGGGCCACTGCAGCCAGCCGCTGAACTGCGCCAGGTGGTCGGGCTGCAGCCCCAGGCGGGGCAGCTGCAGGTCGGCGCGCTGCTTGGGCAGCAGGCGCAGCACCAGCGACTCGCCATGCACCGCCGGGATCGCCGATACGCGCACGTCCATGGCCTGGCCGGCGACGCGGATCGAGGTGCGGCCATCCTGCGGCAGGCGGCGCTCGGCGATGTCCAGCCCGGCGATGAGCTTGATGCGCGAGGCGATCGCCGCATAGCGCGACATCGGCTGCCGGCCATGGGCGTGCAGCACGCCGTCGATGCGCAGGCGCAGCTCGAACTCGTGTTCGCCGGGCTCGAGGTGGATGTCGCTGGCGCGCGCCTCCACCGCCTGCGCAAAGGCGTTGTTGACCCAGGCGATGACCGGCGCGTCCTCGGCCAGCTCGCGCAGCGTGCGTGTGTCGGCGGCCCCGTCGGCGCCGCCGGCAGCGGCCTGCAGCACGCCCTGCCAGGCTTCGAAGGCCGCCGGCGCCAGCAGCCACCAGCGCGGGCCGGCGGCGTCGGCGGCCAGGGCTTCGGCCAGGTCGGGCTGCAGCGGGTCGACGGCGGCGACGCACAACTCGCCGCCGTCGTCGGTCCAGGGCAGCGCCTGCTGGCGTGCCCACCAGGCGGCCGAGTAGCGCAGCAGCACCAATGCCGCCGCCACGCCCGCCGCCGGCGGGGCGTCGCGCAGCTGCGGCAGCCCGGTCTGCTCGGCCAGCGCCTTGTACAAGGCATCCTCGGACAGCGCGCCCATGCGCAGCAGCACCGCGCCGAGGCGGCCGCCATGCGCACGCTGCCACTGCAGCGCGCGCTCCAGCGTCGCCTCGTCGACCAGGCCCGCCGCCTGCAGGCGCTGGCCGATGCGCAGGGCCGGCGCCTCGCTCATCGCGGCGCGGTCAGCGCGGGCAGCGTGGCCGCGGGCTTGTCGCCAGGCACCGCGGAGGGCGACGGCGGCGTGGCCCAGGGCCCCAGCTGGCGGCGGAAGGCCTCGGTCACCGCCTCGGCATCGTGGCTGTCGCTGATCAGGTAGGGCGTGATCAGCACGATCAGCTCGCGGCGGTTGCCGCCGGCGCTCTGGTTGCTGAACAGGCTGCCCAGCAGCGGGATGTCCTTCAGCCCGGGCACGCCGGTGTTGCCGCGCGAGCCCTCCTCGCTGATCAGCCCGCCCAGCATCACCGTCAGGCCGTTGCGCAGCGACAGCTTGGTGTCCAGCTTGCGCGTGCTGAAGGTGGGCGAGGCGCTGACGCCGGTGTTGGTGCTCTGCGCCGAGCTCACCTCCTGGGTCACGTCGAGGTCGATCTGGTCGGCGGCATGGATCACCGGCTTGACCTTCAGGATCACGCCGGTGCTGCGGTACTGGATGGTCTGCAGCACCGTGCCGCTGGCGTTGGTGCCGGTGGGCGTGCTCTGCTGGCTGGTGACGATGGGCACCTCCTGGCCGACCTGGATGGTGGCCGTCTCGCCGTTGCGCGCCAGGATGCGCGGGCTGGACAGGATGGTGGCGCGGTTGGCGGTGGCCAGCGCGTTGAGCGCCACGCGGATGCCGCCGGCCCCGTTGAGCACGCGGTAGTTGAAGCCCGCGGTGCCCAGCGCCAGGCCGCCGACGGTGCCGCCGCTGCCCGAGCCGTCGGTGAAGCCCCACTCGACACCCAGCTTGTTGCTGTCGTCGACGGACAGCTCGGCCACCGTGACCTCGATCAGCGCGGCGCGGCTGGGCCGGTCCAGGCTCTGCAGCAGCGCCAGGATCTGCGAGTAGTCGTCCTGGCTGGCCTGGAAGATCAGGGTGTTGGTCGACTTGTCGACGACGACCTGGTTGCGGCCGCTGGCGGCCAGCGCGTTGGCCAGCGCCGCATTGGCCTGGCCCGGCGTGCTGGTGGCGCTGCGTGCGGCCACGCCCGACAGCAGCTGGCGCAGGGTCTCGGCCAGTTCGGCGGCGTCCTTGTGCTTCACGGCGTAGGTGAAGTAGTTGCGGCCGATGCCGCTGGCATTGGGCCGGTCCAGCGTGCGCGCCAGGTTGGAGATGTGCTGGATGACCTCGTCGCCGCGGGCGAAGACGTAGATCGCGTTGATCGCCGCCACCGGCAGCACCACGATGGGGTAGCGGATGCCGGTGCTCTGGCCGGTCTGCGGCTGCACGGCATAGCCCTGTGCCGTGAGCACCTCGACCAGGCGCCGCGCCAGGTCCTCGGCCGACCAGTGCACCGGGGTGATGGCCAGGCTCTGGCCGCCGGCCAGCACCGGCTGGTCGAGCATGCGGATGGCCTCCAGCGCGGCCTGCACGTTGTCGGGCGTGCCGCTGATCAGCAGCGCGTTGCGGTTGGCATCCTCCTGCGCGCGCACGCGCTCGCCGAACATGGTGCGCAGCCAGTTGATCACGTCGAGGTGGCGCACCGCCTTGAGGTCGACGAGGTGGAAGACGGGCCGCAGCGCCTGCGGCGTGTCGGGCAGCGCGGCGCCGCGGCGGATCTCGGGCAGGTTGCCCAGTGCCGCGTTGTCGGGCACCACGCGCACCAGACCACCCAGGTCCAGCACGGCCACGCCATAGCTCTTGAGCAGCAGCACGGCGGCGGCCTCGACCTGAGCCGCCGATTGCGGCTGGCCCGAGCGGAAGGTCACCAGGTCCTTGCGTGCCACCACCTGCGGGTCGATGCTGACGTTCTTCTTCAGCACGTCGGCGAACACCACCTGGGCGAAGCTGGCCAGCGGCACCTGCTCCAGGTTGAGCGTGGCCGGCTCGCTGCCGGTGACCGCGGGGGCTGCCGGCGGCGGCATCGACGGTGCCGCCGCGGCGGTTCTGGGCGTCGGCGCCGGCGGGGTCGGCAGGGCCTCGATGCGCAGGCTGCCGCGGTCGCTGCGCGACTCGTCGCTGCGTGCCGGCGCCTGGCTGGCCGGCAGATCCAGCCGCGGTGGCAGCAGCGGGCGGTCGGCACAGGCCACCAGCAGCAACGGCAGCACGCAGGCGGCACGCCGCATGGCCGCGGCGCTGCGGGCGCGGGTTCGGCCGCTGGCGGCCTGGCTTGGGGCTTCAGTTTGCACTTCGTTCCACTTCCAGCCGCTGTTGGCGCGGCCCCTGGCTCACGGTGATGTCGCGGGTTCCGATGGCGATGATGCGCCGTCCGTCGGGCAGGCGGTCGCCAACGCCCAGGCGCAGCGGCTGCAGGCCCTCCTGGCGCGCCAGCAGCAACACCTGCCGCTGGCTCTGCAGGCCAAAGATGGCCGCAATGCGCCAGCCCGGGTCGGCGGCCGAGGCCTGGGCCGCGGGCGCCGGCGCGGCGCCCCAGTAGGGCGCGCTCATCGCCTGGGCGGCCAGCAGGGTCTGGTCGTCGACCCGCTGCAGGGGCGGCAGGCGCCATTCGTCGCGGCGCGCCTGCACCAGGCTGGCCGCCTCGGGCAGCGCGGGCGCCAGCAGCCAGCCCAGCAAGGCGGCCGCCAGCATCGCCCAGGCCCAGGGGCGCAGCTGCCGTGGCACGGGCTTCACCGCCTGGCTCCCGAGGCCGCAGTGGCCGCCGCAGCGGGCGCCGCCAGCGGTGCCCGCAGCTCGATCTCGGCCTGCGCGCCGCTGCCGGCGGGGTTGCGGATGACCAGCCGGTCGACGAGCAGCAGCGGCTGGCGCCGCGCCACCTCGGACAGGAAACCCATCAGCTCGGAGCGCCCCAGCTCGACCGTGAGGCGCAGGCGCACATCGCCGGCAGCCTCGCCAGCGCCACGGGTCAGGGCGAGATCACGGACCTTCAGGCCGGCGGCAGCGGCGGTGGTACGCGTCCAGTCCTGCACCGCGGCCTCGGCCAGGCCGATGTCGGCGCCACTGGCCATGCGCGCGCGCAGCAGCTCGACCTGCTGTGCCGACTCGGCGGCGCGTGCCGGCCAGGGGTTGCTGCGCGCCAGCGGCCGCAGCCGCGCCATGTCCTCGTGGATCGCCGCGGCCCGCACAGCCTGGGCCTGCAGGTGGTCCGCCAGCAGCAGCAGCCCATAGACCCAGACCAGTCCCAGCGCCAGCCACAGCCCGGCGCGCAGGCGCGCGTTGCCGGCCCACTGGGCGCGCGCAGCCAGCCAGGACTCGCGCAGCGAGGCCGCGCTCACGGCCGTGCTCCCGGGGGCGCCACCGGCAAGGGGTACTTGGGCCCGCCGGGGTCGGCGGGCGCAGGCGTTGCCGGCGCGGCTGGCAGACCCGCGGGCGGCAGGGCCGCTTGCGCAGGCCCCGGCGGTGCGGCGCCTGGCGATGGCAGCGCCGCCGGACCGGCGGGCGCGGCAGCCGTCGCCGGGCCCGTGGGCAAGGGATAGGCCACGGTGGCGGCGGCCGGCGCCGCTGCAGCCATGGGCATGGCCGGAGGCGGCCGCAGGTCGGCCAGCGTCATCTCGAAGCTCGCGCGGCCCGGCCCGCCGGCGTCGCGCGACTCGGTGACGCGGGTCAGCCAGCCGCCGGCCTGCAGGTCCTGCACCAGCGCGGCGCGGGCCATGTCCGGGCCCAGTTCCAGGCCGAGCCGCAGGTTGCGCCCCTGCAGCTCCAGGTCGCGCAGCAGCACGCCGCGCTGCGGCAGTCGTTCGGCCAGATGAACCAGCACTTCCAGCGGTTGCACGGCATGGCTGCGTGCGGCCAGCGCGTCGGCCTCGGCCGCCAGGGCCAGGGCGCGGTCGCGCGCGGCGATGGCGGGCGCCACGCCGGCGGCCAGGCTCTGGCGCTCGGCCTCCAGGGCCCGCAGCCGCACCTGCATGTCCCAGGCCTGGTGCAGCTGCGCCGCGCTGAGGCCGGTCAGGCTGACCAGTGCCGCGCCAACGGCAAAGCGCTCGAAGGGTGAGGTGTTCGAGTCCAAGGCCGCCAGATCCAGGCCCTCTGCCCACGGCCGGGCGAGCCAGGGCTGGGGGGCGATTGCCTCGGCGGGCTGGGCGGCGGCACCGTCCACCGTGCTGGCCCACGACGCCCACGCCGCGGCGTCGGGCGCCTGCGGCCACCAACGCGATGCACGCAGCACGCCGCCCCGCCAATGCTGGGCCTCGAAGCCGTCTATGCCCTGCAACAGCCGCGTGCCGTCCTCATGCGCGTCCCGCTGCAATGCCTCCAGGTGGAGCCGCACCTGCGCCGGCGCGCCGGCCCGTGCCAGATCGTCCTGCACCCGCGCCGCGTCCCAGGCCCAGACCATGGCCTGGCTGCCGCGCAGCACGATGCGGTAGTCGCTGTTGTCGAACGGCGCCCAGGCCAGCAGCGACGCGCGAAGACGGCCGCGCAGGCGGCCCGCCGCTTGCAGCTCGGTGTCGAAGAAGCGGTAGCGGCATCGCCCGCGGGACAGCAACCATGGGCCTTGGGCGTCGGCGCCCTCGGCAAGCTCCACGCCGGCGGCCGTCAGGCGCGGCCAGTTGGCAAGGTCAACGTGCGGGCGCAGCCGCTGAAGCAGCCGTTGGAAACGGGACGGCACGGTCTGGGTCTTCGCCAGGTTCGACGTTGGACACGGGCTGCTGATGCAGGATCAGCCAGGGTGCATCGCGCCCCGCCGGAAGCAACTGGAGATTGTACTGAACGGCCCTGCGTGCCCCGGCGGCGGCCACGGTCAGCCGCAGGTCGGGCCCGACGTGCATCACGTGGTGATCGCCCTGCAGCAGCACCCCCGTGGCGCGCTGCACCTGGCCCGGGTCGGTGAAGGGGCGCTCGTCGCGCAGCTGGCGCAACAGGGCCAGCGTCTCGGGGGCCAGCGCCGGCAGCAGGGCCGCCAACACCTCGGGCGTCGCCGTGTTCAGGTTGATCACCGTGCGCCGGCCCAGGCTGGCATTGCGCACCAGCCTGGCCACGGCGGCCGGGTGGTCCCGCCACAAGGGCATGCGGTGCAACTCGGCCGGCGACAGCAGCCAGTCGTTGCGTGGCGGCGCCAGACCCAGGCGCTGGTAGTCCAAGGCCTCGGCGCCGTTGAGCCGGCGCAGCGTATCGGTGTCGATGTAGTCCTCGAGCACGTCGACCATCGCATCGGCGGTGGCCTGCTGCACGCCGGCCTGGCCCAGCAGGGCGATGAACAGCGGCCGCTCGGGCGCGTTCAGCGCCACCAGGCCACGCTCGTCCTGGAGGCGCAGGATTGCGCCGTTGGGCAGTCGGTAGCGGCGGCCGTCGGCGCGCAGCAGCGGCTGCTCGGCGGGCCCGAGGCCGGCGGGCCCCAGCGGCAAGGTGGCCAGCTGGTACAGGCCGATCTGCATCGCGTCGTGGCTCTGCAGTTCGGCCTGCGCATGGTCGCGCAGGCCTTGCACCTGGTCCCTGAGCTGGTCGATGCGGGCCGCGAAGCGGGCGGCAACGAAGGCGATCAGGGCCAGTGCCCCGAGCACCACCACCAGCGCGACCCCGCGGGCCGGGCGCGCACCTGCGCCGCGCCGCATCACAGGCCTTCCGCCTGCGCCCGTGTCGGCCTGGGCCGTGGCGCGAGCCGCGGCGCAGCCGCAATGACCCCCTGTTCCACGCTGCCGGTGTCGAGGGCGATCAGCCGTGGCGGGGCCATCGCGGCCACCCAGGCCAGCATAGCGGCCTCGTCGTTCACGGTGGGCGGCGGCCGGATGGGGCGGTCTTCGGCGGGCCAGCGCTCCAGCCACCGGCCTTGGGCATCGAGGTAGCGCAGACGGCCCTTGTGGCCGGGCCACTCGAGCAGGGTCGCGTGCCGTTCGGGGGTGTCGGGTTCATCGGGTCGCTCCAGCACGAGCCGTTGCCGGTCCGGGCCGGTCAAGCGTTCGACGCGCAGGACGAAGCGCGCCGCCTGCGGGGCGGGATGGCCTGGGACCAGCGCGCTGCGCCCCGCCAGCCGTCCGGCATCGCCCTGCAGCGCGTCGTCGGCAGACGGGGCAGGTTGAACCGTCTCAAGCATCTGGCGGACCCACTCCGCGTGCAGGCTGTCGATCGCGCCGCGCAGCCGCGCGCCTTGCAGGCGGTCCTCGATGCGTGCCAGCTGGTGGAGCGCCGTGCCCAGCAAGGCTGCGATGGCGGACGTCAGGACCAGGGTCACCAGCAGTTCGACCAAGGTCAGGCCGCGCTGCGGCCTGGATCGGCAGGCCCGGTGGCAACCGGCCCGTTCGCACGAAGGCGCGGACGTGCGGACGTGCGACATCAGGACCGCTCCCGTTCGCCGGCGTCGTCGAGTCGGCGCGTGCCGACACGCGTCACGTCGAAGCGCACCTGGGTACCCGACGCCTGCTCCCGGGCCTCGACCTCGACCCGGTACAGCCCGATCAGCCACGCGCCTTCGGCGGCGGCGCCGAAGCCGCGGTTGCGTCGCGGGGTTTCCAGCTCGCGGGCGCGCCAGTTCACGGTGATCGCGCCCAGCTCGACGCGCCCCGTCGGCTGCCGCATCGGGTCCATCGCGTTGACCACCGACAGCGCGGTCAAGGTCAGTCTCGACTCGGCCTCGACCACGGCCACCCGCGAGGCGGCCTGCAGGTTCTGGTTGATCCAGGCGAACAGCGCAAGCCCGGTGCCTGCGAGCAGTGCCAGGGCCACGATGGCCTCCAGCAAGCCGAAGCCCCGCCCTCGGTTTGGCGCTTGCAGTGGCATGCCGGGTCCGCGGGCTCAGCGTCCGGGCGGCAGGTCCGCGACGCGGCCGGTCAGCGGCTGCACGCGCCAGCGCAGCACGGGGCCGCGGTTGTCCAGCAAGGTCACCACGCCACCCGACGCCGCGCCTTGTGCGCTGTACTCCAGCGCGGGTTCGGTCCGCACCGACCAGGCCTCGGGCAGATCCAGCCTGCGCGCCAGGCTGGGGCCGTCGTGGCGCTGGGCCTCGCCGCTGCGGAAGGCGAGCAGCGGCAGGGCCTCGAGCAGAGCCTGGAGGTCGGCGCCGGCTGCGCGCGCCTGTGCCGCATCGAGCGCGCGCAGGCTGGCCGGGCCGACCAGGGCTGCACCCAGCGCGAGCAGCGCCATGACGACCAGGATCTCCAGCAGGGTGAAGCCGCGGCGCTGGCCGCGGCCGCACGGCTCAGCGCGCGGCCGGCAGCACACCGATGTCCTGCGCATCGCCCTCGCCACCCGGCTTGGCGTCGGCACCCAACGAGTACAGCGCGAAGGGCTGGCCATCGGCCCCGGGGACGGCGTACTGGTAGGGCGTGGACCATGGGTCCGCCGGCAACGCATCGTCCAGGTAGGGCCCCCGCCAGCGTGCTGCGAGCGCGGGATCGTCGGGGCGCCGGGTCAGCAGCTGCAGGCCTTCTTCGACCGTCGGGTAGCGGCCAATGTCCAGTCGCAGGCTTTCGACCGCGCCGCGCAGGAGCTTGACCTGGGTGCGCGCCGTGGTCACCTTGGACTGGTCGACCTTGGAGAACAGCCGCGGGCCGACCAGACCGACGAGCAGGCCCACGATCACCAGCACGACAAGCATCTCGAGCAAGGTGAACCCATTGACGGTGGGCCTGAAGGCGATGCGGGGCGCGTATGACATGGCTGGACGATTGCGGCGGAGCCCCATTCTAGGTTGGGCCGCGCAGGGCGCAGGGGAGAGCGAGCCGAAAAGAAGAAGGGCGCCCGGAGGCGCCCTCGTGTGCGTGGCGGCGGTTGCCCGCCGCCTGTCGCGACCGATTACTCGGTGGTGTTGGCCTGGTTGTACGGACGCACCATCGGCACGACGACGCCGTTCAGCGTGGTCTGGTCGATGTACTGGTACGAGCCCTTGACCGCGTTGATCGGTGCGTTGATCGTGAAGATCATCGCGCCGCGGCTGGCGCCGGCGAAGGTGCAGACGTCGCGGGCGTTGACGGCGGTCAGGCCGTTGGCGCTCAGCGTGCCGGTGCGGGCGCTGCCGTAGGTGATGGTGTTGCCGGTCTCGCTGTAGCAGTCGGCCGAGTACGTGACCGCGTTGCTGCTGGTGTTCAGCAGGAAGAAGCGGGTCAGGTAGATCGAGTTCGTCGTGAAGTACGACGTCATCAGCTGCGACGCATTGGCGTTCCACACCCACCAGGTGCTGTTACCAGCCAGCGTGACATCCGCACCGGTCACCACGTCACCAACAGCCGACACACCGAAGGTGCGCGACGTACCCATCGACGCATTGCGCGCGGTGGTGAAGGTGGTGGTGATGGTGGCGTTGTTGCCGTTGGCGGGAATGTTCGCCGGCAGGACCGTGAAGGTCGCGGTGTTGCCGCTGACCGTCGGGTTGGTCATCGCCGGGCCGGTGCTCGAGGCCACGGTGAAGCCGTTGACGGCGGCCATCTGGGCGAAGTTGCCGGTGATGGTCACGGCGACGTTCGTGCCATCGGTGACGAAGTTCCAGGGCGTGGTGCCGTCCGGACGCATCCAGGTGTTGGTGCCGTCGTTGTTGTTGCGGATCAGGAACGACGCGGCGGCGGTGGTCGCGGTGTCGTTGTTCTGGGCCACGAAACCGAACAGCGGACCGGCGGTGTCGTTGACGTTGGCAGTCGTGCCGGTGTCCTGTGTCGCGACCAGGGTCAGGGCGTTGCCCGACTGGGCCACGTTGACGCTCAGCGAGCCGCTGTTGTCGATGAAGGCGGTTTCACCCAGGTCCTTCAGCGCGATGGTCACGCCGGCGGTGTTGCCCGCGGTGGCCAGGTTGTGCGTGTCGAACACCAGACCCGCGAAGCGCAGGTCAACGGTGCCGCCGCCACGCACGAAAGCGGTGGTCACGTCGATTTCGTAGGCGCACTCGGTGGTGCTGGCGCGCTTGACGGTGGCGGTGAAAGCACCCGCGCCGGCGCCGCCCAGAACGATCGTCGGGATGGCAGTGGTGCAGCTGGCGGCGGTGAAGGTCGAGCCGGCCGAGGGCGTGATGATGACCGTGAAGTCCTGGGCCGTGGTGCGATCGACGCCCATGCGGTAGTCGATGTTCGGCAGCGTGATGTCGGTGCCCGAGGTCATCGACTCGACGGCGTACTTGGTGGTCGTGGCCGGCGCGGGGATGCTACCTGCCAGCGCCGTGGCACTCCACACCAGGCCGATGGCTGCAACGACAGCATTGGCAGTGAACTTCTTCATTCGGCAATTCTCCAAAGGATTGTTTAACGACGCACTGATTCGCGAATCGAGCGCTCAAGCCGCTCAACGGGCATTCTATGCCACGCGTTGCTGCACTTGTAAACGGGTTTGCACAAGGGACCCCAGTTGCCAAGCCCCCGAGTACGCGCCCCGCAAGTCAGTACCCGACCCACACCCCCTGACACGCCCTGGCCCCTTAGAAGCTTGAGGACGTGGTGCGTGTTCAGCAAGTGGCGCCAGACTATCAGAGGCGCCTCGACACTTGGGTGCACCACAGGCAAAAGTCGTGCTTCTCCGCGGCCCGGTGTTGCGCCAAAGTGACGGACTAGGGTTTACGCGGGCCGGCTGCGGAAGGCGCACGCGCCGGGGCGGTTGACGCCGAACCGTCCTCGGCGGTGAGGCTAGCTCCCGCCAGCCACCGGCCGGGCCGTGAATTCCGGCACGATCTGATGCAGGTGCTGTCGGGCCTCGCTGTCGCTCAGTCGCGACACATCGTCGCCCATGCGTGCGAGCACCAAGTCCACGGGCTCCTGGCCGAGTGCCACAAGGGCCGCCCGCAGCCGTGGGTGCGGCGTCGGCAGCGTGGCCTCGTCGTCGGCCAGCAACTCCTCGTACAGCTTCTCGCCCGGCCGCAAGCCAGTGAACTGCAGGCCGATCTCCTCGGGCGTATGCCCCGACAGGCGGATCAGCTCGCGGGCCAGGTCGACGATCTTCACCGGCTCGCCCATGTCCAGCACCAGCACCTGGCCGCTGTCGCCGATGGCCGCGGCCTGCAGCACCAGGCGCACGGCCTCGGCGATGGTCATGAAGTAGCGAATGATGTCCGGGTGGGTCACGGTCACCGGCCCGCCGCGCTCGATCTGCTCCTTGAAGCGCGGGATCACGCTGCCGCTGCTGCCCAGCACGTTGCCGAAGCGCACAGCCATGAAGCGCGTGGCCGGGTGCTGCGGCACCAGCGCGCACACCGCGCGCTCGGCGGCGCGCTTGCTGGCGCCCATCACGTTGGTCGGGTTGACCGCCTTGTCGGTGCTGACCAGCACGAAACGCTCGGCCCCGGCCTCGGCCGCGGCCAGCGCCATGCGCTGGCTGCCCAGCGTGTTGTTGGCCAGCGCCGCGGCGGCGTTGTGCGTCTCCAGCAACGGCACATGCTTGTAGGCCGCGGCGTGGAACACCAGCTGCGGCCGCCACTGCCGGCAGATGCGGCGCATCTGGGCCAGGTCCTTGACGTCGCCGACCAGCGCCACACGTTCGAGCCCCGGGGCCGTCTCGGCCAGCTCCTGGTCGATGCGGTAGAGGTTGTACTCGGACAGCTCCAGCAGCAGCAGCCGCGCCGGACCGTAGCGCGCCACCTGGCGGCACAACTCGCTGCCTATGCTGCCGCCGGCGCCGGTGACCAGCACGGTCTTGCCGCGCAGCACCTCGCCGACACCGGCCTCGTCCAGCTGCACGGGCTCGCGGCCCAGCAGGTCCTCGGGCTCGATGGCGCGCAGCCTCTCCACCCGCCCGCGTCCCTCGGCCAGCTCGCGCGCGCTGGGCACGGTGAGCACGGGCAGGCCGGTGGTGGCCGCCAGTTCCAGCGCCGCGCGGCGCTGCGTGGCGCTTGCCGAAGGCATCGCGACGATCAGGTGCGTGGCGCCGGTGCGCAGGCGCGCGTCGGCCAGCGCCGCCAGCGGCCCCAGCACCGGCACGCCGGCGATGCGCGCCCGCTGCTTGGCCGGGTCGTCGTCGAACAGCCCCAGCACGATCCAGCCCTGCTGGTGCAAGCCGGCCAGCAGCAGCCGCGCCGCCTCGCCGGCGCCCAGCACCAGCGCGCGGCGAACCGGCGCGCCGCCGGCGCCGGCGATGCGTGCGCGCGCGTGCTCGTAAACCATGCGGTAGGCGATGCGCACCAGGGCCAGCCCCATCAGCGTGACCACCGGGTGCAGCGCCAGCACGGCGCGTGGCACCTTGCGCAGTTCCAGCCCCATCACGATGGCCGCCGCCGCCGTGCCGGCGATGGCGCAGGCCAGGGTCAGCCGCTTGATCTCGCCGAAGCCCGAGAAGCGCCACATGCTCTGCGGCACGCGCAAGGCCAGGCTGGCCGCGAGGTACAGCGCGACGACACCAGCCAGCACCCAGGCGTCGTACGACGGCCTGGCGCTGATCCAGCGCTCGAAGCCCAGCCGGAACAGGTAGGTGATGTTCCAGCAGGCGACGACCACCGCGGCGTCGGTGGCCAGCGTCAAGGCCTCGCGGTGCGGGCGCAGGCGTGCCAGCGCGGCGTCGAGCCGGTGCCAGAGGGTCGGGCCTGCGGACGCCCCGCTCATCGGGTGCGCTCCCCGGGCGGCGGCCCGGCATCCGGCGCGGGCGCGCGCGGACCCCGCCCCAGCAGCACGCCCAGGCTGCGCCACAGCACGCCCAGGTCGGTGGCCAGCGAGGCGCGCTCGGCGTAGTCGGCGGCCAGCCGCAGCTTGCGCGGCAGGATGACCTCGACGTACTCGCGCTCGGGGTCGGCGGCGCGCGCCAGCAGCGCGGCCTCGTCGGCGTAGGCCAGCGACGCCGGGTCGCTGATGCCGGGACGCACCGCCAGCACGCGCTCGCGCAGCGCCGGCGGGTACAGCGCCACGTACTGCGGCACCTCGGGCCGTGGCCCGACCAGGCTCATGCGGCCGCGCAGCACGTCCAGCAGCTGCGGCAGTTCGTCGACCCGCGTGCGGCGCAGCCAGCGTCCGGCGCGGGTGATGCGCGCGTCGTCGCCCACGGTCAAGGCCAGCCCGCCGGCCCCCGCGCGCATGCTGCGGAACTTGTGCATTCGGAACTCGCGCCCGCCACGGCCCACGCGGACCTGGCGGAAGAACACCGGCCCCGGCGAGTCGAGCTTGATCCACAGCGCCACGCCCAGCCCCAGCGGCGCCAGCACCAGCAGTGCCAGCGCGGCGACGACGAGGTCGAACAGGCGCTTGCCCATGGCCGCGTGCCGGCTGCCTCGATCAGGCGCCCAGCGCGCCACGCACCGCGGCCACCACGCGCGCCACGTCGGCGTCGTCCATGCGCGTGTAGATGGGCAGGCTGGCCATGGCCTCGAAGGCGGCCTGGCTGTGCGGGAACTGCTCGGGCCGCAGCTGGTAGCGGTCGCGCCAGTACGGGTGAAGGTGCAGCGGGATGTAGTGCACGCTCGCGCCGATGCCGGCGGCGAACAGGCGCTGAATGAAGGCGTCGCGCGTGCACGGTGCGTCGGCGGTGAGCCGCACCGGGTACAGGTGCCAGGCATGGCGCTCGCCGGCCGGCGCGCGCGGCGGCGTCAGCAGCGGCAGGCCCTCGAGGGCAGCGTCGTAGGCCCGCGCGATGGCCTCGCGCCGGGCCTGGAAGGCGTCGGCCTTCTGCAGCTGGTGGATGCCCAGCGCCGCAGCGATGTCGGTCAGGTTGTACTTGAAGCCCGGCGCGACGATCTCGTAGTACCAGCTGGGCACGGTGGCGGTGAAGCGGTCGAAGGCGTCGCGGCTCATGCCGTGCAGGCGCATCACCCGCGCGCGCGCCGCGAGTGCGGCATCACGCGTCACCAGCATGCCGCCCTCGCCGGTGGTGATGGTCTTGTTGGCGTAGAAGCTGAACACCGTGGCGTCGCTGGCCAGCGTGCCGACCAGCGCGCCGCCGCAGCTGGCGGGCAGCGCATGCGCCGCGTCCTCGACCAGCTTCAGCCCATGGCGGCGGGCGATGTCGAGCAAGGCCGCCATGTCGGCGGCCAGCCCGCCGTAGTGCACCGGCACGATGGCCCGGGTGCGCGGGCCGATCGCCGCCTCGACCGCCGCGGGGTCGATGTTCAGCGTGTCCGGGGCGATGTCGACCAGACGCACGTCGGCGCCCAGGTAACGCACCACCTCGGCGGTGGCGGTGAAGGTGTGGGTGGGCACGATGACCTCGTCGCCCTCGGCGATGCCCAGCGCCTCCAGCGCCAGGTGCAGGCCGGCGGTGGCCGAGTTGACGGCCACGCAGTGCAGCGCCTCGCCGCGCGTGGCGTCGCCGAGGAAAGCGGCGAAGTCGCCCTCGAAGCGCCGCGCCTTGGGGCCGGTGGTCACCCAGCCCGAGCGCAGCGTGTCGACGACCTCGGCGATCTCGGCCTCGCCGATCTCGGGCAGCGCGAAGGGCAGGAACGGGGGCTGGGTCATCGGGGCTTGGAGGCTTCTTGCGGCCCGGGCTTCTCAACCCAGGCCAGCAGGTGCGTGCGCAGCAGCGGCAGCGCGTTGAACAGCGGGTACAGCGCCGGGTGCAGCCGGCACACCGCGCGGGCCAGCGGCGGCGCCAGCGTCACCCGCCGAGCGGTGATGCGGCCCTGCGGGAACAGCTGCCGCAGCCGCGCCAGCGGCACGCCGCGCACATCGGGGTTGCGCGGATTATCGACGCTGAAGTCGTACCACAGCACCGCGCCGCCCGGCCCCAGCCAGCGCCACATCGCGTCGGCCAGGCGCTGCTGGAAGGCGTCGTCCAGCAGCGACGAGAACACCGTGCTGGCCAGCACGATGTCCTGGCTGCCGGGCGGGATGTCGGCGTGGCAGGCGTCGCCGGCGTGCAGCACCACTGCCGCGGGCAGCACGGCGCGCGCGGCGGCCAGGCGCTCGGGCAGCAGTTCCAGCCCGGTGAGGTGCTGCGGCGCAAAGCCCAGGCGCAGCAGCTCCAGCAGGTTGCCGCCGCCGCCGCAGCCCACCTCGACGAGCCGGCGCCGCGCCAGCTCGCCGTAGCCGATGCGCTGCCACAGCCGCAGCAGCACGCGCTGGCGCTCGTGCAGCAGCTGCCAGTTCTCGGGGCGCAACGGGCTGTAGCGGTCCGCCGGCACGCTGGCGCGGCGGGCGTAGCGCTCGGCCACGCGGGCGGGCTCGTCGGGCGGCAGGCTCATCGCGCCGACTCCAGCGGCGCGATGCGGCCCTCGTGCCGCTGCGCGCTGCGCTCGGCCAGCGCGTCGGCGAAGCGCCGCGCCAGCACCGGGTACAGGTGGCGCTGGCGCACGTAGGCGCGGCCGCGCGCGCCCATCGCGGCGCGTTCGTCGGGGCCCAGCGCCGCCAGCTTGCGCAGGCCCGCGGCCACCGCCGCCGGGTCCTGCGGCGGCACGGTCAGGCCGCAGCCGGCCTCGGCCACCGGGTCGTTGCCCGCTTCGACCGCATGCAGCACGGTGTTGCCGGCCATCAGGTAGTCCATCAGCTTGTTGGGCGCGATGCCGAAGCGGTAGATGGGCACGCGCTGCCAGCCGATGTAGGCGATGTCCAGCGCCGCCAGCAGGCGCGGCACCTGGGCCTTGGGGATGGGCGGCACGAAGCGCACGGTGTCCAGCCCCATCTCGGCGGCGCGGCGCTGCAGCCGCTCGCGCTCGTGGCCGTCGCCCACCAGCACGAAGCGCATCGGCTCGCCGCGCAGCAGGGCCGCGGCATCCAGCAGCGTGTCCAGCGCATTGGGCAGGCCCATGGAGCCGGCGTAGCCGACCAGCACGCCGCCGGGCGGCAGCGCGGCGCGGGCCTCGGCGATGGCGGCCGCCGCCCCGGGCGCCAGCGGCGGCGGCTCGCCCTCCCACTCAGCGGGGTCTATGCCGTTGGGCACGATGACCAGCTTGCGCAGGTCCAGCCCGCGCGAGGCCAGGTGGCCGTGCACGCAGGGCAGCATCGAGACGACGAGGTCGGCGTCACGGCAGGCGGCGTCCTCGGCGGCCTGGCACAGGCGCGCGAAGGGGTGGCGAGGCGACATGCCCGACAGCTCGATCGGGCTCAGCGGCCACAGGTCGTGCACCTCGTGCACCAGCAGCGCGCCGGCGCGCCGCGCGATGCGGCGCGCCACCCAGATGTCCATCGGGTAGGTGCTGCTGGCGATCACCGCATCGGGGCGGAAGTCGCGCACCCGCCGCGGCGTGTCGGACCAGACCCGGGCGAGGAAGGTCGCGATGTTGCGCAGCCGCGCCACGCCGTTGCCCTGGTAGCGCGGCGTGCGGAACCAGCGGTAGGCGACGCCGTCCTGCTCGTCGTCCCAGGCGCTGCCGGCGCCGGCCGGCGTGTCTGGCGCTTGCGGCTGCCGCGCCCGCACATGCGAGAAGTCGGCCGCCAGCATCAACACCGCATGGCCCTGGCGCACCCACTCGCGCGCCAGGTACCAGGGCCGGAACTCCATGCCCAGCGCCGGGCTGCCGGCGTAGTGGTTCAGGTAGAGGATGCGCATGGCGCTCAGGCCACCTCGCCCGGTCCGGCCGGTTCGGCCGGCACGGCCGATGGCCCCAGCAGGGCACGGTACAGCGCCAGCAGCTCGGCACGCGCCAGCGCCCAGTGGTAACGCGTGGTGGCGGCGGCGCGGCCGGCGCGGCCCATGGCCGCGGCGCGCGCCGGGTCGTCGAGCAGCGCGGCGGCGGCGGCGGCGATGGCCGCCGGGTCCTCGGGGGCCACGCACAGGCCGCAGCCGGCGGCATCGACGATCTCGCGCCACAGCGCGAAGTCGCTGGCCAGCACCGGCAGCTCGGCGGCCATGTACTCGAACAGCTTGATCGGCAGCGCGTCGCGGTAGCTGGGCATGGGCAGCAGCGTCACCAGGCCCACGCTGCAGCGCGCCAGCAGCTCGCGCACCTGCTCGCGGCCGATGCGGCCGAGGTACTCCGTCTGTGCCCAGCCGGGCTCGGCCTGCATCGCGGCGCGCAGCGCCTCGTCCTCGATGTCGCCGGCCAGGACCAGCCGCGTGCCGGGCAGCAGGGCCACGGCGCGCAGCATCTGCAGCGCGCCGCGCGTTCGCGTGATGCCGCCCACGTAGCACAGCGCGCGCTCGCGCGGCCTGGCCTCGGCCGGCGGCGCCAGCTCGGCCAGGTCGGGGTAGTTGGCGACGACCACGCTCTTCGGCGCCACCGACGCGAAGCGCCGCGCGATGTGCGGCGTGGCCGCCGAGACGGCCGCCAGCCGGCGCACCTGGCGGTTCTCGAAGGCCTCGACCAGCGCCGCCAGCGGCCGGCGCAGCGGCGCCGGGATCCACTGCTTGGTCAGGATCTGGCGCGGCAGGTCCTCGTGCGCGTCGTAGACCACCGGCACGCCATCGCGCGCCAGCGCCACCCCGAGCGGCAGCAGCTCGGGGTCGTGCAGGTGCACCAGCGCCGGTTCGAGGCGGCGCACCGCCGCCAGCGCGGCACGCGGCTGGCGGCGCATGCGTGCCAGCCGGCCGGCCGGCCGTGCGCCGATGTCGACGATGCGCACGCCGTCCACTAGCGCGTCGCCCTGCCCGTCGCCCACCACCTGGACCACCTCGTAGCCGGCGGCGGCCAGCGACAGGCACTGTTTGCGGAAGATGCGGATGTCGTCGCGCGGGTGCACCGTGGTCACGTGGACGACGCGGGTGCGCGCCGGCGCCGAGGCCGCCGCCGGGGCGTTCACGCCGCCTCTCCCAGCGGCATGTCGCGGCCCAGCGTGCGGCCGGGGCGCTGCGGCTCGTCGAAGAACAGGCGCTGCCACACGGCCAGGTTCAGCAGCCGCAGCCGCCAGGCCAGCGGCTGCGCGGCGATGGCCGCCGGCGCAATGCCGGTGCGCGCCGCGAGCTGCTGCGCAAACGCACTGCCCCGCAGCTGCTCCGCCAGCCAGCCGGCCAGCGGCCCGCCGGCGCCGAACCAGGCCGGCTCGGGGATCGCCCAGCCCATCTTGTCGCGCCGCCAGGCCACCTCGGGCGGCAGGCGTTCGCGCAGCGCGTGCCGCGGCAGCCACTTGGTCCAGCCGGCGTGGATCTTGTAGGCCGACGGCACGGCGGCGAGGAACTCGACCAGGCGGAAGTCCATGAAGGGCATGCGCGACTCCACCGACCAGGCCATCGCGGTCTTGTCGGCGTACAGCAGCAGATTCTGCAGGTGGGTGGCGAAGTCGCCGCGCAGCGCCGCCTCCAGCGTCAGCGCCGGGTCGCCGCCCATGCCCAGGCGACGGGTCAGCGCCGCCAGCGCGCCCTGCCCGGCCAGCTGCCGCAACAGGTTCGCGCCCAGGCCCACGGCCACCGCCGGTGCGAAGCCCTGCAGCGTGCCGGCCAGCGCGCGCGCCTCGGCCAGCGCCGCCGCCAGCGGCGCATGCGCCAGCCGGTTGCGCACATAGCGGCTGTAGCCGGCCAGCTGCTCGTCGGCGCCCTGCCCGTCCAGCGTCACGGTGACGCCGCTGCGCCCCACCAGCGCGAAGGTGTGCCAGCTGGACATCAGCGTGTTGGCCGGCGGCGTGTCCAGCGCCCAGGCCATGCGCGCGTGTGCCGCCGGGATGTCCCCCACCTGCGGCGTGATGCGCCGGCCGTCGACCTGCAGCCGCACCGCCACGCGCTCGATGAAGACGCTCTCGTCGGCCGCGGCCTCGGCGCCGGCCCGGCCGTAGACGCTGCTGAAGACCACCTGGCGCTCGGCGCTGCCGCGGCGCTTCAGCTCGTCGTTGACCAGGAGCGCGATGCTGCTGCTGTCCAGCCCGCCCGACAGCGCCGTGCCGAAGCGCACGTCCATGCGCATGCGCAGGCGCACGGCGTCGTCCAGCCGCTCGCGGTACTCGGCGGCCAGGGCCTCGGCGCGCGCTGCGTCGAAGGGTTCAGCCTCGTCGGCCGGCGGCGGCGCCTGCCAGAAGCGCTGCGGCGCCAGCGCGGCCTCGGGTGCGTCCAGGTCCAGTTCGGCCCAGCAGCCGTTGGGGAAGCGGCTGATGGCGGCGAACTCGGTCTCGGCACGCCAGGCCTGCGGGCCGCGGCGCAGGAAGTCGACACAGACCGCCTCGTCGGGTGCGGTATGCACCGCGGGGTGCTGCAGCAGGGCCTTGACCTCGGACGCCGCCAGCAGCGCGCCGCCGGCGCCGCGCCACAGGTACAGCGGCTTGACGCCGAAGCGGTCGCGTGCCAGCAGCAGCCGCCGGCGCACGCGGTCGACGGCGGCAAAGGCCCACATGCCGTTGCAGCGCGACAGGCCAGCCGGCCCCCACTGCGCGAGCACCGCCAGCAGCACCTCGGTGTCGCTGTGGCTGACGAAGGCATGGCCCAGCGCCTCCAGCTCGGCGCGCAGCTCGACGTGGTTGTAGATCTCGCCGTTGAAGGCGATGTCCCAGCCGGCGCGCGTCATCGGCTGGTGGCCGCCCGGCGACAGGTCGACGATGGCCAGGCGGCGGTGCGCCAGGATCAGCGGCGCAGCGCGCTGCGGCTGCTGCGCGGCGTCGTCGCGCGGCGCCCAGGGCAGCGCCGCCTCGCGCACGGCGCGCGGCGTGTCGGGGCCGGCCAGGTGCAGCGGCTCGGCGCCCGGCGCGGCGCTCCACAGCAGCAGCCCTTCGCCGTCGGGGCCGCGGTGGCGCAGCGCGGCGGCCATGGCCAGCGCGGTGGCCAGCGTGGTCGGCGCGGCGGGGGTGAAGATCGCGATGAAGCCGCACATCGCATTCAGCCCTTGGGCGCCGCCGCACGCGGCAGCGCGCGCCACAGCAGCCGGTTGTAGACGACGATGGCGGCGATCTCGCAGCCGGCCCACAGCGACAGCGCCAGCGCCAGGTCCGCGGTGGCGGCGCCGATGGCGAAGCAGGCCGGGCGGTAGACCAGCATCGCCAGCCCGAAGCGCGGCGCCAGGCGCTGCAGCCCCAGCACGATCAGCGCGCCCGAGGTCGGCGAGCTGACGGCCATCGCGAACAGCATGGGCACCAGCAGAGCCGCCATCTGCCCGGCCGGCGCCCAGGCCGCGCCGAAGACCCAGCCGAACAGCGGTGCGCCGAAGGCCGCCAGCAGCAGCGCCGGCGCGAAGGCGATCCAGGCGAAGCGCCGCCAGGTGGCCAGCAGCAGCGTGCGCGCCGCGCCGCGGTCGGCCGCGGCCACCTCGGCGAAGCGCTGCAGGAACACGCTGCCGGCGGCGCTGGCGGCCATCAGCGCCGGCAGCGCCGCCACGCGCCAGGCCAGGCCGAACTGCCCGGCCAGCTCGTCGCCGAACCACAGCACGATCAGCCACAGCGGCAGCTGCTGCGTCAGCGCGTCCAGCAGCGCCGCCGGCCACAGGTAGCGCGGCGAGTCGGCGTGGCGCGCGGCGACTGCGCGTGCCGGCAGCGCGGCGTCGCCCCGCAGCGGCTCGCGGCCCGGCCAGGCCAGCGCCAGCGCGGCAGCGGCAGCCGCCGCATGCGCCCACAACAGCCCGCCGGCGACGCCGCCGACACCCAGGGCGATGCCGGCCCCGGCCGCGACCGCGGCGAAGCCGATGCGCGCCGCACTCATGCGCCGCCACTGCCGGCCGCGGTTGGCCCAGGCCAGCGCCGCGGCCAGCGCCGCGGCGCCGGCGGCGGCCAGCACGGCACCGGGCAAGGCCGCCCAGCCGGCGGCGGCCAGCGGGCCGAAACCGGCGCGCGCCAGCCACGCCGCGGGCAGCAGCGCGGTGGCCACGGCCAGCAGCGCGCCGCCGCCCAGCGCGAGCAACAGGCACAGGCGCAGCAGCCCGCGCGCCGCGGCCTCGTCGCGCTCGGGCACGATCACCGCGTCGAAGCGCAGCGTCAGCGCCATCGACCCCACCGCCACCACCGCCGTCCACAGCCCCAGCGCGGCGAAGTCGGCCGGCGTGTACAGGCGCGACCAGACCGGCGTGGCCGCCAGCTGGATGCCCTGCGCCAGCGCCAGCCCCAGCGCCAGCGTGCCGGTGGCGCGCCAGGCCCCGCCATGGACTGCGGGTGTCGTCATGCCGACACCTCGGCAACGCGTTCGCCGCGTTGCACCCGCGCGTACAGGGCCAGCAGTCGCTGCGCCACCGCGGCACGGCCGAAGCGCGCCAGTGCGCGCTGCCGCGCCGCCGCGGCGTCGAAGCCGCTGCGCATCGCCCAGACCCGGCCCATGCCCGCGGCCAGTGCCGCCGCGTCGCCGGGTGGCACCAGCAGCCCGTCGCCGGGCCCGACGATGGCCTGCGGCCCGCCGCAGGCGGTGGCCAGCACCGGCCGGCCGGCCAGCAGTGCCTCGGCCAGCACCACGCCGAAGGTCTCGTGCTGGGAAGCCAGCACGAAGGCGTCGCAGCCGGCCAGCGCGTCGCTCACCGCCGCCGGCGCCAGCGCGCCGAGGAAACGCACGCTGCGCTGCAGCCCGAGCTGCGCCGCCAGCGCCTGCAGCGCGGCGCGCTCGGGGCCGTCGCCGGCGATGTGCAGCTCGCAGCCCGGCGCCGCCGCATCCGCCGCCGCCCACTGCGCGAAGGCGTGCAGCAGCGTGTCGAAGCCCTTGCGCGGCACCAGCGCGCCGATGGCCAGCCAGACCCCGGGTGCCGCGGCGGGGCGCGGCGGCGCCAGCGCGATGCGGCGCTCGTCGGCCACGTTGGGCAGCACCACGTCGCAGCGCAGGCCGCCGGCGGCGATCTCGCCGGCCAGCGCCGGGCTCACCGCCACCACCGCCGCGGCGGCGGCATAGGCTTCGCGCAGCGCCGCGTTGGGGCGGCCCTGCGCATCGGCCAGCACCGCGCCGGGGAAGGGGCATTGGTGCTCGGTCAGCACCACGGGCAGGCCGGTCTCGGCGCGCAGGCGCGCGGCGATCCAGCCGGCCGGGAAGCCGACATGGGCGTGGATCAGGTCGATGCCGCCCAGGCGCTGGCGCACGGCGGCCAGGTTGGCGCGGCTGGCCGCCAGCAGGCCGCTCGCGCCGCCGCCGCGCCAGGCCAGGCTCCAGCTCAGGCGCGGCGTGAGCGCCTCGAGCCAGCGCGCATCGACGTCCTGCGGTTCGAGCACCGCCGGCCGTGCCGCCGCGCGCCAGGCCAGCGCGCGCAGCGTGCGCAGCGGCTGCCGCGGCGACAGCGCACCCTGGTGGTGGCCCCAGGTGCCCACCCCCACCCGCGCACCGGCGGCCGCCAGCGCCGAGACCTGCTCGCGCACGAACAGCCCGGCCATCGGCATCGCCGCGCTGGGGTACCAGGCCGGCAGCACGAAGACGCGCGGGCCCGGCGCGGCATGGGTTGTGGGCTTCAAGGCGATGGCGTCCGCGATGGGGCGGGCGGCGGGTGCATCGAGGCCGCTCAGCGCGGCCCGGGCAGCGCCACGACCATGGCGTGGAAGCGGCGCTGCAGCCGCTGCACGCGCACCAGCCGCAGGGTGTCGCCCAGCAGCAGCCGGCGCAGCCGGTTCAGCCAGCGCGAGCGGCCTTCGCGCGGCAGCTGCTCCAGCGTCCAGAACTCGGCGTAGCCGGCCTCGCGCAGCAGGCGCAGCGGCTCGCAGTCGCCGTCGTCGCCGATGCCGTCGGGCGTCTGCTCGAAGACCACCACCGGGCGGTCGCGGCGCAGCAACTCGGCGCCGCCGCGCAGCACGGCGGCCTCGTGGCCCTCGACGTCGATCTTGATCATCGCCACGCGCTGCGCCGTGAGCTGGGCCAGGCCGTCGAGCCGGCGCAGGGCCACCGGCGTGCCGCTCGAGGCACCCTCGCCCTGCAGTTTGGCCATGCCGGCGTTGCCCGCCGGCGCGGCCAGCAGCGCCCGGCCGTCGTGGTCGGACAACGCCAGCTCCAGCACCTCGACGTTGGCCGCCAGCATCGCGTTGGCGCGCAGCAGCGCCGCGGTGCGCGGGTGCGGCTCGAAGGCCAGCACGCGGTGGAAGTGCGGCGCGAAGGCCAGCGCGTGGTTGCCGACGTTGGCGCCCACGTCCAGGCAGACGCCGCCGCGGCCCACCAGGTGCGGCGCAGCGCAGCGCAGCAGCAGCGCCAGCTCCTCGCGCTCATAGCGGCCCCAGACCACCACCTGGCGGCCGACATGGTCGAAGGCCGGCACGGCCAGGTCGGGCAGGCCGTCGGCGCGGTGCCGGCCGGCCAGCCGCGCCAGCAGGCGCTCGGTGGCGGCCAGGCGCATGCGGCGCAGCACGCTGCCCAGCGGCCGCTGGCCGATCACGCCGGGCGTGTCACTGGCCCGCGGGCCGGTGGGGCTCATCAGGCTGCGGCGCGCACCGGCGTGGCGCCGCCGCGCAGGGCCTGCGCCAACGCGGCGACGATGTGGTCCTGGTCGGCCTCGGCGAGGTCGGCGCTCATCGGCAGGCTCATCACCTGCGCCGCGGCGGCGATGCTGTGCGGGCAGTCGCTGGGCTTGCCATAGCCCGCGTAGGCCGGCTGGTGGTGCAGCGGGATCG